>Ga0210406_10000190_pt1 | contig 94609 bp, 164 predicted proteins | sample IncBWC30MmetaG_FD_155454 | JGI IMG/M metagenome (GOLD analysis project Ga0210406, IMG submission 155454) | Forest soil microbial communities from Barre Woods Harvard Forest LTER site, Petersham, Massachusetts, United States - Inc-BW-C-30-M | ecosystem: Environmental > Terrestrial > Soil >... | reverse complement strand
TCAGGCGGAATCTACAGTCTAGAATGTAGATGAAGCGTCGGCAACCCGCGTGGCTGATCCCCACGACATGTACCGATAATCACGCATCAGAAGTGCAAAGGCTCCTCTAGTTGGGAGCCGACAATTTGGAGGAGCCTTGAGCACAAATCAAGAATATTTTGACCGCTGGGAAGCGTCTGCACCGACAGCCGTCGCAGGCACGCTTACCCCTGAAGAGATTGCACGGCACCAGGGTACACGTAACGCGGAGATCGCTCCCTGGGAATCCTACGCACAAGATTTACAGCAGGACGACCCTGCGCTGCTCGAAGCCATCGCGGAGTACGCGGGGCGGGTGAGCGATGCGTCGCCGTCTAACGAGTCGTTAGAGACTCTTGCAGAACGCAAAGAGTTTAACGACAAGACCGCGCAAGAGTATCAGTTCGTCACCCCTGATGAGTACGCCGACGCTGGCGCACGCGTGGGGCAGGTCAAACATAGCTCTACCTTCATCCTCTCGCTTCAACGCGCGGGCGTGAAGTGCTGGTATCGTAGGCACCCTCAACCGGGGAAGATCACGCTGGTAGTTCAGCGAGAAGATTTGCCCGCCGAAGTCGGATGCTGGGTACAGCATGGGTTTATGCCTGAGTTAACCGTGATGCGGTTTGATGAACACGGCGTGCCTACTACTGAGAAATATCGTGGGTGGCGCACCTGTCTCCTTCAGTTGATCCTCAAGGGAGTGATCACAGAGAAGAAGGCGAATGAAGTTTTCGGAAAGCCTGCAACGACTGAGGCGTTCCACAGATACAATGCCACGTTGCAGAACTTTCGCAACCAGGGCAGCAGACTGGATGATTAGGAGGAAGTCATGAAGGAAACGAGCACAACTGCGATCCCGCCCGCAACGGCAGTACCGGTGGAAGATCAGATCAAACAGATTGAGTTGCAAGAGAGGATGTTGTCTCTCGAACTCAAGAAAGCGGAACTCGAAGCGAAGCTGCTTGAAAAGCAGGAACGCGAATATCACATCAAGGACTTGAGGGCTCGACTAGCTGATCGAGATATCTCAGAGAAACAGACCCAAGAAGATCGCGAACAGCAAGGCAGGACCTTCGCCCAGCAAGACGCGACCGACGCGTATCGGTACAGAATCTGCACACACAAGAAGGGCGGGATTGTCACACCTCGCGACATGCGAGTGCTGACCACGGGCGGCAACAACGTCCAATACGCCATCATGAAGCACCAGATGATTAACGGCGATATCTGGGTTCGTTGTCTTCGATGCGGCAAGACGTGGGCACCTCCGGTCGAGAAGAACTTCTTCTTTGACGCGAAGGGGCGTAACACGGCTCCGCAGGACGGACAGTTCGATAAGCCACGTTTCGACCGCGCAGTCGAAGAGTACACTCGCGCAACAATGTTCGAGACGAACAACTCCATGTCAGGCTCCGTACAGTGCCGCTTCTCCACGTTTGATGTGGAATCCGGACGTATGGTTGACGCCGCAGACAAGTATCGAGAGAGCATCGCCTCAACTACATTGAGGTAAAACATCAAGGGCAGACGGGCAACCGATCTGCCCTTTATTTTCATAGGGAGACTCATGGGCAACTCATCGTACACGCTTCAAAATCTGGTAGATATCACCCGCTCGCTGGGTGATCTTGCGCCCACGCTACCCGTAGGTGGGTCGTACGAGATCGTAGCGACCTCTGCGATCAATGACTGCATGACCGCGATGCTGGCGGGAAGTTCCCACGGCTCTCCGTTCAACTGGAAGTTCAACCGGATCAACATCGTTCCGTTCTTCATCAACTCTTGGCAGCAAGACTACGCAGCGAACTACATCACGCTCGGCTGGCTCGAAAGTTGCGGCGCGTATAACACGTCCTCTACTCAATTCCCCAAGCCCTTCTGCATCGTTGAAGTGAAGCGAGACATCCTGCTGACCAGCCCCAACGCGATCAGTACGAACTACGCGAAGATCGAGACACTCTCTAATGAGACGCTGACTTACGGTGTCTGGGGCCAGTCCACTATCGACAGTCTGTCTGGACTAGTAAACCCTGGTCCCGGCGCAGTGTACCTCAATCCGCTCGGAGCTATCTCGCTCCCTCCGAATCCCATCACCCAGGTCGTCGATTCATTCGGCAACTTCTGGATGTTAACGACATACGGCACATGCGGATCGGTCAACCCATTTCTCACCAATCAAAACCCTAACAACGTCTATCCATCAGTCTCAAATCCATCCGCCGTTGCTGTCACAGTGCCAGATGGATCAGTTGTGTGGACCGCTGTCAACCCGAAGGGACAGGGATTTCGTATCAATCCGATGCCGTGCCAAACAGGACCGGTGTGGCAGATCGCGCCTATCGGACAGTTGAAACCTCGGAAGTTCTCGTCGCTATCGCAGTTCCTTGAGCCAATCCCAGACGATTACTTCACGTACATCCAGAACGGGTTCTTCGCTCAGTGCTATCGGCGTTCGCCTGACTCGAAGCTGCGCGCAAAGTTTGAGGACGAGTACAAAATCTGGATGAACTCTCTCGACGCCGCAGTGCGCCAGGGGAGCAGAGAAGCAGACGACTACGGATTTGTGCCGACAAGCAATGTCATGGAAACAGGATGGGGCTGGAACCCAGTTAGCCCTGCCAATCCATACGGCGCGTGGTCGTGGTAATAAACGTCGAGCAGAGGAACGTCAATATAGTGTCATTATGGAACTATGTTGACGTACGACGAAAATCGGATGCTCTGTTTAGGAAGCCTCATGTTTCAATTTTTACGTAAGACCGCCCTCTGGATTTTACTTACGCCCGCCGCAATTTGGGGCGCTGGACTTCTCTCCAATCAAGCCGTACTTATCGCCAATCACGATCAGTTTCCGGTGATGTGGAACAGTTACAAAGTCGCTAGCTACGTTCTGAAGATTGAAAAGACTATCGAGACATCCAAGGACAAGGATGCTGTTCTTCAAGCCCAGTTCGACTTAGAAGCTTTGAAAGACGGTGGATATCTCGACGATACTCACACGGTCATGTCATCAGAGACGCATTTGAATTTCCTCGGGGATTGGATTGACTTACGCGAAGCCACTTATAGTCCCGGGGACGAACTTCTTTATCTCGGGGGATGGCTTGCGAACTTTGCACCTTTCGTTTGGGGATGGGAAGTCATCGGGCGCTTGAGAAAGAAAGAATAGGGCTATCATGGCACTGACAACGAAAACAATTCGCGACACGATCAACTGGGCGAAGCGGTTCAGCTTTGAGCGCAACCCTGTCATTGGGAATTCGCTAGAGCCTGCGTTGACCAGTGCCAACATGGTTCTTCAAACGCTGTTGAGTCCGCCTCTGAACTGGTGGTGGAACTCGCAGGAACTCGTCTTCACCTGTAACCCCACGCCGAACTCTGCTACGTCAACCGTAATCTCTATCAGCGGGGGAGTTCTGACGGTTACCGCAGCAAACACGTTTGCTGTTGGCAACCTTCTGTTACCATCAGCAGTCGCAACTTTGACTACTCTAAACGGACAGATTATCGAAGTCGCGTCACTGATCGGTTCAGCGCCCACGTTTTCTGGGTTCACTGCGAACGTCACCCTCGCGGATGGGAGTGATACGGTCGGTACATTTACCAATGTCACCACGCAGGACTATACGCTCGCTGTTCCGAACTTCTCGCACATTGAGCACGCGTCTGTCCTTGACCTCACACCGACCCTTACTTCAGGAGTTTTCGTACCCGCTAAGTGGTGGGAGTTGACAGTAAAGAATAACCTCTCGTTGGAGTCCAGCGCGAATCGCCCAAACTTTATCGGACCTCACGTCGAAGATGCGAACGGTAACATCACCTTCCGACTCGCCTCTGCGCCCGATAAGCCGTACCCTGTCTCTCTTCACATTCAAAACGCAGCCCCGGCTATCGTCAGTATGAATCAAACCTGGGCACCGCTTCCGGATTTCATGGAGTATATCTATGAGTGGGGCTTCCTTGCGCTGATGTGGCAGTTTGCGGACGATCCGCGCGCCGCTGACGCAAATAACAAATTCAAAGCAGGCATCCTCGCCCGAGCGGAAGGTCTGACTGAGGAGGAACGAAACATATTCCTCAATAACTGGGAAGCTCTGTACATGAACCCACAGACGAAGCAGATGGGAACACAAGCGCGCGCAATGTAAGGAGCTTTTGATGCCAACCCAGACAGTACATCTCACCTTCCAGGACCCAAGCGGTAATCCGCTGGCGAATGGGTTGGCGACGTTTCGACTGAGTGCGGATGGCTCGCTTGGCACTTCGGGTGGACCCTCTGTTTTCGCGACTCTCACGAACGCGACACTAGACGGTGCGGGATCATGCACAGTTCATCTCTGGGCTACGGACCAACTCTTGCCTGCGGGCTCTGTATATTTTGTAAACGCTTTCAGCTCACTCGGTGAGCCCGCCTGGAGCGGTCAGATGACCGTTATACACAGCGGTGGCGGGTCGAGTAGCTAGGAAGGATTCCAATGCCAGCAACCAAGGTACAACTAATCGGCGGTCACTTTCAGGATAGCGAAGGTAACGTACTTGTGAACGGTTATCTGAAGATGCTTCTGAGCCAGGATGAGACGGTTCCTAGCGTTGGGAATATCTGTTCAGGAATTGAGATAACTATACAACTCGATGCGAGCGGAGATGTCGTCACTTCCCCCGCGCAATCAGTTTGGGGCAATGACGTTCTTCTCCCCGTCAACAGCTATTACAAAGTCACTGGCTACTCTGCGGTGGGTCAGCCGTGCTGGGGTCCAAACATTCAGCAGGTAATCGGTGGACCGACCTTTGACGTAGGTACGTGGATTCCGAACCAAGTCATAAGTTGGGTGAATCCTAACTCTGGGGCAATCTCTTTACTCACTAACGGAACGCTGAACGCCAGTCAACAACGCCTCAACCTAGAGTCAACCGATTCGTCGATCACTATCACCGACTTGGGTGGGGGAAATGTCAACTTTGAATCGGCGTCTAGTGGAGCCGCCCTCGCGGATTACATGCTTGGTGCGGGGGGATTTCAGTTACCCGTTACCAACTCCTCGTTCAACGTTGGCACGCACACCGATCTGAACTCTAGGGTTTACTTCCACCGGTTCAATACGGCTATGGCATTGAGCTTCAGCAAGATGTCTTTCACTGGTGGCAGCAACTTGGGTGGCGGGGGAAACGTCAACGTCGCGCTGTATAGTGACGGTGGAAATTTGATGTTTCAGACGGGATCACAAAACATTCCGAACTCCAGTAGCACTGACGTAGACCTTACTCTCAGTCCGGTATGGGCAGCGAATCCTGGGACGTACATTTTAGCGTGGGCTCTATCCGATGCACACGTAGAACTTTGGGGTTGGGATTTATCACAGATAATGAACGACAGCGGTTCGTCCAATGCATGGAACGTTGTGAACCGAAACGGCGTTGTAAACTTTGGATACGCCGCGAACTTGGCGACGGGTGGAGGGGGAGTAGCAGCGATGCCCTCGACTCTAGGGGCGTTGACCGCAGCGACGGTAGCCGCAAACAACAATACGTACACGCCAGCAATCATGTTACAGAAATAAAGGAGCACTATGAGTCAGATTGGCGCAGCAGGTGGACAGCCGCAGAAACAACCGAAGTACGCCCCGATCTACACGGGACGTTTCTTCAACGGTATTAACACAAACCGATCCCCGCTGCGCGCTGCGTCTTCCAGCCACATTGCTGAGAAATTTTATTCTGACTCATCGGGCGATGCGCTTATCGCGGGCTCGAATCTTGAAGTCACTAATCGGTTGACCTTGGCACGTCGTCCCGGTAATCCGATCTACGACACGGTACACACGCACGCGCTGTCCAACGGGTACAATAATCCGGATGCGTTCAGTGATTTCCGAGTCAACAAATCTGCCAGTGACGTCTTTGGAACCACTCTCGAATCGATCTACACTATGATCGACGAGACAACGACGCCGACCTATCAGGGGAATCTGTACTCCCTAACCGGAGGTGTAAACCCCTTCGCACCTGCGCTCACGCGCGGCGGCGACGCTGGCTACTTCACCGGATTGAAGTTTCAAAAAGCGATAGGATCGGGCGAAGCCTTTACTCAACCTGTCGGCAACACGCTTTACTTCTCCGACGGAGTAGACAATAAGAAGTGGCTGACTTCTCTCTTCACGCGTACAGCCGCAGGCGACAGCACCAATCTTCAAGGCGCAGATGGTCTAGCGGGAACATACCCGTTCGGCACGTACCTTATCGATCCAGCGACGGGCAACCCCCAGCAATTCATCGGAATCACCATCGGTAAGGTCGACACGGTCACAGTAGCTCAAAACACCTTGACTCTGGTTGTGACGCTTACGAATGACGTGAATGACTATGCAGTCGGCACGGCATTTCAGCTCTGGGGGATGCAGACGAACGCATTCTTGAACGGCGCGACGATCATTCTTGAAGACGCGTACACCCACGCCTCTTCGACCACCTTTGTAGCCGCGTTTAATCATCCCGATATGGGACCTACGGCTGAGAGTGGACCCGGGTATATCATCCAGGCGGGAACAACTCCCGTCATCGCCATCACCGGCGCGAGTGTTCCGACATGGGATACGACTGTACCTGTTGCGGGCAATGACTTCGCAGGTGGGCTCACCTTAGACGGCAACACCGTCTGGGTGAATCGAGGCACCCCTTCAACGGGTGGCGCGAGTGTGGAGAATTGGGGAATCAAAGCCCCAACTACCGCTCCGACTTTCTCTGTAGCGGGACAGGAAAATTCCTGGGCACCGAACACGTATTACTCTCCAGCGTCTATTTTCCTAGACCCGAACGGCAATCTGTGGCAGATAACAACCGCAGGTAAGACGGGGGCGACAGAGCCGACGTGGAACGCGACACCTACCCCTCAACAGAAGATCGTCATATCCTCGGTTGGGATTGTCTCTAACTTAGCAACCTTCGTTACAGACGTGCAGTCTCCTGCGCTGGTCGCGGGCGATACGGTGGTTGTTCAAGACTTGGCAGTGGCTGACTTCCTTGATGGAAAGACACTTACGGTTCTCTCGTCAGGATTGTCGACGACAGGATTTCAGGCGACTTTCGCTCACACAGGAACCTACGCAACCGCCACGGATTATGGCGTTGCGGTAAAGACGGCTGGCACTAACCCGCCCTCTATCGAGAATGACGGCGCGGCTGTCTGGACCTCTATTCAGCTCGCAGCGACCTTGACATGGAGCGCACACACGCACTATAACCAAGGCGACTTCATCGTCGCTACCGTTGGGGGCGTGAAACAGTTCTTTTTCTTAGGTCCTCCGACAGTTCCGTTCCTAATTAGCGGATCGATAGGTAGTCGAGGGTGGAATAAGAACCCCTCCTTCGCAGGACAGTTTGACAAATCATTCCCTGCACCCGCACAGGACTTCGCGATTTCCCCCACTTCTTTGAATTGGGGTAACGCGGTACTGCAGAACACTCAGTTCTTTCCGGTAAACGGAGCGGGAGAACTTCAGGGTTCATCTATTGATAGCGGTCACTACGAGAACTGGGAAGCGGGCGTCACCTTCAACGTCTTCATCCCGGCAGCAGGCGTGTATACCTTCACCATCGTTCATGATGACGGCGCGTTCTTCTCGTTCGATACCTCAACAGGCGCAACGTTGGTATCCGGTACGGGGAACAATATCATCGGGAATAAGACCGCCATCCAGGGATACACCGGGGTGGTTGGAAATAACGTTTCGGGATTAAACACTGATTCCGCGACGTGGTCATTCCCAGCCGCAGGGTCTTATGGGTGTGAAGTCGATTGGTGCAACTTCGAGCACAAATCCACCTTGCAATTTCTTGTCCCGGGACCTTCGGCATCGCAGAATCTTCCTATCGGACGGGACGAGAGCGGCGCGACAATGCCGGTCTTCCCGACGTTCACTTCAACCGGCGCACATTACGATCCGATCAATCAGGTCATCGTGTGGGGCGCGAGCGTAAAAGATAACTCCACGTCAAAAGTTTATACGTGGAATAACATTGGACCCGTGACTGATTTCTTGTGGCAAGCTTTTACAGATTACACCTTGCCGGGAACTCGGATCATTGACTCCAACTCGAACCAGGAAGCTGCGTACGAGACAGGCGTTTCAGGAAAGACCGCCCCCGTGTGGTCAACCGCACAGGATACGGGAATCACAGCAGACACTAATCCTCCGCTGACTTATCTCAACGAAGGCGCGGTACCCGCACTTACCCAGACGGGCAATACGATAACGGCAACCAGCGTTCAGGGTTTCCTTTACTGGATTGCGTTGGTCAACACGCTTGACCAGACTGTCTCGAATCTAAGCCCAGTCAGTCAATCGACAGGACCATTCGTTAAAGGGCAAGTCACCTTCGCCCCAGGCGCGGGATTGAACAAGGCGACTATCGACCCGCAGGCGGACTATGTGGCAATCTTCCGCTCGGTGGATGGGTTTTCGACTCCGCTTCTTATCCCGGGCTTTGTCAACTCACCGTATACGGTTCCGCTGACACAGTATCTCGAATACGGATTTGTCGACACAGTTCCGGATGTTCAACTGAACAACTTGGTTCAAGGTCCGCTCGGCTTGGAGAACACTCCTCCCGTAGCAGGCACAGTCAACCTCACGTATCACCTGAACCGCATTTGGTACAGCGTCGGCAACGTCGTTCACTGGACGACCGGACCCCTCGCGCCTATCGGTAACGGCGACGGAACCGCACCGGGGAACTTCGCAGCCTGCCCCTCAACAGTCAGGCGGCTAGTACCCACAGCCATCGGCATGATCGTACTCACCCAGTCGGACGTGTACATCATCGCAGGAAACGGCACGACAGGAAGCCCTATCCTTCCAGCCATCCCGTACCTAATCGGAGTAGGTCTGGGGAGTCACAACGCATTGGACATCAATGGCGGACTTATCGGGTTCTTCACGACCGACAAGCAGTTCGTTATCTTTGACCCAAGCGCTGGACTCAACTACGTCGGATTCAACATCGGTGACCAATTCCGTCTTAACAACGGAACTCCTGGTCAGTCATGGGATACCACGAAGGCTTACGTCGCGTGGTATGTCAACGGTGAAGATACCGGCTGGTATATCGCAGACGGAGTCAACGGATGGTATAGAATGATCTACACACCCGCGCCCGAACAGGGTAGCGTGTCGTGGAGCCCCTTCGCTACGATCCAGGGAACCTGTGGCGCTATTGCCAGCATTGAGACTAGCCCGGGCGTTCATCAGTTGCTCATTGGACAGACGGTTACGGATGGAGACATCCTATCCCGAGATATCAATGCGACAACGGATGACGGCTTGAGCGGGTCAACCGGCACGAAGTATAGCGCGTTTGCAGTGATCGGGTCTATCGTTCTCGCGAACCCTGGCCAGATCGCCAAGATCGCGCACATCACCACGGTCTGTGTGAGGACAGGATCACCGCTTATCATGGGTGTCATCTTGAATGAAGCTCTCCCGTACTTCCAGGGCAGCTTCGATATCCTTAAGCGGTCGGTGAGTGATCCACCTGGATTGCCTGAGAGCAAATCGTTCTACCGTCAAAGGTTTTATCTTGACCAGAACGAGGACGTCTCAGCTTATTGCATGGACCTGCAGATTTTGGTGCAGTTCCCCGCAGAAGCCGCCCAGAACGAACTTCAAGCACTGACAATCTTCGGTGCGTACGAAGTCGAACAGTAATGTACAAAGTACACCTCCGAGCGCGCTTTAGGACGAAACTTTTATCCTTGCGCTCGGGGGCACGTACTGAGTATAATAAAGAAAGGGAAGGTACAGATGCCGCCTCTTAGTTCTATGCTAAGGACGCAGAGTCTTCCTGGCTTTGAGGGAATAGAAAATCCCCCGACTGCCCCAGCGTTGCCCGCGTCCGATATCGCGTCGGGTCTGAACCCCTACCTTCGCTGTCCGCTGCCGCCGTTCTCGACAACAGTTGATACGATCCGCCAGTGGAATATGACTGGTAAAAACCCTGTGATGCGCGTCATCCCACTGCCCAATCAACAGGGTGCTGGCGGCGGCGCGACTACCACAGTCAATAACACCACGACCACATCTTCGGGCGGCGGCACTGTAACGCCAGCCGCGCCGACAACTCTCTTGCCACTCACAGCTTTTTTTAACTTCCCCCCGCTGTCACCGGCAGGAACGTTTACGCTAACGTTGAAGTTGAGTGAATCATTCCAGCTACTCCAACTCAACAGCAGTCAGCCCGTCGAAGTTCGGATGTACTCGAACCCGACGTCGCGAACTCAAGACATCGCGCGCCCGACCGACTTCGCAGTGAGCTTCGCTGCTATCGAGGGTTTCATAACAGACGTGACGTTTGACGTAGAGCCGTTCTCTTATGAGTGGCAAAATCGAATCGGGGCAAATGCAGATACCCCACAGACTGTCAACACATACTTCACGGTAGTAAACCCGTCGCCAACTACGGGCGTAGGCGGGGGAGTGGTCACTGTGATCTACGTACCGCTTGAGAGTTAGGAGCACGCATGGAGTTCTACACATACCTTTGGCTGCGCGAAGACGGGACTAAGACAGTGCCCAGAAGCGTAGAGCATCGACGTCATCTGAGTCAAGCAAACACAGGTAAAAGGGCATCAGAAGAGACGCGACGGAAACAAAGCGAATCTGCTAAAAGAAGATTTCAATCACCTGAGCAGAGATTGAAAGCGTCTACCGCAGGTAAACTTGGTGCAGCCGCTCGGTGGGGTGCGCGTGAATAGAGAAACTTTTCCTGCTTCGCCGGTTAAGTTGACAACGTCCGTCACGTTCTTCAATCCAGATGGACCTGAAGATTCAACAGCGAGCAGCACTATCGCGGGGTTGAGTTGGATTAACCCCCAGAGCGTTATCGTAATGACTTTCGCCGGGGTCACTCCAGATCATGAGGACCCTGATGATGCGGTGGTCGAGGGCTTGACCGTTTACGCGGGTAACATCGTCCCGGGCGTCGGGTTTGACGTTCTAGCATTTGCGCCATCGGGGACGTGGGGACAGTATCAAGTAACAGCCATTATTATGGCATAGGAGCTATCCATGAGTATCATTTTGAGGGACGCGACTGTATCGTCTCAGCTAGCAGAGATTGACTCCAATGGCAACGTCCACGTAACCGAAGCAACGGCATCGACAACTTCTGGGGCGACTGGCTCCGCAGTCCCGGCAGCATCAGTGCAAGTCGCGGGTAGTGACGGCACTGATCTTCGTACGATTAAGACGGATGCGACCGGTCGACAGATCGTTCTGTTGAACGGCGCACGCACACAGCTAGGCGTCTTCTCGGTCCAGTCGACATCAGCATCACTGTCTTCCCTCATCGCAGCGGGCACCGGCTTTAACGATATCGTCACTCTCAATCTAACGAATGAGGGAACTGCGACGCTTGTCACAATCTCTGACGGCACGAACTCTTACGTGTTCGCGCTGGGCGCGGCAGAAGGACTGAACATCAACTTCTCGTCTACTCTCCCGGCAGCATCGAGCGCCGTAGCGTGGCAGATCAGCAACAGCGCAGCTCAAACGGTGGACGCGAACGGCGTCTATGTGAAGAACTAACATGAAGACACGAGCCTTGATCGAGCAGGATCACCCTGCGTTGCAAGCGGCGATTGACTCGGACACCTTTCATCCAGGAGAATGGTCGGTCGATGACTTTATCCAAGACTCGCTGAGCGAAAATCCCCAGCATAAAATCCCCAAGGTGTGCACGGTAGTAGAGGACTCCCAAGGTCCGATTATCTTCGTTCGATTTACCAAGACGCTGCGTATCTGTTGTGTCTGGAATGATGAAGCAGACAATCATCGCAATGCTCGTGCGCTTGTCTTTGGCATGCGTGACGCGGTGAAGATGGCGCGAGCGAATGGGTTCACCGAGATCATCGTTCAATCAGACCACAAGAAATTGGCAACGTTCCTAACAGAAGTACTGAAGATGAAGCAGAGCGGCAGCGAGTTTTTACTCGCAGTGTAAAGGATATCACATGTGCGTCAGTAGCGGGCTTAAGGCTCTAAACAATACGGTCAAAGGTGCTCTGAGTTCCGCCCAGAGCGAAGCCTCATCAGTCTTCGGTGCAGCCAGCACTGTCTTCAATAACCTGATCAGCGGAATTCAACAGGTTGTAACGGGCGGACCTAGTCAGGCGGGCTTTGGCGCGGCTGAGCTTAATGCCAAGAACGCAGCGGCAGTCCAGGCGGGCGCGACGATGGCGCGTAACCTCGGCGGCGCAGCGGCGACGAGCGCGGCGGCACTTGGCGGCGGCAACGCGGTCGAACCGGCAGGCGGGACACAGGCGGCGATTCTCGCGGCTAAGACAGCAGCAGCAGAACAGACCGCGACGACTGAGAATCAGATTCAAACTGAGAATTTTGAGCAGGGCAATAAGAATTACGAAGCAGCGGTCGGGCAAGAGATGCAGTTGCCCAACGTGTTTAATCCTGCGACCTCATCCGAAGGACAGGTTAACGCGGCGGCAAATACCGCTACGAACGTCCAGAAAGAAATGGACACTCAATCGAATTGGTGGCAACCGATGGTCACGGCGGCAATCGGCGGCGCATCCAGCATGTTGACAGGCGGACTGACAAGTGGTATAGGTGGTGGAGGGCTTCCCGCGTCCGATTCAGGGACGTACGGCGCAGCCCCTTTCGTGGGCAGTGGTCAACCCACTCCGAGTGCAATGCCTGCCCCTAACATGACAGGACAATTCGGTAGTTCCCCGTTTCCAACAGGCATCTAAAAAAGGAGTTTTAATGTCCGAACCTACAGTGACCACGAACGCACCGCAGAAGCCAAACGCTATGGGCGGCGCACCGACGACCACGCAAGACGTGTCGGGACAGATTACTCCTAACCCTACTCCTACCCCTACGCCTAGCGCACAGCCGACGACTCCCGCGCAACCCACCGCGCCTGCTCAGCCATCGACCCCGGCGCAACAGCCCCGCCCCGCACAGCCTGCGACACAGCAGCCCACACCTCGTGGTCTGCACGCGTCTATTTTTGAAGGCGTGTTGAAGACTCTCGGCGGCGGTACACAGTTCATCAACCGTACTGACCCAGTGACGGGCGCGACAACTCGCGAACCGGTCCAACAGTCGAAGGGTCAACTCGGCAAGAGCATCCTGGCAGGAGCTATCGCCGGAATGTTCGGCGGCATGGGCGCAAGAGACGCAGAAGGTCGCCACGATCCTCTGAAGGCAGCGCAGGAAGGCTTTGTCGCAGGACAGAAGCCGGTGCAGGAACGTGTCGCACAGTTACAGGCGACCGCAGACGAAGACACCTCGCGCCGCCAGATGGTCATGAAGAATAACATGGACCTGATGCATCAGCAGATTGCGATGACGCATATGCAGCACCAGGAACTCGCCTCGACCGCTGATAATAACAACAAAGGCATCCTCGCGGACGCTGGAGACTTTGACAAGAATCTCACCGGCACTGATGTCAATGATCCGACCAAGAAAGCAATTCAGGGTCGCGGGTTGACTTATCAGGAAGCGCTGGCTAAGCTGAAGGGCAACTGGTCGAACACACTCGCCATTGTCGATGGATATCAGGACGTCCGTGGTCCGAATGGCGAGATGGAGCCAGAGCCGACTTACGCCGTGCTCAACCCGAACGTCACGATCAAGATGAGCGAAGATCAGGCGGCTGCGATGGCGAAGTTCAAGCCCGCATACGCAAACGCTTATCAGGCTACCGGAGGGAATCTTAAGATTCCATTGAACCGGTATGTCGCGGATACGCACCAGTTGAATTCTCTGAATCAGGTGGAAGCGTATTTTGAGAATATCAAAGATCAAATCCCCGGCATGAAGAACGCCCCCGACCTCTCGGCGCTCGCACGCGACCCGAAGGGCGGTAAGCAAGTTCTCAACGCTGTGAATGACGTTGAGAATGCAATCGGTCAAGGCGGCGACCCAGTCGCAGCACTGCAGCGTCTCGCAGGCACAGGCGGCGGGGCACTGATCCTCAAAGACATGGGGATCACGAACGAACAAGTTCAGACGCTCGTGAACGACAAGACTCGCAAGGAAGCACTCGCCAAGGAAGGCGGGATGGGTCCGAAGGCACCAATGCCGGATGACACAGTCGCGGCTCTGCTCACAGCCGCAGATGCATCTAACATTCCACAGGAGACGAAGGACGCGATCCACGCGGGCGCAAAGAAAGACGCGCAGGGTCACTACAATCTGAACATGCAGCAAGGTGAAGACCTTCGCAATCGTGTTCTGACTGCGCAGAACCAGACCAACCAGATCAACGAACGGAACCTCCTGGCAAACGGCGATCCGTCGCAGATGCAGAAGACAGCCCAGAACACGATTGAGGGCGACGTCAATGACATCACGAAGGTCGCTTCGATGCGCGGTAACGCCCGTAGCAACGCGGTCAACGCGATGCACGACGCAGCCGCCAACCTCGGTTTGGATACGACGAACTACAGTGAGTCGGCTCTCGAATCGCAAGCCAACATGTGGAAGGATTATACGGGCGGGCAGAAGACCCCGACCGGCAAGCAGCTTGTCTCGTTTGACGGATTTATCGGTCACACAGGAGCGGCGCTGGCAGCACAGCAACGCGTAGCGGATAAGTTCATGGGTCTATACCATCAGCCCATCCTCAACATGACCATGAAGGAAATCGGATCGAAATTGACGGATGACGCAGATTGGGCAGCGTATTCCGCATCTCTCGAACCAGTTAAGCATGAGATTGAGAACTTCCTCGCGGCTGGATTTGCAACTAAGTCTGAAGATGCTCAAGCGATGCGAGCCATCATAAACGACACCTTGCCAATCAACCGCATGAACGCTACCCTGAAGCAGTTGGCGGAAACGGCTGACGTCCGTCTCGCAGCGCTCGGTAAGGCGTACACGAATAACATGGGACGAAACTTCAACAACCTGCTGTCTCCTGATTCACAGAAGACGTTGCAAAAGTTGGGAGTCCCGAGTCAATCAGCAGCGTATACCGCGAAACTTCCTCGCGGCTGGAATAACCACCAGTTGACGCAGTTGACAGATAAGAACGTTGCGAAGCAGTTCCTTCAGGCATCAGGTGGAAATATTCCTGCCGCCCGCGAGCTGATGAAGCGCAACGGATGGTCCGAATAGGAGAACACAATGGGTATCCTCGACGACGCAGCTAAAGATCAATCGACTCCGCAGGCTACCCCTGCGACTCCAACCGCTGCGCCGACAGGTGCGACTCAGGGCGGAAGCATTCTCGAACAGGCAGCGGCTGAGCAACCCTCTACCGCTGCTTCCTCGACTGTGACTCCTCCCCCCGTGGAATCAACTTTAGACCGGTGGAAGCGCGAAGCGTACGAGACGCTCGGACAGGCTGTGCCGCAAGCAGCCGTCGCTCCGATGCAGGGGCTGAAGACTCACATACTCGATAAGTTCCAGCAGTCCGGTCGAGAACTCGGAAACATCGCGGAGAACAAAGTCAACAGCTTCATCGCCGCAGCAGACGACATGATGAACGAAGACCTGAACGATAAACGCACGGCTATTCCGGCGTACGCGAAGGGTCTTGAGAGCGAGTACCTGCGCCAGAAGTTCCAGACCGAAGCCCCCGTCACGGCGGGTGTCACCGGTGGCGTGGCTAACCTCGGAGGTCAGATTCTAGGCGACCCGACAAATTGGCCCTTCCTCGCGAAAGGGTTAGTTAGCCAAGCCAGCAAGGTATCTGCGAGCGCCTTTAAGCCCTGGGCAGAGAAGTTAATGTCCAAGGGATTCGGGCTCCAGATGTCTGCAGGCGTAGTGTCTCAACTCGACCAGTTGAAAGACAACTGGGACAAGATGTCGGATTACGACAAGTCGCACGCGATCACTCAGGTTATCGCGGGCACGTACATGGCGCAGAGCGCCGTGCGTGAGGGATTCAAGGGCGAACCGAAAGCGAAAGTGGAAACTCCCGCGACGGTCGGTCCCGAAGCAGGCGGCGAGGGTCCGCGCACCTCTACTCAAACTGGTACGGTTGCGGGCGAAGCGAATGCCCTGCGACCTACGATCCGCACTACAGCGGGTGTAGAAGCCCCGATCACGGCGAAGTCAGCGGCGACTCTCGAAGGACAGAAGCCAAGCATCCTTCAGCGCGTAGCGGATACGTTCACTACCCCAGGCGCAGAGACTACCTTCGGCAAAGAGCGAACTGCGCCCGCAGCAACTAGACAGGCAGTGTCAACTGTCGGTCAAGTCGCGGAGGACCGCATCGCTCAGCACGAGGCTATCGTCAACGGAGAGACTCCTGAAGAGGGGATCACCGGCACACAACAGACGTCTAAGTTCACGTCCCCCGATGAGGCGTGGCAGGAGATGCAGCGGACTGCGCAGAATACGACGTTCCGCAAGGCAGATGAAATCTCTCAGCGCGAGCAAGCGGCGTGGGAGGCGAAGCGTGATGAGGCACACCAGGATTACAAGGACCTCGTCGACCGTCACAATAAGAATATCGACGACTATAATGCGCAGGTTCCGAAAGATCAGCAGATGCCGCATGCGGTAGCTGATCTCAACGAAGTTGCCGTACCGGATCGTCCGCAGACGTACAACGAATTGCGCTCTGACGTTCAGACCGAACAGGCGAATGCGCGGAGCCAGGACGCAGCCGTGCGCGAGGAAGCGATCAAGACTGGTCTACCCAAAGCTGAGAAGGCAATGGATAACTGGTTCAAGCAGCACTCGGATGAAGTCTCCCCAGCGGAGTACGACTCGGTCAGGAAGCTGTGGGCGGACTCTGAGCGCATGAAAGAGATTGCGATGGGTCTGCGTGGTCCCCTGACAAAAGGGAACCTCACCGGCAATCAGATGCGCCAGATCGAAGTGTCGATGAACAATCGTCAGCTTCGACGCGGTCAATCCCCCGATGCGTTTCAGCGTCTACTTGGTACAGACGGATACAACAACTGGCAGAACGTTGCCAAGCTGTTCGACACAGTCAAAGACCCGACGCTTCCCGAGCAATTCCAATCTTGGGGCAAGTACGCAGGCGAGTATCTCGTGTCAGCTCTTATCCCGCATATCCTTGGCAGCGGTATCGCCGCTAAGTGGGGGATGGAGAAGCTACTCAACCATGTGATGTTCGATCCTGAGTTCGGCAGTACCTTCGGCAAGGTTGTCGATTGGCTTAAGTCGCAACACGGGCGAGTAGTCGACAGCATCAAGGAACTGCCTACGACTTTGCGCGACCAGATGACTAACATCATCAAGGCGTACAAAGACGCAGGCGAGCAAGGCGCGGTCGGGCGCAACATCAAGAAGCCCGTAAAGCGTCTAGGCGGCGCGAAGCCCGCACCAGCGGTAGCGCCAGCTACGCCCGAGGAAACTCAGGTCGCGGCGCACGAAGCGAACGGCGGGTCTACTTTCACACCAGAGGGTCAGAACCTAGCAGGACAGAATACATACTCGGTCGCGGCATATCCTGGTCGTACGCAACAATTGGATAACCTCACCCCTGATGCGCTTCAAGCGTTCAAGGACCAGAACAAAGATGTTCTGTCACAACCAAATCATGCGGTCGGCACCTGGAAAGATACCGACACAGGGAAGCACGTTCTCGATGTCGCCAAGCTATACGGTGACAGAGGCGAAGCGGTTAGCGCAGGGCAAGCCGCAAATCAAAAGGCGATCTATCATCTCGGACGGAACGAACTCATCCCTACTGGCGGAACGGGTGAAGTGCCCTCCGTTAACAACGTGGTGAATGATTACAACGCGTCACAGGGAAAGCCCGAAGTGTCCTCCGTGAAGACGCCTGTCGACCCTCGAACCGCAGATAAGATCGCGGACGAATATGACAAGCTGAAGCATAGTCCGAACAATCCAAAGGTGAAGAAGGCTTACAGCGCTCTCATTAAGGAGACAAAGGACCAATGGCACGCTCTTGAGAAAGCAGGATACCGGTTACAAGTTGAGAGCCAAGACCCGTATGGGTTAGACTCCTCGAAACCTGCTTACCAGGAGATGTCTGAAGACGTAAAGAATAACAAGCGGATTAAAGTCTGGGACGGCGGAAAGCCGCCTGCCGATCATCCATTGTCAGGCATTGATCCCGAGACAGGGGTGTCTTACAACACTCTGTTCCGCGCAGTGCATGATGTTATGGGACACGTCGCGGGGGACAATGACTTCAGCCAGCAGGGTGAAGAAAATGCCTATCAGCGTCACGCCCAGTCCTATAGCAAGGATGCGATTCCCGCTCTCACGACTGAGACTAGGGGACAGACGTCTCACTACTTCAACAACGAGAAGGTCCGCAACGGTGGCGAACATTCTTTTGTTGACCAGCGCGCGGCGCTCTTGCCTGAGAGGTTTTATGCTAAAGGCACTGAGTCACAGTCAACTCCGATCTCCGACTCGCTAGTCTCGAAGTACGGCACGACCGATGATGCCCGAAAAGCAGCCTTTGTGCTACCCGATGGTCGCATGGTCGAACTCAGCGGTGAGCACGATCAGATGGTCACGAATGCGGCAAAAGCTGCAGGCGTGAAAGACCTTCCCAAACCTACCGACGCTAACGGACAGATCGGTCCACGCGAGCATATCATCGCTAGTGAGAACGCGATCCGGACGCGCTATCGCCAGACTAAGGGTGGTAAAGAGATCGTCTTCTCCATTCCTGATAAAATCACTGACGCGCAGGCGCAGCAACTTCGCATGGCGACGGCAAAGATACCTAACGGTAGCGTTGTCATCGAGCAGGGTAAACCTGGAGGGAGCTACAAGCAGATCGATGCGACCCCCGGCAACGTCCAGGCTGCGCTCGAAGACCTCGGCGCACGTCCGAAGGGCGAAGCGGTAGCAGAGGCGCAAGCCAAGGCTGACGCAGAGCGGGCACGGCAAGCGGCAGCACCGGCACCTGAACCGATCCCACAACCTGTCTATGTCAACCGTCATAACGGGGTGCATGAGGTGGTCACGGGACCCGCAGACGACCGCACAGGGTATCTTCTAGCGATGGATGTACCTTCGGAGAAAGAAGGAGAACCTTCTACTGAGGTTCGCGTTACATCTCACACAGTTGATCCTGAGAAGCAAGGCAAGGGAGTTGGTTCCTCCCAGATTGAAACCTTAGCGAAGGAACTGCCGTCTGACAAGACAGCAGTGCTTAGCGATCTTCCGAATAAGATGACCGACGCTGCGAAGGGCTCGTGGAAACGCCTGATGCGGCAGTACCCCATCGCAGTAACGGAAGAAGCTGATGGCGGCTATCGTTTTGATCTCGAAAAGCTGAGATCGCCTGCCGTCGAACGCACAACAGTTAGTCCGAAGGGATCGACTGTCCAGTTGATGAGCAATCCGTTACCCGTCAAAACTGTCGGGTCGGATACTCCTTCAACGTTGGACGTCGCTATGGCTCTGAACAAGTACACTAAGAGAAATCTCGGTGCGCTGCAACCAGGGTCTGAACCCGCAGAGATGGTCGAGCGCGCGAAGTCACTCGCAGAAGACGAGGCGCGGTATCAACTAGGCACCAGCAACTCTGGTACTACATGGTACACCGAACAGATGGACGAGCACGACGCAGTCGCAAAAGAGATGCGTCCCGAACTGAAAGACGATACAAAGTTATCGATCTTTAAGTTCGCAGAGGCAGTCTTGAGTTCCGGTCAGAAACCGTACAGGAACTTCACCGCAACGATGGAAGCGTGGGATCACTACGCCAAGGACGGAAAATTTCCGAGCACTAATCCATCAACCGGTAAGTCGTGGGGTCCACGCGGAATCGCAGCATACGGCAACGCGTTCGAGTCTATAAACCGTCTCATCGAAGAGAAAGGTGAGAAGGGCGCGGTTGACTGGATGATGGGCGATCATCCGACGACCGAACTCAAAGAGTACAACAAGAACGTCTCGGGCAAGAAGACCGACCTGCAACCTGGAGTCATGATCCTGGGAGCAAAGCGCGGACCCTTCGCCCAGAACTTGCACGGCATGGAGACAGCCTTCACCGCCGACATGTGGGTGAGCCGAACCTGGAACCGGTGGATGGGCACGATTGAAGTCGCGGACGATGGCGAGATATCATCCGATGCCCCCCGCAACCAACAGGAACGCTCTCTGATGAAGCAGTCGTTCTCGGAAGTCGCTCAGAAATTGGGGCTGACAACCAGCTCACTGCAAGCCGTTCTCTGGTACTACGAACAAGCCCTGTACACCGCGCACGGAACGCCGAAAGAGAGCTGGTCTTTCTCGGACGCTGCCCGACGCGCACAAGCCGAAGCGAAGGCAAAAGCCCCCGCAGCGGCTGAACCTGAGACTCCCGCGACCGGATTCGGACCACGCGAGAGAGCAGGACAGTACAAGGACAAAGAGACGGAGTTCAATCCAGACGAACTTTAATGCACGCGGGGCACTTGACAAGCAGGTGCCCCCGTGCTACTCTGAAAGTAGGAGAGCATATGCCTAATAAAGTCGCAATGTCGGACATCCGTAAGGAAGCCCAGAAGCTGATCGAATCGGGCAAAATGCCGCCTCTGCACCAACTACTCGGCGCAGTCGCCCACACGCGCAACCAGTACGCCGCGCGCATCAAGGCAGCACAGGCTAGCGGTCCAGACCCAGTAGATGAGGTCACCCCGCAGTCGGAGTAAGCCACGGGCGTGACTCACAGGTGGAAGTGAACCAGACTGTAAATCTGGCGTCCCAAGCGGATATTGCAGGTTCGAGCCCTGCCGCGCCCACCAAATATACAAAGTAAACGCTCCCGTCGTTAAGCGGCTCAGGACCGCCGTGAGCGCGTTGTCGCGCAGTAGGAGAGGAGGGTTTTTCCTGTATGGGACTTCAGGTCATCTTGTACCAGAGCGAGTACGGATGAATGTGGCTGCGGCGAACAAAGACGCATCTGGACTCCTGAAATGCGGCGACGTTTTGGACTGTTACGTGGTGGAATGAATCACCCAAATTTTGGTAAGTCTATGCCGCAGGCAACGAGAGATGCTATCAGTTTAGCAAAACGGAGGAAGCGTGCTCAAGCAGGATGATTTTTTGAAAGCCCAATTAGTGGCTATGGCATGGCGATTCGGGAAACCGTATGGCGGGTATAAAGCTGGTGTACTTATCATGCACACCTTGATGAATAGGGTGCGTGTTGGCTGGGGGAACCTTTCACAGGTTCTTGACGGAGTTCCGCGCTTCATGGCAGAGAATGAATTACCGCCGCTCGATCTTCCCCCTCTGTGGGAGCCTGCCTTTGTGAAACTCTTGCACGCAGTGGAAGGCGTATATGACGGCAGCATCCCCGATGAGTCCACAGGCGGGCTCTACTGGGGTGATCTCAATAACATTCAGCGGGCGTGGTTCAGAGAGAAGATCATCGACTCGCGCCAGGACGACGGTAACGGCACGCCTCTACCGGCGCACCGCAGGGTACACGACATGGGCACGCTCTGTTTTTGGGCGTAGGGAGGAACGTATGATATTCAGCTCTATTCTTAGCAAACTCAATAAAGATGGGCACGTCGGAATCGGGCTGTTCATCTTCGCAGTCGGCTCAGCGATTCATATTTTTCATGGTCTAGACGCTTCGTTCGTCGCATTCACTACTACTGTATTCGGCTTTCTGGGAGGGCATGCCTGGGTACAATCGAAAGGGACATCCAATGATGCACCAGCTCCTGATAGCTCTCCAGACAATACCAAATAATCTTCCTCCGTACGAGTGGTTCTTTCAACATCTCCAGGTCATCGGCTGGCCCACCCTCTGCTACGCAGTATGGCGGGTAACAAGATTCTTCTCGCTCGTAGAGAACAGAGTTCTCGGAGCAGAAGCGCACATCGAAAAGATGGCTACGAATTGCTTCCCGACAATGCAGACGAGTCTTCTAAATCAAGACGTGCTGCTCAAGTCAATGGACGGCAGTCTGAAGAGGTTGGCGGACGATATACCAGGAGTAAAACACACCAAGGCACGACGAAAGACACGTTGACATCACATGAAACAGTTGGTAATCTGTAGATAGGGAGAGAACTCATGGGACAGACGAGCGATCTGCGGGACAAGATTATCGCCAGCTTCGGTAAGCATTCAGGGAACATCTCGGCAGTCAGCCGGGAGATCGGCTGCAGCCGAAGTTCGGTGAGACGCAACATCGCCAAGGTCGGCATCGGGCGCAAGCCCCTTGCGGGCGGCAAGCAGCGCGCAGCAGAGCAGAAGGCAGGTCTGCCGGTCGCGGGAAGCATCAAACGATTCATCCTCACCTCCGCTCAAAATAATACGCACGTCCACAAGGACTTCTGGGAGAACTTGCAAGCGATGGTTGCACATTATGATGCAACTTTGCTGATTGGCACGTTTTCGTACAACCAGAACAACTACGGGCAACTCGCCGTGAAGCGAGGCACGAAGAAACCCGCAGAGCAGACTCTGTGGTTTGACCCAATTCTCAAGCCGTACATCAGTGACAAGAAAATTGAACTCGCACCCGGGCTCGTGTGGTCTGGGACGATGAATATCCTCCCGACCGAGGACAATCCGATTTCGGGGTTGGAGACTTACGGCGGCGCAAGCAGCGTGATCTTTCCGCACGCAAAGGTGGAGATGCGGTCTATTGCTACCCCGCCCGATATGCCGGTCAAGATGATTTATACGACCGGTACTGTAACGCAGATGAACTATCTGCAAAAGAAACTAGGCATCAAAGCAGAACATCATCACCGCTATTCGTTTCTCGTAGTTGAAGTCAATGATCGAGGCGAGTGGTGGGTACGCCAAGTCTCCGCTCGAAAGAGTGGCGACAGCATTCAAGATTTGAACGTCCTAGTCGAAGGCGGCAAAGTCATCTCGACGAAGCATCCAGTAGCAGCCATCGCATGGGGCGATTTGCACGGGACTATCGCGGACCCGCGCGTTGTAGAGTCCTCGCAAGATATGCTGGACACGTTGCGCCCTCCGGTGCAATATCTCCACGATATCATGGAAGGCATCTCCGTGAATCCGCACATGCGGAAGTACAAGACCATTCATGAGAGTTACGCTCGCTGGCTTCGCGGGTTGCATAGGGTTGAAGAAGAACTCAAGCAGACCCGTCCGGTTATTGAGAGATACCTTCGTCCGTGGGTTAAGACGATCTGTCCTGATGCGAATCATGATCGCTTCTGGCTACAGAGATGGTTGCGCGAGTACGACTATCGCGTCGACCCGCCAAACACTGAAATCTTTCTTCGCTTGCAACAGTTCATGTACGCAGAACTTAGCGCGGGGAAGATGCCGAAGAACGTGAACCTGATGGAGTACGCCTTCGTTAGAGAGGCGGGGCTCAAGAAAGGATCAGTCAAGTTCCTGTTGCCAGATGAGAAATCTCTGGTAGGTGACGTCGCTTATGATTTGCATGGACACCGGGGACCGAACGGCTCCTTTGGCGCGGCGAACAACCTGTCTAAGATTGGTCGGAAGGCGACTACCATGCACACTCACTCCGCTGGAATCTACCACGGGCTGTTTGTAGGCGGAACGTCTTCGAAGTTGACCCAGGATTGGGATTACACGGCTGGTCCAAGCAGTTGGACTCACAGTCATGTGGCTCAGTATCCAAACGGGCAACGGACGATCATCACTATGAAAGTAGTTGACGGGATCGCAAAGTGGCGCGCATAAGTTAACAATATCGCCCTGTGGTGTAAGTGCAGCACACCAGCCACCCGCAGGCTGGAAGGTCGGCGTTGCTTCCGACGGGGCGACCAAATTCACATCTTCAGAGGAGGGGATATGAACGAAGATCATAACGAGAACGAGAACCCAGACGTCCTGAGAATTAAGTTAGACGGGACGTACGGCGGGGGAGTGATGGCGAAGGTCACCATCTACACCCGCGTGTCCGCAGATTCAAACGATCTACGTGAGGAAGAGTTTGAATTTCCTTACGCCTTTGTCGACCAGACCCGATTGGTCGGCTACAACGCTGCTCACCTCATCGCCGGTTTTAGCATAATCAAACTGGAGAAGCCAAACGTGCTTCGGGAGCTGGGACTATGAAGGTGTACATCGCTTCGATGTTCTCCGACAAGGATCGCGTGAAAGCGCGTGCCGCTGAGCTGCAAACGCTCGGCATTGAATGCACCTCACGCTGGGCGGATGAGAAAGTTCCGCATAACGTCACCCTGCAAGAATGCACAGATGAATATCTCCGCGAGACTGCCGTCGCAGACGTCGATGATATTCTCGCCGCAGATATCGTAGTGCTCACGGTACCGGAGCCTAAGATGCTCGTAGATGCAACAGTCGCATCGTCTTCGCGTGGCGGACGGCACTTCGAATCAGGGTTAGTCTACGGTCTATGCGTAGCCCAGGCACTGGAGTTCGGGCGACCTACTCGGGAACTCATCGTTCTCGGACCACGAGAGAATGTCTTCCATCACCTCACCGGTGAAGGGGTAGCGTCTCGGTATCCTGAGATTAAAGTGATCGCAACGTGGGAAGAAGTGAAGCGATACCTCTGGCTGAGGTCCCTGCGCGTCGTACCCAACACAGTCAAATTTTAGGAGGAGTAAATGAGTGAGATCATCGCTCCGACATCGAAGGCTCTCGGAGCCAACCCCAAGGACCTTCTGGGTAGCAAGAAGGTCGACTCTACCAAGGTCCCTGCAGTCGCGATAGCGTGGGAATCCTTGGCAATGATGGATGGAGCAGGCAAGTACGATCCGTATAACTGGCGGGCGAACAAGGTTGTTGCGTCGATCTATGTCGCCGCAGCTAAGCGTCATCTCGACGCGTGGTTCGAAGGAGAGGAAGAGGCAGAGGATTCGGGATGTCATCACCTCGGTCACTCTCGGGCGTGTATGGGCATCTTGCTCGATGCACAGGCGACCGGCAATCTCCTAGACGACCGTCCGGTTACAGAGAACTCAAAGGGCGTCTTAGCGCGCGTCATGGCGCTGATCGCGTCTAAGATACCTGCGATGCAAGAGCGGCATAAGAAATTCCGCACGGAGCAGGCGGCAAAAGCAGAGAACGCCCAGGGCGGCAAAGCCTAGCATGACACTGTTGCTATCGTTCTGAGCCTCTGTCAACCTGGGACGCAGAGGCTTTATGGGACTCGTAGCTCAAGGGTAGAGCAAGGGACGGTATAAAACCCGCCCCTGCGTCCCCGTTCAACTCGGGGCGAGTCCCGCTTAAAAAAGGAACTTATGTGGATGCGTCGCTGTGGTCAATGTGGACGTGAACTTCACAAGAGGACACTGAAGGAAATTCTTCACTGTCTCTGTGGGTGGGCTTGGGGAGAATAGTATGAGACAGTCAGGACAGTTTCCAGCAGGCTTGCCCTCGGGCAAGGTCAACGTTGCGCTTCAGCGCCCCACCGTGAATCTAAAAGAGGCAGAGAACGTAGGCGCGGAGTTGGCGTCGGTCGCACAGAGATCAGCAGCCTCGGGCAACGTCTTCTCTAAGCACGCGACGTTTGGTCCGAAGAAGATCACACATCCAGGGATTGAAACGGAGGACTAATGTCATTCCACACCTACTGGCGGCACTGGCATTTCGGAAAGACCTTCCGTATGAACGGGACGATGTGGGGCTACAATCCCTACACGAGTTATCGCTTCGGTCCCTTCGAGTTAAGAAAGTATTCGTGGTAAGGGAGTCACATGAGCAAGCTACCCAACAGAGCAACACAGAGTCCAGCGGAAGACGCTAAGGACCAGCCGAAACCTCCGCAGGAGAATCCGTGCGGATACAGCCATACCTACGGCGCAGGCAAGACGGCAAACCCACAGGTCTACGTGAAGGAACATCAGATGATTCCTTCGCGTCTCGGCGGCAAGTCGAGAGAAGTATCGTTCGGTCCTCTATCGAGCGGTTTAGTGCCTGCAAACCCCTTCGCATCTTTGGCACAGGCTGGCTACATGCACAGCCATCCAGAAATTCTTGGGAAGAAGGGCTTGGCTGAATGGGATTCCGCAACCAAAAGTAAGAAGTTGCCGAAGAAAGTGAAATAAACATGCTGCCCTTTGAAGATTCACAAAACAATTTCGTGAAGTATACCGACCAGCAGGGGAATCTTCTCTCCGCTATCGTGCGCGACGGAACCATCCAGGTCCAGGGCGTCGAGTTTACTGACGGGACTACCCAGACAACCGCAGCTAGTGGCGGGTCGCAACCGGTATCCGTCGTTAACTTGACCGCTGCACAGATTCTCGCGCTGTCGACGACTCCTGTAGTTTTAGTTCCGGCTCCTGGTGCGAACCAGTACATCGCGCCAACCGTGGTGATCTTTCAATTCATCTACGGTGGAACTCCCTTCACCGGAGTTGTTGGGGCGAATCTGCAGGTGGGCGATCCAACCTCCGTGGCAGGAAACGTCTCTTGGTTTTTCTTAACACAGGTCGGGTTGTTAGATCAGACAACCAGTCAAGTCTCTCCAGCAATCGTGGAGAATGCTGTCATCCAGGTCGCGAACGCGACTAACGCACCTCTCGTAATCAACTCTAGCGCTGCGAGTCCAACTGGAGGGGGCGACGGTAGCATCCTCCGCGTCATCACGTACTACAGCGTTCTGTCGGCAACATAGGAGACTTATGACAGACCCCGTAATCGCATTAAGCACACCGCAGGAAGAGGCGCAAGAGTTACAGGCGTCGCAGGAAGGTTGGGCGCATCGAGTACTCGTTGCGCTCGATCAGTTTGGAAATGTCTTCCTGTTTCGCGGGCAACCGGGAGAGACGATATCCACGCACGCAGCTCGCGCTGATCGGCTTGGCAAGACGTGGGGACGCTGGATGTGCATCACGCTCAATCTCTTCCAGGCGGACCACGGGTCTAAGGCACGCGCAGGGGATATACAGCGGGCAAAGAATCTGCTCCGCATCGAGAACGCTTGGAAGTAGGAGGGGATATGCTGGATAGCTACATAAAATTTTTCGCGGCGCACGAGAAGGTGATACTAGCTCTCGTCGCAGCGGGCGCTCTCTTAGGGGGAGTCAGCAAGATCGACAGCCTAATCGTCAACCACGACAAGGCAAATCTGGCTGCGCAGGCACTCGTGGTCAACGCAGACCTCGCTAAGAACGCAGCGATTGCCCAGCAAGTTCTATCCGATAACGCTACGATGAAGCAGATGCAGGCGGCGAGTGACGCAAAGCAGGCGGCGCTCCAGGCGCAGGTCCTGTCACTAATCGCTACGCTCGCCTCACAGCAAAAGAAAGATGCTACGATGACACCGACCGAACTGACGGCGCGTTGGAACACTCTAGTTCCGAACGCCAGCGCTTCGGTTACGCCAAGCGGCGTTACGCTACCCAGCGCCGGTGCGGTCGCGACCGTGCAACAGTTGGAGATCATCCCGGTACAGGCGAAAGAGTTGGACGCATCCAATCAGAGGCTTGTCATTGAAGACGGACTGCTCGTGCAGGCACAGAAGACGAACGGGGACCTCACCACGCAGGTCACGGGGCTGAAGGTCCTGAACGTAGACGCAGCAAAGAAGTGCGAAGACGAGAAGAGTGTAATCAAGGCTGAGGCGCGCAAGAGCAAATTGCGCTATATGCTCGGCGGGGTGATTGCAACAGTCATCACACTCGCAAAGTTTGGAGCACTGTAGATTTGATGGCATGTGGGCTAACGGTAAGTTGTCACCCTGTTAAGGTGAAAGATGGAGGTTCGATTCCTCCCGTGCCAGCCATATCGCCGTTACATCCGAGACGCTGGAACTCTCTTGCGGCAAAAACCAGTCTTTGGGCGGTTAGTTAAACGGGATAACCCCTGCCTTGCACGCAGGAATTGAGAGTTCGATTCTCTCACTGTCCACCAAATTTGAAAGGTCACCATGCCAGAAGGCTTAGTTCGCTCGGGCGATTTCCGCAACGGAACGCCCATCATCCTCCCCCACCAGTTCGGCAATCCAGTTGGCGGTTCCAGCGAGCCCTTTGGGAGCCCGCAGCCTCAATCAAACATACGCATGGCGGGGAACCCTGTGCGCTGGCTCCCTAGCCCCGCGCACTTCGGCAATCAGGTGTCTTTCCTTACGCAAGTCGTCCCTCCCAGCGTAGTAATCGCCCCGGGCAAGACTGGCACAGTTAACATCAACGTCACTAATCTCCTCGGCACTAACAGTGTTGAGTTGACCTCCTTCGGGGAACCGGCAGGCGTCACCGTTACCTTCGCTCCGAACCCTGATACCGGCACCGCCGTCGCGACGATCACAGTAGCCTCATCTGTCCCAGGCGGGCGGTACACGATCACGGTCGTAGGCACAGTCACAAGCCCGAACATCGAGTACACACAGCTCCACCTTGTAGTCGCTGCGGGCGGCTCTGCTCCACCTCCCCCGACTCCCCCGACGTTCATCGCCTCCATAGCGGCGTTCTCCACCGCTTTCGGCGGCACCAACTCAACTACCGGCGCGGCGGGCGGGGCAAGCTCAATCGACACGACGGGCGCAACTCTGTTTGTCGCTTTCATTCGCGCGCACGCGAACGACACATCCGTAACTGTGACGGACAGCCAAAACAATACGTGGAGTCTAGGACCCATCTCGACGCCCAACTTTGTCCCCCAGGCACGACTGGCTTGGGTATCCAACCCGATCACCAGCACAGCGCACCAGTTCCATACGAACGGTTCTGATAATGAGAACGCAGTAGAGGTCTTTGCATTTAGTTCTTCCGCAGGAACCTGGGTTATGGATACTCACGCGGAGAGTACTGGATCAGTTTCAGGCGCGGCGGTTACGACGGACAGTATCACGCCCTCCAGCGCAGGAGAGGTCATCGTAGCAGGAACATCCTCTAATCAGGGCGCAGCGCCCGCCACGGTCAACAACGGATTCAATGGCGGGCAGGGTGTCCCCCCAGGGTCTGCGTTGTCTCAACTACAGAACGGGAACTGTGAATCTGGATCATCCGCGTATCTGATCGATTCGTCGGCTGCGCCAATCAACGTCACTATCACATCTTCCGCAAATACCGATTGGAGTTGGGCTATCGCATCCTTCTCTAAATCCTAAACACCAAGCCCCCACCACTCTCCGGAGTCGGCGGGGGCTTATTTTTATTTAGAGTCTGATCGTTCCAACCGGATACAGTCGAGGCACTTGCCACAGCTCCCACACGGCAACGGCTCCGCTTCGGTACAAGCGTGTTTGCCTGTGGCGTCGTGATACCATCCGTGGTAATAACTGTTCTTCACGCCCTCGGTGTGAATTGGCTTGGAGCAATGACGACAGAAGCTACGTGCTAAGATTGCCATTGGTCAGTACCCCAGGTCAGTGAAGACAGGAACCTGCCAATCACTTCTCTTCTGTCGGATGTTGTCATCATGTATGTCACTCATCGTCACGCCCGCAAGTTTTGAGACGAGCGACTTGATGACCCTCCCCAGCAACTCGACCTTCTTATTGGCGGGGATCGCAGGATAAAACTTCATGACTATGATGCCGTATTTCGCGTCATAGTAGTGAACGGTCGGAAGGTAGGGCTTAAGCACGTCGATCTTCGCGAGCCGTGCCAGACGATTCATCTCACTCTTTGAATGTTGAATGCCTTGACTGTAGTCTAGTTTGGCTCCGCGCCCTTCGCTCAGGGGAGACTTCACCACAAGGTCAGTCCCGACAATGCGACATACTTCCCTGAAGACTCCTGCGCCGATAAAGCGAAACTTTAACCTCAAAGCTTTCCACTGTGCAGGAGTGACCGGCTTATGTTGACGGATGAGACGGAGCGCCTGCGCTGTGGTCATCGGACGGGTTTGTCGCATCTTCGTTCTCCTTTTTTAATTTCCGGAAGAGGTTATCCACGTCGCCGTCCACAACCCCCCGCAGCTTACTACCGTAGGTCGTCTGGGCCATGTAATCTGCGAGCAGGTTAATCCGCCCGTCGATCATCTCGACCGCATTCTCCAGTTTCTTCTGCTTGTCGCTATCATGACTGTTGCGGATGGTGAGGTGCTTGAGGATTTCAATTCCGATGGCGAACAGTTCGCGCAACTCTGCGTAATGCTCCCATCTCGTACCCGTCTCTAGCAGGTCCAGCTTGTTCGGCTCCATCATCTCGGCTCCTTCACCACATGCTGTAGTCAGTGATATCTAGCTCCACTCCACACCTGCAGGTGACGACTGTGCGCGTTCCGATCCCGCCGCCCGAGCGATGCTCAATTTTCACGTCGCCTTGATTTCGACAGTCTCTCCAGTGGAACTCCCAGAGGTTTGCCAGCTTCGTCATCTCGCTCGGGTAGAGTCTAATTCCGGTCATACGCCCTCGCGAGCCACCCGTTCAGGAACTTCTGCCGCTCCGGATTTGCCGCGACCAAGTCGCGATAGAACTTCGCTTGTGTATTTTGTAGACTCAGGATGACTTCAAGCGAGTTCCGAGTATTTAGCTCGTGCAGGGTAGCGGCACCAATGACACCGTCCTGGTCGACCTCAACAGCCTGCTGCACTAGCTTATGCGCGCGGGACGCTCCGAGGTTCACTGACATGTCCAGCACCTTCGTAGCCACAGCCTGCGGGATAATCAATCCATATCCATACCGATCCCACCAGTCGCGCAGGTAGATCGCGCTAGCGCTAGCGATAGTCAGCCCCTTGATGTCCACACTGGGATAGCTGCGCTTGGAGATGCCGAAGTTCGTTTCGCCGCCCGGGTCTGACGGATCGTTCACGTAGCCGCCCTCGTGCCGCAGGACGGTCGGAATTGCCAACTCAAACATTGCCATAGTAAAACCTCCAGGTCTTCGCTCTCCAACCCCACCCTTCGCGCATACCGCTGCTTCGACGCCATTTCCAGGGGATGACCACTGTCAGTGCCCACGAAGGAACAGGGTCCTGCAAACGCGAGCAGTGCTCGATCTCTATACCGATTCTCATACGCCCTCATTCGTGAAACCGACGGCGCTCCCGCGCACGGTGACGAGGTAAGTGTGCCATTGGATTCGCTCGTCGTACGCATAGGGTTTGACTTCAATATCCTCGACAGGCTCTTTGAGATGAACAGCCAATGCGTGCTTCGTATCGTCGAGCCTGACCGCTTTACCCATCGCTTCAACTAACCCACCGCATGCCGGTCTGTATTTCATCGCATTCGCTCTTTCTTAAGGACTACTGTGTCCACCCGCACGAGATTGTGGCATCCGACACCCTGCACGTTGTGGTGCGAGACTCGCTCGTAAGTCAAGAGAAACGGCTCCTTGACTCCCTCGAACTTGTCGGTCGGATACCCACAGAACAGGATGGACTCATCATACAGCATGTAGGTCCCAACGGGTTTCAGTCTGAGGTTCAGATTGCCGTCGATCTCATCCACCGCGTTTCCGTTGGTCGAGAGACTGGCTGCGAGGTACATCAGCGGGTTCGACTTGTAGGAGATGGTGCCCAGGGAGTTCTCACGGCTGGACGTGGTTGAGCAGTGCCCGAACTGAGATAGAAGAAGGACTCCTGTGATCAGAGTGCCCCACACCAAAGCCTCAACCAGCGCGTTCAGAGTTTTATTTGTCATGCCGCTTTGCCTCTTTCTGAGTGAGATCGAGCACTTCGTCCTCAATGCGATCTTCGCGCCAGAGGATGTAGAGGGAGAGGAAGAGTCCGAGGATCGACGCCACGGACCCAACCGTACTAAGAACCGCTGTCATCGCCAGAAACCACGAGATGCTCGACGCATCCCTTTCCGCAAGAGCGATCCCACGACGTCTGGATTTGCACCCCGCAGTGCGTGTAGTAGATGTTCTCGTCCGCATCTACGAATCGGTAGACGCGGCACCCTTCGTTCTCGAAGAGAAAGTCGACTTTGAAGTTCGAGTTGCTGGTTGGCACGGTCTTTAGCGGAGCGGAGTCACAACCCAGCAAGCCGGTCAGCAGAACTGGGATTAAAAATAGAGTTTTCATCGCCCCTCCAGACTGGTTTCAAGGATGCGCAATTCTTCGCTGTTGCTGAGCACGGGTTCGAATTCACTGGTTGCTTCCAGCAGAGTCTCCCCGAACATCGGACCCATGAGGTCATCAACAGCCCGTGCTGAGTCACGGTAGTAATTTCCCTTGATCTTCGGGTTGACATACTTCGCCTCGTACCTCTCGCGCAGCGCGCGGAGCGACTTCAACCCATCGCTTTCTTCATCAACCTCGATCAGCCGTTCGAGCGGGAAATTACGAAGCTGGTTCATTGGTGACCTCCACGTTGCGGACGTTGCGCGTGCATTTGCACGACTTGGAACATCCAGAGCAGCGCCACGAGCCGAGTGAGCCCTCAGCCTCTGGATGCGCTCCCAGGTGAGCCTGGGTCAGTTTGTTCGCTGCGACGCAAGGCGTCTTCTTCGCTACCGTGTTGCAGCAAACCGAGAAGTACGCAAACTTGGCATCTGCCAAGGGATCGCGCACAGGAACAGGCTTCGACTTGAACGGCTTTTTCATAGTGTCTCCTCAAAAAATCTGGGTGTTAGAAACTGCTCTCTACCGCCCCTCCGCGACGAGGATTGGTGAAGGTGTTCGCGTTACCTCCGACCCTGCGTGAGAGCCGAGAGCAGTCACTAACGACCAGAAATTACATGCGTGTTATGTGGTTTCAACGCATGGAACAGGGTAAGTCAGAACTCGAACCGCGTTTTTATTACGCGATTGCCTGCTTCTCAAACCCACCCCTGCTTCGAATTCTATTTACCCTTGGGCTCTTGATCCTTCTCAAAACCCCATAAAGTCGGTCATAGGTTCCTCCAAAGATTTAGTGGGCGAGTGAGCCGTCCTCGCCCCAGGGCACAGCAGCATTATGACCGTGTTCGGCGGGGGCTACCCGCTTCTCCGTGTTCTGCGGTATCTGCCTATCAATTAGGTGCCCAAAATCAAACTTAACACCGGGAGATTCGAACTCCGGTTCGGAGGGATGACTGGGAGTGACGTCCCACTTTTGCATCTCCGAACTACGCTCACCTACGTTTAAGCCTCTCACGCACAGTGCCAAGATCAAGAAAGTACCGGGAGAGGTACGGCGAAAAGGTCGGGGGATCGTGCCCAAGTCGACCTTGGCTAATCCTCTCCCTTCAAGTGGCTGACGTAGGGTCTAGAATGCGCTTCGTCTCCACCGGATGTTAAGAGCAGAAACTTCCTGCATTTCGCTAAATGGCTTCCAGGGCAGCGGCAACTTGTTCATCGTTCAACCTCTCCGTCGTTATCTTCTCGGCTTCTGATTTAATAGTATCGAAGAGAGGTTCCTGTGTCAAGTCCAATCTTCGATAATTTTCGTTCTTGAAACCGTACCAGCCTTTCGGAACTCCGTTGCCCGTTCCTGCCTTGACGTCTTCCTTCGTCTGGTCGCCTTCGATCACCGCGCCGATTTTGATCGCGTACGCAACGACATCGCTCTTGAGATCGAACCCAGTCTCGTACAGCAGGTTGACTATCGTCTCGCGGAACGGAGGACCCACTTTGTTCTTCACGTTTTTGATCCGCATCTTATGCCCGATGTGGACTGCCTGATCATCTCTGATCTCGCCCCCATCTGTCTTCGACAACCGACGCACTTCCAGTCGTACAGATGACCAGAACTTCAGCGCGCGCCCACCAGTAGTGACTTCCGGATTTCCGAACGTCACGCCGATCTTCTCGCGCACCTGATTGATGAAGATCACCAGGACTCCTGCCCTGTGCGCCTTCGCTACGATCTTACGCATCGCCTGGGACATTAGCCGCGCGTGCAGACCCATGTGACTATCGCCCATGTCGCCTTCGAGTTCGGCTTTAGGAACGAGAGCCGAGACAGAGTCAACGACGATGATGCGAAACGCTCGCGTGTCGATCAAGCCATCGAGAACTTCCAATGCCTGCTCGCCGTAATCCGGCTGGCTGATCAGCAAGTTGTCGACGTCAACACCCAGCTTCTTCGCATAGTTCGGATCGAGTGCGTGCTCTGCGTCAATGAATGCTGCGAAGCCGCCCGCGCGCTGCGCCATCGCGATGAAGTGCAGGCTGAGCGTGGTCTTACCGGATGATTCCGGTCCATAGATTTCAACTACGCGACCATCCGGTAGACCGCCGCAAGACATTAAAATCTCGTCAAACGTTGGCATGCCTGAAGCAAGGCAAGGTAGACGGACTCCCGTCTTCTTGCCCAGCTTCTGGATGAGTTGCGTCTCGTACTCGGCGTTGAACGAGCGGATGACACCGTCAATCGCCTTTAGCTTATCAGCCTTCGAGAGTTCCGGCAGCTTGACTAACTTCTCCGCTTTCTTCGACGGGGGTGCCGTCACCGAGGACTCCTGGTTGGGACTGACCTTGACCTGTAGAGACATTTGCCTGCTCCTGTGCTTTCAGTGCCGCCTCTTCCTTCGCCAGTCGAATGTAGGTCGACATGAAACGAAAGAACATAGTAGCGTACTTCTTCCCGCGCATCGCGATGAGCGGCTGCTTGCCCTGCGTGCGATAGAACTGGTCGGTCGTCTCGACCAACTGTGGGTGATGCAAGAACCACTGCCACCAGCAGTTCTCACAATTGGTTCGCGGCTCTGTGATCATATCGAGCCTATGCCCGCACTGTTCGAGCAGGACGTGCTTGACCGTGAAGTAGTGACCGCGCATCTGGCGCAGTAACTTCTCCGTCATTACGGGCGGTTTGCCGTCCGGTCCTGGACGAAGCTCGGGCGGGAGCCGCTGTAGTTCTTCGGCTGTGAGCCCCGGTTGTTCAGTTATTGGTTCTGACATTTAATCCTCCTGAACCACGAAGTCATGTTATACCACTCGTCGTACGTGAAGTCCTCCCGCTTGCTTAGATTACACCTAGGACAGCAGGCAACACAGTTTTCGTAGGAATACCCGAGCGCTGAATTTTTGCGATCTAAGTTATACCGCTGTTTTGAACGAGTGCTTCCGCCATGTTGGTGCGGTTCCCACACAAGCTGTGCTAAGCAGTAGTGACATTGAGGGTGACGCGTGAAACGTAGAAACTCTTCGTAGGTCAAAGTATTCTCTCGTTTCAACCGTGTAGCCCAATAGCACAATGCCTTGTATAGCCATTCATAAGGGCGAAGGGTACGTCGAGTGTGACAGGCGTCGCAGCCTTGATGCGCGTTGTCATTTGCAAGGCTGCGCTTGAGGTTTTCTCCTGTTCGCAAAAAGATATTTCCACAAGCGCATTTGCAATCCCACAAGCTGCGTCCTGCTTTGTTAGTACCGTTTCGTTGAAGGACGATGACTTGTCCTATCTGACGTCCGATTAGATCGAGGGTCATGTTGAGTCTTTCGTCGAAACTGATCTTTCGCGACCAGATTTTTTGTCGCTTGGTAGAATTCCGCTTTCAATGTCCGCCATCTTCCCTCGGACATCCATCCCGGCTTCGTTACCGCGCGATCAATGCGAGCCGCCGCGACCCCGTACTTCTGGAGCACCTGGAACTTCTGCTCGCTCGTGGGCTCGCCGTTAGGTCCGAGTTCGTACGCGACCTGTCGTCGTACGGCTAGGTCTACCGTCGCCGCTGTTACTCTCTTGCGTTTGAACGTAGGACGCTCTCGCTTCTCCCGTTTCTGCGCCAGCTCCTCCGGACTGTGTGGACAGACCTTGCAGTCCAGCCAGCTTCCGTTGTGAATCCGTGTTCCCATCTGTTGCCTCATTCTTGCTGCTTTGATTTGACTCCAAAAACTCTATGTGACTCCTGAACGATGCGATGCGGTCTACCAGATAAGAGAGGTGATATGCAACCATCTCGTTATCCAGCTCCGCGCCCGCCCACTCGAACATGCGGAACACCGCGTGCCACGCCTCGTGCGCTATGATGCCCTCGCTATTGTCCAGCTTGAAGAAGAGGTGACCGTGCCCGCCTACTGCTACAGAAGACAGCGCCGCCGCGCCCTCTGCCGCCCCCTCCGTTCCGTATCGCGCCTTACGCGAGCGGGCGATGCTGTCAGTAAATATGACGTGGACAAAGTAATTTGAGAGGACGGGGAACTTCACGATGTGCTCGTAATCTCCCCACTTCGTCAGTTTGATCTTCATCAGACCCTCTTGTGCGAAAAGTATGCCGCTGGGGTGAACAGACCGACCTCTATGAACTTCCCGCCGAGTCGCTGCTCCCAGGAGTGCCGCCGATCTCCAACTAGTCGTTGGGCAAACAGCTCGCGCTCAATTGCGTCGTCACTGTCGAACCAACTGTACGCTGCCCAGAACCACGGATGATATTTCTTGGCGACCAACTTCTCGACCGTGTTCTCAACGTCAGCTCGGAATTCCGACATGTTAGGTTTCGCGGGGTCCTGCGCCGTCGCTCCCTTTGAGGCACTCCAGCTTGCTGCGCCGAGTCCGTTGCTGCTTCTCGACCTTCGGTACGCTGCGAGCACTTGATCGAACGCGCTTTTTTGTTTTGCGTAGTTTGGAGCCTTCTTCTTTTTTTGGTTCATAGCCCCCTCGTGCTGCGATCTTCTCGTGCCACTCCTTCAGATAGATGAATGCCTTCTCTGCAGGGATGTTAACTTTTGCCATGAACTCCAGGGCACCTATCGCCCACTTGTTGCATAAGTAGCAAAGCCAGCCTCGGTTGCACTTGCCGCAGAACACTGCGTTGTTGCCCTTCTTGCCTCGGGGTCGCTTGCAGCATGCGTGGTCGTGATCTTGGTTGAGAATGTACTGTGGGTACGGTCGCCCGCAGATCGCACAGCCGCCACCCTGGTCCGCGATCTCCTGCAGCTTATCCGCGAGGGTCTTCTTATAGACGCGCCGTAGGCGGGCATCCTGCGCCTTCTCCTTCGTAGTCATTAGATGCAGCCGCCACTTGGACTGTCACCTTCAAACTCTGCCTTGCGATGTTTATTATAGACCGCACAGGCTATCGAATGTCTGAAGTCGTTCGGCTTCGGGATACACAGGCATTCATACTGGTAACCGACGCGCTGTGTCTCGACGTCGGTGTCTATAGTGTACATGATCGCTTTCACGCACATCGCCGCGAGATGGATCAGCTCCTTACGCATGTGCGGGCGCGTATCCTTCCCCTTGCGGAGATTGAAGGCGAACACGTCATCCTCATACTCGATGTACTCCTCGCGTATGACACCTAGCGCCTCATGCACGCTGTGCATCGGGACCGGGAAGAGTTCCATCGTTCGGGCGACCTCAGCCGAAATTTCACTTGTGATCTTTGCTACGCGTGAATCGATCATCGGTCCCCCATTGCTTTCGAGATTGCCTTATCAGTGTGCGCCTTTAGCGCATGACGAAACATCTTCGCTACGAATCTTGCGTCTTCCTGATCTCTCTCAACTCCGAGATAGAAGGTCTGGTTATTCTGGGTGAGTCGCACTCGATAACTTCCGCGCTGTAACAGAGAAGGTTCGACAATGACTTTCATGCTTTCCTCGCTAGCCTTTCGCTTATGACTTTGCTCGCTTGTCCGCTGGTCATCAGATCAAACGCAAATGCCTTGTGCGGGAATAACCGCTTGAGCATCGCCTTCTGTCCACCGGTGACCGGCTTGCCGTGCCAAGTCGCCTCGCGCAGTATCTTCGTGAGCGTCATCTTCGTTACGCGCTTGCGGACCTGCTCATCGCTCACCTTGAAGATTTCTTCTATGCTCGGGCGAGTGCCGTGGAACTCATCCTCGTTGATGCGCCCGACCAACTCCCACTTACCGAGTGCGTTTTCGAAGACGCGCACAAAGCCAGCGCGCGAGTCTTCCTTCGGGATAAGCATCTTGTAGCCGCCGTCAACAGCGCGGAACCACATCAACTCGCTATTTGATTCTACCTCAGCCGGGAAGCGTACCTGGAACAAGTCAACCTGCTCAATAAGCCACTTCGCTTTATCGAGCGATTCTAGTTTAGAGAAGTCAACGCTCGGATGTTCTTCCTTCAGCGCTTCCAACTCTTCGACGGCTTCCAGAAGACCGCGCCCCTGGAGATCGAGCGACGCCTGCATGCCCATCAGCGTTGGTAGCGTGAGCAGACTATGCTTGCTCGTGCCGTCAACGACGTCTATGACGATCAAGTCCTGCTTGCCCGCGAATAGTCGCGTGCCGCGTCCTACCATCTGGGTAAATAGGACACCAGACGTGGTAGGACGAGCAAGTACCACGCACGCAATACCCGGATCATCGTATCCTTCAGTGAGCACATTGCAATTAGTAAGAACGTTAAGACTACCCGTACGGAAAGCATCGAGTTTCTCCTGTCTGAGAGGATCATCGCCCCACACCGCTTCGGCGGCAATACCGCGATCCTTAAACGCCTGCGCCTGATCCTTCGCGTGCTGGATGTCCACCGTGAAGACCAGCGTCCGCCGATCTTCGCCTAGCTTCTTCCAGACGTCTACGATCTGTCGGTTGCGCTTCTCCTGGTTAACAGCAGCGGAGAGTTCGCTCTTGACGAAGTCCCCATCGCTCTTGCTGACTTCGTCTAGCTTCGTGTCTGTGACGGTGCGAAACCCACGGACGGGCACGAGCCACTGCTCTTTGATCGCCTGTCGGATGCTGTAGACGTATGCGACCTTCTCGAAGAGATCACTGAGTGGTGTCCCGTCGGGTCTGTTGGGAGTAGCGGTAACACCCAGTAGCAACTTGCGAGTATCATCGCGAAGAGAGCCAGCAGCATCAAGGATGCGACGGTAGCCGTCAGTAACGCCATGATGAGCTTCATCGATAACGATCTTGTCGATCTTGTCCCAGTTGAATTTGTCAACACGTTTAGTATCCTTCCGACCGAGAGTCTGTACGCTGGTGCTGACGACGTCATCAAAAAGAGGGTCGCACTGCGTTCCCGCCATCTCAATCCCGACGCTGAGCGCAGGGTTGACCGCTTGCATCTTATCCGCGTTCTGTTTGACCAACTCTTCAGTATGCGCGATCACGAGCATCTGCCCGGGTAGGCGCGACTTCATAGCATCGTACAGCTTCGAGAACACGATAGTCTTGCCCGTGCCGGTCGCCATCACATGCATCATGCGACGTATGCCCTTATCGTACTCAGAGAGCGTCGCAGCGATAGCTTCAGTTTGATACGGTCGATCTTGCATCATTCGTCTCCTCGTACACCCACCACATCAGAACGGAATCTACACATTGCTCCAGATAAACGCGCCCTGCAGGAGTAGTCTTAAAGCGCATGGGAAAGTCTACGAGGGGGTCGTCATCAATTGCCGCCGACCAACGAAACTTCTGGATGCGAAGCATTTACGCTTTCTCAAAGAACAGCGTTGGCTCACGATCACCGTCCTGTAACCGAATGATGGAGTGCCCTTCGCGCCGCCGATCACTGCCAAGGATAGCCTGCAGCGCGATGCGCTCCAAGGGAGTGATTTTGTTGTAGAGAATTACGACGATATGTTTCCCTTCAGGCTTCGAGCGAGAGGGCGTTGTAAAGACGTTCTGGATGCCTGCGAACCGGTCTACGATGTCGTAGTTTCGCACGAACTGGTCAAACTCCAGGCTGTTGTCGATGTCAATAAACAATTCGTTGTCGGCTGGGGTCCTGACGGTGAGCCCTTCCTTCGTCGCCCACTCGCGCGCTTCTGCTGAGGTGTTGCCGCCCGCTGTGATAAATTCGCTCATGGTTTCCATCCCTCCAGGTGCCAGAATTTTACTTCCAGATCGCGAGCCGTGGTCCGGAGAACCTCGATTCGCAACTTCCCGCCGTGAACTCCATCGATATGACAGTGCCTGCAAAGCGTCAGGAGATTTGACATCTCATCAGAGCCGCCCGCGCTCCGGTAGATCACATGGTGCGGATCGAGCGTCTGTCGGTTCCCGCAGTGTCGGCACTTCCAGCTATCCCGCTGATACACCGCGTTGCTGATCGCTCTTGGCAGGCTCGGCATAATACTCCCATATCCCGTTTGCGTAGTCAACGATAATCGTATCGCTCGGCAAGACTTGCCCAGTCGCAACGAGTCTGCCCAGGGGTGTTGCGACGTGCTGGTCAATCGTCCGTTTCAGGTTACGGGCGTTATATCTCCGGTCGTACCCTTCCTTCAAGATTTGCCGCAAGCCCGAAGGGGAGACTTGAAACTCAAACTGTACGGGTGAGTGCGATGCGATCCGGTCCCACAGTTTCTCCAGCTCCAGGCTAAGGATCGAGTCGAGGTCGCTCGGCGTCAAAGTCTTGAACATGATGACCTTGTCGAGCCGGTTCAAGAACTCAGGCTTGAACTTGCTGCGTGCCGCAGCCATAGCGATCTCTTTCATCTGTGATTCGCTACGTTCCTTGGTGCTGCCAGTAAAACCAATTGCACTTTCATCGGCTAACTCAGCGGAGCCGACGTTGCTGGTCATGATGATGACGGTAGAGGTCAAGTCGACGACCTCGTTCGCGCCCGTAGTCAGGGTACCCTTATCGAGAATGCCCAGCAAGAGATTCCACAGAGAGTCGCTCGCCTTCTCGATCTCATCGAACATGATAATCGTGAAGGGCATTAGCTCGCTGTGGGCAGTCCCTGAGCGTGCCGCGAGGACGCTTGCGTTCGTGAAGAACGGGTGCGTCTCACGGTGTCCCAGGTAGCCTGGGGGAGAGCCGACCAACTTTGCGATCTCGTGGCTGTGTTGGAACTCCGCACAGTCCACCTTCAACATCTTCTTCGGGTCGCCAAATAGACCTTCAGCAAAAGCTTCCCCGACACCGGTCTTGCCGACTCCGGTAGGTCCGAGAAACAGCAGACTCGCTATCGGCTTCGTCCGGTCGTAAAATCCGCTCTGGAACTTCTCCAGAACGGAGGAGAGGGCTGTGGTCGCTTCAGTCTGTCCCACTATACGGAGAGAGAACCGCGACGCGAGTGCCTGTGCCTTGTAGCTCTGTCGATTCAGGTCTAGCTGTCGAACTGTCATGCAACGCACCTCACTGGTCTTGAAGTTTTTGTTCGAGTTCTGCGATCTGTTGGTTGATGTCTTCAATCGGGTCGTCGTCGACGTCCGAAAGGTCAGGAGCGCCCATCTCTGCGGGTTCCGTGGGGTTGAAGTTCTCATCCGCCAGGAAGTTCGCACAGATCATCTCCAGCGCTGCGCCGTCGCTCGGATCGACGAAGTTTCCGTCATCATCCTTCGTCTGGGACTCAGGCATGTGCTTCTTCGCCAGAGCCAGAGCGGGCTTAACGCAGTTCTCACGCGCGAGTTTCTTCAGGTGGATGTTGAGCCACACCATTGATTCGTCTTCAGTAAGCCCAAGGATCGTTTCGACCTCAAACGTTACCTCTTCCAGGGACATACCGCTAGCTTTCTCGGTGAGTTCCTTGATGATGAGCGGCATTGGAACGCCTTTAAACTCACCCTCTAAATTCAGCCGAGAGATCACACGCAGCTTGCCCATCCCAACGGGCTCATACACATCGCGCCCCAGACCGACGCCCTTCATAAGTTCGATGACCTTGACGTAGTAGTAGGCACGGCTGTACTTAATGCTCAAACTCTTTGCGAACTTTGAGAAAGACTCGAAGTCAGGTGAGTAGTAGTGATTCGACTTCGCCTCGTGCAGCAAGTCAGCGATGTCAAATTCACTGCTGTTAAGACCTTTGATCAGCTTGTTGATATCCCTGCGCACCTTCGCGGCGCGCCCAGCTTCGATCTCTCCAACTACAGCAGGAATGTTTGGTTCCATTTACTTCCTCCCAAAGATGCGATTCAGATGACTCTCCTATTTCTTTGCTGGTTTTAGTCCGACATTCTCCATGCTGCATTCGAGAAACAAGTCAATGATCTTGACGTATGCAGCCGTAACATCACCCAACGCTTTGCGTAGCCGTCGATTTTCCTTAGCTAGGTCTTTCATTTTCACCCTTTCAGATGCACTATCATGAATGCGATGACGTTGATGATCGAGAACAAGAACACGCCAGCGGCAACGCTGTGCAACGCGAACCCCAGAGAGATCGACGCAGCAAGCAGCCACGCCAGAGCCGATACCTGTGTGTTCGACATTACGCCCGCCCAACGTAGCTAACGAACCGGCTGGGGTCTGATAGCGGGTCATCTGCAGGACGTTCGTTCTCGACCGTGCCCTTGATATCTTCTTCGATAATGAGAAGAAGGATTTCACCGTTCAGCTTGAACTCGGTCCCGCTGTACTTTCCAAATACTACACGGTCGCCCGGGTTCACGTCAACAACTTTCGGTCCAATGGCGATCACGGTTCCTTCGGCGGGCTTCTCTTTCTCCATGTTCTCGGTGATCACGATGTTGGACAACTCTTCAAGGGTGACGCGACGCACGAGGATTGTCGTTCCACGCGGACGGAAGGTTTGTTTAACGACGGGGGCGTGCTCAACGACGATGTCCGTCTCGTCGCGGGTCCCTTCGGGTGCGACGTTGCGGAAGATATCAGTATTTGCGTCGGGCACTTCGGTACCGCCCACTGCGAACTTAGCGCTGCGCGCGCCTGCTGCGAGATAATCTTTACGTGACATGATCCCTCCCTAAATTCCTAACCAGTCTTTTCGAAACTCAATCCCGGCTCGATTCGCCACCTCTACGATGCGGTCCCCCAGCTTCGGATCGATGCACGTCTCGGATGACATGCCCAGGGGCTCTTGACCAGAAGCAGCCAAGAAGTGCTCCATGAACACTCGCCCGTAATACGCCTTTGCGGAATCAAACATGCGCCCTCCTAAAAAATGAGATTCTGCGGGATGTCGGCTGGTTCGTCCACGAAGATGAAGTCGAGCCGCCCACCGTTATCCGCACCAAACGTGTTGATCTGGATATTCTTACCCAGGCGCTTCGCAGTGCCGACGATAGCCAACAGTTCGGGCGCTGAGATGGTGCTCGGTTTCAACTTGCCGTCGACCTTCTCATACCCAACGACTGAGAAAAACGACTGGGTTGCGGGGTTGCGCAGGGTGCGAATATACTGCAGCGCTGCGGTCTTATACGCCTCGAACTTCTGCTTCGCGCTGATGCGCGTGACTGTCTCTTTGACTTGCTTCGCCATGACTTCCTCCTATGTGTGCGCGTCGACCATCGGGTTCTTTCCCGAGGTCATCTGCTTGACCATCTTCCAGATGATAGCACGTTCGTCCTTGCCGTCCAACCTCGCGAACAGAATACCTGAATACTTTACAAACTCTGGTCGCTTTATGATCAGCGCCCAGTCCTTGCGAACCGGAATGTTGCCCGATTCTTTCCACTGCTGATTGAGCACTCCTTGGATTACGCTGTAAGAGGCAGCGGCTCCGTGCTCGATCTCTTTGTACTCGGCGGTCAGCGCACGCATCCACTTCTGTACGAATGCGCTGAACCACGGAGTGCTTTGCTTGAGATATTCGTCCAACTCTGATGACTGATTGGTCGCCAGAACTTCCCAGATTCGTTTGGGTGACACGCCTGTGACCATGCGGTGCAGTCTCAGGTATTCGATGAACTTCAGTTTCAAGCGGAAGGGCGGTTTGCCCTTCTGATACCATGTGGTGACATATCCCTCTTCGTCGAGCCCGCAGTAGATCATCGTCTCGTCGTGAACTGTCTTCAGAGTGGCGTTCTTCAGCTTTGGAGTCGCCAGCCCCCGCGAGTCTGCGAACGCGATCAGAGCCCCCGGTGAATACTCTTCGCCCGTCTCGTTATTGATCAGAGCTAGCAGGACCAGTTCCTTGCGCTCTTTGTAGTCTACGACGATACGTAGGTCGGGGTGTAGCCCTTCGAACACTGCAGTATAGCCAGGGAGCACTCCCAGAGATTCACCAAAACTCTTACGCAGCCATGCGGTCGCCCACTTCGCGTGAACGGAGTGAAACGAACCCTTGGACGCGAGGTAGTCAACTCCGTCCCAGGTGTATAACGTACACATGAACCCATCCATCTTCTCCCACACAACGGGAGCCTGGAACGCCTCAGTACCGAGAACCCCCAGAACGTCTGTCGCCATCGGGTTCCCGTAGTTGTGGAACTTCTCGAACGGGCGCGAGACGATGTCGCCGGTCAACCAGTTAATAACAATGCCACGGCACTTGCTCGTGACCCCGTCCCACCTCTGCTCTTGCACAGTCTTGCGCGAGTAGGCGAAGATCGAAAGCGGGAACTCGCTATGGTTCTGCTGCGATACGTACCCCGTCTCGATATACTTCTCGCTGAACTCTGCGGGAGACATGCCGATATAGGTGAAGAAGTTCATTTTCCATCCGTGAGCAGCACTGGCGTAGGCTGGGACTCGATGTGCGCGAGTACGTTAGCCGCCAGCAGAAAGTTGATCTTGTTCGCAGCCGCATGCTCCATCGCGTTGCCGGGGCGGTTGCGCCGACTGAGTCCTTGCTGTGGGTAAGTCTTGCCACCAAGCCACGAAAGCCTGGGGACGTCGTGCCCAAATGGTTGCGCCATGTGTGATCTCCTCTATGTACAGAATAGACGATTCAGTTGATGCTTGTCAAGGTTTTTCCGGATGAACCTCGAAATATTTTTTCAGGCACGACAGACAGCCCGTGCCCGTGGGTCCGCACTTCGGAACCCTTATCCCCTTGTACTTTTTCGAGCCCTCACACGCTAGCGCCAAGCGCTCGGCGCGCGCCGCCTCTGCCGCTGCCTTGCGCACCTCCCGCCGCGCGTCCCGTATGACCCCGATGCGCCCGTCTATCGCCTTGAGCGACCGTGTCAACGCTAGCGCCTGCAGAAAGGCGTCGAAGTCCTGGGTGAACGCCTCGCGCCCCTCCGCGTGCCAGGGGTCGAAGTCGCCCGTCTCTTTGTCCAGTCGGAGGACCCAGCGATCCTCAACCTGCTCGCCCGTCTCGCACTCGTACGCTGCCTGATACGCAGCCACCTGCATGAGATAAGTCACGTACAGGTAGTTGCTCGTCTTCCAGTCGGAGATGGTCAGCCGATCCTTAAACTCACTGGGACAGCAGAGTCGATCACTGCATGAGTCGACGATACATAGACCGTCCATCGTGCCCGCATAAAGGTGCTCCCGGTGAAAGACCTTCCGCTCGGTACTGCGCCACCGGACGTTGTGCGCGACCATCCACTCCACGGCTCCAATACAGCAGGAAGCGGCGCGCTCGTCCGTAGGTAGCTTCGCAAGTACTTCCAGTTCTCGATTGCGATTGTCCGAGAGGTTGCTCTTGATGAGTTCTTCGATCCACGAGTGCGCGTCATGCCCCGTCTCCCCCGCAGATTCGAGTTCCTCCCGATCTGCCTTCTTTGCCTCTGCGATGATTGCGTCTAGCTCAGCCTCGAACACCTGGATGCAGTCATCCGGTCCCAGGTGCCCCTCGACCAGCAGACGGCGCAACTTCTCCATTGCCTTTCGAACTGCCCACGGCATCAGCGCTGCTGACTTGTCGATGATCTTGACAACGCCAGTGACGCCCGCGAGTTCCTGAAGCTTGCCTTCGACTTCGCGCACCCACAGCCACTTGCTCGGACTAAAGCGCAGCCGTTCCGTGTCGCCGTAGAAGAAGTGAATCGCGCTTAGGTCATTGTACTTCTTGATGATCAGACTCACGCGATCCTCCGGATGTTTCGTGCTGCGACCCAGAGCCTGCCTGTCAGAGCGTGGAGGATTCGCACCTCGCCGTATCTAGGCTCGTCCGCTGCTGGCAGCGTTTCAATCTTGCCGTACCGCCAGCCGTCGTGAAAGTACTGAACGGCTTCCCCCTCAGTGAGCAGGTCCGCTGCCGCCTCATTCTGCTTCTGGTACCCGTCGATGATATCTCGCCCGACCACCGCGTCAGTCTGTGCTACAGGTTCCGCCTTCGTGCGCCGAGTCATTCGACCCATGATTCACCTGATCTCTCTATACGTCGGTTTTGCGATTGCCTTGTGACACGCTATGCGCCCTTCATTCTCGTAGCAGAGCCACCCATCAGCGAAGGCACCGATGACTACGACGTGATCCCTCACAATGAGCGTCATGCCCTGGTCACCTTTGACGTGCGTGTGGACGTGAAACGCTAACAGCATATTCAAAACTGCGAGCGCTGCTCTGCATGTCATCTGTTTTTCCCCTAGTTGGTGAACTCGATGTTGCGCTGGATATCAGCGAAGATGCGCGCCCGGGCAGAGGCTTCGTCCACGGTGATGTAGAAGACGCCGCGCAGACCGTTAGACTCTTCGCGCGTGGCGATATCATCACTGTGAACGTGGTCGAGTAGAGATTTCACGGGCGGGCTAACTCGCGGAACGTACACGAACGGCTCCGTCACCGGCATGCGAAATCCTGTATCTTCCGCAGGTGTGTTGTCTTGCGCGAGGAGTCTCATCGAAGGTCCCCGTTATTGCGGCGCAACAGGTCCGCGAAGGATTTACTGGCTTGGTCGTACCCGATGTCCCACAGCTTGCGCTCGCCTTCAGTCTTGCGCGGGTTATTGCGCTTCTCGATTCCCATCTTGTATCCGAGTGCGCCCAGTGCGATGATTTCCTCGCGATTGGTGAACTTGATTCCAGCGACAGCTTCTTTCAGACCCTTCATTGTGCGACCTCCGGTAAATTCTTGTAGCCGATCAACTTTGCAACCGCGAGTATGACCGCAGCGTCAGCCGTGCCCTGAAGGAACGAACCGATGTTGTAGCGATTCTTACTCGCCCACTGTGCTAGGGCTTGATCCGCCTGGGTGCCGAAGATATATCCCTTCCCTGACTTTGGCAACTTCCTAGCGTAGCGGTCAAGAGCTGTCTTTTGCCAGCCAGCCGCTCCGACAGGGAGAACTAGCCAGCTACGCGACGTCTCTCCCACAACTTCGTATCCTGCGTAGGTCACTTGGTACTCGTTTCGGACGTAGATGACCTCGCCCACTTTTGGTTTCATTCAATCCTCCTAGTTGTCGTTACACACTGCGTAATAGTGTTCTTCGTACATCTCCACCAGCAACTTGTCGACCTTAGCATAGTCGGGCTTCGACTGCAAGGGAGAACTTTTATGCGCCTCTTCGAGCACCTTCAGACGCGCGCTCACGACGGAGCAAACCGTATCGAGTGACCACTTGCCCTGTCGAACTTCAAGCAACAGAGGCTTGTCGGGTCGAGGGTAGGTGATAGTGCCGGTCTGCAGTAGCTCAAAGCCTTCACTGCACAATCGGATCGCGTGCATCGCCGCCTTGGTGTCATACCCGTGCGTCTCCGTGAGTTCAGGGCGCTGTCCGTGCCTGCCCAGCCCCTTCTCTCCCAGGAGCCGCTTCATCTGCCCAGTTACGAAACCAGTGAAGTGCCCCGCCGCCGACTTCGCGACGATAGCGCCGCGCAGCTCACTCGCGTACGAGCCCCAGAGGGAGATATCCTGCATATCCCAGTTAAGCGCTAGCGCGTTCTCTGCGAAGAGAAAACTTAACGCAGTCGGGTTCCCCTGACACGCAAGCCGCGCCCACCGACGCAGAGTGTACAATGTAATATCTGTATCCTCCGCGTTGTTGCGCCTGCTCATGTCACTAGTGCTCGTGACGCAGTGCTCGAACGGATGGAGCCCGAAGACGTGTTCCTTCGGCTCGATGAAGATGCCGTAGATATCTAGATCAGACTTCTCGGTCAGCCGCGCGCCGTGCAACGCAGAGCCGCCCTCGAAGAGATGGAGCACATCTCTCGCCTCGCACGTTTGGCTAAACGCTGACTCGGTCACTGCATGCAGTAGCTGTTCTTTAGTTGCCATGCGATCCTCACTTTCGGTGCGAGTTCAAAGTACTCTTCCAGCGTTGTGCTCGGCGTGACGCCCAGATTGCGCGCGACGTTCTTCGCCCAGCGCTGCCAGTTGCCCGCATACCATTTTGCTACCTGATTCAGCGTCATGTCCTGGCGATAATAGCGAGACTCCCCTATTAGCGCCTTCGCAATTTGGTGATCGAGCGCAGCCCAGCCCGCCGCGTCACTCTTGAAGATCACATGGTTCGCCTTGCCGATTCCGATCTGTCCTGGGTAGCGCTCACCGCGTCGCACCTTCAGGTCGCCCGGGTTGTGGTAGCGGTTAGGGATCGATCTGTATGTGTAAAAGCCCTCCGCGCGAGCAATCGCGTGTGCGAATAGATCAACTCTGTCCTGCGCCCAGCACGTACCCACCATACAGAAGCCGACCAACTTCAGGATGACCAGCCGTAAGAGTGTGCGCGTCATTCGCACCCCGCATTCTCCGGATTCCCCCTGCTGAAGTCCCACATGGTTAGTTCTTTCGTTACCTGCTCGAACCTGTCGCACAAAAGATTCCCGGCGCTGCGTCGTGTCTTGAAGTCAATCGCACCTTCCAGGTATAGCTTCTCGATGAACCGAAACGCGTTGCCGAGATGCAGCAAGCCCTGCGCGCCTTGCGCGCCAGTTGTCGGTGGATTCTGAGCGCGCCGCGCCGCGTACGCGACTTCTAGATCGTACTCGCGCATCGCTTCGGAAAAGATCATCCTCGTGCCTGATGCCGTGCGCTCCGCAGTGAACCGGGGGATCGGGCGCAACGTCTCGATGTCCAGAGTGATATTCTCAGGTTCAGTGATACCAGATGGTTCAGGGTTATGCATTGTATCCTCCTATTTGCCGACCGCTGCTGCGAATGCACTGCATGCTTCTGATTCGTCCGCTTCCATGTAGATCAGTGAGTTGCCCGGGTTCTTGTGTCCCAGGTACGCGACCAATTCCGCTACTCCCATGCCGCCTTTGTAGCCCAGCCGCCCGCAGGTGTGTTTCAGAGAGTGCGGATGGAGCAGGTGCTTCGGGATTCCGACCTTCGCGCCGTAAGCCTGCATCCTGCGCCATACTGTCATGCGACACAGGGGGAAGAACTGTCCTTTCATCCCGACCAGCGCCAGCTCATCTGGCAGCAACTTCTGGGTCGTCTTCTTGCTACCCTTCAGCCGCTGCACTACGAGGTGCCCGTCTATCACGTTCGCATCCGTCAACGCAATTACTTCGCTGACGCGCAGACCGTGATTAAACATCACCGTGAACATCAGCCGGTCACTGCCCGTGACATCGAGAAACCGTCCCAGTTCGTCCTTCGTGAGTGATTTCATGTTTCGATACTACACGGTCGGGTCGACCTTGTCAACCCCCTTGAAGAGAATCGCTAGCCGCAGTACGTTCGCCTTTTGTTCGACCTCTGCTTTTGGCTTACGTTCGAGGACCACCTCGCCCTCAAGTAGCAGCGTCTGCGTGCCGTCCCACTCGTCTCGGATTGTGATTTCATTCGCCATCGCGCGTAGCCCTCTCCTGGCACTGTTTGCACAGATGCGTCTCAGTGACCTTGGGCGTGCCCTTGCCCACGCCGTACGTTAGCTTCGTACCGCAGGGCAGTGCGCCGCCGCTCACGACCTTGCCGTTATTGTCCAGCTTTCCGCATCCTGTCATGATGTCCTCTGATTCGGATATGTCATCCGAGGAAAACGCATCTTCCCATATTGTCCCGGGCTTGTGCGGTTGTCGCTATCCTCATCTACCACTACCGCGCCACAGTCGATGCACCAGCGCACGACGGCATCGCTCGCGGCACCGTGCCGTCGATAGATTTCAATGAGCATGTGATCATGCCCATCGCACTTATCTTTGACGGAGTCCATCCCCCTCATCGCTTGCCAGCCTTGCCCGACTCTGGGTCCATGACACTACTTGCGTACGCAGTCTTCACGGTCCAGACGCGCCGGTCGCCCTTGAACGCGATGACCATACCCGCCTTCGGCTTGAGCGATTCATCCACCCAGTCGACCTTGTTGATCTCGCCCTGAGACGCGGGCGTTGTGAGGTGGCACTGCATCTGTAGACTCATCGCGCACCGCCACGTTGCGTGAACAGCCCGCTCTGGTGTCGGGGACCGATCTGCTGGATCGCCGCGCGCATACGCACGATAGTCCAGTCCTGCGACGGGTCCGACTTCTGAAGCAGCTTCTCGATTAGCTTTCGCATGATGTTCTCCTATCCTCGAAAATACTATCAGCACCCCAGGTCGCTGTCAAGAGATAAAATCTCACCGGAAGTGCCTTCCTGTCTTCGGCGCGGAGGGGATTGGCTTCTTCGCCGTCAGACGATACGTAAGATAGTTAGACGGCTGAGGCACGACGATTGAGAAAACTTCCCAACCATCCTGTGCCCACTCGTTGCACGCTTGCTGTATCTTGTCGGGTTGCGTCCAACTGTCGACATTGTTTACGACTATGCGCGAACGGAATTCATATGTCATCGAAATTTTCTCCCAGTGGTAAAAAGGGGCTTGCTCGCACCAGCCGGTAACGCTGGCGTGCCCGCCGCTGCCTGCTGTCGAAGGAACTTCTGGAACGCTTCCTGCTGATCTTCCGGCATCAGCGCGACCGGCGCAGCGCTCGGCTTGACGCCTTCTGATAGCATGACCTTCAGGATGTGCTTACACTCTGTACGTGGGGAGTGCTGCGTAAAGTTAGGGCACGAGCAAGCCCAGCCCTCAGCCGTTGTCGAGCCCTTCGGATTCACAGTGCGACTGACCACGTAGGGTGCCTTCGCCGTGCCTTGCACAGTCCACTGCGTTGTCCACATCGGGGAGTTCGACTTCGGCAGTTTTCGCACCTCACCGTTCTTCATCGGAGGTGTGACCTTCTTTACCTTCACGAAAGACGGCTTTACGTGATCTTCGATATTCACAGTTCCCTTTCCGCTGCAGGCAGGGCAATGCGTGCCCGACCAGTCTGCCTGATTGTGATACAGATTGCAACCGAGACAGCGCACGACAGCGTACTCTATCTTCGGTCCAAAGACTTGCGCCCAGCTTTTAATTTTCTGAGAAACCTGCTCCACCGTAGTCGGCGCAGTGATCGTGTCGCCCCACTTCTCGTACTTCCACATCGGCTTGCCGTCTTCGAGCACTCCACCTGAAGTGTCATTGAGCGCGCGCCGATAGTAGCCCTTCAGGTTGCTGTGGATGGGAACTGTAGGTTTTTCTTCCATCGCGTCCGCGTTATCCCAGATACCGGTTATGTCTTTCTGGAACGGAGACGCATAGTGGATGGGGTGTTTCGACAGCGGTATCCTGGGCGTCTCGTTCGTTATGGTCTTGACCTTCTTGCCGCACTTCGTGCAAGTGAAAACTATCTTGGTGCCCGCCCAGTCTGCTGCGCCCACCGTGTTGAAGTGCGCGCACTTTGCCTGCTCAACGCGACAGGATGAGCATAGCCCGTCCCCGTGGGGAAAGTCTTCCGTATGGGTCGCGCACTTCGAGCAGTTGACTTTTGCCATCACATCCTCCGGTTAAAAATGAGGCTGGCTACCCGACGGATCGGACCAGCCCCTGCCAACAACAAAAACTTTACGCCCGTACCCAGGCTTCCAGCTTCGCGACGATCCACATCACTTCAAGCAGGATAAACATGCCCAGCCCTTCGGTCACCCATGCGCGCATAGAACCCTCCCGTGTACTTTGTATACTGATGCTCCAATCCCGTTAGACTGGAGCACCAATTTGGCGTCATGCCCGTTCTTTGCGTTTACAGCCCGTTTAAGCGCCCCAGGTTTCGTGGGGTGCCTGAGACTCACCTTTGCCCTCCGACCCCCTGTTTTCGGGCGGGAAAGTGGGTACGTTTGCGGGTACAGTGAGCCCGCAGCACCCACATCGCCAGGACACCCCGTACTTTTGGGGTCGGGGGAGTCCGCAGCGAGGACAGCTCATCGAGTCCTCCGCGCCTGCTCGCCCTCATCCTCCCACCCCGTGTACGGCTCAGGGGTAGGCTGCTGGCGACAGTCGGCGCATAGGAGTTCCGTCTCGCTCACGGTCACGCCACACGCACCGCACAGGTTAACCCGTGGCTTGCGCTGTTGGTTGATGCGGGCTTCCTTCGCTCCGTACGACATGTCAATTTCCTCCTGCGGCTGCTGCCGCTGCTAGATTCAAGCTGATGATATGCGGAAAGCAGGCATCAGTATGGTACTGCTTCGCTGTGAAGTCAACATAAAAATACGATGTCTTGACGATGGCGTGCCAGGATGACTTGTTATAGGCAGCGCTGTCGTGCTTGCCGAGGGAGTAGAGCGTTGGATCGGGGTTATGCTGTCCAAAGGCGTAGTCGACTCCATGCGGATAGATGCTGAAGTCGTAGCGAGATAGTTCTCCCTGGTAGCCCTCTGTGCGTGCAAAGCGGATGAAGGCGTCGCTCGTGCTATCGCACATGCAGTACGCACCGTCGGGAGTGTCGAGCCCGTACAGCCCGGGCTCGCAGTTCTTGCTATGCCGAGACTCCGCGAACTTCTCGATGAGTTTCATGAGTTCATCCATCGCTAGTTGCCCTCGAAGAACAGATTGTTGTGTTCGTGTTCACGCTCCAATGCCACAATGAGCACACGTATCGCAGCCTTCCCTCGTTCCGTCAGAGGGTCGTTGATCATCCAGAACTTCAGGCGTCGTGCCACTTCGTCGAAGTTAAGCCTGTGGTCCCTGGTGTACAAGCGACCGTCACCGCTGTAGTAGATATCTTCCTGTGGCATAGTTTCCTCCGAGTGAAATGATCGAGCGGGTTGGTGGTCCCCGCCCGATTTTACTGAGACGACTTAGCGCGCCTCGTTGCTCCACGCCTCAGCGGGAATCGTTGCATTAGCTTCCGGTGCATTTTATATGAGTGCCATCGTGCAACGTCCAGAGAGTCCGACAAAGCGACCCCCTGGGAAGAGGTTTGCCACATGAGGAGCAGCGATCCTCGCGTGCGATCTTGCCGATGGCGGACTGTATGACATCAGTGAGCGGGATTGACTTGCTGACCGGCGCGCGTAGCCCTTTGATGATCGATAGCGCGCCGCGTCTATCGCTCACATGCATGCCGCCCAGCTTCGAGCGTTTCAGCATGAGTTGTGCGAGCAGTATAACGGGGGAGTCCGGTACGCCGACGCCCCAGTTATCCATTCTTAGCTCCTAACTGCTGCTGCTTGTGAGCGTCGAGCCGTTTTCCAACTGCGTCGCCCAGGTCATTTACATTTGATTTCACAGCCAGCGTACTGTTTGACGGTGCGTTGAAGAGGACGAGATCGTACACACAACCCTCGCACTCTTGGATGCCGACGTACTTCGCGCCAGCCTTCTCGACTTGCTGCTTGAGATACTGCTCGTAGACATCATCCAGCATTCGCTTCATTGATTCCTTCCGTAGATACAGCCTATGCCGTACATCGCAGCGTCGATTACCTTCTTCGCCGCCCGCAGCGTCATGCTACGGGGGCGAAGCACAAGGCGAGCGACGCGTCGCCAGTAGACGTCACGCTCCGCTGCTGTGTAGAGTAGCGCGTCCCTCATCGTTTGCCTCGATTCAGTTCCGCGTTCAACCTCTGGAACGGAGTCTCGGCGCGGGGAGGTGGAGTCGCGAGGACGCAGAGTACAGGGAAGCCACAGATGGTCTGTTCAACCAGCCGTGTCTTGAACCCGACAGAGCGCAGGCTGAGCGCTCTCGCGATAGCTTGATTCAACCCTGCGACTGTTAAAGGAAGCGTACAACTGATCTCTTCCATAAGATTCTCCTCAAGAGTTTGGTTGCGACGTGGACAGCGACAGCGATAAAGTTGATGGTTGACAGAAGAATAGCATACCACATCAGCCATAGATCGGGGTGCGTGAAGTGCCCGTGATAGAACATGCTCACCTCGTGCAGTAAAAACCCTGTTCGATGAGCAGCCACACGAACCCGATTCGATTGATAAATCCAGGTCGCTGCACCATCAGTGACTTGATTGGCGTAGGGAGTTCAAAAGGCGGCATCACGAAGGTCACACAGCCCTCGCAGCCTGTCTTGTTGGAGCGCGACGGTGCGACGTGGTAGCCCTCGCCCTCTTTGAGTTCTGCCCCACAGGTCAGCTTGCGGTACTGCTGGCGCACTGCGAAGTCCATCTCAGGGCACTGCGCTTCTAGGTGCAGGCTGGTCTGCGCTTCAGGAGTGCGCAGGTAGTCTATGAACCGGTCGAACTCTGCGACCTCTGAGTCGTGGGGAGAGAGCACAGTGAGGGAACGCGGGACGCGTGAAGCGGGGACAGGTTTCAGCGAGTTGGTCTTGACGGTGAACTCGTTGTCGTTATCATCCCGTATCTTTGAGAGGGTGCCGGATTGCTCCAGCACCTCCACAGTTGACTTGCGATAGATCATGAGTGACATTATCGGCTCCCTACAGGCAGAACGCGAGCCGCGCCTGTGGCGGTATCAAATTCTACGGATATGTATTCATCATATTCGATGAACTTATCTTTCAGCGCAACAGTAGCGCTCGCGGCATTCATATACTCGCCTTCTGTTGCGTAGTCGGGGTCCTTGAACGTGCAGATGAATTTTGCCATCACCGCACCTCCTGATCGAGCAGATGGTTGACGATGATTGCCTTGCCCTTCGCGATGCAGCCAGGGCACGTCACAACCCAGGTATCCAAGTAGCAGCGGGTCACTGCGCCAGCCTTAGCACAGAGCGTGCTGCCTTCCTGGATAACGTGGCTGTTGGTTTCGACATCGTACGCGCTGGTGTTCAGGATGTGAAAGTGATGCTCCCCTGCGACCAGCACCGTATTGAACGGCAGAAGCTTCTGCACGTCTCCGTCTGCGATGCTGCGTTTGAGTACCTCGCGCTCCAGCCGATCAAAGTCAAGTATGATTAGCGTTGCCGTGGGTGTGAGTAAGTCGACGCTTGGGTCGACAACGTCAAACGTGGTGGATGCCTTGGCGAGCGCTGCTCGAAGTTCAGACTGGCGCAAAGCTTGATATTGAAATTCGTTCATAGGGTTACCTTTCGCTTGGCGAGTTCCGCCAAAAGTTCGAACGTTGAAAAATTTTTCAGAGTCTTTCGTCCCTTCGGATGCCTCTGGTTTTTAATGCTCTGCCTGCGGGTTGCCCACCGTACGTTGCCTACAGCATAATGCCCATCGTTTTCAATTCGGTCAAGCATGCGACGTGAGGGGCGTTTGCCGAGTTCTGCGAAGAACTCCTCGAATGAGGTGAACAGGAATTTTATTCCCCGTCCACCATAATTCGGGAAGTCTGTGCAATTCGGATTCGTGCAACGATTACGAGCATCGTAGTAAGCCCGCCATTCGACGGGGTGTGTCTTGTAGGGTTTCATGTTTACTGCTTCAGCGTGTTCTTGTGCTGAGCAGGCTTGTTGAATTCACCCTTGTGTGTGACCTTCACGGTTTGCCCGATTGCATTCCCGAAAGCCTGTGCGACTGCGTCGCAGCCTTTGCCCTGGTACCCATTCAGGTCTACCGTTTGGTCGCCGGTGGCGATGTCAATGTTGATGGTGATTATCTTAGCCAAAGTGCCCTCACTTTCGGTTGTCAATGAATTGGAGTTGAACTTTCCCGTTGACGATCTTCTTGCCGAGGAACTGCAGACCGTTCTTGCGCGCGGTCTTCATGTCCACCTTCTCGGTATACGCGACCTTCAGTTTCGTCATCCAGGTAGCGTCGTGCTTGTTGCTATCGTAGTCGCTGACGATTGCGCTGTAGGTCCCGTCCGCTGCTTTGACAAAGCCGAGATCGTTCGCTGCGCTACCTATGTGCTGGCGGCGCACGATGACGTTGGCTGTCTGTGCTCGCTTGTCGCCGTGATAGCCGAACAAGTTCTGTGCGACTTCGTTCACTTCCACGTTCTTGTAGCCCATCTCACCAAGGGCTTCGACAAGACAGTCGCGATCTTTGTACTGTGTCTTCTGTGTGTGGTATGCGCTCATGCTATTCGTTCTCCCTTCGAATTTGTTTGCCCGCGTTGACGAGAATGTCGATTACGTTAACGGCGTCTTGCTGTGAAAGTTTGCCCGCGTTCATCGACCAGCCGACATACAATAGCGCGTGGGATATCTTGAGATACCCGGGTGTGTGCCACGGTTGCTTCATCGTGTTCCCCTCTCATAATAGTTGGCGCGCGCTTCGAGTGCTGCGCGCTTTGCCTGTGATCCGCGCCGCCACATGTAGACCAGCGCGACGATTGCGAGACTGAAGATAACTTTCATAGTGTCCTCTCAGCAAAGAATTTATTGAGGAAGGCGATCTCCGCACTGATAGCTGCTTGTCTGTCGTGCGTCGTGAACGTCCGGTGATCCATCCACGCAGCGACGGGCGACGGTGCGACATGCTCCCAGGTTAGAACAGGTCCGCCGACAGGGGACGTATCGACTCGCCACTCGCATGCCCACGTTCGTGTCCACGCTGCGACCTTGCTCGTGTCGCTGGAGAGTATACGAAGTAGATTGAAGGCGAGACGCAGTAGCCAGCCTGCGGGTTCTACGTGCGACGCGCGCTTCGTGATCACCTCTCCGAGTTCGAGGAAGCAATCTGCGCTGTCGGTCTTCAGGAAGACTTGGTCACCATTCTCATCTATCGTGACGGTGATAATCTTGTGCGCTGGAATCGGGAACGTCTTGGGATATCGCGCGTCGTACCCTTCAGGTTTTGAGATGTGCTTCACAGATGTTCTCCAGTGTTATAGAGGTGAGGGGCGGCTGTGTGAGCCCGCCCCTGTTGAGTCTAGCGAAACTTTCTGCCAGAGGTGATAACCATCGTCTTCAGTTCAGCGCGTACGCCTTCGAGTTGAGAGATGACGTACTGTTGAAGGTTGCCCGACTCTTTCAGGCGTTCGACCGTGACACCCTGCATCGCGTTCTTCACGACTTGCATGTTCTTCATGAAGTCCACGTCGTTCGCGAGATCACGATCAGGCAGCGTGTCGAGGAACTCTTGCAGGTGCTCGACGTGACAGCCGTACATCTTCTTCGTCTTGCCCGCTTCAGGCTTGAGCATCGCGAAGAGTGCGTCGACCATCTCAGCACCAGCCAAGCGCATCGCATCGCGCCACTCGATAACAGCCTGCATGCGGATGCTGCGTTCCTTCTCCTGCTCACGGGCGATAATGATATCGCTCATGCCGGTGAGGTTCACGCTGCCGACGTTGCGGTAGTTGAACTCCAGAACGAAGCCAGCCTCTACTGTGTCGCTCGCTGGATAGTCGCTCCGGTCAAAGTTCTCAGCAAGAACCTCGCGCAGCGGTTGAAAGTCTACCGCTTCGAGTTCCCTGTACTTCGTCATGAACGCCTCGACTAACTTGGGGCGTCGAATCGTCTGGTATGCGACGATGGCGCGGTCCACTTCGTTCAGCCACTTGCGCGGAAGGAAGCGCGTTGCCTCGCGATACCAGCATGACTTGGACTCGACGTAGCGCTTCAGGAAGCCGTCCTGTGAGCGAATCTCTTCGAGTTCGGGTGAGTCCATCAGGCGTTTCTGGTGACGCAGTTCACTCGCCTGTGTAGCGGTTTCGACTTTCAGATTCTTGATCTGGCGCATGCGACCGATGCCCATGCGGAAGTTGATGGTGATTGAGACGCAGCTTTCAGTCTTGCTCAGGTCAACGTTCGCGACGGGTGCCACTGCGGGTGATGCCATTTTATTTTCTCCCATAAGAAGTTTGTGGCGCGATTTATTTTGTGACTACGTCGCGCCGTCGGTCAGCCTGAGCCGCCGTGCTTACTGCGACTTCAGTTCACTACAGTTTAACGTCATGGAGTGAGCGTATGGACGGTTGCTACTACCGCATCTTGCGTCCTTCCGTTATCTTCACGGTCGGCGCGTGCTTGGTTGCGGGTGGAGTGTACTTGTAGACGCCCTGGTTAGATGCCGACAGGAAGCGGTCGGTAGCTCCAGCGCGTAGCACCTCCATCTCTTCTTTATGACTGGTCATCAGAGGGATGATGTATTGACCAGCATCTTCCAGCGTGACGCGCATCTTCCGCGCCTTGTTAGCGCAGTTCTTGATGTCGCGCCCAGTCCAGCCCGTCATGTCGGGGTAGGTCTGTGCGGGGAGTTTGTTCGCTGTAACTTTCAGGTCCATGATGCCCTTCTTCTCTTCGTCGTTCGGCGCATCAAAGAAGAAGATGTCAGCGAAGCGGGAGAGCAGTTCGGGCGGTAGACCGTCCAGTTTGTTTGCGGTTGCGATGAGCCACACGCGACCGTCGCTAATGGATTGCACGGTGTGATTCGCGCTCACCATGTTTTTGTTCGAGTTGCCAACCAGTGAGTCTTGCATTTTTGAGATGCTGTAGTCGATGACTGGCTTGTCGAACTCACCAGCGATGCAGTCGATGCTGTGCGACTTAGACGAGCCCGGTACACCCAGGAACAACGAGCAGTAGATGTCGTTATCGTTCACCCAGGTCAGCCACTCGCCAAGTAGGTCACCCTTGACGCCGCTGCTGTCGGTGTCGTTCCCTGAGAACTGGCGTTGTATCTCATCCATCCTCAGAATCACGGTGGGTGATTGCTCACCAGTCATCAGCTTGCGACCGTATGCCTTGATCGATTCAACCCCGTACAGGTCCTTCAACTTCAGACCACCTGCGCGGTAGGTCAAACCTTTCTGCTGGGAGACGATAGTCTTCTTGCGAAGCCACAGCGTCTCGATATCCAAAATGCCCTTCGCTTTGTCCAAGCACATCGCAGTCGCCTGCTCTGCTGGGAAGAGAGGGATTCCGATGAGTGCGTCAACAGCGTTCAAGACTACCGCTTCACTCGGTCCAGCCTTGCACGCTGCGTACTTCACTTTGTCACTCGCGTATGCGTACGCGTATGTCTCGCGGACGATTGCTGCGAGTTCAGCGCGCGTCGGCAGTGGATGCTCTAGCACCAGCGTGTCTTGCTGCAACACGACTGGGATGCTGTCACCGATTCCGAGGAGTAGCACGCACATGTTACCGCGCGCCTTGTAATCGTTGCGCAGATTGGCAACACCCTGGATGACTTTCTTGTCATCGTCCCAGGTGAGCTGCGGATTGAGGATGAATGCGAGGACATCTTCCTGCGCTGCTTCGAGGATGCCAAGCGCGATGGGCAGGTCAACCGATGCGCCGACTTCCATGCCGCTCTCGCTCGCCATCTTCTGTAGAGCGCTCGTGCCAGCGTCTGTAAGCCCGCGTAGCCCGTGGATGCTGTCCCAGGCTATGAAGGGGGTGACCTCTGCGAGTTCAGCGCCCAGCGAAGCCTGTATCGTCGTAATGGTCGACGTAGGATCGAAGGTGCGGATAGCGACGGTCGGGGTCGATACCGCGCGTGCGTCAGTGAACATCTCAATGAATGACTTCATGTTATTTTCTCCTCCGAGTAGGCCAGTAGTGATCCGCGAGTCCGTTCAAGGAACTCACCGTGAGATACAGTACCGCCAGAAATCCTATCGTGTGCATGGTGTGCTCCTGTTGACGTAGTCGCTTCGCGCAACACTCGGCTCAGGATTTTCGCAGGAGCAATAATTGCACGAGTGCTGCGCGAGGCAACTGCCTCGCTGTCGGTTAGAGTTCTTCGAGTCGAGGTGCGGTGCGATACACCAGACCGGGGGTGAGCCGTTCTTTGAACGCGGCATCATCCAGCGCACTCTGCCAGCGCGACCAGTCATCAGGCCACGCGCCCCACAGTGTCCAGCGCGTGACTGCGTTCTTGCAAGCGGTGAGCACTGCGCCGTAGCCTTTTTTCTCGGCGCGGGTGAGTGCTGCCTTTAATTTCGGTCCCTCTTGTTTCGCGAGTGCGTAGTCGATTGGCATGTTGTCTCCTAGATGAAGCGGGTTCTAATCTTAGCGCCCAACGTCCAGCATGGACGCGGCGCGCCAAGGTTCTGTGAGCTGAAGGGGTAGTTCACGAAGGGGTCGTGTATATTCAGTGCCTGCTCGAAGCTTATCGAGCGCTCACGAGTAGTGCGGAACGCGCGTCCACTCTCGTGTACCGTGATTGATATTTTCATGATGCCCTCTCTACGTTGCTGCTCACAGTGCCGCAGCGCATTCAGAAGCCGCTTGGTGCGGCGCGTACTTCGTTGCATAGACCCTCCTACTGATGGCACAAGCCTGATTGGATGAGCGATACTGCAGTGCGCCCGTAGCTGCCCTGCAGCGACCACGCCATGCCGTTGTCGATGAGGTGCTGGAAGAGGATCACCAAGTCATCCTGTTCGAGTTCACCGTTTTCAAACGCGATGATGTTGCCAGTGATATCATACTGCGCTCGCACGTTCTTCTGTGCGAAGTTCGTAATGATATACGCGATGCCCTGCTCGAAGGTGCCGTCACTGTTCTTGCTACCCAACCCGCCGAATGACTTCGAGCCGGTGGGCAGTGAGACGTGGATGCTAGCAGAGCCAAAGCACTCGCCGTTCGATGCGTGTGAGACGCCGTACTTGATATTGAAACCACCAGGGAGAGTCGGTTTAGCGAACGCCTGCTCCCTGTAGCAGAGCGAAGCGTATGAGTAAGCGGTGCCTTTCACGTAAGCGACCGATACGCCAGCGCGTTCAAGCTGTGCTTGGATTGACTTCAAGCGACTGTAGATGCGTGAGGTGATCTGCTTACTGCTCAGTCCTGCGCCCATGATGTGCTCCTAAAAGAGAGATTGAATAGCCTGCACAGCACCTCGCTCGCCCTTCTGTCATCTAGCGGACAGTCCAAGGCAACCACGGGGCACTGTGCAGAGCACTCAGCCCTGTTCGCGCGGCCTATATACTCTTGTGCGCGATTGTGAAGTCGAGCAGGTTGAAGTCATGCTTGACGCGTTTGAATGCTTGGTGAAGGATGTCCGCTGTATCGAGCAGCGCCTGTCCCTCTGCAGTCTTCCACGTCGTAGTGCTGTAGGCTTCGCGCAAATACAAGTACGCGTTGCCCAGGGTATCGAGCGCCAGGACAGTCTGAAGGCCCTTGTTGTTTCGCTTGTAGCTCACTGTTTGATCTCCTTTGCCGTGTGCTTAGGACACGGTGTGTAATCGCCCTTCGTACGCCAGAGGCAATTCGGAACCGGACAGAACTGCTCAGGATGTTTTTCTTTCGAGAGACGAACTGCTTTTGCAACGCTACCGTGTGTCATGGTGCTCCTAGTGATAAAGTCGAGGTGAAAAAGGTGGGGACCGAGTTCACTAGGCTCAGTCCCCGATGCGTAAAGTGGGGGAGTATCTTGTGTTCGATTCAACGAACTCGCACAGCATGCCGGTCGACCCTGCGAGCGCACTCTCAGATTGTGAAGGCCCGCATGCTGTACACGTTTTTGAATCGGCTGTCGTTCTTTGCGCCGTGCCCGTCAGGAGCACCGCTTGGTAGTCAGGATATTTACCAGCGAGGCGATTGTGTCTCAATCGTATAGGGAGTCTTTACCGTGCATCGTCGCCTGTCCGCTTGTGTGGACTCAGGTCTGATTACCTTCGCTGTCGCATCCTCGTTTGCGTCGGCTGTATTACTCTGCTGTGGCGATTAGTGCGGCATCACAGCGCGACTGGATTAGTGCGACGGGCTAGGCAACGATGGTTTGGAACCCTTACTCGTCTTCTATTCGGCTACTACCCGCTAGTCTCAGGGGCTTTTGCTTTGCCTCTCCCCTGTGGGCGGTTGCTCTAACTTTTCACGCCTGCTTTGTTTCGGTTCGGGTGAGTGTCTTGCACTTCCGAACTGAAACAATCTTAGCTGGTGGTCTAGAACCTGTCAACAACAAAATAAAATTATTTTCAAGCCTTTGTTATCAAACGTTTACGGGCGATAGTCTGCAAGCACTGCCGGATCATAGCCCACGCGTCGCATGATCTCCTGCGCAGCGTTAGAAGGCGTTTCGCCTGTTAGGAACCCGCAACCCTTCGCGAGTCTATAAGGTATACGGACGCGCCCGAACTGTGCCGCTGTGATATCGAGCACCTCACCCTGGTATTGCCCCAGCCAATCACGCCGCAGAAACCAGTGGCTATAGCGCACGCCATTGCCGGTATGCACGTACATCTGCGCAGGCTTGAAACCTCGCACGCTCGCCCACAGGTGATACAGCGCTTCAGACGCGACATAACAATAGCCGTTCAAAGGTTTTTCTCGCGCCTGATCCTGCCAGGATCGATCAATTAGATCGGGCGATAGTGAGTCTTGAATGCGCTGGATTAGTTTGTCGCGATTCATAGGTCAGCCGTGCCTCTCTTGAGCCATTGATACGTGACATACGCCAGGGGCACGAGATCAGCCGGTTGCCACGCGTACCAGATGACATAGCGCAGCGCGTGCATCATCGCCCCTCCCTGTGCCCCATTGGTTCGTTCGCAGGACCGACCACAATGCACGATGCGCCTGTGTACCGGTTGCGCCCGCAGTGCGCGCAGACAGAGACGCGTTCACACGCACGCTCAAGTACGGGAATGATACGAGACAAGATCATCTCAGCGAATTGCATCAGTTGAATTCTCACTGCATCCTCCTCACGCGATGCAACAGCTCTGCGTCGCGACATGCCCTGCTAACGTGGTCGTAAGCCGCCTCTGCCTGCTCGCGCGTTGTCGTGATACCCTCGCGCGCCTGCGATGCGATGATGCAGCGCACGAGCAGCGCGCGCCGTTTGATTGGATCACGCAGTATCGCGCGGATGTCGACTCGCTTAGTCAAGTTCCCCTCCCTTGGCATTATCCCACGCCATCTGAATCACCTGCTCTGTCTCTGCGATGCGCCGCTTGATGATGACGCGAGCCGCAGCGCGCGCCTTATAGCAGCCATCGTGAACTCGATACCGTGGCTGCTTGCCTTGTTCTTCTTCGCTGAGATGATGCAACACGCGTCCCAGCGCGTAGATCGTGACTGCAAGGTTAGTTGACATATGCCACCACCTCATAGCGACCAGAGTCATACTTATGCCACGACAGGGAGAGATAGGTATACGTGCCGACGCGCATGGGAGAGCAGTTGCCATCGCGCCCGCAGTAGATCGCGGGCTCAGTCTCCTCGAAGCCATTCGCTGCAAGTGCAGCATCTATCTCAGCGATAGGCAGCGAGTCATGCCGCAATAGCCCCAGCGCATGCAGCGCATTGTTGACGCGTCTGCGTGCGACGCGTTCCTGCTGTGCTGTCATCTGCGTTAGCTTATCCATTAGAAACCCCTTTGATTGACTGTGAGGTGCGCCACTGCCGCCGACGCCTTCTCCTGTGCCTCGACTTCACTGGAAGCGATGATCCGATTGACGCCAGTCACCTGCGTGCGCGCGCCAGCCGCACCGTTATCATACACAACACCGTCAACCATAGCAAACGCGTGATTGTTCGACCAGAGCAGCCAACGGCCCGTGCGATGTGTCCTGACGAATTCTGCGAGCGTCGCATAGCGTGCGCGAGTGTAGCGCGTGCGCTGTCCGTATGAGTTCACAGAGACGCGCGACGTTGTGCCCACCTGCGACGCGGGCTGAACGAAGGCGCGGAAGCCGAAGATGCACTCGCCTGTCGTGGCGATATCGCGCATGATTAAATTGACACTCATCGTCGCCTTTTTCGGCTTGCGACCGAAGCGCTTGGCAACGTAGGTATGCGCGTCCCTGTATGGCACGCCTGTCACTGCCTGCACTGCCTTGACAAAGCAGTCGTTCGTCTCATACTCGAAGCCCTCGTCTCTGGTCTTCATCGCGACGGCCTTGACGCCCGACCTGCTCAGCTTCGTGTGCTCTGTCTTGATCCGTTCGTACTCTGCGTTTGGCATGTACCCAGGATAGGTGAGCGCGCGAGATAGCGCAAGAGCACTAAGGTGCTATGCCTTTCGTTCTAGTAGCGGATGGCAATTTAGGCAGACCCACAACAGGTTGTTAAGTCCATTGAAATCATCAACATCTAAGCGACGGTGATGTACGTGCCCTGGTCCTTCGATTATCTTGAAACACGATTGACACATGCCGTCCGCGCGTCCGACCACTTTTGCATACACTAACGGCTGTGGCTTAATCAACTGTTGAGCGCGTTGACGTGATATACCGAGTTGCTCTCCAATCTGCGTGTATGTAAAACCGGTCTTTTTCAACCTTACTGCTCGCTGCCTTTGCGTTTCGTCCATGATATCCTCCCAACTATTACAATAGCACAACTGTGCCATAGAGTCAACCGATAGGCTGTGACCTATCGCGCACGGCGCGCACGATAGACTGTGACCTTTCGGTGCCATTTACATTGTACACGGGCTGTGAACCAATTCGGGCGTTCACTACCTGCGCCTCCATGATGCATGAACAAGGGGTACTCACAGTGAGCACAGGCGTACAGATTGAGCACAGCGTCGTGGCCTGGATAACTATCATGGACACGACTAGCGCAGCGAATACAAGGCGAAAGCCAGTCACCACGCGTAGCACAGTCGGTGACATGGCACAGCGAATCAAAGGCGAAAGTGTCACCGTACGCAGTACACTGCAATCCCAGGGTCGGGACGTTAAGGCGAATGCGGGGCAATTCGGGCAAACCGTGCCTGAGCCAGTGAGCATGATAGGGAGACACTCAAGAGAGAATAGGAAGCGAAGGACAGCGAAGGACAGCGAAGGCTGATCGCATAGCGCAGCGCCCCAGGTCACAGCACGCTGACTGTAGCGAAGGATAAGCGAAGCACTCTTGCCGCGTAGCGACCCCAGTGATCTACAATGTAAACGCATGTCTTGGTTACTACGCCTTTTGTTCGCTATTCGCGAATACAGAATATCATAGATGAACTCTCGTTCGCTTTGTCTTCGCTGTGACGCGACACGCAGCACGCAGCACGCAGGCGGCTACGCAATCTCTTCGCCCTGTGTGGCACACAGTATACGCGTGCCCCGCGCCCGGTGTTACAATATAGCGTTTTGTAACACATGCTCGTAAACCCTTGATCCTGCGTGCCTTATCCTACATTTGGGGCACTCGCGTCGCTCCCACCGCGTAACGTGTACTAGATACACGACTTAGCACGGGGCGAACGCATAGCGAAGGCTGCACGCTGCGTGCTGCGCAAAGTGATGATAACAAAGGGGATCATAGGGGGTCTTAACTGGGCGCGAGAGGGCACCGGCAGGGGCTCCCCGTACCCCTCTGCGCCGAGCGCAGCTTGGCTTAGCCCCGGTGCCCTTGAACACGGTAGGGGGTATAAAATTTTTTATAATTTTTATATGGGATTTCATATCAACTTGAGACAGGAGTCTCACTATGAGATTCAGGATAGGGTGGTTACCTCCTTCTCTGGGTCCCCCTATGGGTGGTATCGGGTATAAGTGGGTGAGATTGGTACTGGACTCCTCCTGGAGCGCAGCGGGCGGGGAGGGGGTAACCTGGGGGCGGGCTAGTCTAGACGCAGGAAAGCCCCACCGGATGCCCGGGAGCGGCTGAATTAGCGTAGGATATACTTGGTACAGTTAAATCTCCCTACGAGACGTCCCCGGTACGCGTGTTGAAAGTCAACCCGCAGTCGCAGATCAAATCATTTCCCGAGCGCCGAGAGTACCAGTGGGCGTGAGGTTTCCTTCGCCATACGACGCCGTTAGCCAGCCGAGTCTCCTGCCACTGCCCGCCCCAGTAGCTAGAAGAGACGATCCTATCGGGGGACGTGTCCACATGGACCCAGGAGCCCCCGTCACAGCAGGCAGCTATAGCGACCCCGCAAGTTCTACAGTGGTCTGTACCATCCGTATCAATCCGGTGGATCATCGAGGTCCTCGTAGGTCCATCTCTTCGTCACTATCTGTGAACTTACTCGCTGTCGAATTGAGAATGCGGCAGAGCGCCCGCTCGATCCTCTTAGGCTCATCCCGGTTGAACACTCGGAGGTGCGTCTCACCGTCCGGTGAAACGATGAACCAGTTCCCGCCGATATTCTCTCTGTGCCACAGACTAAAAGGGGATATCGTCATTTGGTTGCTCCACGAGTCGAAACTTCCGGCTCTTGTGAATCTTCCTCAAATCCTTAAGCAAGCTGGCCCCGTACGCGGGGTGTAGGGCGACTCCGAAGCGGGTCATCCTGCGCCAGCTCCCGGTCGCCGCGCCCAGGTCTGGCATCCACTCCTCAATGAAGACGAGCGGTTCAATCGGATCACTCTGTTTCACAGTCACAGATCGCCTCCAGGAAGTTCTCCATCAACTTCATCTCACTCAGCCGCATCCAGGCGACCGGAATCTTTAGCTCACCAGCGTAGAACCCCCGGGACCGATCCCGGCGCGTGGTGAATGATTCTGCAGGTTTGTACTTTCGGGTGAGCGGGGTATCAGGTACCCCGTCATCATATTCTACGGTCATCGTATGATCTCCGTCCACGGTTTCCCGCAGGATGGACAGCCCTGGTCGAGCAGGTGAGGCAGGGACATCCCCGACCACATGCAGGTCACACACTTGGTTATACACCAGCCCGTGTCTGTACTACCTGACTCGGGGAGGACGAACTTCAGCAGATCGCCCTTGGAACTCCAACCCAACCGCGCGTACGCTTCTCTTTCAGTCATCGCAGACCTTTCACCATCCGAAATGGCTCTCCGAAGTGAAATGCGCCGGAACCCGTGAGCCCTTCTGTAGCTTCCTGGTAACGATCCAGCGCGTCCCAGACCTCCTGCGGAACAGCGGGAGGCAGGAGATGCGGGCACGGGTCCTCCGTGCAGTCGAGCCCGTTAGAAAGGGTTGTCATTATATTCTTCGGTCTGAGCCCCTCCAGCCGGTGTCTCGCTTACCGCGCTCGGCGCATAGAACGTGGAGCTGGGGTCGGGGTTGGTTATCCAGGGGAGTGGCGCTGGATTGAACACCGGAGGGTTGTACACGTACGGCGCGGGGAAGAAGGTGAACGGCGGGACGGGTTTGAGTGTCAAACTCTCTACCTGATAGCCGTCGGGAATGTCCAGTGTGATCTTCATTAGCTCCTCATTTCTAGGGAGGGTATGAACTCTCCCAATCTGTCGTTCGAAGAGACGTAGGTCCCAGACCACTTCGTCTCCGGTCGGTCGACCTTCATCTTGTTGAAGCAGGCGAGCGCTGGGATGGTGAAATGCATAAACTCAAATCTGGTCGGGAGTGACTTCCACTTCAGCGCATATCCCGTCTGCAGGAGTTCATAGTGACGGACGTGGATCACGACCCCCTCGTCGTTCTTTTGCACGGTAGAGAAAAACACGCGAGGCGAGTAGGACTCTGGATGCTCCTCGTGCGTAGTAGCGTTCTCGCTCATCACCGTCTCTGTGGTGATGTCGCACTGGATTAAGGGTTCAGTCATCGCTTCTCCTTTTCCAGCGGTTCATTTTCGTAGAAGTGCCAGCCGTCAGTCCCCTTCAACTTCTCAACAGCCTCTTCAAACCGGGACATCATGTGCTCACTGTGCATGATGAGCGCGGCTGCTGTGTTGTCAAACTTGTCCACCTGTTGCCCGAATGCGTGGAGCGTCGTGCGCAGGTGTGTCGCGACCTTAGTCAGCCCCTCCGCGTTGATGCTTAATTCAGTTTCCATCTCTCCTCGCTTTCATCTGCGTCTCGATAAAGTCTGCGATCTCTCGCAAGCAGGAGACGTCAAATATTCCATTGCATTCGAAGCAGTATCGCCGCCACGGTGCGTACCACCTGATCACTCCGAGCACATTATCAGGGCGCGCGTTGAGGACTCTCCAGACCTTCGTGATGTTCCCTCGGGGCGGAACGCCCTCTTCAAATGTCAAAAAACTCATCTCTCCTCCAAGGTGAAAAGAACCCCCAGCCGAGCCAGGGGTCCTCAGTGTTTACGGATTATACGTACAGACGCCGCTTGCGAGGTTACCCGTTCCGATGGTGAGGATGGCGGTTCCTTGAACGCATAGCCACGTACTGTGCCCCGTGGGGAAGTCAACCCGTGAGCAAAATCCTACAGAGTTCCAAGCGGGGAAGTCATAATCTCGAATCCACGCGTCTCCAAAGTTTCCGCTGGCGTACTTATAGTCGGGGTTGTTGGTGTTCGAACAGATCGGGACCACAGTGTACGTACATTCCCAAAACCCAAACACTAGCCTGCAAGGAGGGGTAGCTCTCGTCGCTACATTCCCGTACTTAGTGAAGGCTATCTCCTTCTCAATAGTATACTTCGGGACAGAGGGTGGCGGGTTAGAAATAAATCCCATCACCGAACACTGCACCTGTGACGTGGTGGTTCCGACCCAGCATTCCCCTGGTCCGTCCCATCCACCAAAGTATGGGTCGCACACAAGAGAGAGGTCATTCGATTGCACCGCTAGGTTAGACCCCGGTGCGCCGGATACTTGCTGTTCGCCATTTCCGATACCGTGAGGAAAGGCGAGGTTGAAGTGCAGGGTGTGAACCGCCCCTGCAGGGCAGTGTCCTCCCAAGACGGTGCAGTCGTAGTACCCCGAAAGAGTCCCGCCGACAGTCATCGCTATCACTAAGTAGTGGGAGGGAACGCCAGCGCTGTTAAGGGCAAACACGCCGAGTATGTCAGTTCCGTAGAGAGAGGTGGTCCCGCCGAGGTATGTGCCACCTTGCCTCGCCCACACCGGAGAGGTGACGTTGAGGTCCATCGTGTAGAGATAACCATCCATCCCCACGACAAGTGCGGTCCCATCACTCGCGACAGTAAAGCCGGTTCCGTTTCCGCCGCCCATAGAGGTGGCTGTTCCTGTTGAGGGGTCTACGACGTACATCACTACGCCTTTTTGAGCGTAGATCAGCCCGCCGTAATAAAAGGAATTCGTCCACCCTGTACTTGAGAAGTGAGCCCAGGTAGCGTTAGGCGTAGCAGGGTTTTTAGAGTAGAACAGTTGTCCCTTTGAGGTGCCTACCATTATACCGTCCAGAGAGATACTGAACTGGGATAAGCATCCGTTATGTACAGCCCAAGAGGATTGGCTACTCTGCCATTCGTAAATGGCGTACACTCCAGCTCCTCCGACACTAGTGCAAGTTGCATTCGGCACGAGCGCGTAGATTTCAGTGCTGTTGCGAACCGCGAGTTGCTTAATCGGACCTGTAGCGCCTGTCAGACCGGCAGTAGTGGTCTGGGGAGCTAATGCCCACAAGGATTGCGCGCCCGAGTCGGCTCCGGTAGGAAGGGTATAGACGCCACCCCACTGATTCAATCCAAGGACGTAACCGCCGCCTGTGGAGATAGAAGAGAAGCTCGCGTTAGCTCCTGTGGATGTGTAGTTCTGGGGTACGAAACACTGGTAGGTCGCACAGTTCGCGCGGTTATCAACCAGATTATAGTTGCCCGATGCGCTATAGTGTGCGCCTGATGCCTGTCCGAGAGACGGTACTACTGATGCGGCAAGCAAAGCCGCAGTTGCCACGATGGTTTTCCAACAACTCTTAAACGTTTTGAACATAGGGTTTTTTCTCCTGATTTGATTTGTCCTTTCCGGTCATGATGCCTTTATTATTTAATGCCACTCCCGCCCAGCGCATCCCAGAGTCGCACATACCAAGACACGTTGCGTGCTTCGTCCAGCTTCTCGCGGAGGATGCGAACAGTGTCTTGCCATGCATCCCGTTTACTGCGCGCTAGGTCGCGCTCAAAAGTCACAGTAGCCAGATCATCTTTCAGTTTACGAATGTCACCCGCCTGGGTTTCGAGTTCCTTCCCCCATCGCGTTATGATGTTGCTCTGGGTCGTTACGCGCTCGGAGAGATGTGTATTCTCAGCCCCCAGGTAATCTCTATCATCTCTGATAGCATCCAATGCCTTCAAAGTTTTCTGAAGAGAGTCACACCAAAAGTTCAGAGATGCATTGTTGATAGTCAGTTCCTCTCGGGTCTTCTTGAGTTGATCGTGATAAAAATCTCCGAGAGAGGTCAACGCGGCGATATGCTCCTCCGCTCGCGTTAGGTCTGCGCCTAGCCCCTTGACGTGCGCGAGTAGACCGGTATGATCTCTCTGGAGACAACTGTACGCCAAGTCTGAAGTTTTGAGTTGCTTCTCTAAGTCCGCGATCAACAGAGTGGTGTTCTCAACCGTGGCGAACTCTTCCGTCGGCTCAATCGGGTCCTGTGGTTTCGCAGGTGCCATGTCTCTGTAGAACCGGTCGACCTCTTCGTCCCCCACGCTAGCGCATGCGTCGCAGACGAACGGAGCGTTAATCGTAAGCGCCCGCGAAACATAATCCACCAACCGGTAGCATTGGCTGCAAGTAATGATCATAGCACTCTCCTCATCAAAAGTCCATCACCCTCGTCGCCGTAGTATCGCTTCGCGACTCGCTCGACTCGATACCCACAATCGAAGTAGAGTTTCTGAGCGGGGTTGTCCACCTTGCACGATAGTCCGATGCTGCCGTGCCCGAGACGGCGGTAGCGCCGTGTGATCTGTTCTAACAGGTCCGTGCCGATTCCGCAACCCCTATATTTCGCAGTGACTGCGATGCTCCAGATGTACCGCCCTTCGGAGGATCGCTGTTCTACTATGGCGAAGGCGACTACGACGGAGTTAATACTAGAGACGAAGACGTCATCTCTGTCGAAGTGAATTCGGAAGAGTCCGATTGGCGGACGCTCGACCCCGGCGAACGACTCGTCACTGATGGCGTGGACCTTCTCGAACATCTCTTCTGTCTTCTCGGTCGGTAAGAGTATCATCGAAATCTCCTGCCCTGGGTGATCTTCGCCGTGCGTTTGAAATCCGCTGTGACCGGCACGGGGTTGACCAGAGCCTTGCGCGCGGCGATCAGGTCTAATTGAGTTTCGTCAATGTTGTGCGGACCCCCGGGCTTGTGCCGTCGTACGTAATCTTGCAGCGTCCAATCTATCTTATCAGAGTCTATAGGTACCGGTAAGATTTCCACCGTGTGACATTGCTTACAGCCTACTCGCATTCGGTCTGCATGCCAAGCAAATTGAATGTTGACGTCCAATCCCGCAGTCTTCATCCACTGGTGGAGATAACTCTGGATTGTCGTTTGCACATCCGCTTTGCTCACCGGCATACAGCCCCCTATAAAGTCTCAGTGATCGCTTTCACCGCCACGCCGAGCACCATCAGTATCAAGCCCCACTCGACACAGCCCTTAGCCTGCCACGACAGTACCGCGAGCGTCATGCAGATCGCAGAACCAACCAGAGCCGAGATAAGAAAGCCCAGCGCGTAGAATTTCATGCGTCCTCCCGTCGAGCTAAAGTTTCAAAATACTCAGCGAGATCAAAGCGAGAGGTTCTCTGGATTTTACAGAAGCCGCAGGACTCTCCGACCGGATGAAGATGGTACGTGGAGCCAGCGGAGGGAATCGAACCCCCGACCTCGGGTTTACAAAACCCTTGCTCTGCCGTCTGAGCTACGCTGGCAGTTTTCCACACCTTATCTGGCGCGATGACATGATGCGACTCAGTCTTCGCCATCTTCGCTTCAATCTCTTCCAGTGACCAGGGCTCGAAGTCGTGACTGTCTACGCCAATATCAAAAGAGTGCCCGAGTTCTTCGATCTCCCCGTGCGAGTGTCCGTAGACGTGCCACGAACCCTTGTGCGAGTTCTGCCATACGCGCTGGGCGAAGTGAGAGATCACTATCATATGTTTGTTGAACTTCACGCTGTGACTCGTGTTCTCTTTGTTAACTCCCCGAACCCACTCGAACTCTTTCTGCAGTGTAACGCGGCGCTCCATCAGCTCATCGTGATTGCCGTAGAGAAACGCATGTCTTCCGTTTAGACGATGAACGATGGATCGCGCTTCCATCTCACTCATTGTCTGCCAAAACATGTCCCCGGCGTGGATAGTCAGGTAGGATGGCTTATTGGGAACCTTCTTGTTGTGGCGCTCGATGATGATCTCTCTCATCTCCTCAGTCGAGGAGAACGGGCGATTGCAAAACTGAATGATGTTGTTGTGCCCGTAGTGCTCGTCACTGGTGATGAAGATTTCGCTCATTTTACTCTCGTTGCCTCCGATGAAGTGCCCTGTGTGTACGTCAGAGGTGCCGTGTTTACCAGCACGAAAACTTTGCTTTCCAAAGTGACGACTTCGGGTATTTCCGGTACAGATGTCATCACAACCTTGACTCGCGCGAGAAACGTCTGGGAAATATGCCCGAATTTGGGTGTCTCGACCATGCGCGCGACGATGGAAAACATTTGAGATGGAACTCTCGTCTCATTCCAACGCAAAGCAGCAGGCGGGGGTGGCAGGAGAGTTCCGAGTTTTCGTTTGACTTCGCTTAGAGCAAACCTAGCCATTTCTTCAGGACTGGCGTCTTGGATGCGTGTCTTTCTCCGCGCCTTCTTCTTTATCGCCATGTCTTCTCCTTAAAACCAGAAATTAACGGGGACTTTCTGTTCCAAGGTCGTCCCCTGAACCCGCTGACGCGGCAGCTTTAGGCTGCGGCGGCAAATGCTTTCGGCTTTTCAGTCGTAGCAATTATTGTTTCTGTGTCCTGTTAACGGTAGCCACAGCAGCCCGACACGCAAGTTAAAACCCTGATGCGCCGCAATCGAAACCATGACGCCCCCATCAAAGTCGCCCACTTGACGAATCGCGCTCTGCCGTATTCCGATGAGAGCAACGGGTCGTTTTCTCGTAGTGGTCAAACACACGCCCTTGCGCTTTCTTGGGCGACTTTGGTGGAGGCGGGGAGAGTCGAACTCCCGTCTTACAGCGTCAATGCTAACCTTCTACGTGTGTTCTTGAAGAAGCGTTTCTCAAAGTCCCGCTTGCTCCTCAATTTCTCCTGCGTGTACCGTCCGTTTCGCGGAGTCACGCTTTTATATTCTTTGATTAGCATGCGAGCCCGTCTAACCTTTTCAGGCTCGCGCAGATATGGAAAAATCAAACCTAAAAATTTTATCGCCGCATCTCCGCTCAATGACCAAACCCCGCTCGGAGAGTGACTCTTCTTAGAAGGTCGTTTCCCGCTTATACAGCCGCCAAAGCGGGTCCACATCCAACTCAACAAAGCTGGCGTGCAACTCGGAATTGAAACAGTCGGCGCTCGGTGTTCTCCCTTATGACGATGAGTCAGAGTCACCGTGCCCTCGCCATCGAAGAGTCCTGCTGCGTACGATAAGTCAAGAGAGTCATTTGTCATAGTAACTTATTGGGAACTCGACCTACTTCGAAAGGCTCGGTCGAATTTTACGAGGGACAGTTTAGCCTTCTTGGGACCTCAACCACTCAATATCAGGTGAGCACCTGCGGAATCGAACCGCCTCTCCTCATGGCTTACTGGCGTGGTACTTGGTATACCTTCCCACGTTTTCTCTTCTGTCGCAAAACAACCATGAGGTACTGTCAGCCCATAGACGCGCGATTGGGGCTGTTCCATAACAGCGTGTGCCCATAAGAGGGTAGTCGGGTTTATCCTCCTCGTGACTGTTGCGCCCGCGTTATAGCTGGGCGCAGTGTCCGCAAGGTGGCAACCTCGCTCCCTCTATTTACAGATTACTGCTACTCCCGTCGCGTGTCAAGAGAATTCTTTGGGATACTTTCTCCGCAATAGATGCGGGGATTAAGACCCTCAATCTTCGCAAGATGCTTAGCGAATGCATCTCTGAAGTCGACGGTATACCGCTCCATGAAAGTCCCCGGTTCGCGCCCTTCATACAAACCCTCTGTGTAGTTCATCACCCCTCCTATTTCTTGTAGTACGGACCTTCCCATCCTTCAGCCTTGAGCACGAAGCCCATTCCCTCAGCCCACTCCGGTATGATACACATCGCCGCCAGCAGGTCCTTCTCTCCGAGAGGAGAATCAATCGGCACCTCACCTACTATTTCATCATGGATCGTCATGATGATCGTGAACCCCAGCTTCTCGGCTTCGAGCATGCCGCTAAGCAGAAGGTCCCTGGCGATAGCCTGTACGACGTTTTCTGTTAGAAGTCCGCCGTAAAGTCGGTTGTCCTTCGCGCCCTTCGAACCATACATGATGAAGTGGATGCCCTCTCTAGGAGGACCGCCCCACGGTGGAGGTTCGCAAACGAGGCGCGGCTGATGGTAGTGGATGTATCTTCCGCTGGGCAGCTTGATCTTCAGGCAGTTCTCATCGCGCCCATCCACCACAAGACCGTTCACATAAACACAAATACCAGCCTTCAACGCAGTCAGTGTCGCCGCATTCAGCGCAGCCCAGAGATCGCATATCTCAGGGTACGTCTCGCGGAATCCATAGACTGCTTCCTTCGCTTCCTTCTCGTTCAAGACGATGCCGTATGTCGCGGCGTAGTCAATGAACTTCTCCCAGCCCATCCCGTATCCGCAACCGAGGATGATGACCTTGCCTCGATCTCTGTGTGACTTCGTGACCTCGCTCAGCGGAATGCCGAGCTGTGCTGCCATGACTTCTTTGTAGAGATCGCGCCCTTCTGCGTAAGCTGACATCATTCCCGGGCACTGTGCAATCGCCGCGAGAACGCGGGACTCGATCTGCGCAAGATCGCCCGCGACCAACTTGTTTCCTGGTGCTGCGGCGAACGCGCCGCGAATCGTCGACGCTACGACCTCCATCACCGTGAAGATATCCACTTGGAGATGCGGCTGTGGCTTCTCTGTCGGGTGCGCCGCGTTCCACTCATCCATCACCGCGTCATACGCTGCAATAACGGTCGGGATATCGAGCGTTCCACTCCGGATAGCCGCCGTCAGAGCATCGGTGCATTTGGAAACTTCCCGGTTCGGCTTGTACAAGTTCTGCAACTGCACACCGCGCCCCGCCCAGCGCCCCGTGTGCGCGCCGTGATAGATGAACTGGTCGTGCAGACGTCCGTCCGCGCCTACGAGGTCTTCTATCTTCTGCAGCTTCGTATACGCGGAGCCGCCGATCTTCTGTTTGAGTTCAAGAATCTTTCGCGGCAGAGGTTTCAGATAGGGGAGCTTCAGCCCTTCTTCGACGTGCTCAGCATCAAGACTGTCGAACGGATAGCCTCTCTGTTGCAACCATTCGAGCAACTGGTCACGAGAGTTAGGATTCTCCAACCCAGTTTCTATCTTCATCTCACTGATGAACTGGTCAACTGCGCCGAGCGCGAGCGCCTTCGCATTCGCTACGTACGCTTTGTCGATCCAGACGCCCGTGCTGTTCATGCGCTGGTCAAGCAGCCACGCCTGCTTCTCCCCGGGAGTGATGGGAGAGTTGAACGCAACCGCCGCGTGCCACACGCCACGCTCCGCGATGACGTCCATGATGCAATACTCACAGAACTGTTTCCATTCCTCCGGATGCGAGTTCCAGTCCTTGAAGTAGAGAGCCGGTGCGGTCGGGTCTTTCTTCAGAATGCGCTTGAACTGTTTGCTCGGCTGGGAGAACAGCTTGACGCCGCGCTTATCGCCCGTCGTGTGGATTTTCTTCTCGTCGATATTGAGCGCGTTGCCCGCTCGGTCCAAGCCGATAGGAAGGGACATGTACGCGCACAGGACGTTCGGGTCATACCATTCGACGAGAGGGATCGCGATGCCGAGTTTATAATGTAGAATGTCCTTCTCGAAGTTGAAGTTCCAGGCGCACTTGATCACGGTCGGGTCTGTCAAACCGGCGAGGAGTTCCTGGGGCATCGGCTCGCCCAGGCACGGGAGCCAGAGCTTGGGATAGTCTTCGTCGAATGCCCACGCGAGCATCAGAACGCTGGTCGTCGGGTCCTTGGCGTAGCGATCCAGTCCGCATAGCTTGATGCTGGTCATCGAGCGCGTTTCAAAGTCTAGCCAAAGTCGTCTCATCGTCGTCTCCCAAGACTAGGAAGCCCCGCGCTGCAAGCTTGTCCACATTGTTTGCCATACAGAGCAAAATACGCTTTGTCAACCTCTCCCTTAAACATCAACCGTGCTGACTTCAAAAGAGCTGGGTGTAGTCGGGGGTCGAGGTCTGGGGTTTTTTCCAACTGAAGCCACACAGACAGCAAACCCATCGCGGTCTGAAAGCATTCCAGCTTTGTAAAATCGACGGGCTTTTGCATGGTAGCTATCAAAGTATCGTACCGTTCTTGTAGAGTCATGCGCCCAACCTCCTCATCTCTTCTAAAAAGGTTTTGATCTCTGGAGTCATTCTGAACCATTCTCCCGCGAGACGTGCTTTACGAAATCTCCGGTGCATAGCAGCTTCGTCCCATTCTCCTGATTTGCAGTCGCCCATGAACTCTATGCCTATCGGCAAGATCATGGCGATAGACAAAGGGTTGGCACACCCTGTCTGGAGTTGTCGAAGACGCGCGAAGACATTGAAAGACTTTCCAATCTTTACAGCGCGAGACTTTTTGTCTTCAATGAAGTATGTTGATAGATGTCCCATGCTTTTCTTCCTTTCAATCACTGTCAAACGTGACAGTGATCCCGTCGCGGCAAGTTCATTGATTCTAAAAGACTTTACCGTGGGGGGAGTCAATCACTGTCTACTGTCTTCTCTTACACCCCCCACCACACATACCATCCCCCTATAGGGGTCTATCAGGAGACAGTAGACAGTGATTCTGCTTTTTCTTGGCATTTCTGTTGATTCTAAAGTAGTTAACTTAGGAACAGTTCACTGTCACCCCTGACAGTGATTCATTGAATACCCTCTTCGAGCGAGAAAACCTCGGTCCCTTTGTGCGTCTTACCAACAACTCGGATGGCGTTACCCTTCAGTAGAGCCCCCCAAGCCCTATTGAAAGTATCCATACCACCGCTGCCCGCACGGAACACGTTGCATGAACTCTGAAGCGCTGACTTTGTGAGTGTTTCGTTTTTCTTCAGAGCCCGTCGCATCGACTGCTCCATTCGTTCGATAAGGTTCCCTTTGTCAACGGGCCACAGTTCTTGACGTAGGTATAGTTCATAAGTCGCCCATGCAATGGCACGCTCTACATTGTCCGCAGTGATAACAGCGGGAGTAGTCTCGGACCCTGAGAACAGCGACCGGAGTAATATGTCTCGTTTGAAATAAGACTCTAAACGGGACAGGTAGTCGACATCTGGATTGTCTTCGTATAGCTTTTTGGTTTGTCCTGAAAGATAGGCTTGAAAGTCGCCTTGCAACTTTTTCGCAGCTTCTTCTCGAACAGGAATGACCCGCGTGTTCTTTTGGTCCGCGAATAGATTGGAGATACTTTGCCAACGAGCCATCATTTTTGCAGTCACAGCTTCGATTTTTTCCAGGTCTAAATCGGGCCACTCCCCCGTTTTTTTGGTTAATCCCGTATACGCGAGGACAACACGGGACATGAATCCGTCGCCGCCTTGCCCTTTGCCCGCGAGAGCACTCTCGAAGGACGAGCGAGTGAATCCGCCCGTCATAGACAGAGATAGATTGTCGAAGGCTCCGCCTTTATGCGTCAGACTTCCCGCGCTAGCATCCCCCCGGTCGAAAATGGAGATCAAATTAGACATGAGAGTAGACCCGGCAGCGGAGCCTTTATCAAATAGAAACTTCATCTCATCGAAGTTCACGAGGCAGCGTTTGTTTGTGAATTCGTCCTCGCTCAGATATCTCACCATGTGCTCTCCAGAGGAGAACATCCCCGATTTTGGGCGCATCATTCCAACTTTGGCAATGTATGTCGCCAGGGCAAATTCAGCCGTGCGGGTCCACGACATCCCCTTTCCCGCTTCGGGGTGTTGCGACACTAGAAATGTCCAGTGTTTCATGTGCAAATCGGGGTGAGACGGAAAACCTACCATACCGTCAAGTGACGCGGCAAGGATAGTTTTGATTTGGGCTCGTGCAAAACTGAGCGGGATGAACGTCCCATCCGTGACGAGGTGCGCCAATTCTGCGATCCAATCTCCCTCAAGGGCAACACATGGGATTTCTTGAATTGCGGTATCGACCTTTTGGGTATCGCTGAAGAAGACAGCCGCTGTCGGCGCTTGGGCGTCGAATTTGCTGATAGCAGCGTGTGCGATTTCTTTTATCTTATCGTCGGGGTAGTTCTCGCCATCTTCGCAATTTTCCGCTGCAAAATCTTTCAGAGCGTTATAGATTCCCTCCTCTGACAAAAATGCGTTGCGAAGTTTTCCCGCAACACTTTCGAGGTGCATCCAACGGTTGCCCGCAGGGATCAGCCCGCCGTGATCTGCTTTTGTCTGATTTACATCTAAGGGTGCCTTGCTTTTTTCTTTAGAGAGAGTTATGAATCCTTCTGGCAACGGAACAATTTCAGTCTCAATGACAATCCGATATTCTTCACCGCTAGGGTGGATAGAACCGGGACCGACGACGTAACCGCCGATACCTTTGAGTTCACCAGTGACACTCCCCACTTTGAAACCTGTTGTGGTCACAGCCCCTGAGTAGTATAGGTGGAATCCCGCTTCGGTCGTTCTGCCCGACTGTACAGTGAACGTTTGAGGGAGATTATGCTCCTTCATCCACGAGCGCAGTTCTTCCAGGCTATTAACTCCGTGATCAACGTCGACAACTGTAATGTTGCTGGGACCGCATCCGACGCCATAGTTAGCAGCTTCGCCATTGTCCCACGCAGCAAAGACTACAGACTCGGGTTTTCGAATTGCTGAGTTGATAGCATGAGGAGAGTATTTTGGGTATGGACCCTTATCCCCGGGCAAGCAGGTCAAAACAGCAAACCCCCTATTCAGGGCATCCGCTACAGCAGCGCGTAATTTTGCTACAATCTTAGGATCGTTCACGACACCTCCGACCAGAAACACCGCGAGGGATGCCGAAGCATCCCCCCGTGTATTTTGTAGATTAAACTTCTTGCGCGGGCTTGCGGTTCTTGAGAACCGTCGCGATGCTGGCGTACGACTTGCCAGTTTCCTTGTTCGTGTTCTCTTCGATCACGACTTGGCACTTCACGCCGACCAGAGAGTTGAGGTCAAACGTCTCACTCGCCTGGATGCCGAGCGAGTTGAGCAGCTTCGCCAACTTGCTCTTGGGGTGAAGAGAGGTGGTAGTGACCGTCATCGGGACGTCAACTGCCTTGCCTTCCTTGTCTTTCTGGTCTTGCGCGGTGAAGAAGATTCGGGCTTGATCTTTCGTGCCGAACTTCGTCTCCTGCAATCCGAGGTCTTCGACCTTGGTAATCGTGACGTTGTGCAGACCTTCGGACATCTGCTCGAATACGCGATCCTTTACGATGAGACTCATGTGACTCCTGCTTTCTGCCTCAATTTGGGCTTGGGTACTACAGACGAGAGAATGTGTGCATCTCCCTACTTCCAGAATATCGCGCCGCGCGCCGCACTGTCAATAAGAAAAAGCAGTTAAGTTTTTCTGAATGAAAACTTGACATCGGGCGACCGAAGTGAGAATCTAAAGGTAGGAGGAGCAAATGAAAAAATTATACAGAGTGGTGAGAGCCGTAGAGCTGCGTTTGCTCCGCTGGTTCAATGTGTGGATGTAAGGAGAAGACAATGACACCTGAGACGGAACGGGAACGCCGCGCGAATCAGATCGTACGGTACGCTGACATCTACGGCATCGACAAACATTTCCACAAGATGGTGGACAACACGGTCTACCTCACCCACGAAGAGAAAGAGAAGTCCGCGCTTGAAGTGGACAGGGTGTACGGGTCCGCGCACGGGAAACTCGACGCTGCCTACTATGAACTGAAGAGGCAATATGGCGCGTAAGCAGAAACGGGTAGAGGATTCTCCCGAGCACTGGGAGAAGGTTCTTCGCGAAGCCGGTCTTTCGATGGAGCGCGGGCGATCTAAGCGCATCTCGTACGTTGGGGGTACGGCTATACTTGACAGCTTACACGGGGCTCAAATGGCTGGCACGAGGCTCAAGGGAGGGGACCTCGACATCTCCTACCACGAAAAAGGGAATTAGGCTGAGCGATATATTTGACTTCTTTTCAACACTTTACAGACACTGAGGGGCGAAAAGAAGGAAAAGCGGTGCATATAGTAGAGGACATAGTAGGAACAAGCGATCTTTTGGCTCGACCGCGCCATACCGAGCATCGAACCGGGACGCACAGCGATCCCACTTACCGAGCAAGTCTCAGTTCAAAGCGGTCAAACTTCATACAAGAGACGGGCGTGACCTCCTCCTCGACGTGCTCACGCACGGCGACACGCCCGAGTTCGACAAAGCCCCGCTCCGCAGCCATGCGTTGAGCGGGGTTTTACCTTTTCCTGGAGGACCTATGAAACTCTTAGTTTGTATAATGACGTGCCACAAGCTGGACTACTTCATAGACGACCTCACCATCGACTGGTGCTCCCAGCAGGGTCTTCGATCCCTGGATCAGCAGGCGCGAGTCAACACGATTCGGGCGACATGGCTCACAGAGCTGCCCGAGGGATTTGACTACAAATTCTTCTACGGCACCAAACTTCGCGACGCCAAGCAAAACCAGCGCGTCCCCAGTAAGGTCACCCTCCGCGATCCTCTTAGCGATGAGATTTTTCTTGACTGTGGCGACGGGTACACGTCGAATCCATACAAGATGAAAGAGATATGTCGCTGGGCGCTCGACCACGGATACGATTGTATCCTGCGTTGCGATGATGATACTTTCATCTATCCCGAAAGGCTCCTTGTCAACGACTCGTCCGAATGGACAGGCAAGGACTACGTAGGTGCGAGCGATAACAACTTCCACCCGGGCGGATGCGTATTCTTGTCGCGCCGTATGATGGAGCTGGTGATATCTGAGCGCGTAACGACTTACGCTGATGATTTGTGGATGGGACAGATCGCAAAAGACTACCGCATCCCGATGACGACTCTTCGGACGATGCGGAACCAGTGGGGGACGGGCTATAAAGTGCCCGCTAGCATCAACCCTACCGGCATCTCCTCATTCCACTCCTGCACTCCGGATGTCATGAGGGTTCTCTATGCGCAGAGCGAAGTACGCAGCCGACGGATTGACAATTGATTGGTACGACACACAGCCTAGCGTTCCTGCGAATCGCGCGGACTGGTGGGCGACCAACCCAGATAAGAGCAACCCTTTTGGGTTTTCATACTGTATCGTCAACGCGCACAATCCTGCGCACATCGCAGCGATCACCACACAGCTCAGCGAGTTGACCACAGTGCCGTACGAGATTCTCACCTTCACAGATGAGAAGCAGACGATGCCTGAACTGTACCCCTATTGCAAATATAGCTGGACGCAGCGCATCAGTGATGACAGCCCGAATATCATAAAGGGCTACAACCCTAAAGTTTCAATAGTGCTGACTACTTTCAAACGACAGCACTGTTTACTTCGCACAATCGGATGGGTCCGAGCACAGAGTTACGAGAATTGGGAGTTACTCGTTATCAATAATGAGAAGAACGGTCCACCTCTTCCTCCGATGCCCGTCGATCCCCGCATTTCTGTTTATAATCCAACAGCCGAAGCGAACGGATGCTACTCGCGCAACGAAGGCGTTAAGTTAGCCACCGGCGATCTCGTCTGCAACTTTGATGATGATGATGAGATGCTCCCTGGATATCTCGCTAAGATGGTCGCCCCGTTTAGCGACCCCGACGTGCAAGTCGTTCGATGCGGCATGTTGCTCACGAAGGGTGCATGTGATTTTAGCTACTCCACGCAAGAGGCGTGGCTCCGCAGACAGTACGCCACCCCGACGTGGTTGAAGGGTACCGCCATACACGATCAGATTTACTACCACAACATCATTGAGAAGAACCAGTGGACGCGAAAGAACATCGTCCAGCTAGGCGAGGTGCTAGTCAAAGCGTACTCCGAACCGATGGGCGGACGACGCTCACAAGGCGCGGAGGATTAAATGGTAATATACGTTCTCGGCGGGCACGGGATGTTGGGGCAAGCCTTTTGCTCTTACGCTCGACAGTACCATACCATTTACAGACCTACTCATAGCGAGCTAGACGCGACGGATTACACAGCGCTTCTCTCTAGCGTAAAGAATTTGACGCCTGACGTCATTGTGAACTTCATCGCAGTGTGCGACATGGAGAAATGCGAACTCGACCCTGCATCCGCAGTTCGAGTCAACGCCATTGTCTCCGCTAATGCTGCGCTTGTAGCATCAACGCTAAAAACTGAGTATATGTTCATCAGTTCTGCATGCGTGTTCGACGGCGAGAAATATGCGTACGACACGCAAGACAAGACGAACCCCGTCTCGGTTTACGGAAAGACGAAGCTGATGGGCGAAGAGATCGCCCGCACAATCGAACGTCACTACATAGTTCGGTCGGAGTGGTGCTTCGGTGGCGGACCAATTCATGATACGAAGTTTCTGGGCAAGCTTTACCGCCAGATCGCTTCCGGAAGTCGAGAGGTCAGAGCAGTTACAGACAAGTTCAGTTCACTTAGCTACATCGCAGACCTGAGCAAAGGCATTGAAAAAATTCTCCTGCACAAACTGCCAGGAACATTTCACATCACCTGTAAAGGTTCGGCGTCGCGGTATGAAGTCGCATGCGAATTTATTCGGCTGCTAGGCTTGCAAGACAAGGTGCAAGTGAAACCTGTGCTCTCATCGGCATTTAAGGATTCATATTTTGCGCCCCGTCCCACGAGCGAGCGGCTGATAAACACATACATACCGGGATTTGAAGCGCGAGAGTGGAAAGAGTGTCTTGCAGAGTACAGTCAAGAATTCGTAAAGGACCTCGCCGCCCGCTGGCGTACACAGGAGTGCTAGATGGACGCGACGAACGATCTCCTACTCGGTGTGTTCTCCAACTACTCCTTTGAGTGGTTAGAAGCTTACATGGTTAGCATCTCACGGTGCGGGTTCCGAGGACGGAAGATTTTGATGGTATGGAATCTCGCGGCGGATGTTCGCGCTAAGCTTATCGAGTACGGGTTTGAGTTAGTCGACGTTCCTCCCGCAAATATGTCTGTCGAATTTTGCCACAACTTCTTCGAGTACCGAGATAAGTTGGCGTATGAATTTTTGCGCGACCGCTGGCAAGAGTTTCGATTTGTTTTCTGGATGGACATACGCGACCTTGTATTTCAGACTGACCCATCCGTCTGGATGGAGAAAAACATCGGATCGTATAAGATCGTAGTTGCGTCAGAGTGCATCCGCATTAAAGACGAAGCGTGCAACGACAATTGGGTCAAGGCAGTATTTGATCCAGAGACGTACGCTCGCGTTCGCGAGTTCGAAGTATTGAACGGCGGCACCTTCGCAGGAACCGCAGAAGCAATGCGAGATGTGTTCGATAGAATCTACCATATCGCAAAAGGTAAAAACGTAATTGTAGAGCAAGCCGCACTCAACTTCGTGTTGAGGGAGCCCGAATTTCGCGACATCACTCTTGTCCCCAGAATGGCTCAGGGGTTTGCGGTGGTCGGATATGGATTCGGCAACCAGCTAGAGTGGGTGTGGACTGACCAACAGCCTGACTTCAGAAGCGGAGTTCTCTACCCCAAAGGACAGACCGAACCGTTCTCTATTGTCCATCAGTATGACAGGCATCGCGACTGGAAGTGGGGCGTGATGGAACGGTATAGATCGAATCTGATACCGCCAGCACGACGTCCCAAACGCGGGTACGCAGCCGACGGATTGACCCTCGACTGGTTCGACACACATTAGAAATAGGAGATATCATGGCAGCAGTTATCGAAGCAAATGGCGGCGGAATCTCGGGTCAACAGCCCGCAGGAATCGTAGCTCAGTATCAGATCGACGCTACGGCGGGAGTTTCTGAACTTTCGAACACCAGTATCAACCCAGGCGGCGGACCTTCTGGCGTCACACCGTATGACAGCGGTACCATTCTGGGCACCGTGCCTCCTGGTAAGCCGGGACTGAAGTTGGTCAACGGAACTATCCAGAGAGCCTCAGCGCTTGTGTGTGATGCAACTCCCGGCGTTGTGGGGAATGCTTTGGTATGCACTTCTGGCGTTGGGCTGGTTCCAACCCCGCCCGTGGGACAAGGTAAGAGCGCAGGTCTATCTGTACTCCCCTCAGCTAGCTAAACTAGGAGGAATCATGCACACTATCGTCGCTGCAGCACTCGCGTACCTCGTTGGGGTCTTCACCCCCGCCGTCTCGCGCAAAGTAAAATCCTTTTTCTCCGCCGAAGGCAAGAAAGCTGAAGTCGCCGTCACTGCGGATGTCAAGGCAGAAGTTTCCAAAGTGGAAGCAGACGCCAAGGCTGAATTGAAGAAACTGTAATCGCAGAGGACGCTCTGCTATGGGGGCGCGTGATACGGCTAACGCCAGCATCCGCGCCCCACGCGTACTTCGGAGGAGAGAAGTAGGGAACTGTGCAAGGCATCTATGATGTTTTGTTCGATCCATACCACGCCACAGACTATTGTGACGAGGCATTAGCTCCAAACGAAATCCAAAATCGAGGAGGAGCAGATGCCCAGGAAACGAAGAGACGAAGAAGTAATCATATCCTTTTGGAAACAATTCGCTCGCGACGCTAGCTGCCCGTGGGCGCTGCGAGTGTACTGTGTAAACAACCTAGCGCTGGCGACGAATTTGTTGACAGAGACTTTGCCGATACCGGGCACCGCCCAGCGCAACAAGGCGATTGAGCCCTCCCCATTAGTTTCACAGCAAGCCCCTACCCCGATAGAAGCGGCAGCGGCAAACGCAGTAGAAGACATGAAGCGGTTTATGAAACAGTTAGGTGGAACCCCAGAGTTACCGACAGACTAATTACCTGTTGGCGGGGAGTGCTTAGCACACTCCCCAATTTCTATGCTAAGGAGAAATTGTGAGGAAAGCAAGAGCGCCAAAAACGCACTGTAATCACGGGCATGAGTTAACCCCCGACAATCTTATCATACAATCTCAGCGAGACGGTTTTCTGCGCAGGTGTAGAATCTGTCGCGACGGATATCGGAATAGCTGGAATAAAACTCACAAGAAATACAAACAAGAGTACGCTCGACAACATGCGTACGGAGTGAGCCCTGAAGTTTATGACGCCTTATGGAAAGAACAACAGGGGCTTTGTGGATTAGGCTGCGGTCGTCCTATTGACGCCACTGATCATAACCATAAGACTAAAAGGTTTCGCGGTCTGCTTTGCAGGCAATGTAATACGGGTTTGGGGATGCTGAACGAAGACCCCGACTTGATGGTTCGTGCTGCCGAATACGTGAGGAGACACAATGGCGATCCCCAAACTTAATTTCACAGTCACCGAAGCCCAGACGAGATCATTCGCTAATGCCTGGGACAGTGGTGGGATCAAAGTCATCCTCGATACAACCTCAGTGAAGTTCGCCACCGATTGGGCCAACATCGTGCTCAAGTCCTTCGTCGCAGATATGGCGGCACAAGTAGCCAAGGTCGCAGAGGCGAAACTCGCGGCACAGAAGACAGCGGAAGGCGCGGGACCGAAAGTCGCTACCCCGGCGAACGCTGTCGCTACGCAGACCGTCCCTGCCCCGTCCGCTCCGTCGCGCATCGTTTTGACAGATTGATGAAGCGAGAACTTCGCAAGGCATTAGATAAGATTCAAGACATGCTGGACGGCAAGTCTTACTCTGCCGATTTATGGGATATCTTAGTCGCGCTTCGCGGACCTGATTCGCGGAATCGCAAGATTAAGAACGCGACTACTGCCTTGATTCGCACCACAGCCTTCCCCAAGCAGCCTTGCCTTGAAAGATCAGTCTTCGCAATCGCGGACTCTCCTAAGTTGGCAAAGCGGCGTAGAAAGATGCTACGCAAAGAAAAAGACTTGAACCACTTTCGCGAACACATCGTTGACGCGTTCGCCGCGTTGGGCTTACTGCTGGAGGAGTCAAATGGCACAGTACAAGCCCATAGTCGAAGAGATCATAGATAGGTTGTACGTGGGGGATAAAGAGGGAGCACCTATTGCGGAACGGCGAGGGTATTCAGTTCTCGCAGCTTGCAAAGACGGCTCTCCTGATTGTCACCGCGCAGTGCTCGGGTACACTACGCTCGGCGCGCCGAAAGATGAGAATTACTACTTCTACCGGTCTGACGCAAAGCACATGGCGCTGAACCTCATAGACTCTGAAGACCCTGCGATGATTCCGGATTCGGTAGTTGACGCGGGATTGCAGTTCATGAAAGAAAGATACGATGCGGGAGATAAGGTATTCTCTCACTGCATCGCGGGTCACTCCCGTGGTCCGACCATGATGCTCATGTTTCTTCGAGCTATTGGCGAGATGCCAGATAGTTTTCTTGGCTCTGAGCGAAAGTACGGCGCACTCTACTCCGAATACGATCCCGGTAAAGGGATGAGGAAGTATGCCCGCGAACGTTGGGCTAGTCTGCCGAAGTTTTTCAAAGGATAAATCATGCCGCAAAAGTCAAACCCAATCTCGGACCTAGTCAAGAACCTCTCCGATAAATATAAGGCTGGGGATAAAGAAACGACGGGCTTGGGCGACGAACTACACGCCCGCGCCCAGATGAACAAAACAGCCGAGAGCGCTCTCGATCAACCTGCGCCCGAGAAGGCTGCGACTCCATCTTCTAAGCCTACGAGCACTCTGCCGTACGGCTCCAAAAAAGGGGAGAAGCGTTTGGACACTTCCTACCTTGACAAGCCCTCCGCTGTCAAAGTTTATGACAAGGGCGGTAAGGTCAACGTCAACGATGGCAAGCACGAAGTTGCTATCCTGAAGCATGGCGAGCGAGTATTGACTCAGAAGCAGAACGAGAAGTACGAGAAGAGTAACCCCGCCGAGGACGCGACTGAAATGAAGATTTACGACCAGGGAGGCAAAGTGGCAACACCTTACGATATGATCACGGGCGGCAAGAAAGCCCCCAAGACGATTCAGAAACACGAATATTCGCGCACCCACAATGGCAAGCACGTCGTGACTCACAAACATCACGCTGCGGATCACAAAGACGAGACGCACATGTTTGATAAGTTCTCCGAAGCAGCGGATCACATGAACTCGAATCCGCCCCAACCAGAGCCGGAAGCCGCTACCGCTGCCCCCGCTGCTGGTGCTGGAGCCCCGCCCGCCGCTGGCGCAATGCCGCCCACAGGCATGTAAGAGGTTACCTATGGCAGAAGCAAAACTGGGAAGTGGCGACCGTTTCAAGAAGCTGGAGAGTAGCCTTAGTGCTCGCATGAAGCGTCACAGCCACGGCAACAAGGAAGTTCACGACCCTGCAGCTCTCGCTGCCTATATCGGTCGCAAGAAATACGGCTCCGCGAAGATGGCTAAGATGTCTGCCGCTGGGCGAAAATAGTTCGGAGGAGTCGTGAAGTTAGATCAACTGCAAGCCCTGTGCGAGCACCACAAAGACGACAAAAACTATCAACACCGAGATTTGACTTGGGAGCAGATAGACGTACTCGCAGCGCAAAGTATCAAGCGGTTGAATGACGAGCACCTCCAGAAGTTGATCCAGGTCTGTAAGACATACGGTCTTGAAGACGCGAAGATGATTGCGCGTTACCGATTCATGGCACAGACCAATCTGTACTTCCTCTGCAAATTGCTAGAGAAGTACAGCGACACGACTGCCCAAGAATACGTTTGGTCGGACGGGAACACCCACAACACGCATGAGGAGATTTGCAACGACTTTTTTGTCCGCAAAAATCCGACATACCTGACGTTCAAAGAATTCGCAGGACAGTACATCGACAAGAAAGAGCGTCTTCTGCTCGTGCCTCGCGGCGGGTTCAAATCCTCTATCGACATGGCGGACGTTGTTCAATGGGTCATCAATTATCCAGAGATCACGATCCTCGTGCTTACCGGCGTGCTCTCCCTGGCGAATGACTTCGTCGGTGAAATTAAAGGGCACTTCACGTTGGAAGACGGCGGCACTCCGAACCTATTCGGCAAGAAGCCGCTTCGCCCCCGTCGGATGAACGACGGCACGATGAGTTTGTTCCAGGTCATATTCCCTGAGCACTGCATTCCGCCCGATGACGGGAAAAGTTACGAGTATCAGACCCCCGCAGTCAGCATGGTCGAAAAAGAAACGACCGTGTTCGCTGCGTCCATCGAGCAGAACCTTGCTGGATGGCACGTCTGCATTCTGAAGCTGGATGACGTGGTCACGGAAGAAAACTCCCAGACCGTCGAGCGGATGAAGAACATCAACAAGAAGGTCAGTATCGACCGCGCTATTCTCCACCCCTTCGGTTTCTACGACAAGATCGGGACGTGGTACGACAGCGAGGATACGTACGGACAGGACATCAAGAACCGGGATAAATACGCCGCTGAAGGCGAAGAGTTCCCGATGAAGGTTTACATCCGCGCCGCATGGTGGGCCAACGCAGCAGCGAAAGCCCAGGGGAAGATTGAAGAAGAAATGCTGGAGGGGGATTATGATCTCTGGTTCAACGAACCGGGAAATCCGCACTCTCTGACCTACGAAAAACTTCGCTATCTCCGCAAGACCGATCCGTGGTTCGCGATTAAGTACCTCAACGATCCGACCCAGATGCATGTTATCAAGTTCCCTCGGGAACTTCTGATACGACGCACCGTGAACGCAGCAGAGCTGCCTGGGACGGGAATGATTGTGACCTGTATCGACACAGCCTACTCTACGAAGAGTTGGGCGGACTTTACAGTCATCGTCACCGCTTTGATCTACGGCGGCAGGTTCTACATCATTGACATGAAACGCGGTAAGTTCAACGAATACGAGCTGCCCGCGATGATCGCAGCGACGGCGCTGCAGTGGCGACCGAAACGCATCTGTATCGAAGACACGGGCAAGGCTGAGAAGTACGTCCAGCGCGAAGTTTACCGCGAGATGGACAAGCTGAAAATCCGCGTCCCGATTGAGATGGTTCCGCTCGGGCAAGGCAGTAAGGCGAACTCGAAGAAGGTCAAGGCAGGTCCGGTACTCCGTATGCTGGGAGACGACAGACTGCGGTTCATAAACACATGCCCCAGCCTGGAAGACATGTACGACGAGCTATCGAAGTTTGGCACAGCCGCAGGCACGCACGACGACATCGTTGACGCGCTGGCGATCCTGATCCAACAGTTCGGAGCCTACGCCGACATCGAGGGTAAGACTACCTCGGCATCTTTTGGCTACACGTTGGACAACAAGATGAAGACCTTCGCGGACCTGATGCACTGTGACGGGAAGTATTCGAAGCACAATGTCAACGTGCAGAACGCGATGTTAGAATTCCCCGACATGGCTCCTAGCCAGTTGGCGCAACAAGCTGCAGAGGAAGCGTACGCAGCCTCACAGGACCCTCTGGGTGACCTGTTTAGTTAAGGAGAAGTTATGGCTGGATCGATGAGTGGCTCAGCATTGAGCGGTCTGTCTCTGAAAAGAGCAGGTAGTAATTGGATCGAAGCGACGGGATGCCCCGGCAAGATCGCGGGCAAGGCAGGGTTCAACTCTGCCGGTACGAAGCGCGCAGGAAACCCTTATGTGCCAGCAACCGGCTGCATGGGCTATGATGGCAAATGCCCAACGATGGGCAAGAGCAGCAAGTAACTAGCATTACTGGGAAGGGGATAACATGTCAGAACCTATCACCGATGGCGTGGGCATAATCCCCGACGGTAACCCGAATCAGATTATCACACAGCAGAGTTTCACGACCGCAGGAGAAACGAAGACGATTGACGTCGACCTCGCACTCGTAGTTCAGAGCGCGGCTCTCGCGAAAGCTTTTATCGCAAACAAGCAGTGGACTCTTTTATGGCGCGATGCGGACTTGCTGTATCAATCGCCTCGTCCGATGACGGTCTATGAGAACACGTACGTTCTCGAACCGAACGTCCAGAGATTCACGGTCGCCAAAGTCTGCAACGCAGTTGTTCCGCAACTCTACAAGGGTCTGTTCTACGACGACCCGCCGATGCTCCTGCGTCCGCGTCCAGGTACAAGCCAGAAGGTGATCGACGCTAAGACCGCGCTTTTCTCGTTCATCATGGATCAATGCCAATTCAAGACCCAGACTAAGTGGGGTCTTGAGCAAATGGCCCACCTCGGAACCAGTATCTTCAAGTGGGGATATGACTGGAAAGAGATCGTCTCTTACAAGCGCAAGGCGACGACGTTAAACATACCTCACGGAGATGAGACGACCGTTGGCGCGGTCACGATTCTGCCTACTGACGCACCGCCCGATATCACTCAGGACATCCGAACTATCCCGCTTCCTTTTTTCGAGTGGCGACCGGTAGATAAAGTCCTCGTCGACCCACAGTTAAGTGTGTCTGACATTCGCAAAGCGGGATGGGTGGTCGATGTCCGGTACATGGACTGGTATCAACTTAATGATCTTCGCAAAGCGATTGAGCAGGCTATCGCAGACGGTGAAGACGGCGAAGCAATCAAAGGCTGGAGGATACCGACTCTTGAGCAGTTGAATCAAATCTGGACTAACCCTCCGAAGGCGCAAACTCTGGAGACAGAGCAAGCCGCTTACATCGAAGGCGTGGTTCATCACTCCGAGAGAAACAATATAAAAGCCAGCCCCGATCCGCATCGCACGAAGCTGGAAGTTCTTGAGTACTGGGATAAAGATCGAAAGATCATGGTCCTGAACCAAGAGATGGTCATCTTCGTTGGCAAGAACGAATTTCGCAAGATTCCGTTCCTATCCGCCAACTGGTGGAATCGCCCGCGTGCGTTCTACGGCATGGGTCTTGGACTCATCGTCGGACAGAACCAGCGCGTCGATCAGGGCACCATTAACGCCATCCTCAAAATTTTGAGCTACGGCGTCAATCCGATCTACCTCCGCAACCGCGAAGACAACGCTCCAACGCAGACTATCCGCACCGGCATCGGCAAGATCATGTCAGTCACGGATACTGCGAAGTCATACGCGCTGCTGGAGACTCCGAAGATGCCCGCCGATATCTGGGCGGCTCTCAAGGAATCTGAGCAAGCGACCGAATCTTCCTCGGGCGCAGACCAGACGCTCGTGCAGGGCAGTTCCGCAGGTCCTCGATCCTCTATGGGTCGCACGGCAGGTGGCGCAAACATCCTGGCAGGAGCCAGTGCAACCCGAATGGATGGTCCTCTCGATAACTTTATCGAGCAGGTGTTCAAACCGTTCCTCGGGATCATCGACATGCTTGTGTTCAACATCATGTCGGACGCTTCGATCTACCACATCCTCGGCAAAGAGCAAGGTGGAGATTTCCTGACCGACTTCAATCTTCAGGACTTCCATAACGCTCAAATCGAGTATGAGGTTCTCGCCGGATCGTCCCTCGCTGCAAAGCGAACGATGGCACAGTCGATGGTCATGCTCACGCAGATTCTCGACAACCCGCAGATTCAGCAGTCTCTCGCTGATATCAACGAAGAGTACATTGACTTCAAGCCGATTATCAACATGTGGCTCGAAGCCTCAGAGTGGAAGAACAAGAACGACATCATCAAGGCGATGACGCCTGAGATGAAGGCGAAACGAAACGCGAACTCGAAAGCCGCTCAGATGCAAGCACAGATGCAGATGAAGCAGCAGAGCGACCAACAGAAGTTTGCGCAGAAACAACAACTGGAAGACCAAGCATCGGACAATCGAATCAAACGGGACATCACGCGTGAAGCAGCGAAAGCCAGCGGCATGAGTGAGACGGTTGAAGGTACTCCGAGCACGCAGGGTATTCAAGGGCAACTGCCCACGGTTGCTTAGCTGTAAAAGCATAGCTCGTCAATCAGCTAAAGGTTGACCGCGCACCGCTGGCGTCCGTGAGGAGCAGCGGAAAGATTTTTCGGAGGAGGAGCCGTGATTAGACCTACAGATGGGACGAACGTGTTCAAGCCGACGTTCAAGTTAGATGATCGGTCGCTCGGAATCATGTGCGCCGCTCTAAAGCAAGAGTGGTTCGATATCCTCCAGAGGTTGATGGAGGAAGAACTTCGCCTGATGAACGTCAAACTTCTAAACTCTAACGATGAGAAAGAAGTGATGGAGTCTCATCGCATGGTGAAGTACGCGTCGATGTTCTATTCAGGTGTCATGAACCGCATTGCGGAACTGACCGCGATAGACGCATACAATCAATCAGGTATCGGTAACCCTGGAACCCCAGAGACGCCGCAGTACCCTGATGAATTTTCTACACCGGTCGACGAAAGCCAAATCTAAGGAGGATAGTCATGGCGATTACACTGCAGGACCTCGATAACATGCCGAGTGCGGAATACCGCAAGAAGTTAGAAGACCCCACGTTCTGCGCGGAGGTCGACGCTCTGCTGCATAGCCCCCAAGCGGCGCTCGCAGTCACAGCCCAGCCGGGAGCCGAAGAAGTTGATCCGTCGATGCCCGATAGGACCTCGCGCCCCATCGCGCGCCGCACGGCTGACGCCGCGCCTACGGCACCGCCCGCAGCAGCACCCGTCGTACCGGCAGTTCAGCCTGAACTCATCTATGAGTATCAGCCGATGGACGAACTCAACCGCCCGCTGGGTGGCAAGCAAGTCATCAAGTATCGCACGCCCGACGAACTCACCAAGAAGCTAGTCGAGCAGAACACTTCCATCCTGCGCCAGTTGCGGAAAGTCTCCCGCGAAGCGCGACTTGGCAACTCCACGGAGAACATCCCGTCAGAAGCCCAGCGATTCACAGGCGTGGTTGAGTTCAAAGAGAAGACCCTGACCGCCGATGAGCGGTTCCAACTGACCCAAGACTTGAACGATCCCGAGAAGTTCGCTTCCGCGCGTGATCGTTTGCTTGAGTCCGCTGTCGGAGTTCCCCCCGCGCAATTGAGGGAGCAACTCAACCGGCAACAGATGGAGATTTTGCAACTGCGAGCGAAGGACAACTTCCTTGTGTTCGCAAAGAACGAATCCTTCCTGACGGGCGATCAATCGACTGACCAGGAGAATGCAACAACTCTGACAGACTGGATGTTCAAGAACCAGCTAGCGCCAACTGTCGAAAATTTCAACTTAGCGAGTTCGCAACTTCGTTCAGCCGGATTGCTGAATGAAGCACCTGTAGTGCAACAGGTGCCCGCGCCGACCGTATCTGTCGTGCCCGTGGAGTCCGTGGTTCCGCAAACGCAGGAACCTGTGGTACCGTCCGCTCGGATTAGCGCGCCGGAACCAGTGCAATTAAAGCGACATAGTCAAGTCCCGTCAGGATTGAACGACCGAGTGTCTTCATCCAGTGGAGTATCTCCTCTCTCTGCGACGAATTCCTTGACTCTTGCTGACATTGAAGCTATGTCAGGCGACCAGTACAAGAAGGCAGCGAGAAATCCTGAGTTCTTGAAGGTAGTCAACCGTCTCTCGAAAGAGGCGGAAGACAGACGCCGACAACGCAGCAATGCCTAAGAAAAGGTAAAAGCTAATGAGTTTCTCTCCTAGCGGTAACCAACTTTCCAACCTGCCCCAATCCACGGTAAAGTATTACGACAAACGTTTCCGTGAGAACTTGAAGGCGCAGACCCCGTTCGTCGCATGCGCAGAGCGTCTTGATCTGCCCATGAAGTCAGGTAACCAGTACGAGATGTTCATGTACGTTCCCCTGGCAGCGAACACCAACCAGACCACCGAAGGGACCGTCGGTTCCTCGTTGTCTGTGAGCGTGCTGACGACCACCGCAACTATCGGTGAGTACGCTGACTACGCGAACTTCTCTTCGCTGTCCCTGGCTACCGCCATCGACCAGACCGTTGAGAACGTCGCGAAGGAAATGTCCTATCGCTTGGGCGAATCGTTGAGCGCACTGGTGCGGGCGACCGCAGACGGCGCGTCCAGCATTGACGCCTCGGTCCTGACGCAGCTCGCTGCGACCAGCACCACTTCGTTCACGGCACTGTCTCTGAGCCAAATCCGTAACAGCGTTCAGTCGCTGGCGGGTCGCTCCGTGCGTCCGTTCGACGAAGCTTCCAAGTCTTTCGTCGGCGTCATCCACCCCTTCGCTCTTGGCGACGTGTTGGCTGACAACAGCAACGACAGCCCTATCGACATCTTGAAGCACACCCCCGTGGGACAGGCCAAGATGGACGAGCTGGTTAGCGTTGATCTGACCGAAGTCATTGAACTGCCCTCCACCGGCGTTCATTTCTTCCAGACGAACCTCGTCACGAAAACCTCGAACTACAAGGGCGTGACTGGGTTGTCCGCACTTCGCACGTACATCTTTGGTCGCGACGGAATCTTCGCCATTAACCTTGGCGCACAGAACGACACGACTTTCGGTGACGGCGATTGGCGCAACATCAAGTGCAACATCGTGCAGAACGCAGAGCCGACCGTTGCCGATCCCGAAGGGTTGATCCCGGGATGGACCAGCTATCGTGTTCACTTCACGACCAGCTTGGGTCCGGACACCACGATCCGCATGCGGCAGATTGACGCCGCTTCCGCGATCAGCTAAAGACATACGGGGCGGGCAGTTCTCGCCGCCCCCTTGTTCCTTAGTCGCACGCAGGTAAGTGCTGCGTGTTAGATAGGAAGAACATAATGGCTAATCCTAATCCTCAGCACGTCCCCACAGACGGACTCGGCGTAGCAGCTTACGTCGTACTGTCAGGTGGAACAGGTCTTAGCGCCCTGTCGAATCCCGCAGGCGGAAGTCTCGGGCATCCAGGTGGAATCGGTTCCCCGATCAATGGTCAGGGAATTGGCGCGACCGAAGGCGGATCAGGTTCCGTCGCTACTGCTCCCGGCTTCCCGGTTGCCCAGTATGCAATCACCTTGTCGCTCAGCGCGGCAAGCACGTATGAGACGACCGCAGTGTTGACTGCCGCCGCAGTGGACGCGAAGAACAACGCGTACTCGCCGGTGGGCAACTTCACCGCGTTCTCGTACAACAATCCTGCAGCGGGCTCGCCCACATGGTACCGTCCGAGCAACTTCGCTGGCTACAACGCCAACGTGTGCTCTGCAGTGGCATCGAGCACCAATGACGCGACCATCACGGTCACGGCTCTGGCGCTTGGTCAAGGCATTGTGGAAGTCGCGTTCCCAGTTTTCGATAACACCATCGGAACTGACACGCAAGCGGAACTCGAACCGACGAACTTTGTGTACGTTCAGGTGATCGTCACCGTAATTCCGTGATCTCGTAACAAATCTGGAGAATGTGCCGTTCGATAACGAGCGGCACGCTCCGCATCAAAAGAAAAGCCAGGAGAGGAGCCTGTGATGGAAAATGATTTTACGATTGAAAGCTTAGTGGAAGCTAACGATATTCTACAAGACGAAGTCACAAAGTTGCGAAACAGTAATCGCATCCTTCGCACGGTTCATCGCGCACTGCGCGCCTCTAACGAGAGCTTGCGCCGTCAGGTCGAGCTAGGACAGTTCAACGATGAGACGTTCAAGAAGTTTTGTGCGGGCGAATTTGACGCCCCTAATCAGTT
>Ga0210406_10000189_pt1 | contig 95421 bp, 79 predicted proteins | sample IncBWC30MmetaG_FD_155454 | JGI IMG/M metagenome (GOLD analysis project Ga0210406, IMG submission 155454) | Forest soil microbial communities from Barre Woods Harvard Forest LTER site, Petersham, Massachusetts, United States - Inc-BW-C-30-M | ecosystem: Environmental > Terrestrial > Soil >... | reverse complement strand
TGCCGCGGAACTGCAGCAGGCCCTGACCCTGAATCCTGCCTATACGCCGGCGCTGCTCAACCTGGCCAACCTCTATGAGGATTTCGGCAAGCGGGCGGAAGCCAGCTCGCTGTACGCGCGGATTCTCACCTTGGAACCACAGGCCTTCGAGGCGCTGGCGCGCTTCGCAAATCTTCAGCCCCCGGGCAGCGTCGATGATTCTCTCGTCAAGCGTCTACGTGAAGCGCTCATCACGGCGACGTCGATGAGCGTTCGCGCCAGTCTTGGATTTGCCCTCGGCCGCCTGCTCGATGCGGCGGGCGACTACCGTGAGGCATTCCTGGCGTATTCGGCGGCCAATCAGGCGAGTCTGGAGAGCGCCGGGCCGCACTTCGTCCCGTATGAGCGCGCCCGGCAGCAACAGTTTATCGACCGCTTGATCGGCGATGGATTGTCCGGCGCCCGCGCCAACACCGGCGATATTCCGCCGCGGCCCATATTCATCGTCGGGATGTTCCGTTCCGGGTCGACCCTGGCGGAACAACTGCTCGCGGCGCTTCCGGGTGTTGCCGGCGGCGGCGAAATCGATTTCCTGCCGCGCTTGATCAACACCGAACTCAAGCCTTTTTTCGAGGCCTCGAATGCGTTGACAGCGGGACAACTGGACGCAATAGCGGCGCGCTACCGGGCGGAACTTCTGCGCGTGTCGGCCAGCGCAGCCTATGTCACCGACAAGCGACCCGATAATTTTCTGTACATCGGTCTGATCAAACGGCTTTTCCCGGACGCCAAAATCGTACACACAACGCGAGATCCGTTGGACAACTGTTTGTCCATCTTCTTTCTGCATCTCGATCAGCAGATGAGCTACGCCTTGAATCTCAAGGACATCGGCCACTACTATCGCCAGTATCGACGTTTGATGTCGTACTGGAAGAGCCGTTTTGGCGGCGACATCATTGATTTCGACTACGATGCCCTGGTTAAAGAGCCGCAACAGCAACTGCAGGGACTGTGCGAGTTTCTGCAGCTTCCCTGGGCGGGACACGTGCCGGCTGTCGCGGCGCTCAACGGCGCCATCAAGACCGCCAGCGTGTGGCAGGTACGCGAACCGCTGTACCAGACATCATCGGGACGGGCAGGGCACTACGCCGATCAGCTGCAAGAATTGCGTGACGAGTTGTCCGACCTGCCATGAGTGGTGCGCCGCCGACCGTCATGCCGATCCTCGCGACACCGCTCGGTGTGGCGTCAATTCCGGATTCTGAGCAGATCAATTCCGCCTTGTGCGGGCTGTTTGCGCAGCGTATTGCCGCTGACCACCGGCCGCAGCGAAATCCGCTGCGATTTTCCAGCACCGATGATCTGATGGAATGGCCACAACCGCCGGTGCGGCAACTGGCGCATGCAATGCTGGGTGCTGTTTACTCCATGGTCGGCAGCCTGAACGAGTTCACGGAGGCGCAACTGCGCTCGTTCAAATTGGAGGCGCGCGCGTGGTTCACGGTTGTCCGAACCAATGGCAGCGTGCCCGCCGCCAGCTATCCATTGACGTCGTGGTGCGCGATTTATTGCGTGGCCGCGCCGCCGCTCAGCGAAGATCGTGCCGATAGCGGGGTGGTGCGGCTGTACGAGTCGCGCCTCGGCACAATGTTCCAAGATGCGAGCAATTCCACGATGCGAGTTCCGTATACCCAGTCGCACTACGTATGGCGTCCGGTGGCGGGCGAAATGGTCATCTTTCCGGCGTCGCTCACGCACGAAATCGCTCTGTTGCGCGCCGGCGGCGAGTTGACGCTGGTCACGGCGCGAATACGCTTCACTGCTCCCGGGCAGCAAGGATTGGGACGGTGGTAGGCAGCGCGATCAAGGTGCATCCACTGTTTGCGACGCCATTCGCCGAGGTGCGGCTGCCCGCCTGCGAGCGCCTGAACCGCGAGCTCGCGACGCTGTTTCTGCAGCGCGAAACGGATGAGCATCGAAACCCGACACCCAGTCATGTGCCGCAAGCGGAAACGTTTGAGAGCCGTTTCAATTTGTTTCGCTGGACCGATGCCTGCGTGCAGGAACTGCGCGGCTTCATGCTTAATGCAGTAGCCCAAATGGTGATGGCGACCACGTCCTTGAAGGCCGAGGATCTTGCGCGGCTCACGTTTCAAAACCACACCTGGTTTCATATATCAAGGTACGCAGGGTCATTCGTCGCCCACAACCACCCGCTGGCATCCTGGTCCGCCGTGTACTGCGTTCGCGCCGGCGAAAGCGTTCCGCAGCATCCGGACAGCGGCGTCCTGCGATTCCTCGATGTCAGGCAGGGCGCCAATGCTTATCTTGATCCCGCCAATGCATCGTTGCATCGTGCGTTCGCGCTCACGCCCCTGGAATTCAAGCTCGAAGCCGGCCAGATGGTGATTTTTCCCTCTTACGTATTCCATGAGGTCGCGCCCTTTTACGGCAGCGACACGCGTATCACCGTCGCCACCAATTGTTGGTTCGCCTAAGCTCGATTGCGTGAATAGCCGACATGACGCGACGAGTCCGGCAACTTCGCATACGCTGCGATCACTTCGGGCTGCACCGTGTAGTGCGCAGTGAACTCGCTCGGGAAGCGACAGGGTTTGCCCGTATCGAGGTTCAAACAAAAATATTCAATCTCTGCGTCAAGAACGCGTTTATTGTCGGACACACGCACAATCTCGAAACGACGTGTGCATCGAAGGCGGCCGTCGCAGGCCACGAGCCAGGTCGCGATCAACAAACTATCGTCGAGCAACGCGGCCTCGAGGTAATCGACCCGCGTATGCCGTACTGCCATGCCACGGCGAATCGCCATGCAATGCTCGAGTGGTATTCCCAGCTCTGAAGAATGCGCCCAGGCGATCCTGTCCAGCCATTGCAGGTAAACTGTATTGTTGACGTGCGCGTACTCGTCTATTTCCTCGGGCGCCACCCGGTGCAGGGTGGTGAAGGCCGACGGCAATCGTAGGGGCGGGTGCGGCAATGTCGATCTCCATAATGCGTGATTCGCAACGACACAATACTGTACCGTGCTTGATGGCAAAACCAACGAAGGTCCAATGTTGACGTCCTGCCCGCATCGGCCGCCTTGCCCGGGGTGCCCCCGATTCGGCGAACCGGGCATCGCCGCTTCGGCGCGCAATGCGCTCGGTGAACTGGCGCGCACTCACGGTTTGCCGGAGGTGTCGGTGGTTTCGGGGCAAACTTCCGGATTTCGCCTGCGCGCGCGGCTCGCCATACGCGGCCGGTTGGGCTCGCCCAAGCTCGGTCTGTTCGAACTCGGCACCCACCGCGTGGTACACATCCCGAACTGCAGCGTGCAGCACCCCTTGATCAACCGGGTTGCCGCGGTCGTGCGGCGCGCTCTCGTCGAGGCTCGCGTGACCTGTTATTCGGACGGCGCTCATCTGGGGTTGGCGCGCTACCTGCAAGTGGTGGTGGAACGCAGCTCGCAAACCGCGCAGGTGGTGATCGTCGCCAATAGCGTCACGCCTGAACCGCTGGCGGCCTGCTTGGACTTGATCCGCGAGAGGCTCGGCCGTGAATTGCACAGCTTGTGGTTCAACGCCAATCTCGAACGCTCGAACACCATCCTCGGGCCCAGCTTCGTCAATTGGTGCGGACCCGAGAGCGTGGTTGAGCATTTTGGCGGGGCTGCCATTCACTATCCTCCGGGTGCCTTCGGGCAAAACAATCTTGACATGGCACAGAACATCATCGAGCACCTGCGGGCACAAATTCCGCACGGCGCGCGAGTTACCGAGTTTTACGCCGGTGTCGGGGCCATTGGCTTGTCGGTATTGGCTCGCGCCGGCGAGATGCGAATGAACGAAGTCGGCGCGCACTCACTGCGTGGGCTCGAGCTGGGTGTCGCCCAGCTCGACGCGGCAAATCGAGCGAAAATGTCAGTGCTTGCGGGGCCGGCGGGCGCAGCGTTCCTCGCGGCATCCGGCTCTGAGGTGGTGATCGCCGACCCGCCGCGAAAGGGCCTGGACCCCGAACTCACGGAGTACCTCAGTGAGCGGCCGCCCGAGCACTTTTTGTACGTGAGTTGTGGGTTGGAATCGTTGATGAACGACACCGCCCGACTGACCTCGCGCGGCAAGCTTCGCTTAAGGTCGCTCAACGCCTTCAATCTATTGCCGTTCACCGAGCACGTCGAGACCGTAGCCCGCTTCGATCGCGCCTGACCCCCCGATCCGCGAGCGCTGATCACGCCGCACGCTTGAACTCAAGTCGCGCGGTCGAGCGCGGCGCGGTCCCACTTTCCCAGATCGGCGGCGGCCTCGTACGTGGATTGGAAGAAACGCAGCAACATCTCGTCGGGTTCCGGCGCCGCGCGCAGCGCTGCGTACGGCAGCAGAAATTCCCGCGCTTTTGAGTCGTAGCGTGCGGCGGCGGGTTTGATCAGGCGCTGCGCATATCCTTGGGGTTCCGGATAGGCGTAGGCATAAAACGCGGGCTGGAGCGTGTCACCGCCGCCCGGCCAAAATCCGCAACTGCTGCACTCATGCGAGTACGCTTCTATCATCACCCAATCCGGGCAGTGCGGTATGCCGCCCGGATGCTTCGGGGCGCGCCGCCCTGAGAAGCGCGTGGCGGCAAGATCGAAGCCGCCCCAAAAAAAATGCACCGGGCTCTGCTTTCCCGTAAATCGACCGCGAAATCTTTTCATCACGCGATGAGTATTGAGCAGAATCTGCCAACATCGATGGGCAGCTTCCGCCTCGTAGCCGGCATGCTGCGAGTCCCGCGAAAAGGGAATCGCCGTTTCGACCTCGACCGGAGACGGATAGATGGCCGGTTCGATTCCGAGTTTGCGAAGCGTGCTCAAGTATTGCGCGAAAAAATCCGCCACGGTCATCGCCGTGAGCGCAAAGGTGTGTCCTGCCCCGTCACTTGTGCGCACAATCAGCTGGTGGGATATGAAATCCAAATCCACGGTGACGGAACGGTTGCCGTGCGGCATCGGTGATGTCGTCAATCCCCGCACCGTTACGTACAGAGCAACCTGCCACCAGTGGTTTTCCATGGGCGCCAAAGCGAGGCGGGTCTTGCCCACGATCTGCGTCCACATGTGCAGCGTCTCGAAAGTACCCTGCCACCCGCCCGCCGGGAGGTCAGGCCAGGCCAAGGAGGATTCAAGTGCCATTCCGCACTGTGAACGATTTCATCAGGCGGCGCGAATGATTTCGAAAGCCGCCCTGCGGATTTGAATTGATTTTCACTGCAGCGCAATAGCGGGAGTACGCCTTAATTTCTATTCAACGTGGGGTTGACGTAGAATAGCGCCAAGGCAGGAGATCATTTTATGAGCGCTACAATGCGGATTGCTGGAGTCATCGTCTCGGGGCTCGTTCTGTTTGGCTGTGCAGCGACTCCTCAGAATCAGTCAAAACCGGCCGCCACTGCGGCGACGAAGGATTCCAACTGCCTGACTGAAACGGGCAGCCGGATAGCTTCCCAGATGCCGGGTTGCCGTGGATACGGGCGCTCATATTCCCACGATGACATTGATAGAACGGGTCAGACGGATGCCGCCAGTGCGCTGGCCCTCATCGATCCTTCGATCACCGTTCATCACTAGCCGCCCGACCTTCAACGAAAATCCTCGAGAATCATTTGCGCGCCCTTCTCGGCGATCATGGCCGTGGGCGTGTTCGTATTGCCGGACGTAATGGTCGGCATGATTGAGGCGTCGATGACCCGCAGACGCTCGATACCGTGAACACGCAGGCGCGCGTCAACCACCGCTTCCGCATCCGTGGCACATCCCATCTTTGCCGTCCCCACGGGATGGAAGATGGTGGTACCGATATCTCCCGCGGCTGCCGCGAGCGAATCGGTGTCATCGCCGACGTGAGCGCCGGGTAGAAATTCTTCGGGCGCGAATCCTTGGACGGCCGGTTGCGCCATGAGGCGCCGCGTGCAGCGAATGGCATCCGCGGCCACGGCGCGGTCCTGCGCCGTGGCCAGATAGTTCGGCGCGATCATCGGCGGCGCCAACGGATCGGCGGACCTGGGCCGCACGGTGCCGCGCGAAGTAGGGCGCAGATTGCAGGCGCTCAAGGTGATGGCCGGGTACTTGTGGAGGGGCTCCCCGAACTTGTCGAGCGACAGTGGTTGCACATGAAACTCGATATTCGCCCTGGGCTGGGTGGGGTCCGAGCGCATAAAAATGCCGAGCTGCGAAGGCGCCATGGTCAGCGGTCCGCGCCGGCGCAGCGCGTAGTCGATCCCCATCCATGCGCGTCCCAGCACTGAATGATAAGTCTCGTTCAGCGTCCTCACGTTGCTCACCTTGTAGATTGCGCGCTGCTGCAGGTGATCTTGAAGGTTCAAGCCCACGCCGCGCAGCTCGATCAGGGTCTTTATGCCGAGCGGCGCGAGCCACGCGTGGCTGCCGATCCCGGACAAGTTGAGGATGTGCGGCGAGCCGATTGCGCCGGCGGACAGAATGACGGTGCCGGCGGTGCGAACCTCGACCGTCGCGCCGTCGCGCCGAAACACGACGCCGCATGCACGGCCGTTTTCGATGATCAAGCGTTCGACGAGAACGTGCATCTGAAGGTTCAGATTCCGGCGCGCGAGCGCGGGCTTCAAGAAGCCTCTGGCCGCGGACCAGCGCCGGCCGCGTTTCTGGTTGACGTGAAAATAAGAGACGCCTTCGTTATCACCGCAATTGAAGTCCTCGATGGCGGGGAGGCCGAGCTGAACGGCGGCATCGCGCACGGCATCGAGCACCCGCCAGGCGACGCGCGGCGCTTCGACACGAAAACCGCCGCCGATTCCGTGATGCTCGCTCTCGCCCAGGAAATGATTCTCCACACGTTTAAAGGCGGGCAGCACGTCCGACCATCCCCAGCCCTCCAGTCCGAGCGACCGCCAGCCGTCAAAGTCGGCCGCCTGACCTCGCATACTGATCATGGCGTTGATTGCGGATGAGCCGCCAATCACCTTGCCGCGCGGATAGGCGAGCGAGCGCCCATTGAGCCCCGGCTCTTTTTCCGTGCGAAACATCCAGTCCGATCGCGGATTCCCGATGGTGAAAAGATAACCGGCGGGAACGTGGTACCAAATCCAATTGTCGCGGCCGCCGGCCTCGAGAAGCAGAACCCGCCGCTTCGGGTCGGCAGACAGGCGATTTGCCAAAATACATCCCGCCGTTCCCGCGCCGACGACAATGAAGTCATAGTCGCCCGCCAGGCGCTTCATTGCGTCGTTTCCGGGGTCCTTCACGCAGATACGGGGAACGTCGGCCAACGATCGACGATTTTGCCGTCCTCGTACACCAGCAGATCGCCGAATTGCAAAAAGACCGCCTCGGATTGGTTAGGTCTCAGGAACACGAAGTCGTCGGGCTTGAGCACCACCGAGCGGGAACCCGTCAGGATTTCCTGATTGCTCGAGCGCCCAAAGATGCTGTTGAACTCCAGGCCGGGGGGCGATTCCGGTGCCGCCAGCCAATGGCCGCCGTGAATGAAGTAGGCACGTTCTGAGTTGGCGTCGAAAAATCGCATCACCCCGGATAGTGCTTCCAATCCGGGAATCCGCGTTTCCCCGACCGCCTTGATGACGGGAGTGGCGATGAAGGCCGCTGGGACGTGATGGGTCAGGGTTTTCGTGTCGAAGTCCCGGGGCTTCACGAAGGCCGATCCGATGGCGAGCTCGGTGGCGACCGGATCATGCGCATGCAGGGAGTAGGTGGGGCTTCCGGCGGTGTTGAAGGTCAATTTGGACGTGTCGGGACCCATGCGCGAACGCACGACATCGACCGATTCCTGATATCGCTTGATGACCGCCGCGTAGGCTCTACCGGGGCTTGGCATTTTCGGCACGTGCGGGTCGTATCCCATCAGTCCTGAGAATTCGAGGCTGGGGTGTTGCTTGATCAGATCGATCGCCGCCGACAATTCTTGAACGTTTTGAAATCCGCCCCGATGCAGTCCCACGTCGATCTCCGCGCTGACTCGAAACACCTGGTTTCGCGACTTTGCAATCTGTGCGTATTCTTGAATCCTCTGCGCCGTATCGACCAGCCACTGCGGCCTCAATCCGCCAAAGCCGCCCGCCGCGAGTTGATCGCATACGCCGGCCACCTCGAGCGCCGGCAGCGGTTTGCCCAGCAGCATGTCGCCTGTTGGGCGTACGCGTGCCGTGTCGAGCACCATCGGCCCATTGAACACCATGAAACGCTCGGCACTTAAGCCCCGTGCGATCTCCTCGATGAGCTTGGGGGAGGGCAGGGATTTCACCACGATCCGAGTCGCCAGTGTCGAGCCCTGCAGCGTGCTGCGAAGCGCTTGCATGTTCGCGCGCAATCGCGCGCGATCGATCAGCAGGACCGGCCTGGCGATGCCCGCCTCTCGCAGCGCCTGGGAGAGCGATAGAAAATACGCATCGTGTGATCCTCCATGATCGCGCTTGCGAAGTGCGAAGACGCCTGCGGCAGCGGCGATGGCAGCGCCTCCCAACAGCATGCGGCGACGGGTCCAGCGGTTCGGCGGGAGTTGGTTTGCGTCAAGCATGGATGAAGAGTTCCCGTAAGTAGGAATTAAGGAAGCGACCTTGCGGATCGAGCGACTGGCGAACGTTCATGGCGTCGCGCCAACGCGGATAGAGCGCCTCGAGATCGCGCGCTTTCAAAGAGTGCAGTTTGCCCCAATGCGGTCGGCCGCCATGCCGGCGCAGGATGGGCTCGACCTGCGCGAACAGCCGCGTGTAGTCGTCCTTGTAGTAGGCGTGAACGGCGATTGATCCCGAATCTCGATCGTAGAATGGCGACAGCCACGCATCATCTTTGGCGATCGAGCGCAACTCGATCGGGAAGAACACGTCGCGGTGGTCAGCCTCAATGGCCGCCAGCACTTCGAGCATCGCCGCCATCTGCGTCTCGCGCGGCAGGTGAAATTCCATTTCGTTGAAACGCACGGGCCGCTCGTTCGATAGCAGCTTCCAGCTCTCATCGATGGCCTGCTCCTCGGGTACACCCGAGAGCGCGGCGTGGGCGAGCCGGCGCCGCAGCGGCGGAATCCATCCGAACAGATCGCGAAGGCGCTTCAAGCTCATCAGCGACTCGGTATCCAGATCCGGCCCGCGGGGAATGACGTCCGCATCGGTCGGCTCGGTGATGATCACGGCCGAGTGTCCCGTGAAGGGCAGCGCAAAAAACTCGACCTTGCGATGCGCGGCGCAGAGGCTGTCCCATTCGGCAGCGGTCTTTTCGGTGGACTGGATGAAAGTCCGCTTGCGCACCCGATGCACGGAGTCATTCTGCAGCGTCACCTGAGTGATGACGCCGAAGGCACCCAGACCCACGCGCGCCGCAGAGAAAATTTCCGGATTTTGTTGGGCGCTGCACTCGAGGATATCGCCGCCGGCGGTGGCCAGCCGAAAGCTGCGGACGGAACCGTGCAGCGCCTGATATTTTTCGCCCGTTCCGTGCGTGGCTGTGCCGAGTGCTCCTCCAAGGGACTGTTTGTTGATGTCGGGCAGGCTCAACATCTCCTGTCCGATGGCGGCCAGTGCGGGTCCTAAGTCCCCCAGCCGCGTACCCGCCCACACGGTTGCGATGTTGCCGGAAGGATCGTGGTTGAGGATCCCGCTCATCCGGTCGAGAGAAACCAGGGTTCCATCCGTCGGCACCAGCGAGGTAAATGAATGTCCGGCGCCCACCGGCCGTATGGGCGCCGCCGTGCTGCGCAGCAAGTCCGCCAACTCAGCCTCCGAACTTGGGGCGGCGCGCACGGCAGGGTAGCTGCTCGCGCTGCCCGACCAATTTCTCCAAACCAGACGTCCTTCGCCATTGCTTGGCGGCGGCGAGGGCGGTTCTCGATCGAACCACCATTTGCGCCCAAGCTCGGTCCCAACCAGGGCCGCTGCCGCAGCGCCGACGCCGATTCCAATTGCCGTCCGTCGTGTCACAGTCATCCCAGGCTCCTAGTTCGACATGAATGCGATCAACGCTTCGAAGTCCGCCGTCGTGCACGTGAAGCATTGTCCGCCTGGGGGCATGCCATTGAAACCCGTCAATACATTATGGACCAACTCCGGGTTGCCTTTTTTCAATCGCGAAACCCACGCAGCCCGATCGCCGCTGAGGGGTGCGTTTGCCTGCGCATTGGCGTGACAGGCGCGGCAGGAATGATCGTAGAGTGCGGCCAAGCGCTCATCGGCGGGGCGCAAGGTTGCGGCCCGCTCGGCCGCCCGCGCCTTCTGCGCGGGCGATGGTGCCGACTCGCGCTGGCATCCGCACAACATGCAACTGAAAACGATGCCGGCGACGAGCCGGCCGCGCGAAGTTGTTGAGCCTAGGAATGAGCCGCGCATCATGTGTTCAACTCATGTCACTGTTTCGCCCATGGCCGCAGGATACGTGATGTAGCCTTCGGCCCCCTGCGAATACCAGGTTTTCGGATCGTCCGTATTCAGGTCGATGTTATGCGCGAAACGAAAGGGCAGGTCCGGATTTGCCAGAAATTTTCGTCCGAACGTGATGGCATCGGCAGCTCCTGCGGCGATCGCGGCCTGACCGCGCGCCAGGTCATAGTCGGAATTGAGCACCAACGGTCCCCTGAATACCTTGCGGATGAGCGGCGCCACCGGCGGGCGATCCGACTTTCCGAAAGTGCCGTCAGGGCCCGGTTCGCGCAATTCGAGAAATGCGATGCCGAGCGAATCCAGAATCGCGGCCGCGGCCGGAAACAACGCCGCTTGATTGCTGTCGTCAACGCCTTGCGAATCGCCGTTCGGCGAGAGGCGCACCGCGGTACGCTCCTTGCCCACGGCGCCCACCAACGCCTCGACAACCTCGCGCAGCAGCCGCACGCGATTCTCGATCGCACCGCCGTACGCGTCGGTGCGCTTGTTGCTGCCATCGCGCAGGAATTGGTCGATGAGATAGCCGTTGGCGCCATGCAGCTGCACGCCGTCGAAGCCGGCGTCGACGGCATTTCTGGCCGCGGTGACATAGTCCTGAATCACTCGCGGAATTTCCTCGATTCCCAGCGGCCGTGCCTCGACGTATGGCTGCCTGCCGTCGTAGGTGTGCGCTTTGCCGGGTGCGGTGGTCGCGCTGGCTGATACCGGCGGGACGCCGTGCAGCGACGGATGCACGGTCCTTCCCATGTGCCACAACTGCGCGAAAATTCGGCCGCCGGCCTGGTGCACCGAATTGGTGACCACCCTCCAGCCTGCCACGCGCTCCTTGCCCCACAATCCGCCGGCGTAGGGCCAGCCGCTTCCTTCCAAGGTGATTCCGGTCGCTTCTGTAATGATCAACCCGGCCGCCGCGCGCTGTGCGTAGTAAGCGGCCATGAGGTCCGTCGGAACGTGGTCGCGAGTGCCGCGGCCGCGAGTCAAGGGGGCCATCCAGATTCGGTTGGGGCAGATGAGGCGGCCGATTTTGATCGAGTCGAATAACGTGGTCATGAATTCCTTCGGATATCTTGCGGATTGCCCCGATATGCTAGCAGGATGCATACTGCCAACATGCTGGAATTGGGCCCACTCGAAAGCCGCGCTTGACGGCTGAATTCGCATCTACAAGAAACCATCGAGGAATTGAATGCATACCATGAGCCGGAACCTTGCTCTTCTGGGATTGTTGAGCCTAGCGCTGCGCGTTTACGGAGCTGACTCAGCAGTTCCCGGCCGCTTTACGGTTGGCCGCTACCTTGACTTACAGTCGGCGAGCGCACCGCAGATCTCTCCCGATGGATCGCAGATTCTCTACACGCGGACTCTCGTCAACAAACAGGACGACAAGTTTCAACCGGCGATTTGGATTGTAAATTCCGACGGCTCTCATCACCGCTTCCTTGCCAAGGGCAACGGAGCGGTGTGGTCGGCCGATGGCAAGAGCATCGCGTTTCTCGCTGAAGGCGAGCCCAAGGGCATGCAAATCTTTGTCATCGAGCCGGGAATCGCCGGGCCTCCCACACAGCTCACGCGGCTCACCGAGGATCCTGCCAACCTTCGTTGGTCTCCCGACGGAAAGTCGATCGGATTCACCGCGAAGGTACCGGCTCTCGAAAAATGGTCGATCGACCTGCCGGCGGCGCCGGAAGGTGCGAAATGGGCCAATACGCCGCGCTATACCGAGAGGTTCCATACGTGGCGCGACGGAGCGGGATTTACCGAGCACGGTTGGCGGCATCTGTTTCTGATTGCAAGGGACGGCGGCACGCCGCGTCAGGTCACGAGCGGCGATTGGAGCGTCGGCGACGGTTCCTTTGAAGTCGCCACCGGCGTCATCTGGGACTTCACGCCCGATGGACGCTCCGCAATCATCGAAGCGTACAAGGAGGGGGACCTCGATCACAACGATCGGGAAAGCCATATCTACTCCGTGGACCTGGGCACCGGCGCCGCCAGTCGTCTCACGAAGACGGCCGGCACTTGGGTGCGGCCGGCGGTCGCGCCGGACGGCAAAACGATTGCCTATGCCGGATTCGCAAAGACCGATTCGAATCGCGTCATGGATTTGTGGACGATGTCGGCGGACGGGACCGCCGCGTCGCTTCAGTCGGCAGGCTTCGATCGAGAGCCTCAGAACCTGAAGTGGGCGCCGGATGGCAGCGCGCTCTATTTCACGGCCGAGGATCGGGGGAGCATTCATCTCTACCAATGGTCGAAGGGCAGGGGCATTCGCCAGCTGACCAACGGCGCTGAGGTGCTGACCAGTCCCACGATCGGCAAAGGCGCGATCGCTGCGATCCGCTCGTCCTTCCGTTCGCCCCGCGATGTCGTGCTGATTGATCCGCGCCGGCCGGAGACCGCGAAGCAGCTCACCCACCTCAATGACGAACTGCTGCGAGGCATAGCCCTCGCCAATGCCGAGGAGATTTGGTACGACTCCAGCGGCGGTGCGCGGATTCAAGGCTGGGTGGTCAAACCGCCGGACTTCGATCCCAAGCGCCGCTATCCGCTGCTGCTCGAGATCCACGGGGGTCCATACGCGATGTACAACGTGGACTTCAGTCCGCAGTTTCAGAACTTCGCGGCCAATGGATACATTGTGATTTATGTAAACCCACGGGGGTCGACAGGTTATGGAACCGCGTTCGAAGGCGCCATTGCCAAGCATTACCCAGGTCCGGACTACGATGATCTGATGGCGGGCGTCGATACGATCGTGAAGCAGGGTGCCGTCGACGAATCGCGCATGTACGTGTCGGGATGCAGCGGCGGCGGCGTGCTGTCGAGCTGGGTGATATCACATACGAATCGCTTCGCAGCGGCGGCGGTCCGTTGCCCGGTCACCGACTGGATCAGTATGGCCGGAGAGACCGACATACCGTTCTTCACCTACCGTTTCTTTAAAAAGCCGTTCTGGGAGGACCCGACCGATTGGCTCGAGCAGTCCTCGCTGATGCATGTGGGCAACGTCAAGACGCCGACCCTGATCATGACCGGAGAGCTGGACAGGCGCACGCCCATTCCTCAAAGCGAAGAGTTCTACCAGGCGCTCAAGTACCGCGGCATTCCCACAGCGATGTTGCGCTTCGATCAGGAGTATCACGGTACTGCACAGATCAAACCGTCGAACTGGATGCGTACGCAGCTTTACATGATGAGCTGGTTCCAGCGCTACAGCGGCAATCCGCAACTGCCGTCCCCACGATAGGGAATGCAGTGGCCACTTTGAACTCGATCAGCCGGCGCGACATGCTCGCGCTGGGGCTATTGGCGGCACTTCCGAGCGCACTGCTGTCGGAATTGGCTCGCGCGGCAACCGCGCCCAATTCGGCTGCCATGCACGCATTGGACCGCTTCATCGCCGGCTATTGCGAGGCCATGAATGCCCCCGGGCTGACATTGGGTCTTGCCGGCGCAGAGGGGCCACTGCGCGTTGCTTCATATGGCTATGTCGATATAGCAGCCAAAATTCCGGTCACGCCATCCCATCTCTTTGAAATCGGCTCGATCACGAAGTCGTTTGTGGCGCTGGTCATTCTGCAGTTGCATGAGGAAGGCAAAGTGGATCTGCAGGCGCCGATTCACGGCTACCTGCCGTGGCTCGCCATGCAGACGGGTTTCGGCGACATTCTCATCCATCATTTGTTGACGCATTCAAGCGGCATGCCGGATGACGCCCCATTGTTTCCAAGCGCTGCGGAGCGAAGGCCCCGGCAAGCGCTCAAACCTGGGACGGAATTTCATTACAGCAATTGGGGTTACGATGTTCTGGGGCACTTGATCGAAACCCTCGACGGCCGTCCGTGGGCCGCAGCCGTGAAAGAGCGCATCTTCAAGCCGATCGGCATGTTGGATACCGCGCCGATCATCACCAGTGCAGTGCGCCCGAGAATTGCGCAAAGTTATGTGCCCTTGCACGACGATCGGCCTTATCCGCGCCACGCTCCCGTTGTGCCGGCGGGCAACTTGGCGGTCGATTTTGCGGCAGGGTCGATCGCATCGACGCCCAAAGACATGAACCTGTATATGCAGGCGCTGCTGAATCGCGGCGAGATTCACGGTCGCCGGATCATTTCCGAAGAAAGTTTCAAACTCTTTTCCACGCCTCATATCGCGGCACCGCCCTTCGGCCCGACGGCGGGTTATGGATATGGCATCGCGGTTGACACGCTCGATGGGCATGTGCGGCTTAAGCATACCGGGGGCATGGTGTCATTCATGTCGGCCATGCATCTGGACCTGGATTCCCGATTCGGCGCGTTCGCATCGATAAACGCGCAGTTAGGCTATCGGCCCAATCCGGTCGTACAACTTGCGCTTCAGCTGTTGCGTTCCGAGAAAGAACACACCAAGCCGCCCGTGGCTCCGGATTTTGACGGTGCCGCAAGAGTCGAGGCTGCGCAGAGCTACAGCGGTGTTTACACTTCCGGGGATGGCAGACGCATTGAAATAAAGAATAGCTCCGATCGCCTGACCCTCACCGTTGATGGGCACACACTGCCGCTGCAACGCTCCGACGACGGCAGTTTCATCGCTGACCATGCCGGGCTGGATCTGTTTCCGATCGTATTTGAACGGGCTTCGAATCCATCGGCAACGGACACGGCCGACAAATCGACGCGCCCCATTACGGCCTTGTCGTGTGGACCGGATTGGTTTGCCCGCGCAGGGTACTCAGGCCAGGTTCCGCTCAAGCCATCCCCTGCACTCGCCAAATACGTCGGCAAGTACTACTCGGAGAATCCGTGGAATGGCGTCATAAGAGTGGTTCAACGGCAGGGTCAATTGTGGATGGGCGGAACCGAGCCGTTGACTCCGATCGGCGATCATTTGTTCAGGGTTGGGGAACAACCCTCGAGTCCCGGCGTCGCTGAGTTCTCGGAATGGGTCGACCAAGTGCCCAACTTGCTCTGGTTTGATGGCGCGCAATTTCGACGAGTTGAGGATATCTGATGAGACTACTGCGCTATGGACCACCAAAAGGCGAAAAACCGGGCCTTCTGGACGGCAAAGGGGTGATCCGCGATTTGTCGGCTCACATTGATGATATTTCTCCTGAAACGGTGACGCCGAAGAGTTTGGCTCGCTTGTCGGCGCTGAACAGCGAGGCGTTGCCGATTGTCAGCGGTGCCCCCCGGATTGGCGTGCCGGTCAAGGGAATCGGCAAGTTCATCGCGATCGGCTTGAACTATGCGGATCACGCCAAGGAAGCGAATCTGCCGATTCCGGCAGAGCCACCCATGTTCACAAAGGCAATCAGCTGCTTGAGCGGCCCCAACGATGACGTGATGCTGCCCAAGGATTCACGCAAGAGCGATTGGGAGGTCGAGCTGGGAGTCATCATCGGCCGCCCGACCCGCTATGTCAGCGAAGACAAGGCACTCGACTCAGTCGCGGGTTACGTGCTTGCGAACGACGTTTCAGAGCGCGCCTTTCAGCTGGAACGCGGCACGCAGTGGGACAAGGGCAAGGGCTGTGACACCTTCGGACCGGTGGGACCGTGGCTGGTGACGCCGGACGAAATCGGCGATGCGCAACAGCTGGATATGTTTTTGAATCTCAACGGCCGCCGAATGCAGACCGGCAACACCCAAAGAATGATTTTCCCCGTGCGGCATTTGATCGCCTACGTGAGCCAGTTCATGACCTTGTACCCGGGCGACCTGCTGATTACCGGCACGCCGCCCGGCGTGGGCTTGGGTCACAAACCCGACCCCATTTTTCTCAAGGCGGGCGATGAAATGCATTTGGGAATCGAGAAGCTCGGTGAGCAAAAGCAAAAGGTCGTTGCCTGGCGTCATCTCGGGGATGCCGCACTGCCATAGGAGGGTGTGGTCGCACCAAGCAATCCCGGTTGGAATGCGGCCTGCTAGTTCGTCGTTCCCGCCGATCGTACCGTGCCATCGATGGAGGGTGCCAGCGCCCTGGTGACTTCGCCCGCGATGTCATCCTGCACCTTCAAGCTGTCGTCCATGCGCCGGTCATAGGTTTCAGTCCAGACAACAAACCCGCTGTCCGCCCGCACCAAGCGTGCTGATACGCGCATCGTAGCGCCCGATTTGCGCAAGCTGCCGTCCAACACATAGGCGACGCCGAGCGATTTCGCGATTTCAGCGATCGGCACTTTTTTGCCTTTGAAATAGAACGAGGACGTGGGCGGCGGTACGCGAAGACCGGGGATTTTGCTGAGTCGGTCGATGAGTTCCTCCGTCATCCCGTCGGCAAAATACTCCTGATCCATCGATTCGCTGGTCAGATCGAGGAATGGCAGCACAGCGACCGAGTTCTGACCCGGAGCGGCAGCCGGTGTCGAAGCGGCGCGATCGTTGCCCCCGACCCTGCCATAAAGCAGAAATCCAACAACGAGGGCCAGGCACAGCGCGGCGCCGGCCGTGATGAGAAACCGTGCGGGGTGCCGGCCGCGCTTCGATCCGCTGAGGTTCGTCATCGCGTGAGTCGATTCGGTTAGGTGTGTCGCGGGCAGCGGCGCAACTGGAGCGACCCAGGGACTTACGCTCGCCACCAGCCGATACCCTAAGCGCGGAACCGTCGCGATGTAGGTAGGCTGCTTGGGATCGTCACCCAAAAGGCGGCGCAGCAATGCAACCGCCTGATAAACAGAGTCGGGCGTGACGATGACGCCTGACCAGACTTGCTCCAGCAAGTCATCGATACTCACGACTTCGCCGGCGTGATCGGCGAGACAAGTCAACAGCCGCATCGTCCGCGCTTCGACCCGAATGCTCTGTCCCTCGCGTGATATCTGTCCGGACGCCGGATTGACGCACCAATCGCCTATGAGCAGCGTTGTTCCTCGATCCATGCCGGGGATTGTATCAATACCTACACAGGAAGCTTGCCGCCGCCGCAAATTCAGCAGTTTTCAGGCCTTTTCAGGGCAGGTCGCCCTTGCGCGCGCCTTGCTTCGCTGAGCCTCCGGCTTCGCTATGGCAATTCCTTCGTCGAATGGGGATCGATCGCCCTGATTCTTGCGGCCAAATCTTAAGCCACGCGCTTTAGGTCTTGAGTTCCGAGTTTGACCGCAAGGCGCGGAGTTTCTGGCTGTTGCTGCGATGCTATCTTGGGTCCTAGCGCAGTGACAGGAGATCGCAATGATTACTCGAAAAAGTATGGACGATGCTCGATGGGACGCTGTTGTGTCGAAGGATAGGCGTGCCGACGGCCAGTTCTATTTTTCGGTCCGAACCACAGGCGTATATTGCCGGCCGTCGTGCCCCGCGCGTCGAGCGCGGCGGGAGAACGTGGCCTTTCATTTGTCGTGTGAAGCGGCGGAGGCTGCCGGGTTCCGTTCGTGCAAGCGCTGCCGACCGCGGGAGGCGTCTCAGTCTGAGCGCGATGCGGCATTGATTGCCCGCGCTTGCAGTTTGATTGAAAAATCGGACGAGCCGCTTCGGCTCGCAACACTCGCCGCGGCGTCCGGTCTCAGCCCGTTTCACTTTCATCGCCTCTTCAAAGCCCGTACCGGGCTCACGCCCAAGGCCTACGCGGACGCACACAGGGCCGATCGGGTACGCAAGGCGTTGCCAACCTCAAAGACCATCACCGACGCGATTTACGATGCCGGGTTTAACTCCAATGGCCGGTTTTACGCCTCCTCCACACAGGTGTTGGGCATGACGCCTGGCCGATACAAGGCCGGCGGCGAATCGGTCCAGATTCGGTTTGCAATCGGCGAATGCTCGCTGGGATCAATCTTGGTGGCGGCCACCGGCAAGGGCGTATGCGCGATTTTGATGGGTAACGATCCCGATGCACTCGTGCGTCAGTTACAGGATCGGTTTGCAAAGGCGGAGCTCATCGGCGGCGATGCCAAATTCGAAACACTTGTCGCCAAAGTCGTCGGCTTCGTCGAACAGCCGCGTCTCGGTCTTGACTTGCCGCTCGACGTCCGAGGTACGGCTTTCCAACAGCGCGTCTGGAAGGCTTTGCGCAGAATCGGCGTGGGGAAGACCGCGAGCTACGGCGAGATTGCCGCCCGCATCGGCAACCCTAAGTCGATTCGGGCGGTCGCCCAGGCTTGCGGCGCCAACATGATCGCCGTCGCGATTCCTTGTCATCGCGTGATACGCACCGATGGGCAACTCTCCGGATATCGGTGGGGCGTACGGCGCAAGCGCGCATTGCTGGAGCGTGAGAAGCGCGCATGATCGAAAGCCGTCTGTCCGGCGTTAACTGGCCGCACGTCGAGGCGGAACTGGATGCCCGCGGAGTCGCTCGCGCCGGCGCGTTATTGGACGCAGAGGAATGCCGGGAGATCGCCGAACTCTACGATCTGGAGCAAATCTTCAGGAGCCGCGTCATCATGGGGCGTCACGGGTTCGGGCGGGGAGAATATCGTTATTTTTCGTACCCGTTGCGCCCGACGATTCAACTGCTGCGCACCTCGCTCTATCTTCGTCTGGTGGCGACGGCAAATCGGTGGAGTGTGCTGATGGGCTTTGAGCCGCGCTATCCCGACGAGCACGCGGCCTTCCTCGCTCGCTGCCATGAGGCGGGTCAGACGCAACCGACGCCGCTGCTGCTTCGATATGCGCCCGGTGACTTCAACTGTTTGCATCAGGATATCTATGGGGAGCACGTATTCCCGATTCAGGCCGCCGTCTTGTTGTCGGAGCCGGGCCGGGACTTCGAAGGCGGTGAATTCGTCGTGACCGAGCAGCGTCCGCGCATGCAGTCACGTGTCGAAGTGTTGCCATTGCGACAGGGAGATCTGGTGGTTTTTGCGGTACGCGAGCGCCCGGTGAAAGGCGCGCGCGGGATCTATCGAGTCAAGCACCGTCACGGCGTGAGCCGTTTGCGGGCGGGCCGGCGACACATGCTGGGCATTATTTTTCACGATGCACAATAGGCCGGCGTGCCGAGACACGTGACATGAGCCGGGCCGGCGTCACCGTTGACGCCGGCCCGAACGTGATTGCTGAGGAGCAATCGGCTAGCGGTTCTGTGCTACCAGTTTCGACACTTCTGACCACTGTTCAGCTGCGCGGGCGACGTTGCCTGAAACGTCTTTCTTCCAGTTCTTTCGCGATTCGACGTCACTGAACATGTAGAGCTTTCCATCGACCAGGGCAAATACACGCGGGTGCGCGCCGACCTTGCGGCCCTGCGAGACGCCCAATGCATCAAAGCCGCCGAACTGCGGTGCATACCGTTCCGGATCGGCCGCAAACGTCTGCAAATGCGTGTTGGTGATGAAGTAGAACTTTGAGCCCTTGTAGTCGAAGCTGAGCTCTTTCTTGCCCGGTATCGGATCCGGCGCGGGCGCAAAATACGAGATTGCGTCGTAGCTATTCAGCGCAACGCCCTTTTCCTCGAAAAAATCTCCGGCCAGGGCGTAGGTGGCGGTGACGCTCAAGATTGCAACTGAAGCAAGACGAAGGATTGATCGGTAAATCACGGTAGTCTCCAAGTGGTTTCGACAAATAGATGGTCTTAAACCATGGAGGCACTGTAATGGGTGATCTAAGCCCGCGTCTGAGGTGTGCGCTGAACCGCCGGTTACACGGCGCGAGCGGCAAAGGAGGGTCGCGAACGGTAGGGCGGATGCGTCAGACGGCCCCAGCCGGCGCCCCGGTTGGCGAATAACCGGCGATACGAGCTCAGGGATCGCCGAGTTCCACCCAGGTCGGTGCATGGTCGCTCGCCTTTTCCCAGCCGCGCACCTCGCGATAAACGCCTGCACCGGCCAGGCGACCGGCGACAGAGGGGCTGAGAAGCAAATGATCGATCCGCATTCCGGCGTCGCGGCCATATGCGTTGCGAAAATAATCCCAGAACGTGTAGATCTGCTCGTCAGGGTGAATGGTGCGCAATGAATCAACCCAGCCGTGCTTGATGAGATGCGCGAACGCCTCGCGAACCTCGATTCTGAAAAGCGCATCGTCAACCCAGCGTTCGGGTTTGTACACATCCGCCTCGGTCGGTATCACGTTGTAGTCGCCGGCGAGGACCACGGGAGCCCCCGATAGCAGCAGCTCAGCGGCATGCGCGATCAGACGATTGAGCCAACGCAGTTTGTATTCGAATTTAGGGCCCGGCGCCGGATTGCCGTTCGGTAGATACAGGCATCCGATGACGATGCCGCCGACCGTTGCTTCGATATATCGGCTATGGACATCGTCAGGATCACCGGGCAGGACCCGTCTTATTTCTCGAGGCTCTGAATTCTTGCTCAGGATTGCCACGCCGTTCCAGCTTTTCTGTCCGTGCCAGATGACACCGTAACCGGCATCGCGGATCGCAGCCTCGGGAAATCTGTCCTGCGGCGCCTTCAATTCCTGAAGGCACACGACATCCGGTGAGCATTCTCCAAGCCAGCGCAGCAGATTGGGCAGCCGCGCATTGATGCTGTTGACATTGTAGGTAACGATTCTCATGGCGCTATTGTTTCTTCGCTGTCCGTCTTGCAAAAGCGCAGTCTGATTCGAGCGGACAGCGCTCGCAAGCAGGCTTGGTGCGCTTGCACAACTCGTGACCGTGACGGTTGATCAACAGATAGCCGCGAATCCTCGGATTGAATGTTGCGGACAGCGCCCCGAGCATGCTCTGGGCTGACACATAGGTTGCGGTATATTTGTCGCCCTCCGCGCCGTGTGCCACCCGAACCAGTACGTGCGGGCAGCTCGAGGGAACGGCCGCAACGGGTGAGAGGCGGCCAAAGAGCAAGATGCGGTCGGCGCCGGGGTTGCCGATGCCGGGGAAGGTCTTTAATGTCTTGCGCGCCTGCAACGCGGTGAGGCGCGCCAGCGCAGAGCCTAGTTCGCCGGCGAATTCGTCCTCAACCCGCTGGGCGATTTCTTTCAGGCGTGCGGCGCGAAGCGCAGGAACCATGCCTCCCGCTTTCAATGCGCCGGCCAGAATGGCCGTCTTGGCTCCGAGCAACTGCTTCGGTGCGATGCCGATTTTGCTGCTCACCGACTGCCACCCTTTGGTGCAGCGTTCTTCGCTTGCCGGATAGCCGCAGTGCCACCAGACTAGAAACTCATACGGATCGGCCGGCACTTCGCTGCGCTGCTTGCCGTAGAAGGATTCGAGCGTGTCCAATATTGGGGTGATGGGCGGCAAGTCCGCAAAATATCACAGCATGGCGCGCCGCACGAAGCAGCTCCAAGGATCGACCCAGGAAGCGTGTATTGTCGTGAAAGTCGCTGATGCTGCAGAAGTATTTCGTGTTGCGCTGAAACTTGGGCTCACTTCATTCGGCGGACCGATCGCGCACCTCGGGTATTTCGAGCGCACGTATGTTCGGCAACGTCGCTGGCTGACGAGCGAACAATACGGCGGCCTCGTGGCCTTGTGCCAGATTCTTCCCGGACCCACCAGCAGTCAGGTCGGATTTTCCATCGGCCTGCATCGCGCGGGGTGGATCGGCGCGCTGGCGGCCTGGTTGGGATTTACATTGCCATCGGCGCTGCTGATGTACCTCTGTGCCGTATTCACGGCGAACTGGCGCGGTGCGCTGGCGCACTCCGTGTTGCACGGACTGCAATTGGTCGCCGTGGCCGTGGTTGCACAGGCGGTGTGGAACATGGCGCGCACATTCTGCCGAGACGCAATCACCATGGCGATTGCGCTCGCCGCTGGGTTCCTGCTGATCAGCTTCGGCGGTCCCGTGACGCAACTCGCGGTGCTGGCTGCGGCAGCGCTGGCCGGGACGGCGTGGTGTCGCCGAGCCGGCGTCGAAGCGACACCGCTGAAATTGCCAATCTCTTCGGCGGCAGCTTGGAGCGCGCTGGGACTGTTTGCGACCTTGCTGCCGGCGCTGCCGACAATGGCCATTCTGTATCCACGCTCCAGCATCGCACTCGCCGATATTTTCTATCGATCAGGCGCATTGGTCTTTGGCGGCGGACACGTGGTTCTGCCATTGTTGCGCGACGCAATGGTGCCCTTTGGCTGGATCAGCGATGATCGCTTTCTAACCGGATACGGCTGCGCGCAGGCGGTGCCGGGGCCGCTTTTCACCTTGGCGGCCTATCTGGGCGCCGCCAATGCCTACGCCCCCTCAGCGTGGAGCGCTTGCGTAGCGGTGACTTTTATCTTTCTGCCGGGACTGCTGATGACGATCACGGCACTCGCGCTATGGGGCCGCGTTTCCCGCCATGACGTCGTCCGCTCCGCCTTGGCGGGCATCAATGCAGCGGTGGTTGGGATCCTGGCAGCAGCCCTTTACGACCCCGTTTGGAAGACGGCCGTTCGCGGCCCGGTCGACATCGCCATCGCTCTTGTCGGCCTGGTGTTATTGGTGCGTTGGCGCGTACCACCCATCGCCGTGGTTTTGTTCACGCTGGTCTGCAGCGCCTTGCCAGGCTCGCTGCTGTAAGGACTTTCCTACGATAGCCTTCCTGCGAAACCCGGGAGCCTTTTCCACGAGATCAGTGTAGATTCATACCGGGGATTGGGGAGAAAACAATGCTCAGACCGGTGCACAGTAAGCAGCGGAGAGGCCAGGCCGTATCTGACCTGGACAAGGCCGAACTATTGCGTGCCGTTACGCAGACCAGCCTTGAATGCATCAAGGTCGTGGCGAGGGATGGCCGTCTCGTGCAGATGAATCCGGCCGGCCTGGCCATGATTGAGGCCGAGTCTTGGGAGAGCGTCGAGCTCGCCTGCACATTCGACTTGATTGCGCCCGAACATCGGGCCGCATGGATCGCCAATCACCAACGCGTCTGTGACGGCGAGAAGCGCACCTGGCAATTCGATATCATCGGCCTGAAGGGAACACGCCGAAACATGGAGACCCATGCCGCGCCGATTGTCTTGGGCGACGGCACGATGGGCCAGCTCGCCACAACGCGGGATGTGACCGAGCTGAAGAACTTCGCCGCTGCCTTGCTGCAGCTCAATGCCGAGTTGGAAGGGAAGGTGAGCGAACGTACGCGCGAGTTGAAGACGGCGCTGGATCGCTTGCAGGAAAGCGAGCGCAGCTTTGAGCTGCTGGTTGATAGCGTCACCGACTATGCGCTCTACATGCTGGATCCAACGGGCCGCATTGTCAGCTGGAACTCGGGCGCCAGACGCATCAAAGGATATGAAGCCGAAGAAATTATCGGCAAGAATTTTCAATGCTTTTATGGCGCAGAAGACCGCGCGGCGGAAATTCCGGCCGCCAACCTGCGTACGGCCGCGCGCGAGGGGAGATTGGAGACCGAAGGATGGCGATTGCGAAAGGACGGTAGCCGGTTTTGGGCGAATGTGATCATCGACGCCATCCGATCGGATGGCGAACTTGTCGGCTACGCCAAGATTACCCGCGACATCACCGAGCGGCGCGCCGCGGAAGGCAGGCTGCGTCAGGCTCAAAAAATGGAGGCGGTTGGTCAATTCACCGGTGGCGCTGCGCACGACTTCAATAACTTGCTGATGGCAATTCTTGGAAGTCTGGAGATCTTGCGAAAGCGGCTGCCGAACGATCAGCGGCTGCTGGCGCTGCTGGACAACGCGGTGCTCGGAGCCAAGCGCGGCTCGGCGCTGACGCAGCGAATGCTGGCTTTTGCGAGGCGCCAGGAATTGAAGCAAGAGGCCGTGGACGTGGCCTGCTTGGTCAGCGATATGATGGAGCTGCTGGAGCGGTCCTTGGGACCCGCCATCGACATTGAAACGCATTTTCCGCGCGAGTCCGTGATAGTTCGCACTGATGCAAACCAGCTCGAGACGGCGCTTCTCAATTTAGCCGTCAATGCCCGCGATGCCATGCCTCATGGCGGCACCATTACGATCGGCGTCGTCGTCGAGCACGTGAAAGACGCTCACCCGACAAATCTGCCGCCGGGGCAGTTTGCATGCCTGTCGGTCAGCGACACTGGACTGGGCATGGATGAGGCGACACTGGCTCGAGCGACAGAGCCTTTCTTCACGACCAAGGGGATAGGCAAGGGCACCGGCTTAGGCTTGTCCATGGTCGAGGGACTTACCGGGCAATCGGGCGGCAAACTCATGGCGCGCAGCGCATTGGGACAGGGCACGACCATCGAGCTTTGGCTGCCTATTGCGACCGATGCCATCACGAAGACGAGCGAACGCGACCTGGCAGAGGCCGATACCCCGGCCGCAAAACATCAGCTATGCATCCTGGCCGTGGACGATGACAATCTCGTGTTGGCGAACATGGCGGTGATGCTCGAGGATCTGGGACACAAAGTGATCGCCGTCGGCTCCGGCTCCAGGGCGGTCGAAGTGATCGACTCGACCCCCGCCATCGATCTGGTGGTCACCGATCAGGCGATGCCTGCGATGACGGGTCTGCAGCTCATTGAGCAGATAAGAGCGCGGCGGCCCGCATTGCCCGTCATTCTAGCGACCGGCTATGCGGAATTTCCGCAGGGCGTGAATGCTTCGATCGGACGACTGGCCAAACCCTTCACACAACGTGCTTTGGCCGAAGCGCTGGCGTCAAGTACATCCGGGCGCGCCGGCGTGTAGTCAGCTGGATTTGCGGTCCAGCAAGGCGAAAGCGCTCAGCGAGGCTGCGGCGCAGGTGGCGGCACCGATCATCATCGCAGCATGGAATGCGCTCAGGAGTTGAATGCCCGTTGCCGCCAGAACGGATCCGAGCAGCGCGGTGGCGATCAAACCGCCGATGCGTGCCACGGCGCTGTTGAGCCCCGAGGCGGAACCGGAGTGCCGTGCGTCGACCGCCGTCAGCACTGCGGTCGTGAGGGGCGCGACTGCCGCGCTCATGCCGATCGCGATCACGAAAATCATCGGCAGCACGTCAACCCAATAGTTGGCGCTGATGTTGATCCTGAGGGCGAGCATAAATCCCGCGGCGACGATGAGCGGACCGACGGTGAGCGGCAGCCGCGGGCCGATGCGGCCGGCGAGCGCTCCGGCAATCGGCGAGATCACTGTCAGTGCGAGCGGCAACGGCAGCAGCGCTGCGCCGGCGGCCGTTCCTGAGTAACCCGCTGCCTTGATCAACAAGTACGGGACGAGAACGAATAGTCCTCCCAATGCGCCGTAGAGAAGGAATGTGAAAATCGTCAGGCCCACGAAACTTCGGGAGGCAAACAACGCGAGCGGCATCATCGCACGCTCGCCGCGCTGCTTCTCGACCCGCACGTATAGAAGCAGCAATCCCATCGATAACACTGCGGCGATCAAGGCGCCGGGGGTCCAACCGCGGTTGCCGGAGCCGACGGTAAGCGCCCATGTCAACGCGGCCAGCCCGATCGTGGCGAGCACCCCGCCGAACGTATCGAGCGGGACGTTGCCACTTTGCCGGTCGCGCGGCACAAAACACCAAGCGAGCACGATGGCGCCGACGGCCAAGGGTAGATTGAGGAGAAAGATGGCCCTCCAACTTCCCAAGTCGATGAGCCAGCCGCCGATCACCGGTCCGATCGCGCCCATTGCCGCTCCCGCCGCCGCCCAGATGCCGATGGCGCGACCTTTGGATTCACCTGAAAACGTTTGTCCGAGAATGGCAAGGCTGTTTGGCATGAGCATCGCGGCGCCTATGCCTTGAAGCAGTCTGCACGCCAGCAGGGCGGGAAGCCCCGGCGCCAACGCGCAGCCGAGGGAGGCAAGCGCGAATACCGCGGTGCCAATGATCAGGAGCCTGCGACACCCGAAATGATCGCCGGCCGCGCCGCCAAGCAGAAGCAGGGCGCTCAAGGGCAGGAGATAGGAATTGACGACCCATTGCAACGCGCCGGCATCGGCATGGAGGCTTTGCGCAATGGTGGGCAGAGCTACGTTGACCACCGATCCATCCACGAAGGCGAGGCCCGATGCCAGGATGGTGCTCGCGAGCACGAGCGTTGGGTGCGCGGCAGTCGGCCCCGGTTTTGCGCCGTGCGCAACGGCGGAATCGCAAGATGGATGAATGACGCTCATGCGCCCTTCAAGAGCACCTACCGCGAGACGCCGCTGGTTCCCACATGAGGCGCATGTGCTTGCGACACATCGAGCCAGAACGCCTTGCTCGGATCCACTTGCGTGGTCGTCGCGGGACCCTCGCCGATGATCTGAACAATGACGGTTTCGGCGCCGCCGGAACCATCCCAGTGGGTGGCTCTTGCGGGGTGCAGCATGACGCTGCCGGGCTTCAGAGGGACCGCCCGAGCGAGATCGAAGGTGTCACCGGTGCCCGTGGACCAGGTCCCCTCGAGCACGGTCACGTAACGGGCATTGGGATGCCAATGCGGAACATCCATGATGTGGGGTGGAAACCTGACGCGAATCACATAGATGCCCGGCTTGCTGGGATCGCCGAGCAACACGGCCTGCTGAACGCCGTGCCCACCGGCGACATCGTGCCAAGTGAGGTCCGCAGGCGTGATCCTTACGAAATCAGGGCTGTCCTTGGCAATCCCGCTCACTGCGACAGCCAGTATTCCAGCGACCGCAATGCAAGACGCGAAGGCGCGAATGGTTTCATTTCTCAGATGCATGGGCCGACTCCTGCTAGCGTGTTGGGTAGGGCGTTCCATCCTTGTGCCTATAACCGGCATCCGAAAACAGCATGTCGATATCCGAATACGCTCCCTCGTCTTCCGGCTTGCGCGATCCCACCTCCAGCACGACCGCATCGCGTGATGAGCGATTCTGCAGGTGATGGCCGTCCTTCACCCCCGCCTTGAATCCTGCGCAATCTCCGACCTTGAGGATTTCCTCGCCCGAATCGGTGACCAGCACCACTTCGCCCTCAATGACGAACACGAATTCGTCTTCCGCCACATGCCAGTGCCGTTGACTTGACCACGCACCGGGAGGCAGGCGCAACAGATTCACCCCGAAATCCGTGAGCTCCGCCGCATGGCCCAGACGCTGCCGTGAGCGGTTTGCACAAGGGGCGTCGAAGGGCTGCGGATAAGCCGACCCTCTGCTCGAGGGTAGACTCTGAACATCAATTCGTTTCGGCATGGCACACCTTGTAGGCTGAATCCGACGCCAGCGATCGCTGCAGGCTGATTATCGCCGGGCCGGCCCAGAAAGGGTAATTCCGTTGGGTCTCAAGGGCGCGATGGCGTAGGACTATTCCGGCTCGGAAAGGGTCGGAAATTACCTGCGGCTTTTGTCACTATCTGGGAAAAATGCCGGTAGTGCATTTCGCCATAGGAATCTTCCATGTCGAGGCAAGGGTCTTCGCGGTCGAAAATCGGGGTCGCGGGCCTCGACGAAATCCTGCATGGGGGACTGATACCGGCACGGCTATATCTCGTCGACGGCAATCCCGGCGCCGGCAAGACCACGCTGGCGCTGCATTTTCTGCAGGAGGGCGTGCGCGCCGCAGAGCGCTGTGTTTACGTCACGCTGTCGGAAACCGCCGAGGAACTCAAGGCCGGCGCCGATTCCCATGGATGGTCGCTGGCGGGAATTGAGATTGTCGAGCTGATAGCCGATGAGAGCGAATTCGACGGTGAGAGCCAGCTCACGATGTTCCATCCCTCCGAGATCGATCTGACCGAGACCACGCGTAAAGTTCTCGAGGCCATCGAACGGGTCAATCCGCAGCGCCTGGTATTCGATTCGCTCTCCGAGCTGCGGCTTCTCGCCCAAAGTTCGTTGCGCTACCGTCGTCAGATCCTGGCGTTCAAGCAGTTTCTGGTCGGCCGGGATTGCACCGTGCTGATGCTCGACGATCGAACCGCAGAGACAGCGGATCTACAGCTGCAAAGCATCGCTCATGGAGTCATTTCGCTCGACTACAAAGCCCCCACCTACGGGCGCGCACGGCGCGAATTGCAGATCCTCAAATTCCGCGGCAGCGACTTTGCGAGCGGACTCCACGATTTCGTCGTGCGCAAGGGCGGACTGACGGTTTTCCCGCGCTTGGCGGCGGGTGAACATGCGGATTCAACGGGGCGGCAGTTCATCGAAAGCCGGGTTACCGATTTGGACGCGCTTCTGGGCGGGGGCATCGAACGCGGGACCAGCACATTGCTGGTTGGACCGCCCGGCAGCGGCAAGTCGAGCATCGCGCTCCAGTACACCATCGCGGCAGCGGCGAGCGGTGACCATGGAGCGATTTTTGCCTTTGAGGAAACTATTTCCGCGATGATGGTGCGCTCGCGCGGCCTCGGACTGAACATCAATCAGGGAATCGGTGCGGGGCAGATTCAAGTGCAACAAATTGATCCGGCGGAAATCTCGCCGGGACAATTTGCCTACATGGTGCGCGAAAGCGTCGAGAAAAATAATGCACGCGTGGTTGTGATCGACAGCCTCAATGGCTACTTGAACGCCATGCCGGTGGACCGGTTTCTCACCGCCCAACTGCACGAATTGCTCGCCTACTTGAGCAATCGCGGCGTCGCTACTTTCATCGTCGTCGCACAAAGCGGCATGATGGGCGCATCCATGCAGTCGCCGGTCGATGCCAGCTACCTGGCTGATTCAGTGATCCTGCTCAGGTTCTTCGAGCACGCAGGAGAGGTCAAGAAGGCTATTTCTGTACTCAAGAAGCGCACGGGCGCGCATGAGGAGTCGATTCGCGAACTCTCGTTCGACGTCAAGGGTATTCATTTGAGCAAGCCGCTTCTTCAGCTTCGCGGCGTATTGACCGGAGTTCCCGTTGAAGTGCAGTCGCCGGCCCGTAGCGCCAACGGCGGGGCTAGGGGATAGCTATGTCCGTACAAGTCGCCGGGAATCAAGAGCGCAAGGTATTGGTGCTGCCGCCCACGCGCCGCGATGGCGATGTGACACGCGCGCTGCTGAAAGATGTCGGACTCGACTGCGACATAGTCGGAAACGCGAGAATGCTCGCCTCACAGTTGAACACCTCCATTGGGGCCGTGGTATTGACCGATGCGGCCGTTACCGACCCTGGCTTGAGTTCAGTGATGGACGCTCTCGATCATCAGCCGAAGTGGTCGGATTTGCCCGTCATCCTGTTGAGTAAGCCGGAAATGCGGCAGTCTGCAGACAAGCGCCGCTTTGGGAAACTGACGAATCTCACGGTGCTTGACCGGCCGACTTCCGGCAGGGCACTGGTGAGCGCCGTGGAGGCGGCCATACGCGGGCGGGCACGTCAGTACCAAATTCGCGATCAGTTGAATTCGTTGCAGGAGGCTGACGCGGCGCTGCGCGAATCGGCGGAACGGATGGCCCTGGGAGTTCAAGTGGCGGGCCTCGCCTTGGCTGAGGTCGACTACGCGACGCAGGAAGTGCATCTCAGCGCCGAGGCCGTGGAATTGTTCGGCGTGGGGGATCGTGCGCGAACGTTGTCTCGTACCGAGTTTCTACAGGCCGTTCATCCCGGCGATCGCGAAGAGGTGTCGCGCCGGCTTCTGCGCCCTGCGGATTCCGCCTGCAGCGATCCCGCAGCGATTGACTATCGGGTCATTTGGCCCGATGGCCGCGTCAAATGGGTCAGTCAGCGTCACCACGTCGTCCTCAATGGCCTGCGAGACCGGCAGGTGCGGGCCGTGATCGTCGCGCTGGATGCCACCGAACGCAAGAATGCAGATCGGCGCAAGGACGAGTTTCTGGCGACCTTGGCGCACGAGCTTCGCAATCCGCTGGCTCCCATCCGCACCGGCCTGCAGGCGCTTGCCCGGCCCGGCGGCGAAGGTGCCGCAGGAACGGTAATCAGGGCGATCATGGAGCGCCAGCTTTCGCAGATGGTGCGGCTCATCGACGATTTGCTCGATGTGTCGCGCATCTCCAGCGGCAAGGTGGTTCTTCAACGTACCCGCGTGGATTTGCGAGCGATTGCCGGGTTGGCGATCGAAGCGAGCCAGCCTTTCATAGCCGCCGGGCAACATGATTTCACCGCCGAGCTGCCGGTCGGGCCGGTGTGGGTCGACGGCGACGCGTCCCGGCTGTCGCAAGTCATCATCAACCTGCTCAACAATGCGGCGAAGTACACCGCTGAAGGCGGGAAGCTGCGACTCAGTTTGTCGAGCGACGAAACCGATGCCATTGTCAGAGTCCAGGACAACGGCGTTGGAATCCCGTCTGAGATGCTCAACGAAGTCTTTGATATGTTCACGCAGGTCAATCGGACGCTGGACCGATCACAGGGAGGTCTCGGAATCGGACTCTCCCTCGTGCGCCGCCTGACCGAGATGCATGGCGGCAAGGTCACTGCCGCGAGTGAGGGCCTCGGCCACGGCAGTGCATTCACGGTGCGCATACCCCTGATGGCCACGGCGGAGTTGCCGGCGGAGAGTCGTGAAGCAGCAGACCTCGGGCAATCGAAGCGCCCGGGCCTGCGCGTTCTCGTGATCGACGATATTCCCGACGTTGCGGACGTACTGAAGATGCTGCTCGACTTGGAGGGCTTCGAGACTCGCGTGGCATACAGTGGTGCAGTCGCGCTCGAAAGTGCCCGAGAGTTCAGGCCCGACGTCGTCATTTGCGATATCGGCCTGCCGGAAATGGATGGGCACGAAATTGCCCGCCGACTGCGCCACGACCCGGACTTTGCGCCCGCCACGCTCATCGCGTTGACCGGATGGGGGACGGAGGGCGAGGTGCGCCGTACCCGCGAATCGGGATTCGACTTTCATCTGGTCAAACCAGTGGATGCCAATGCACTGCTGGAACTGTTGTCGCACATGGAGCCGCGCCCCTGAGGCGCGCGCAACCTGGGTCCTTACGGATGAAGCGTGAGTTTTTGCGCGCGCCAATTCAACAATTCGGCGACGTAGAGTTCATTCTCCGACGGGCAGGCGATCTCATGGACCCAGCCGAATTTCTTCAAAGTTTTGCCCGATCCGCCCAGCCACCCTAAGACCTTACCGTCCAACGACAATTTGTAGATCCGGCCGGGATAACCGTCCGATACGTACAGGTACTGCACGGGTCCGGGCGTGATGCACAGCGCCCAAGGTGCGCCCGGGTGCATGTTTCCGGGGCTGGCTTCAGACGGCCGATTGCCGATCGCCGCGGGGCTGTTGGGCGGAGCGGGGACGTCGATCTTGATGATGTTCAGCAGCTTGCCCGACGTGTCGAGCACCTGGATGCGCACATTGCCGCGGTCCGCCACATAGATACGATTTTGCAAATCGATGGCGATGGAGTGCAGCGTATTGAACTGACCCGGGCCGGAACCGGGTTCGCCCCATGAGCCGATCCATGCACCGTCCTTGTCGAACTTGGCCACGCGTGAGTTGATATAGCCATCGCTGATGTAGAGATTGTCGCTCGAGTCCCAAGTCATGTCCGTGACTTGGCGGAACATGCCGTCGATCGGCGGCAAGGGCGGCTTCGGATGCTCCAGCGGATGAGCGCTCTCATCCGAGGCTTCGGGTTTGCGCCCGAATACCCGCGTTATCCGGCCCTGAGGATCGAATCTCACCACCATGTCCGAGCCTTTGTCGGCAACCCAAATATTGTCGTAGCGGTCCACGCGCACGGCATGCGCGAATGACCAGGCATACAGGTTCTTGCCGATTTCCCGCACGAACCTACCGGCGGCATCGAATTCCAGCAGTTGGGCGGCGGCCGCTCCGTACGCGGGACCGCTGCTGTTGCCTCGCGACAGCACGAACACATGCTTCTTGGAATTGACGGCAATTCCCGCTACTTCACCGAAATAAATCCCTTCCGGCAGCTTGAAGAAGTCCGGCGTGGAATCGAATGCTATTTCGGGTGGCGACTGTCCGAACGCTGCCGCCGCCGAGAGCACGGTGGATACGATCACAAATAACGCGCTTTTCATCTTTACGCCTTTTCGAGTGGGGACGGGCCGCGCGGGTTAGTCTGAGCCGCGCCGGGAATAGGAGAATTTCTGACCTGCGATGGACGCCGAGTACATGAGACCGCCTTTGGCGACCGTAAACACCGCCATGCCTTTCTCGTAGGCGCGGCCGCGCGTCGTCGCGTCTTTTTGTCCGACGCTGACCCCCGAGCTGGCGCCGTTGGTCGCAGCACCTGCGTTGGCGCTCGCGGTGACCGCGATTGCGCTCGCATCGGCGCCGAATTCGAAGTTTCCGGATTCAAACTCATCCAGCGCGCGCTTGTCTTCGAAAAAGATGATCTGACTATACGCCTTGCCGCCGGCCTGGAAGCCCAGACTTACCTGGCCCATGGTCGCGTCTCCGGAGTAGACGCCGTGTACATAGACGCGTCCCTTGCCATAAGCGCCGCCCACGCCGAGCGCGCCCGATCCGACTGTCGGGAACACGGCGTAGGCGTAGCTCCTCGAAAAGAACGTGCCACTGGCGCCGGCACTCTTGAATATGGCGATCGTGTCCTGGTAACTGCCGGCTTGGGCTGCGCCCGCTGGCCCGATCAGCAAGGGCACCAGCGCGAAAATCCGCAGCAAGTGTTTCATCGAAGTTCTCCTATGCGGCAACTACAGCATCGCACTCGATGCCGTTTGAGTGAATGGTAAACCCCCCTGATGCACGTTTGCTACTATCGTTTGAGCGAGGCTACCGTTAGAAAAAATTGCCGGAGGCATCATGTCAATCGAGCTGAGAATGTTGGGGTGGTCGGTTTGTCTCGGACTACTCCACGTCATCATTGCCGCGTCGCTGGCGACGCAGCAACGAGGGCTCAAATGGAACACCGGCAATCGAGACGGCGAGACGAAAATACTCACCGGAGTGGCAGCGCGAGCGGATCGAGCAAGCCGGAATTTCCGTGAGACTTTTCCGTTTCTTGCCGCTGCGGTGCTCGCGGTGGCGCTGCAGGGGTCGAACACGGCGCGCACGGCGCTGGGCACGGAACTGTACTTCTGGGCGCGACTGGTCTACCTGCCGGTGTACATCATCGGCATTCCCTATCTACGCACGCTGATTTGGGGCGTCTCGATATTCGGTTTGATCATGCTGGTTACGGCCTGGTTGTGATGCGTTATCATCCCGTGTCGAATTTGGATAGCTTGAGACAATGACCACATAAATTTGGGGGCAGGCGCCGGAGCGCACGCTCAAAAGGGGAGAATGGTTTGAGCGATAACAACACCGCAAGCATCAACCTGCCTTTGATCTCCGCCATCGTCGGCGTCGCCACCATCGGCGGCTTCATGTTCGGTTACGACAGCGGCGTGATCAACGGAACACAGGACGGACTGAAGACCACGTTTCATTTGAGCGAGGCCTGGCTCGGCATCACGGTCAGTGCCTTGCTGCCCGGTTGCGCAGTCGGCGCGTTTGCGGCAGGGCGATCCGCCGACCGCTGGGGCCGGCGCCGAGTCATGCTGGCGGCGGCAATGCTCTTCATCGTCAGCGCGTTGGCAGCCGGTGCGGCGGGCTCCGCGCTGATGATGATCATCGCACGGTTTGCAGCCGGCGTGGGTGTCGGAGCGGCCAGCGTCCTGTCGCCGGCCTACATCAGTGAAGTGACGCCGGCGAGCATGCGGGGCCGCCTATCGAGCGTGCAGCAGGTGATGATCATCGCGGGACTGACCGGCGCCTTTCTCGGCAACTATTTCCTGGCGCACACTGCCGGAAGGTCCACTGAAGTGCTCTGGCTCGGGTATGCGGCCTGGCGCTGGATGTTCTGGATGCAGATCATTCCAGCAAGCATATTTCTACTGACACTGCTTTTCATCCCGGAAAGCCCGCGTTATTTGGTGGCTCGGGGCCGCCACGATGAGGCCAAGGGAGTGTTGACGCGGTTGTTCGGCGCCGCCACTGCGGCCACAAAATCCTTGGAGATTCGCGGTTCACTCGCCGCCGACCACACGCCGCGGCTCTCCGATCTCATCGATCGCAAGACCGGGCGCCTGCGAGGCATCGTTTGGGTTGGAATCGGCCTGGCCACGTTTCAGCAGCTCGTGGGCATCAATGTGGTTTTTTACTACGGTGCGGTGCTGTGGCAGGCGGTTGGATTCAGCGAAGCGGATTCGCTCAAAATCAATATCCTCAGCGGATCGCTGTCCATTGCGGCGTGTCTCGCGGCGATTTTCGTGATCGACCGTATCGGCCGAAAACCGCTGCTGTTGATCGGTTCAATTGGAATGGCTGTGACGCTCGGGATCTTGACCATTGCGTTTGCAACGGGGGATTTGACCGACAACACGCTGCATTTGGCGCCCAAGGTGGGTGTGCTGGCGCTGATCAGCGCCAATCTTTACGTGGTATTTTTCAATGGGAGCTGGGGTCCGGTCATGTGGGTGATGCTGGGAGAGATGTTTCCCAATCAGATTCGCGGTTCTGGACTTGCCGTCAGCGGCGCCGCGCAATGGATCTCAAATTTTCTGATCAGCGTGAGCTTTCCCTGGCTCGCCAAATTCATCGGACTGCCCATTACCTATGGTTTCTACACCGCCTGCGCATTCATTTCGATTGTTTTCGTGGTCAAAATGGTCCACGAGACGCGCGGCACCGAGTTGGAGGACATGGTCGGATAGGGATGGCGCGTTGTGCGGGATCAGCGGCCAAGGCCTGTGTCGCGGAGGTGATTGTTGATTTGCCGGCTCCATTCCGCACCCGCCGTTCTGTCGCGCGCCGCCATTTGGCTCACGGCTTCTCCCGCGGCATCGGCGAGTGCGGTGCGCTCGTAGGTCACCGCGACATGAGTCGATGAACCCCTCTCCTTGAGGTTCAGCGTGATCACGGTGACGACAAGATCGGGAATGACGTAGACGTACTGAATCCGGCTCGCTGCGCGGTCGAGCGCGGTATTCACCCACACGGCGGTGTGCTCACCTTGGGCCACCTTGAAAACCATGCCCTCTTCATCGGCTGCGGTTGCCGGCCAGATAAAGGCGGGGTCCCAGTCCGGAGCCCAGGCCCGCTCTGCCTCGGCTCCAAACAGCGGCCACGCGATATCGAGAGGCGCGGCGGCGATGAATTCAAACTGCTCGCGCGTGTGCACTGCTCCTCGAGAGCTCGTCGCCGCGCTCACGCCGCCTTGTCCTTCAGCTTGTGACTGTTGGCGGCGCGCAGCGGCATGTGGTAGATCTTTCTCAGCTCGACGATCTGCCCGAGGGTTTCCTTCGAGAACGCAGGCTTGCCTTCAAAAGCGTGAAGCACGATGCCCTCGAGCAAATCCCCGAGCGACAGATCTTTGAGCTCGGCCAGGGCTTTCAACACTTTCAGCAGCCGCTTTTCGATCCTGATCCCAGTTTGAACTCTCTCGATCTCCATCATATGCGCCTCGCCGGTCGACTGGTACATATATACTATAGTACATTAGTACGACCGGTGCATCCCGGCAATGCACCGCTGTCCAGGCCGAAGCCAAAACGGGCGGTACGCTCCATTTGCGGTACCATCGCCTCTGCCCGGTTCTCTTAACCGCCCGGCGGCAGCGCGAGCCGCGTCGCCAGGCACGGAATGGATCAATGAACAGCACGCCGCCCCCCGATCGACCAAATCCCACTGCCATGCACGTGCGGCAATTCACCGCCGCCAAGCTGTTGACGCTGGGCGCCTTGGGATTGCTGCTGTATATGGCCCATCAGGCATTTATTCCCATCGCCCTTGCGCTGCTCGCGGCGCTGATTCTCTCCGGTCCCGTGGAGATGCTTCTGAAGTTTCGAATCCCGCGCAGCCTGAGCGCGACCGTGATCTTGATCTTCTTCCTGGCGGCAACCGCCGGGGTGGTCGACCTGATGTGGGCCCCGGTGCAGCAATGGTATTCAAACGCGCCCGCGACCATGAAAACCATCAAACGCAAATTGGTGCCGGCGGCGAAATTCGTGACTCGCGTGGAGGAAATTCGGGCCAGCGCCGGCAATATTACCGCTGCCGCGAATCCTGCCCCGCCTGGCGCCGCACCAATTGTTGCGAAAGCGGAGGAGTCGCCGGTTCTCATACTCGACGAGACGCGCGGCATCATGGTAACCATATTGACGTTCATCATCGTCACGCTGTTTTTGCTGGCCGGCGGACCGCCCATGTGTGCGCGCATGACGGCCGCATTCGTCGACGATTTGAACGCGGCGCACGTTCTCGACGTGATCGAAAAAGTCCGCAAAGAGGTCGGCAGATTCTACGTTACGACCGCAATCATCAATCTGGGCCTCGGGCTCGCGACCACCGGCATCATGATGCTCTTGGGAATGCCGACGCCTTATTTGTGGGGCATCATTGCTGCGACGTTGAATTTCATCCCTTATGCCGGTCCCGCTACGACGCTCATCATTCTGACGCTCGTGGCAGTCGTGAGCTTTGACAAGCTGGGCCAGGTCGCTGCCGTATCCGCGAGTTATCTGGCGTTGACAGCCGTCGAGGGGCAGGTCATCCAGCCGCTGTTCGTCGGCCGACGGCTGGAGGTCAACCCGCTGCTGATCTTCCTGTCCCTGTGGTTCGGCGGCCTTTTCTGGGGCATTGCGGGCATCATACTGGCAACCCCGACGCTCGTGGCACTCAAGGTAATCGCCGAAAACGCCTTGAGCGGCAAAGCGCTGATGGAATTTTTGGGGCCGAACGATCCGGACCTGGACAAAAGAAAAGGCCTGCAGCGCTTGGTGCCGCCCCTCGGGCGAAAGTCAAAAGCCTAGCCAGGCCTGCCATCTATTTGGGGCCGCAATGGCCGTGAGCATAAGGAGACGATCATGAGCACAGGAAGCCGGGAAAAAGACATTAAATTGCTGGTGACCAAATTCATGAAGCTGGTCGAGTCCCTCAATCCCGGCGAGCGGCTATCCATTCGAAAAGTATCCGCCAAGAAGGAACCAGCCAAGAAGAAGGCAGCCAAGAAAAGTGCTTGAGCGGCTGGTCGGTCGCAGGCGAAGAGGGCGAAAACCTAACCCCTTGCCAATATGCCGGCCAGGTTGCATTTGGAGCATTCGGCGCATGCCGCGTCAACGCGAACTACCGGCAGCCGTTATCCAGCCATGGAACGGTTGCGCGATGCATCCAGCGGACTTGCCGCGCGCTTGACTGCCGCATTCGGTGGCTTGAGCGCATTGCTGCTTCTCGCCGGCTGCGCTACGCCTCCTGAGCTTCCTCATGCCCAGCCGCTGCGCACGCTGCATCGCGAAAACACCTTGTGGCTCGAACGCATATCGTTCGGTCTCGACACCCAAAATGTCGCGGAATATCGACGCTTGGGCCGCGAAAGATTTCTCGACCGGCAACTGCACCCGGCGCAAGAAATATTGCCCGCGCCGATCGCTGCGCAGATCGCGAGTCTCGAGATAACCCGCGCGGAGCCGGTGCACTTGCTCGCCGAGGTCAACGCGCAATACAGAGTCATCAATGCCATGCCCGACGGGCCCGATAAAGAGCAGGCGCGCAAGGCGCTCAACGACCACGGCAATCAACTCGCGTATGAAGCCATCCGCCGCGACTTGCTGCGCGCCGTGTATTCGCCCGCACAGCTACAAGAGCTGATGACCTGGTTTTGGTTGAATCACTTCAGCGTGTTCCAGTACAAAGCGAATCTGCGCTGGCTGGTGGGCGACTTCGAGGAGCGCGCGATTCGACCGCATGTCTTCGGGCATTTCAGTGATCTGGTGATGGCGACGCTCGAGCACCCGGCGATGCTGCAGTATCTGGATAACAATCAGAACGCTGTGGGACATGTCAACGAGAACTATGCGCGTGAACTTCTCGAACTGCACACACTGGGAGTCGGCGGCGGCTACTCACAGCGGGATGTACAGGAACTCGCGCGCGTTCTTACCGGAGTGGGTGTAAACGCAGGCGATGCGCCGCATCTCAAACCCGACATGCAGCGACTGTACTTGCGCAGCGGTGCATTCGAATTCAACCCCGCCAGGCATGATTTCGGCGCCAAATCCATTCTGGGCCAGCCCATCGCGGGCCAGGGGTTCGGCGAAGTTGAAGATGCAGTGAAGTTGATCGTTTCGCGACCCGCTTGCGCTCGATTTATATCGCGCGAACTGGCGATTTACTTCGTGGCCGATGATCCTCCCCCAGCCTTGGTCGAGCGACTGGCGCAGACATTCATGCAAACTGATGGTGATATCGGCGCCGTTCTGCGCGCACTGTTCATGGCGCCCGAACTGGACGCCTCGCTCGGCGGCAAATTCAAGGATCCGATGAGATTCGTGGTTTCGGCGGTGCGGTTCGCGTACGACGGTAAGGCGATCAGCAATTCGCGACCGCTGCTGAACTGGCTGAATGGTCTTGGCGAGGCGCCCTATGGCCGCCAAACGCCCGACGGTTATCCGTTGACAGAACTCGGTTGGGCCAGTTCAGGCCAAATGAGCCGACGATTTGAAATCGCGCGTTCCATCGGCGCGGGAAACGCCGCGCTCTTCGATCCAGAGGATTCGCACGCGGCGGGCGCGGCGGGCGCGGCGGGCGCGGTGGGCACAGTGGGCGCAGTGGGCTTCCCTCAGTTGTCGAATCGACTGTATTTTGAAGCGGTCGAGCCGTTTCTCGCCGCGCGCTCCAAGGAGGCGCTCAATCGCGCGAATTCTCAGCTGGAGTGGAACACCTTTTTGCTTTCGTCGCCGGAGTTCACGTATGAGTGATCGGATGCGCATAAATCGCCGTCAGGCGCTCAAACTGGGCGGCGCTGCGGCATTGAGTGCGGCGATTGCCGGCCGCCTATATGCCGCGCCGGCGGCCGGACCGCGCTTTCTTTTGGTCTTTTTGCGCGGTGGCTACGATTCGACCAATTTGCTGATTCCCTATTCCAGCAGCTTTTATTATGAAGCGCGCCCCAATATAGCGATCGCCAGGCCGGATCCCAACTCCAACACCGGTGCGCTCGCGCTCGATGCAGACTGGGCTCTCGCGCCGGCGGTGCGGGAATCGATTGGCGCGATGTATCTGCAGGGCCAGGTGGCCTTCGTGCCATTTGCCGGTACCGATGACTTGTCGCGCAGCCACTTTGAGACCCAGGACAGCATCGAACTGGGTCAGCCATCGGCCGGTGCGCGACACTATCGTTCCGGTTTTCTCGGCCGTCTCTCGGAGGCCTTGGTGGGCTCATCGAGCCTCAACTCGTCGATCGCGTTCACCGACGCTTTGCCGCTGGTTTTCGAGGGAGCGACGACGGTGCCCAACCTCTCGCTCAAGAACGTTGGCAAGCCGCTCTTCGATGAGCGGCAAGCGCGCATTCTGAGCGACATGTACGCCGGCCACCACCTTGAAGCCGCCGTGAGCAATGGACTGGAGTTGCGTCACGAAGTGGCTCAGGAGATCGCTGAGGAGATGACCGCGGCCAATCGCAATGCCATCAATACCAAAGGCTTCGAACTCGAAGCCGAGCGCATGGGTCGGTTGATGCGCGATAAATATCGGATCGGATTCATCGACATCGGCGGCTGGGATACGCACGTGGGCGAGGGGGCGGCGCAGGGGCCGCTGGCAACCAATCTGAGCAGCCTCGGGCGGGGCTTGCAGGTGTTCTCCCAGTCGCTGGGCGCGGAATGGAACAATACCGTCGTGGTGGTTATCTCGGAGTTCGGGCGGACCTTTCGCGAGAACGGCAACCGCGGGACGGATCACGGCCACGGCACTGTGTATTGGGTACTCGGCGGTTCGATCAAGGGGGGCACGATTTCTGGAGAGCAACAACGATTGACCCATGGCGCTTTGTTTCAAGATCGTGACTACCCGGTATTGAACGACTACCGCGCTGTTCTGGGGGGTCTGTTCCGCTCTCTTTGGGATCTTTCCCCCGTTCAGAGTTCGCGCATCTTTCAGCAGGCATCGTTAGCGGATCTGAAGCTGGTCTAATCGAGCGAAAAACGCGCGGTCCTTCAACGCAGCTGACTATCCTTACTGCCGCGACGGTTATATCCGCTGGATCGCACAACATCACGGTCATGGGTGTCCTGGCAGGAAAGGCACAGCCGAACGCCGGGCACCGCATCGCGGCGGGCCTGCGGAATCTCGAGCCCGCACTCGGCGCAGTGGCTCAAAGAAGGTCCCTGCGGCAGGCGGCTCTTTGCCAGGCTGATCGCATCCTTGACCGTCGCGTCAATCTGCTCCTGTACCGCCCCTTCCTTTGCCCAACCGGTCGCCATTTGCCGCTCCTTGAAGCGATGCTCCAAGCTACTACACTTACGGCAAAAGGCCAAAATTCAAGACCTTAAGCCCCGGGCGAGGGGGACGTTCCCTGTCCCCAGGACGTTCCCTGTCCCCAGCGATTCCCGAGACCGCGTGACGCGCTAGCCCAGCGTCACAGGAACAAACAGCCGAGCATCGCCGCGCTGTATGAGCAGGGCAATTTGCTTATCATGCTGTTGCACCATCTTGCGCAATTGCTCGACGCTCTGCACCGGAGTCCCATCCACCGAAAGCACGACATCGCCCGGCTGAATCCCGGCTTCGGCCGCGCGGCCTTGGGCATCTTCGACCACCAGACCGCTGGGGACGCCGGACAGCCTGCGTTCCTCGGCACTCAAGGGACGCAGCGCCAAGCCCAACCTGGCCGGCGCCGAATCACCTGAAGCATCGTCGGCAGAGGCCAGCACCGCGGCTGCATTGCCGATGGTCGCCGTCAATGACAGGGACCTGCCGTCGCGCCAAATCTCGAGCGAAGCCTTGTCGCCGGGCGTCATGACGCCGACGCGCTGCGACAGCTGCGCGGCATCGAGGATCGGTGCACCGTTGAACTTGAGGATCACATCGCCAACCTTGATGCCGGCCTTGTCCGCCGCACTGTCAGGAGTGACTTTGGCCACCAGTGCACCATTGGGCGTCTTTAATTTGAAGGACTCGGCAAGCGATTGATTCAACGGTTGCACTTCGACGCCCAATCGCGCGTGGGCGACTTTGCCGGTCTTCACGATTTGGTCCTTGACCTGCACCGCCAGATTGATGGGAATCGCGAATGACACGCCCTGAAAACCACCGGAATTGCTGTAGATCTGGGCGTTGATGCCGACCACAGAACCGTTGGCGTCGAACAGCGGGCCGCCGGAATTGCCCGGATTTACGGCCGCGTCGGTTTGAATGAACGGCACGTAGCCATCGCCCGGCAGCGAACGGCCTTTCGCGCTGACGATTCCGGCAGTCGCGGTTTCCTCGAGGCCGAATGGTTCGCCGATGGCGAGCACGTAGTCACCGACGCCCAATTGGTCCGAATTTCCCAAAGTAACGGTGGGCAGATCGCGGCCGTCGATCTTCAGCACCGCGATATCGCTGCTGCGATCCGCACCCAAGACCTTGGCTTTGTACTCACGATGATCCGAGAGCTTGACCGTGACTTCCTTTGCGCCATCCACGACGTGCGCGTTGGTGAGCACGAGCCCGTCAGCGGAAATGAGAAATCCAGAGCCTTGAGCGTGCTGCATGCCATGGTGCTTAAGGTTCGGGTGCCCGCGGAAGAACTGTCCAAAGGGATTGGTGTTGTCGCCCTCATCGCCGCCGAGACCGCCAAAACTGAACTCTTGCGGTCCGGAAATGTTCATCGGACCTGCGGTCGTGATCCCAACGACGGCAGCCTGATTTCGGGCCACAATCGCGCGATAATTCGGCGCCGTGATCATGGGGATGGGTTGCGACGCCGGGGCGTGAATGGAATCGCCGCTGATCGCGCCCGCCACGGTCGGCGTAGCGGTGGCCTGCAATAAAGCTTGGGCGGATAGGCCCGTGGCGGTACCGACGGCAAGCAGGCCTGCTGCCGACCATACCAGCGTCTTGGTGCGAAGTTGCATGGGGTCTCCTAAAGTGATTGCCTGTGGAGCTACTGCTCTGACGCCAGGATCACACGCGCTCCTTAAGGCAGTCTTAAGGCGCCCGGGGAAAGCTCAACGTGACACGCAGGCCGCCGCCAGGCGCTTCGCTCAAGGCGATACGTCCGCCGTGGCGCTCGGCGATGGCCTTGACGATGGCCAATCCCAAGCCGGTGCCGCTTTCTTGCGCTGCGGCACGGCGGTAGAAGCGATCGAATACGCGCTCCCGATCCGCAGGCGCGATCCCCGGGCCCGTATCGGTTACCTCGAGCAGGGCTTCCTCCGGCGTCGCGCAGCAGCGCACTTGGACCGATCCATGCGGGGGCGTATAGCGCGCGGCATTGTCGACGAGGTTTCGCACCAGCACGCGCAGCGCTTCAGGATCACCGTGGATCTTGAGGTTCGGCGTCGCGTCGAGACCCAGGTCAATATGCCGCGATGTCGCCAAATCGTGGGCATCGCTGATTCCCTCGGCGGCTACCGCAGACAGATCCACCGTATCGAAACCCGGGCTCGCCTCTTGGGGTTCGCTGCGAGCCAGAGCGAGCAGCTGCTCAACCAGGTGTATGGCGCGCTCAACCGCCGCCCCTAAGCGGCTGCGCGCCTCGATGCGCGCCGGCTCATCGGGAGCGCGGTCGAGCAATTGCAGCTGTAGTCGCAGTGCCGTCAGCGGCGAGCGCAGCTCGTGCGCGGCATCGGAGATGAAGGCACGTTGCACGGAGAACGCGCGCTGCAAGCGTTCCAAGAGCCGATTCAGTTCGCTGACCAGCGGTTCGATCTCCAGCGGCAGGTTGCGTGTGCTGAGCGGCGCCAAGCTGCGCACATCGCGCCGCTGCACCTCGGTGGTGACGAAGCGCAGCGGCAGCAAACCGCGGCTGACGATCCACGCGACCGCGCCGATCATGATCGGCAGCAGCAGGATGAGCGGTATGACGACCCGCTCGGCGGCGGCGCGCGCCAAGCTCTCGCGAACTCGTGCCGGTTGCGCGATTTGAATCACCCCATCCGCCGTCTGCAGGCCATATGCCCGCCACGCTTCTCCGCGCAACGACAGGTCCGCGTAGCCCAGGACCGTCTGGTTGATCATCGGCAATCCTGGCCGCGACAGATAGGTTCGTGCGCCGAACACGTCCCAAATTTGCACGACGAAATCGGTGTCGCCCTGATCGGGCGGCACCTCGATTCGTGGTGCCAGCGAGATTTGGGTGCGCAGCGACAGTGCCATCTGCCGCAGCTGATAGTCGAACAGGGTCGAGGTCTCGCTCAATACGCGCCGATAGGTGACTCCGGCCGCAAGCAGCGAGATCAGCGCCACCAGGATCATGAGTGCAACCAGCAGTCGCGCGCGTATCGACCTCATGATTTTGGAACGAAATAGCCGACGCCGCGCAAGGTCCGAATCGCCTGGCTTCCCAGCTTGCGGCGCAAACCGTGAATGTAAACCTCGACGGCATTGCTGCCGATCTGTTCGTCCCAGCCGTACAAGCGATCTTCCAGCTGCGCTCGCGACAGCACGGCTCCTGGGCGCTGCAACAGCGCCTCTAAGACCGAGAACTCGTGCGCAGAGACGCTGACCGGAGTTCCACTGCGTTCTACGGTACGCGCAACTGGGTCGAGTCGCAGTTCGCCGTGCTGAATGGCGGGATCACCACGCCCCGCGGCTCGGCGCAGCACCGAGCGCATTCGGGCCATGACCTCATCAAGATCGAAAGGTTTTACGATGTAGTCGTCGGCGCCCGCATCCAACCCTGCGATACGCTGCTGCTTCTCGTCGCGTGCAGTGAGAATAATGACCGGTGTGGCATCGCCGCGCTTGCGCAGCTCGCGTAAGACATCGATGCCATCGCGATGCGGCAACCCAAGATCGAGCAGCACCACGTCAAACACCGAGGATTGCAAAGCGCCGCCCGCACCCCTGCCGTCGCGCATCCAATCGACGGCGAAACCGCCCTGGCGAAGTGCCGTCTGCAGGCCCTGCGCAATCATGGCATCGTCCTCAACCAGCAGCACACGCATGGCGCCCCGATACGGCGATCGCCTATCCTGGGACCGTCAGTGTGTAGAAGAAGCGCGGCGCCGTCCTCAAGGTAACGCTTACCGGGCGAGGGCAGGGCATTCCCGCCAGGCTGAAGCGCACGTTTTTCTGGAAGTCCCTTTCTTCTCGATCGTCAAATTGATCGTCCAGGATCTCGCCCGTTACCCCGGGCAGGCCGCCCTCTTGATTGGGCTGGCATTCTCCCCACTTTAGGGAGAACTTATGGTTGGGATTGGTGCCGCGGTAAATCATCGTGACGACCAATTGGTCGCGCTGCCTGTTATAGCGGATCCCGCCAAAATTGTCGGCATGAGCGGCGAGTGAGAGAAATGCCGCCAAGGCTGCGGGTACGAGCCCAAACGCCAAATGCCGTCGTCCGTTCATCGTATTTCTCCGCGAAAAACGCTGGCCTTCAGTCGAGAATAGCTTATTTGGGAGCCTCTGGGCACCCTTGCATATCCGCCGGCGGGCTATGCATGTTTCACGCGCGCTGCAATTTGGCCGGACGCGCCGATCTGCCCAAACCGCCGCTCGCGTTTCGCGTACTCATCGAGCGCTTGCTTGAAGGCGAGCTCATCGAAGTCCGGCCAGAAGCTGTCCAAGAAGTACAGTTCGGCGTACGCACATTCCCACAACAGAAAATCGCTCAAACGTTTTTCGCCGCCGGTGCGGATCAGAAGGTCCACGTCGGGTGTTACCGTCGTCGAATGATCGACGCCGGCAAGATGCTCCCTGAATCGTGAACGGTCGATGCCGGACTCGAGCGCCATGCGCCGGCAGCTCTCCAGCAAAGAATGCTGGGACGAATAGTCGATTGCGATTCGCAGCTTCAATCCCGAGCAATGGGCGGTCGTTCGCTCGCTATGCTCGATGGTGCGAAGCACCTGCGGCGCCAGGCGATCTCTGCGACCCACCACATTGATCCGTATGGACCTCTCCAAGCACCGCGGTGTCTGCGTCAACAGGTATCGGCCCAAAAGAGTGAACAGCGCGCCGACCTCGGCTTTAGGCCGTTGCCAGTTGTCCGCGGAGAATGCATACAGGCTGAGCGTGCCGATGCCATGCCTGGCCGCGGCCTCGACAACTTTGTCGACCGCCTTGGCTCCGGCACGATGACCGGCGGTGCGGGGCAGGCCGCGTTGCGACGCCCATCTGCCGTTGCCATCCATGATGATCGCTATGTGCATATCAGGTACTCTGTACTGCAAAGTTCAATGGCCGGAAAAAACTATGTGCGCCGGGTTGCCTTGATCACCGCTTCGACGTGATCGAGATATCGATTCAAGGCGCTTTTCCCCAATGCCGTCAGGCGATAGACAGTTCTTGGCCTGCGTTGCTCGAAAGATTTCGTGCAGGTCAGATACTTCGCTTCTTCGAGCTTGCGGGCGTGAGCGCTCAAGTTGCCGTCGCTGACATCGAACAGGGACTTGAGCTCGTTGAATGTCAGCTCTTCGCGCACTGCGAGGGCGCTCATGATTCCCAACCTGACACGCTCATACACCAGCCGGTCGAAGGTCGCATCGCTGTTGTCGTGCGCAGACGCAGGCACGGCGGTGAGCTTTGTGCGTTTCTGCGCGGGCTGAACCGTGGTGCGCGGATTAGGCTTGGCGGCCATGGCTCATGCGTCGGATCAGAAAGCCAAAGACCATGTGCAGACCGCCGAAGCCGGCGCCCAGCATCAATATCTGCAAGTCATCCCCCAGCAGCAGCGCCGACAAGCCGAACAATATGAACAGAGCACCCAGCGTCGCGATGATCCGTGTCGTTGCGGCACTGGCGGCGACCAGGGCACAGCCATAGAGAAGCAGCCAGGTGCCGGGAATGGCATGCAGGTTGCCGGCGTACCAATGCACCGCCGTCATGACCAGACCGGCACCCAGTGAGGGAGCGAGGCACAGTGCGAATTTCAGAAGCGGCGTGCCGGCCAATCGCAGGTCCCGCAGCGACGACTCCCGCACGATCAGGATACTGCCCACGACCGTGCCGATCAGGGCGGCGCCCAACCAAATGCCCAACCAGTACCGGCGCAAGGGCGGCGCTGAACAGAGCGCCGCCGCAAGCAGGCCGATGGTCCCCAGGACAATGCCGGCGGAACCGGGAACAGCCAATAGAACCGCCCCCTCCATCGAGGATCGAATGTAGCGCAGCGACGCGGCTGCATGTGAATCGAGGCGTACGGTCGAGTTAGCCATGCATCGACACTAACGGAGCAGACCGTGCATCGTCAAGTACTCTGCATTGTAGAGTTAACATAATGCACTGCCAATTTGCAGGCTTCCCGCAATGGAATGTCACCTTCTTCCCGTGCTTTCCGATCTATCCAATGTAACGACTCTTTCCGCGAGCGTATGGGAGCGCGAAAAAATGAACATGCCTGGAGGTTGGGAATTCAAAGCTGCGTTACTGGCCGCCGCATTGGCGGCGATGACAGCGGGCGCGCACGAGCCCGGTAAAGCCGAGGTCTCCGCCGATGCGACCGGCGCGATCGAGACTTTCAACGTCAATGGTCATACCAACACCGACGGCGCCTTCTTTCAAAGCCTGGGCACGAACGGACGCTCCTGCTCCACCTGTCATGTCGCGGATCAGGCCATGAGCATCGCTCCGCCGCAGATTCGCCAGCGCTTTGAGCAGACTCATGGCGGCGACCCGCTGTTCAATGCGGTCGATGGCGCGAATTGCGCGAATGCCCAGGCCGCGAGCGAGTCGGCGCATAGTCTGCTGTTGTCGCATGGGCTCATACGCATCGCATTGGCCGTGCCGGCCAATGCCCAATTTACCGTGACCGCCGTTCATGATCCTTACGGGTGCGCCTTGGTACGCGATTCCACCGGACGCTTGATACTGTCCACTTACCGGCGGCCCCTGCCGAGCACCAACCTTCGATTCTTGAGCACCATGATGTGGGATGGACGCGAGTCTCCCGCGACCTCGCCGTTGAACAATGGGCAAACGATTGCGGCCAACTTGCACGCCGACCTGATGCAGCAAGCGAAAGATGCGGTTTCAACCCATGCACAAGGCACCGTGGTCCCGACCGATGCGCAGTTGAACGACATCATCAACTTCGAAATGGGCCTGTCGACGGCACAGGTCTATGATCGGTTTGCGGGCAGTCTCGAGGCGCACGGCGCGCTTGGCGGCGCAGCCTATCTGGTCGGCGAAGAATATTATCCGGGGATCAACGATGTGCTGGGCGCCGATCCCAATGGGATTGCGTTCGATGAATCCAGCATGACGCTGTTCGCTGCTTGGGAGAACGGCGGCAATGCCTATCGCGAGGACGATGCCGGGCGCGGTCCGTCCGATCGCCGCGCTGCGCGCAGCGACATCGCTGCCGGAGAGGTGCTGTTCAACACGCTGCCGATCGATATCATTGCCGTGCGCGGCCTGAATGATAGCGCCGCATTGGGCCGCCCCGCGACAATCAAGGGCACCTGCACGACCTGCCACGATACGCCGAATGTCGGCAATCACTCCTTGCCGCTGCCGCTGGATATCGGCATCGCTCACACGCCGCGTGCGGGATTGGAAAACGATCCGAACATCGAGAAGGGCATTGCGGAACTCGACGAGCCGGATCTGCCCGTATTCCTGGTCAGCGGCTGCCCGACTCCGTTCGGCGCCGGCCAGCCGGTTTCCTTTTACACCACGGACTTGGGCAAGGGCATGATCAGCGGTTTGTGCAGCGATTTGAATCGGGTAAAAGGCCCCATCCTGAGAGGCTTGGCGGCCCGGGCGCCTTACTTTCACAATGGCGCCGCGGCCACCCTGCTGCAGGCGGTGAATTTTTACAACCAACGCTTCTCGATGAATTTGACGGAGGAGCAAAAGCGCCAGCTCGTCGCCTTCCTGAATTCCCTGTAGAACGTCCAAGACGATCGCGTATTATGTTCTCGCCCAAATTCAAGGCGGGCGAGATGCGTTGATCCGTCAATACTAGGGGGATGGCAATGACGATGAAATTGAAGACCGGCTTGGGTGCGTTGTTGGCGATTGCCGCATTCACGGTCGCGCAAATGGCGAGCGCAGCCGACGTCACGGGCACGTGGATCATGGCAGTCGAGACGGGCGCGGGCAGCGGCTCTCCAACATTTATCCTGGTTCAGAAAGGCGAAGCGCTCAGCGGTAGCTACAAGGGTCAACTGGGCGAGGCGCAAGTGACGGGCACGGTCAAGGGCGAAGAGGTAACGATTGAATACAAAGTCGAAGGGCAGGGGCAAACCCTCGCCGTTAAGTATTCAGGCAAGACCGACGGCAAGACGATGAGCGGCAAGGTGTCGCTCGGGCAATTGGGCGAGGGGACTTTCACCGGCAAGAAACAGTAACGCGCCCGCCTCCGTCCCTTTGGGGAGTTGGCTCCCCTTTTGCCGATTCGCCCATCGATTGCCTCCGGCGACGGGTTCCTGTAGTCGCGAGCCCGGCGCGTTTGCGAAGTAGTTCTCATCTTTCATCTTTGCCCTAACTGTGACGGCCATTCCGGCCGTTCCGGCGCACCCAAATGTGACCCAGGGCATGTCGTAAACCCTTCATTTGCCGGAACCTTATTGTGTTAAGCGAAACACGAAACACTCGTGGTGCACGAGTGTGATCGCAGCGCAACAGGGCCGGTCAAACGGCGATCGAGAAATGGGAACAACGATGCCGAAAACTCTGAGAAAACATGAGGTTGCCGCGCCGGAGCCTGCTGAGCGTCCGCAGCCCCAGCCGGTGAAGAAACAAAAGCTCTCGGTCCTTTTGGTCACCGCCGATGACGCTCTGTGGCCGCTGGTCGGCGCAGACCTGAACGGCGGCCTGGTCCTGAAGCAGCTCGATTCGATCGACGAGCTGATCAATTCCACACCATCCGGCCAGGCCGCGATCGTCCTGTGGGACGCGCGCAGCCACCCAGACCCTGCCGCCATATTGTCGCGGCTGCATTTGCACTCATCGCGTTTTGCCATCGTCGCGTTGGATAGTGAAACGAGTGGTAATGCGTGGACGCTGCCCATTCAACAGCGGCAACTCGTCGCCCACGTGGGACTGCCGATCGTCGGCACTGTCTTGTCGACCGCGCTCGATAGTGCGCATGAAGAAGTGAATTCGCGATTGGCTCTGTTGGGCGATGGCGACGGCGCAATCCCACCGGCCGCCACCTCCGGTTCTCCGAAGAAACCGTGGCTGGTGCCGGCCGTGATCGGCGGCGTGGTGATCGCCGGCGCTGTTGCATTCATCGTCATGCGTCCAGGGTCCACGGACGTCAAGCCGGCGCCCGTGGCGGCATCCGCTCCGGCCAAGGGTGCGGCGGCGCCCGCTGCTCCCGTCAAATCATCGGCTGAAGCTGATGAGAAGGTGGATGCACTCATGGAGAAAGCGCAGCAAGCCATGCTTGATCGGCATTTCATCGATCCGGCGGCCGGCAGTGCGCTTTCCCTGTATCGAGAAGTGTTGGTCATCAACCCGGACAACGGCGAGGCGCGGCAAGGCTTGCAGCGTCTTTCCGAAATATTGATCGCACGAGTGCAGTCGGCACTCGATGACCGCAAGTTCGACGCGGCATTGCAGTACCTGGAAACGGCACGCAGCATCGATGCCAGCGATAGGCGTCTCTCCGCCCTCGATGAAAAAATCGCAAGCCTGCGTGCCGAATTGGGTCCCGCGCAGATTCTTGCGGCCATCAATGCGCAGAATTTCGACCGCGCGACGCAGCTCATTGATGAGGCGGCGCGCACCAAAGCCCTGCCGCCCGCAAAACTGGCCCAGCTGCGCGATGAGGTACATCGTCGACGCGACGACTTTGAAGTTTCGCGGCTGCTCAAGCTCGTCGACACGCGCATCCAACAGGATCATGTGATCGATCCGCACAACGATAGCGCGGTCTACTATCTCGATCAGGCGAAGCAAGCGGGTGCCGGCGGCCCGGCGCTGCAGGGGCTGGCCCAGGACCTGCTCAAGCGTCTCGCGCAAATGGGGCACGCCGCGGTCCAGCAGCGGAACTTCAACGACGTTGATCGAGTCCTGGCGGAAATGCATCTCATGGGCGCGCCGCAAGCGTCGATAGCGAGCCTGCAGCACGAGCTCAACGCAGCACGCACCCAGCAAGCGGCGCAAAAATCCGACATGCCGCAGTACCTGGAGCTTGCGCAATCGCGCTTGGCCCAGGGCAAGTTGACTGAGCCGGACAATGACAACGCGGTGTTCTACGTGAATCAGCTGCGCACGGCCGAACCCAAGAACAGCGGACTGGCGCAGATCACCGGTGCGGTGCAGGCGCAGATCATCGACCGAGCCCGTTTGTCGCTCGACGCCGGCGATATGGAGAAATCCGAGGCATTGGCGCAAACCGCGGCCGGTCTCGGGGCCTCGCCGGATCTCGATGCACTGAACGATCGTATTCGCCAGAGGAAGGCGGCCGGCGGCGCGCTGCTGCAGATGCCTGAACAGTCCTTGACGCGCGTGAACAAGCTCGATGTCCAATATCCCGCGCGGGCGCTGCAGACCAATGTCGAAGGTTGGGTGGAGCTCGGTTATACGGTCGGAGCCGACGGCGCGGTGACGAACGTGAAGGTCCTCAATGCGGCGCCTCCCAGGGTGTTTGAGGCATCGGCCAGCAAGGCGGTCAGCCACTTGCGCTACCAGCCGGTGATTCAGGGCGGCAAGGCGATCGCGGTCGGTACGCAGGTGCGCATCGTTTATCGCGTTCCCAAGTAATGACAACGAGATGAACACTCAAACCGCAACGACAACGTCGACCGCCACAACGGCCACGACCGCCACAACGGCCACAACGGCCACGACCGGCACAATGCTGGTTCCCCCGGTTGGCGGTGAACGCGGCCGCGGAACGGTTCTTTGCCTCATTGTGCACGATGAGCTGGAATTGAGATTGCGGCTGGCCGGCCTGGTGCGTCGCGCGATGCCGAAAATCGATGCCGACACGGTCACGCGCGCAGGTTTCGAGGCCATTTCAATCGAACGCCTTCGCGCCTATGTGGCGGTGATGTTCATCGTCGAGTTCAGCCCGCCGGAAGCGGCAACCGGATCGCTGGCCTCTCTCAAGCGTCTGCACGAGCAGGCGCCGAATCTGCCGATATTCGTGTTTGCGCGCGGCGGCAACGAGCGCAGCGCGGCGCGCGCCATGAAGCTCGGGGCAAGCGACTACTGGCCGATCCATTCCGTGATCGTCGGCGAACTCTGCGGTGCGCTGCAGCCTTTGCTCGATCAGTCTGCAGCGGCCGCGGGCGCTACGAATACGGCGGCAGACCGGTGGCGCCAGCCGGAAGTGGCCGGCTATACCATGATGAAAAAGATCGCGCAGTCCGCGGCGGCCAGCGTCTATCTGGCGCGCAACGATGAGTTCCCGCAGCCGGTCGCCTTGAAGATCGAGGCGATAACCGGACAACACGTCGTATCGCAAGCCGATCGCGAGCGCTTCACCAAGGAATGTGAAATTCTTTCCAAGTTGAATCACCGCTCGATCGCCAACGTGCTCGATTTCGGCACGACCGATGACTATCTGTATCTTGCCCTGGAATACTTCCCCTGCGGCAGCTTGCGCGAGCGTCTGAAACACCCGGTGAGCGAAGCGGACGCCGTCAACTATGCGCATCAGATCGGCGAGGCGCTGCAAATCGTCCACGCAGCGCGCGTGGTACATCGCGATCTGAAACCGTCCAATCTCATGCTGACCAATGAAAATCGCCTGGTTCTCATTGACTTCGGCTCCGCCCGAACTCAGTTCATGCCGAGCGACCTGACGAAATCCGGCGATTGCACGGGCACACCTTACTACGTGTGCCCGGAGCAGATCGATGACCGTGAGCCCGACGCGCGAGGTGATCTCTATAGTCTGGGCGTGGTGCTGTACGAAATGCTCTGTGGCACGTTGCCATTCACGGGAAAAACTCTTGCGGAGATGTTGACGGCGCATCGTTCGGCGCCTGTGCCGCGCCTGCCCGAGCACCTGGCGGTCTACCAGCCGATCATCGATCGCCTGTTGGCGAAAAACCCCAAAGACCGGTACGCCTCCGCCGCCGACTTTCTCGATGCCTTGGACACCTTGCGTGCGGAATTGATGACTCGCAAACCCAGCAAACCACAGCGGAGCGCTTGATTCATGAACTTTCGTTTTGCCAGTTCCCTAGCCTCCCGTGTGTCTGCCGGCGGCCTCGTCGTGCTGGTCGTCATCCTGGCCTTGAGCTTCGTTGCCATCGTTCTGATACCGGGCCTGGAACTCGCCAGCCAGCTGGCTGACAGCACCGTGGCGCTGAAATTCGTCGGCCAGCAACAACGTAATCCAGCGCTCATCCACGCGTCGCTGGACTCGATGCACGATCGCCTGACCACCCATGGCTACATCCAGGAATCTCTGGACCAGCTGCGGGACGCAGCCACCAAGCTCGACGCCGGGCTGCATGAGATGGACGCGCCGCGGCGTGCCGGTTGGTTCGCCCTGGTGGGCGCATCCGCCAAGGGTGAGCCGATTGCGGGTAAACATGCGGCGGCATTGCGCGATCTGTGGGCCAAGGAACAGGAATCGCTCGAACCGATATTGAAGTTCAAGGGCGTTCCTTACCAGGACAACGAATCAACCGGCACCGTGCTCAACGAGAGCGGCAAGCAATTGGAACGGGACGTCGCCGCCGCAATCCGTGCCGGCAAGCGCGTCATTCCGCTGCTCGACAGCGAACTGGGGGCAATCGTCACCGACTTGCAGGCCGGCAATGCGCGATCGGCCACGCAACTGCGGTGGGTCATGTTGACCGGCCTATTCATCGCGATCGTCCTGGCGGCGCTGGTGACAACCTTGCTGCTGGCGCGCCGGCGCCAGGACTCATCATTGCGCCAGGCACGTCAGCAGACCACCGATATCTTGCGCACCGTCAAAGACGGCTTGTTCTTGCTGGACGAGAAGCTCGTGATCGGTGCGTCGTACTCGAGCGCGCTCGAATCGCTGTTTCAGCGCAGCGACTTCGCCGGGCTGCCGTTCGAGGATTTGCTGAGAAACATCGTCTCTGAAAAGACGCTGTCGACCGCGGTGAAGTTCGTCGGCGTGCTGTGGTCGGAGCGCACCAAAGAGAACCTGGTCAAAACCATCAACCCGCTCGGCGAGGTTGAGGTCAACCTGGATACCGGGCAGGGCAAGGTTGCCACGCGCTACCTGCAATTTGAATTCCATCGCGTGCGCGTCGACGGGAAAATCACCCACGTACTGGTGTCGGTATCGGATGTCAGTACCCGGGTGGATCTTGCGCGTGAACTGCAGTCCTCTCAAACCCAGGCGCAGGCGCAGGTCGATACCTTGTTGGGTATTTTGCATGTCGATCCGGCACAGCTTGCCTCATTCTTGAACGACTCCAACGCCGCCATGAAAATGATCAATGCGGTGCTGCGTGAGCCGGCGCGCGAGGAAAGCGCGTTCCGCAAGAAGCTCGACACCCTTTTCCGGCAGGTGCACTCGGTCAAAGGCGAGGCCGCAGCCCTGGGATTGTCCTCCATCGAGAGCCGCGCGCATTCCTTCGAGGATGACTTGAAGGTCCTGCGCGAGAAATCGGACCTGTCAGGCAACGACTTTCTTCCGCTGGTCATCAAGCTGGATGACTTGTTGACTCATCTGCAATCGGTTGGCGACCTGGTGTCGCGCCTTGCACGCCTGCACGTGGCCGCGACCACGGGCCACGATGTGGCATCTCACACGGATACGGCTGTGATCGAGCATGGCGGCTCGGAAATCGTCGCCAGACATGACAACAGCGTGGCCAGGCATGACAGCAGCGTGACCTCGATGCTGCAGCAGCTGACCGCGCGGGTGGCCAACGAAAACAACAAAGAGGTGGCGCTGCAATGCATGGGATTCGATACGGTACCCGATGAGTATCGGCGCATCGTCAAGGACATAGCCGTGCAGGCGGTACGAAACTCGATCGTGCATGGCATTGAGTCGGCTAGCGAGCGGGTTGGGGCCGGCAAGCCCACGCAGGGTCAGCTCAAGCTGATATTCCAGGAACTCGGCGACGCAGGCTACAAGCTCATCGCGGAAGATGACGGGCAGGGCTTGTCGACCGACAAGATCAAGCACGCCGCACTGAAAAAGGGGTTCATCACTCCGGAAAAGGCAGCGGTCTTGGATGCCAAGCAAGTGTTTTCTCTGCTTTTCCAATCGGGATTCTCCACTGTCGAGAATGCCACCAAGGATGCAGGGCGCGGCGTGGGCATGAATTTGATGGCCGGTCTCATGCAGCAGATCGGCGGGAAGGTTTCCGTGGCCACCGTGCCCGGGAAATTCACGCGACTTACAATGAGCATGCCGCCGGCCAAGCGTGCGGGGAAAACGGAAGCGGCCTGATGGATACTGCGGTTCGCTCCAAACCTTCGCTCAAGCTCATGATCGTCGATGATTCCAACATCATCCGGCGGCGCATCGAACGTTCTCAGCAAATCGCGCGCCTCGAGGTGGTCGGCGCCGCCAGCAATGGCCGCGCCGCGGTCGAAATGTTCCTGCGCACCCAGCCCGATGTCGTCACCATGGATTTGACCATGCCGGAAATGGACGGCATAGAGTGCGTCGAGGAACTGATTGCGATCAATTCCAACGTATTGATTCTGGTCGTTTCGGCGCTTGCCGACAAAGCGACAGCGGTGGAGGCGATCGAAAAAGGAGCGAACGGATTTCTGTGCAAGCCGTTTACCGATCGCCAGCTCAATGATGCGTTGGAAGAGCTGCTGTCGGAGGCTTGAGAATGTTCAAAGAAGCAGAAATCCGCACATTTATCGAGGGAACTACGAATTATTTCGAGACCTCCGCGCAACAGTCGGCGACTGTCGGATCGCCCTATCTGGTCACCGACGGCAAGCCGGGCGCGTATGAATATACCGGGGTCATCGGCATCACCGGCGCGCGTAAAGGCGTGGTTTATTTCACCGCGCCGCGCGGCATGCTCACGGTATTGCTGATGCGCATGCAGGAAACGGACACCAGCGACGAAAACATCAAGGATCTGGTCGGCGAAGTGGCCAACACCATTTCCGGAAATGCGCGCCGCGACTTCGGCAAGAATTTCGTCATATCCGTGCCGGTCGTCATCGCGCACGACCTGGACAAGGTGACGACGCCGCACCCGCGGTCTTTCGTGATCCCCATCAACTGGCGCACGCATTCCGCCAAACTCGTGGTCTGCCTCGAGTAATTATTTGTCCGGCCGGAGCTGCATTGCCTACTTCCCGTCGACCGAGAACGCCAACAAAACGTTGACGCCGTTGCCGCCGGTTCGCGCCGCACCGTTGAATCCGGACATCGTGTACAGCATGCCGCCGGCGATGGTCGGACCCATGCCGTCGATGCCGCCGCCGGGCTGAGCCTGATTGCCGTTGGCGGTGCTATAGGTTTGGGCGGTGGTGCTGAATTCCCACACTATCTTGCCGCTGGACGCATCGTAGGCCCGCAGCCATCCATCCAAGGTCCCCGAGAATACCAAGCCCGGCATGACGGCGGGCGCGGCGGATTGAGCGCGCACGCACGCGCCCCTGGTGAAGTCCTTCGATCGATCTCCCGCATAGTGGCAGGGGGCGATCGGCGCCGGCGTGCTCCAGATGATCTTGCCGCTGAAGGGGTCAAGTGCATTCAATCCCGGCTTGCCGGGCGTTTTGTACTCGGTGGAGGGCGGTGCGCCCGCCGCCACGCCGATTTCATTGAAGACTTGGCCGATGTCCGAATTAGGCACGAAAACGTAGCGGTTGTCCGCGCCAATGCCCCATTCCACGCCGCCCAGCGGCGAGCCCGCGCCGACCGCGGTTTTCCACAGCGTGCGCCCGCTGTCAGGATCGACGCCGTAGACGATGCCGGACTTTTGGCCGGCCACGAGGATTTGCCTGGCGCCGCGCTTGAATAAAATGGGCGTGGCGCCGAAGTCGAAGTCAGGGCCCGTCGGCGTCGGACAGTTGGCCACTTTCACAGGACCGCTGCAGCCGACGATGAAATTGTCATGCGTGGTCACCTGGTTTCTCCAGCGTACCTTGCCGGTCTTCATTTCCAAAGCGACGATGGCATCGTCGCCCTCGGTGGCTGCGTCCGTGTAGCTGTCACCCGTGACCACATAGACCAAGCCGCGCTTCGCATCGACCGTCGGCGATGCCCAGACGGGCGCGCCCGCCGGGCCTTGCATCTGTACGCCGTTGGCATTCTTGCGCGTGGGCGCGAATGGCTCCGTGATCATGGAAGTCTGCCACTGCTTCCGGCCGGTCTTCACATCCAGCGCGGCCAGGCTCCCGCGGAATGTGCAGCAGGAATAACTCGGCTGCATGGCCGCCACTTCCTCGCCTGAGGAGAGCGGCACGAATATCTGATCGCCCGACACCACCGGTGTGCCGGTGATGGACGAAGCCGGGTGATTTTCCAGCGATTCGCTGTGCCAGATCTCCGCGCCGGTTTGCGCGTCGAACGCGCGCACCACCCGCTTGCCGACACCGACAAAGGTCGCCCAGCCGCTGGGCGAAATCGACGAACGGATGACCATGGGCGTCGTGCGTGATGAGGCATCCTCGATGGCCCAGTGCACACAACCGGACTTGGCATCCAAGGCATAGAACTTTCCGCCGCGGTTGGTGATGAACAGCCAATCGCCGACCACGATGGGCTGACCCCCGCCCGGCATGGAAAAAGCCCACTTCACTTTTAAGCGAGGCACATCGGCAGCCTTGATTCCGGGGTTTGGTTGAAAACGGCTGGAATTTTCATCGGGTCCCAAGGTGGGCCAATCCGAGGCGCCGGCCTGGATGGGCCCGTTCGTCGCGCATGGTTTATCGGTGCCCGCCGCGCCCAGCTGTTGGCCGGGCGCCAGGAACAATGCCACGGCGTCGATTTCCGGCCGCGACAATCCTTTCGCCATGGGAGCCATCACGCCCGTCGTCAATGCGCTGACAATGTCCGCCGGGGAACGAAAGGCCAATTCCGCCCGGGTGGGCGCCCGTTCCACCGCCGGCTCGTGACAACTCTTGCAGCGGGTGTTGAACACGGACTCACCGTTCGCAGGTTGAGTTGCGCTCTGCTGGGCCATGAGAGCTCCCGCGCCCAACATGAATATCGCGGCGCTTGCGCCAATCAAGATCCGGCTATTGCTCATGGAACCCGACTCCCTCAAAGATCCGATTTTTCGTTCAAGACGCTTTCTTGTTCAAGAGAATCCAATCCACCGGCCGGCCAGCGCAACAGTCAGCCACGCGGCCAACGTCAACGCCGTCACGCTGCGGATGCCCACGCCTGCAGCGCCTCGCTTGACGAGCGGATTGAACGCTGAATAGGTAATCACCAGCGCGACGATGAGCGAAATCATTTTCACCCAAAAGGCTTGCCGCCCGTAGAGCTTCACCGGTTCGGAAATCCCCAGCAATATTCCCGTGAGCAGCAGCACGATCACCGCGCCGTTCATATAGCGATGCGCGCTCTTGTAAATTTCAGCCGGCGGCGTCTTCAAGCCCACTCCCAGCACCGCCAGGGAAATGATCAGCACCGAGCCCCCGAGCAGCGCCAACGCCAGCAGATGCGTCGACTCGATCGCCGGGAACAACCAGGTGGATTCTCGAATGGTCTGGCCGAGCGCCGAGGCTTCGATGGTTTGCGCGGTGTGATACAGCGTCATACTCAACCCGGATCCAACGGACAGCCGGTGAGCTCCGCCATGGCCGCAGAGGTGATGCTGTCGCAGTCGAACCAGTTGTACGCAATGAGCCGGCCGAAAACGATGACGCAGCCCCAGGCACCCAGGGAAATGACGGCGCAAATCTTCGACTTTCGCGGCACCGGCCCCAAATCCCACACCGCTTTGTCGCGTTCCACTCTGAAGGTAAAAATGGCGATGTTGACGGCCGCGATGAGAATCATGAGGCACTTCAGTCTGAACCAAAGGCTGTGATAGGTGCGGATCGGAATGGCCAGAAACAACATCGCGCCGGTGATCACCAGCAGTACGAAGCCCGCCACGGTCCAGGGCAGCATCTTCGAGAGCATCTGCGACACCGGAACGTTAGTATAGGAAATACCTAACAACCGGAGGTCCACCATGGCGATGGTGCCGACGAACAACATGATGGACATAACGTGCGCGGATTCTGTAATCGCGTACATATACAGCGATTCGTGCAGTCCGATGCTCCAGGGCGTATCCGCCAATTTGGTGACCAGTCCCTCGAGCATTGTTTCCCCGCCTGTTATATATCACCCGCGGCTAGCCTTTGATTACTCGAACAATCTTCAGGACGCAACGGAAATTGTATTGCCAAAACAGCGATCTAAAGCGATTATACGCAACGATTATACGGGCCCGTTTCGCGCCGTCCAGCAATGCTCGGCGTCGAAAGCCAAGATTTCGATACGTTCAGGGTCTAATCAATATGTTGCCGGCTGGAGGAAATCTCAAATGAATTTTCGCACTGATAAGACGGGGAGTCTTGCCGTTGTGTTGGTTGCAATGGCCGCCATCGGCGCACCTGCATTGGCGCATCACGCGTTTCAGGCTGAGTTCGACGGCAATGTGCCGATCATGCTCCAGGGCAAAGTCACCAAGGTCGAGTGGATCAATCCGCATACCTGGGTGCATATGGACGTTCTCACCAACGGCGTATCTCAAGAATGGATGATCGAAGCCGGCACGCCGAATACGTTGTTGCGCGCGGGGCTCACGCGCGACTCGCTGAAGGCGGGCGAAGAAATCATTGTCCGTGGCTACCGGGCGAAGGATGCGCGCTGCCGTCCTGCCTGCAAAGCGAACGGCCGCGACGTCACGTTCCTGGATGGTCACAAAGTATTCATGGGCTCGAGCGGCACGGGCGCGCCTAAAGACGGCGCGGATCCGAACGAGAAATAAAAACCCGCAGCGATCATCCAATGTCTTTGACCGAAGGGGGAAGTTCTGAATAACAAGATCAAGGTATTGGCTCTGGTGAGCTTCATCGGATCGGTGGGGGCACTGACCCAGAGCTATGCGGCGCCCGCTGCGGCGGCCCACAAGACACCGACCAGCGGCGCAATTGACCGGGTTGCAGGGCACCCCAATTTCAGCGGCGTCTGGTCGGTGATGAACACGGCCAATTGGGATATCGAACCGCACCTCGCCAGCGCTGCGCTGGAATTGCGCGCCGGTCCGGTGGTCCCAGTACCCGCCAAGGCGATCGTTGCGCTAGGCGCCGTGGGTTCGGTGCCCGCCGGCATGGGCGTGGTTGAAGGCGGAAAGATTCCTTACACGCCCGAAGCGCTTGCCAAGAAGCAGGACAATCAAAAGCACTATTTGGACCGCGACCCGGAGGTGAAGTGCGACCTGCCCGGCGTGCCGCGCGCCAACTACATGTCCATGCCGTTCCAGATCGTGCAGTCAGCAAGGACCATGCTGTTCTCCTACGAGTACGACGGTGCGGTGCGCGACATTCTTTTCAACGATCCGGGTCCGGCGCCGATCGATAGTTGGATGGGCCAATCGGTTGGGAAGTGGGAAGGCGATACGCTGGTGGTGACGGTCACCGGACAGAACGACAGTACCTGGTTCGACCGCGCGGGTAACTTTCATTCCGGGGACATGAAAGTGGTCGAGCGCTGGACCCTGATGAACGAGAACACGATTCACTACGAAGCGCAGATCACGGACCCCGCCACGTTCACCAGGCCGTGGAAGATGAGCATGCTGATGTATCGCCGTCTCGGCGACGATGCTCGATTGCAGCAGTTCAAATGTGTCGAGTTCGTTGAAGAACTCATGTACGGCGACTTGCGCAAGGAGCCCCTGAAATGAGCGGGAAATTTACTGCCATTCTGGCCGGCGCCGCAATTTCGGCGCTGGCTGTCTCCGCCGCACTCGCGGCCGGCGCCTCGCCTGCAGCGGGTGCCTACAAAGCGCCGCTAAACACCCATGGTCAGCCGGATCTCGAAGGCACCTGGACCAACGCCTCTCTAACGGTGCTCGAGCGGCCGAAAGAGTACGGCAATCGCAGGGCGATGACCGACGAAGAGGTCAAAAAGGTCGAAGGCGATGATGCAAAGCTCATGGCTGACGGCAACAAACCCACCGACCCGAAGGTCAAGACCACCGATCTTCCGCACGAGTGCGGCCGCGGATTCAGCGGCGCCGGGTGCGGCTACAACTCCGCGTGGATCGATCCCGGTTCAACGGTCATGCGCGTCAACGGCGAGCCGCGAACCTCGTTTATCACCGATCCTGCGGACGGGCGCCTGCCCCCCTACAAGCCCGGCGTCGTTCAGACCAGCATGTACGTGCGTGCGCACTACGGCGAGAATCCGGAGAACCAGACGCTGGCCGAACGCTGCCTGACTTCGTTCGGCTACAGCGCCGGGCCGGTCATGCTGCCGTTGCTCTACAACAATAACTACGAGATCGCGCAGAGCAAGGATACGGTGGCCATTGTCGTTGAAATGGTCCACGACGTACGCTTGATCCGCATCGGCGCCAAGCATCGTACCGACGGTGCGCGCCCGTGGATGGGCGATTCCATCGGCTGGTACGAGGGTCCGACGTTGGTGGTTGAAACCACCAACTTCCCGGAGGCGACCGCGCTGCGCAGTGCTTGGAAGGAATTGAAGGTCACCGAGCGCTTCACGCGCGTCGGCCCGCATCGCATCCTCTATCAGTTCAAGGCAGAGGATCCGACCGTGTGGGACCGGCCGTGGAGCGGCGAATACGAGTTCAGCTCATCAAAGGGCCGGATCTTCGAATACGCCTGCCATGAGGGCAACTACGCGCTCGAGGGCATTCTTTCCGGCGCGCGTGCTGACGAAGCCGCGGCGGCGGAAAAAGCCAAAGCGGCCGCGGCCAACAAGACTGCCGCAGCAACTCCCGCGCCAAGCGGAACCAAGAAGCAGTAGACTTAAAAATCGGGCCCGTCAGTGCCGTGCGACGACGATCGGGTGCGAGGAGGACAGGCCGCCGTCCACGGCGATGGCTTGACCGTTGACATAGGAGGCCGCATCGGACGCTAAAAACAATGCGGTCTGTGCGATCTCTTGGGGCACACCGTAGCGCTGCAATGGATTCAGCTGCCCGATTCTGCCTTCACTGCCGCGCTCGCGGGCGCGTTCGAATATCGGGCGGGTCATGCCGGTTTCAATCAGCCCGGGGCAGATGGCGTTGATGCGAACGCCGGTGCCGGTCAGTTGGTTCGCCACCGTTTGCACCATACTGATGACGCCGGCCTTGCTGGCGCTATAGGGAACGCCGCCCGCGCCGGAGCGCAGGCCCGCCACCGATGCCGTGCAGATGATGGAGCCGCGCTTTTGCTTGACCATCTCCATCGCTGCATACTTGGCCAGAAGAAAAGTGCCGATCAAATTGATCTTCAATACTTCCGCCCAGCGCTCAACGGTTTCCTCGAAGAAGGGCACCAGGCCGCCGCTGATACCGGCGTTCGCGTAGCACACATCGAGGCCGCCGAATTCTTGCAGCGCTGTGGCCACCGCGCCGGCGACATCCTCCTCCGCGGAGGAATCCCTGACCAGGGCAATGGCGCGGCCTCCCCCTGCGCGAATCGCGGCCGCGGTGGACTCGACTTCCACGGCGCGATCCAGCGCCACCACGGCGGCCCCTTCGGCGGCGAACAACATGGCGCTGGCGCGCCCGATGCCGCTGGCCGCACCGGTCACGATCGCGGACTTGCCTTTTAATATATTCATGGCGCGCAGTATCGCCGCATGGTTCACCAGTGGCAACAAACTGCGCGCGAACCCTGACCGCCGCGCGGCGCGGCGTGTTTCAAGGCGCAGGCGTTGCGCCTATACTTCACCGCGCTTTCACAATCATTTTGCTCTTCGGGGGTATTTAAATGACCGACGACTCCAACAAGATTTCCCGGCGGGAATTTACCGCGCTATCGCTGGCAGCCGGCGTCACTGCCGCGGCAGGCGCGGCCGCTGCCGCTGCGGCGGACATGGTGGATACGGACGTCGTCGTGACGACTTCCAGCGGCAGCTGCGATGCCGCGTTGATTCATCCCAATGGGAAGGGTCCATGGCCCGGCGTGATTTTATTCGTCGACGTATTTGGTCTTCGGCCGACGATGCGGGACATGGCGAAGCGTTTGGCGGCGAACGGCTACACCGTGCTCGTGCCGAACCCCTACTACCGCACCACCAAAGCGCCGGGCCTGCCCATGACCCTCGACTTCGCGAGCCCGGATGACCGCGCCAAAATCGCCAAGGTGCGCGAGCCTTTGACCGATCAAGCCGTGATGTCGGACTCGAGCGCCTATGTAAAATTTCTCGACTCACAGGTGATGGTTCACAAGAAAGCCAAGATGGGCGTGTTCGGCTATTGCATGGGCGGCCCCATGACCATGCAGGCGGCCGCTGCCAATCCTGCCCGAATAGGCGCCGGGGCGTCGTTCCACGGCGGAGGGTTGGTGACGGACAAGCCGGACAGTCCGCATCTGAAGGTGCCGCAGATGAAGGCGCAATTCTATTTCGCCATCGCGATGAACGATGACCAGCGCCAGCCCGATGCGAAGACAAAGCTGGCGGAAGCCTTCAAAGCGGCCAATTTGCCGCAGAAGCAAGAGGTCTATGATGGCTGCCAGCACGGCTGGTGCGTCAAGGACATGCCCATGGGCCCTGATGGCAAGCCGCTCTACAACGAAGCTGGAGCCGAGCGAGCGTGGGGCGAACTGACCGCGCTTTACAAACGAGCCGTCGTATAAGTATTAAGTCATATCAGGCGACGGCGCTCGAGCGTCGTCGTCCTTTTCAAGCGTTCCGACGCCGCTTAGCGCAATTCAAACGACTGCTCACACCCAAGCCTTTGCTTCTCAAACGGCACTGCGCGCTGTTACATTAGTCGGCCAAAAACGACGGAACCCAGTTCTGCAGAGTGGAATAAAGATGAGCAAAGTCAAGGCAGGCTACGAGGTAAAGACGGGCATCGCCGTCATCAAATTCGACAATCCGCCGGTGAATAGCCTGGGCCTCGAAATGCGGCAGGACATCGTCGAGGGCATCGAACGCGCCAATGCCGACCCCGCCGTCGAGGCCATTGTCTTGATGGGCTCCGGTGCAGGCTTTTCCGGAGGCGCGGACATTCGCGAATTCGGTACGCCCAAGGCGTCGACCCAGCCGCACCTGATGACGGTCATCAGCACCGTCGAAGGCAGCGCCAAACCGGTGATCGCGGCCATCGGCGGTGTGTGCATGGGCGGAGGGCTCGAACTCGCCCTGGGCTGTCATTATCGGGTCGCCGTTGCGGGCGCAAAAATTGCCTTGCCGGAAGTGAAGCTGGGCCTGCTGCCGGGAGCCGGCGGCACGCAGCGCCTACCCCGCGTGATCGGTGCAGAGGCGGCGCTCAACATGATCGTCTCGGGCGCAACCGTTCCTTCCGAAAAGCTTCGCGGCACGCCCTTGTTCGATGCCTTCGCCGAGGGTGACTTGCCTGAGGCCGCCACGGCGTTTGCGCGCCGCGTGATCACCGAGAAATTGGGTGTGAAACGCGTGCGCGATTTGCAGGTCAACATGCCGAACCATGAGGCCTTTTTCCAGTTCGCGCGCAACAGCGCCAAGGCGCTGGGCGGCCGCTATCCGGCGCCGCTGGCGTGCGTGGAAGCGGTCGCGGCCGCCTTCGACAGACCCTTCGATGCGGGCATCAAACGTGAGCGCGAGCTGTTCGCGACCCTGATGTTATCGCCGGAATCCGCGGCGCTGCGCCACTTGTTCCAGGCGGAGCGCGCGGCGTCACACATCCTCGATGTGCCTGCGGACACGCCGGCGCGGCCGATTCGCAAAGTCGGCGTGATCGGCGCGGGCACGATGGGCGGCGGCATCAGCATGAGCCTCATCAATGCGGGAATCCCGGTCGTCCTGCTGGAGATGACGCAGGAAGCGCTCGACAAGGGCTTGGCGACCATGCGTCGCAACTACGGCGGCGCGCTCAAGAAGGGAACCTTGACCGAGTCCGCGCTCGATCAGCGCATGGCGCTCGTAACCCCGACTCTGGAGTATGCACGGCTCGTAGATTGCGATTTGGTCATCGAAGCGGTGTTCGAGAGCATGGACGTCAAGAAGCAGGTCTTTGAAAAACTCGATCAGGTGGTTCAGCAGGGCGCCATTCTCGCCTCCAACACCTCGGCCTTGAATCTCAATGAGATCGCCAAGTTCACCAATCGTCCCCAGGATGTCATCGGGCTGCATTTTTTCAGTCCGGCGAACGTGATGCGTCTGCTGGAAATCGTCCGCGGCGCCAGGACCGCGAAAGACGTTTTGGCCACGGCCATGCAGTTGGCCAAAAAAATCGGCAAGGTCGCCGTCATCTCCGGCGTCTGCGACGGATTCATCGGCAATCGCATGGTGGCTCGATACGGTGCCGCCGCTCACGATCTGATCATGGCCGGCGCGCTGCCGGCCCAGGTGGACAAGGCGCTGGAAGATTTTGGCATGGCCATGGGGCCGTTCCGCATGAGCGACTTGGCGGGTCTGGATATTGGCTGGGCCGCGCGCAAGCGCCGCGCCGCTGAATTTCCGGACCGGGATCTTTCGAATGTTGCGGACGATCTGTGCGAAGCCGGCAGATTCGGGCAGAAAACCGGCGCGGGGTTTTATCGCTATGAGGCCGGTTCGCGAAACGCCATCCCGGATCCTGCCGTCACCGCAGTCATCGAGAAGTATCGCAAGCAAAAGGGCATCACGCCGCGCAAGGTGTCCAACGAAGAGATCGTCGAGCGTTGCATCTATGCGCTGATCAACGAGGGAGCGCGTATCGTCGAGGACGGCATCGCGCAGCGAAGCTCCGATATCGACATCGTCTATCTCAACGGTTATGGCTTTCCCGCCTGGCGGGGAGGCCCGATGTTCTACGCCGATCAGGTTGGATTGAGCGAAGTGGCACGCGCGTTGCGGCACATTGCCGCGCAAGCGGCCGACAAGGCATTCTGGACCCCGGCGCCGCTGCTGGCGCGCCTCGCCCAGGACGGTAAGACATTCAGCGCATATAAAGGACCAGACAAGTGAACGAAGCCGTCATCGTTTCCACTGCGCGCACCGGGCTCGGCAAGAGCTGGAAGGGCGCTTTCAACATGACCTATGGCGCCACCCTTGGCGCACACTCCGTGCAGCACGCGGTGGCGCGTGCCGGCATCGACCCGGCAGAGGTCGAGGACGTGATCATGGGGTCAACCTTCGGTGAAGGGACCACGGGCGGCAACATCGCCCGCCAAATTGCGCTGCGGGCCGGTCTGCCCATCACCACCGCGGGCTTGAGCATCAATCGTTTCTGTAGTTCGGGATTGCAGTCGATCGCGTTGGCCGCCCAGCGGGTCATGACGGAGGGTGCGGAGGTCATTGTCGCCGGCGGTTTGGAAAGCATTTCCTGCGTGCAGAACGAAACCAATACGCACATGCGCCGCGATCCTTGGATTGATGAGCACAAGCCGACGCTGTATTGGAGCATGCTGCAAACCGCTGAAACGGTGGCGAAGCGCTACAACATCTCCAAGGAAGCTCAAGACGAATACGGCGTTCGCAGCCAGCTGCGAGCCGCCGCCGGCCAAGCCGCCGGAAAATTCAAGGATGAGATCGCCCCGATGACCACGACCATGGGCGTCATCGACAAGAATACCGGCGCCATCGCGACCCGCGAGGTCACGATTTCCAGCGACGAGGGCATCCGCCCGGATACCACGCTGGAAGGGGTCTCGAAAATCCGCTCCGCCATGCCGGGCGGTGTGATCACGGCGGGTAACGCCAGTCAATTCTCCGACGGCAGCAGCGCCTGCGTGGTGATGGACGCCAAGCTCGCGGAGAAGCGCGGCATGAAGCCACTGGGGATTTTCCGCGGCTTTGCCGTGGCCGGCTGCGAGCCCGACGAAATGGGCATCGGCCCGATCTATGCGGTGCCGCGCCTGCTCAAACGCGCCGGCGTCAAGATCAGCGACATCGATTTGTGGGAGCTGAACGAAGCGTTTGCCTGCCAGGTTCTTTACTGCCGCGACAAGCTGGGCATTCCCGACGAGCGCCTGAACGTCAACGGCGGCGCCATTGCCGTGGGTCATCCCTATGGTGTCAGCGGTGCGCGTCTGACCGGCCACGCGCTGATCGAAGGCAGGCGCCGCGGCGCCAAACTCGTGGTGGTCACCATGTGCATCGGCGGGGGGCAGGGAGCGGCAGGCTTGTTCGAGGTCGTCTAATGGGTTTGCGCGACTTATTCGAGCTGGGCGGCAAGGTGGCGCTGGTCACGGGCGGCTCGCGCGGCTTGGGATTGCAAATCGCGAAGGGCCTGGGCGAAATGGGTGCGAAGATCGCCATCAGCGCGCGTAAAGCGGCTGAACTTGAAGATGCCAAAGCCGACTTGAAGAAGCATGGCGTTGAGGCTTTGACAGTCACCAATGATCTGTCAAAGCCGGATCAAGTGCCGGTGCTGGTCGACGCCGTGGTCAAGCACTACGGCGGCATCAACATCCTCGTCAACAACGCCGGCGCAACGTGGGGCGCCAAGGCGGAGGAGCATCCTCTGGAGGCCTGGAACAAGGTCATGACGCTGAATGCGTCCAGCGTGTTTGCGTTGAGCCAGGCGGTGGCGAATCGCTGCTTCATTCCGCAGCGCTCGGGCAACATCATTGTGATCGCATCCACCGCCGCACTGCGCGCGGGCATGCAAATGAAAGCGGTGGCCTACTATTCCTCGAAAGCGGCGGCGCTGCATCTGACGCGCGCGCTGGCGGGCGAGTGGGGCCGGTACAACATTCGTGTCAATGCGATCTGCCCGGGCTTCTTCCCGTCGAAAATGGCCAGCGGACTTTTGGATTCCATGATGACCGATGTGATTGCGAGAACGCCGCTGGGGCGAATCGGCGGCGACACGGATCTGCAAGGCGCGGCGGTCTATTTGGCCTCAGAGGCGTCGCGGCACGTCACCGGCCAGTACATCGCCGTGGACGGCGGCGCCTCGAGCACATGACGATGAACATCCCTGCGGCGGGCCTGCGGCAAACCCCGGCGCGGCACAGCTTCGACACGGCGCGTCTCGCCGCGTGGATGCAGGGTCACATCGCCGGGTTTTCCGGTCCCATCGACGTGCAGCAGTTCGTCGGCGGTCAGTCCAACCCGACGTTCTTGGTGCAGTCGCCGACGCGCCGCTATGTGCTGCGGCGCAAGCCGCCGGGCAAGCTCCTGCCGTCTGCGCACGCCGTCGACCGCGAGTTTCGCGTGCTCGCGGCGCTGGAAGGCAGCGGCGTGCCGGTGGCGCACGTTCATGCGCTGTGCGAGGACAGTGAGGTGATCGGCAGCGCGTTCTACGTCATGGACTACGTCGAGGGCCGCATTTTTTGGGACGCATTGCTGCCGGAAGTGGCGGCGCAGCAGCGCCGCGACGTTTATCGCGAAATGGTGCGCGTGCTGGCCGCATTGCATTCGGTGGACTATGCCGCCGTGTCCTTGGGCGATTTCGGCAAACCAAGCCATTATGTCGAGCGGCAGGTCGCGCGCTGGACTCAACAATATCGCGCATCGGAGACCGACAAGATCGAGGCGATCGAACGCTTGATCGAATGGTTGCCGGGACACATTCCCGCCGACGAACAGACCTCCATCGTGCACGGCGATTTCCGCCTCGATAACACGATTTTTCATCCCGCCGAACCGCGCATATTGGCGGTTCTCGATTGGGAACTGTCGACGCTCGGTCACCCTCTCGTCGATCTGGCGTACTACTGCATGCGCTATCACCTGCCGGTGGCGGAGTTTCGCGGCCTCGGCGGGGTGGATCCGAAAACCTACCTGATTCCTTCCGAAGCGGAATGCGTGGCCGAATACTGCAGCTTGCGCGGCATCGCGCCGGTGGCACCCAGGGATTGGGCCTATTACTCGGCATTCTGCATGTTTCGGATGGCCGCCATCCTGCAAGGTGTGCTGGCGCGCGCCCTGCAGGGCAACGCCTCGAGCGACACGGCGCTGCAAGCGGGCCGCAGGACCCGGCCCCTCGCCGAGCTGGGCTGGAAGCTCGTACAGCAATCTTTCGACGTTTGAATCAAATCAAAGGATTCACATGGATTTTTCGCACAGTGACAAAGTTCGCGATCTGCAGGAGCGGATCAGCCAGTTCATGGACAACCACGTCTATCCCGCCGAACCGCTCTATCACAAGGAGCTCGAAGAAAACCGGCGCGCGGGCAATCCGTGGAAAGTGACCAAGGTCGTCGAGGACCTGAAGAAGAAGGCCAGGTCGGAAAATCTCTGGAACCTGTTTCTGCCGCACTCCGAGCACGGCGCAGGACTCACCAACCTCGAGTACGCGCCGCTGTGCGAAATCATGGGCCGCTCGCACATCGCCCCCGAGGCATTCAACTGCTCGGCGCCGGATACCGGCAACATGGAAGTGTTGGCGCGCTATGCCACCAAGGAGCAACAGCAGCGTTGGCTGGCGCCGCTGCTCGACGGCAAGATCCGCTCGGCATTTGCCATGACGGAGCCCAATGTGGCCTCGAGCGACGCCACCAATATTCAGTCCTCCATCGTGCGCGACGGCGACAGCTACGTGATCAACGGCCGCAAATGGTGGACCTCGGGCGCCGGTGACCCGCGCTGCGAAATCTTGATTTTCATGGGCAAGACAAATCCGGAAGCAGGCCGGCACAGTCAACAGTCCATGATTCTGGTGCCGATGAAGACACCCGGCGTCAAGGTACTGCGCACCCTGACGGTATTTGGCTACGATCACGCGCCGCACGGGCATGCGGAAGTCGACTTCGAGGACGTGCGCGTGCCGGCGGAAAATCTGCTGCTCGGCGAGGGGCGCGGCTTTGAAATTGCGCAGGGCCGATTGGGCCCGGGCCGGATTCATCACTGCATGCGCACCATCGGCGTGGCCGAACGCGCGCTGGAACTCATGTGCAAGCGCTCGCAGACGCGCGTGGCGTTCGGCAAGCGGCTGTCGGAGCAGGGCGTGACGCTCGAGCGCATCGCAGAGTCGCGCATCATGATCGATCAGGTGCGCTGGCTGGTGCTGAATGCCGCCTACATGATGGATACCGTCGGCAATCGGGCCGCCAAGGCCGAGATCGCCATGATCAAAGTGGCCGCGCCGGCGGCGGCCCTGCAGGTCATCGACTGGGCCATTCAAATGCACGGTGCCGGCGGCGTGAGCGACGATTTTCCGCTGGCAGCCCTCTGGGCCGGGATGCGCACCTTGCGCCTGGCGGATGGCCCCGACGAGGTGCATCGCGAGCAAATCGCCAAGCTGGAACTGTCGCGCTATCGGCCGAAGGCGTAAGCCGTGTCGAACGCGCACTTCAAATTTTGGCCGGCGCACGCCATGCACAATCTGATCGCGCCCGCCACGAATTTGTTTTACAACGCCGAGGTGTCGGCGCGGCGCTATCCCGACAAGCCCTTTCTCGTGTACTACGACACGCAGGTGAGCTTTGCGGCGTTTCACGACGAGGCCGAACGCATTGCCGGATATCTGCAGCGGGAGTGCGGGGTTCAAAAGGGCGATCGCGTGCTGCTGCTCATGCAGAACAGCCCGCAGTTCATCATCGGCTACTACGGCATCCTGCGCGCGAACGCGGTGGTCGTCCCATTGAATCCGATGAATCTGACGCAGGAACTGCTGCGCTACGCGAAAGATGCCGGCGCCGCGACGCTGCTGGTGTCCCAGGAGCTGTACCCGCGCATCGAGCCGCTGCTCAAGAGCGGGGATCTGAAGCATGTGATTGTCGCGGCGTACTGCGATTACTTGAAGGAACCGACGACCCTGACCGTACCGGACTTCATCAGCGCGGCGCGCGTCGATTACCAGTCGCGGGGCTTGGCGCTTTGGAAGGACGTGCTCGCAGCGGATCTGACGCCCGGGCCCCTGACCGCGGGCCCGGACGATCTGTGCGTGATGCCGTACACCTCCGGCACGACGGGACAGCCCAAAGGCTGCATGCATAGCCACCGCTCGGTCATGCACACGGCCGTGGCCGGCGCGCAGTGGTTTGCCCTGCAGCCCGAGATGACGCTGCTGGCCGTTGCGCCGATGTTTCATGTGACCGGTATGCAAGGCGGCATGAATGGGCCGCTGTTCGTCGGCAACACCATGGTTCTTCTGCCGCGGTGGGACCGTGAAGTGGCGGCGCAATGCGTCGAGCGTTACAAGGTCGCGAGTTGGACGGCGATTCCGACCATGATTCAGGATTTTTTCTTGAATCCGAATATCGACAAGTATGATCTGTCGTCGATCCGGCGCTTGAGCGGCGGCGGCGCCGCCATGCCGGCCGCCGTCGCACAACGGCTCGCCAACGTGGGTATTACCTATGTCGAGGGGTATGGACTCACCGAGACCATCGGCGCCACGCACATCAACCCGGCCGATCACTCGAAGCAGCAGTGCCTGGGCATTCCGATCCACGATGTGGATTCGCGCGTCATCGATCCGGCCACGTTGCGTGAATTGCCGCCCGGCGAGGTGGGCGAGATCATCATGCACGGTCCTCAAGTGTTCTTGGGTTACTGGAAGAAGCCCGAGGATACGGCGCAGGTATTCGTGGAGCTCGACGGCAAAAAATTCTTTCGCAGCGGCGATCTGGGCAGGGTGGACGAAGAGGGTTACTTCTTCATCGTCGACCGATTGAAACGCATGATCAATGCGTCGGGCTACAAGGTATGGCCGACCGAAATCGAGTCGCTGATGTACCAACACCCGGCGGTCCAGGAAGCCTGCATCATCGGCGCCAAGGATGCGCATCGCGGCGAGACGGTCAAAGCCGTGATCGTGCTCAAGGCTGAATGGCGCGGCAAAATCGAAGCGCAGCCCATCATCGACTGGTGCCGGGAAAATATGGCGGCCTATAAGGTGCCGCGCGTCATTGAATTCGTCGACGCATTGCCCAAATCCGGCGCCGGCAAGATCATGTGGCGCGAACTGCAGGAACGCGAAAACGCCAAAGCAACTCCTCAAACGGCGGCGCAATCATGAAAGCACTACTCAGCCGTCAAGCGGGCGGCCCCGAATCCCTCGTGCTCGAAGAGATTCCGGAGCCTGTGCCGGGACGCGGCGAAGTTCGCATCAAGGTGCGTGCCGTGGGCGTCAATTTTCCGGATCTGCTCATCATCCAGGACCTGTATCAAATCAAGCCGCCGAGGCCCTTTGCGCCCGGCGGCGAACTTTCCGGGGTGGTCGAAGCGTTGGGCGAGGGCGTAAGGAACCTCGAGGTCGGCGACCGCGTTTTGGTGAGTCCGGTGCGCAGCGCCATGGCAGAGAAAGCCATCGGCAACGCAAAGAATTGCTGGAAGATTCCCGACAGCATGCCGTTCGACGAGGCGGCGGCGCTGCTCCTGACCTACGGCACGTCGCAGCACGCCTTGAAAGATCGCGCCCAACTGCGTTCCGGCGAGACGCTGCTCGTGCTGGGCGCGGCCGGCGGCGTCGGCCTGGCTGCCGTGGAATTGGGCAAGGCGATGGGCGCCCGCGTCATCGCAGCCGCCTCGAGCGCGGACAAACTGGCGCTGGCACGCGAGCACGGCGCCGACGACGGCGTTCAGTATCCGGTCGGACCGCTTGATAAGACGGCCGCTCGCACCCTCACCGATAGTTTCAAGACGGCTTGCGGCGCGGATGGCGCCAACGTGATCTATGACGGAATCGGCGGTGACTACACCGAAGCGGCACTGCGCGCGATCGCCTGGGCCGGGCGCCACCTGGTCGTGGGCTTCACCGCCGGCATCCCCAAGCTGCCGCTCAATCTGGCGCTGCTCAAGGGCTGCGAAATCGTCGGCGTGTTCTGGGGCGAGTTCACCCAGCGCAGTCCTGCGGTGCACGCCGCCAACGTGGCGGCACTGATGGCGCTGTACCTGGATGGTAAAATCAAGCCTGCCGTAACCGAGCGATTTCCGCTGTCCCGCGGCGGCGAGGCCATCGCCAGATTGGGTTCGCGCGCCGCGCGCGGCAAAATTGTCGTAACGATGGATTGAAGGTACGCCTTCAAGGAAACAAGCATGGATCTCAAATACAGTCCGGAAGAAGAGAAATTTCGCGCGGAAGTGCGCGCTTTTTTCGATGCCGAATTACCCACGGACATCCGCACCAAGTTGCAGCTGGGAAGACGGATTTCCAAGGACGACATGGTGCGTTGGCAGAAGATCCTGTTCCGCAAGGGCTGGGGCGCCGTCAATTGGCCGACGAGTTTCGGCGGCACCGGTTGGGACATCGTGCAGCAGCATATCTTCGAAGAGGAACGCGCGGATGCCTGCGCGCCGCCGCAGAATCCATTTTCGCTGAAAATGCTCGCACCGGTGATGCAGACGTTCGGCAACGCCGCGCAACAGGAGTACTTCCTGCCGCGGATACTCTCCGGCGAGCACTGGTGGTGCCAGGGGTATTCCGAACCCGGATCAGGCTCCGATCTCGCCTCGCTGCGCACCAGCGCGGTACGCCAGGGCGATCACTACATCGTCAACGGCCAGAAGACCTGGAACACCATGGGTCAGTACGCGGACTGGATTTTCTGCCTGGTCCGCACCAGCAGCGATGGGCGCCAGCAACAGGGCATTTCGTTCTTGTTGATCGACATGAAGAGCCCCGGCATCACGGTCCGGCCCATCATCATGCTCGACGGCGAGCACGAAATAAACGACATCTTCTTCGACAATGTGAAGGTGCCGGTGCAAAACTTGATCGGCGAAGAGAACAAGGGTTGGACTTACGCAAAATTCCTGCTCACCCATGAACGCAGCGGCAATGCCGGCATCGGCATCTGCAAGCGCGCACTGAAGAAACTCAAGGAGATCGCGGCCGAGCAGATGTCCAACGGCCGGCCGCTCATCGAAGACTCGCGATTTCGCGACCGCATCGCCCAGGTCGAGATGGAATTGATGGCGCTGGAGATCACCAATCTGCGGGTGCTGTCGGCGAGCGCGAAGGAGAAGGGGGCGCTGGGTCCGGAGGTATCCGTTCTCAAGATCAAGGGATCGGAAATCATCCAGCAGCTGGCCGAGCTCAAGATGCATGCGCTCGGGCATGACGCGCTGCCCTATGTGCGTGAGGCGCTCGATCTGGCCTGGGTCGGCAATCCGCTGCTGAGCGCTCATTACCGCTCCTACGCGCCGCCGATTTCCGGGCAATACTTCAACCAGCGCAAGACCACGATTTACGCCGGATCCACCGAGATCCAGAAGAACATCATTTCGCAGATGATTTTGGGCCTCTAAAAGAGCAAACATGGAATTCAATTACAGCGAAGAGCAATTGGCGCTGCAGGACACGTTGCAGCGCTTTATTTCACGCGACTACGACTTCGACAAGCGCCGCAAATTCTCTGCATCGAGCCTCGGGTATTCCGCGGAAGTCTGGAGCCAGTTCGCGGAACTGGGGTTGCTGGCGCTGCCGTTGCCGGAAGCTTTCGGCGGCCTCGGCGGCAATGCCGTCGATATCATGTTGGTCATGGAACAGTTTGGTCAGGGGCTGCTGCTGGAGCCTTACTTGAGCACGGTCGTGATTTGCGGCGGATTGATTCGCGACGCCGCATCGGAACCGATGCAGCAAAAATTGCTGCCGCAGATTGCCGCCGGCACGACAAAATTATCCCTTGCTGCCTACGAAGCGGCCGGGCGGTATGAGCTGTCCTATGTCGGCTGTACTGCCGAACAGAGCGGCGCAGGCTGGCGGCTATCGGGGCGGAAAACCGTGGTGCTCGATGGCGCATCGGCCGATCACTATCTGGTCGCGGCGCGCAGCAGCGGCAAGGTGAGCGACCGCGACGGCATATCGCTGTTTCTGGTGCCCCGCGATGCGAAAGGACTTACCGTTGCTGCGTACCCAACCCAGTCGGGTGCGCGTGCAGCCGACCTGCAGCTCGAGAATGTGACGTTGGGTGCCGACGCGTTGATCGGCGCGCCGGCGAAGGGCTTGGCCGTGATCGAGCGTGCGGTGGACCGCGCCAATGCTGCGCTATGCGCAGAGGCTGTCGGCATCATCAATGCGCTGAATCAAGCGACCTTGAATTACCTGAAGACGCGCAAGCAATTTGGAGTTGCCATCGGGACCTTCCAGGCATTGAAGCACAAAATGGCGGACATGCTGATCGCGGCGGAGCAGTCGCGCTCGATGGCCATCATCGCCGCCGTCCACGCCGATTCGTACGACGCGGCCGATCGCCATCGCGCCGTGTCGGCGGCCAAGGCGTACATCGGACAGGCGGGGCGGCTCGTCGGTCAGCAAGCCGTGCAGTTGCACGGCGGCATGGGGGTGGTGGATGAACTCATCGTGAGCCACTATTTCAAGCGGCTGACGATGATCGACCTGAGCTTCGGCGATGCCGACCACCACCTCGCGAGCTTCAGCGATACGTTGCGTCCGGCTTCCTAAGCCAGCCCTATTCGTGGTGCGCCAGTTCCTGCTTGCGCACATCCTTATCCATGGTGCGCGAGGCGGCGAACAACACCGCGGCGGCCGCCAAGGCGAGAATCGGGATGATGTACATGGCGTTGTGCAGGCCAATGGCCTTGAACGCCTCGGTCATGCCGGCGGCACCGGCATCCGTCATCGCCTTGTGCGCGAAGTAATCGCTCAGCATGCCGGTTCCGACCGGTCCCATGCTCGCGCCAAAGATGTACATGCAGCAGAAATATATTGCGACCGCGGTGCCGCGCAGACGCGGCTCGATCACATCCTGTATTGCCGTGTAAACGGTCGAGTAATACACATACATCGTGATCGTACCCATGGCCATCAATAGGATGTAAGGGGTGATCGACCCCTTGGGCTGATTGACGGCCAGGAAAATGCACGGTGCGGCGATGCTCATGCACCAGGCGGACAGTACCAGCCTGGCATTGCGGCGCTTGATGCTCATTTTATCCGCGAGCCAGCCGCCCAGGATCAAGCCGATGGCGCCTACCGCGCCCACCGCAAACGATGACGCAACGCTCGCGTCCCGTACGCTCATTCCGTGAAAACGCTGCAGGAACGCGGAGTTGAAGGAACCCAAGGCATACATATTGAAGTTGTGAAAAATGCCGGAAAGGATGATCCACCACATGGTCGGAAGGCGCAGAACCGCGAGGTACGGCGCGACCACCGATCCGCTCGGCTTGGTCACCACGCGGCCGGGGTCGAGCCCGCCGCGCAGCGGTTCGCGCATGATCAGCGCCAGGAGAGCGAACAACAATCCGGGAACGCAGGCGATATAAAAGGCAGCGCGCCATCCCAGGTGCGCATAAATGATGCCGGAGGCGGCATAAGCAAGAAACAGCCCCGCAGGCAGGCCGAGCATGAATACGCCCATCGCGAATGCCCGTTTGTTTGGCGGAAAAAAGTCGCCAATCAAGGACTGACCCGCGGGAGCGCAGGTGGCCTCGCCCAAACCCACCCCCAAACGCGCAATGAACAGCTGCGTGTAATTCTGCGCCATGCCGGTCGCGGCCGTGAGCAGGCTCCATACCGTCGTGCCGATCGCGATGAGCTTGGTTCGCTGCCACTTATCGCTCAAGTGGCCCATGGGCAGCCCGACGAGCGCATACATCCAGATAAACACGCTGCCTAAGAATCCCAGCGCCGTATCGCTCAATAAAAATTCCTTGCGAATCGGTTCGCCCAATGAACCGAGCAATTGGCGGTCGAAGAAATTAAGCAGATTGATGGCGAACAGGACAAACAGCGCAAATTTCGCGCCGGTTGCGGCCTTTGCCATAACGCCGACAGTCGGACCGACGGGAGCGCCACCTTCCAGCGATTGCGGGCTAACAGACATTAATTATACTCCCCGAATAATAAGGACCAGCCGCCCCGTAGTTTGCCGCACCTGCGCGCCGCACGCTTATAAATCAACCAAGCGGCCCGCCCGGCGGCGGCATGTGCTCCCAGAAGCTGCGAATTTCGCTGCGCGGATCGTTTTCCAATTGCGTCGGCGTGCCGAAAATCATGGTGGCGCGCGTCGCCGCATCGAAGGTCGGCCAAGGCGGTATGCGCGAATTGTTGGGGTTGCCGGTCCTCGCGAACGCGACCCAGCTCGATGAGAGCTGGTCGGCAACACGCGCCATATCGTTTCCTTCCCTCGCCTCCCGAAAGGATCCCGAAACGTCGAGTCCATGCACGGCGCCGTAGCGGCCGCCAAAGGCCGGCGTGGGCCATTCCCACTGATACATGTAGATGGCGCCCTTGCCTTGTGCCGCCTTGAGTTCAGCTTGGCGGATGGCCGAGCGGCGAAACCCGGCATCCGTGAGCACCATCGCCTGAATCAAATAAGGCGATTTTTCCGGATAGTATTTGCGGTACAGCGCCAGAATTTCCGCGCCCTTGTCCTTGAAGCGCTTGTCGATCAGCGTCTTGAGATCCGCTTCGCTGAGCGTGAAATTGGTCAAACTCAGGGCCGCGTCTTCCAGGGTGGTCGACACGATGAGCGGAATCTCCGCCGATTCAACCGGTGCGGTCGGATCGAAAGGATCATGGGTCAAATACTTTCCATCGAGAACCGGGCCGCCGCCGATGCCCGGCGTCGAGGCGCCGGCAGCGATCTGTGCTTCCAACAGTTGTTGCCACGATATTTTCTGCAAATCCGCAATGCGCGATTTTGCAATTCCGAGCTGCTTGAGGAGTGCCTCCGCGCTCTGCGTCGCCCGATCCTTGGGCACGAATTTCAACATCGAGCCGCTCTGCACGGCGGCGCGATGAAACAAACCCTTCGCCGCGGGCGTCGCCAACATGGCGCTGGTTTTTGCACCGCCGCCGGATTGGCCAAAGATCATGACATTGCCGGGATTGCCCCCGAAGTTTTCGATGTTGTCCCGCACCCATTCCAGCGATGCCGTCAGATCCATGATGCCGGCGCACCCGGCATAGGCAAACTCCACAGGCGCGCCCAAATCCACAAGCTGCGTGTAGCCCAAGGTGCCGAGGCGGTGATTGACCGTTACGACGACCACATCGCCGAATCGTGCGAGTTGCGCTCCGTCGTAGCCGATGGCGTTGCCGGACCCGGTGGTGAAGCCCCCGCCGTGAAAGGACACCAGCACCGGGCGTTTTGCGCCGTCCTTGAGGCCCGGTGTCCAAATATTCAATGTCAGGCAATCCTCACCCATGCCTCCCGGGTGATAGTCCCAGTGAATCATCATGCCGTAGTCGGAACGCAGATCCGTCGGCGGTTGCGGGCTGACTTGGCCATAGCTAAGACACTCGCGCACGCCTTTCCAGGGCGCGGGCTTTTTCGGCGGCATGAATCGATTGCGACCGCCGGTCGGCGCGCCATAGGGGATTCCTTTGAATTCCTTGATGCCGGTGTTTTGAATGCCTTGGACCTTGCCGTAGACAGTGTCGGTCTGAACGAACAAATTGCCGCCGGCGGCGCCGCCGCCCAGCGCCCGCGGCGGTGCCGGTGCCGCAGCCGGCTGCGCCGGAGTCTGAGCCTGAGTCGGCGGCGCCAGCGATGCCACGCTCGCGGCGGCAATGCTGAGCGCCGAGGATTTCAGGAAATCGCGGCGACTTGTCGTCGCGTCGGTTTGGGCAGCGGCCAATTTCTTCTCCATGAGAACCCCCAGTCGAATCCAATGGTTTTTACGGCAAAAAAACGGCGGGTTTTTGAGGCCCGCCGCTGTACTCGTCAAATATTCAACCCCTTCTTTATTTGAACTTCACCCGCGCCGTCAGACCGAAGGTACGCGGAGCGCCCAGGTACGACGTGATGGTGTTGTATTGGAACGGCGAGTCAAAAGCAACGGCGTAATAGTATCGATCCGCCAGATTGGCTCCCCATGCCTCCACCGCCCATGATTCATCCAGTGCGCCCAGACCGATACGCGCATTGAGCAGTCCGAAGCCGGACTGAATCTTCCGCGGATCAAGGTCCGAGCCCGTGTTGTACGACGAGTTGTATTTCTCTTCCACGCTGGTGCGGATGCCCAAGGTCCCCGACAGCGGCATCAGGTAGGTGGCTGAAAGCGCTCCGGACCACAGCGGCGCAAACGACAGGCGATCGTTGTTGCGGTGGGTGCAAGCGGTGTTGCCCGGGCCGCCGCAGAAGTCCGGCAATGCGTTGCCGAAATTGTCGATGTTGGTCAGATCCTGCGTCACGCCGCCGGCAATGGTCAGCCCCGAGAGAGGCGTTGCCCAGGCGAAATCCAGGTCAACCCCTTTGGACACCACTCTGTCGAGCGAGGTGACCACGAATTGCACACCGGTGAACGTGTTGAGCTGGAAATCCTTGTATCTCTGATAAAAGAGTGCGGCATTCAAGCGCAGCGTCTTGTCGAACAGCGTGGTCTTGATGCCCACTTCTCCCGAGTCGACCGTTTCCCGCGGAAAATGCGTGTTGAGGTTGGGCGTTATGCCCAGCGGATCGGCAGCCGACGGCGAGTTGGTCACGCGAGATAGATTGTAACCACCCGCCTTGTAGCCATCCGCCACCGACACATAGGTCATCACTTCCTCGTTGAAGTGATAGGCCAATTTCACGGTGCCCGACAAGTTGTTTTCGGTGTTCGACTGGTCGAAGCCTTTGCCGGTGAACAAGGGATCGAGACCGGTGAAGCAGCCGTAGCCGATCACGAATGCCTGTGCCGCGGTACCGCCGATACCACCCGGCACCGACGGCGGCGCGTAGAGAAGCGGCGAATGCGGCGGCAGCAGCGCCCCGCAACCCGGGCCGCCGCCGATGGAGTTGTAGCTTGCCGTCGCGGTTTTCTTCTCTTCCGTGCCTCGCAAACCAAAGGTCAGGTCCAATCCCTGGGTAATGTTCCAGGTCTCGTTGGTGAACAAGGCGAAACTTCTGGCGGTCTGCGCGTAGCCGTCGTTATAGCCCGTGCCGGCGAAGGTGGCGCCGGGCAGATCGCCGGTCAGCTGCGATATCAAGAAAGGGTTGGGTTGCTGGCCGATCGCCGCGGACGCCACGGCGCTGACATAGGTCTCGAACTGGCTGCCGATCGCGCCAAGCGTTCGGGTCGAGAGGATTTCGTTGTTGAAGAACCCGCCCACCAACCAGTTCAAAGAGCCCGCCTTCCCGGCCAGGCGCAGTTCTTCGCTGAATTGCTTGAAATCGGTCGAGTTGGCGTTGCCGTTGTTCGGAAACGTGAGCAGATCGATGCCGGTGTAATCGACGTCATTGCCGCCGGCGACCGTGTTGTCGCGCCACGCGGTGATCGATGTGAATTTTCCAAAGCCCAAATTCCAGTTGAGTTCTCCGGATAGGCCCATGTCGCGCACGTACTGTTTGGCAACCTGGTTGGCATACGCCACATAGCTGTTGGGCAGCCGGGTGACGCCGGGCTGGCCGATGAGCGGGGAATCCCCGAGCGCGCCGGGCTTACCGCCCAAGCCAGGTGTCGCGGCAAAGAAATTGACCAGTCCCTGGAACGGTCCCGGATACTCCACCACGGCGCCGCAGCAGGATTCATTGCGCTTCTCATAGTCAGCGATGATCAAAAAATCCACATCGTCGCTGGGCGTGATCAGCAACTGCCCACGGGTGTTATAGGCGTGGCGGCTGTTGGTATTGTTCTGCGTGCTGGGACCGACGCCGTCATTGACCTGCAGGAACCCGCTGTTTTGCTGGAAGCCCACGTACAGGCGTCCCGCCATGATGTCGCTCAACGGTCCGGTGACGGAGCTGCGGAACTCCCGGTCGTTGAAGTTGCCGCCCGTCACTTCCGCCATCACGCCGAAAGTGTTCGAGGGCCTCTTGGTGGTGACGTTGATGACGCCGGCGTCGTTGTTCTTGCCGAACAATTCGCCCTGCGGGCCGTAAAGAACTTCGATTTGCTCGATTTCCCCCAAGTCGCCGAAAGCGACGCCGTTGCGCGGCCGATAAACACCATCGATGTTCACGCCGACGGAGGACTCCAGACCCGGATTGTCACCCACCGTACCGATGCCGCGAATGCGCGCGGTCGTAATGGCCTCATTGCCTTCGGAGGTGACGGTAAGCCCCGGGGTGAGTATCGCGAGATTGCGAATATCGGTGATACCCGCATCCTTGATCTGCTGCGCGGATATCGCCACCACGGAAATCGGCACGTCTTGAAGGTTTTCCGACCGTTTCTGCGCGGTCACGATGATCTCCTCCAAGGCCGGTGCGCTGGAAGCGTCCGCCGCCCAGGCCTGCGCGCCGGCAAAAGCCGCCGTGATGGCGAGGAAGAGAGAAATGCCCCGTGAGGGCATGGTTCGACTTGTCATAGAGTCATACACCTTTTGATCGATTTGAATTTTGCGCAACTCCGTTGCGCCGCGTATCTTGAGCCTACGGAAACCGTTGCGCAAGCACCACGCCGTGCGCGACATTTGATTGACAAACGACGCCAGGTGCTTGATTTATCCACTAGGAGGACGCGGGCCCGATTAGTGGTATATAAGATACATCATGAGAAATCGGTCGTGCCACTCCGCGCGGCGACGGGATCAAGGGTAGGATTCTTGCTGTGGAGCATAGGGCCCCAATGCCTTCAAGAGGGGCCCAAGCTCGCTTGCAAATCGCGTCCACCGTCCGATGGAAGTCAAGAACACAGGAAGGCGCACTTGAGCGGCGCTGGCGGTGCGGACCGCACCGGCCGTCTCATAAAAACGCAGGCATGCCGGATCCCACTCCAGCAGGCACGCCTCTACAAGCCGGCGGACTTGCCCTTCCGGGTCGGCCACCAGTTTTTCGTGCTCGACCCGGATCACCCGGCCCGGCAACACGCGGTCCCAATGCTCCATCACGCGACGATAGCGAACATAGGCTCGACCGATTTGCCCAAGGTCGTAGAGCGTCTCGTTGCCTTCCGTGAACAATTGACGATAACAGGAAAGGCAGGTGTCAACCGGGTCGCGCGTGCTGTCAAGGATCACCGACTTCGGGAACATCAAGTGAATCATGCCGACGCGCAAATGATTCTCCGGGGTTTTATCGACGAAGCGATCAGCACCATTCCAACCGCGTTGGCGCATGGCCAGTAAATAGGCTTCAGCCAGATCAGCCCAGTTGGCCGCCGGCTCACCTGCGCTGAAACCCGGATCGGCCATGGAGAGCGCCGCGCTTTCCCCCATGCCTTGTACGCGTTCATGGCTCGACAGGATCTGCTCGATGAGGCTGGATCCGGAGCGCGGCATGCCGATAACGAAGATCGGCGCCGCCGACCTGCTGCCGCGGTGCAATCCGCGCTGCAGGAATGCCTCGTCAAAGCGATCAACCACGAAATGCGCCGCGAGGTCGTGCGCACGCTCCAACGCGTCGGGCCGTGCCTCGAGATCCGGCGAAGCCATCAGCGCGTCGTGCTTCAGCCGATTGCCGGCCTTGAAGGCGGCGAATGCGGACTTGTAGGCGCGGCGCTGCTCTAGAGCCATGCCAAGCGCGAAACAGGCTTCGATGCGCGTCGCGGTCGGCGTTGCGGGATCTTCCGCCGCGCGCTGCAACGCGCTCAGATCTTGCTCGTCGATCAACGCCGGATCGAGCACCGCGAGGCGCGTCAGGGCTCGAAGCCGCACGGCGGGATTGGCGGCCAGGGCGCGATAGCAGGCGCTCGATTCCGCCACTCGCCCCAGCACGGTCAGCGCGCGCGCCAGGCTGAAATGAGTCTCGGTGGTGGGATTCAAGCGCAGCGCGCGCCGGTACGCGTCGGCGGCCTCCTGCCACAAATTGAGGTTCTCGCAAACCGCGCCCAGATTTTGCTGCGCAGGATAAAGATTGGGATCTTGGGCAGTCACTACCCGCAGCTGTTGCCGGGCCTCTTCCAGGCGGCCGCGCCGGATATCGATGAGCGCCAGCGAATAGATCGGCCGCAGGTCCTTCAGGTCGGCGGCGGCGGCCTGCCGATAAAGATCGGCCGCGTCGTCAAGGCGGCCTTGCGCATAACAGGCGGCGGCGCCGTTCAACAGTGCCGTCATATCTCGCGCCTGTTTCGATTTGCTCATGGCGCGAGTCAGCCGCTTTTAAGATCAGTGGAAGCGGTAGCGCAGCTCCACGCCGTAGACCCGCGGCGGGGTGTAGCTGACCAAGGGATCGATGACTTGCCCAGGCCCCGGGTTCGTAACCGCCAAGCCGCCCGAGGCGTCCTGGCCGATCTTATTGAAGACGTTGTTGGCATACAGGATTACGTTGTAGCGATTGGCGGTGTCGGTCCAAATCCCACGCAAGTTGACCAGTGAGTAGGACGGCGCCAGGTTATACGGAAAATTAAAGACCGAGTCGTAGGTCTTGTCCCTCCAGATGTAGGCGCCGGACAGCGCCAGGGAACCCGGGTTGAAGTGCAGAGTATAGATTGCGTTCAATGCGACCTTATTGCGCGGCGACGCGGGGAGTGTCGCGCCCTTGAGGTTCTGCAATCCGGGTGCGCAACCCGCGGTGTTCGCGCCGGGCGTAAGCGCCAGCGGATCATCGGCATTCTGATAGCACACACCGTTCGTGCTGGCGATGGTCGCGTGTAGGTATGCGTAGTTCAGAACGATATCCAGGTCGGTGATGGGGTTCCAAATGGTTTCCAGTTCGGCACCGTAGGTATGCACCTTGGGGATGTTGACAATGACGGTGTTGATGACGTTATTCGTCGGATCGAGCTGGCCAAGCGGCTGCTGGTCGTTTTTGTAGTTGTAGTAAAACGCAGCCACATTCGCCTGAAAGGTCCGTGCGAAGGTTTGTTTGTAGCCGACTTCGAACGCGTCCACGGTCTCCTCCGCCGTTTCAGGGTTGACCGCGTTGATGCCGGAATTGAAGCCGCCGGCCTTGTAGCCGCGGCTGTATTTCGCGTAGCCGAGGATGTCCGTCGCCGGTGTCCAAGAGATGCCGGCTGTTCCTGTGACGGCATCCCAATGCGCGTTCAGCGTGCTCGTGGCCGCACCCGACGTGGGATCGATGGTGCACTTGCCGGTACCGCGGTAAGCGCCGCTCGTGCAGGACGTGGCATCGAACGCCGGCGCGTTGGCGCCGAACATGTTCACGCCCAGCGGCAGGCCCGGAATGAGCCCATCGAGGTTGAACAGGACCAGCCGAAAGGCCTGATCGCCGTCCTTTTTATCGTAGGAGTAGCGCAGGCCAGTGGTGATTTTGAATTGACTGCTCGCCTGCCAATCGATCTGACCGAAGACGCCGTAGGAGTCCTCGGCGAGCGCGGTGTATTCGTTGTACACCGAACGTGTCGGGTTTGCGGCCGCCAGCTGCAGCGCGCCGACCGGTTTACCGGTCAGTAGTCCTCCGATGAGGGTACCGAGCGAATAGGGCGCCGCGATCTGCGCCTGGTCCGGGCTGTTTACATTGATGGGTTGCGTGTATTTCTCGTGAAATTGATACAGACCGCCGATCCACTGCAACGCTCCCTGGCCGGTGGAGGCGATGTTCAGCTCATTGCTGAAAAATTGTTCGTACTCATCGAACGTGAAGTTGTTGTGCGCCGAGTTGACCGCCAGATTTTGAGTACACCCGGCAAAATTGGTAGCACCGAAGTAAAGCCCGCAAAGCGGCGTAAACGCGGCAGGTCCCTGCAGGGTGTATCCAAGGACTCCGCTGGAGACGCCCTGGCTGTTGGTCCAGGGCGCAGTGAGGTCGTAACGGAACTTCTGGTAGCCCCCTAAATATTTCACGTCGAACCCATCGGCATGGAAGGTCAGATGAGTGGCAAAAATCCAATTGTTCTGTTGCTTGGACTGCGACTGGAAGCCCGAGTCGAATGTGCCGGTGCCGAGTGTGCTGGGATTTCCGGCGATGGTGTTCTTGCCGGTAATGACGCTGACGATTTTATCCGGGTTACCGGCGCAGCCCAAGCCGCCGGCGCCTCCGGGCAGCGCGCACGTGCCGAAATTGGGGTTGGGAAACAGAGGGGCGGGAAACTCGCGCGTATCCAAAGGTCCCAGCAGCGTTTCAGTGTGATAGCTGACGTCGTAGTCGCTCGTGGCGAGCTTGGCCCACCAGTCGAAATTCGAACCGATGTTGCCTTCGAGTTGGCCCTCGATGTGATAGCTGGTGCCGTTGCCGCCCTGCGCGACGTCGCCGCCCTCGTTGACGCCGTTCAAGTTTTTGTAGAAGCCGTCGCCGGTCTGGTTGGTGTAATTGGCCCCGAACCGATAGCGGATGGAGTCGTTGATCGGTCCCGACACAGCGCCTTCGACAAAGGCCTTGCGGAAATTGTCGTAGCCGGTACGAACCTCGGCCTCGAAGTCGCTCGTCGGGCGCTTGGAGACATAGTTGATGGTGCCGCCGTCGGCGTTGCGACCGAACAAGGTGTTTTGCGGACCGCGCAGAACCTCGATTCCCTCGACGAACAGCGTCGAGTCCTGCAAGATCGTCGAGGCGTTGGCGCCATTGTAAACACCGTCGACATAGACGGCGACGCCGGACTCGACCGCCAGATTGTCGGTGTTTCGACCGATGCCGCGAATGTAGGGGCGATTATCGTAGGTGGTGTAGTACAGACCGGGCGCGTAGTTGGTCATGTCTTGAACCGACGCAATGCCCTGCAGATCAAGCGTCTTCGCGGTGAACGCGGTGATCGAGGCCGGCACCCGCTCGAGGTTCTCCGATCGTTTCTCCGCCGTGACCACGATCTCGGCCAGCGCCGTCTCCTCCACCGCCGCATCGGCCGCCCTCGCCGGAGCGGCGTGCAGGTTTGCCAGCACGGCAAGGGTGAGCGCGGACGCACCGCTCAGTGAGCTTGCTTTGAGCGCCGTAGTCCCCAAGTGCGATCGAATTCCACCGCCACTGATTCTAGACGACATGTTGTTTCCCCCCTTGTTCGCCTTATTCCGACGATTCTTGATAAAGGCTGGATGGCACCGGCTTGAGCGGAACAGGCCACGCCTCTGCTGTTGCAAGAGACGAGCCTTAGCATCAATCTATTGAATTCTCCTCATGCGTATCGGCGCCGGCCTTAATCGCAACAGCCCCACTCCTGTAGACGCATTTCCCCCGTTTGCGTATCTTGAGCCTACGGAAACCACAAGCACCACGCTTTGCGCGACATTTGATTGACAAACGGCGCCAATTGCTTGATTTAACCACCAGGAAGATGCAAATAGTTCCGTGGTGTAAAAGTCACACATGAGAAATCCAGACCCCTGGCAACCCCCGGAGCGGGAGCCCGATCGGGCACCGACCACGCGTCGCGGCGCCCTTATGGGACTGGTCATGATCGTGCTGCTCATCCTCGGGGGATTGCTGCTGACGCACATCTTGGGCGGCATGACGCGCCTGCAGGACTGTGCGCTGTCGGGACGCTCAAACTGCGCCTCCAATCTTTAAGCCCAAGCCCAAGCCGCCCATTCATTTCATTTTAAGCGGCGGGCGCCTTTTGGCTCGGTCGGCGGGCACGCCTTTTGCCTCGGTCAAAAGGCCTGGTCGAATGCCACTTCGCCCTGCACTGCGACCTGGTACGCGGAGACCTTGCGCTCGAAGAAATTGGTCAATTCCTGCACATCCTGCAACTCCATGAATGAGAACGGGTTGCGAGCACCGTAGCGTGCCGGCAGCCCGAGCATCAGCAGCCGCTGATCGGCGACGTAGTGGATGTACTGGCGCATCTCAATGCGCGTCAGGCCGATGACGCCCTCGCTTAGGACATCATCGGCGAAGGTCGTCTCGCAGTCGACCGCCTCCTCGAGCATGGTGCGGACCTCGCCGGCCCAACGGGTATCGAACAGCTCCGGCTCTTCCTGCCGCACCGTGCGCAGGACTTCGTAGGCGAACGCCATGTGCGCGCTCTCATCGCGAAAAACCCAGTTCGTGCCCGAGGCCAGGCCCGGCAGCAAGCCGCGCGAGCGCAGGAAGTACACGTAGGCGAACGCGCCGAAGAAGAACAGGCCCTCGATGCAGCTGGCAAAACACGTGAGATTCAACAGGAACTGGCGCTTGTGAGCGGCGGTTTCGATGCGCTCGAGGTCGCGCACCGAGTCGATCCAGCGCTGACAGAATTGCGCCTTCTTGTTTATGGAAGGAATGGTGTCGATGGCGGCGAACGCGCGCGCCCGCTGTTCCTGATCGGGCACGTAGTTGTCCAACAGCGTGAGATAAAATTGCACATGCAGCGCCTCTTCGTACAGCTGCCGCGACAGGTACATGCGCGCTTCGGGAGCATTGATGTGCTTGTACAGGCTCAGCACCACATTGTTGGCGACGATGGAATCTCCGGTCGCGAAAAATGCCACCAAGCGCTCGATCAGATGCCGGTCCGCCGCGTTCATGCGGCGCTGTAAGTGACCCAGGTCGATTTGAAAGTCGATTTCCTCGACGCTCCAGGTGTTCTTGATTGCCGAGCGATACATGTCGTAGAACTTGGGGTATCGCATCGGGCGCAGCGTGAGATTGAATCCCGGATCGAGCAAGCGGTTCACGAGCAACCGGTTCACTGGCACGCCTCGCAAGCCTGCGGATTCTCGAGAGAGCAGGCGATGGCATCGCCCGTGGGCACGGTGGTCTTGGCGATGCGGGTCGCGGGGCGCGATCGCAGGTAGTAAGTGGTCTTCAATCCGCACTTCCAGGCATACATGTACATGCTGGAGAGTTGTCCGATATTGGGACTCGCCATGAATAAGTTCAACGACTGGCTCTGGTCGATGAAGGCGCCGCGATCCGCCGCCATTTCGATCAGGGCTTTCATCGGCAACTCCCAGGCGGTGCGGTAGATGCGCCTCAATTCGGCGGGCAGGCGTTCAATGTCCTGAACCGAGCCGTCGGCCACTTTGATGGCATCGCGAATCTCGGGCGTCCAAAGCCCCAAATTCTTGAGTTCATCGACGAGGTAGCTGTTGATCTGGATGAAATCGCCCGACAGGGTTTCGCGCTTGAAGAGATTGGACAATTGCGGTTCGATGCACTCGTAGCAGCCGGCGATGGACGCAATGGTGGCGGTCGGCGCGATCGCAATCAGCAGGCTGTTGCGCAGACCGTGCGCTTGGATGTCGCTCTTGAGGCTCTCCCAGCGATCGGGATGTTCCGGCACGATGCCCCAGGAGTCGAACTGCAGCTCCGCGGCCGCAGCGCGGGTATCGGCAAACGCGGGATGCGCGCCCAGCTCGCGGGCCAGGTCGCAGGAGGTGCGCAGCGCGTGAAAATACACGGCCTCGGAAATGCGCCGCGACAGCGATCGCGCGCCGTCGCCGTCGAAGGGCAGGCGCAGCTTGAAGAACACATCCTGCAAACCCATCAGTCCCAACCCCACCGGACGCCAGCGCAGGTTCGATGCTCTGGCCGCAGCCAGCGGATAGAAGTTCAAGTCGATGACACGATCCAGCTGGCGCACGGCGAGCTCGACGGTGTGCGCCAGTTTTTCAAAATCAAAGTCCGCGCCGCTTACATGCCGCGCGAGATTGATCGAGCCCAAGTTGCAGACCGCGCTTTCCGCGGCCCCGGTGACCTCGAGAATTTCGGTGCAAAGGTTGGACAGGTGCACCACGTGCTGCGGCTGCGCGGTTTGATTGCAGGCGCGGTTCGACTTGTCCTTGAACGTCATCCAGCCGTTGCCGGTTTGCGCCAGCGTTCGCATCATGCGGCCGTATAGCTCGCGGGCGGGCAGCTGTTTGCGCGCCAGGCCGCGCGTCTCGGCCTGGGCGTACGCATCCTCGAATGCCTGGCCCCACAGATCGGGAAGTTCGGGTACGTCTTTGGGATCGAACAGCGACCACGACTCGCCGCTCGCAACTCGCTTCATGAACAAATCCGGAATCCAATTCGCCAGGTTCAAGTGGTGCGTGCGCCTGGCCTCATCGCCGGTGTTATCGCGCAGTTCCAGGAAGGATTCGATGTCCGCGTGCCAGCTCTCCAAATACACGCACGCGGCACCTTTGCGCTTGCCGCCCTGATTGACGGCGGCGACCGAGGAATCCAGCGTTTTCAGCCACGGCACGATGCCGTTCGACAGACCGTTGGTGGAACGGATCAGCGATCCTTCCGCCCGCACCCGGTGCCAGGCGACGCCGATGCCGCCGGAGAACTTCGACAACAGAGCGATGTCCTTGTATTTGTCGTAGACCGATTCGAGTGAATCGTTCGGTGAATCCAGCAAGAAGCAGCTCGACAGCTGCTCGTGCAGAGTCCCGGCGTTGAACAACGTGGGCGAGCTTGGCAAATAGTCGAGCGACGAGAACAGCTGATACAGCTCGATCGCATCATGCGCGCTGCTGCTGAGCGCGACGGCCACGCGCATCCAAAAGTATTGGGGCGTCTCCACCACCTGGCGCAAGGTCGGGTGCTTCAGCAAGTAGCGGTCGTACAAGGTGCGCAGGCCAAAGTACTCGAGACTCAAGGTGCGCTCGGTGTCGATGGCGTCGTTGAGCTTGCGGGCGTGCGATTCCACGAACTGCAGCAGCCGTTCGTTGATGATGCCGGCATTGAAACCCGCGCGAATGGACTGTGAGAACGAGTAGATACCCTGCGCCTCGACTTCCTTGTCGATGAATGCCGACAACAGGCGCGCGGCGAGCTTCGAATAGGCGGGGTCGTCCACCATGAAGGAAGACGCGGTGCGGATCGAAAGCTCATCCAGCTCGCGCGTGGTTGCGCCGTCATACAGGCCGGCGATGGTCTTGAGCGCAATCCGCATGGGATCAACGTCCGGAATGTACTCGCAGCAGCGGGCCACCGCACGCACGATTTTGTTGAGATCGACCGGTTCGCGAACACCCGATCGTTTGGTCACACGCATCGGATTGCGCGGCGCCGGCGGCGGATTCAATTCAAAAGCAGGTTGCAGGTTCAAGTTCAAGGCGAAGATTCCGTTGTGCGTTTCCAAGAACGGAATGGCCGTAGCGGCGCGCAGCCGCAGGCGATCACTCCGGCCGCTCCTCACCACGAGAGCTCCAAAGCCGTGCAGCACCTCTTTTTAAGAAATGCAGATCGCGGCAGGTCTTCGGACTTCCGGGCGTGGCCGATGTGATCGGCCTCCTACTGCAAGCCGCTTCCCAAACCCGTTGAGTGGGGGTTCAGTGCCAATGGCTTAGGTTCGTTCCCAGTTACCGCTGCGGGGCAGCTCCGGAATTGCACCGGATTCCCTCTTAGGCCTAGCTTTAGTGCCAGGCACCGCAATGAACCACAAGATATTGTGTTTCTAGGGCGGCGTCAATGACATGGCGGCTGACTTAATGGCCTGCTATTATATACAGTATCCCGATTTTCGATCGAGCAGCAATGAGCGTTCTCGACACCTTTCACCCTGCTGTTGCCGCGTGGTTCTCGCGCACGTTTGACGAACCGACGGAAGCGCAGGAGCGTGCGTGGCCGGCGTTGGCAGCCGGTGAGCATGTGTTGGTGGCCGCACCCACCGGGTCTGGCAAAACATTTGCCGCCTTTCTATCCGCGATCGATCAACTCGTGAAAGAGGGTTTGAGCGGTCCGCTGCCCGACGAGACGCGGGTGGTGTACGTGTCGCCGCTCAAAGCGCTGTCCAATGACATTCAGCGCAATCTCGAGGCGCCCCTAAACGGCATTCGCGAAGAGCTCATGGCGCTTGGGTTGCCGGATGTGGAAATTCGCGCGGTGGTGCGCACCGGCGACACCACGCAATCCGAGCGCGCCGGCATGCGGCGCCGCGCTCCGCACATCGTGGTGACCACGCCCGAATCGCTGTACATTTTGCTCGGCTCGCAATCCGGCCGCGACATGCTTATCACCTGCCGCACCGTGATCGTCGATGAAATTCACGCCGTTGCCGGCAACAAGCGCGGCGCACATCTGGCCCTGTCGCTCGAACGGCTGCAGGGATTGACGGGTGGCCGATTGACGCGCGTCGGATTGTCGGCCACGCAGAAGCCGATCGAAGAAGTCGCGAAGTTTTTGACCGGCGCGCATGAGGTGCCTTGCACCATCGTCGACAGCGGCCATGTTCGCAGCCGCGATTTGGCCTTGGAGGTTCCGCCGTCGCCGCTCGAGGCGGTGATGTCGGGCGAGGTATGGACGCAGGTCTACGATAGATTGGCGGCGCTGGTTCTGGAGCATCGCACCACGCTGGTGTTCGTCAACACGCGCAGGATGGTCGAACGCGCGGCGCGGCATTTGTCAGAGCGCATCGGCGAGGAGCATGTCGGCGCGCATCACGGCAGTCTCTCCAAGGAGCGGCGTCTGAATGCCGAGCAACGCCTGAAGCGCGGCGAGTTGAAGGTGTTGGTGGCCACGGCTTCCTTGGAACTGGGCATCGACATCGGCGATGTGGACCTGGTGTGCCAGATGGGATCCACGCGATCCATCAACTCTTTCTTGCAGCGTGTGGGCCGGGCGGGGCACTCGGTCGGGGGAACGTCGAAAGGAAGATTGTTTCCGCTGTCCCGCGATGAATTGGTCGAGTGTGCGGCACTGCTGGAGGCGGTCCGCCACGGCGAGCTGGATCGGCTGAAGATTCCGCAGAATTCCCTTGACGTGCTCGCGCAGCAAATCACGGCGGAGGTGGCCGCGCGGGAGTGGTCCGAGGATGGGTTATTTTCCCTGCTGCGCGGCGCCTATCCCTATCGAAATCTGGCGCGGCGAGAATTCGACGAATGCGTGCAAATGCTGGCGGAAGGATTCAGTACCCGGCGCGGCCGCCGCGGTGCGTTGCTGCACCACGATGCGGTCAACAAGATGCTGCGGCCGCGCAAGGGTGCGCGCTTGACGGCGCTCACTTCCGGCGGCGCCATACCCGACAACGCCGATTATCGCGTGATGTTGGAGCCTGAATCCATTGTGGTCGGCTCGGTCAACGAGGACTTTGCGGTCGAGAGCCTGCAGGGGGATATATTCCAACTGGGCAACACCTCCTACAAGATATTGCGCGTGGAGCGGGGCACGGTGCGCGTCGAGGATGCGCACGGCCAACCGCCTTCGATTCCCTTCTGGCTCGGCGAAGCGCCGGGCCGTACCCTGGAACTTTCAGCAGCGGTGTCGGGGCTGCGCCAGGAAATCCAGCAGCGTCTCGAGGGCGAGCCGGGCGCGGCGCTGCACTGGTTGACGGAAACCGCAGGCCTCGACGAGTCGTCCGCGTTTCAACTGGTGCAATACTTGAGCGCCGGCAAGGCGGCACTCGGCTGCTTGCCGACCTTGAGCACGGTGGTGTTCGAGCGATTCTTCGATGAATCGGGCGGCATGCAGCTCGTCATTCATTCCCCCTTCGGCAGCCGTGTCAACCGGGCGTGGGGCTTGTCCCTGCGCAAGCGATTTTGCCGCACCTTTAATTTCGAGCTGCAGGCCGCGGCCACCGAAGACCATATCGTGCTGTCGCTCACGCATGCGCACAGCTTTGAGTTGGCGGAAGCGGCGCGATATCTAAATTCCAATTCGGTTCGCCATGTGCTGATTCAGGCCTTGTGCGCGGCGCCGATGTTCGAGGTTCGCTGGCGTTGGGATGCGGGCATTGCGCTCGCGCTGCCGCGGTTTCGCGGCGGCAAAAAAATTCCGCCGCAGATTGCGCGCATGAACGCAGAGGATTTATTGGCCTCGGTGTTTCCGGACCAGGTTGCCTGCGCCGAGAATCTGCCGGGCGAAATCGAAGTGCCGGATCATCCCTTGGTCAGGCAAACCATTCGTGATTGCCTGGAAGAGGCGATGGATATCGATGAGTTCGAAGCGGTGCTGCGCAAACTGGAGAGCGGTGAAATCCGCGTCGTCGCGCGAGACCTGACCGAGCCCTCGCCGCTGGCGCTCGAGGCTTTGAACGCGCGTCCGTATGCCTATCTTGACGATGCGCCGCTCGAGGAGCGGCGAACCCAGGCCGTGATGAGCCGGCGCTGGCTGGACCCGAGCGAAGCCGCCGATATCGGCAAGCTCGACCCGGAAGCGATTGCGCGCGTTCGTGCCGAGGCATGGCCCGATGCCGCCACGCCCGATGAGTTGCACGATGCCCTGCTGTGGTTGACCTTCATGACCGAGGAGGAATGCCGCTCCCAGGCGGCCTGGCCGCGGTTGATGGAAGATCTCGCTCTGCAGGGCAGGGTGCTGCGCATCCCATTGGCGCGGCGCGACGTCTGGGTGGCGGCGGAAAGGCGTGCGCTGTTCGAGTCGCCCGACGAATCACTGGTCGATATCGTTCGCGGCCGGCTGGAAGGCCTGGGTCCGGTAACCGCGGCGCAGATCGCCGATTCGCTGGGCTTGAGCGAAATGCAGATCAACGGCGCGCTGATTGCCTTGGAGGCTGAGGGCTTCGCCATGCGAGGTCACTTCACGGCGGCGTCCGCACAGAAAGACGCGCAAGAGGACGCGCAAGAAGAGTGGTGCGAGCGCCGCTTGTTGGCCCGGATCCATCGTTATACGGTCAAGCGCCTGCGGGCCGAAATCGAACCTGTTACCGCGCGCGATTTTTTGCGATTCTTGAGTGAATGGCAGAGGGTGCTGCCGGGCGCGCGCATGCAGGGCTCCGACGCGTTGGCGGCGATATTGGCGCAGCTCGAGGGGTTCGAATCGCCCGCCGGTGCCTGGGAGACGGAAGTCATCCCGGCGCGGATCAGCGAGTATGAACCTCAGTGGCTGGACGAGAATATCCGCGCCGGACGCTTCGTCTGGACGCGCTTGGCGGCGCGCAGCGGCGCTTCGCGCGGCGAAGATTCGGCTGCGCGCGGCGCGTCGCCGGTTCGCTCCACGCCGATCGTGTTGCTCGGTCGACGCCATGTACCGCTCTGGTCGATGTTCGCGGATCAATCGGACCCGGCGCCTCTGACATCCAGGGCGCAGGCGGTGGCGGAGTTCATCCGCGAGCACGGTGCGTCGTTCTTCGACGAGATCGCGGAAAGCGTCGGCATGCTCCCGGTGGAAGTGGAAGAAGCCCTGGCCGAATTGGTGGCCGTGGGCCTGGTGAATTCGGACAGCTTCGCCGGCCTGCGAGTGCTGTTGATGCCGAGCGGGCGGCGCGGCGGCAGGCCCAATTCCTACGGCACCCGCCACAAGCGGCGGCTGGCGCTGTTCGGCATGGCCGATGCGGGGCGTTGGGCGTTGGTACGCCGGTCCGCGGCAGAGTCCAAGGCGCGCAAAGACGAGGCGGTTGAACAAATCGTACGCACACTGCTGCGGCGCTGGGGCGTGGTCTTTTGGAAACTGCTCACGCGGGAAGCGGATTGGCTGCCGCCTTGGCGCGAGATCTTGAGTTGCTGCCGCAGACTCGAGGCTCGGGGAGAGATTCGCGGCGGCCGTTTTGTGGCGGGTTTTTCCGGCGAGCAATTTGCGATTCCCGAGGCCATCGGCTTGCTGCGCGATGTGCGCCGCAAACCTGCGACCGGGCAATACGTGTCGCTGTCGGCCGCCGACCCGTTGAATTTGGTCGGTATCCTGACCCCCGGGGCGCGGCTCTCGTCGCTGGCCGGCAATCGACTGCTCTACCGGGACGGATTGCCGGTGGCGACGCTGGCGGCCGGCGAGGTTCATTACCTGGAAGATCTGCCGCCGAAAGAACAGTGGGAGGCACAGACCGCGCTGAAGCGCCGTCACGTGCCCATTGCGCTGGAAGACTTGGAGCTGCCGGCCAACCAAGAGCCTGTCTGAAGGCTCCGACGCACGCTACTTGGCCGTGGCCATGGATGCGTCCCAGCCGCCACCCAAGGCCTCGATCAACGCGACGCTGGCCTGCAGCCGCGACGAGAGCACCTGCAATGCCGTTTCCTCGGCGCTCAAGCGGGTGGTCTGCGCGGTGATGACGCTGCTGTAGGGAACCGTGCCGGCCTTGTACTGATTGAGCGTCAGCGCCTCGGCCTCGCGCGCCTTCTTGACGGTTTCGTCCTCGATCGCGCCTTCTTGTTCGAGCACGCGCAGGGTGACGATTTCATCCTCGACCTGTTGAAAACTCGCCAGCACGGTTTGCCGGTAGCTGTCCACGGTTCCTTCGTAGGCCGCGCGTGCGCCTCGCACCTGCGCGCGCACCAGCCCGCCGTCGAACACGGTTTGCGCCAACGTCGGACCCGCCGCCCAGATGCGGTTGGAGTTTCGAATCAGACTGCTGAAGGTGGTGCTCGTATATTGATCGCGGCCGGTCAGGGTCAGGTCCGGGAAATATCCCGCCTTGGCGACGCCGATTTGCGCGTTGGCCGCCGCCATCTTGCGTTCCGCTTCCGCGACATCGGGCCGCCGCTCCAGCAATGTGGAAGGCACGCCGGCAGGCACCGTCGGCACGTCCGAACGCATGGCCGAGGCGGCCAATGAGAACTCTGCCGGTTGCTTGCCGATCAGCACGGCCACGGCGTGCTCCAGGACGGCGCGCTGGATCTTGGCGTTGACCTGCTGCGCCTGACTCGAGAGCAGTTGTGTTTCGGCCGTGACCACATCGGCTCGCGCGGCGACGCCGAATTTATAACGGCTCTCCGTGATCTTCAGCGACAGGGTCTCGGCGACGACCGTGTCGTCCAGCAGCTTTTCCAATTGATCCTGTGCGCGCAGCTCGAAATAATCGATCGCAAGCTCACCCTGGGCGGACAGCCGGGCCGCCGCCAGCGCGGCGGAACTGGCCTGCGCGGAAGCCACATTGCTCTCGGTATTGCGCCGAATCTTGCCCCAGATGTCGATGTCCCAGTTGGCCGAAACGCCCGCTGTGTAGGTATTTTCAGTACGCGTCGTGCTGGTCAGGACCCCGGCGGAATTGGTCGTACCCCCGGGCTGGCCCTGGCGCTGCAACCCGAGATTTGCCGCAATCGTGGGCCAGAAACCGGCGCGCGCCTGTGAGACCAGGGCGCGGGATTGCTCGAAGGCGGCTGCGGCCGCCTTGACGTTTTGATTGGAGATGTCGATTTGCGCCTCGAGATCATCGAGCACGGCGTCATTGAAGATCTTCCACCAGGGACCGCGCGACAGGATGTCATTCGGTTCGCTGGGTTTCCAGTCGCCGGATTCCTTGTAGCTCGCAGCCGTGTCGAAATGCGGGCGATGATAGTCGGGCCCGACGGCGCAGGCCGTGGCCAGGGCTGCCGCAATTCCAACGCCCAGGCCGAGCGCGACGTTTCGCATCATGTGGCCACTCCCAGCGGCCCAAAGTCGCGGCCGTCGGCACTGTCGGCCGGTTTCGACGGCCGGGAATACTTGCCCTCTTTTAGGTGCTTCCAGTAGCGACGGAAATATAAATAGACGACCGGGGTCGTGTACACCGTGAGCAGCTGGCTCACCAGAAGCCCGCCCACGATGGCTATGCCCAAGGGACGGCGCATCTCGGTCCCATCACCCGTGGCAATCGCCAAGGGTAGCGCGCCGGCGATGGCGGCGCAGGTGGTCATCATGATGGGTCTGAAGCGCAGCAAACAGGCGTGCTCGATGGCGTGCAACGGATCCATTCCCAGCGTACGCTCCGCCTGCAACGCAAAATCCACAATCATAATGGCATTCTTCTTGACGATACCGATGAGCAGCAGAATTCCGAGAGTTGCGATCAAGCTGAATTCGGTGCCGGTTGCCATCAAGGCAAGCAGGGCGCCGAGTCCGGCCGACGGCAGCGTTGAGAGTATTGTCAGCGGCTGCGAATAACTCTCATAGAGCACGCCCAGTACGATGTAAATCGCGACGATTGCGGCCAACAGCAACAATGGCGTGCTGCTATTGCTTTGTTGAAACAGGCGCGCGGTGCCGTAAGCGCCGCCGCGGATGCCGACCGGCATATGAATGTCGACCATTTTTTTCGCGATCGCATCCTGTGCGGTGCCGATCGATACGCCTTCCGGCAGATTGTAGGCAATCGACGTCGATACTGACGTGC
>Ga0210406_10000188_pt1 | contig 95752 bp, 80 predicted proteins | sample IncBWC30MmetaG_FD_155454 | JGI IMG/M metagenome (GOLD analysis project Ga0210406, IMG submission 155454) | Forest soil microbial communities from Barre Woods Harvard Forest LTER site, Petersham, Massachusetts, United States - Inc-BW-C-30-M | ecosystem: Environmental > Terrestrial > Soil >... | reverse complement strand
GTTAAACGCGCCGACAGACGCTGTGGTGGGATATTGCGCCAAAGGAAGTTGGTAGCCTGCAATCAGAGCGTGGTCGGCACGGAAACCGGGATCGACTTGCTGCATCTTCTGTAAGCTGCGCAGGAAAACGCCAGATAGGGTGAGCAGCACCAGCGCGATGGCAACCTCCGAGACAAGCAATGCGGAACGTAACCATGTATGACTTGCGTTGCCGCCGATTTGCGCGCCCTCTTTGAGGCTTTCTATCAAATTGATACGCAAGGCTGCGAAGGCGGGCGCAAGACTGCAGAGAACGCCGGCCGCAACGGCGACGACAAGTGCAAATGCGGCAACGATGGGGTTCATCGAGACGGAATCGATGCGAGGCATGGAATCAGGCATTAGATGCAAGGTGGTGCGAATCGCAATTGCGGCGAACACCAGACCGAGCAGGCCACCAGCCATGCTCAGCAGGAGTCCTTCCACCAAGGATTCGCGGATGATTCGGCTGGAACTCGCGCCAATCGCAACGCGAACCGCATATTCGCGCCGCTGACGGATGGCCCGGACCAAGAGCAGGCTGGAGACATTCACGCAGGCAATCAACAGCACGATGGCGACAGCCAGAAACAGCATCTGCAACACCGGGCGGACGTCTGCGACTACGGTTTCGCGCAGTGGTCTGACGTCGCCTTGAATCTGAATCGCCGACATGCTTGCGGGAAAATCGCGCATGATTTGGTGTGCCACTCGGTCGGCATCCTGAGCGGCTTGCGACAGGGACACTCCATCCTTCAGCCGGGCGATCATGTGGTAGCCCCAAAAGCCCGAATGTTGATCGGAGAGCTCGTCGGGGCTCAGACTCAAAGGAACCCAAAGCTGCGCTTGGTACAAGCGGCCGAGCTGTAACGGAAATTCAAAGCCGCGCGGCATCACCCCGATAAGGGAGTAGGGTTTGCGGTCGAGCATGATGGAAGCGCCGAGGACGTGCGGGTCGCGGTTGTAGTGGTCAGTCCACAGCGCGTAACTGATCACGGCGACCGGTTGACGGGCATTGTCTTCTTGCGGGGTAAAGACACGGCCGAGGACGGGCTGAACGCCTAGCGTCGAAAACATTTGGGAATTGAGGCGTGCGGCATTGATTTGTTCTGGCTGTGCGCCTCCAGAAAGCTCAAAGGATGTCGTGATATAGCCGCCCAAAGAGGAAAACGCCCCGGTCGCAAGTGTGTACGTTTCGATTTCGCGAGCCCTAACGGACATGCCTGGCCGGCCTCCCAGATGATCTCCCAACAAAACAAGCCGGTCGGCGTCCTGGAACGGAAGTTGGCGCAGCAGGACGCCCTCGACGAGCGAGAAGATCGCAGTGGTGGCGCCAATGCCCAGGGCCAAGGTGAGGACGACCGTGAGTGTGAATGCAGGTGTTCTTCGCAGGTGGCGAAATGCTATGCGGAGATTCTGTGCGAGCGCGTACATACTTCCTCCCGGACGCTGAAGTTTCGTGAACAACTCCGCAGCCAAGATTAGAACAAGATTAGAAAACGTTAGGGCTATTTTTGCAATCGGTGAACTTGTGCCGAACACGGACTTCACAGCGGTGGGTGTAGCGACCAGCGTCCCGTTTGCACATTCCCCGAGTCACGAGCCACTCTTGGCAGATCTCCGGTAAATGCGACTTACCAGGCGCTAGGACAAGCATCAGCATTGTTTTGCGTTCCGAGCTAGAATTGGGGCATGACTCGGATGCAACGTATCGAAAATTGGCTCCAGTCTGTCTTCTCCGATTGCCGCTTCGCCCTCCGCATGCTCCGCAAGTCGCCAGGCTTTACGGTCGTTGCCGTCCTCACCCTCGCTCTCGGCATCGGCGCCAATACCGCGATTTTCAGCATTGTAGATGCCGTCGTTCTGAGAGACCTACCCTATAAGGATGCGCAGCGTTTGGTAGCTGTCTGGTGTACAGAAATAGGGCAGCCAGGGTCAAAGATATTCCCCTCGTATGCGGATTTTGAGGAATTCAAAGCTCATAGCCTCAGCTTTGAAGAATTGGCCGCGCTAACATGGGCTCGGGCAGGAGAGATCCTCACGTGGAACGGTTCGCCGCACGAGGTACTCGCAATCCCCGCATCCGGCGAATTCTTCTCCTTATTGGGAATTCCGGCGGCGCAAGGGCGTACGTTTGGGCCGGAGGACCTTCAAAATGGGTGCGTCGTCGTCTTGGCGCATTCGTTTTGGCAGACGGAGTTGGGCGCCCCGACTGGCATCGTTGGGACTGTTTTGACGCTCAACGGGAAGCCCTGCACTGTCTCGGGCGTAATGCCTCGCGGCTTCGAGTTCTATCCCAAGCAGACCGCGCTATGGGTATTGATTGCGACGGATAGTCAATTCCGCAAAGAACCGTTCAATTCCGTGGTCGGCATCTTGGGACGACTCAAACCCAGCGTTGGAATGACCGATGCTGAACACGAGTTGATTGGGCTTCATCAACGTGTAGTTCAAGAATCACCTGCTGGAAACTGGATCGCGCAGATCAAACCTATCGTCCGGGACCTGCGGGAAGAGTTCACCTGGATGGCGGGACGGAATTTACGCGTGGCGCTGATCATTCTGTCCGCAGCGGTTGCGCTTCTCCTGCTCATTGCGTGTCTGAATGTCACCAATCTCCTACTTGGCCGCTGTGTGGAAAGGCACAGGGAGTTGGCGGTTCGCGCCGCGCTTGGCTCAGGCCGTTTTCGTATAATTCGTCAGTTGTTCACGGAGAGCATGCTTCTTTCAGCGTTCGGAACGCTCGTGGGAATTTTGTTTGCCATAGCACTGGTACGGTATTTTAATTCGGCGAATTTCGTTGAGCTCCCACCGGGAAATCAGGTCACTCTAAATTTCCGCGTTTTGGGATTTGCAATCTTCCTCACGGCCCTGGCTGTCTTGCTCTTTGGGTTGCTACCGGCTCGGCGAGCCTCGCAGGTTGACTTAAACGAAGTATTGAAGGGGTCGAGTCCAAGCGTTGTCCGCGGAAGCCATTTCACAAACCAACTCCTGGTCGCCGGCCAAGTGATGCTCTCGATGGTCTTGCTTGCCGGCGCCGGTTTAATGATCCGAAGCATGGTCCGGTTGAGTTCCGTGCCGCTGGGCTTTAGACTCGATCATCTCCTGACGGCCCGCGTTGCACTTCCGCCCGACGGATACGCAGCCCTAGGTCAGCGGTCCGCTTTCTATGAGAAATTGATCGCCTATCTTGGCGCACTGCCGGGCGTGCAAGGAGTAGCACTGTGCTCGTCTCTGCCAGGATACGAGGGAGGCACCTCCACTGAGTTGTCAGTCGATGGAGAGGATCCGATAGCGGATCTGGAAGCAGTCAACGCGATACAGATCAGCAGTGATTATTTTCATGTACTTGGGATTCCGTTCCTGCAGGGCCGGGAGTTCGATTCGCGTGACCATGAAGGGAATCAGCCAGTCGCCATCGTGAACGATCAAATGGTCCAGAGGTATTTCCCGGGACAAGATCCTATCGGCAAGCAAATCAAACTCGGCAAGCTTCAGGACAAGGCTCCGTGGCTCACGATTATTGGAGTTGTCGGCGGTGAGAAACGCACGACCGTCTACCAGGAGATGGGCTACATACAAGCTGCCCTGGTCTACCTGCCTGTGAACCAAACCTCTGCGACTACGACGGGACTAATTATGCGAGTCGCCGGTAATCCTATCAGTCTAAGTCCCGTGCTACACGCGGTGATCTCATCTCTTGATCGTACCGTCCCCGTCTTCGACATCAGAACCATGTCGGCACGGTACGCTGAATTCTTGGCTCATCCTCGTTTCCGCGCCATTCTCATGGGAATTCTTTCGGGATTAACTCTGTTGCTTGCGGCAATCGGCCTCTACGGTGTTCTCGCGCAAATGGTTTCGCAGCGCACCCACGAAATCGGAATTCGCGTGGCTCTAGGAGCTAACCGCCGCGAGGTGCTTCGTCTTGTCGTGTCGGACGGACTGCGGATGACCATCCTCGGCCTTGCGGCAGGCATTGCTGCAGCAACAATGTGTACGCGCCTTATTTCAGGACTGCTCTTCGGCGTAACGCCAACCGATTTCTTCACGTTCGGCACCGTGGCACTCCTACTCTGCGCCGTAGCACTCCTGGCGTGCTATGTTCCCGTCCGCCGCGCTCTGCGTGTCGATCCCATGGTCGCCCTGCGCTACGAATAGAATTAGATTCTTTTCTTGAGTGTTTTCGTAACCAGCACACTCTTGCGCATAGATTTGCTTAGTGGCGCATGCCTGATTGACACGCTTACGACAAGTGACGCCCACTGAATGACGCTTCTGATCTAGGTAGGGCCTCTAAGCGTGCTCGCATTTCTCCTTGCATCGCGTTACTTAGGAAACCAAACGACGGACAAATAAGCAGCGCTCGCACTCGCCCCGACCACCGGACTAAGATGGTTTGCGAGATGGCCGGTCGCAAGATCATTCATATCGATATGGACGCGTTTTATGCGTCCGTAGAGCAGCGGGATGATCCGCAACTCCAAGGCAAGCCCGTAGTCGTCGCCTGGCGCGGGAATCGCTCCGTAGTGTGCGCTGCTTCGTACGAAGCACGAAAGTTCGGAGTGCGTTCTGCTATGCCCGCTGTTCGAGCCGAACGTCTGTGCCCTAACGCAATCTTCCGGCCCCCGGACTTCCCGCGCTATCGGGCGGTCTCCCGCCAGGTGCGTGAAATCTTCAAACGCCACACCGACTTGATTGAGCCGTTGTCCCTCGACGAAGCCTATCTCGACGTTTCGGAGAACAAGACTGGCTTGCCTACTGCCACCCAAGTGGCACGCACGATTCGAGAACAGATCCGTTCAGAAGTGAGCTTGACGGCATCGGCAGGCGTAGCGCCGAACAAATTCCTCGCGAAGATTGCTTCGGACTGGAAAAAACCGGATGGGCTCTTTGTCATACGACCGGAAGAAATAGATTCGTTTTTATTGCCGCTGCCCGTGGACCGTCTACCCGGAGTAGGCAAAGTCACGGAAGAAAAACTGAAGCACCTTGAGGTACAAACGATCGCCGACCTGCGGCGAATGGAACTTGCGACACTAGAACGCCGCTTCGGCCGCTATGGCGTGCGTCTCTACGAATTGGCCAGAGGAATCGACCAGAGCGAGGTAGTCCCTGACAGGCCAACACAATCCATATCCGCCGAGGACACCTTTGAGCAAGATGTCTTGCTGATCGAGATGGAACCGATGATTCGAAAACTTGCGGAGCACACTTGGGCTGCGTCGCGCAAGGAATCACGTATCCCGCGCACCGTCGTACTGAAACTCAAGACCAGAGAATTCAAGATTCTCACTCGCAGCCACACGCCGAGTTCTCCACCTTCTTCTTGCGAGGAGCTGACGAATATCGCCCTGTCGCTGCGGGATCGTGTGGGCCTGACCGCAGAGCAACGCTTTCGCCTAGTTGGTGTTGGGCTGAGCAACTTTCGCGATCCGGTTGATGCATCTGCTCAGCCGGCTCTTTTCGAGTAGCCGATGACCGTCCTACCCGGGTAGGTAGATTGTTACCGAGTTCTCGTGACTCCGGATCAAATCGGAGGTCGATAGTGACATGACCGATTTAGCGGCCCACTTCCCAGAAGCGGACTTCTCGCGTGCAGCCTGAAAAACTTGGAGACACGAACGGATTCAAACGCTTCGTATCTTGACCGGTTTCTAAAGAACCGAAAGTCCATGACTCCGAACGCCTATCACACGACCTGCCGCGGCTCGCAGGAAGCTGACGTTTGCGCTTGACTTAGAATCTCGGCAGCTTGCGCTGCTTGGCTTTTTCCAGTTCCTTTTTGCTCTTTGCCGTGTCGGCATGGGACAAATAGGCTTGATAGGCTTCCTGCGTTTGGCGCTGTAAGCGTACATCCCAGAGAATCACGCTGATGTTATAGACACAGGTCAGGTCCACGCCGGCAGGGCCTGAGAGGTAAGCGTTGAGCTTAACCAGGTCCTCGCAGCCATTGTCCGCCTCGGGGCTTTAGACCAAGACGCTGGGAGCAGGAAAAGTGGCAGTCTGGGGCGGCGCAGTTACAGCCAAGTTCCCTCCCGAGCCACAGCCGATCAGCACCAATAAAGCTGCAAAGGCTAAAATACCGCGGATTGCTCTTCCGCGTGCCTAATACTTCACGTCGCCGCCGCGTTTCTTGGCGTCCGCGGCTTGCTTGGCTGCAAGATCGCGGGCGCCCTGATCGAGAAAGCTATAGAGCGCGTTGGCGGCGCTGGTGATCAGGGGCCAGTCGTAGGCGAAAACCTTGAAGCTGCGGGCCTGCCGTTGGTGTCCTGGGTTAGAGATACCGTTTGGATGGAGGTGGATTTCGAACCCTTCCAGAACTCCAGCAGGGATAAGCCACCGTGGACTAGAAAACTGGTGCTGGTTGTTCTTTGGCTTTCTTCATAACAGACTGTTGCTGGGCGGTTGCTGCGTTGTCCAACAAGGTCTTTGCAGCAATCTCGGAACGCTCTAGTACACCAACGTCGGTGACCGTGGTTAATAGTGTTTGCACAAGCGAATTATTCGAATAGTCCAATACTTGCGTCGCCGCGACGTACACAAATGCATGGCAGGCGTCGCGGTTTGCAGCAACGACACTCCGATTCAGCCAAACCCTCAGCGGCGAAATCGGTGCACTGTCAGCGCTCGCATTCTGGACCGGAAGGCCTAGGGCGTTCGGGCGGTCGACATTCGCCGCGCAATCAGACAGATCGATGCCGCCGGAGTGGCCAGCTGGATGGCCCTGCCTGTCGAACACCCAAAAGGTATTCTGCGGGATTGTGGTGTGGACCTCCTGCCCATACTTTTGCCGAAGCGCGGTCAACAGTGTTGCCGGTAGGGGCTCCTTGCCTGGTTCGAACCGCAAGTAGCGACTGACACGCCAGACCGTTTGCTGGGCCGGTGGAAACGTAATATCCACAACAATTATTTCGCGATCTTGTCCACTCCCCGTGGGCGAATATATCAGGGCATGGGTGATGACTTTCCCCGGGAACTCCTGCAAACGGTTCTGCTCGTACTGGATGAAGCCTTTGGGTTCGTGGGCCTTGAGCAGCTGATACGCCTCACCGATTGGGATGCCCGGCCGAATGCCGACGACATCGGGAAGGACGCCATTGGATGGAGCTTGGCCCATTTGGGCCACCGCGCCGATAGTGAGTGCTGCTGCCGCAATACCGAGACCGCCACAAATTCTGCTGCGAATCGACATAGACATAGAGTCCTCCGTGCCGTCAGGGCCAGGCTCGCTTCGGGAAATCAGAAAACAGGTTTGACTTGCTTGGATTTTTCTAGATCCTGCTGTCGGGCTCTTTCCGCCTGGGCCCGATACCACACGGCTGTCGAGTGCGACGTGCGAACAGCAAGCGGCAGATCCATCATATCCGTGATTACCATCTCGATGATTGGTCCCACAGCGAACTCTGCGCTCACTCCGACATAGGAGCTCTTGCACCAAGGATTTCCTGAGATCAGAGGGGCGTTGTTGTTGGTGCCGTAGGCCTCGTCCATCAAGTAGGATGAGCCAACTCCGCTAGGACCAACGGCCTGGCACTCCAACGCCGTTCGAGCGTTTGAATTTGACAGCGGAACGTGGTGCCCCGATTCATCGAAGAGCCACAGCATCAGGTTGATTTCCGCGTCATTGGAAGTAGGTGTATTCCTGTCGGTTCCGAATGCCGCGGACTCTTTGCCGTATTTCGCTCGCAAAGCTGCGAGGAGTGTTTGCCGGTTGATGTGCATGGCCTTGGTTATGCGATTCACCTTGTAAACCAATTGCTTCTCGGGCGGCAGAGTCGCGTAGAAAACAAAATTGTCGTCCTGGTTGTTCACGGGATTAATGTAGGAGCCTTGGAAGACAGGCCCCGGGAAAGCCGCCAAATTGCTAGTGTCGTATGACGTCGGCCGATTCTTAGGATAATGGCTGCGCATGATCGCCATTGCATCCTTCGGATCCATCCCAAGGTGAACACCGATCACATCGGGCATTTTCTCGGGTTCAAGTTTGATTGGAGCTACGCGAGACGCCGCCGGACTGCCATTGGCCGGTGGGGTCCATGGCTCTGCCGAGCTTGCCCCGGGCTTGTTCGGGATTTCCGCAGCCGGTTGCGCAGTCGCTACTTGTTGGGGAGCGATTTTCGCGGAACCCTGCGGCCGCTGCGCCGGCAAATTTTGGGAAGCTCCCACTGGCGCGGAAGCAGGCGCTCCGTTTGGAGTGCTCGTCCCGGATACCTGGGGAGCTGGCGTCGACGAAGAGGCAGCTTGGCCGAGTGTGTTGACGGCGGCAGCCGAAGAGGACTGCCCTGAGGCGGAATTTGCGGCGGAATTCAGTGCGGCGGCCGCGTTAGCGGCAGAGTTAGCGGCGCTTGCCGCATTCTGGACGGCCTTCTTCTTGCCGAAGAGCGACTTTAGATTGGAGACGGCGCTGGCTAGGCCGTCCGGCGCGCCAGCGAAGCTCCCCGCTCCCTGCGACACACCGTTGGCCAAACCTTCAAAATGCAGTGGGAACTCACCGTCGAGCATGTGCTGATTGCCTTCCAAGGTCTTGATCTCGGCCACGGTGAGATCGAGGACGTAGTGGAATCCGACGATCTGAGGGAAGCCTTGGAGGACTAGCTCGAACTGCGCTTCGCCCGAACCGCCAGGATGCAAGATCATCTTGGGGTCGAAGTTGTTGCCCACCACAAGACCGATTCCGCGATATCCGTTCGGCCCCCCCACCGCGGATCGATTGCCGCGATCGTCAGTAGCAAAGCCAGAAGCGGTGACGTAGCCCAAAATCAACGGTTGATCCGTTTTGTTCAGAAAACGGACCGAGGTATCGATGAGCTTGTAACCGTTCACGGTGCTGGTGCGGAAGCTGGTTACGGTGGCGGCGAAATGGGGGGTGTCATAACAGTAGGATTGTGCTCCGCACGCGGTGGGCTGTTGATCAGCGGCGGGCGCTGCCGCTTGGAACGGTTCAGCCGCGCGAGCTGAGACAAGCGCAAAGGCACAGGCGATGAAGATCCAAAAGAACTTCGGAGTCAAAATTTTTCTCAAGGTGGCCTCCAATGTGGCGCGTTCGACCCACGTATCGGGCAGCATTGTGCGCCGCATCACAGGAATCAGTTTCCTGCGGTGGGCCATTTATGCGACAATGTCATCCCAATGCAGACCGAGAAATGATTGCTCAGACTGCATCGTGTCCCCGACCGGTGTCCTAACGGAATTCTGAAGTTTTCTAAAGAAAAGGCCTCGGATGGCGTCCATCCTTCCAAATCCGCCGCGCGATCAGCCCCTTGGCCGTGTGTGGCAGTTTGGCGAATGCGAATTCGATGAACTCCGCTATGAGTTGCGCGTGCGCAACAGGGTCGTGGACCTCGAGGGTAAGCCGCTGGAGGTGCTGCACCAGCTATTGCTACAAGCAGGAGATACCGTTCGCAAAGAGGACCTGCTCGAAACTGTCTGGCCCGGCGTCTTGGTGGTTGACGCGTCGCTCGCCACCGCGGTCTCAAAATTGAGAAAGGTCCTGGGCGACGAAGAAATCATCAAGACCGTATCCAAAGTCGGATACCGGATATCCGTCCCCGTGCGGCGCAGCATCAGCGCGGAGGTTGTACCGACGTGGCCGAACGGCAACAAGCTGAACTCCGCTGCCGTCAGCCCAGGCCTAAGACCGTTCTCCCTCGAAGCAATGGGTTCCCAAGGGCTGCTCAAACGGCACCTCATACCTTGGACCATTGCAGCCCTTCTGCTGGTAGGACTCGGGGTGGGAATCGTCTCATTTCGAGGTCGATTGAAGGCAAATCCGATCCCCGGGCCGGTTGCCATTTTCCCATTCCAAAACGTTGGTTCCAACCAAAGCTTGGATTATCTGAGGTCGGCCCTGCCCGACGAGGTCGCCAATACCTTGAGTGCGGCACGTTCTCTTATTGTCCGGCCACTAGCAGCGACCAGCGGATACTCCGACTCATCCGTCGATTTGCGCAAGGCCGCGCACGACTTGAACGTGAACCGGATTGTGACCGGACACTTTGTGCTCGCCGGAGACCAGCTCCAACTCACGATGGAAGCAGTGGATACGGATGAAAATCGCATCCTGTGGCATGACACGGTTAATGTGCCGGCGACTAATCTCGTGCTTTTGCAAGCGCAGATCGCCGCCATGTCGCGCGGGAAATTAGCCGGTGCGCTTGGCGTCCGTGATTTCGTGAGGGAGATCGCACCATCTCCGGGCAACGAAGAGGCTTATGAGCTCTACCTGAAGAGCCTCGCCCTTGAATTCGATCCTGCGCCTAACAAGCAGGGCATCGCCTTGCTTCGACGCGCTGTGGCTCTCGATCCTTCTTACGCTCCTGCTTGGGGCATGCTCTCACTCCGCTATTACAGCGATTCTCGTTTCGCCGGCGGCGGCCCCAAGATGCTGCAACTTTCGGACGAGGCCGCGGAACGGCAGCTCGCGCTCGATACAGACTCCCCCGATCCCGTGGCGGAATTGACCATCCACCGCACCGAGCGGGGAGAACTAGTAAAGGCGCACCAGCAGGCGATGGAATTGGTTCGCCGCCGCCCGGACAATCCGAACAATCACCACGTGTTGAATTATGTTCTTCGCTACGGCGGTTCCCTCGACGAAGCGGCCCACGAATGCGATATGGTCGTTCTGCTTGCGATCAAGTTTGTATGGGGCTCCTGCTCCACCACCTTCATGGAGCTGGGTGACTACAAACGGGCGAGGGAATTTCTTCGCAAAGATCTCAGTTCGGAGTGGTCGAAGGCCCATGCCATCGAAGTCCTGCTCCGCCAAAACAGGACCCAGGAGGCGATTCAGATCGGTCCGCCGCAAATCCCGCATTGGGACAGCTACAAGATGCTCTTAGCCTGCGCAAGGCACGCACCCGAGTCTGAGATCACGTCGCTTGCAGCCGGCGTGGAAATCGATGACGATCCGGAGATCAATTACTTCTTTGCGGGCCACCTGGCTTATTGCGGCCAAAGGGACGCAGCCTTGCGCATGTTGAAACTGGCAATTGAACGGAATTACTGCTCATACCCGGCGATGGATCACGATCCATTCTTCGAGAAGGTCCGAAGCAGCCCCCAATTTTCCGACGTTCGCGCCGCAGGTATCGCCTGTCACGACAACTTTGTGGCGAATCGAGAGCAAGTGGTCAAAATCATGAAATAGAGGAAACCTTCGACTCAAGGCCAGCGCTAATCTGTTCCCTCGCTCGGATTAGTATCGATAAACGCGCTTGGATTGAGTGGTCTGGCCAACTCCCGGATTGTCGGCAATCCGGAAACTATCCACAAACGGGGTTCGGGTCCCTAGCCTCCTAAGTGGATGACCATACTGAACGCGGCGCAGGAGGCCGCCAGTATGGGACGTTGGAAAAAGACAAGCAAACGCTCACGGGCGAAAACAATACTTCGGCTGCCCGACTTGGAACAGTCGAAGAATGCAGTTCTAAACTCGCTCGCAGCAGCGAGTTCGCAAGAATCGTATGCGCATGGCATCGATGAATTCATCGGCTGGTACTGTTCCGAGCCGCGCTTGGCCTTCAACCGCAGTGTTGTCCTTCGTTATCGATTCTTTCTCGAACAGAGGAACCTAGCGCCTTCGACAATCAACGTGCGCTTAGCGGCTGTGAGACGACTCGCACACGAGGCGGCTGATACAGGTCTCCTGAGTCCCGAATTGGCAGCCGGAATCGGTCGCGTTAAATGCGCAAAACGCTTGGGTGTTCGGATCGGAAACTGGCTGACCGTCGAACAATCCAGAACCTTGCTCGCAGAACCGGGAGGGGATAGCCTGCGAGGCAAACGTGATCGAGCGATTCTAGCGTTGCTCATTGGATGCGGCCTGCGACGCGCCGAACTGGTAGGACTCGCACTTGAAGATTTTCAGGTCCGCGAGGAACACTGGGTGATTGCCGACCTGATCGGCAAAGGAAAGCACATTCGCACAGTGCCAGTTCCGGCCTGGGCAAAGCGCGTTGTTGATGAGTGGGCCGATGCAGCTAGTATCAGTACAGGTGCGCTCTTCCGGCGAGTAGGCAGGCTAGGAAAGATATGGGGCGCACGCCTCACACCGAAAGCCATCTGGCACATCGTCAAAGCGGCTGCGAAACGTGCCGACATCAAGAATCTCGCTCCGCATGATCTACGCCGCACCTGCGCACGACTCTGCCACTTGGCTGGGGGAGAACTTGAACAGATTCAGTTCTTGCTTGGTCATGCATCGGTTCAGACGACCGAGCATTACCTGGGATGCAAACAGAAACTGCGACACGCGGTGAATGACAACCTGGGACTGGAAGATGTCTGACGGAGTATTCATGGCCTCGAACGGGACTTCTAGAAAATGTATGGGCACAGTCTAAGTACGGAGGCCCAGACAAGATCGCGCCAAAAACTACGGCAAGACCGAACGCCATGCCACTCCGATACACGCTGAGTTATCGACTATTTTCTTTAGGTGCTATGGCGGGGATGATGGCGTCTGCAGAAACCGTTTTGTCGCTAACAACCAGTGTCAATTTTACTGGTAATGCTGCCCCCTTTCTAATCAAGTCTGAGAAGTTCCTATTAGTTGCCACATCTTCTTTCTCGCCCGATAATTCATGTCTCATAGAAAAGGTTATTTCTGAAAAAGAATGCGCTTTTATATTCACGTTACTTTCAGCCCTGACTTTCACCGTCTGATTTCCCGCCTCGACAACTGCTTCTCGGTAAATTACACCGTCGGAATCGCCCGGATTAAGCACATTCACTCTAAAATCGACTTCCCCTGTGCGCTGACGACTCGGGTCTTTAATCTTCTTCAGCTCCTTTGAAAAGTCATTCAGTATCGCCAGAACTCTATCTGCAGGCCAGCTATCAGCATAGCGCGTAGCCCGCCGGTATCTGGTTTCCGTCTTCATAGATGTTGCTTCTTGAATTACTTTGTCTCCCTGCGTTATTCGATTTTGGCCAGGGTCAATAATGGCAGTATATGGCTCCTCATAATCCTCTGGATTCCATCGGAGAGTTTCGCCTTTGCTGAGGTTCGCCTTGAACGTTGAAACGAGACTCTCAAAAGTAGTTTCACATTCATGATTCCACGTTCCGCCATTCAGCCAATCCTTGGAAGCCTTAGAATTCAGCAATGCCGGGTCTTTCCAAATGAATTCGCTGAGGTAGTGATCTTGGACAATGCGCGTGCGTGTGGAACTGGAAGGCGCATCATCTGTGACAGGTAGGATCGAAACGGACTGTATCGCCGGCTTTGGCGCGGAGTAATATTTGGTCAAGTAGAATGTGACCGCGACTGAGACCGGAAGCAGAACTATTGCCAGAAGTTGACCCGGCAAATTCTTTCGGACTTCACTCAACAAGCCTTCCCGTTGATTCTTTTCTTTCATAAAGTTCTGTAATATCGGTCCGGTCTGCTAGCAACTCGGTGGCTCAATCAGAGCGCTTATAGTCCAATAAGTATGGCTGATGCAAGTCATGATTTCTTAACGAGGGTCCTCCGAAGGCGTCAGAAGCCTCCCGTGATAACCTCTCAGCTCATTGTTTTTAGCAGAAGATTCGATTTGATGGGATACAGATTGATCGTGGTCCGTGATTTGGGAGGTGTTATTCCGAGATCTCGTACGGCTCAATAATCGGTTGTTCCGGACGAATTGTCGGCAGCCAGGAAACCATCCAGAAACGGGGTTCGAAGACATCATTTGGCGATTTCCTCGAAGCGGACTTCTGGAGCGCGTGGCAACGATTTCACTCCCCTGGTAGCAGGCTATAGGTGCACACCCACACCCGACGCGCTCGGCCACACGACGCATTGGTCTAGATATTTGCAGCGCCAGGGTCAAGAAAAGACCACTCTTGCGGGGCAAGCCGCGCGCGCTCATAATTGCTGTCTGGGAGCAGCACCATGCAATACCGCTCTGATAACGCCCCTCTCCAGCAACTGGACGACTGGGACGATTTTGTAGCCACCCGCTATCGTCAAGGAAAATCGGAAGAGGAATTCCGCAACTATAAGGCCGACGCCAATCCCACGGTAACGGAGTTTTACCGTCAGAACCACGCCCACCAGACGCTTGATTTTGTCCTAAACAAGAAGACGGAATATTGCAGCTTGAGTCGGGACAGTAAAACCATTTGGGAAATGTCCGACTATCTGAACACCCTGGTGGATGACAGCGACCCCGATACCGATCTCACCCAGATCGAACACCTTCTTCAGACCGCGGAAGCAATTCGCAAGGATGGTCATCCGCGGTGGTTCATCCTCGCCGGGTTTGTGCATGACCTTGGAAAAGTGCTGTGCTTGTATGGGGAGCCCCAATGGGCAGTGGTGGGCGATACCTTCCCTGTCGGCTGTGGATACTCGGATCAGATTGTTTTTCCAGAATTCTTTGTCGCCAACCCTGATAGCAAGATCCCCGAGTACCAGACCGAGTATGGCATTTACGAGCCGAACTGCGGGCTCGATAGGGTCCACCTTTCGTTTGGACATGATGAATACATCTTTCAGGCGACGCGGAAGTATCTGCCGGAAGAGGCCCAGTACATGCTCCGGTATCATTCCTTTTACGCTGCGCACCGGCACGGTGCTTACCGGCATCTTATGGACGAACAAGACGAACGCATGTTTGAGTGGGTTCGGAAATTCAATCAGTACGACCTGTACTCGAAAGGCCGCGAGCGCCCCAAAACGCAAGACATTCTTCCTTACTACCAAGACCTCGTCTCAGAGTTCTTTCCTGACAAAATTGCCTGGTAATTGATTAGTGGCGCGGCCCGAGTACTCCTGCAGCGTTTCGCAACCCAGAGGCGCCACTGCACAGTCTAAACGCAGAAGCCGGTCCCGGACCAGAAACGGGGTTCGAGGAGATAAGAACGCGAGCGATGCTCTGTGGGGCGGCATTTCCCCGAACCGGACTTATGGCCAGCGGGGCGACCGGCCCGAATCCTCACCCCGGCGAATGATAACGTCATTTATCATTCAGTACTCGGCTTGGCAATCGGCGAGAGGTTCTCAGGCCTACCTTGTCCGAAGTGAGCATTCCCTGTCCGCTTGGCGACCTCACGTAGCTCGGGAGCTAGCCGAGTCGACCGTGGCAGCCGTTGAGGCAACGGTCGATCATGGAAGAGGTTTTTCCTTGTGATCCCCGAAAATGATGAGGTCTCGGTTTCGGCGAGAGGGTGATGCTTCTCAGTCGGAGAGTTCATTGCACCATTGAACAACGGCCTCACAGTTTTTCGGGTTCAGGTCCAGTCGCTTTGCTTGGGACTCGTAGATAAGTTTTGCCAGCGCCCATGTCGTGAAAACAATTCCTGGTAAGGATGAATCCTTCTTGCCCGCCGAATGTTGAATTGCCTCAATCGTGATGTTGTTTTGCTCGGCACGCATCTTAAAAGAAAACGTAACGCGGGAAGCGGAGCCGACTGCGGTTCGGTCTTCCCAACGAGCCACCATACTGTGGGCGTGACCTTCGAATGGCGCGTCGGTAACAAACCATCCAAACGCTTCTAGAACTTTCTCCAACACAGACTCGCACTCGCCATTAGCGTCGCTAAAATGCGCTTCAGCGGCTGCAAGGTAGCTGAGCAAGAGTTTCATTACTGCAGTCATTATTGCTGGCACATGCGCTTTGCTTTCGTTCCATGCACGGGGCTCAGCAAGTTTCTGCTCATGAATCGCCGCCGAAAGCCTCATCCTCTGCTCATCAAGTCGATCGTAACGAGCAGATTCTGCAGTCGCGCCGTCTTCCAGGGCCTCTTTATAATACTCTAGGTCTACGTTCATTGATGCAAGCGCCGCTATCATCGTTGGGGGATGTTTACTGGCAATGAGTTGATCTACCAACTGCTTCAACTCTGTGTATCCCTCACACTCTGCTTGCTGGGTTCCATAGAGTTCCCGAATGAACCGCATGCCTTCCTCAAACCCACCCTCGGCCGGATCGGGGATATCGATTAAACGCCTAAACCGGCGTCCCTTCTGACTAAGAAAGTTATCGAATTGTTGGCTGCCACCTTCGGCGCTAAAGGTGAAGCTGTATCCGAGGTTTGTCGGGTGTGCAGCCGCTTTTGTTAAAAAGTCCGGCAATACAAACAGCGTCGCCGAGTTGTGATGATCCACAATCGGCTGAAGGTCTGAATCGCCTCTTGCGGCCTTCACCAAGAATTCTCCGCGAAAATGATGCTCGACCCGTTCAAGGACCTCGGGTCGTACCGGTTCAAGCCAACCAGAAAACAATGCCTCCAAGCGAAACTGCTCTTCCTGTATTTGTTTTCGCTTGAACCATTTCTCAATGTTGGACTTTCTTCTGAAACGCGTGAATCTCTTCGCCAGCGAAGCGAGCGGAGCGGGTCCACCCTGAAGGCTTGATTTCAAGTCATGTAAGCGCTGTCCAAGGTAGGGATGGGACAAATAAAGAACCTGGTTAAAGGGGTGCGCAGACACAGTTGAGACATCCCGAATTAACTGCGACAAATGGAGAAAGACGAACGGCGCCGCCAACCGCACTTCAGCAGCTATGTTATTCCACTCGGTCCAGGCGGCCCCCATCCGACGTGACTTTAGGGACGGAGATATTAGGACCATTCGAGCGGCGAATTCGTCGGCTTCTAGTTCTTCCGCCCATGACTCGATCATCGGAAGCGCAGCTCTTTTTTTGTTGGCGGCGGTCTTTCCGAAATCCGGTTGGAGAACGTGCCAACATTCGTGCGCGACAATAAAACACGTTATCCAGTAGGCAAGTTCCTTACAGATGATCCAGGCAGGCAATGGGGCCGAGGGAATAGATTTCGTAAAAGTAAGACCTGAAGTCTTGTTTTTACCCCGTCGGTGTGCGATGTAGTCGAGAATGGTCAATGTATAAAGGCGGATCAAGGATGACTGCGACCGTTTACGCACGTTTTGGGAGTCGCTTTCGTAAGATGTAACATCGACAAGATGCGCCAAGATCGTGCATGTGCGATCGACCAGTGTCAGGAGAGCAGAATTGATCAGCACCAGCACACCGTTGGGGGTCGTATGAACTTCTGCGTTGAAGGCTCCAAGCGGTGATACGCCACAGTAAATTGGCGCCGCGGGTTTCTGCGACAAAGTCTGGATGAGTAGTTCGATACTGTCGCTGATAATGTACAGTTCGTTCTCGGAACCTGGCGCCACTACACCTTTTTGTGATAGGGCAGAGAGGTATTCGCGACGGGCCCGGGTCTCCTCCTCGCCATAGAAATCGTCTTGAAGGAGCTCCTCCCGCAGCTCATCGATCACCGCTTGCTTATCTTTGATCGCGGGAATCTCCAAGCCGCTGTCAGTGAGAAGCTTTAGATAGTCGGCTCGTAAGAGTTCCTTGGGAGTCATAGGGGCCGCGGTTTGGTCGAGAAAGTGTCGGCTGTCGTCGCTAGCCAAAGTAGCTCTATGGACTGTTTCTGGCGCCCGCCAGATACTCCTGCAGAGCCTCGCACAGTGCGGGAAGTCCTACGTCGCGAATTATTGTTAGTAGCCATACACAAACGGGAGCAAATACTATAGGAAGAGCAAGTTGCCTAAAGACCTCAGCAAGGCCGGCAGACGTGATGAGGATTGGAGCGGGGCCTAAGTGAATCGCATGTTTACCGCAAAGCTTGTTTAGAAAATGCTTTAGAAGCAGCTGCGCCAGAGGTCTGCCAGGCTCGATGGCATTCGCTTGTTCAAAATCGGCAATCGCTTTGCTACGCACATGCGGTTGCTCTTCGCTGAAGGGCCCATTAATGGATTCTACGAGTTCCTGGGCATCTCTTGCTGTAAGCTTCTCGGCGGCTCGCTGGTGCTTCTTTCGCAGGCGACCCGTTTCACCGCTCACCGCATTCGACGCAGCTTGAGGATCATAAGGTAGAACAAATTTTTGGTCCGAATATAGCTTATGGAACGACTGGGAGAGAAACGCGTCGATCTCTTTTAGTTCTTTGAGCGAGTATCGTGGTGGAAGAACTTCGTCTGGCGTCGAAGTTTTGGCGAGCATAAATCTCTCATTTACGATCGAGCCATCCCGTTCCGCATTACCAAACAGATGTTTTGGCCGAGATTTTATCACAGATTTGTCGGATCGGTGGCTTCAGACGGGATCGATCGATCAGCGGTGTGCCGTCAGCGGGGAGTCCGTATTGTCGGGCGACTCGGACATTAGCCTGAACGGGGCTGGGAGAAGCATTACGCGCGAAATCGCCGAGCCGCCAGCGCGGCGGGAAGCACCGATTTCGAACAAGTAACCCCAAACTGGTCGTCACTTGCCGACTCCGGTTGTGAATGATAAAGGACGATATCATTCGCAAAGAGTCGTCAGGGTCTCGGAAGTTTCCAGAAACGGGGTTCGAGGAAATCCTTGGATGCGTCCTCGAAGCGGACTTCTGGCCCGAAATAACTTCGAGTTAGCCCGTCATCCCGTACAGAATCAGGAACCCATCCGCGTGTTGCTGTACGCAAATGCCTTGACGCGATGCAGCATTAGTATCACAATGTGATTCTAATCATGCTTGGCGAATTCGAATATTTGTTGATCACGGCGGCGGCGGGGCTCGGCGAAGAAGCTTACGGTGCGGCGATTCGTGAAGAGATAAAAGCGACGACCGGGCGAAAGTGCTCCATTGGCGCGCTCTACACGACCATCGACCGTCTCGAAACAAAAGGTCTGCTGAAAACATGGATGGGTGACGCCACGCCGCAACGGGGTGGCCGCGCCAAGCGCATGGTTCGCGTGACGTCCAAGGGAGTGCTGGCCGCGAAGGACTTTTACGATGCGGTGACGCGCGTGAGCCGCGGCGCGTCGTGGGTGGCGAACCGGACGGGGAGCGCCTCATGACGAGCACCGGCTGGTCCTTCGTCGAAGCTGCTGCCCGACTGCTGGCGCGCGATGAGCGCGAAGCCGTGCTGGGCGATTTAGTGGAGGCCGACGAAAACGCCTGGCAAGGACTGTTCGGTGTGCTCGGGCTGGTTTTCCGGCAGGAAGCAGCCCTTTGGAAGAGCTGGCGGCCGTGGCTGGCGGGATTCGGAGTGGCGCTTCCAAGCAGCTTTCTCCTTATGGGGTTTTCGCTGTCGGTCAGTTGGAGCTATTTGACCCTGCGATGCCCCGAGCTTCTCCAGAAGTCCTCCCTGACACTGGGCTCCGGGTCCTTGGTGTTGCTGTGCCAGGCACTCCTTTTGATCGGCTGGTCGTGGACGGGCGGTTTTGTAGTCGGATCGTTGTCGCGGCGGACTCTTTGGGCTAGCACGTTACTTTGCTATTCGCCGTGTTTGTTTTGTTTGTCGCGATTCCGTGTCGAGTCCCCATCGAGGTTTTGCCTACTTCTCTTTTTGGTGCCCGCGATCTGGGGAGTTCACCAGGGTTTGCGAATTTCCAGGATGAAGTTGAGCTGGGCCATAGCACTGGCAATAACCATCACCGCATTGATGCTTCCGGACTGGAACGGCGGAGCTCATCACTGGTGGGCACCGCCACGGTGGACTTTGGATTGGGTTTTGTGTTGGCCGGCGTGGTATTTGGTCGCGACGGCACGGCGAGCGGGATCAAAGGCTGGATTGGGAGGCAACGACGGCCTGTTGAGCGGGCAGCAGGAACAACAAACAGGAATGTCGTAGAGGCAAAGACATCAGAACCCCCCAGATGAACTGATGAGATCTTGGAACCAAGGGATGGGAAAACATGGCTGAACTCACCTTATCTGTAAATGGCGCGAAGCAAATCGTGTCCGCAACACCGGAGACGCCCCTGATCTTCGTTCTGCGCAATGAACTGAAATTGAGCGGTCCTCGGCTGGGCTGTGGAATGGCGCAATGTGGCTCGTGTTCTGTGCTGCTGGACGGCGAAGAAGTCCGCACGTGCATTACCCCAGTCTCCTACGCCGTCGGCAAAAAGGTGACGACCATCGAGGGGCTGGCCGCCGTTTGGGCTGCGCAGAAGAGCTTGAGCGCAGCCGACGCCGCCAAGACGCTGCATCCCGTTCAGCAGGCGTGGATTGACGAACAGGTGCCGCAGTGCGGCTACTGCCAGAGCGGGATGATGATTGCCGCCGTGGAATTGCTTGCCAAGAATCCGAATCCGACCGTAGCGCAAATCAAGGACGCTTTCACGAACAAGCCGCCGTCACCGCATTTGTGCCGCTGCGGCACCTATGCTGCAATTATCGATGCCGTTCAGCGCGCCGCCAAGGCCATGAAGGTCTGATGGGAGCGAATGTCATGACACTGAAAGCCCTGAAAGCAGAAACGGCCAGCGATTCGCCGATCGCGCCACTCACAACGACGCTCACGAGGCGCGGCTTCGTCAAAGTCGGCGGCGCTCTATTTGTTTCCTTCGCCCTTCCAGCGGGATTTCGCGGGCAGACTGCCGAAAGCCAGGCTTCGCTCCAGACAAATCAGCTCGACCCGACATCGCTGGCGTCGTGGCTTGAGATTCGAAGCGACAATACGATTCTAGCGCGCACCGGCCGAACAGAAACGGGTACGGGGATGAGCGGGTATTACGCGCAGGCCATCGCGGAGGAGTTGAACGTCCGGCCGGAAGCGATCTCGTTCATCCTGGGCGACACGGATAAGACGCCGGACGGAGGTTATTCGGCAGGCTTTCTGTATGGAATGTACAACATTCGCAAAGTCGCGGCATACACGTACCAAGCGTTGCTGGGGCTGGCGGCGACGCAACTCCGTGTTCCCGCTGAAAATCTTAGCGTCGTTGATGGCGTCGTCTCTGGTGGCGGAAAAACCATCAGCTACGGAAAACTTGTCGAAGGCCAGCACCTTGATTTGAAGATCCCGGTCTCCGGCGAGGCCGCGAGAGTTGACCCATCCTCACCATACGGAAACGGCATGGCAGGGCTCGATGGGTTCACAGTGACCGGGGATCCGCCGATGAAAGCGGTGAAGGAGTTCAAGGTCCTCGGAACATCCTTTCCAGCGGGACACATTCCCGGCAAAGTCACCGGAAAAACGCAGTGGAGCTGCGATCTAACGTTGCCGGGAATGCTGCACGCGCGTATGGTGCGGCCCGCAACTGTGGGATCGACGCTGGTCTCTGCGGGCACGATCGACAAGACGAAGTTTCCCGCCGCGGAAGTGATCCGGAAAGGGAATTTGCTTGCGGTCGTTTCCCCGAATGAATGGGAAGCCGTGGAGGCCGCGTTGAGTGTCGCCAGCACGACGAAATGGACCGAGTGGGCCGGCTTGCCCGGCAGCGAGAACGTATCGAAAGCGATTCGGGAGTACAAATGGAGTGCACCTGGGGAAAGCAAAGGCAATGCCGCCGACGTGACTGCGGCACTGGCGAGCGCATCGAAACGAATCTTCGCGACCTACGAACTGCCCTACGTCAGGCATGCCCCGATCGGCCCTTTTCTCGCCGTCGCGGATGTACGCGCTGATGGCAGCGTGACGGTCTGGACGCACTCGGCGCAGTCGCGGGGGCTGCGTGCGCAGATCGCGAACACGCTAAGCATTCCGGTGGAGAAAGTGGTAGTTCGCTGGCTGGAACACTCGGCCCAATATGGACGCACGACTTTTGGGGGCGACGGTGCAGAAGGCGATGCTGTGATCCTCTCGCAACTCACCGGCAAGCCCGTCCGCGTGCAATGGACTCTGCAGGAAGACCTGGCCTGGTCAAGCGTCTCTCCAGCATATTTGCTCGACATCAAAGCAGGGTGTGACGCGAATGGCCGCCTGATCGCCTTCCACAGCGCTTCGTACACGACTCATCAGAGCGATGCGCGCCTTCTCGGCGCCCTTCTCGCCGGGATGCCTTGTTCCATGCCGAAGCCAGGAAGCTGGATTGCCACGGAGTGGCCATACGACAAGATTCAAAACCGGCTGGAAGAAGCCTATGGAATGCCGAGCATTGGAGGGCAATCGGTAACAGGCGGTTTACGCGGCAACATCATGCGCACGCCGGGTCAGCGCCAGCAGAATTTTGCGCTGGAGGGATTGATCAATGAAGCCGCTGCAGCGGTGGGCGCCGATCCTGTGCAATTCCGGCTAGACCACACGACCGACCAACGCCTGATCGATTTGCTGAAGGCCACGGCAAAGGCGGCGGGATGGGAACCGCGACGATCGCCGCGTCCGCAGGCTCGTAAGACCGGAACAGTTGCTGTAACCGGCCGCGGCGTGTGCATCATGCAGCGAGCCAACGCTTATTGGGTTGGCATCGCGGAAATTTCTGTCGTTCCCGCAACCGGCGTGGTAAAGGTCAGCAAGTTTACGATTGGCGCTGAACCGGGCAAGATCATCAATCCCCGGCAACTGGATCGCTGCATGAAATCCGGCGTGGTGATGGGCTTGAGCGAAGCGTTAAAGGAAGAGGTGACTTTCGACAAGTCCAAGGTGACGAGCACAAACTGGAGCCGGTACAAGATTCTGACCATGGAAGAGATGCCGGAAATTCAGGTGGTGCAACTCTCGCGCGACGACAAAGGCTTTGGCGGTGGCTCGGAAGCTGCCAATGCCGTCTGCCCTCCGGCAGTTACCGCAGCGTTCTTCGATGCAACTGGGGTCCAAGCCCGCAGGATTCCGCTGACCCCCGTGTATGTGACGAAGCTGCTCAAAGGCTAGCGTAGAGCACCACAATTGGCAACCGAACTTCTGGGATTTAAGCAAATCGCTTTCAGATAGTCCGGCAGGTTCAATTCCTAGCGGGCTAACTCTTGGTTAGTCGGCAAACCGCAAATTGTCAAGAAACGGGGTTCGAGGAGAATCAGTAACACATTTCCTCCAAGCGGACTTCTGGACCGGCTGGCCCTCCGTGGTTCAACTTCTGCATTGCGCTAGCGTCACCCGCTCCCAGAGGCTAAAACCGGGAGCGAAGTCATAAGATATATGCGAAGCTATCGTAAACAAAATGGTTGCCGACTCGGCTGATATAGGCAACTTCGTCTTAGGCCGCCCCGGACCAGGTTTATGCAGATCGGCCTAAACATAAGTTATACAGACTGACGCCAAGGTCGCAGTTCTCATGAGCCGGCTTGGTCAGTGCGCCAACGGATAGCGACGATGTCAGAACCGATAGCAGTTGTCCGCCCTCCAGAGATTTGGGACACCCGGTCACCGCTGATCCAACTAAACCGGATGACGTGTGATCTCGGCCAAGCATACTGGGCGACTCTTCTTGCGCTGTCGGTCGTTCGAGATGCTTCCAAGCGAGCCGACCCGTCGGCTGATGGGCGCAGCGCTTTTGCCCATAGAGATAACAGCTCAATCCGGCGTACGTGGGAACAGTTTACCCGAAGCTTTCCGAGCAACTTTGATGGAACGCGGTCCCCTATAACCGCAAAACACGTAGGGAAGTCAGTTAAACTCGCAGTCGCGTCCATCACGGAGCACGCGATCGTCAAATCGAGCTCGCTATTTGAGTCTTTCGCCCAGTGTTGGGCTCTTAACTACCTTCTCGCACGACTGGAGGCCTCTCTGCAACTGACCACTGGGGAGCTGGCACTTGTCCGGGAGTTCTCGCCCCTTACCAGTAGGCACGTCCCAGGCTGGCCACGGATCACGAAGGCAATTCCCCTACTTGAGACAGAGCTAAGAACCATCTCTCATGTGAAAGTCGACCCAAGAACGGGTGCCACGGCCAATGCGCCACTTACCAAGGAGCTTAACGCGTTGGTGGTCATATCGTTTTGGCGGAAGTGGCGGAACGCTTTGGTTCACGGATCTGGGGTTGTCACCGCGGGGTTCTGGGACGAGCATGAGGCTATTTGGATCGCCCTGTGTGCTATCGTGCCTTCATCGCGGCTCCGGCTAGGTCGGAAGTTGCCGCTAAACGAGAACATTTATCGGAGTGTGGCGAGCGTTCACGCTCACGCCGCACGGCGAATGAGGACAATTCTTATGGATGCCTCAAGCGACCGGCGGGGACACGTTCTTGCTCCTGGACCGCGCTGGCCATCTGATCGATTGCCTCCTGACAAAGTGCCAACACAGCTGCCAGCGATGCTCATCCCCGGCGACCATGAGCCCTCGGTAAAGTATGCGATTGGAGCCGCATAACAACGGTTGCAACGGACAATCCGCCGGCGCGGCCCGCCGCTGAACCGGAGCGTTAGCCCGCGTTTCCGAGGTTCAAATCGACATCCCTTCCATGCGAAAAAACATGTAGCTCGGCCTGGAGGTTTCCGTCCGATTCATCGGCCAACGGGAAGCTATCCAGAAACGGCGTTCGAGGAAATATAGATTGAACGCTGCAATTGACGCGTCCGGTTGTCACCCGCGCCGCTGAAAAGAAAAACGGAACCAGACCATTCGCCTAATCTGCCCCTTTTCACCCCGCTGTTTTGGTTAAGTGTCCATCCATCAGGAAGATGGATGGTAGGGGCGCTGGGGATCGAATTAAATCTACTCTTGTAGGTCCTGTTTATTCAAAGGGGAGTGCCGCTGGGTTTGCTCTGCCCAGAGAGCGCAGAGTAGAAATGCTCCAGGTTTGTGGATAAAGCCTGGCCTCGGATCCGACGATACTTGACCAACTCTGCCGCCAACTCCTTGTCCGCTTCGGCAGGCGCTATTTTGGACCGCTTGAATATAATAGGAGCCAAATATCCGAACAGAATCGCCTCTGATTCGTTGCAGTGAAGCTTATCCTTCCTCTCAGCCTCATCTCCTATCCTCTCCCGGCCCTTCCCGAACGCCGCCTTATACTTTTCGCTGTCGAGAGTGGACTCGTCTATGCCCAGGACCTTCTTGGCCTGATCCAACAACTCGGGCCTTTTCCCCTTGAGTACCTCTGGACGCCGATAATGGACGATGGCGGCAGCAATCGAAGGAAAGTTCTCACTTCCTATGCGGGTAGCGTCAATAAAACCAGTGACCTGCACGTATGGGTACCAGGCGATTTCGCGATCGAATGGAAGCTCTCCACCGAAGAAGCTCTCGAAGGGAGGATCCGCTCGCAGTAGAAGGATCTTCTTCATCACGTTGCTGTCGCTTTCGAAACTGTCGGGCGGTTCGTCCGTAAGCATCCATCCGTCAAATTTCCCAAGCTGTCTAGCTACTTGAACATCGAAGTGTGCCGAACTATGCACAAGCTGTCCGAAGACCGCTATCATCTCACCGTCCCTGCGCTTAAGATCCTCGCCTGCCAGTGACCCAACTGAAGAGAAGAGCTTCCCCTGTTTCTTGAGAGTTTCGGTCAACCGCTTGCTCCGGTTCTTGTTTTCCTCCTTTTCGAGAGCGTCCTTGACCTCTTCCCCAAATGTTCGTTTTCCCACGTCAGCCGCAGGGTCCTGGCGCTTGCCCAGCACGCCTTCAAGAAATTCTTGCAGGTCCAGCTTAATTCTCACGTCGAAGCGCTTCAGGACCGCGTCCCGAACTTTTCGCCATACAGACCGGTCACTGAGCGCACTCTCCAACTGCTTGCGGTATCCCAGGTAGGCTACTAAAGAATTTCCTTCGAAGAACGTGGAAAACCAGGAACTGATCGTGAGTTCAAAAGAATCAAATGCAGTTGGCATGCCTGCCTCCATCACGCGACAGCACGGGGAACTCGTCGTGAGTCAGTTCTAAGTTAAAGACGTAACTAACGGCAAACCACACAATGGGGAGTATATACCCCCCGATAAGACTATCAAAATCATCTAATATTTCGGGCTTGAGCGGAATCGGCTACCGCACATCTCCTAGTCGCAGGGCCAGAAACGGGGTTCTGGGAAACCACAAGGTTTGGGCGAATCTGCGGGCACTCGCAACCGCTATCCTGACAGACCTCAAATTTGACAAACACAAAGAACGGGACCAAACTGTAGTAGGCGAAGAAAAAGCGAATTTCCTCCGGTCCCCTCTACCTCGCCAAACCGCCATGCACTCGAAATCTGCCGCCCTGCGCCTCCATGTCGAGTCCGTTCTTGCCGGACGCATTGTCTCTCCATTCCGTCCCCTGCAGATCGAACCTCCTTGCACTGTACCGACGGGAATTCCTGCTCTGGATGAAGCTACGGGCGGTCTTCCACGCGGCTGCCTGACGGAAATCTACGGACCACCTTGTTCGGGAATAACCTCACTTCTGCAATCCGCCTTGGCTACTCGCACGGCAAACTCGGAAGTGTGCGCCCTGGTCGATGCGCAAGATTCTTTTGATCCTTGGTGCGCGCAATCCGCGGGCGTTTCGCTGCGTCAACTGCTCTGGATTCGTTGCAAAAATCTTGACCATGCTCTGCGCTCTGCGGATCTGCTTCTCCACGGCGGCGGATTCGGCATGGTGGCAATGGACTTGAGCGACACTCCAGCGCGTCTCGTTCGTCAGATCCCTCTGAACGCATGGTTTAGGCTGCGGCGTACGGTGGAGAATACCTCGACGATTCTTCTGGTGCTGTCGAGGGAATCCAACGCGAAAACCTGCGCATCCCTCGTGCTGCGCATGGAAAAGGAAGCCGCTGCCTGGTCCCTGCGTGAGCGCTCAAATCCTTCGCGCATGTTTCACCCGCCGGCCTGCTTGTTCGACGGATGGACAACCGCCGTCGAAGTGATTCGTTCCGACGCACGCCGCAAGAATCTCCACTTCTTCCACCAGTCTGCAACTCAGGGAAACACCCGTACGGACCTCGTTCGTTTCGAGCTGCGTTCGAATCCTCTACGCGATGACTCGTTGAACGACACCCGGTTGCTTCCGCCAAGAAAAGAAAGGAAGAAGGACCCTGGCTGAACTTTCCAGTTCCCCGCGGGCCATCGCGATCACTCATGCCGTTTGCAGCGATTTTCGTTCCCAATTTTACGTTGCAGGCCATCGTGCGTTGTGAGCCAGAGCTTCATGTTCAACCCATCGCTGTCATCGAAGGGCGCCCGCCGACCTACCGCGTCATCGCTTTCAATCGACTCGCAGAGAAGCTGGGCGTGACCAGCGGGATGACCAAGGCGAACGCGGAACAATTCCAGGAAATCAGAATCCGCCACCGCAGCGAGCCACAAGAGGAGACAGCACATAGGGCCCTCCTTGATGCGGCGTGGTCCATATCGGCGCTCGTGGAAGACGCCGCGCCCGACACCCTGCTATTGGATCTTTCCGGTCTGACGCGGCTCTTCGGCACTCAGGAAGAGATAGCGAGCCGGACTCTCGCTCGAGCTTCCGAATTGGGAATGGACGTTCACGTTGCCGTATCCGCGAATGTGGAAACGGCTCGGATTCTGGCGCGCGCTTTATCCGGGCCAACCGTCGTGCCTGAAGGGCAGGAAAGCCGCTTTCTCGAAACTTTGCCCGTCGGAATGCTTTCTCTCAGTCAGGAACTTGCAGACATTCTCGAACGATGGGGTGTGACCACCTGCAAGTCTCTTGCTTCGCTGCCGGTCCTTTCCCTTTCCGAACGGGTAGGACAAGAGGGCGTTCGGTTGCATGCCATTGCGAGTGGAAAAGGAAACCGGCCTCTCCTCCTCACTGAACCTGCGCATCATTTTGAAGAATGGTTCGAGTTGGAAGACCCGGTTGACAATCTTGAACCTCTTTCATTTCTTCTTGGCAGGCTTCTCCAGCAGTTGTGCACGCGAATCGCGGCGCGAGTCCTTGCCATTCGCGCTGTCAACGTAGATTTTCAATTGCAACGTTCATTTGAGAGCACTGCCCAACCCGCACGCGAATTCTTCAACGCGAAGTCATCGCTCCCAATATATTCGTGCAGCCTGAAGCTGCCGATCCCCACTGTGGACCATGCGCTTCTGCTAAAACTTCTGCGTCTCCGTCTGCAATCAAAACCGCCAGGTGCTCCGGTACGCAAAATCCACATGGTAGCGGAGCCGGATCGCGCGCGGACGACTCAGGGTGGCCTTTTTCTTCCCGCTTCCCCTGATCCTCAAAGGCTCGAACTGACCATTGCGCGAGTCGCCGCGGTCGTTGGTGAAAGCAACGTCGGATCGCCGCAATTACTTGATACCCACCGTCCTGACTCCTACCAAATGCGGAAATTTTCGATTGCCTCCGTTACCGCCTCCATTCAAGAACAACAGGCAGAAACCCGGTCAGGATTTCGCGTCTTCCGGCCTCCGCTTCTCGCACGGGTCCAGTTGCTGGGAAAGTGCCCGACTCGTGTCTCATTTCAAGGCATGCCGGGCAAAGTCGTCCACGCCTCGGGGCCTTGGCGAACTTCCGGCGACTGGTGGGAAGACAATTCTTGGCAGGAGGACGTATGGGACTTGGAGATTCACTTCCCTTCCGAATCTCCACCCCTCCAAGGCTTTTATCGCGTTTCCTACGATGTTCGCGGGGAAAGATGGTACGTGCGCGGCGTATACGACTGATGTACGTCGAACTCCACGCCCGCTCGGCTTTCAGCTTTCTAGAGGGAGCTTCGAACCCAGAGGCACTGGTTCAGGCATGTGCCGCACACGGCATGCCATCAATAGCAGTGCTCGACCGTGATGGACTCTACGGTGCACCGCGATTTTATCTGGCCGCAAAAAAAGCAGGGCTTCAGGCACACATTGGCGCCGAAGTCAGTTGCGTGAGCGGATGGCGCTACCCACTACTCGTCACCACGCAGAACGGCTATCACAATCTTTGCCGTTTGATCACCCGAATGAAACTCCGTTCGAAAAAAGGGGAAGGTGCGATAGAGCCAAACGAGCTCGCAGACTCTAGCGACGGTTTGATCTGCCTAACTGGCGGAACCGAGGGCCCATTGGCTTATGCACTTCGAACTGGCGGAAAGGAGAGAGCAGGAAGGTGCCTGCAAGAACTGTGCGCCATTTTCAGCAAACAGAGTGTGTATGTCGAACTGCAACGGCATTTCTCGATTGAGGAAGAACGTCGCAACCAGGCGGCGGTCGAACTCGCCCGCGCCATGCAACTTCCCCTGCTTGCGACGAACGGCGTGTGCCACGTGTCTCCGCAAGACCGCGAAGTCCTGGACGTATTCACGTGTATTCGCCACCACCGACAACTTTCAAACGCCGGGCGCCTGCTCTCCTTCAATAGCGAGCGCCACTTCAAGTCGCCCGCGCAGATGACTGCTTTGTTTGCCGACCTACCCGAAGCTATTCAGAACGCCGAAGAGCTTGCGTCGCGCCTGACATTCACTCTCAAGGACCTCGGCTACCAGTTCCCGATCTATCGGACACCCGACAACGAATCGCAGGCCGCGTTTCTCCGCAAGCGCACACTCGAAGGAATGGTGCGCCGCTACGGCACAGACAACCAACGTGCGGCTCGGCAGATCGAACGGGAACTGGCCGTCATTGAAAAACTCGACCTTGCCGGCTATTTCCTTATCGTCTGGGACATCGTTCGTTTCTGCCGCGAAAAGAACATTCTGGTACAAGGAAGGGGCTCGGCCGCCAACAGCGCGGTCTGCTACTCGCTCGGGATTACCGCAGTTGACCCCGTGGGAATGGAACTCCTCTTTGAACGGTTTCTTTCCGAAGAGCGCGGGGAATGGCCGGACATCGATCTGGACCTTCCGAGCGGCGACCAACGCGAACGCGCGATCCAATACGTATACGAACGGTACGGCAAGCTCGGTGCTGCGATGACTGCAAATGTCATCACTTACCGCGGTAAATCCGCGGCCCGTGAAATTGGAAAAGTCCTTTCGTTCGACTCCGAAACGCTGGACCGCCTCGCCAGCCTCGTGAGCGCTTGGGAATACACCGATTCCAAGGACACGCTCACCCGACAGTTTCAGGATGCGGGCCTTGACCTCGGGCAGCATCGCATTCGGAAGTTTTTTGAGCTTTGCCAGAAGGTGCAGGATTTGCCGCGCCATCTCGGCCAGCATTCGGGAGGAATGGTCGTTTGCCAGGGGCACCTTGATTCCGTAGTTCCCCTGGAACCAGCCACCATGCCCGGGCGAGTTGTCGTGCAATGGGATAAGGAAGACTGTGCTGACATGGGCATCGTCAAGGTGGATTTACTCGGACTTGGAATGATGGCCGTGCTCGAAGATTCCCTGCAACTCATTCGCCGCCACAACAAAGAAGAGATCGACCTCGGTCATCTGCCACAGGATGACCCAGTCATTTATTCCGCGCTGCAGCACGCTGATACGATCGGAATGTTTCAAGTGGAGAGCCGAGCACAGATGTCCTGTCTCCCGAGGCTCAAACCAAAATGTTTCTACGACATCGTCGTGCAAGTGGCCATAATCAGGCCCGGTCCTATTGTTGGAAAAATGGTTCATCCCTACCTGAATCGCCGCTTGGGCCGGGAACCTCTGGAGAGTCTCCACCCTCTCCTGGAGTCCACGCTTTCGCGGACACTTGGAGTTCCGCTCTTTCAGGAACAACTTCTTCGCATCGCCATGATCGCGGCAGGGTTTTCTGGCGGAGAAGCCGAAGAACTTCGCCGCGCCTTCGGATTCAAACGATCCGAGGCACGCATGAAGGAAGTCGAGGTCAAACTGCGCCGGGGAATGGAGACGAAGGGAATAACCGGAACGACGCAGGACCGGATCATTCAGGCGATCACGTCGTTTGCGTTGTACGGATTTCCCGAATCGCACGCCGCCAGCTTCGCGCTCATCGCTTATGCGAGCGCCTTCCTGAAATGCCACTACCTCGCGGCGTTCACTACCGCCATGCTGAACAACCAACCGATGGGTTTCTACCAGCCCGCAACTTTAATAAAGGATGCGCAGCGACACGGCCTCCGATTCAAACCCGTCGATGTGACTTGTTCTGACTGGGACTGCACGCTCGAAGCTGAGCCAAAGGGGTTTCGTGTACGCATAGGTCTGCGCTATGTGAAAACTTTGCGAAAAGAAACTGCGCTCGAAATCGTCGAACAGCGGAAGGCCCTCCCTTTTGCCTCAATCGAGGACCTGAAACAACGCGTCTCCACAATCCAAAAAGACGAATTACGAGCTCTCGCGAGTGTGGGTGCCTTGAATTTCATTTCGGGCCAGGCGCGTGTTCATCGCAGAACCGCTTTGTGGCAAGTCGAGAGCGCAAACCGGCCTTCCGGCCTCCTGTTCAAAGCCCAGAAAACCGGAGAGATTGAAGATTCCTGTTTCTCGTCACCGCTCAATCCGATGAACCCCGAAGAGCGCCTTGCCGCCGATTTTCGCGGAACCGGGTTGACTCTGGACCGTCACCCGCTGGCGCACCATCGTTCGCGTCTGAATCACCAGGGAGTTGTGCCCGCGTCAGCGTTGTCTTCCTTGCGTGACGGCACACTTGTGTCCGTGGCCGGGGCTGTCATAGCTCGCCAGCGGCCCGGAACAGCCAAGGGATTCGTCTTTCTGAGCCTCGAAGATGAAACCGGCATCGCCAACATTATTATCGCCCCGCCGCTTTTCGAAAAGGAACACACAACTGTCGTGCATCGGTCCTTCCTCGTCATTTCGGGCGCACTGCAGAACCAGGACGGAGTTATTTCCGTGAAAGCTGGCAGTATTGAGCCGTTCACTATTTCGCAAGCGGAGATGCCCTCCCATGACTTTCACTGAATTGTGTTGCGGTGCCGCGAACCGCGGGTGCGGCGTGGACTCTTAGCCTCTCTTGTTGAAAGGATGGTCTCTGATTCTTGTGTCTGTAGCGTCGGCTGAATGCGAGTAAAAGGATAGCCCAGGCCTCGGCGGTCCGAATCAATTTTCAGTACAATTAGGGAATGGCGGCCGGCGCGACAACAAGTCCTATCATTCGCTCAGATACTCTGCCTGAGCTGCGCCGGGTTCTGGCCACTCTTCCTGTACTGCGCCACTATCTTGGGGATGTCTTGCAGGTCGTCCTCGTTCTCGACGCTTGCTGCGTACAAGGCGAGCTGCGCTGGCGTGTTGGAGCGAGAAAGGACCCTGCTGCGCGCACCTATCTCCACGAAGCGATGGCGTCAGGCGTCGTTGTCGCTTTCGCTCCCTCTTTCCTGGAAGTGGAAATTCAAAAGTACATTCCCGAAATTGCGGAAGAAAAATCCGTTTCCGTCGACCGGATCCAAGAAGAGTGGAGACAATTCAAGGTTCTCATTCGTTTCTTCGACCCGGCCCCGTCGAACCATCCCGACAATAGTGTGGATCCAAAGGACGTGGATTACATTAAGGTCCTCGACCAGGTGAACGGCGACTTTGTCTACACGCGCGATTCGGACTTCCTGAAAATGGGCGCTCGCGTCATGCCCGCGGGCCTCGACCGGGTCCTACGCGACTATGCGCGTGCAACCACTGTCATTCTTACTGTAAAGCTAGGGTCCGGCTTCGCCATGGTGGTGGGCGGGCACGTCATTTATGCGCTCGCCACCTTGATTGCCGATTTTTTCCGCAAGCTTCCGCCCTTCCTAAAGCTCTTGCTCGCAGCAGGCGCAGCCATTGCCCTTCTGCATCCGGACTCGCGCAAGCGCATCGTCGAATTCATAAAGAAGCTCTCACGAAATGTGCGTGTTGGCGTGGCGTCTACTCTTTCTTCCCCGGCCGTACGGTCCCTTGTCGAGGATGCCTCTCGGGCTGCGACGTCACGAAAAGCCGTGCTGAACATCCTTCCGTTGAAAAAAGGAAGTCGTGCGATCGCCTTCGCCTATCGAGTTTGCCAGCGGTCGCAACGTCCTCTGTCACATGCGGAAATTGCAGAACAAGTGCAAACGAGCGGGTACGCATCCAAGTCTCGCAACTTCCCTGCCTATGCGCGCCAGATTCTTCGTAAAGATTCGAGATTCATCCTGACTCCGGAAAGACTCTGGACGCTCTGCCCAGACTTTTGTGAGTTCTAACGCGAAACTGATAGTTGATAGGAGCCCGTCCGTCACGGCAGCGAGCTTGGGTGGATAGGTTAGTCATCACCGGAAAGAAGAGAAACGCTCGGCAAACGGGGAGAGGTACTAAGGCTTATTCCCCCTCACGCTTCAGCGGACTGCGAGACTTGCGGCGCAGGAGGCTGCGGATCTGGTTGCCATTCCTCAAACCAACGGCTGGTAGCCAATCCGCCTTCCCCGATAACTTCGTCAATCAGCCCAAGCCAATATGCATCAGTTGAGCTGAGTTCGTTTTCATCCTCCTGGAGTGCATGACAAAGCGCTACGAAGAATGACCAGACCGGCTGCACTGGTGGTTGAACCTTCGCCAGCAGAGCTTCGTTTTTCCCTTTTTCGTCGGGTATCCGCTCGATCTCATCCAACTCATTTTTACTGAGAGCGAATCTGCTAAGTGTTTTGCACCAGAGTTTCAGTCTTTCATTTTGCTGGCTCTCTAAATATTCGGCAACCAGGAAAAAATCCTCGACCAAGCGTGACAATCCGCCGTCCTTGAACGTCCACGATGGGTTAGCCTTGTTGTCGGCCACTTCGAAATCGACAATTGCTTTAATCTGGCGTGCTTCTTCTCTTGCGATTTTCCCGCGTTTCCCAAATTTAGATTTAATTGTAAATTCGGCCAGCAGAGGTTCGTATCGAGCATATCGTTCTTGTGCTTTCTTGAAAATCTTACGTGCCGATTCCGAGAGTTTCGGCGAGGTCAGTTCGATGAAACACTCCAGATCAGATTTTGGCTTCTTGGGATTGGCATCCTGGATTTTGCGCATTTCAGGACGCATCATGATGAAACGGAACATAAAGCGTCCTTCCGCCCTCTTTACCAACTCCATCGCATAGGCGTCATTAGTGAGCCGAAGGAGATGCGCCAGAAGGGAGGTCCGTTCAGCAGTGAGCGGTTGAAGTGCGGGAATGAGCCCGGGCGTTCTCACCCCGTGGTATAGGAGGGAACAGCCGGGATACGCGATTGCGTAATCCCCTGACGAGAGCAAGTCTGCCGCAGCACTTTGGGCCTTTGATGTAACCACAGTAATCAGGCGGCACGCTGGTGAAGCATCCTGATCGGAAGCCCGTAACATACTGAGAATGCCGCGAGCCGTGGCTGTACTACCCCCTGGACTGTCAAGAATGTAGACGGTGATCGGCTTTCGGTTTTGCGCGAGGAGTTTCAGTATCTGTGGGCTGAGCCGTGAAAGAAGCTTGTCGTCCAATTGGCCGTCGATGTGAATAGCCCGGTTGGGATCGGGCCTGTAAAGATTGCTCGGGACCAGCAAACTCTACTTCTCCAAACTCTTCTTGTGCTTCGAGGGATCTGCGTTCTTGGCGGTAGCGCGCTGCACGTCACGAATGAATGCGGCAAGATCGTTCCCGTAGTAGCGGCAGACTCGCTCAATTGCTCGATCAAACTCCTCTGCCCGGCGTATATCCCGATTATCTAAGGTTGCGCGAAGACCCTTAGGCTGCACAGTGGCTCTCCTCAGCTCGGATGCTCATTTGATGCCAGAAAAGACTTCCCCTCTCAACAACTCCTAGGATAGTCGTGCCTTGTCTCGACGAGATGTCCTCGTACCCTAGAAGCCACTACTTTCGAGTCCTAATACCATAAGATCTGCACCTCCAACTCGAAAAATTCGTCGGGAACAACAGATTTAGGCCCTTTGGAAGGCTCTGCGCTTCGAACCATGCGGGCGGTCCTGGTTTGCGGTATTCTCGCCCTTCGAACGCTCGAAGAACTCACGCACCTTTTCGTCGGACTCTTTAAGTATCTCCCGTAGCATTTCGCGCTCCTCTGCATCTTTGGTTCGATTGCGGTTTGCTGGAACGAAATATGGCGCCTTCATGGTGTCACCACATTATCAGAGATTAGCCCGATGTAGCTTCCTACGTTCTCTAGCAATGGACGGAGTTGGTCGAATAAATCATCCAGATCCGCTGCGGGGGCGCAGGCGTTGAATTTGAGCGCTTGGGCCTCCGCGATATCGATAGCAAATTCATGCGCCGGATACCGCTCGACCAGAGACTTGTAAGTTACCGTCCTCTGCGTCTTTTTCGTAGTGTCAGCGGGTTCCGCGATCCGGCCGCAGTAATCCGAAGCCATCGTACTATCTAGATCGAACGCACCTAGGTCGTAAGGGTCAATCTTTTCGACGATTGGCTCGACCAGTTTGGTTGCCAAAGTGTTTGCCGTCTCAAGAGCTCGATGAGCAGCTACGCCGCAATCAAGAAGATAGCGCATGGCCGCGTCCATAGAAGAAAGTGTAAACTCTCGCAGGTACTTTACCGCTTGAAACGCTTCAATTGGAGACTGTCTTTCGCCTGCAAAGAATTTTTGCTGTCGCTTGCTGATAACCTGAGGGTCGATTGGACTGAGGCTCGCGACTTCTGACATTACAATGTTGGACGATCCTAGGCAGATAAGGCTTGCTCCGCTCGCAGCCATCGTCGGGACCAACGCCTCCCAAGAATTCGTGTAACGCGAAATCAGCCGCGCGATCATATAGCATGAAGTAAGTTCGCCGCCTGGCGAATCAATAAGAACGTCCAATTCACCGCTCTTGCCAGCTTCTTTAAGTTCGCGTCTCCACCGATGCACTTCGAAAAGAGTTTTTTGCTCGATCGTGCCAGCCACAAGGGCAAAAAGCGGGCGCTTTCTGTAGAGTCTTATCTGTTGCAATACCGCTGTGACATTGGCGTAACCATCTGCAGGACTGCAGCTAGGAGTTTTTGCTGTTTTAGTTGGCGCGACTTGCGCGGGGGCAATCGGTTCGACTGGTGCACTCGCTTGTTCACCGCCATTGGGCGAGGAGGTTAGGGGATCCAATTCCAATTTGATCTCAGTCCCCGGATCGGCCATTTTGTTTTCCTTTCCATCGCGCGGCAGCGGCCTTGCGAGCAATAGCCTGACGCTCTTCCTCGCTCAGTTTCGCTGCTCTCGCGAGCCCTCCCTTCCTTGCACCGCGCATGCCAAGGGCTACGGCATGAGGGTTTTTCTTAAGAGGCATAGGGCCACTCTAATGCTTGCCCGGCCAAGGAGTCAAGCCAAGCATTTTCGTGGCATCGTCGAACTTTTGGCTAGGCCAAAAAGGTCGTAAGTGACTGTGTACGCATCGAGGACTCGCCGGTGCGCCTTTCAATTGTCCCCAGGCCTGGAACATTTCAAGCAGTTGCAGGCCGGCTCGGCGCGACACAGCACGGTCACTTTCTCATCGAAAGCGGCGAACTCAGTCCGAGACTGTTGAAGGGTCCCGAGCGACCTGTTACTCGGTGTCTGTCACTTTGGTTTTACCCACGCCAAGCCCAGAGATTTATCTAGTGCACTGTCATTCGAGATCTGGCGACTATGGGAGAGCTTAAATTGCAGTTCCTGCTCGCCGCTGCTTCCCCATACGCTTTTGAATTCATTCGAAAACTGCAACTTAGTTGCCGCGTCAGAATTCTTGCGCTTGTTCAACTCATTTGCAGCAATCGATGCAGCTACATCAGGGGGGAGGGAGTACCTATTGGAGAGCTTGGCCTGACCATTGACTGCTGCCCGTATGTCCGCATCTCCCTTGTCCAAAGAATCCAGGTCCACTGAAGCAAAGCTCTCAATTTCAGTGGAACGCAACAGGTCGGGTGCGATGGCCACGAATCCTCTGGCCGCTTGGCCCTGCGCCGGTGCCGAAAGCCCACTTGCTCCGAGCCACGACCAAACATCCTTATATTGCTCGAGTCGCTGCCCCTTGTCGGACGTCGACGCGTCAACAGCGGTTTTTACTTTCGTGGACCATTGCACCCAGTAGACAGCCTCGCTTGTATCGCGAAGAAGCTGAACGTTCTTGGTGTTCGAGGCACTGGACAGCAGCACTTCTTCGGGGCCTCTCGGATGAGGTACATAGCCTCCCCGGCTATAGTAGGTGGTCACACGAGAATTGCGCTTGAGGCCGGTAATTCTATATTGTCCATCCGCATTTGTAATCGACTTCCCGACTACCGTTCCCTGGCCATTTTCGACTCTTACGTCTGTACCAGCAATCGCCTGACTATTTGCAGCATCCTGTACTACTCCTTTAAGCTCACTATCCTGGCACCAAGAGTTGGATGTACTGAGGAGAACGAACAACGTGCAGCAGAGCAGATGTATGTCGGTCGCGCGGCGTAGCATAATTATTTCTCTCCTCTGACCTCTTGCAAATTCACTTCGAGAGCCCCCACCCAGGTCTCGCAATCAGAACGGGCTACGGGTGTAGAGGAATACAGAATGAAATTGTAGTGATATTCCTGGAACTTATCGAAAGGAGGAGTGCGAAACGCGATCTTGCGCGTGGTTGTCGACGCTGTTTCCGCTTGAGAGACGCGTTGCGAGCTATTTGCAGCCGCCGTCACGCTCATTTCTGTAATGACGTCACGGGGCGTATTCAGGACGAACTCCGCGTCGAGACCACTGGCGCTGGGTTTCGAAACATAGACCAACCCCTTCGACTCACACACTTGGCCGACCGCTCGCACTACCGTGGGATGTGGTGCACTCGGGGCTGCCCGCCAAACCCACACCTCACGGCTTGGCGCATGAATCTGAGCGCTTGGCCACAAGACTCCAGCCTTTGCCTTTGCCTCGATAGACAGTATGTAAACATCGGGAGACTCCTGCGTTTCGGTATGCCCCGGAGCGCTGCCTGTGATTTTGACTGATGCGGACTGGCCGGACGGCAGATTCGGTAGAACTGCGGCATCCAGATTGAGTTGCTTGGAAGTAATTCCCAACTGCATCGATGCCAAAGAAAAGCTCACCTTGGCCGAGGCAAAGCGGACTTGGCTCCAAACGGTGACCGGAACGGAAATCTGCGCTCCTTCCACGACATCGAGGCGACCAAAGTCGGGATAGGAAATGGCCACATCTGGCGCGGCGATCAATTCTGCCAGGTAAACTCGAATCCCCAGAAGGGCGCCAGCAAGTGCAAAAATGCCAAGAACTCGTTCCTTAAGGGAGAGGCGTTCCCAAACCGATGCGCTTTGTTGCTTGAGGTCGACAACCAATCCGCAACCGCCCTGACCGGGCAGCGCAACTTGGCTAAGAAACGCGGGAGAATGCGACTTAAAGTGGTCTTCGTCGCGCCAGTAGGTGATCACCTGGTCAGAGGTGCTGCCTCTGATGATGTGGCAGAACAATAATCCGGGAAAACTAGCTACAGAGAAATCGGGTGGAAAGGAAATTGTGGCTGATTTAGTAAAAACGGCAACGTAAGGAATCTGAGCATCTTTCTTTTTGAACGCCTTTCGGATGTCTGCAAAGAGTTTGCCCAGTTTTCTTTCCGACCGACTCGTTGCGGTAGGTGCGGGACCTGGGGGTGGAGTTGGGGCTGACATCGGGGAACTGGGAACTACTTACCACATAGGAGCTTAAACGGGAAGCATTTATCGTCGCGTGTACATGATTGAGGTATAGAATCAGTTGGTGAAAGAGCATCCTCGCGCCGCCCGTTACCTTGCGTCAATTCGGTCGCAGAAGGAGACGAAAAACATTGATCGACGCGCTTTAAGAGACTTCTGCAAGGCGACAGGTGTGGCTATATCGTACCCAGCTTCTTGGTAAGCGCCTTGGTCGCTTTTGTTCTGGGCGTCGCGTCACTAGCACTTAAGCACAAGTACTGGCCTTGATGCTGGGAACGTGTCGGCGACTTCTCCGCTTTTGTCGCTCGTTCGATTTCTTGTTGTGAAGAGAGCGTTAGTAGACGGTTGTTCTCTGTCGGGTCATCGACCAGGTGGACAACGGTATCACCGCTTTTCCACGTTCTTTCGCGGACGGTCCACTTCGCACCCATCAGGTTCTGTTTCTCGGTTAGGGTTGCTTGGCTCGGCCTCATCGCGAGTCATGTACTTGCGCATGCTCTGAGGCTAGAGAGGGGACCGGTGCGTTGCAAGACGAACAAACTGCGCCTGATAATGTCCGCCGTACAAACTCCGCGGGATTTTGTCCGTTAGTTTTGGCGTATTCAGGGCGGGCCAGGATTGTCAGGTGGTGCGTACACAGCACTCGCGAGAGGAGGGACGGGCTGGTAAGTTCATCGAAGATCGCCTTTATCCACATAGTGGCCTGACTGGAGAAGCCGGAGAAGATCGTCAGGGCTCTTTTTTTTCTCTAAGATGAGTATCGCTGTTTCGGCGAGAGTCTTGTGACTGATGAGAGTCACTCGGTTCAAATAAGAATTCTTGACTGCCATATCTACGAAGCCTGGTTTCCCAACCGTCACATAGGCCACAGGTCTCGGCCCGACTATGGTCTTGCCAAGCACTTCGAAAGCTTCCGAGTTCGACACCAGCCCCTTTGGCCGCGTCTTGCACTCGACCTGAAGGCTCCCTTTCGCAGCGGACGCTAGGATATCGGCACATCCTTGGACTTTTCTTTCATCCAGCATTTCAGCTTTTATCCCAATTGCCGAAAGCAAATCGAAGACAGCCACCTCAAACTCAGTTCCCAACTTCTCATAGACGCGCTTCACGATTTCGTCGCGCGCAAACTTTTTGCTGCGTAGAGTGTGAGTCGCAAGAGTGGATTGCGACACGCGATCAACGTAGCGGGCTGCTCCCAGTTTCAAATTGCTCGCCTTGTCAACGCTGCGCAGAACCGCAGTGAGTTTTCCTTCATCGGCCTCAATAATCTTCGTAAGATCATCGTACCCGGCCTTGAGCATGTCCATGATTTGGCCCCTACCCAGGCCTCTCAGTTCGACACCAAGAGTAATACGGTTGCGCACTACGTCGGAGATCGCAACACCGGCTTCGGGGACGCCGAACAATAATCTTCTAGCAGTGATCAAAAAATGGGCTGCAACGCGGGGATCGAAACCGAGGTCTCTAATCCGGGAAATACGTGCAGCAGCATCAAACATCCATGAACAGTGCTCCGCCGCCTGCTTGATTTGACCTTCTCTTAAACTACGGAACGGATTGCACAAAGCATGATAACCAGTTCCTTTAATCCATTCACTCAGCACCCAAGCTACCTGCAAGATCAGCAAGGGATCAGTCGGGTCTTCATATCTGCGAAGAGCACAGATCCCTTCGCGATGCGCCTCAAGAAATGCAGCTGCGGACCCATCCCGAAATATTGGGCCACTCTCGCCATCAGCATCAAGAAGGAGGTGAATCGTGCCTGGCACAAGTTGTTCTGCCACCTTGAAGAACTCTTCGTTTTTACTTTTGGCAAGTCTGTCAGCGAGTACGCGAACGCGACGGATGATGGTCAGCGCAGTCTGGGGAGCGATACCCTTCTGAGACGTGACGTATCCCAAAGATGTGGCCCGATAACGACCCTCTGAATTCAGCAAAATGAACCCGTCTTTAGTGAGTTGCTTCGTGATTAATGGCACGGCATCCAACCGAGCTTGCAGCAGTTTCGGATTCTTATCCGCAGTGTGAGTGCCAAAAAATGAGCGACGTATGAATGTTCGTAATTCTTCGACATCGGATGCATCGCTGGACGCTACGAGGTTTAGAAGGACTGCATCGAACGAAGCACGTTCCAGCACGGACTCGACCCGCTCAGCCTCCTCGCTGAGATAGCGATTCATCGCAACGCGATCCTTCGCCGTTCTGCTGATCAGAATCGCTGTACCCTTCTCGTCCTGCAGACCCCTCCGCCCCGCCCGACCTGCCATGTTAATGTACTCACGTTTATCGATGTATTCTTCGAGCCAGTGGCGGTAAACGTTGTCAAAGACGACTGTTGCTATGGGGAGATTGACACCTTGCCCGAGGGTTGTAGTTGAATAGGTCACTTCGATACTGCCGTCGCCAATCTTGTCCTCTATCACGCGCCTCTCGTCCAAGGACAAATCGCTATGATGGAAAGCGATTCCTGCATCTACTACTTCTGTAAGCGACCGACCTGTCGGACCACCCTCGGTGAAGGAGAGCAGGAGTTGCTTGAGGTCATGCAGAATTTTGCGAACCGGCGACGCTCTCCGGATCTTCTCGTAGTGCAACCTTGCTAGGTCCTCCGCGCGCTGCTTCGTCATGCAAAAGACTATGACCGGTTTCTCCTTCTTCCCAACTAGGTGGAGAGCGATGTCTAACGTATCTATCGATGAGGTTGGGTTCGGTCTCTCCTGAAGCGAGTCGTATCCGCAGCCGAATTCCTTCCAATACACAGTGGACTTGGTCCAGACTTCTTCGATCAGCGGGATGTCGCGAACAGTCGTACGGCAGACGGCAGCCTTCAGCCAGTTAGCAACTTCCTCTGTGTTTGGCAATGCAGCAGAGAGGCCAATAACTTGGATTTTTGGATTTCTTACCATTACCAAAGTGAGGAGCATTTCTAGAATGGAGCCGCGATGCTTGTCTCCAAGCGTCTGGAGCTCGTCCACAACAACGAGGCTCACGTGGGACAAGAGGTCAGGATTGTCGCGGATCAGTGCATAGAATTTTTCGTACGTGGCGAAGGTTACTTGGCTTTGGCTAAGACCTTCATCTTCGAAGTCTCTATCCCCAGTCGTGATCGCTGTACGAAGAATCTGTTCGTCACCTGCAGCCCAAAAACGGCGGAAGAGTAGATATTTCTCCTCCGCCAACGCTTTTAAGGAAACCAGGTAAAAAGCACTCTTCCTATGTAGGGCATGGTGTATCCCCGCAAGTTCTGCGATCAAGGTTTTGCCCGAAGAAGTAGGTGCGACAATCAACTGGTTCTTGCCATCTAGCAATCCCGCTTCAATACTGGCCTGCTGAATGGAATTTAGTTCAACGAAGCCCCGTTTTGTGAGGGTCTGAACGACCTGCCTCGGATAGCCCAACCCTTCAAGGTCAGTGATCTTGATGATCTTCTTTGGAGTGTGGGAACCTTGCATGCTGACCCTTCACGGCGACATTCCTGGGCTTTGCCATTCTGCAGTAGGTTGGATGTGCTACTGGTAACTTGAGGAGTATTCTACACCCTACTTCTCAATTCGTCTCTGAATCATACGATTTTGGGCAAGACAGAAAGTGCCCGTTGTGCCGTCCCCTTCAAACTCCGCGAGCTGGCGGATGGGCTGGAAGCAGGAAAGACTCCAAAAACCTAGTACCGATCCATGTGGAAAAATCCTGGACGTGTTGAAATGTTGAAATCTCTTCCTGTCGGCAAAACCGCCAAAAGCCCAATAAAACCGGACAGAGGGAGAGCGGAAGAGTACTCTTTCTCGTTCTGACTTCAGAAATCTTCATAACTAACGCAAGTCTTTAGTTGACGGCTGAGGCAGGCACCGTTTAGACCGCTAATCGGTCACCGTTGAATCCAAGCGGGCGGGCAAGGTATGACGGATAGAGCCCGGAGAAAGGGAATTCCTGACACGAGTGGAACTCTCCCGATTTCTGCTCCACGTTATGCCCGTCTGTGTCGCCTTCCCCAGCACACCCCGCTTTTCGTTCACGTTCATCGTCCCGAGTGATGACCGCGTAACCTCTCACTGGTGTATCTGACCGGTGAGGGTGACTATGCTGCTCGCAGGAAGGTGTCAAATCCGAATCTTAAGAGAAAACGGAGTGATTACACGGTTTAATGGAAACCCCAGTAAAGAATACATTTCTTTCCGAACCATTGCTGACGGTTGCGGAAGTGGCGGCGCTTTGGAATCTTTCCGTCGATTGGACGCGGCAGTTGTTAGAGAACGAGCCGGGCGTGGTGATTTTCGGATCGAACGGCCACGGAAAACGGAAGTACCGGACGATGCGGATTCCGCGATCGGTTGTGGAGCGCGTCCAGAAGCGCCTGTCCAGAGCATAGCGGAGCGCCACCGATGATTACCAGCATCTTTCGGCGGCACAAAAAAGTTGCCCGTACAAGAGCGCGGGACGCGGCGAGGACCGGTATTGCCTCTGCCCGTTTTGGGCGGACGGAGACCTGCCGGGAATGAAGCTCCCGCGCTCGACGGGGGCGACGAGCAAGAACGAAGCCACGAGAATTGCCCGCTCGTGGGAAAACGTTGAAACCAAGACCGAGACGGCGGTGCCGTCTCCCGACGCCCCAGGCATCACGCTCGAAGATGCCACGATCAAGTACCTCGAAACGGTGAAACGCGATTTGGAAGAGTCGACCGTTGACAAATACAAAGTATTCTTCCGGCAGTTTAAAACCTTCGCCATATCGCGGGGGATCGTGCGGCTCGCGGACTTCACGACCGACGACCTCGAAATGTTCCGGACCACCTGGAAGGACGGGCGGAATGCCGGCGTCAACAAAATGGACCGCCTGAAACAGTTTTTCAAAAAGGCGACCGAGCGCGGATGGATTAGAACGAACCCCGCGGCGGACATCAAATCCGGGAAGCGCAAGGACGCGCAGAAACTTCCGTTCACGGCGAATCAGTTGCAGACCATCTTCGCTACGGCGGAGAAAAAACGGATCGAAACGGCCAGCAGCGGGAAAAAGAACGCCCAACGGCTGTACGCCCTGGTGCTGTTCCTAAGATATAGTGGCCTGCGCATCGGAGACGCGGTAAATTGTCCCATCGACCGCCTGGATTCTAAAGGGCGGTTGCGGCTCTACACAGCGAAAACCGGGACGCACGTTTACGTGAAATTGCATCCCGATGCCGTGGCCGCTCTCGAATCCATTCCGAAGATGAGTGAGGAACGATGGTTCTGGAGCGGCAACGGAAAGCTGAGAACCGCGGTGACGAAGTGGCAGGATCGGTTGCGCCATTTGTTCCGGGACGCGGGAACCGCGGACGGGCATCCGCATCGTTTCCGTCACACGTTCGCGACCGACGCGCTCAACAAGGGAGTGCCGCTTCAACAGGTGGCCGCGTTTCTAGGGAACTCCATGCGGATCGTTGAGAAGCACTACGGAACGTGGGGCGACGAACAGCAGCGGAATGCGGACGAAGCTCTCGCCCGCACCTTCCAGAAGGAACCGGAGACCGTGGAAACGGACGGCGAAACGGAACCGGGGTGGGTTGAAAAAAAGAGCAGGCTAGGTACGCGGAAGGTACAAGAAAAGCGAGTTGTAAATTGAAGTCGTTGATTCCTCAGTCGTTAAGTGTTGGTAGGGGCGGTGGGGATCGAACTCGCGACCCTCAGCCAAGCAGTCCAGTGTTTGTGCCATTCCACCAGCCGAAAGCTCGTTGACGGTTTGATCCAACAGCAAAGACTCCAGTGAAAACTGACCGTCCAATTGAGTCCAGTACCGTCCAACCACCGTCCAAAACCGGCCGGGGTTTTATCGAATTCAGGGAGCTTAGCCGTGTAAGGTCAACTGAGTCATCAGGGTTTATGGAGCGGGCGATGGGAATCGAACCCACGTCCGAAGCTTGGGAAACTTGGAACGGGCCTTCGGATAGTTCGCCCCTCCGTTTTTTTGGGTAGGGTCTAAATTCCGTACAAGACCAGCGCCCGTTCGGCCCGTGCAACATCGAAATGGTGAGTGCGCAGAATCTCAAGATAACCAAGCCTGTCTCCCATGCATAGCTTGTGATCTGCCTGCAGCTTGCATCCGTGGCAAGTGCCGCAGATGCACTGAAGATTTTCCCGGCGGTCCGGATTCCCTGCCCTCAGCTTGCGGATAAGCCGTGCTGGGACGATGTGATCTACATGACGCTTCGCTCCGCTCTGTTTGAAGTCCACTTTGCAGGACTCCACTTCGCAATTTCCTCGAAGGGCCGGTGCTCTATGACTGCCCCAGCCTCTTCGGCTCGGGACCGTTCCGGGCCATTTGCGATCCACGCCTTCCCAACGCACCGGCTTTTCTTGCGTCCTAAATTTTGCCCTACAGAACTGGCACCGACGGTAACGGTAGGTTTTGCTGCGAAGACATTTAGTTCTGAAGACTTCTGTCTGGCTATTTTTGCAAAAAGGACAACGCATGGTTCTGGGCCTCTCTTGCTGTGGGTGAATTGAAAAGAACGCAGTTCGGCGCGCAATCTCTTTGGGAGTCTTTCGAATTTGGACAGAACTGGGATACTCTTCTGAACGGCACAGTGGGGCTTAGCCCGTTCCTTTTTTGTCCCAGCGATTTTTTTGCTTGACAACAGTGAACAGACCTGTTCAATATACTATGGGCGAACGTTCAATCTCAGAAGTCGCAAGGGAGATAAATGTCCAACGAGCCACGCTTTATGCATGGATGCGGAGGAGGAAAATCCCGCCTCCAAAGCCTCGGATGGTTTCAGGCGTTCGCTTCTGCTTCTGGTCTGATGAACAGGTAGAGCAGATCAAGAAATACAGAAAAGAGCACTTCGGAGAAAAGCCCACCCTTAGAAAGGGGAAAAGGCTTCACAAAAGCAATTGAAGTAGCGGAACGCGTCAGTGCGCTAACACCGACGCGCCCCTAACCAACATCACCTCGGTGAGGAGGCAACGATGGCTGCACAAGAAGTTATCCATTTCCCATTCTGGGCGCAACTTTCCAGGCGTCCCAATTGTCCGGCTCTTCCCCGACCTGAGCCGGTCGCGGAACCCCCTCCTTAGCTGAAACCAGGCCGGATGTTTGTCCCTTGCAATCGGATTCCGGACCGCTCCGCCATTCGTGCGTCTAGTCAGCCCTCCGAATGCCGATCGCCAGCGGCCAAGGACCGGCGAAACCAAAAGCAAATCCTGGGCAACAACCGTTGGAGTAGGAATGACCAAGACCGACGCCTACATAGAAATCGTCCTATGGAATCAATGCATGGATCGACTGATTCGTGTGCTCGGTCGTCTGGAGTTGCACTTGGTTCGTTCCCGTCGAGAACTCAGAGAGTACGCCATCCGCCTAGAAGAAGTCCGGGCCGGGTTGAATGCCGATTTTGCCGAAACGATGGCCGCGCGTGAACGCGCCGACGAATTTCGCTTCTGGACGTGGCGAACTGCTTTAAAAAAGCAAACAAAACTCGTGAATTGAGCTAGTCGCCGAGACAGTCTGAAAAATGGGTCCTCCCGTACCCTGATCAGTCACTGCCTTGTCCCCTCGGGTTTTTGCGGACCCATAAATCTCTGATTTCGACCGTTTCCTCACCCGCAGTTTCTCCTATTCGGCTGCAGCAAAAACAAAACGCAAGTCCGCCTCGAGTTTTGAAGCAATTAAAGCGTTGCTTCAATTCATTGTTTATTGGCTGGGCCGAATGTAAGTAAGGGCGTTCATGGGTGAGAGCAAAGAATCGGTGACCATGCGAATCCCGTCAGCTGTTCGCGCTGAATTATGGCAATTTGCCGCTAGAGAGCGCCGGTCCCTCGGGAACATCGGAGCTACGCTGTTGGAATGGGCCTTCGAGCAGCTTAAGACTGCGGGTTCAACCGAGCGATTGCTGCAGTACAGGATTCGGCCGACCGTCAAGCAGCCGGAGGGTAGTGGGGCCGCGAGGCACAAGCCGTGAACACCTTTTTCACGGCCCGGTTGACCCCGCTGCCTCTTGCGTTGAAATGTGGTGTAGAGGAAAGCGTTAACTCAGCGGTTCCCTCAGTAACCGACGAAGCCCTTCTGGCGCGCCTTCAAGCCGGTGAACAAGATGCTCTGGGCTGCTTATTTGAACGTTATGCGCGACTCGTGCGCGGCGTAGCGGCTCGCATCCTGAGAGACGCCTCCGAAGCAGACGATCTGGTCCAAGACTTGTTTCTCTTCATCCGGCGCAAATGTGCCATCTTCGACAGCTCGAAGAGTACCGCCCGCTCTTGGATTATCCAGATGGCTTACCACAGATCGATTGAGCGGCGGCGCTACCTCACTAGCCGCCAGTTCTATGCGCAGACGGAGATCGAAAGCAGCACCGTTCACGTGGTCGGAACACCGACCGCAGAGAGCGATTATTCCGCAGAAGCGGTTTTTGGGCGTAATGGTCTAAGCAAGGTGCTCAAGTCCCTGACGGACGATCAGCGTGAGACCTTGTGCCTTCACTTCTTTGACGGTTACACCTTGGCGGAGATCAGCCAAAAGTCGGGACAGACCCTCGGAAACGTCCGGAACCATTATTACCGCGGCCTCGATAAGTTGCGGAAGCAGATGTTTGGGAATACTGTGCCCCTAGTAGACAGGCATGAGAAATAAAACAGCCAATCCGGAACGCGACGGCTGGTCGGAAATGGAACCACACGACGGATTCATCGAGCTGTGCGCCATTTCGACCTCGGGCGAACTTACCGAGGAAGAACAGAAGACTCTGCAGAGACACCTCGTTGCATGTCCAGAATGCCGACAAGCTTTGAAGGAATTTGAGGCTGCCGCTGGTATCGGCATGCCGTTGCTTCATCCTCAGTTGTCTAATACTGGCGCCCCGGAGCCGACCTCGATTCCCGCCGAGGCTGCAAGAGCGGCTGCGGCGCATGCGACTGGGCAGACGGAAACGCCACACCAAGAGCAACAACCAACCGAATCAACTAGCGAACTCAGATTCCCTCATCGAAACGGCGACCGTCACATGCAGGTGAATTGGAACTACGTGTGGATGCCGTTCGCAGCCGCCGTCGTGCTCTCGGCCGCATTGGCCATTTACTCATTTCAAGTTGGCAAGCATAAGGGCCAGGATGTTGTTCGGGCGACACCTACCACTCCAGATGCGAAAGTTGATGCGCTCGAGAAAAGGATAAGTGACGCAGGTCACGACCGCGAAATTTTGAGGTCGGAGCTCGTGGAACGAAACCGAGTGATTGCTCAGCTTCAGCGCCAAGTCGAAAACCAATCCGCGGACTTGAATGAGACGAAGAGCGCTCGGACAAATTTGGAGCAGTCTCTTCTCGGTGATCGAGCCGAGAGGCAGCAAGTGGTCCAAGAACAAAGTAATCTTCTGCAGCAGCTTGATTTTGTTCAGTCTTCACTGCGTAAGACCCAGGCGGAGCTCGATTCCCTTCGGCAACAACGCTCGCAGGATCAATCGCGCGCCGAGAGCTTAGAGGCGCAAATCAGGGATCTCCACGGTCAGCTTCGCGAGCAAGAACTGGCGGTGAGTAAACAGGAGGAATTGCTTGCCCACGACCGTGACATCCGGGAATTGATGGGCGCGCGGGAGCTCTATATTGCCGAAGTATATGACGTCGCCCGTGACGGCCAGACGCAAAAACCTTATGGTCGGGTTTTCTATACCAAAGGGAAGTCTCTAATCTTCTACGCGTATGATCTCGACCAGCAGGCTGGGCTCCAGAGGGCCAGCACGTTTCAAGCGTGGGGCAGCCGCGGTGTTGATAAGCAGCAGGCTACGAGTCTTGGCGTCTTCTTTGAAGACAGCCTCGCCAAGAAACGATGGGTACTGAAATTCGACGACCCCAAGAAATTGGAACAGATTGACGCCGTCTTCGTGACGGTGGAACCAAATGGCGGAAGCCGGAAGCCTAGCGGAAAGCCGCTCCTCTTTGCCTACTTAAAAGTTGACCCGAATCATCCCTAGCCAGGGTTTACTACGGCCTACTGACCACATAGGGACCGCTGTCATGCCCAGGGAGCGATACAAGAGTCGTAATCTCCTGCGTAGACCAAGTATGTGCGTCCAATTAGCGTTCCAGCGGGAGAGACAACGTGCGTGAAGTCACTTTTCTTCTTATCGTATGTCTGCTGTGCGCTATTCCAGCGATCGCGCAGTCCCCCACTGCGAGCATAAATGGCATTGTCCTAGATCCGTCCGGCGCGCCGATAGCTGGCGCGGAGATCATCGTGGTGAACGACGCGACGAGCGTGCAGCATGAGACCATCACCAATAGCGGAGGCATCTATGTCGTAACGAACTTGCCGCCTGGACCATATCGGATTCAAGTTGCGAAAATCGGTTTCAAGACACTCATCAAGCCAGACCTCATTCTCAACGTTCAGGATGCCCTCGCGATCAACTTCACGCTGCCCATCGGCGCCGTGTCTGAAATAGTGACGGTCACGGGCGGCGCGCCGCTCGTGAACACCCAAGATGCGGCTGTCAGTACAGTCGTGGATCGTCAATTTGCCGAAAACCTGCCGCTGAATGGCAGGAGCTTTCAAACCCTCATCCAACTTACCCCGGGCGTGGTTCTCACTCCAAGCACTGCAAACGATGGTGGGCAGTTCAGTGTGAACGGCCAGCGAGGCGAATCCAATTATTGGACGGTGGATGGAGTCAGCGCCAACATTGGCGTGAGTGCAGGTTTGCTTACGGGGAATGGGTTTGGAGGTGCGCTTGGTTCCTTCAGTGTTTTAGGAGGGACAAACAGCCTTGTATCGGTGGACGCTCTCCAGGAGTTCCGCATCCAAACGTCGACATATGCCCCGGAATTTGGCCGGACCCCGGGTGGGCAGATCTCAATTCTAACCCGCTCCGGCACGAATCAGCTCCACGGCACTTTATTTGATTATTTCCGGAATGACGTCCTCGACGCAAACAACTGGTTCAATACCTCTGTTACGCCAGCGCTTCGCAAGTCACAAGAACGACAGAATGACTTCGGAGGCACATTTAGCGGCCCGATTCGCAGGAGCCGAACATTCTTCTTCTTTTCCTACGAAGGTCTCAGGCTTCGGCTGCCGCAAACGGCGCTGACGACAGTTCCGGACGCGAGTTTCACGCCTGGAGGAACGACAAATTCACGCCAAAATGCCGTCCCGGCTCTTCAGCCTTTCTTGAATGCGTATCCTCTCCCGAATCCCAGTAGCCCGGAAATCTTTGTGGCGTGCAATCCAGCAACTAATCCCAATTGTCCATCTTCGGGCAAAAAGCCAACGGGGACAGCCGCGCTCAATGCCAGCTTTTCAAACCCCGCGACGCTCGATGCGTATAGCATTCGAATTGACCATCGACAAAACGACAAGCTCAGTCTTTTTGCTCGATACAACTATTCGCCTTCGGAACTAGATCAGCGGGGGGCGGGGGATGCCCTAAGTACGATCACCTCATCGCGTATTACCACCCAAACAGCAACGGTGGGCGGAACATCGATCTTTTCTCCTGCAACCACCAATGATTTGCGCTTCAATTACAGCCGGACCAGTGCGTCGAGTCAATCGAACCTCGACAGCTTTAGCGGTGCAGTTCCCCTGAGCTCCTTGCCACTTCCAAATGGTTTCACCAGCGAAGATGCCTTGTTCGGGTTTCAGATTCTTTCGCTAAATAACCGCGGCAGCGTCTTCAATACAGGGCACTCAGCGAGAAATATTCAGAGACAGATAAACATCGTTGACAATCTTTCCCTGCAGAAGGGTTCGCACAGCCTCAAGTTTGGAGTCGACTTTCGCCGCTTGTCGCCCCTGAGTGATCCGGCGGTCTATCGGCAGGATGCCTTCTTCCTGAATGTGCCGGCCGCGGAAGCCGGAAATCTTCTCATTGCTGAAGTATTGTCCGCGCGCCAAACCGCTCTACTCTTCAAGAACCTTGGTGTTTTTGGACAGGACACCTGGCGCGTTAAGCCGCATCTCACAATCACTTATGGTCTGCGTTGGGATGTGGACTTTGCGCCTTCGGCCGTCAGCGGCCCCAATCTGGAAGCGGTGACAGGTTATGACCTCAAAGATCTCTCGAATCTGGCGCTGGCCCCTGCGGGAATGCTTCCGTTTCAAACAAGGTACGGCAATTTGGCTCCTCGCGTAGGTTTGGCTTACCAGGTTTCTCAAAGTCAAGAGTGGCAAACTGTGCTTCGGGGAGGGTTCGGTGTCTTTTATGATCTGGCGACGTCGCAGGCTGGCAATGCTTTTAATATCGCCAGCTACCCATTTGGTTCCATCAATTTCCCCACCAGCAATTCCTTCCCGTTAAGTCCCGCGGATGCTGCCCCGCCTCCCATCGTCCCACCGAACGCGAGCAACGGTCAGCCTCTTTACGCTTTCGATCCCCATCTTCGGCTACCCTACACCCTCGAGTGGAATGTTGCGGTCGAGCAGGCGTTGGGCAAACAGCAGTCGCTATCGGCCTCCTACGTTGGCTCTGCAGGGAGACGGCTCTTGCAGGCAGCGAGCATACTCTCGCCAAATGTCAATCTAGCTCAAGCAGTCTTGTTCGGGAATACAGCAACCTCGGAGTACAACGCGCTGCAGCTGCAATTCCAGCGGCGCATGTCTCGCGGCCTGCAGGCGCTCGCTTCCTATACTTGGTCACACTCGATTGATGACGGGTCTGCGGGCTCCTACGGCAACAATTCCAATGTTCTGTCCGCGACGTTCAACAGCAATGCCAACCGGGGGCCTTCCGACTTTGACATACGCAATGCATTCTCCGCGGGTGTGACCTATGACCTCCCGGTTTCCAAGACCAATGCATTCACGACCACAATTCTGCGAGGTTGGTCCCTACAGAATCTCGTTCTTGCCCGTTCCGCTCCACCGATTGAGGTTACTGACAGCGCCTTCTTCCAGCTTTCAAATGGCGTCCAAGTCACAATTCGCCCCGATGTGGTTCCAGGTCAACCTCTCTATTTGTTTGGTTCACAATGCAGTCCAGTTTTTGGATCCCTGTGCCCTGGCGGAAAGGGATTCAATCCAGCCGCGTTCAACGATCCGCCAATTGACCCGAACTCAGGTGTTCCGCTACGGCAAGGAAATCTTGGGCGAAATACGCTCCGAGGCTTCGGAGTAGCTCAGTGGGACCTCGGAGTCCACCGCGATTTTCCTGTGCATGAATTGCTGAAATTGCAGTTCCGGGCGGAAATGTTCAACGTCTTGAACCACCCTAACTTTGGACCTCCGAGCGGCGCATTCCTCTCGCCTCAGAATGGCGGTCCGGCCGGCTTCGGGGTGGCAACTCAGATGTTTGGGCAGAGCCTGAGTGGTGGGTTTGGAGGAAACTTGGGCGGGGGAGGCTTTAATCCGCTCTACCAAATAGGCGGCCCCCGATCCATTCAATTTGCCCTGAAGCTAATGTTCTAAAGAGGGTTGGCCATTCAGCGTTCATAAGTTAGCTGTTACAAATCAACGTGACTGGTCCACTGCTATGGTAGTTGACAGTCTTGGCTTACTTTGTGGACCGACTTGAAAAGCAAGGAAGGAAGGCTACGATTCATGAATGAAGCCAGATGCGCATTGCTCGTCGCGGCAACATGTGTATTCAACCTGGCTGTCTTAAACTGCTCGGCATCGGCGCAGGAAAAACTTCCATTGTCTGTGGAGGACGCGCTCAAACTACGTTCCTTTGGGGAGTCCGCCTTCCGATTCTCCCCAGATGGCGAGCGGCTGGCTTACGTGGTTAGGGACAATCAAAAGAGCAATCCCCGCTATCAGGAGACTCAGGCTCGCACTGGTGTTCCGTGGCACGCGACACGCGCAGACATTTACATCGTTGGCAGAAAGACAAACGAAAGCATAAACCTCACAGCAGGTCAGGCGAACAACTGGTTACCCGCTTGGTCGCCAGACGGTCAATTCCTGGCCTTCTATTCCGATCGGGATGGCAGTGGCCAAGCAAGGGTGTGGATCTGGGATGTTGCTAAAAATGAGCTGCGAAAAGTCTCCGACGTTGACGTTAGAGGAGATGGCATCGAGTGGAGTCCCGATGGAAAGGCACTCTTCGTAACCACAGTACCGCGTGATCTTTCCCCTGAGGACTTCGCCAAAATGCTTTCATCCGGAAACAGCCACCCCAGTGACTATGATTCCCACAAAACGCCGGGGTCCAGCGTGATTCTTTATCGTGGCGCCCCCATTTCTCCCAACACTCAAGCCGCTTCGACGTCGGATCCCTGGAACCTTGACTTGTATCTGCGCGATCTAGTCTCAATAGAGCTCAGTTCTGGCAGAGCCACGTTGATTGCGCATGGGCAAAGAATAACGAAGTTTCTGCTTTCCCCTGACGGCTCGCGTCTGGCTTACTCGCGGCCAAACCGTTTTGAAAGAGCTGACTCCCAACAGATCCTCTTTGACATCCTGACCGTCGATATCTTCGGGAAGGAACAGAGAAACCTTGCAAGCAATATCCGCCTCGACTACGACGGGGGAGCTCTCAGCTGGTCCCCGGACGGTTCGCACCTAAGCTTTCATGCTGGCGGGGTAGGAGACAAGGCTCATGATTGTTTCGTCGTTGACCTGAGCAGCGGGAAGCTCGAGAACCTGACTCACTTGCAGCCAGAGCGCCCTTCGGATCGAAAGGCAGAGACGCCTCTCTGGGACGCGAAAGGAAAAAACATCTATTTTGTTAATGACGGGGAATTGTGGCGCGCTTCCCTGGAGCGTAGCAGCGCAGCGAGGGTTGCGCAGATACCCAATCACGAGATCAGGCTGATGATGTCTTACTCTCAAGGCCAACTCTGGACACTCAACCATGGAGAAGCAACCATCGTGGTTACTCACGATGATCTTGGAAGACAGGACGGGTTTTATAGGGTCGATCTCAATACCGGCCGGAACGCCAAGCTCCTTGAGAATGGGCAATGTTATACGTGTAGTGGGCAAAATCACATTGCGGCAGCACGTGAGAATGGAGGGCGGTTAGCGTATGTTGCCGAGGAAGCTGGCAACAGCCCGGACATCTGGATTAGTTCTCCAGAGTTCCAGAGTCCGCAGCGCCTGACACATGTCAACCCTCAGCTGGACAGATATCACTTCGGTACGGCGCAGTTGGTTTCATGGTCAAGTGTCGACGGAGAAGAGTTGTACGGAGTGCTGCTCTTGCCGTCCAATTACGTCAAGGGAACCCGATACCCGCTGATTCTTTGGGTTTACGGCGGCGACACCCTCTCGGACCACTTCGATCATTTTGGCCTCGCTGGTACCGGACCGCTCAATCTGCAGATGCTGGCGACACGTGGCTACGCGGTCCTCCTTCCAGACGCACCACAACATCTGGGGACACCCATGCTTGACTTGGCAAAGACGATTCTGCCAGGCGTAGACAAGGTCATAAGTATGGGTATTGCTGACCCTGATCGGCTTGGCGTAATGGGGCATAGTTACGGTGGTTACAGCGTCCTTTCCTTGATCGTGCAGACTGGCCGGTTTAAGGCTGCATTGGAAGCCGATGGAATGGGCGATCTAATCAGTGCCTACGGGGAGATGCAGAGAGACGGAACGGCCTTTCAGGTCTCAAACACTGAACAAGACCAAGGCATGATGGGGGGAACTCCCTGGCAGTTTCGAGAAAGGTACATCGAGAACTCGCCGCTCTTCTATTTCGACCGAGTAGGAACGCCGCTCCTGATTGTCCACGGGTCAGAGGACAGGGCTGTCGCGCCGTTTCTAGGTGATCAGGTTTTTGTAGCTCTGCGTCGGCTTGGCAAAGACGTCGAGTATGCCAAATATGAGGGTGAAGACCATTCCCCGCTTTCCTGGAGCTATCCGAACCAGACCGACTTTTGTAACCGAATGATTGGCTGGTTCGGCCGTCATTTGGGAGCGAGATAGGAACCCTGACCCAACCGAAAAAACCATTCTGTACGACGCTACGAGTAGCTCAGAAGTATGTGCCGGAGCGCCGCGGCGCTCCGGCCTGTTTTTGCTCGTTACTGCTCGGGCTTACTCATCGGATTGATAGGCTCCCGAGGTAACGAACAAGGGGCAGTCAATCGTCGGGTCGGCATGCTTGGTTTGGTCGCCCTTGACCGCTTCGACCGCAGAAGCAATCAATGCGATGTTTGGTTTTTCGTATTTCATGTATTTCACCTCCTTCCCTGTTTGGACTGTCTCAGCTGAGATCAAGCTGGTACTTCGGAGGCCTGCTCGTTCCGGCTGGGCCTTACTCATCGGCTTGATACGCTCCAGATGTAACGAACATGTTGTTGTCTGGGAGCGGGTCAGAATGCTTGGTCTGGTCGCCCTTGACCGCTTCGGCCGCAGAAGCCGCCAAAGCGATGCGTGGTTTGTTGTATTTCATGGGCTTTCACCTCCTTTCCCACTGGCAGTGAGCGCTAGGGATTTCTCTTCTTGCCTTTTCGCTAGAAGGTGCAAGGCCTGACGATCTCCCAACTTGGAATCAGGAAAGAAGTTGCAGGCATGGAGATTCCTGAGCCAGCATTCGGTAATTAGCGTACGTTGCAGAGTAACGAGAGCGATGACCTTTCCCTCGCGGGCTTTGGCCAAAGCGCTCTCGAAACGGACTGAATCCACAATTCCTAACTCACTCGCAAGCATGTGCTGAGTGAATTCAATCAAGTCCGTCCATTGGGCCCCGATATTCACCGCAGGGCCACGCACCACAAACGCCTTTCTCTTTCTGTTCAGGAGTTCGTCAGGGACAATTCCCGCGAGTGCTCGCCGCATCAGAGAGCGTCGTTGGCCTGGGCGAACAAGTTGGTCGCGGGGAACAGCAAAGAGGAATTCCAGCAGGCCGCGGTCGAGGTAGGCGTAGCGCTTTTCGTACGGCGGCTCCGAGGGAATAGAAACACATCCCAGTTGTCTCTGTAATGCCTCCAATGCGGAAGCATTCTCCTGGAATGTCGGCAATGGACCGAAGAACTTCAGCCTAGCTTCGTAACCGTGCAAGGCAGCGCGGTTGCGCCCGGCGAAGGCTGGATTGAGCCAGGGTGCGGGCTTCTTGTGTTTTGGGATGCCGACAAGAGCGGAGGGCAAAAACCCTCTTGCGGCTTCACTGAAAAGATGAAACCACGGTTTTCTCTTGTTGAGTGCCCAGACTTCCAATTGATGCGCGAGCGTTCTGAAGTGACCTCTTGCGAGAAGATCTTCGAGTTCCGGTACAGGCGTCGGTACGCCGCCGGCGACTTCATCACCGCCGATGCCGGAGAGCACGACGCGATTTCCTTGCGATGTCACGCACGCCGTGAACAGGCAGTCCGCCTCGTTGGCAAGACCGGCGTGCGAACCAGGAATCGCAGTAAATCGGTTGCCATCGAGCTCGAACTTGAGAGATTGCTGCTTGCTGACGTCGATGTGAGTGCCGGCGCGGCCGCGCTTTTCTTCTACTTTGGTGAAATAGGGGCGTTCGTCCCAGTTGGGTTCTGAGTCGTCGTAATAGGAGACCGTATCGAGGCGCGGTGCTTCGCCAGTGCCGCGGGCGATGATGGTGTCCGCCATGCATACGATGGAGGACGAGTCCACGCCGCCGCTGAGTTCGGCGAGGATGGGACTGTCCGAGCGGAGCCTGCGCCGGACGGCTTCGGCAAAGACGGAGCGGAAGTGTTCTTCGTATTCGGCGTCGGTACGGTAACAGATTCTCTTGCCCGGATCGAAATTCCAATACTTGCTAACCGTGTGGTGCCCTGCCCTTATGAGCACCAATGAGGACGGCGATAGGGAATGGATTCCAACGTAAGGAGTCAAGTGGGTCGCCGGGAAAGAAGACAGCCAGCCAGCGATATATTCCTCGTCAAGCGAAACAGCTTTCCCGGCCAGCAAGACGATAGGATCGAGGATGGTGCTCCAAATGATCTGCTCCCTATCGAGCGAGTAGTAAAGATGCCGCGTCCCGACGGGGTCCTTTGCGAGAATCAGCGACCGGTCCACCGGATTCCAGATGGAAATAGCCCAGTCCCCGATGAGCTTTGCAAAGCAGGCAGTTCCCCACCGTTCGTAAGCCGCAGCAACAACAGAAACGTCGGTCGAGGCAGTGGTCAGGATGTCTCTCAACTCGCGGATGAGTTCGGCACGGTTGTCCAGCCGGCCGTCCCACGTAAGTACTGCACCAGAAGGGGTTACGAGCGGCTGGGTCTCTTTCCGGGACTCATTCGTGGTATGGAAAGCGCGATAGAGGATTGCGACGCTATCCTTTATATATGTGTCTCCCCCATCCGGGCCGTAAGGAGCGACCATCTCCCCGGCCTTTGCCAGATACTCCCTGTCCGCTGGCCGCCCCTCGAAGTTCCATCTTCCGAATTGCACGCTCACGATGTGTCTCCGTTTTTTGAGTCCTGTTTCAGCACCTGTCGAGCACTGCGTACATCTCCTGCATGTACGGCTTGTCGTTGACCACTCGACCGCCAACTTCCACCCAGGCGTGAGCTTTGAAGGGCATTTGCTGCGCTCCAATGACCATCTGAGCAGGGATGCCATAGCGTTTCAGGAGACACGCGGTGGCTGCCGATCGCTGCAAACAGAGCGCCTCTTTCCAATACCAAATACAAGCGACGTCCACGGCAGAGCAGATCTGTTCGATGGCATCCGCGGCCTCCGCCTTCCTGCCGATCCGGTAGCCACGGACTTTTTTGTGCAGTGCGGAGAAATTTCTGCGTGCGAGATACAGATCGAAATAGATCAGCTTCAGGTACGCTTTAAGCACAAGGAATGACATGCGGATCTTCCTTCCTTTTTCACTCGGGCAGTCGCAGCTGGTCAGTCAGAAAGGCCATACGGTCTGTCAGTGCATCGACCCGAACGCCTAAGGGAAGCACTGGCGAATGCCCGCGGAATTGGCTGTAGTCGAGAAAGATTGGATATGGGGAAGCATTGGCCGCTTGCAGCCGCGCCGTCATTTTTCGCGCATGCAGCGGATTGCAATTGCGGTCGGCATCACCCGATACGATCATCGTGGCGGGATAGGCCACCCCCTCCCGGACTTGATGGTACGGAGAGTATTGCGAAAGGGCAGCGAAGTCGTCGGGATCATCCGCCGTGCCATACTCGTCGCGCCAGACGTGCGCGTCGTCAAACAGGTGGTAGCGCAACATGTCCATCATCGGGACCATGCACACAACTGCGCGAAACAAGTCCGGGCGCTGCATCATTGCGGCGCCCACCAGCAGCCCGGAGTTGGAACCACCGAAGATGGCTAACTTATCCGAAGTGGTTCTTCCTGATTGGACGAGCCATTCCGCGGCGCACAGAAAGTCGTCATACGCCACTTGCCGGTTCCGCCTTCTGGCGGCCTTGTGCCACGCGGCGCCAAATTCGGACCCGCCACGGATACCCGGCAGCGCGAACAAACAACCGTGCTCCAGCAAATAGGAAAGGAACACACTGAACTGCGGCGTCATGGAAACGCCGAACCCTCCATAGGAGGTGATGATCGCAGGATGGCACCCACCCTCCAGCAGATCGCGACGCCCCACAAGGAACAGGGGGATTTGTGTGCCGTCTTTCGACGCATACCAGACTTGGGTATGGCCGTAGCTGGCAGCGTCGAATCGAAGATTTTTCTTTGCCCAGAGCATCTGTTCCCCGTTGGCCACCGAATATCGCCAGATCGACGTTGGCTCTGTAAACGATTCCGTTTCGAAAAGGAGTTCGTCACCTTGCGCCATACCTCCGAGGAGACGAATGCTTTGACCTTCCTGAACGGGCATCTCCCCTGTCCTTCTGCCGGAAAGATCAAACATGGAGATTTGAGTCTTGGCCTGCCGGACGTAGGAAACAAAAATGCGGTCGCCAGCTACAAGCCACTGGTTAATTCGGGCGTCGCTTTCCGGGACGATTTCGATCCATTCTGTTTCCCTTTTCTCCCGGAGCCGTAGTTCCACGATGCGAAGATTTGGTGCATCGCGATCAGTGAGAGCAAGAATCTTCCCTGGGATCAGTAACGGGCTCAAAACACAATCGACGCTCGCGACGAAGGTTTGCGTGGAATATCCATTTTCGAGTGTCTTGAGGTAGAAGTCCGCTCGGCTCTGCTCCGCAAGCTGGCAAACCAGAAAGCCGAGACGGTTCCCTTCAGAAATCAAGCAAAGACGAGTCTTTTCGCGGTCCGCAGCGCGAAAGATCTCTTCATCATGCTCCACGCTCGTGCCGAGCACATGGTGGTACACGGAAGCATGGAAGGGTCTCTTGGCATCCACTAGCTCGTGGACGTAATAGAAGCTCTTTCCGTCCGGCGCGAATGCGAAACCCCGAAGATAGCCCCGGGGAAGGCCATCCGGGAGTGTCGTGCGCGTTTCGATGTCGAACAAGGCAAACGTTCCCGTACGTTCTCCGCCTTGCTTGATTTCATAAAGCAGCAGCCGTCCGTGCGGTGAAACGCGGAGGGGCTTCACGGCGGTGTATTTTCCGGCGCCATGTTCGGCAGGGTCTACCAAAAGTTGATCTTCTCCATCGGCTCCCACCCTCATGTAGATACATGGCTGCTCTTGGTCCGCGAGACGCTTGCGGAAGAAATAGCGGTTCCCCGCCTTCTGGAGCGAGTCGTAGGTTTCTACCGCAAGAAACTCCCGAATGCGGTCGCGGATCTTCTGTCGTCCCGGCAGATGGTCAAGGTACTCGCGGGCGTATCGCGTTTGTTCTTCAATCCACCGGCGCGTGCGCGGCGAGTCCTGATCCTCGAGCCAACGGTATGGGTCCGTGATGGACACCCCATGAAGAACTTCGGTGACAGGTTCAACGAGAGTTGACGGAGGAGCCGAAGCTAGTCCAGGCACAGTTCGCTCCCTTCCGCGGCGTGCACTACGTCCCGATACATCCGCCGAGTGAGGCTCCGGAAGTAGCCGGCAAGCGCGGGATTCGAAACGGGGTCGAGCGTGCGCCACCTATCGCTTGCAATGGCGTGAACAAATACGGCCACGGCGGGGGCCGCGGCCAACGCCCGGCGCAGGTCACCTATGGAAATGAATGCCGCCCATGGCCGCAGATAAGCGGCGGAGAGCCGCGCATCTGCGGCTCCTTCCACGACACCACGCCGCTCCAGATGCCGGCGTAGGTACTCGAAGGTGATCAGAGGATTCGTGACGCAACCTTCCGCCCAGTCGAGAAACACGCAACGGTCGGGAGTCACCAAAATGTTTCCGGGATTGAGGTCGATGTGGCCAAGGGTGTCTGGGAGGCCAAAGCTTTGAAGCAGTGAACAACATTCCTTGAGTCCTTCACCGAGCGAAGCAAGCTCCGAGTTCGAGAGCGGTGCCGGTGATCTCTTTTCCTGTGCGGCCATGAAATCGGCCATGCGAGCAAGGAAGGGGTCGATGCATTTCACAAGCCCGGAAAGTCGCAAGTCTTTGCACTTCCCTTCCAGCAGTTCGCTGCTCTTGCCGATGGACGCAATTTGGAGCTCAGCGAGTTCTCCCGCCACTCGCTCCCAGGTGAAACAATCTGATGTTTCGTCGAGCGCTGTGCCCGATGCTTCAGCCGATAGCCAGCCATTCCATGCGGGATGGATTCCGAGAATCCTCGGAACATGGCTCGGAAAGAGCCGGGCGAGAAGCAATGAGACAGTTAGCTCATGCGAGTTGGGTTCCCCGGTGGCCTTGAACCAAAGAGCTCCATCATTTGTTTCCAGGCGGAGGAGGCTGAAGGTTGGGCTGGCGTTCAGTTGTCGAAACTTGCCGGTTGTTCGGAGGCCTAACGGAATGACTTGTTCTTCGACCCACTGGAAGAGATCTTTAAGCCATGCGGGTTTCGTGAAAGGTCCGGGTCTCTCGCCTCGCACGTAAGAATGAAGTTCGTCGAGAGATTCTCTGATGGCTGCTGCTTCTACCGGATCGCTGCAGTCAGCGGCTGCCGCCGGCGGCTTCCAGCAGTTTCCGGCAGGCGCTCTTTCGCTATGCCGGATCGACTCCATAACGGCGCACTTTGTCCCATTTCCATTTTGAACGGAAGTCCTAAGGTTGGGGACAAATAGGCAGTAAGTTTCGAGCCCCCACTTCCCGCTCACCTCAGACACCAACTGTTCTGCCACCCTTTGTCGCGGCCGGACGACAACAGACGGAAGCGTCCAGCCTGGGCCGTCTTGCGAAAGAAGAATCTCGGAAGCGTTTCGTCGGGTGACAATCAGCCGGTACCTGTCCCCGGGAACATGAAGTGATTCCATGCGAGCCTCTCTTTCAGTCAAATCGTCAAACAACGTCGCGGGATCGGGCAGGCTGGAGTATGTGGTGCTTGTGAAGACTCTCAATGAAATCGCGCACATCGGCGCGAACCACTTCCCTGCCCACTCCGTAGTCGCGACTGACCTCGTCCGTGATTCTTGTCTCGTCATATCCCCGTTGCATTAATTCGAGGATTTTGGCTCCTACAACATTCAGGCAAAACATTTGGCCGTGATGTACGTCGAGGAGAATTCCTCCGTCCTCTGTCTCGGTTCGCCGAATTGCGTCGGATATTCGGAACATGGCCACCTGCGCCTCAGGCGGAATCTTTGTGAATCGCCTCAGGTCCAGAGGACTGTCGCATCCCGATAGGGAGGATTCCAGAGACTCCGTTTGTTGTTCGCATCGGGGCAGCCGAAGGCCGCAACCTCCTGTGAAGACGAGACATACCACGAGAAGGCCAAGCCAACTGTGGGCCAGCCGCGTTCGCATCCCCGACCTAAACGAAAACGCAATGAAGACCTTATTTCGTTGAGCAACAGAGGAGGGGCGAACCTAACTTGAGGAAGCAACAGAGGTTGAGAGTCTATGCAGAAACCATTTCTGGATTTGGAGTTGAGAAGTGCTGTAAAACCACTCCCCCAAGAAACGGTGCCGGCAACAATGCGCCAAATAGAGGCGACCCATTTTTCTTCTCTTAGCTACACCTGAATTCACCAAAACGAGCGACAGATTTTAGACCTCCGCGTACTTCCTGCCAGAACCGTCAGGTCGTTTCTCCCTGGTCACTCGGTTTGCCAAAATCTTCGTATGTCTGTCGGCTCTAGCCGCCAGACGTCGCTAGCATGGCCTATTTGTAACAAACGCGTCGAATTCCCGTTCAGGCGTTTATTTGGCATTTGCGCGGATCCAATCCACGTAATTCCGCACGCGCGTATATACGCCGTACTTTTTTTCGCGCGCACAGCCCTCGCCGAAGCTGACGATCCCAACTAGCTTCGCGGGCTTACCAAGTCCACTAGGACCAAATGGAACCACGAGAGGGCCTCCACTGTCTCCTTGGCACGAATCTTTTGCCTCTGCCCCGGCGCAAAGCATGTTTTCCGTAATGGCTCCGTTATAGCTGTCCGGAGCGTTGCAGCTGTCTCGCGTCACAAACGGCAAATCGACATACAAGAGCTTGCGGGACGAACTCCCGCTCTCCGCAATTGCACCCCATCCGCTGACAACTCCCTCTTGGGTCGCAGCTGTGAGAGAGTCCTCCTCCGCTGGGTCGATCAGTGATATGACATTAGAAACATTCAAAGGAGAGTCCACCCCTAAGAGGGCTATGTCGTTGTCGTTCGTAGTTGAATCCCATTTCGGATGCTTGACTATGCGAACCACATTCGCCTGAACGCCTCCAGAATCAAGATCGGTTGAGTTTGCATATACGATTAGGTTTTGCGGTTTCGAGGTAGCGGTTGATTGGACACAGTGTGCTGCGGTAAGAATCCAACCGGGTGCGACTACTGAACCGCCACAAAACTGAAAGTTATTAAAGGGGCGCAAAAGCAATGCAACCTGCCAAGGTAGCAGGCCTTGTGCCGCAGGGAAACCTCCGACTATTCTTGGTTTGAAATTGCGATCGACAACCGCAGCAAGCTGTTGCATGTCCGCTGGTTTATCGCGGAATTCCTCCGTGAGCGATTTGATTCGGGCGTTTTTTTGCCCCGCTATGGAAACAAGATGCTGCGCTTCCGCTTCTGTCGTCCTTTCTTGTGTTCCCTTGTCTGAGCATCCAAAACAAATCAGCATACTCAGAATCGACAACCCGGCAATGCATTTGGTGTTGTAGATCATCGTGAGTTCCTCCACTTCCTAGCTTCTTCTTCGTATTTGACATTTAGCTCTGTGCTCTAGAACCCGATGGAGCTCCCTATGGGAAGCGGCTTCAAATCAGGCGCATCATTGGGCACTTGGATGAAATAATTTCATGATGTCAATGTTGGAGCTGACCGTATATCGCGTAGCTGCTGGCACGCGCGCGTCGGAAACGGGCTTATCGTAATCAACCGAAAAATTTAGTGTTATGGGGTCCGACGTATCCCCTACTTGTTTTTGTCTGATTATGTTGCTTAGGCTGATGAAGAACCTGAAGAAGTATCGCCGTTCGGGATTGTTATACGCTGCCAGATCGCCATCTTTCCTGAACCTGGTGTCCTGCCTTAGCCCTGCCGAGATCGTAAATGCAGGGGTCAAATAGCTCTTTTCCGAATGAGTTTGAAACAAGTCCGATTGACTGAACATCCTGAATTGCGCCCCATATTCGCCAAATATCGCCGCCCTCCCGACGCTGTTGCTTACCCGAGTGGCTACTAGCGTCGTGTTGTCACCCTGCTTGAATGACGTCACGTCGCTGGTCAGAAGTGTCTGCCCAAGCGTCGCGATGGCAGAAACTTCTCCTTTACTGAAAATAGGAACATTAAGTCGCGGCGAGATATCCCACTCGAAAGCGTTTTGCAGCGTAGGCCGAGCGCCAGGTGGAACGGCTGTACCTTGGTTCGTCAAGTTGACAAGCACCAGCGCAGGTGTGAACCCGATGTTACCTCCGAAGCTGAAATCTGGATGGTACTTTTGGTCGGGCCCTGATCCATAGTGCTCCGACTCCCATGCTATCCGTCCCAACGTTTCTGTTTGAAGTGTCGTTTGAGCTGCAGGAACAGCACCGTTGCCCGCGTCGCCGAAACTCTGGGCTGCGGTAAAGACCGCTGCGAATGGTTGATAGATGCCACGCTCAGCCATGACACGCAAAAGCGTCCGACGATCGACTGCCTTTATCGGGAGGGAGGCCCTCGTCGAGGTGTAACTAGGACCAGTGGAAGCGCGCGCAGCTTTTGCCTCCTCGACCAACTCCTCGTTGCTCAGTTTTCTAAGATCTTGCGGGCTAGCCGTCTGCCCACGCGCACCGGAGACAAAACACAAACTCAAAGACAATGCAGCAATCAAGATTCGCATCGATCCTCCAAAACTCACATCAAGCTGATGACGCGCGCTGAGTCTCGCCCAAGGCAGTGGTTTTGACTTGATCGCGCCTGTGTAGGTAAGAACGACAACCAGCCTCGGATCCCTTTTGGCCGTAAACGAGAGGTTACGACTAAGTGTATTAATCGCAGATGGGTTACAATCCTCGGAATCTGGAGGGCCCCGCCGCCGATGGATTACTCAGCTATCTCGCCGGAAGATCTCGTCCTTGTTTGCTTCCAAACGGGAGACGAATCGGCTTGGGCGGAATTTGTTCGGCGATTCCATCCCTTGATTGCGCGGGTTGTTCTTCGCATCGCTCGCCACTGGGGCGAGGCATCTCCGCAAACAATCGACGACCTAATCCAGGACACGTACCTGAAGCTTTGTGCAGACCGTACAAACTTCTCTCGGAGATTCAAACCTGCCCACCGTGATGCCGTGTTCGGGTACATAAAGGTCTTCACGGCAAATCTCGTCCACGATTACTTCAAGGCAAGCCGCTCCCAGAAGCGAGACAGCGCTGTCACTGCCTCCATTGATGCAGTCCCAGAACACAGCTTGGGACAACCGACAGTATCCAGCGGTGCCGCTTTGGATAGAACTGTGCTCGTTCAGCAGGTTGACGCTTGTTTGCGGACGCTTGCACCAGGTACTAAGGGGCAGCGGGACCGCCGAATATTCTGGCTGTACTACCGGTTTGGCTTGCCGGCAAGTGAGATCGCGGCCCTTGCCACCATCGGGCTAAGCACCAAAGGAGTTGAGAGCACGATATTGCGTTTGAGTCGCCAAATACGAGAGCGGCTCATCCATGGCCAGCAGACAGTGCCGCCTTCTCAGGGCGCTGAAAAAGGGAATCAGTCAACTGAATCGTTGTAGTTGGGAGTAAGCGGAAGTGAACGAACAAGAGAATCACCTAGATACCGAGCAGATCGAGTGGTTTCTGGAAGCTCGCGTTGGTAACCAGAAAGACTTTGCTCGGTCTGAGCTATTCGAAAGAGCGAGCAACCACCTGGCGACCTGTGAGAGCTGCCAGAGGTTGGTCTCGATGCACAACAACTGGGACCGAACTCTCCTCAGCGTAAGTGGAGAACCCTCTGCTAAAGCAACCGCCGATTGTCCGCCAGAGAGCGCGCTACTTGAACTCGCAGCTGGAACCGCATCGGAAGAGGAAGCTGAGAAGTTGCTGACCCACGTCACCGAATGTCGTCACTGCGGACCGCTTCTCCGGCGGGCAACTGCAGTTTTTGCTGAAGAACTAACGGCAGAGGAACAACGCCAACTAGAAGGTCTCCTAAGCGGCAATCTCGAGTGGCAAGCCAAATTGGCCCAGCAGATGACCGAAACATCGCGTGAAAACATTGATCTAACAATGCCCGGTTCATGGAAGCCGCGACGGCTCGCCGGTGCCCCTTGGTGGAGGATGACTCTTGCACGGCCTCGAATCGCTTGGGTGGGAGCACTTGCGGCACTCCTCGCGGTTGCTGGCTGGCTAGCATTCAGTTTGACACGTCCCGAGTCTGCCGAGCAATTGCTCGCGCAGGCTTATACCGATCGTCGAACTCTCGAACTTCGAATCGCAGGCGCACAATATGCCCCGATCCGAGCTCAGCGCAACGCGGACAGTTCCAATCTGGATAAGTCACCAAGCTTATTGAAAGCAGAAGCCCTAATCAGCGAGAGACTCAGCAAGAACCCGAGCGATCCCAGGTGGCTTCAAGCCAAGGGGCGTGCCGATTTGTTAGATGGCAATCATGAATCGGCCATTAAATCTTTCAAACGCGCACTTGAGGGGCAACCCGATTCTTCGAAATTGCTGACCGACCTGGCGTCCGCTTATTTCGAGCGGGCTGAAGCCGACGACCGCCCAAGTGACTACGGTAGCGCAATCGAGTACCTGGGAAAGGCCATGGCCAAGTCGCCTGACGACCCAGTCGCACTCTTCAATCGTGCGATCGTGTGCGAGCGCATGTTTTTGTACACACAAGCCAAGGAGGACTGGGAACACTATCTCCAAATTGACCTGCGCGGCGAGTGGGCTGACGACGCCCGCAAACACCTCGCGGCTATCCAGGAAAGACTGAATAAGAGAGAGATGGACAAGGCAGAGCCACTGCTTTCGCCCGGCGAAATCGCTAAGGGCTACATCAACAACCCAGTTTTTCTGAACAAAGTGAATGACCGCCTGGAGGAGTACCTGAGACTTGCCATCGCTGAATGGTTGCCGAATGCGTATGTTCAACGAAGAGAAACAACAATCGAGAAGGCTGCTTTCCGAGCAGCGCTGAATAGACTGGCTGAAATTGCGAAAGACAAGCACGATGACCCCTGGCTCACCGACCTCCTATCAGGTGCCTCCTCCCCAGGCTTTGATTCCGCTGTGGAGAGACTCTCCAAGGCGGTGTTGGCTAACGACAAGGCCGATACGAACGGGGCCCACAAGTACGCAAGTGAAGCTATCCTGTTGTTCGCGGCGAGCACACGCAACGAGGCCGGGATACTGGGCGCCCGCATCGAAGACCTATTGGCCGCAAACCTTGCGCAAGACGGAAATTGGTGCCGCGGAGCTGCGACAGCGGTGGAGGAGACAACGAAAAAAGACTCCTACCACTGGCTTCAGATTCAATTCCAGTTGGAGAAAGGCAGCTGTCTTTGGCTGCTTGAGGATCTTGGCTCAGCTCGACAACAGTATTTGCAGGCCGGAGAGGAAGCACAACTTAAGAACTACAAAACGATTTACCTTCGTACTCAAGATCACATTGCGGGCGTCGACGGTGCCATCGGTGACATTAATTCCGGTTGGCGAATCGCAGAACAAGGACTCGCGAAGTTCTGGGCCGGCCGTTACCCCGACGTGCGAGGATACAACTTCTACTATAACTTCCTTGATCTTGCGCAGGTGAGCGGTCAGCCCCACCTTCAAGTTGCGATATGGCGTGATGGGTTGAAGCTCGGCGAGTCTTCCCCAGATATCGCTCAGCGTGCAATTGCTCATTCACAAATGGCAAGTGCGGCTTGGGCCATCCACGATTCACAGTTTGCCGAGCTAGAGTTTGATCGAGCGAGTCAGCTCTTCGCTCTCTCGCCACAAATTGATTCGACCCGGATCGCCCAAATAGAAGCGGAAGCTAGGCGGGCACAGGTGGAGATCGGACTGGGAGAAATAGAACAGGCTTCTTCTCGCCTAAGCCCGTTACAGCCGGAAATCGAGCGACTCTCTGATAGATACTTGGCGATCCTTTTTTTCAACGCCCTAGGCAATTCACAGCTCCGCAGGGGAAACCTGGATGAGGCGGAGATATCCCTGCGCCATGCAATCGCCATCGCCGAGTTCCAGCTAGGTTCGCTTAACAACGAAGAGGCACGGCTCGTGTGGGGACGGCAGTCTTCCGATGCCTATCGCAACCTCACACAGCTTCTCTTGCAGCGGGGAGACCCGGAAGGCGCACTCGAGTTTTGGGAATGGTATCGAGGTGCCACCTTGCGAGCCAGAACAGATGGACAAGGGCAGAATTACAATTTAACCATCCCTCAACAGCTGCCCTCGATGACCAGAGCTGCGATGTTGATGCCAGATCTGACGGGAGAAACAATCATCTCCTATGCACTACTTCCTCAAGGCCTACAAACATGGATCTACGATAGCCGAGGGGTTTTCGCTCATTGGGCTGATGTCGCTCCTGACGACGTCAAGGCAAAGATCGCCCAGTTCCGAAGCCTTTGCGCAGATCCCGGATCAGACAGAGCCCTCCTGACACAGAAGTCACGCGGTCTCTACGACTTGTTCGTCGCACCGATCGAACAACACCTCTCCAGGGAACGCACGCTTTTGGTCGAATTAGATGACACGCTTACTGGACTGCCTTTTGATGCGCTTCTCGATTCGGAGAATCGTTACTTGGGAGATCGCGGACCGATTGCCTCGTTGCTTGGTATTTACTACCGGCGAAATTCGAAGAATTCGATGGCAGTCACAAAGGACTCTACCGTCCTAATCGCGGCAGTTCCGACGTCCAGCAGGCTATCGGATCCTCCGGTCGTGCCACTCACCGACGCCACTGACGAGGGAGCCGAGGTGGCTTCAATGTTTCGGTCCGCAATGCTGATCAAGGGTAGGGACGCCACGGTCGACAGAATTCGTGTGATGTTACCCGACGCAATGGTCTTCCATTTTGCGGGCCACGCTATTAATTCTTCAGGCCACGCTGGGTTGCTGCTCTCCGACGCCTTGCTTAGTGTGACTTCCCTCAATCAAACTCGGCTTCCGAAGATGCAGCTCGCCGTCTTCTCCGCTTGTGACACTCAAGACGGGTCACTGGGGGGTATCAACGACCCCGACAGCTTAGTACGAGCTTTCCTTGGCGCAGGAATTCCTCAAGTGATTGCGAGCCGTTGGAACGTAGACTCCGCATCAACGCGGCATTTTATGAACTTGTTTTACCAGGATTTGCTTCAGGGGCGCTCGGTGACTCAGGCACTCTTTCGTGCGCAGGCCGCATTGAGAAGCCACCCTGAGACTTCGCACCCCTTTTACTGGTCGGCGTTTACTGCAATTACTCAAAGTTAGAATCGCCACCGAGGAACAGAAAAATGAAAGCAATAAATCAGCATGTCTTTGCATTTAGGTTCATCTTACTGCTCTTTGCGATTCTGCCAGCTGCACAAATCGCACGGGCTCAAGCCGACGTGGAAATCGAGGTTGTCGGTCCGTGGGATTATGTGTCTGATTCAGGGAATCGAATTATGTTGATTGCACCGAACAGTAATCATGACGTCGCACTTTTCACGGGCGAGGACTCCAATCTGTACGGTTCTTCATCAGACATCAAGCCTAAGCCCGGGCTTCACAGATTGGATCTTGATCTGGCCGATTGCGGCAATCCGGCAGCATCGACAGACCAACTGTATCCCCTAAAGCTATCTGCTCAGGCCGTTGCGAACGCTTTGAACGCCAAAACCAAACGGTACGGATTCTCACTCCCCAAACCTTGCTACTACGAAACCTATCAGGACGCACGCGCCAAGATAGCTGACGCTTTGCCTTTGCCCGCGAAGGACGACCGCTTTACGACCTGGATGGTGCTTCATTATCGGGTAAACACACTAAGCGCAACTCTAGCTCTGAATCCTGACAACGGTGTCACTTCAAGCAAGCCGCTACCATTTGGAAGCAACACCGGATCAAGCACAAAGGCGATCAGCATCATCATGGAGATGAATGCAGGGAAAGACTACATCTGCGATCGATACTCCGCGCAATCAGTCGATGACGCCAAAACACTCTGGGGAGTCCAAACCCTGTACCGCCAGTTTCCTGTCATTGATGCTCATACAGAGCAACAAACCGCGAGATATAGCTCCACGTGCAGTCCATCCGTATCTTGGGTCACGCCTCATCCTTCTGCAAAGCTCGCCACGACAATTGTCCAAGAGATTCGCTCACTTCGCAAAGATGTTAAGGATTTAAAACCCAAGGACGCAAGCAGTCTGCTTGACCTGATCCAGAAAAATGTCTCGCAATATTGGAACAACCATGTTCCAGCCGATCAGCAGCAAGACATCAATAAAGCGCGGAAAGTCATCGAAGACCTAATGACGGAACACATGGAAAAGATCGATGTTGGCCGGATACTCTCCCTGGAGCTGTACATGATGACCCCTGGCAGGACCGATTGCCACAAGATGCAATTCAACATCAACAGCGCAGTCCCATGAGAGAAGCCAGGTGGACGGCCCAGATTTAACCGTTAATCGATGCTTAGCGGGTCCGACGATTCTGGGTGAGTGGCCGGAAAGCGCCTTCACTCGGGACAATCGGCAAGCATCTTAGGGCACCAAGATACTAAAGACGGATACCCGCCCATGGCTCACGGGCAGGCAGCGTTCGCGTCCCCGACCTAAAGGAAAACTCAAAGAAGGCACTATTTGGTGAGCAACGAAGAATTTGGGGACCTACTCACACCTGCGGTCACAACCCACCAAGCTCGAACCAGGATCGGAGCGAATCATTTGTCACTTTTTGCTGTTTTATCGCCGCAATGATGAAACGAACCGAATACAGGTGACACGATTTTATAAAAGTTTGCTGCGATGGCTGGTACTAATGTCGCAAAGTGCCTCCACGGTTGGGATCTGGCCGGTTTGAGGCCGTCACCCACTTTGGAGGATAACTAGGAGGAGCATGGATGTTCGCTCCGACGGGAGTACAATCCTCTTCAGTCCGGAGGTGATTCTTTCGCTCAACGGCAAGAAGATCGCTTTCGTTGACACGGCATGGAACTCGGCAGCCGTGCCCGGCGATTGCTCTGCTGGGAATTCATAGCGGTGGCGCGCGTGGTTTACCCAACTGTGCCAGGCGCGCGGGTCGGCCTCCGCGATATCAGCGATGTTTTCGGGTGGTGAGGGAGGGCGGAAGTCATTCGTTCAACCGGTGAGGAAGGAAGGTAGTCAGAGAATTCGTCTTAGAATCGTGGTGACCTGTCCGACTACCTCCGCGTCAATCCCATTCTTGAATTGCTGTGTGGCAAACCGTCCGCTCGGATAGGCGCGGACGACGAGATTGCCCTGATGCAGAGCACAGCAACTACACAGGTAGCTGCCGTCCCGTTTAAGAAGAACAGACAGCGGTGATTCGCAAGCGGTCTTGGATTGGGTGGGATTCTTGACGCGGCGGTTGACGACAACAAATGTAGCGTTGCTGAGTAAAGGATGGCTTGGCACCTTATCTCCGCCCACCCAGAACACGTCCGAAAGTGAGAAATTCTTGAGGCCAGTAATTTCGTTGAGGCAATGCCGCAGGAAGAGCGGAATCTCTTCCCATTGCTTCAGCAGGGAGTCCAGGAGACCTCCATGTTCGGGCAAGTGTTCTTGCTTATTTGAGGCTTGGAGGTCGTAGCTTCGATTGGGCGGCTGTCGGGGAACAAGCTCGTCCGGGATCGGCTCGTGCCCACCTTGATCGAGTGGAAGTCCGCAAGACCGCAGAAATCTCTCGAAGTCGATACAGTACAGAACGCAAAGCGTGATGATCTTCTGGATGTGCCGTGGTGGAGCCGACAGTGTTTCGTAGTCGGAAAGGGTGCTTGGCGCCGCAAAATAGAGCTTGTCCGAGAGCGTACTCGCAACCCACCGGCTCATCCCGGATGCTTCCCGAAAGGAAAGTCCCACGCGCAAACGAGCGCTCTTGAGAAGATCCTTGAGACTGGTTTGAATATTCAGAGGTTGAAGCTTGGGCTGCGCCGCCGATCGGTGCAGTATCCGGGCATTGTGATTCGCCCGAATTGGGCGAAGTTCAGCGTCCACCACACCGAGAATTCGGGCTTCTTTGCCGAGCCTCAGTTCGAGTTGCGCACACGGTCGCTCTGGCACATGAAGCATGATTCTGTCTTTTTCAAGCGCCAGGAGTTGCGAACAGGTGAATCCAGAACCATGCTCAACAAGAAAGAACCGTGGGGTGGAGTTAATCTTCCCTTCAGACACCAATTCTCCGGAACGCCGTTCATCTACTCTGACGATGCTACCGGGCGCAAGGGGTCGAGACGCATGCAAGTCTCCTTCCCCAACTTTGGCATAAAGAAATCTTCTCTTGTTCAGCGCCAGTAACTCCGCTGCGCGCCTCGCCGTTGCTGAAGCCAGGAACTGTCCCACTGGAGCAATGGGGGGGACACGCCCCGTGTTGGGCCTATCGCCAAACCAGGGAATCCAGGCATGTGCGTCATAGACCGAGGAGTCCAAGAGCGTTGTCCGCTGCCTCGGAATCAACAGCTGAAGCCGGGAAATATGGTGCAAGTCGAATCCGAACACTGCCAGCCAGTCGTACAACCGATAGTTTGTGATGTGGCTGAGAGCGAGGATCTGATGAATGGTTGGGATCAAGGACGGATCTGCGACGTCGTAATACAAGTTGTGTGGAATATGGAACCGGGAGGCACGGCCGAAGATTTCGGCGGACTGCTGAGATGCGCGGTAGAGAGTCAAATCTCTACTGGTAAGAATTCGCCGTACTTGTTCGGCCCGGTCCATTCGAAGGGACACTAGTCCTTGGCCGTATAGCCAAGATTCCGGCCACGTTGGAAACAATTGGTACAGTGGCCGCAATTGCGACCAGTCACGAAATTTTCAGCAGTCCGCACGGAACCTGTGTATGGATAGAATGATGAGTTACGTAGCTGGACATTGACCCGCTACGAGCATAGGATTCCGTAGGATTTCTCCCATGGATGCACGTAAGCCGAGTCCGAGTGCCGGCGAGAGGCTGAAAGAGCTGCGGGTGCGCCTAGGACTAACCACCCGTGACGTAGAATCGAAAAGTCTGCAAATCGCGGACGACAGGCACAGCCGCGAATATTACTTATCCCACGCTTGGGTGACGGACATTGAAAACGGCAAATTTACGCCGAGCATTTACAAGTTCCATACTTTCGGCGCAATCTACAACCGCAGAATCACAGAGCTAATGTCTTATTTTGGATTGCCGCTAGGCGATCTGAGCCGCTATCGCATGTCCATCGGAGTGCCGAAAACACATCTTATGGAGAGTGGAGCCGACCTCGAGAGCGAAAAGGTGTCGCTCCCCGTGCGTTTCAAACCGGAGTTCAGGTTGGAGAAAACAAACCTTCTTGCGCAAGTCGTGGAAAAATGGGATGAGATCCCGGTTGGTTTCCTGCAGCATTTGGACCTGCGCAAGTCCGTGTACGGCTACATCGGTCTGGAAGATTACACGCTCTTCCCTCTCATCCGTCCCGGTTCACTCGTGGAGATCGACGCAAGCCAAAGGAAGATCAGTACCGAGAAATGGAAGACGGAATTCGACCGCCCCGTCTATTTCGTGGAACTCCGAAACGGTTACGTTTGCAGTTGGTGCCAGGTGGACCGCGGGCAGCTGATCGTAATTCCCCACCCTCATTCCCACCAGGACGTTCGCCGATTTGACTACCCGTCTCAGGCAGAAATTATAGGCAGGGTGACTGGCATAGCGATGAGGATTGTCAGCGAGAAGGAGCCGGACGCGGGGGAACACTTGACAGGTACATCCCGTTAACCCAGGCAAAACCGAAAAGTGCGACCTTGAGTGGACCGTTGTTTCCAAGATCAAGGCACTCTCGTTCCGGATGTTTCTCTTATATTCAGGACGTTGAGAATGTCATCCGTCACGTTGAGCGGTCTCGTTTTGGCGTAGTGCGTGAATTTTGAAGGCCACCGAAGAGTCCGGTCTTCCAGTACCGATTTTGCAATAAACAACCAACGATTCAACTTGCCTGCGATCTCATTCTCAGTATTTAAATTCTCCGCAAGCACGAGTAAAGCGCCAACGGGGGTTATAAGAAACGGCTAATGTTAGACTGGGCGCTCCCAAGTGCGAGCTTACCGAATGCGATGGCCGTGCCCCCTTCTCGTGGATCACTTCCGAAACTAAAAGACTTCAATGGACGATCGCCGTGGATTGCTTTCAGGTTAATCGAAAGCTTGAGCCTCACAACACTTCCTCGGTGCACCAATACTCTCCTCTCATGCGATGGCACGCCTCGACTTTTCTTGAGGGGCCGCGGACTGCCTAATCTGTGCCATGTACCGATACAGTGTTGTTCGCCCAATCCCCAAAGTCTGCGACGACTGCTTCCGATCGCCCTTGCACATTTCCAACACACGGACGACATGTAGCATGCACATTTCCTTAAGCGTTAGCTGCTTCCAAACCCCTCCTTCCAAGGACGAGTTACCGCGGTGCAAATGCAGAGGTAGATCGATGATATCTATGAAATCCCCAGTCGCCGTAATGCAAGCGCTCGAAATCAAATTCTCCAATTCGCGTACATTGCCGGGCCACGTGTGGCGCAACAGAACCAACTGTGCGCGCCGCGTCAGCCCGGATATGTTCTTCCCGTAAGCCTTGTTGCACTTCTTCAGGAAAAAACGAGTCAACATCGGAATGTCCTCCACCCGCTCCGCCAGCCGGGGGATGCTGATCTGTATGGAATTCAACCTGTAAAAGAGATCTTCGCGGAAGGTTTTTGCCAACACGTCAGCGCGTAAATCCCGATTAGTTGCCGCAATCACCCGTACATTGACTTGCCGCACCTCCGGCGAGCCTACACGTTGAATCTCGCGATTCTGAATTACTCGCAGGAGCTTTGACTGCATGGCCAGAGATGTCTCGCCCACTTCATCCAGAAAAATCGTCCCGCCATTGGCATATTCAAACAGTCCAATCCGCGTTTCAATAGCCCCAGTGAACGCCCCCCGTACGTGTCCAAAAAGCTGACTCTCCAGCAAAGTATCCACCATTGCCGAGCAGTTGCACACTGCAAGTTTCTGCCCCCCGACAGGGCTAATCTGATGGATCGCTCTGGCTACTAGTTCCTTTCCTGTTCCTGTCGCTCCCACCAGCAGGACGTTGGTGTAATGTGGCGCAACCTTCCTTGCCAAGTCGAACACCTCCATCATTACCGGACTTTTTGCAATGATTCCTTGAAAATCCAGATCCGTTAGCAACTGCTCCTCGATCGCTTTCACGCGATGGAGCTGATCGTAGAGCGCGGTGACTTCGTGGAGTGCCTTTCTTAAACGTGTGAAGTCGACTGGCACGGGCAAGAAATCCCACGCTCCACGGCGAATCGCTCCCAGCGCGGATTCCAGCGTATATTTTCCCGCCATAAGAAATACGTGCACTTCGGGATCGGCGTCTAGCGCCTGATCCAGGAATTCGTACCCATCCACCTCGGGGATGTGCACCGCCGCGATCACTACCCGGCACTGCCGACGTCTCACAAGGTCTAAGGCTTCCTGGGATTCACTGGCGGGGAAGGGTTCATATCCCATCTCGACGATTGCTGCCGACAACTCATCCAGGCGCACCGGATCAGGATCAAGAATGCACGGTCTCAACGATGCTCTTGGAGCGAGTATCTCGATTTTATTTAATGAAGTATCCGTCATGATTCCCAAACCATGGACAACGGTTGTGTCATTTTCCCCACCAACGATGCGACGCAACATAAATATCGATACCCGATATCATTGTCTGTTCAGTATTGCACATATCATAATACTTAACGACCACTTACAACATATAATTACTACTAGGAAGGATTTGTTCCACTACGGTACATACACGGAGGCTCTTGGTTTCGATTTGGTACTGCTTCGTGGTGCCTACAGTGCTGCGCGTGCAGTTGTGCGCCATTCGGACCGCTGTCAAGCGCCACACAGAAGGTTTTGAGAGACTCGACCGCCGCGTTGAGAACAAGAATCGACCAGCAGACGGTGCAAACGTGGACTGGCTCTATGAACATTTCCGAGATACATCTACACCGAGTACATTCCTCACCCATAAGGGCAATCCGCAGGCTGATGTGGCAATCCCCATTTAGTCTCGCCATGCAGCGCACGGCCGCGAGGATAACTCCCACCGTTTCGGAATCGACCTGCGTTCTGTTCAGAATTGAATTCATCGCCCCCCTTGCGAAGCGATGGCCCGAAAAAAGAGGCCGCTCGAAATCAAAAAATATCCCTAGAATTGCCATAACCAACGAGGAAGATCGTAATTGATTCTACGCATGCACAGAAAATGGCCCCTTGTTAACAACCGCATCTATTACCGTTATGCTAGCTATGCTTACTTGTAACGGCAATACACTAAACTGCGTGCGTATAACTACGTATATTATTTATCTCTTGACACGTACCCGTACGGTATGTACAAAAGTCATTAGTAAAGGGCGTTCCGAATGGCGAGATGTGAAGAAAGACAAGCGAGGAGAAAAAACTTACTTGTCGCATTTTTACAGCTCGTTCCTACCTGCTTCTGGGGGAAGCCAGGATGAATAACCTCACGAAAAGGGACGCCCTTTCCTGAAACGGGAGAAGTCTTTTCGTGAAACGAATATGGACACTATTTGAGATCTTCTTATCCGCAACCCTGTTGATCGCTGGACTCTACATGGTGCACGAAGGAGCCTCAAACAAATCATCCAATGAGGCTGCAATCCTGATCGGCGGGGCAGTCTGTCTTACGCTGGGCCTGATGATGCTAATCTCCGCAGTCAGGTCCATTCTTTGGCACCGCGGTATGGTGCGAGACTCGATGCCCAACGACTAACTGGACAGTGCTGCTCCAATGATGCCGCGCAAGCTAGAACGGATTAAGGGCCAGGATTTTCAGGGCTTCGGTTGCTCCGAATGCAACTGGAAGTTTAACCCTTCAAGTGAACTCTCAGGCGATTCGCTTGATGAAATGAAGAGGCGGTATGAAGCCGAGCGCGACGAAGAGTTTGCTGCCCACACTTGCCTCAAACACAAAAGGCCCACCGACCAAATAACTTAGCAGATTGGCAGCATATGGATTCAGCTATCACGGTTAATGAGCCAAATCCGGAATGAGGAGAATTATATGATAGTGGGTGACCGACTCCGCGGAATCCGCGAAGAAAAGAAGCTTTCGCAAGGTGACGTTGAAAAGCGGACAGGTCTGCTCCGTTGCTATATCTCTCGCGTGGAAAACGGGCATACTGTTCCAGCCATCGAAACGCTGGAGAAATTTGCTCGCGCTTTAGAGGTGCCTTTGTACGAAGTTTTCTACGATGGTGACGAGCCACCCAAACTGCCGAATCCGTCAAAATCACAAGATGACAAAGACGCTTGGGGCACCATAGGCAAGGATGCGCGGTACTTGAACAAGCTTCGCCGCCTGTTAGGCAAGTCAGACGAGGAGAACCGCAAGCTCTTGTTGCACATGGCCCAGAGAATGGCCAGGCGGTAGCTTGTGATTTGTTCAAAACGTGGCTCGGAAATGCAGCCACACGGGGACGGCTCTAGTAGGCTGCCACAGGAAAGCGAAAGGAGCGGCCAAATTAACGGTTCGCAAACAAATCAACGTCGGATTCGATCACCCTAATCAAGTCCGATGGATCATCAACAGTCTTCAATAACTCGTAAACGGCATCCGCGCTATGTTTTGGCTGCGCTCCACCAAAGCCAATCGCCATGGCAGTCAGGAGTCGTGCTTCGGAAAAGAATTTCAGAATCCTATTTTGATCCGCGTTCTGTTCTTGCAACGCCAGGTACTTCGCATCTGCAGCCTCCGCGAGAGACAATGCCTCCTTAACCTCGTCTCCCGAAAGGACTCCATGGACTCTCAAGCTTTGCAAAAGGTTGCGAGCCGCGTCACCCAGATCGACCAGGCGCTCATTTGCCCTAAGGCAAGCCCTGGCAAGAATCTTCCGCCAAGCCTCAGGCGAAAGTGACTCCAGCTTCTTAGCCAGGCCCGGAGCCTCCTGATCTAGCAGTGCATGCATCCTTATCCTCCAAAGAAGAAATTTTTCGGGTCTATTGTCATGGTGTGGTGACATCTGCGCCGGCAGCCTGAGTTGATCATTCGCGTTGGAAAAAATGGGAACAGCGAGCAAAAAGGAGAGGATTCCAGCGAGCAGTTGACGGAGTGGCCCGATCATTGCGCGTTGATGTTAGCCGGAAAAGTCAAAACCCACAGCCTTAAAACCGAAGGCTGCGGCACCCGAATCTTGCCCTGCGTTTAAGGGCCTGCCACCCGCCCGTCATCCAATCAAAATCCGTTTCAAGCACTAAGCCTGGCCCACCCGCCCATCTACAGGTTGATCACCCGGCGCTTCGTGAACCGCAGTAACCAACCGAAAGCCTAGAATATAACTGCGATACGTCGGCTCGATTCGCTGTCGTGCAGCGCACCGTGGCCAACCTGGAGCGATGGTGTTACCGCCTCGAACTGCTTTGTACTGCCCTGGTTGCTCATTGTCCGGATTCCCTGGGTTCACCCAATCTAGAAGGAACCAGTCGTCGCACCACTCCTGCACATTGCACCACATTTCTTCAACTCCAAATGGAGTGGCTTTCTGTTTCTGTTTTCCGATCGAGCGTAGAAGGACATGTCCTTGGGAATCGGCTTGCCGCGTGAACTCTTCCTGCCAATTGGGGCAGGCGTCGCTCCAAGGATATCTTTGCCCATTGACCCCACGACATGCCTTTTCCCACTGGTTCTCGGTGGGAAGCGAGTACTTCCTTCCCGATCTCGATGTTAGCCAGTCTGCAAACGCTTTACAGTCGTGCCAGTTCACCCAAGTGATGGGGGCGTCGTCCAAGATCTCTGGCATTACTTGCTTTTCCCTGGATACCCTAATCCACTCTTCTTTGGGCCATTCATGATGTGACTCTTCTAAGAAAGCAAGCCATTGTGAAACTGTGACGGGCCATCGTTGTATTTGGTATTCGTCCAACCAAACTCTCGTCTGCGGCGACTCCTCAGTTTCATGGGCGGCTTTCGCATCGACACCACGCAGGAAGTAGCCGGAAGGCACTCGCATCATTTCCAAATCCAGCATATGAATTCGTTTCAAGCACTAAGCCCGGGCCACCGCCCACAGCCAAGGCCCGGGCCGAACGTCAGTCCAAGCGATCACTGATTGCGTTCAACTTGAAACAGCATGGTGAATCCAAATGCACCAACGGACAAAAAGGCCTTTTTGCCGATTATTTCGGGGTTTTCGAGAATCTTCCTAAGCTCGTGATTCGTAGTAATACGGGTGTCAGACCCGTCGATTGTCAACACTGCATGCGCCTTGGAAAACGACACTCTCTGAAGAAGACCACTGCGCCGTCTCCGCGCTACGGAAAGGCTGACAGCGATATAAAGGAAAAAGCAACCAAGTGCGATTCCCACAAGGACGGTAAGAACGGCCACGACCGCAACTGATGTGCTCGTACTGAGGGAGCGGTGAAGGCTTGTGGAGAATATTGACCTGACTGCACCCCCGCCCATCCACAGTCCGAGCACTCCCGAAGCAAGTGCTGCCACCCACACCTCAATTCCAGCTCTGTATTTATACATTTCAATCACAGTTCAACCACCTGTCTACGTCTGGGAAGAGTTCCCTAATCGTGGATTTCACAACGGGTTTCATGCCTATGGAAAGATACGTCGAGACTGCTTTCGCTATCGTGTCAGCTAGCGCTTCCGCTCCTGGTCCGTTACCTCCCAAGGCGGATTTCAAACCTGATGTGCCTTCTCCCGCCAGAGTGCCAGCTATGAAACTGACGAGAGCTGGGATCACGGCTTGTTTCCAACATTCACCGGTACAATAGGAATATATCAACGAATTCGAAAGGGCTGTAAGTCCTACTGCAATGTTGCCAGGTGCTACGCGACTCAAAATGTCCCAAGGAAGGCATTCAGCTCGCCAGAGGCAAAAACTTTCACGAGCTGCTCCCTATCGGCCGGCGATGGAGGTCTCTTCGGCGCGTCGCCTGCCAGGTCTTGCCGTCAAGCCGACTGGGCGAAAAGCGCAAGCTCTGGATGCCCCCGTTGATAAGTTTCGAGACTGGCAGGAAAACACAAACTCAATCTTCTGTTCAAGACCACTCGCTGGTCTGAGACAGCAAATGGAAGTCTGGTTCTATCTGAAAAAGGAACCACGGCTGAGAGGCCAACACACGCGGCGAGAAATCAGAAAGAGTTTTACACCCGCGCTCCTCCGAAGCGCGTCAGGAGAGCTTTTGCCCTCTTGACAAAGACCTATCATGGAAGTCGGCTAACCGGAGAAGTAAATCCACTTGTACGATTGATGCGCGTTAATCAGGCATTAGGCCGCGCGGATGCGCTGGGTTAGGTTGCAACGTCCACTAAGCATTTTTTTGCCGTATACTTTCCATCGTTGGTGATCACGAGGAGGAAGCTCCTTGAAAAACCACGCCGACTTTGCTTTCTCCCTGACCGCCATACTGCTGGCTATCTCTTTGACAGTTCTATCCCCTGACGGCCTTGCGCAAACACAGATGGTGCTGGTTACAACCGGATCGACTATGCCGGAGCAACTGTACGTGTTGTGGGGAGACGAGTACCACAAGTCGCACCCTGAAACGCAGCTTCGCTACCTCGCGGTGGGAACCAGCGAAAGTGCTAACCGCGTTCTTTCAGGAGTCGGAGATCTTGGCGGCGGTGATGCGCCGATTCCCGAAAAGCAGTTGAAAGAGGCGGCTTACGCGGCCGTGGAATTGCCCACGGTGCTGGTTGGCATTGCAGTCTTCTACAATGTGCCAGGCAGCTCGACGAGCATTCGCCTTTCGGGGCCGGTGCTTGCGAATATCTACCTTGGAAAAACAACCTCGTGGAGCGACCCGGAGATTGCCCGGCTGAATCCTGATGGCAAGCTTCCTGATTTGACGATCAAGGTGCGGCACCGCACTGGCGGAAAAGGGTCGAACTATATTTTTTCCGATTTCCTTTCTAAACTTAGCCCAGAATTCCAGGCCAAGGTCGGAAAGAATGTTTCACCACAGTGGCCCGTGGGCGACGCTTTTAGCCGATGTCAAGATCTGCTGGCCAATGTGGCCAAGACGTCGGGGGCCATCGGTTATGCCGAGCTCCGCTGTGGGGAGAAATCCGGGTTACCAATCGCGCGAATTCGCAACGCTGCCGGAGAGTTTGTGAAGCCATCGACGAAGAGCATCAGAGATGTGGCCTTGGCGATGGAGTCCACAATGACGGACGACTTTCGCGTTTCCCTGACGAACGCCCCAGGCAAGGAAAGTTATCCGATTGTGAGTTTCACCTGGTTTTATGTGCCTGTGCATCCGCAGGACTTGCAGCGGAGTCATGCGGTTAAAGAATATCTAAGTTGGGTGTACGCGTCCGGGCAAGAAATCGCGCAAGCGCAAGGCTACGCCCCGCTGCCGCAGTCGGTTCTGCAAAAGGTGCGCGCGAAAGTGGCCGCACTACACTAAGCTCTTGCGACTACCTAACATTGAGGGTCGGAGCTTAGATTCGTTGCCACATGTCCGATTAGCGCTGCCAGCTCAACCGGTCGACGCAACACCCATCTAATCAGTTGACCCGAGAGCACTTCCCTAAGGAGAACCGCTCTATCCGGCCGTACTCCATCAAACCCCAGCCAGGATGGTGTTCCGTTTGGATCAAGTCCCGCGAACGATTCTTGGCTATTTAGGCCGCTGCAAACGGACTTCGACATAGCATTGCGGCGACCCATTGAATCCACCCACCTAACCGGACAATTGGCAAAACGACTAGCGGAGAGGCAGCCAGCGGTGCACCGAGCAGCAATAGGCGTCGTAGGGCGTGCCAAATGTGGCGCGGAGATGCGGCTCTTCGTACAGGATGACAAAGAGATGCGCGAGCAGAAGCCACGGCAGAGCGAAGAGCAGAATTGCGGACGACTGTTCGTACAGGCCGAAGCCCGTGAGCACGAGGAAACCGCCGATATACATCGGATTGCGCACGAACTGGTATGGACCAGCGGCTACGAACTTGCGCGGCGGGTCCATTGGCGCGGGCGTGCCTTCGCCGCGGGTGACGAACATCGCTATGCAGGCGAAGGCAAGAGTTCCACCGGCAGTCATCAGGGCGATGCCCAAAGCGGGTGTCCAGGCGGAAAATGAAAAGCCAAGAGTCGTGTCGTAGCGGTGGTGCAGGCTAAGTGCGACCCAGCCCCACAGTAAAATGAATCCGGTGCTGAACAATATGGCGCGAAGCGCGACAAAGAGCATTTTCATGGCTTGGCCTCTCAAGACTTCACCAGGTACTTCGTCCAGTCGCCGTTGAATTTCGTGCGGGGCTTCGATTGATATTACTGGCGGGAGTGACCGTTGGTTACATTTTTCTTGTGCGGACTTCGGCAGGAATCGACTCGGTTAAGGGCTTGGGTTGAGTCTAAGATCTTGTGAACGGCAACCTTTGTGTCAATAGGTGCCATTTCAGCAAGAGCTTACTCCCGATGAGTCGTCTAACCGGACAAGTCAAGTTCAAGGACTTCAGATGGACGATAAGCGCGTTAATCGTCCAAGTGCAGCGAAGAATTGCTTCGATTACTTCCTCGAAAGTGGTTTCAGCATAACTTCCGTTAGCCGACAACCCGCCCGGAATGGTCCGGCGGAGAACAGCACTTCTACTTTGGAGTCTGTTCTCTTAAGTTATCGTGCATTAGTTAGCGCTTCTAGGCGAGCTTGCCGCGAATAAAGAAGATCGTTTCGATACGCGCAAAGTCAGGATGGAAGGCCAGCGCGACGCAACAACTGCTGGAAACGCGGGTCGGAGCGTACGGGGTCAAGCTGCGGGTCCGTGAACACAAATGGCAGAAGCGAACGGGTTTGAGCTCCTTTCTCAAGGGCGGCGATGGCTCGGTCGCGATCGCCCAGCGCCGAATAAATAACAGCCAGCGCGAACGCGCTACCCGAGGTATTGGGATCCGCCTCGATGGCCCGAGTGATCTCGAGGGCCTGACGCCGCCGACCCGTACGCGCATACAGCCGCCCCAGTGGCCGCCGTATGTCCCTAGGGTCTGCCGCGGCTTGCTGGAACTTCTGCACCGCGGCAAGAGCCTGGTCATATTTGCCCCATTCCTCGTAAGCCTCGGCGATGCGACTGAGGGCCGGAAGATAACCGGGATCCAATTCGAGCGCCCGCTGATATCGCGCGATGGCGCTCTCGTATTGGCGCGCACGGTAAAGAATTCTTCCCTCGTCGGTGATGTTGGAGGCTGAGAGCGGGTCGAGTTCGACGGCTCGGCGCACGGAGGCGAGCGCTTCTTGGTGGCGTCCCATGGCCTGAAGAAAGTAGGCGTATCCCACATACGAGCCGGCAAGATTGGGGTTCAATTCAACGGCTCGCTTATACTCCGCTTCGGTGCCCTGCCAGTCCCAATCGTATTGAAAATGGATGTGAGCCAATAGAGCGTGAGCCTCCGCTAGTTGTGCATCCAGTTCGAGGGCCTTGAGGGTGGCCGCGCGTACTTGATCGGCCGATTTACCAACACCCAATCCACCCCAGATATCTCGCTCGATAAATGCTTCGGCAAGTCCTGCGTAAGCCTGCGCGTAACTAGGGTCGATGCGAATGGCCTCCTGAAAGTATTGAATCCCCTTGTCCAGCGCGGCCGGGTTTTTCTTGCTGGAGTGATAATCGCCAAGCAAGAAGGCGTTGTAGGCGTCGGGGTTGATGGAGCGGATATTCGCCAGGTGTTGCCGCTCTTGCGGCGTCAGGTGAACCTTGATCTCGTTAGCAATGGCATTGGCGACATCGCGCTGCAAAGCCAGGACGTCGGGAAGGTCGCGCTCGTAGCTTTTGGCCCAAAGGTGCTCCTCTGGAGCGGCCCTGACTAACTGCGCTCTGATGCGTACCTTGCTGGCGGAACGCCCGACTGAGCCTTCCACCACGGCGTCTACGTTCAGCTCGCGCGCAATTTCCGGTATGGTCTTCCGCGTACCCTTATAGTGGGTTGTCGAAGTTCGAGAAATGACACGCAGACTTGCAATAGAAGCAAGGTCAGTGATCAGCTCGTCCGTCATTCCATCCGCGAAGTATTCCTGAGCTTCATCGCCAGAGAGATTTTCCAAAGGCAGCACAGCCAGGGAACGGATGGCCGGAGCAACGGGCCTTCCAAGAATTCGCTGGCGCAATCCGCCGACGTTCAAGGCGGCAAACAACACCAGCAAAAGCGCCAACACGAAGCCGACGGTCCAAATCCTCCTAGCACGGAGCCATTCCGGGCGTGGCTTAGCGACTTGAGTCGTCGCCGCTGCGGGCGACGCAACGGCTTCCCATTGATAGCCAGCCGTTGGCGGCTGCGCGTTGTTAGGAAGTTGGGCCGGAACCGGGGCGTCCACTGGAGCGATAAACCGGTAACCGCGTCGCGGCAAGGTTTCGATGAACCGCGGCGAATCCGCTGAGTCACCCAAGACATTGCGGAGCCGTAAGACTGCGTTATTGAGACCCACGTCAAAATCCACAAAAGTATCGGCAGACCAAAGTTTGTTGCGAAGCTCGTCCCTGGTAACGACTTCGCCGGGATTTTCCAGCAGCATAACGAGAATCTGAAATGGCTGCTCTTGCAACCTGAGCCTGACCCCGTGCTTATGCAACTCGCCCGAGGCAAGGTCCACCTGGAAGGGCCCAAAGCGGAGAACGGATCGAGAATAGCTGGGAATTTTCAACGGCCACCAATTTGTGAGCAGTCTAGCACGTTGATGACGTTGAGCAATAGAAGAGGCGACTACTGCCGCGTAAGTTGTGCCTTCTGAGTAGGTTAGCTCGTTATGTGGATCACAGACACTGAGTAGCTGCATTCCATTGATGGGCAGCCCCACTGGAGAGAAGGTGGCGCCAATCGCGGTGACTACGCGAAATTAGTAAGGGAGAGGAAAGTTTAAAATGAAAAGAACGAACACGAAGAAAGTCGCTTGGGGCCTGGTTCTCACACTCGGACTGGGGCTCACTCTTTTTGCGGTAAGCGCCTCTGCGCAAATCGAACCCACCGCGGGAGAATGGAAGACCTGGGTATTGACGTCGGGAAGCCAGTTCCGGCTGCCCGCTCCCCCGGATTCGCACGAATCAAAGGAAGAAATCGAAGTGCTGGAAAAACTCGCGGAACAACGCGATGCGGCTGCGCTCGACTTGATCAAGTTCTGGGACGCCGGGGCGCCCTCATACCAGTGGAATCAAATCACGATCAACGAGATTAAGAAATTCAACGTGGGCACGGTTCGCGCTGAACGCGCCCTGGCCCTAGTCCATGTGGCCATCTATGACGCCATGGTTGCGGCATGGGACTCGAAGTACGCCTACAATCGGCCCAGGCCCAGCCGTCACGATAAGGAATTCACGACTGTTATCCCCAATCCGCACAGTCCGTCCTACCCTAGTGAACATGCAGTTGCTGCCGGGGCGGCATCCGCGGTTCTGGCGTATCTGTTTCCAACCGACGCCCAAGCAATCCTCGCCCAAGCGGACGCAGCGGGCAGGTCACGGCTGCTGGCGGGTGTGCAATACCCCAGTGACGTCCAGGCAGGCATGGATTTGGGCCACGCGGTCGCAGCCCTCGTTATAGCGCGAGCCCAGTCCGATGGATCCAGTGCGATTTTCAATGGAACCATCCCAAACGGCCCATGCAATTGGAAGGGCATAAATCCAGCCGAACCTCTCGCGGGAACGTGGAAGACCTGGGTGCTTTCCAGCGGAAGCGAATTCCGGCCAGGTCCGCCGCCGGCTTGCGATTCCGTTCAGGAAGCGGCAGAACTCGCGGAGGTCAAGAGCTTTCCTCGCGCACTGCCAGCTGCGGGCGCTGCCTTTGTTCCTGAGAGCGAAGGCTTCTTCTGGCAGGGTAGAGCGGTAGCGTTTTGGTCCGACCTCCTAGACAAGAAAATCTTCGAGTACCGGATGGAGAATAATGCCCCACGTGCTGCTCGCGCTTACGCGATTCAGAGCATTACCGGGTACGAATCGATGGTGGCCTGCTGGGACGGCAAGTATGCCTACTGGGCTATCCGGCCGTTCCAACTGGATGCCACGACGAAAACCTTGTTCACCACGCCGAATCATCCCAGCTACCCCTCCGCCCACGCTTGCGTCTCCGGAGGAAACGCAGGTGCGCTCTCTTACCTGTTTCCACAAGATGCCGCTTCTTTCCAAGGGCAAGCAAGCGAAGCGGCTGAGTCGCGCATTTGGTCCGGAATTCACTTCCGCAGTGACATCAACGCAGGTCTAGCCCTCGCTCAGAAGGTCACCCAAGCGGTGGTCGACCACGTACAACAAGACGGCTCTCAATGAAGTGAGACGCCACACGCATTTCAACGAACTCTTTCTTTACTGGCCGCGTTTTGGAGACCGATTGGGCAATAGAAGTCGGCACTTTGTGCTGAGAGACAAATTCGAATTACGGATCGCGACAGGCATAACGGACGATTTCCAGGCTCGAACGACGGTCCCTCCTTTGAAATGCATTGCCGGAGTCATCAAGGAAGTATCCGATGGCTCCGGCATTAAATACCGACGCTTACTTCCAGGTTGGGAGTAGAGTCCCATCCCCGATCGTGTCCGGATCACGGGCAAACCGGAAGTAATTCCACTTGCCTGATTAGTCGGGTGGTCTCAATAGGTCGATGCAACACCATCTAATCAGTTGACCCGACAGGACTTCCCCAAGGAGAACCGCTCTATCCGGCCGTACTCCATCAAACCCCAGCCAGGATGGTGTTCCGTTTGAATCAAGTCCCGCGAACGATTTTTGGCTATTGAGGCCGCTGCAAACGGACTTCGACATAGTGTTGCGTCGACCCATTGAATCCACCGCGTTTACCAGGCATGTGGATTATCCCGCCTCTCCTTTTGCACACCAGAGTGTTTCGATTAACCTTGACACCCACGTCCGCGAGGCACAGCATCATGTCGAGGTTTCGCCGTTTGCGGCGAGACTCCCGCTCGGTAGTCCATGGGCCTTTTCTTGAATAGCTAAGCTCCGCATCGAGCGCCAAGAGGGCAGTACGTCCTCGGCTTCTTTTTCTCCGCTCCCGCGGGACCTAACCTTGTCCGATCCTAGGGACTGCACGCCCAAGGCCGCAGCGGTTCCACGCCATAACATTCGAGCTCGACTCGCTCCGTGCGAGGACCGTTTTTGCTTTTCTCAAAGAGGAGAACACTCAATGTCAGAACAAAACAAAGCTATCGTCCGTCGTGTGTTTGAAGAACTTTGGAACCAGGGCAATCTGTTGGTGGCAGACCAGCTCTTTACCCCGAACTACACTCATCATGACTCTTCGTCACCCGATTTTGGGCACGGCCCCGAGAGTGAAAGGAAGCGAGCCACCCTCTACCGCACCGCTTTCCCCGACCTGCGCTTGACCATCGAGGACCTCATTGCCGAAGGCGATACCGTCATGGCCCGTTGGTCCTTTCACGGTACCCACAAAGGGGATCTCAACGGCATTGCCCCCACCGGAAAGCCGTTCACCATCTCCGGCGTGACCGTCGCTCGCCTCTTGAACGGCAAGCTGGCGGAAGGCTATGTCAACTGGGACGCTCTGGGCCTCATGCAGCAGCTCGGCGTCGTCCCTGAGCTCGCCAAAGCTAAAGCCCTTGCAGCGAAGCCCTAGACCTAGGAGAACTTTCCAATCTTTCTCACGGGAGCGGGCTCCACCCGCTCCCACTTTTTCTTCGGAATCGGTTCCCGGCTTGCGCTCCGACGTCGGCGGTCAGTGCCTGTGTAGTTGCGTTACCGGACTGTGCCGGTCGTGGTCTATAAAAGGAGTCCGGCGACCGCTCCGGGCCAGAAGTTTGCTTCTAGTGCGCGAAACTGATTTTCGACTATTGAAGAAGAAATGATCAAACGACGCAGCGAACGGGTGCTCTTAGACGTGCCCCTCTTTATTAGAGGGGAATCCGAAGACAGGCAGTCGTTCAGAGAAGAGACGTTCACGCTGACTGTGAGTGCTCATGGTGCGCTCGTAATCTTGGCAACGAGAGTGGTACTGGGGCAGAGAGTGGTGCTGATAAACCCGAAGAATTGGGACGAACGGGAAGGCACAGTTGCATATCTGGGACCACCCTATACTGGGCTGGCAAAAGTCGCGATTGAATTCACTAAGCCTGCCCCGGAGTTTTGGTCGATCAGCTCTCCTCCGTCTGATTGGAATCTATCCTAACCGGACATCTGCCACACTTACTCCACATGTCCGATAAGCGTTAATCAGAACTCGAAATCGGAAAACGGCATTTGCCTCCGATTGCAAAGTGCGCGTAATGTCAGCAAAGAGAGGTAATCGTCGGAAGACGATCTACGATGACGAGATGCGGACGATAGTGCAGGATCTGCAATATTCGGTCAGACAGCTTGTCAGGAGCCCGGGGCTGGCGCTGACTGCGTTAGTGTCGCTTGCACTGGGGATTGGGGCGACTACGGCGGTGTTCAGCGTGATCTATGCAGGGTTGATCAGCCCATACCCGTTCACGGCGGCGGACCGGATTGTTCGGCTTACGATGCAAAGCAAGGCGGGCCAGGCGGATTGGATCAATCTCAATGGGGCGCAGATCCGTCAAGTGCGGCAGCTCGCAATTGTGGAAAGCCTGCTGGCCATGGACTACCACGCCATGATTCTGACTGGGCACGACATTCCGGAGAATGTCGACGCCATCGGGTTAATCGCGAACGGTTTCGCCGATCTCGGAGTACCGCCAGCTCTAGGGCGGGGACTCTTGCCATCGGACGCCGTCGAGGGACAGGACCCGCAAGCAGTCTCCGTGCTGTCCTACAAGTTTTGGCAGACACATTTCCTTTCGGACGCGAACGTGGTTGGAAAAACGATTCAACTGGACCGGAAGAATTACCTCATCGTAGGAGTTGCAGCGCCGCGATTTCGCTGGTACAGCGCGGATGTGTACCTGCCACTAAGACTTACTCAGGATCCGGGACTGACCTACATAATTAATCTGCGGCTGCGAAAGGGTGTGACGCATGAAGAAGCGGATTCTGCGTTGCAGCCTCTGATGAATCAATTCGCAAAGGACATGCCGAAACACTTTCCCGAGCACTTCCGAGTGCGTGTGGAGGGGCTGAACGAATGGGTTGTTCGAAGCATCGGCGGAACTTTATATCTGCTGCTTGGCGGCGTGGCACTGCTACTGGCGATTGGTTGCGGGAACGTGTCTATTCTCCTCTTGGCGCGGGGCACGGCCCGGCAGCATGAATTCGCTGTCCGGGCGGCGGTCGGAGCGGGGCGGGGGCGCATTGTGCAACAGCTACTGACTGAGTCTCTCCTGCTTGCCGTGATCGGCGCGGTGCTGGGCGTTTTTGCATCTTATGGACTCTTGGCGGGTATTCGGGCGTTATTGCCTCAATATGCCTTTGCACCGGAGGTGGTGATTCGCATCAATGTTCCGGTGCTCTTGTTTAGTGTTGCGGTGGGAGTGGCGACGGGAGTTCTGTTTGGATTGTGGCCGGCGTTGCAGCTTTCGCGGACGCAGGCAGGGCAGTTGGCACAGACAAACTTGCGCCGCGTCGCGGGAAGTGTGGCGGGACGCAGAACGAACAACGTGCTGATCGCGAGTCAGGTTGCACTGACCTTGTTGTTGCTCGCCGGGGCGGGAGAGGCATTGAAGGCTTTTTGGGGGCTGATGCATAAGCCGCTCGGCTACGATCCCCGTAATGTGATGTCGGTGAGAATTCCGCTTCACGACGGCGCTTTTACGACCTGGGCAGCGCGCGCGGCTTATTTCGAGCAAATGCGTGCGCAGGTGGCGGAGACGCCCGGAGTGAGAATGGCGGCGATTTCGAGCAACGCCACACCGCCGCGGAATGGAGGGAAGACGCAGTTTGAGATCCTGGAAAAACCCTCAACCGAAGAACAGATGACGTCCGTCAATCTGGTGAGCCCGGGGTATTTTGCAGTCCTGCGAATTCCACTTCTGCAAGGACGGATATGGAGCGAAACGGAAAATCAGAATGGCTCACACATCGCCGTCATCAACCGGACGTTGGCACAACGGTACTTCCCCAACGGCAACGCGATTGGAAGTTCGGTGAAGTTGCCCAAAATTGAGGATAGCCCGCCGACGATTCTGTCAGCGCCAAGGATGGCCGAGTCCTGGTTGCCGATCGTTGGAATCGTGGACGATGCGCGAAACGATGGGCTGGCTGACCCAGTCAAGCCGGCGGTTTATATTCCCTTCACTCTGAACATGTGGCAAGGTACGCAGATTCTGGTGAGGTCGGAAGTGCCACCGCTGACGTTGCTGCACGCCGTGCAGAAACAGTTGGCTGCGGTGAATCCAGACCAGCAGACCTACAGCATGGCCAGGGACCTGGAAACCTCGATCACCGACCTGCCGGAATGGCAGCAGGAGCGTCTGGCGGCATGGATCTTTGGAATCCTGGCGTGGCTGGCATTAGCACTCGCAGCAGTCGGGTTGTACAGCGTGGTGTCCTATGTCGTGGCACAGCGCACGAACGAATTTGGAATTCGGATGGCGTTGGGCGCACAGCCTACGCAGATCATGCGGATTGTGTTTGCGTCGACGGTGGTGAGTGTGGGGAGCGGGATTGCGGCTGGACAGGCGCTTACACTGATGATGAACAGGATTCTTGAGAGTTGGGCGGGAGGAAACGCGCGGGATCCGATAATTCTGGTTGGGGGAGCGTTGCTCCTGAGCTTGGTGGCCATGGTTGCCTGTGCTGTACCGGCCCGGCATGCGTCCCGGCTGGATCCGATGGTGGCGTTACGGAACGAGTGAATTAACGCTACGGACCTATGAGAATGCGGCGAAGAGCAGATAGCGAAAATGAATGCCGCGCATTCAAGTGCCCGGTTAGTTGTGCCAGCTCAACCGGTCGATGCAACACCATCTAAACAGCAGATCCGACAGTATTTCTCTTTAGAGAACCGTCCCATCCGGCTGTACTCGATCAGACCTAGCCAGGGTGATGTTCCGGTTGAATCAGCGCTCGCGAACCAATTTTAGCTGTTGGATGCCCTACAAGTAGACTTCGAGCCAGTGTTGCGTCGACCCATTGAGACCACCCGCGTTACCGGACAAGTCCTTTTGGCACAGATTCCACTTGTCCGGTTTCCGCGTTAATCGTCGAAGTGCCCGACGGTTTGATTCGATTACTTCCTCGAACTCGGTTTTGGGATAACTTCCTTGTAGCCGACAACACACCAACAAACCCACGTTTCGCTTCCGGATACTTCCGCGTGATCGATACGAATTGCCTCGTCCACGCCGCTAATATAGCATTCACACGATGAGCGCAGATCCTTCCTTTCAAGCGCAACTGGTCTTCCGTTCCGGTTTCGGAGTGCTGGTAGGAGGGATGTTTGGCATGGGTTGGCTTGGCTGGGGTCTCGGAACGGCCCATGCATTCACGCCCACCATTATTGTTCTTTTCGACGTCTTTGGAATCCTTTTACTGGGATATTCCATCTACTTCATCCGGAAGGGCAGGTCTCTGCGCGGAAACTACCATGCGCCATCCAACACGCTGACACAAAGGATGAAAAAACAGTTTCTCGTCGTAGTTGTTTTGGAATTCACGACAATCGCAATTCTCGGCACAATCGCTTATGCCTTTCATCGTCCAGACCTAGCTCCTGTCTTGGCCGCTGCCGTGGTCGGACTCCATTTCCTTCCCCTCGGCAAGATTTTTCGGCAGGCGCGTTACTATTTTTGGGGGATGGCGATAACGCTCTGGTGCGGTGTCTGCGCGATTTTGTTCCGTTCCAATTCCCTCGTAGCGTGGAGCAGCATCGGGACGGGCGTTCTACTCTGGGCCAACTGCGCACACGGTTTACTGCGAGCCCGAGGAATCGTGCGTTCATTAGTCCGGCAACCCGACTTCTCCAGGACAAGTAAAATCTAACCAACTCCTGAGAATTCGCGTTGTGGGAAATTGCGGTTCAGGTGACGGTTCGCGACCGATTCAGGGTGGATGAGAATTCCCGGGAGTCGAGACCTCTCAGTCCACTTGCCTGTGTAGTCGCTTAATCGGAAACTTGAAATAGCGACGTTGTGGTTCATGGCCTATGGGTGAACTCTTCTGTGATGTCATGCGCACCCGCTGTGCCCGCATCTGCGGGAACGCCCTTGTTGCAAGCCAAGACTATTCGATACATGCGCACAGCACTTCCGTTCCGACCGATAGACAGCGTGCAGACTCTATTGCCTTTCGACAATACGGTCAACGATGCCTGACCAACTCCTGTGTAGTCGCCAAATCGGACAAGTGCCCGATTCGGCTTTCGCGACGGATTCCACTTCTACGATAAGCGCGTTTACCAGGACCTACTCCTGGACATTCGTATTCATCCCGATTTTGCCGCCGGCAAAGGACAATCCGGCAGCCGACACGACGATTAGAGGAGATGACCAGCGAGATGTTTCGCTCCGGACAATCAACCCAGCGCTCGTCGTAGCAAAATGACGATGGGTTTTCCACTGAGGCCAAGGAAGGAAAGCTCCAAGTCGCCAGAGTTTTCGACCTCGCCGCGAAACTCGCCAAACTGATTTGTCATCGTGTTGACAACGCTTTCCCGGCCATCCGAGAGCGTGACCTGCACCTCGCGACCCACGACCTCCGGATGACTAACGTCCAACAATTGTCCAGTGACGAGCAGGCGATTGCGCTCCGGCTGCGCTTCCAGTTGGATATCGACCTGGTAGGGGTCAGCCCGGTAGAGCATCTGTCGAATGCTCATGCCAGCCGAGCGTATGCCAGCCAGGGCCGCGTGGGAAAAGCTGTCGAATAGCAGCTGGATCGAACCGCATGTTTCCGACGGTCTGGGCGTTAAACCTGACACTGCGAACGCTGCCTTGACCACGTGAACTGTTTCCGCCGGCCGTTGGTCGCTCGCGTCCACGTTCACCACGTTCGCTACTTTCTGCCATGACGGTAGTGTCTTCATGCAACGCTTGGAACCTCTACCCAAGTCCTTCTGCATCGCCTTTTGACAATCGCCGTAAGCAAAATCAGTCCATACCAGGACTTTCACCTGTTGGGATGATTTATGAATCGCAATATCTCCGAAAGACAGACCATGTGATGGGGTGATCCTGGAAGTTCACTCCGATACCGTAGCGGTCGTCCTGCAGTCTCTGACAGTAAACCACCTTCCCACAGGCTGAATGTCCGTTCAGCGGAGTTACCTGTAACGCGTCGCCAGGTTGCCAAGCGTGTTTTGAGAATATGCGAGCGCCGCGTGGACTGATGTTATCCGTGTACGTCTTCTCTTCTCTATCGGCACTCGCAGGCGGACAGTCGGTCAGGCGCACCACCACGATGATCGGCAACCGCCCTTCCCTTCTGCCACTGAGCCAGTGGTCCAAAGGCATTTCGCTTAGACCTCGATTGGGCATACCTGAGGCGTGGTGGCGCTCCGACTTTGCTAGGAAACGTGCAACCCGATCTTCGGCTGGGAGGGATTTGATCCGGTGTGCCTGTAGTTCCTTTGTCTGCTCCGATGATTGGCCCTTGCCTAGCCTCCTGGAAGCGTTATGAGCTACTCCAACGTCTCCATTTCGATACCATTCGTCCGCGCCTTGCGCAATCGAGTCAAGACCTTAGTACTCTACCCGCTGACCACCTTAGTACTTAATTTCAGGAGCTGCCTGATTACCGCTTCCATCTGAAGAAGCGCTCGGGTCACTCACGGCCGCTTCTTCGTGAATGGTGAGGAGGTTGAACGGGGCAGCCTGCGCAACAAGCTGCTCGAACACCTGAGCCGCCGCGTGGAGTGGACGGTCTATTTCGAAGTCGATTTCGACATACTTTACATGGATGATATCTGCGCGATCGAGACGATTCAAGGCTGCGGAGCGAAACTCATCTGGATCACTCCGAAAATGCGCGAAGATTGGTCGCATAGAGAGCAATCTCCCCAACGTACTCATTGAGTTTTGATTCTTGCCACCGGCTAACAAGCTAATTTGGAAAGGAGGGTTGATCTAACCATTTCCACTTGGACGTATAGTCGGGTAACCGGACATTTGATTTCGGGCCGATCCCACTGTCCGGCTTGCGCGTTTATCCGGTGATAACAGAACGCCCCGACTCGCGGGAGACGGGGCGTGGGGTGTAATCATTCGTTTTTTGTAGGTTTCGGAGAATTCTACGCAGGTAAAGTTACGGTTGCACGATTCCACATCTCCGGTTACGGCGTTAGTCAGGACTTGAGCCATCTTTATCCGCCGACTATCATCACCCCATGAAACTACGTTGGTCGGACTGGAACCGAGCATGTATATCGGCTGCGGTGCTGCTTACACTTGCTGGGCTCGCCGTATTCAAAATTCCGCATGGATTTGAAGAAGGGGTTGGTTGGTACGTGTGCCTTCTACCCGGCGCGATTTTCGCCGCAGCAATCTCCGATCTTACTCAAAGGGTCATTCCGCAAAGCAAGTCCATTGTGTTTGATACTTTGCTGATCTGCTTTAACTTCCTTTGGTACTTTGTAATAAGCTACCTGCCGCTCAAGACGTATAGATTTGTTTCGGCAACATTAAAAAAGCTCTAGACAAGACGGTAAGTCGCGTTACCCGACATGTGGTTTGGGTCAATTTCAGTTGTCCGGTAACCGCGTTTACCGGCCTCATGGGCTCCGTTTGTTGGGCCAATCCAGTTTCCGAAGCCGACGAGTGATAGCGCCACCGTTAACTGAATACAAACGGCCCACCTCGTCACAAGAAATGCAGCAAAATTGCCAAGGCAATAATGATGGACAGAACAATGCCTATCGCGATGCCCCAAACTCCGCGGACTTGTCGCCAATCGAGAGGAAGTCTTCTCAGAATCGTCAGTTTTCTAGAAAACAGTGAACGCTTTTTTTCTATAAAAAATGTCCCCGTTGGTACTAGAGGGAACCAAAACAACACAATGAATAGCGTAGTTTTGAATCGTTCTAGACCGGTTGTCGGGTCGTAGACGCGGTCGGCTTTTCCGAATCGGAGATGGCCTATGCCGAAAGGGTGAATAATGAAAAGGCTGCCGGTGTGCTTACTCGCTTCTTCCTTTCGATATTGTTCCTCTGCCCGAAAGGACACCAATCTATCTTCGGTTTTAATTCCTCGTCGGGAGAGCTCATTGTTGAGCACGAGGTTGGCTTCGGGAGTAAGGTCTGCAGCATCGAGCGCGAGTCGCAACAGTTCTTCATCAGTTTTAGCCTGATATTCTTCAGCTAAGTCCTGGATTTCCACGCGGGAATGTTAACTTGCTTTCCCGCTGGACACCAGCAGCCTCGTGTAGTTGACGAAAAATCCCGTTTGCGCTCATAAACCCAGAATCGGCGGGTTACTTGGCTGTGTAGTCGCGTTACCGGTAACTTGAAAATCCACTTGGACGGTATCGGCGTTTACCAGGCAGAGGCAGGTCCATTCAGTTCTGTCCAGAGGCGACGCGGGAACCGAATCTCGTGCGCCACATTGATGCAACTACTCCGGGCCAGAATCCCATCTGCATCAGAGTGAAAGGGAGTGCGGTAATGACCAAACCCGTTACGAGCGCTCCCTCTCGAAGACCCAAAACAAAACGTAGGGCAAGATAAGCAAGAAGACCCAGTATTGAAACCATCGCAGAAAAGAGAACACCGAGTCCCAAGGTGTCCTTAACGCGTCGATTTCGCTCCCAGTCACTAAAATGGTCCCATTCTGTCGCACCTGTTAGATATCTCTGACCGCAGAGACATAAAAATCTTTCAGGTCCCATCGGTGCCCAAACGTGCGCCCGGCCAGGTCGAAAATGCTTTGTGATATCCCTCCCACATTTATCGCAAGCGTAGACATCGGCCCTGTTCGGGAAAGCACTTGCAGGAAGCGTGATGAGAGGGCGAGCGCCCAAGTTCAAACTGAGCATGTTTCTTCGACAGATTTCTCGGATTTAACAACTGAAATTGTACTGCTAAATCGGATGAACAGGAGAATCGTATGGCCAAGTCCTTGGTAAGTCGGCTTACCGGAGATGTGAAGAAACACTTCACTTGTACGAGCACCGCGTTAATCAGGACCTTGCGCCGTTTGGCCGTGGTAAGGTCAATTGCTACGAAGTGCTCGGGGGTTCACGATTGCAAATGTTCCTCGCCGTGGTTCTCGGCGTCTTTGGCTTTATCGTCCTAATCCTCGCGGTCTACGTGGGGGGAAACTGGCTCTTAGGACATTTGGGGAAGCGAAAACCATACTCAGAGGAAGCGGCCCGCAGATACAAAGAGCGGTTGCTTAATCCGTGCTGGAAAGAGTTAGAAGAGTATTTCAATCAGGCCATTCCCGAGCGAATAAAACACTTCTACACACAAACAGAAATCATTGATCGCCGCGACCTTCGCGTCACGAACGCAAATGGAGCAAGCTACCATATCGCCCAGTTCCTGCCCGCTGATATGGAAACGCTAAATGGGATTTGGCCCGACGTGAAAGAGTTCACGAATTTTCCGCTTGCGACCGATGCCTTCGATGACTGCTATTACATTCCACTGAATGGCGAGAAATCAGCGCAATGCCCCGTCATGTGCTATCACCACGATGGGAGTGATGTTGAATCGGTGAGCACATCTCTGGACGAGTTTGTGCACAGACTGGAAAAAACTCGCTTAGGTCCCGGTTAGTCGGGAAACCGTACAAGTGCCCCGTCAGCTTTCGCTGTCGATTCCACTTCGGCGATTAGCGCGTTAATCAGGAGTTGACTGTCGTATCTCGGAAGTCTGAAAGAAACCAATCCTTGCGCACCGTAGGAGGCATTTATTTACAAAAGCTACGGCGTCATTCAACAGTCCGAGGACGATCTCGGATTGAGTCAGCCGTTCCCGCCAGTGTTGGATACCCCACAGACAGCAACCTCTTACTATCGGTAATCTTTAGACCTTTTGAATTCACTTCGGTTTTGATGTGTGTTCAAAAGCGGTGATTTAAGCAGAACCTCGGTCAAGGTCAGGAAAAGAGCGGTTTTTTGTCGTCGCCGCGCGGTCGAAGACCAATGCGACACCATCTTTCGCAAGAGCATAGCCGCACCAAATCGCGAGGTGGCCATGGAGCCGAAGCGGCGCAGACTGGAATGGGTCGAACGACCGAATTTTCAGGGCTGGGCTTGCACCGAATGCGCATGGGTGTTCAATCCTTCATGGCCGCTCGCTGGCAAATCCGTTAATGACATGAAGACAGAGTTCGGACAGCATCGCGACAAGGAGTTCGCATCTCATGTTTGTGCCGAACACCCGAGAGCCACAAAAAATCCCGGGTAGCCAGATTACTCGCGGGCTACAAGTGGGTTGCAGTCGTTCGAGTCTTTCAGACCACCGAGGCGCGTGCTGTGAGCTATTTGGGGAAAGCTTTAGCTAAAAGG
>Ga0210406_10000187_pt1 | contig 95808 bp, 75 predicted proteins | sample IncBWC30MmetaG_FD_155454 | JGI IMG/M metagenome (GOLD analysis project Ga0210406, IMG submission 155454) | Forest soil microbial communities from Barre Woods Harvard Forest LTER site, Petersham, Massachusetts, United States - Inc-BW-C-30-M | ecosystem: Environmental > Terrestrial > Soil >... | reverse complement strand
CACGGCGAAGCGCCCAATGATCGGATGGAAGTGAAACCCCAGCATGTGCAGATCCTGAATAGCGTGCGTGGCTTCACCGATCGCTTGCTGACCCTTGAAAGGATCGACGGCTGCCCAAGCTTGAATGATCCGCTCCGGATGACGCTTTTGCATTGCCGATACGTAGTCGTTCGAGCAAGGGGGCGTGCCAACAGTTGTTTCGAGATCGAGCGCCACCAGAACGGCTTCGACTCCCGCATCGGCAAAATCCTTTATGACTTCGTCCTCGCTTTTCGCGGTCCAGGACCGATTCCAATACTTGGCCAGCGCATCGACATAAGGCTGCTGGCAGGCGATCCACTCCTGGGTATTGGGATAACAATGGACGTCAATGATTCTCATGAGGCGTTTAGTCTCAGCAACAATGTCTTATGTGTATATGCCGCTCGCGTGTTTTTCAGCGGCCATCTTCTGGGAAATCATTCCCACCAGCTTCTTCTTGGAAACCTTGCCAAAAGTTGAGAGTGGGAAGTCCGGCAAAACTTCCAAACGTTCGGGAAGCTTATATTTCGCGATTTCCCTTCCCAGCAAGAATCTTTTTAATTCATCAAAGCTCAAGTTTGCTCCATCACGCAGCAAGACACAGGCGCACATGCGCTCGCCGAGGTCCGAATCTGGAACAGCAATGCAGGCCACATTCTTTACCGAGGGGTGCGATAGGATGAGGTTTTCGATCTCTTCAGCGCTGATTTTTTCCCCGCCTCGGTTGATCAAGTCCTTTTTTCGACCCTCGACGATGTAGTTGCCGGAAGCATGCTGACGCATCAGATCCCCAGATCGGTAAAAGCCGTCAGGGGTGAAAACTCGGGCATTGTACTCGGGCACGCCAAAGTACCCGCGAAGGGTGTACGGCCCGCGGCAACAGAGTTCGCCAACTTCACCCGCCGGTACCTCATTACCATCATCGTCGAGAATGCGGACTTCATCGTCAGGAGAAATTGGGCGTCCGACCGTTTCCAGGCATACATCCTCGGGGTCATTGAGACCAACAAACATTAACAATCCTTCGGACATGCCGAAATTCTCTTGGACGAAAGCATTCGGGATGAGCTTATTGGCCAACAACCGCGTCTCGCGCTGCAGACATTGGCCGCCACTTTGGATGACCTTTAACGAAGACAGGTCGTAGTCCTTCATCGCGGGATCGTTCAGCAAACGAATCAGGAGGGCAGGAACCACCTTCAGATGGGTGACGTGATGTTTTTCAATCAGAGCACACATGTCTTCCGGCCGGGTGCTGGCGCTGATAACAACTTTGCCCCCATGAAACAAACAGCCCTGAATACCGGGACAAGCCAGAGGCAGGTTGTGCGCGATCGGCAGTACGACCAGAATAACTGAGTCCTGGTTGATTCCGCAGACGCTCGCGGCGGCCTTGGAATTGTATGCGTAGTCGTTATGGGTGCGAGGAATCAGCTTGGGAATGCCAGTAGTGCCGCCGGAGAGCTGAAAGACCGCGGGGTCGGTTGGGTCGATATATATTTCGCACAACCGCGAAGCGGGCAATCTCGCAGGCTTGGCAATCAATTCCAAGAGTGAACTGAACCCTTGGCGTGCAGCACCGAGAATGATCGCGTGCTTCAACGTCGGGACTCCCGCGCGGATACGATTGACCATTTGAGCGTAATCAAAATCACGCTGGTAATCAGGGATCACGCAGGCCGTGGCGCCGGAAAGCTCGACGAACTGGCTGATTTCTGCGTAGCGATGGCTCGCCAGCGCTGCAATCGGAATGCAACCCATCTTTTGCAGGGCAAAATAAAGGACCACAAACTCGGCCACGTTCGGCAGTTGCACCACAACTCGGTCCAGGGTCTTGAGCCCCAGATCCAGAAGATTCAAAGCCAGATTGTCGGAAAGACGATCGAGTTCCGCATAGGTAATGGATCGGTCGCGATCGATGAGCGCAACGCGATTCGCGTAACGTTCGAACACGATTCTAAATTCGTCCGCCAGCGATTTATCCGCCCAGTAACCGCGCTCCCGATACCGGCGTGCAAATTCGGGCGGAAAAGGAACTACGCCGTCCAGCATTCGCCTCCACCTTCCTACGTAGTGGCCGCGTAACCGCCGTCGACCACGACCACCTCACCGTTCACCAGACGATTGCTGGTTATCAGGTTCACAATTACCTCGGCAACGTCTTCCGCACTCACGCAACGCCGCAGCGGCGTGTTCTTGGCGCGACGAGCCATCAAGTCGTCATATCGATCCTTGAGCATGCGTGCCATCCAGTCTCCCTCCATCCAGCCGGGAGCAACCGCGTTGACACGAATCTCCGGCCCAAGATTAAGCGCCAACAGTTTGGTAAGGCTTACGACGGCGGCTTTGCTCGCCGCGTAGGGCAAAGGCTGCGGGCCCGGGCGCAGTCCTACGATGCTTGCGGTATTGACGATGCTTCCGCCAGCCTTCTTCAGCAGGAGTACGGCAGCGCGCGTGACTTGAAAAACTCCACGGACATTTACCGCAAAGACGCGGTCCCACTCCTCCGCTGTCAGCGAGTCGAAATCCTGCGGCTTGACTTCTGTCGTGGTGCCCGCGTTATTCACCAGTGCGTCGAGCCGGCCAAATTCCTGCTCAACGGCCGCGAGCATTTTTCGCACCAGCGGATCGTCACTGACATCGGCACGGAACAGCAGAACCTTTGCGCCTCTGTCCTCCGCCAACTTGGCAGTCTCACGCGCTGCAGATTCGCTACGGTTGTAGTTAACAACCACGTCAAAGCCGGCTTCGGCCAATGCCACTGCGGTGGCCCGTCCGATTCCAGTCGCAGCACCGGTGATCAAGGCGACTCGCCGGTTCTGCGTCATCCATTCTCCTGCGCGGGAGTGAGTTGTTTACGGCAGATCCGTGGGTACCAGTGCTCTCTTATCCATCCCATTTCGGGCTACGACATAACAATCGACTCGGCTTGGACCACCGCGGGGGAGGGCGGCTTTTCACATTAACAAAAGCACATACGTGAACACGTACACTTTGGAACATGTTCAGTTAGATTGTCAAGGGCTCAGGAAAAGTCGCGCTCTTGCTGTCTCTAATACCTGGCAAAACAGGTATTATGGTGATCGCGCATGCGAAGTCGCAATCAATTGAACAACACGGATGTTCTGCCTCTGGAACTAGGACTGCGGGAACAGAACAAACTGGAGAAACGTCAGCGCATCCGCGATGCCGCGCGTGAACTCTTCTCCAAGCGTGGATACGATTCTGCTACCCTTCGCCAGATCGCCAGGCGTGCCCACGTCGGCCTGGGAACCCTGTTCAATTATGCGCAAGATAAGCGTGACTTGGTGTTTCTCATCTTCAATGAGGAACTTGCCGCGGTCACCGACGAAGCCCTCAGGGCGGCGGAGTCGCATTACTCCCTGCTCGATCAACTCATGGATATTTACAAGCCTCATTACGAATATTTCAGCAGGCACCCCGCGCTTTCGCGCATCCTGCTCAAGGAACTGACGTTTTACTCGGAGGGAAAACAAGCCGCGGCCTTCCAGGAAATTCGCGGGCGTCTCATCGCGGGAATCGAAAAGGCTGTACGCACTGCTCAACAGGAACGGCGCATTGGATCTAAAGAAAAAGCAGCGCTGGTCGCACGTCAGATCTTCTTCATCTCCTCGGGAGCGATTCGATGGTGGATCGCGAGCTTGAGCCCGCACCCAGAGGAGGGGTTAGCCGAGTTGAAACGGTTGCTCGAACTGCAACTCCATGGACTTCAACCGGCGCTAAAGGCACGCAGCCAGCGATGGGAGTCCGCGAGTAAAGGCCTGAATAATCCTTCGCGAAACGCACGCCAAAGAATAAAAGCGACGGCCTCCTGATTCGCGTTCAGCGGATTCCTTCCAGCTCTTCGCGTTGCCATCACTTGCCGACAACCAACACTACGAATGTGTTCGGCAGGACCAGCGAGTGCGTCGCTCCATGGCCGTGCCTTGCCGTAACAAGCAGAACATTGTGAGTCTTGGTGTCGAGAGTCATAGTCCGGGCGCCCGATTGCGTGGGAATATTGTCCACCACGCGGAACTGATCGGGTGAGTCCTCGTGAATCACGGTGAGAGTTGCCGAACCACCGGCTGAAGCGAAGGCATTGCCCGTGTCAGGGTCGAAGAGGCTGGCATCCGTGCCTGCGCCGACGGCTGGTGTCGCAATCACTTTGCCGGTGTCTGCATCCATGACCACCATCATCAAGTTATCGCAAACTGAAAAGAGACGGCGATTCTTCCGGTCGATTGCCAGCCCGGAAGGCCCCTCACCGGGCCCGAGCGGCCAGCGATGCAGGATTTTCAGCGACTGCGCGTCGAACTCGACAATCTGGTCTTTGTCCGTAATGTTGACGAAAATTTTGCCCTTGCCATCAGCCACTCCAAATTCCGGTTGGCCGTCAAGAGCAACCGTGCCGGCGACCGTACCAGCTGCGGCGTCAATCGCGGTCACATCGCTTCCGGCACTGTTCATGATGAAAACACGCTTCGTGACCTCGTCGTAAACAAACGAGTCAGGATCTTTACCCGTCTTTACCGAACCGATTTTCTTCAGGGTTTTCAGATCGACGATAGTGGAGGTGTTTGCCTCGCCGTCGGAGGTGAATCCGCGGCCAAGGTCGGACGCGAGCACCATGCCATGGGTGTGAGACAAACCGGTAATCTTGCCGACGAGCGTCCCTGAGTCAACATCGACTACTTCAATGTGATCGTCCCGTCCGATATAGAGACGCCGCGCATCGCTGTCCATGGTGACATAGTCCCAGCCTTCCGTCCCCCCCACGGAAATGGTTTTCAGTAAGTGGTAGCTGGATAGGCCGGACTGGGTTGGAGCGTTTTGCGCAACTCCGGCGACGACGAGCGTACCCGCGAGAATCAGACCTGCGCCGATTCGAAATGAAGTGCCCCTGAGATTCATCTTGCTCCTTCTAAGAATTCCCCGAAAAATGAACATGTACATTTTCTGAGTGCTTCAGTGTATTCCTGTCGAAATCGTTGTCAAGCTCAGGCGGGGAAATAATCGCACCGCATTCTCGCGGTTCACTGCTTGCAAGTCGCTTGCAGAAAGTCCGGAATGATCCAGTCCGTTGGCGGTGACCGCGGCGGACACATACGGAAAATCGCTTCCGAATAACATCTGCGACGCAGGCACAAGGTTCATCAATGCAGCCATCGACGAAGGGTTTGTCGAATTGGCTACGTCATAATAAAGTTTCTTCAGTTCGTACGAGACCCCATTTGGCACCCGGTCCGCGATTTCCTTGTGGCGCTGGACAAACGCATTCGTGCGGGCGGCCAGCATCGGCATGGTTCCTCCGGCGTGGCAGAAAATGAAGCGAATATCCGGAAAACGTGAAAATGTTCCATTCACGAGAAGGCTCGTGATCGCGCGTGTCGTGTCAAACAGAAACTCAATTGTCGAGGCAGGAATGCCAGGCATCAGATGGCCACAACAGCCGGGTACGGCAGGGTGAATAAACACGACAGTCTTGCGGCGGTTCAACTCCTCAAACACCGGAGCGAATGTGGCGTCGCCGGGCCACTTATTGTCATAGCTGCTGACTAACCCCACTCCGTCCGCTTTGAGCACGTCGAGCGCGTAGGCGATTTCCCGCAGGCTGCCTTCTCGATCAGGCAATGGCAGAGCTGCAAAGAAGCCGAAGCGGCCCGGATAGTCTTTTACCATTTGCGCTGCGTATTCATTGCACGCTCGTGCCAGGCTACGAGCGGTTTTCGCCCCCTCAAACCAGACGCCGGGTAGCCCGAGCGAGGTCAGGGCGGTCGCGATGCCGTTCTTATCCATCTCTTCCACCGCCCTGGCCGGCGTCCAGTTCAGGAGCGCGGAGTGGTCTCGATCGGAAATCGCGAGAATCCGGTCTCGCGCGCGCAACATATAAGGCGGGGGCAGAATGTGGTGATGAACATCGATGCGGCCCGGTTTGGCGCTGCTGGCGGGCAACAAAGTTTGCGCCATTAACCTGCCGCGTGATAATACTCGGCTCGCTCCAAGCACAGCCGCCACCTTCAGAAAATCCCGCCGACTGGCGCCGCCTCTTCGCTGATCTCCCGCCAAACCGCCAGACACGACACCTGCCATGACTTATGCCTCCATAATCCCGACCGCCTCTGTTGGACCTTCCGTCTCTTCAGCGTCTTACGACATTAATCATGTTCGCCGTGTCACCTGCGAGAAATCTGCGGATATTCTCCTCGACTACGGGCAGCGCACGCTCAGCATATCCGTCGTAGAAGCCGCCGAGGTGTGCAGTAACGATGACGTTCTTCATCGTCCAGAACGGGTGATCCTGGGGAAGAGGCTCGTCGTTGAAGACATCGAGCGCCGCGCCTGCGATCTGGCTGCTTTCCAGAGCTTTTATCAATGCCACTTCGTCAACCACGCCGCCCCTCGCCAGATTGATGAAATAGCTGGTCGGCGGCATGGCCGAGAATATCGCGGCGCTCACGATGTGGCGCGTCGCGGGCGAATAGGGGGTGAGGGCAATCAGGTAGTCGAGGTGGCGAACCGCCGCAAGCAACTCATCTCGCCCATAGACTTGATCAAATCCGGCAACTGTTCGTTTGGCGGAACTGATGCCGACGACAGTCATCCCCAACGCCTTGCACTTGGGAGCGAGTGTTTCCGCAATGACTCCAATGCCGAGGATACCCAGCCTCTTGCCATCGAGCAAGGTGGCAGGCCAGCGTTCCCAGAGATGACGATCCTGGTTTCGGACCGCGCGAGGGAAATTGCGGCTCAGCGCGAGCATCGCCATGATCGCCGCTTCCGACATCGGAGCACCATGAATCCCCTGCAGATTAGTGACGATGACGTTGCTCCTTAGGGACGGCAAATCGACAAGGTTGTCCACCCCGGTTCCCAGAGCCTGAATCCACTTCAGGTTCGTCGAGTCGCGCACGACCTGATCAGTCACCATGGGACCGAAAGTCATCAGAATGTCCGCGCCGGCGATGTAGGGACCGACTTTGCTGTGATGGTCGACCAGATGAATCGTTAACTGTGGAAACGCCGCCCGCAGTCGAGAACTGTACTGCGCCGTGGTCTCTGCCGGCATTGCCAGAAGAATCAGCAGACTGGTCATCGAGCTACTATCTCAAATCGATCTTCCATTGGCGACTCAACGGAACTTGTTCCCGAAAGTTGTATCACCTTCCCTAACACTCCGGCGAGTTAGGATCGATTTCGTTCCATTCTGGCGCTAGGCCAGAATGGAAAGAACCCTCTAGCTTTTGCTGGTTCACAGCACATTCCTCCACATTCCATGGTGAGCCTGTGCGAAAATGCTTGACATTGCTCCCCAGATAGAGTTCAACTCGTTGGAATTGTGAACAAGTTCATATATTAGTCACCGTAAGTTCCATTTCAAACTGGAGGCAGTATGGAGTCTTTCACGACAGCGGTCAACCACTCTGTTCGCGTCGGGGGAAAGAACGCGATTCGGGTATTCGGCGCTAGTCTCGGCGTCCTCTTACTGTTTCTGCCGCTGTTCGCCCAAGGCAATGCCGGACGGATCCTCGGAGACGTCGCCGACCAAACTGGAGCAGCCGTCGTGGGTGCTGCGGTGACAATAACCGATCTGCAAAGAGGAATCACCCGAACCTTGACCACGGACGAAGCCGGTCAGTACTCTGCTCCGAATCTACTTCCCGGCAGCTATAAGGTCCGCGCTGAATCCAAGGGTTTTAAGGCGATCGAGCGCCTGAATATCACGTTGGAGGTCGGCAACGACGTTCGGATCGATCTTGTCCTTGCGCCCGGTCAGATTTCAGAGGTCGTACAGGTAATGGAAGAGGTCCCGTTGGTAGACACGACCAGCGCCATTCTAGGCGGAACTATCGACAACAAAACCATCAACGATCTGCCGTTGAACGGCCGCGACTATCAAAAACTTCTCACTCTGCGCCCGGGAGTCATGATTTACCCCGGCGGAGGAGGATGGGACCAGAGCGCCAACGGAATTCGCCCTGAATCGAATGCCTACCTCGTAGACGGCATGACTGACGACGAACCCTTCTCCGCGCTCAGCGTCATCAACGCACCGGGGCTGACGGGAGATGCGGTAACGGTCATTCCAATCGATGCCATTCAGGAATTTAACACTCAGATGAACCCGAAAGCCGAATATGGTTGGAAGCCGGGAGTCACCGTTACGGTTGGATTGAAGTCGGGTACGAATACGATCCACGGCACAGCCTACGCCTTTGGCCGGAGTGACTCGTTCGATGCGCGCAACTACTTCAATCCGGCACCACAGCCCAAGACTTCACTGGATTTCCAACAGTTCGGTGCGACGGGCGGTGGACCGATTATTAAAGACAAACTCTTCTACTTCGTAGGTTACGAGGGACAACGCTACACAGTGGGAAACTCGTTCGTAGTGACCGTTCCGACGACCGCCTCCGTGGGAGATGCGAGCATCAGCATACCGGATGCCAAAGCTGATCTGGCAGCGCACGGCATCACCACATTGAGCCAGCAGAGTCTGGGCCTGTTGCCGTTGTATCCGGTCAATGCCGGGCAGTCCGCAAGTGTCACCATTGGCTTTCCGAACGTAAACAGCTCTGACAGCGTCCTCGGAAAGATTGATTACCACATTAACGAACGCCACACTCTAAACGGCATGGTATTTTGGGGTCGTGATTTCGAGGTGGCCCAGGACCAACCGTTTCTCCAGCCACAATGGTTGTCCACGCAAAGTCAAAAGCCAATCACGGGCGGAGGAAATTGGACCTGGACTCCAAATTCGCAGTGGGTAAATGAAGCCAGGTTTGGCTACGTCTACGATAACAAGGCCAACCTGGCCCAGGACCACACCGTACCTGCGACCGCCTACGGCCTGAACACCGGCGTGACTGATCCCCTGCGCCTGGGCATGCCGCAGGTCAACGTCGCCCCGTTTAACTCGTTAGGCGGCGGCGTGAACTGGCCGAAGTTTCAAGGGCCTGACAGCGTCTATCAGGCCAGCGACTATGCCTCCTTTTTGCGAGGCAAGCACGCCTTCAAGTTCGGAACCGAAATACGTCACGGCAGCGTTAACGAAGGCTCGTTTCGCGGGAGCAAAGGACAGATCTTCTTCAACGGCGGAGTCGCCTTCCCCGGTTCTTCGAACTTGGAAGACTTCTTAGCGGGCGCTCCGACGTTCGGAAAAATCACCTATGGGAATCCCCAGCGCCACGAAACCCAGTGGTTGTACGCAGTTTTTTTTCAAGATGATTGGCGCGTTACTCCGAATTTGACCTTGAATCTCGGGTTGCGCTACGAGTACGAGACGCCTATCCGCGAGGACCACAACCTGCTCGGCAACTTCGATCCCAAACTTGGAGGACTGGTGCAGGTGGGCAAGCAAATCAGTTCTCCCTATAACCCGGATCACACCCAGTTCGCTCCGCGATTCGGCCTGGCTTGGGACGTAACCGGCAAAGGGACGACCGTGGTCCGCGCCGGAGGCGGCATTGTGTACGATACCATTTCCATGGAAACGTTGCTGGTCCAGGAAAATGTTCAGAACGCGACCACGATTGGTCTGGCGACAATTCCCACCGGCGCCCCCATCGTGGTAAACGGTGTCACGACCCCGGCCACAGGAACAATCGCCGTAAGTTCGGTGGTAATCCCTAATCTCAACTGGAATGGCTCATCCGTGGGCGGACTTCCGATTTTCCCCACCGCGCCAATTCAATGCGGCGACGGCAACCCGGTCTTCAACGATCCCCAACCGTGCAACCTTCTCGGGATCGACCGCAATTTCCGCACGCCGTACATCGCCACATGGGCCGTCGGAGTCCAGCACACCTTCACCAAAGATCTCGCCCTTGACCTTGCTTATGTCGGCAATCACAGCTCCAATCTGATCGGCATCCGTGACATCAATCAGGGCACGCCAGTGTTGGGAAGTGCCACGGCCAATCCCGGTCCCTACACCGCGCAGTTTCCCTATCTTGGATTTATCAACATGATGTCGAACCAGTACCGATCGAACTACAGCGGGCTGCAAGCGACTCTGACCCAGCGGATCTCACATGGGCTGTCCTTCCTTCTGGGCTATACCTACTCCCACGCCCTCGACGATTCCTCCACCAACCAGAACCAATTCTTGCCGCAGGACAGCACACGTCCGCAATTGGAGTATGCCAGCAGCGACTACGACATCCGGCATCGCTTTACGCTCTCGCTGACCTATGCGATTCCCGGAAGAAAATCCTTCGCCCAAATGCTCGAAGGCTGGCAGATCAATACCGTTACAACTCTGCAAAGCGCCCAGCCGTGGACTGTTAACGATACCGTGGACAACATCGATGGCACCAACGAGAACGCTGGCCGCTGGGACTTCTTCGGAAATCCCTCCGACTTCACTTCCGGACCCAACCCAATTCCTTATTTCAGTTCGAACAGCAATCCCACATGCGCGGCCAAGGCTCTGGCGCTGGACGGAGGGAACCCGAACGGTCCAACCAGCACATCACTCGGAAGTTTTGGCTGTTACGCGCAGAAAAACTCGATCATGATTCCTCCCGCTCTCGGATCTTTCGGCACCATGCGGCGCAATATGTTCCGGGATTCCGGTTTCCGCGACTTGGACCTGTCAGTCACCAAGGACTGGAGATTTCGGGAACGGCTCACGGCTCAATTCAGGGCCGAATTTTTCAATATTCTCAACCATCCCAGCTTCGCCAACCCATACGGCGGCACTAGCGGCTATGGTCCCGGCGCCTTTGACGATCCCTCGTCCACCAGCATTTTCGGCTGCGGCTGCGCCACGCCCGATCAGGCAGGCGGCAATCCAGTCGTCGGATCAGGCAGCAACCGCGCCATCCAGTTTGGTTTGAAGTTGATGTTCTAGGGAACGAAGAGGAGCGTGGACTAAAGTACCTTTGTCGTCCCGAGCGAAGCGAGAAATAGGCTCTTGCTCGGTACCCACGAGTATCGTCACCGCAAGCAAACACCCAGATCCCTCGCTTCGCTCGGGATGCAAATTTGTTATGGATAGCACGAAAGGGTTTGGCTACAGTTCGAAAATCTGCTTGGGCGTCTTGTGAAGACATTCGCTAACACCATTTTCTTCGATGATGTAGTTGTCGCAAATGTGTGCAAACATGGAACTGGTCGCGTAAGCGGGATGGACTGACATGTTCATGCCCTTTTCCAGACTCATGGTTTCGTCGTCTCTCATCAGCGGACGTTCGATCAAGTCGTATCCCTGCGAGTGCGAATAGACTCGCGATTCGGGGGGCACACCCTTTTGCTTCATGAATTCGTTGTGAGCTAGAAATATTTCCCTGCACGAAGCCCCAGGCTTGAATTTCCGCAGTGTGTAAGACTGGGCTTCTTTGACAATCTCGAATCCGTCGAGCAGTTCTTGCGAGGCCTTTCCCATGACGATGGTTCTGCTGATCTCCGCATAAAATCCCCCCGGGCCGTTGTTCTCGATGAGCAGGGACATGTGGTCGCCGGCTCTAAGGGTGCGTCCCTGAAAGTGTCTTTGAGCGAAAAAGGCAGGCTGCCCAATTTCTGCGGACATACCGAGAAAAATTCCCTGCTCGCTTCCCAGTAGCTGGCCCTCGTATTGCGCGAGCGCGGTCACCTCTATGTCTCTCATGCCGGGTTTGATGTGAGACAGCACTTTGCTGAAGACCGCGTCCTGCATCTGCGCTGCCTGCTTGATCAGAACCATCTCTTCCTCGCTCTTGACTGCCTTGACGCGGTCGATGAAATCGGTTTCGTCAGAGATCTCCGCGCCGGACTGAGTGTTTTCCAGACAAGCAACAAAGCCATGCCGCATTCCTGCCGCTCCAACCAACCCTATCTTGCGATATCCTCTGCGGCTTAAGACATCAGAGACAGCCTCGGCGTCATATGTCTGCGTGTAATTCACCGAAGGAAAGGCCGAGGTCGTGAGGATCTCGCCTACACCGGGGTTCTCGCCATCTTTGCCTTCCAGGCTTCGCCGCCGCCCGGCGGCGCCGTGCTCGACGACAGTCATCATGTCCGAAGCGTGAAAGATAACCGTTCGTGGGTAGTACGCGGGGATGTCGGTGAACCACTTGACATATCCCCCGGTGAAGTCTCTTTCAGTCTGAACGATCAGCGCATCGAGGCCCCGCTCCTTCATGTGGTCTCGCACCAGCTTCCATCGTCGTTCAAGCTCCCGGGTCGAGGTTCTAGTGATCCGCCGGTCGTCGACGTCCGTCTCATCGTTGCGCACCGACTGAGGAGGTTGAGATTCCGATATCACTTCACTACCACTCCAGTCCCGAACTCAGCACGCTCAGACGCGCCGCTCAAGAAAAAAGCGGCAGTCGCCGCAACCACGGAAGGTATCGCGATGACATAGAGAATCTGAGTCGTCCCCCATTGCAGCGATAACAAAAATCCGCCGATCAACGGGCCCACGATTTGGCCGATTCGTCCGATGCCGAGCGCCCAACCGATCCCGCTGGAACGCATGGCGGTCGGATAACGAGTGGCCGCAATGGCGTTGGCGGTATTCTGCGCACCAAAAGTGAAGAAGCCGGCAAAGAAGGTTGTCGCCATTGCAAACAATGCCACGTTCCTCGAAATGCCGATGCCCGCGATGAATGTTCCGCTCAGAATGTAGGCGAAAGCGAGAACGACATAGGGATTGAACCGGTCGCAAAGTGGCGCGATCGCAAGCCCGCCCGCGATACCGCCAAAATGCAGGAGGGCGGCAATGACGATGGCCAGATGCTGAGGCAGCCCTGCTTTGTGAAGAACCGTCGGCAACCAGCTATTCAAAAAGAAGAGTGCCAGAAGATTCATGAAGAACATCACCCAAAGCAGGAGGGTAATGCGGGCGCGTCCCTCGCGAAACAGCAGTGCCACTGGAAAACCTTTTTCCTTCTTCTCGGAGTTGATGAAGCGCGCATCCACGGGAAAAACCAAGTCAGGATTCATCTGGGCAAGCGTGCTGGCGATACGGCGCCCATCGGAACCGCGTTGGGTCAGGCCGTGCAACGATTCCGGCAACCTCCAGATTAATAACGGCGCGAGCACCACGGGCAGGATGCCGGCAAACAAAAAAACCGCGCGCCAACTATGCGTGAGCAGTATGTAGGCAGTAACCGGGCCTGCTACTCCCGACCCGATCGAGAATCCCAACCAGGTTATCAACACCAATGTCACCCTGAATTTCTTAGGCATGAACTCCGCACTCAGAGCAAGCGCGTTGGGAACGACGCCTCCCAGGCCCAGCCCAATCGCAAACCGCATCCACATCAATTGGGGTACCGTGTTCGCCGTGGAAATCAGCAGCGTGCAAACCGCAAAGAAAAGCATGGATCCGACAATGATCGGTTTGCGGCCGACCCGGTCGGCATACGCCGACAGCCCCAGACCACCAAGGATGGCACCCAACCCGCCAGCAGCGAAGACCATCCCGAAAACGGAGGGCTTGACGGCCAAGGCCACGCTCAAGGCCGGTGCAACATAGCCGATCGTCTGAGTATCGAAACCATCGACAAGCATGGCAGAAGCGCAGAGCAGGAGCACAGCAATCTGGAAGCGACCAACTGCTTGTTGATCGATCAGTTCCGCAACGTCCACCAATGGAGCAGACGCCATCCTCGCTTGTTCGCTCATTCTCGCTCCTGAACGTGCTGCTATTTGGGCATCGCAGTATACCGTGGATGGCGCGGCGGACAAAGCTCGAACAACGATGCTGGAGACCTAGTCGAGCGGGTCGGGACCTGTGTATTTAAGAATATAGACGCCTCCGCTGATGCGGTCGGTCGCGTATATCAGCCCCTTCTCGTCGACAATCGCATGGTTGATCTGGATGGTGTGGGTGGGATTCCCGGGCGGAGCTGCCGGGACAAAGAATCCAATTTCCTTGATACGTGGCGGAGCGTTCGGCACCGGCACATCCATCAGCCGGTAGATCCGAACCCCGGCGTTGAAGAAGGTCCCCACGAACGTGTTCTTAAGCTGGGCAGATGTGGAACTGGGAAAATTCGGATGCAAATTATGCGCACCGAACCGGCCATCACGCGCGCAAAAATCGCCGGCATTTTCCGGAAGCGGCGCCGTCCCGATGATGACTGGGTTTGTTTCCTCGCGGATGTCCACCAGCCAAACCAATTTTGGCGCATCACCGCATTTGTCCTTCACCGCCTCGTCAGAAACGGTTGCCAAGCCGCGCCCGAACAGCGGCTGCACGGTATGAGTCCAGGCCGGATAAGGCGGCGAGAATTGCAGGCGGCTGACAAGGCGCGGGGAAAAGCTCTTGGCGCGTCCCGCTCGAACCTCAGCCAGACCAGAAATATCCAAAATGATCTGCCCGCCATCCATATAACCCATGTAGGCACGGTCCTGACGATCCGGGTAAATTTCCATGGTATGCGCCCGATAACCATCATCGATGGGATGCCGCTTTGGCAGACAGTCCGGCAGGCACTTGTCGTTTTTCTGCGTTCCCGGGAGCCACCACCGGCCCACCTCGTGTGGGTGCTTGGGATTGCGAAGGTCCACCACAAGGTAGAACTGATCGTCTTTCGGATTCGAAGGATCGGAATCCCCGGTTCCACTCGAAAGATGAGCGAACTCTCCATCGACAAACCACAACCAGTGAACGCCGCGTGAGTTTGGTCCGGAGGTATCGAAGAATGAGAGCGCGAGATCTTGCATCGTCCGCGCTTTTTGAATGTGTGTAAGATCCGAAACATCAAGCACCCACATCCCGGCCGCTGATTGGCCGGGCTTCATCGTTTGATCAGCGACGGCAAGTACGTTCCCCGACAGACCCAGAGAATTACAACGCGTGACTTCCGGCGCTGGGGACGGAAGTTGATTCAACAGTACGGGAGCCTCTGGATGCGTTACATCCACGATACTCAGGCAAGTCTTTTCGCCCTCGTGCGCAACATAGAGGATGCGGCGGCCATCGGAACGCTGCTGGATCACTAAGCCCTCACCCCCGTCACCGTGACCACTGAGATCGCTATGGCCAATCAGCAACATGTTCTTTTGCTCAGGTAACTCCTGGGCGTCAGAGGTTAGGACAAACATCTCGGCAACAAGGAGTACAACAACGAACAAAACAAACTTACGCATGAAGGTCTCCGGAGAATAGCCGACTTGGAACCAAATAATCGCAGACGCGTAGAGTGTCATCCCTGGCGGAGACAGTCAAGAGCTTCGACTGGTGCTTACAGAGGCAGAATGATAGAGAGAATCACCCTCGGCTTTGCGGAGATAACAGGCGACCGCTCGTTAAGAACTGATTTCGACGCGCAGCCACTGTGCCTGGCCACCTTCCAGGTCCTTCTGAGCGATGTCAATATCAACTCCCACCCCGTTGATTTGAATCGAGGGAGACAGTTGAATCAGTTGATATCCACGTCTCGGAATGTCGGGGACTCGGCTCTGTGATCGCCAGTAGTGTTGGAAGGACAAGTCGATGAGTTGTCGCCCCGTGAGCACGGCACCCGCTCCAACATACAAACCAGGCGCATAACCTGCGGCTCGCACACCTTCATGCCAGGCCTCGCAATAATCAATCACGTCCTGTGTCTGTGCGGCGCGATTGACTCCTTCGAGGTCGCACCAAACGCTCACGCCGGCCGGGAATCCAACCACTTGAGCGTTTTGTGCAGCATTCTGCCCATCCTGCTGGCCTAGATTTTGGGTCGGTGACCAGCCCGGACTTCGCACGTGCTGGACGGGCATGAGAGCGAGTCCCGAATTCAGAATGTCGGTGGCTTCCACTTCACTTAAGTCCTGAGCAGACTCAGCCTCGCGTGAGAGGTACCTGAAACAGAACTTATATCCCTGCGTATAAAACGTGCGAGCCAGAGACGCGCTCAAAGTTGTATCGCAGTCGAAACCGGGAACTGACGGCGTGGCAGCTTCAACTCGTCCCGGCAAGCTCATGTTACCCTCCGATTACTTGATCGCGCGGGATCTTGTCCCGAAGTCCTGACCCAAACGGCGCCGTTCCTTGTGTACCCGCAAGGCGTATTGTCCGGCGGGTGGGAGCGCATCTCGTTGACCACAGTTTGGATTTCAGCGGGCATTTCGTCAAATGACAGAATCGGGCCGCCGTACCCTGGAGGCAGAGTCAACTGCCCGAGATTCACATTTTCCGGACTCTCCAGCGGCCGATGGCATCTTAGCCACCAGCCCCCTTCTCCCAACTAAGCTTTGCTCAAAGCCGGTCAGAGAACACCACAATTGCGCCTAGGCTATTCGTGAGGAGACGAAAGACTACGTTGACTTTGGGCCTTCCCCCGAGTAGAGTCCGCGCGGCGAGTATTTTTACTCGAATTGGAAAATCCCGTCTGCGGCGGCAAGCTGTCGGGCTCCACGTCCTTGACCGCCTATCGAGGAAATAAAACTTTTGAGAGGAAAAACTATGACGATGTTGAGAAAGCTCGGAGTTTCACTGCTCACCTTGCTGGCGTTAGCCAGTATTGCGGGCGCACAAAGCTGGCAACCGCTAAAGAATCCACCCAATTTCCGCGTGGGCGCACTCGCGCTGCTCACGGACGGTACCGTGCTGCTCCATGAGGAACAGGATAGCAATCCACAGAAATGGTACAAGCTGACCCCGGACAATACCGGCAGCTATGTCAACGGTACCATCGCACCGATCGCCTCGACGTCCAGCGGATACGGACCACTTTACTTCGGTTCCGTCGTGTTGCCGGATGGCCGCTACATTATTGAGGGCGGAGAATACAACAACGGCAGCGCAGTCTGGACCAACCAGGGTGCGATTTATGACCCAGTTGCAAACAGCTGGTCCCCTGTGACCCCTCCCTCTGGCTGGAACAACATCGGCGACGCCCAGGCCATTCTTCTGGCCGATGGAACCTATACCCAGGCTGATTGCTGCGAAGGGGTCAACCAGGCCTACTTCAATCCTGCAAACCTTACCTGGACCAACCTCACCAACACCGGCAAGGTCGACCGCTTTGACGAAGAAGGATGGGGCCTCCTTCCCAACGGGGATATCCTGACCGTCGACGCAATCGACGCTCCCAACTCCGAACTTTTCAATCCAACGACGAAGAAATGGACCACCGGCGGAAGCACGATTGTTCGCCTGGAAGACCCCGGTTCACAAGAGGTCGGACCATTGGTCTTGCGGCCTAATGGAACCGTCTTCGCAGCCGGAGCAGCCCCCGCTGGCACTGCCGGCCACACTGCAATCTACAACACCGTCACCAAGACGTGGAAAAAGGGTCCGAATTTCCCCAAGGTTAACGGTATCGCTTTGGCCTGTGACGATGCTCCCTCAGCCGTGGAAATTAACGGCAGAGTCATCGTGATGACCGGTCCCCCGGTTTTCGGCACCGGCGCCGTCTTCTTCGAGTGGAACGGGACGAAACTGACCAAGATCGCCGGACCCCCCAACGCAAATGGGGACGCGGCTTTTTACGGACACTTTCTGGAGTTGCCGAGCGGCCAGTTGCTGTTCAGCGATTTCAGTACGAGTCCTCAAGTCTTCACCCCGAAAGGGACCTTCAAGGCGGCTTGGCAGCCAACCATTACTTCCGCGCCGAGTTCAGTCACTCGTGGTCAAACTTACCCGATCACGGGTACCCAGTTCAGCGGCCTCACCAACGGAGCTGCGTACGGCGACGATTTCCAGGACTCCACCAACTACGCTCTAGTGCGTATCACCAACACTGCGAGCGGCCACGTATTCTATGCCCGGACGACGAACCCGAGCAGCTACGCGGTTCAGAGCGGCAGCACCTCCGAAACCACTAATTTCACCGTATCGTCAATTACGGAGACGGGTGCCAGCAGTCTGGTTGTCGTAACCAATGGCATTCCTTCGGCTTCAGTTTCGGTGACGGTAAATTAGTAGTCGCAAAATACGTCGGTAACGTTTCAATCCACTCGTCTGTTCTGGCTTGTCGCCAGGAGAAAGGCGAGTGGATTTTTTCTCTCAAGACCAGTTCCGAGTGCTTTTCCCTAACGCCATCGTATGTCAGACCCCAAGTGTGGAAACTCTGCATTCTCGTCTATCAATGAATTCTGCCGGTGGCAGAATGTATTCACAAACTTGCCCTTGCTGCCAGCGGTCGACGGCTCCAGCCCCACGACTCCCCTCGTGCAGACAGGTTCTTTTCCAGAAGAGAGAGACTGCAGCACATCTGATCCCCGCCCGCACAGTGTAAAATCGCAGTCATTCTTGTGAGTCAGAAAGAAGCTTCGGCTGTTAGCATTTACCACTAATTCCGTGCGACAGGAGGCCCTGATGTCGAGGTCTAGAAGGTTGTTGATTCTGTGCGTGATTGGTGTTCTCGCCGAGTCTCTGCTTCGGCCGCAAACTTCGACCGCGCTGGCTGCGTCGCCTCAACTCTCGGATGCCCGCACCGCGTGTGCCTCCGATGTGCAGAAGCTTTGCCCTGGTGTACCTCCCGGCGGTGGACGAATCCTTGCCTGCCTCAAACAGCACAAAGACGAAGTTTCGGACGGCTGTAAACGGGCCATCCTTGACGCCATGGGGAGATCGAGCGGCGATGCGAGTTCTGCCGACAGTCCGGCTCCTTCGGCCAACAATCCTGCTCCTCCGGCCGCGAATCCGGCTCCGACAGCGGCCAGTTCCGCTCCGCCTGCGGTTCCGGTTGACCACCACAACGACGCCGGTTCTGCGTCAACCGCTCCATCAAGTTCGCCAAGTAAATCAGCCGTCTCGGGAGAGCATTATTTCTTGATGAAGCAGGTCAAGATCATCGACCAGGGCCTGGGTCAGGGAAAACCCGCGTATGACCTAATGATCCCGAAAGACTGGCAATTCAAGGGCTGGGTGAATGTGGGCGTGGCCGAGGGCGGATGTTTCGGCGACTGGTTCTCGGTGGTTGGAATCGCCAACAGCCCCGACAACTCCATCGAGCTGCAGATTCTTCCAAAGTTCACATGGCAGTACATCGACGATCCAGCCGGACAGCGGCAGATGCAGACGCAAAACCAGAACGACGTGAAGTTCGGCATGAAAGCGTGTCCGGTCCGCGCGCCGGTCCGGGCAGAGGAGTTTCTGCGTCAGAACATGGTCCCGAAATGTACCAAGGTATGCAAAAACACGACCGTCGTATCGGCTGAGCCCTTTCCAGAACTCGAAGAGATGGTCCGCCACCAACTCGGGCTGTCCCCTGCGGCTGCCGGAGGCAACACGGGCAACACTCGCGTTGACGCCGCTCGCGTGCGCGTCGCTTTCGATGACGACAAAGGGCAACCGGCCGAGGGATGGATGGCGGCGGCTATTGTCGTGCACACGATGCCGGCCGGCGGTCGCGGCGCGGCTTATGATTGGCACGCCGTAAACATCTTGTTTTTCCACACTCCCAAAGGCAAGCTCGATGCCAATGACAAGCTGTTCAAGATGATCGCCAGCACCATTCATCCCGAGCCGGAATGGCAGAGATGGAGCAACGGCGTCATTGCCTCCCTGTACCAGAAGAAACAAGAAGAACTGGCGAAGCAGGCGGCGATCATTGCCGCGTTCCGGCAGCACGTCGCCGACGTCGTCAACGGAGTCACGGCAAATCAGATGGCCGGCGCCAACCAAGCCTTCCTTGGCCAGGACCAGCTCATCCGCGGTGTGCAGACTTTCCGCGACCCGGCGACTGGCGGAACGTTCGAACTCAGCAACCAGTACGACCACGCCTGGCTCAGTGGCACCGATGACTACGTCATGAGTGACGACCCGAACTTCAATCCGAACGGCAAGCTCAACGGCAACTGGAATCAATTAGAGGTGGTGCGACCTCAACCTTAAGCGACTATGACACGGGCGTTATGGATGATGGCCAACCCTTCCGTAATCCGGCGAAGTTGATACAGGCACGTGTTTTGTTGCTTGACGGTGGCCAGACGTGGTGTGCCAAGGTCAAGATCTGCAAAGGCCGCCCTTGACACAGGGCGCTGCTATGTCACGCGGGGATGGTTTCTGCTTAGCGGCGTGTCTCCGCTTCAGTTTAGGTGGAACTCTTGAAGTCTTGGATACTCAAGTAATACCCGCCGCAGCGCGCGTTCTAGACGACGAATTCTCTCGGCTTGCAACTTTATGATCTGGGACTGATCGCGTATGGTGTTCCATGCTGCCGCAAGATCATTGCGAGTTGGCTGCCTCTTAGACTGCTTCATCACGCCCTCATGCGCGTTTGGATACGTGGGCGCACGATTTTGTTGCCCGAGACGGCGGGAATTGTCACGGATCGTGACATAAGACCGTATCCGGCCCGGCTCGAATGAGATAGCCTATTGAGGTGGTTCATAAAGGCCCTCTACGGCTATCAGGGTATTGTCTGTACGGCCCGGTGTGAGCTAGGACTGTATCAAAGGACATGCCATCCCTGGGGGTGAGGCATGCGCGAGCAGCTCTGCCGTCATTTGCCACAAACCTGCGATCGTTAAATCAAACACCGTGGTGGTGGACGAAAACGGAGTGGGTTAGCAGTCGCTCGTGTTCCCCGTCCAATGCGGCGTAGCCTTATCGCGCAATTCACGAATTCGCTTCATCCTCTTCTCCGATTCGCTATGTTCCACTGTCGCTAGGGGCGTCTTTTCCCTGGCGTCCACCTCTTCTGCCTGATCGTTCCATACACCGCCTACTGTAGGAAATTCTGGACGCGACCGTGAGTAGTAATGATGTGCCCCGACCTGCGAGTCCGCAGACCGGCATCGCTGATAACGCATTTGTTTTAAGGCGGAAGGGATAAAGGGTCATCCACAATTCGGTATGGTGCAACTCGTGCTACACATGAAGCGGCACAAACGGAGGTCACGACGGTTGTCCAGTCGCGATTCCTACGATCCTCGCGTCGCGACACCAACGCGGCCTACATCATTCACTGTACTTCCCGTTTTGTGCTTCTGCCTTCGCAATGAGAGGCAGCAATTCGTCGAAGGTAATTCGTTAGGGGCAGTCCAACAAGAGTCACAAATGCAGACCGTCACAAGCAATGGCGAGCGTAGAAAACAAAGTAGAGAAAAGCCATTCCGGGATCACATTGAGATCAATCCTTGGCCCTTTCTCTGGGCAGTGGTTGGCGCATGGATCTGGTTTGGCGTTTTGCATCTTGCCCACATCGTGTGAAACTCTAGCCCACGCCGCCTTCCTCAACTTCGTCCACGTTGCCCGCTGCAGGGTCGCAATCTTTCTTCTTGCCGACAATAGTCGCGGTTGTGCGCAACCAACATTTCCGGATTTCGTAACGCCAGGACGAATGTTGAGAACAGATGAGTGCATTGATGGTAGTGTGCCACTAAATCCCCTCCGAAATGGCCCTCCCCAAGGCTGCTTCGAGAGGTGGAAGCAAAAATGGTCCGGATCACTCTGTGCCTTTTTCCATCGGCGCATCCGCTGACAGGCATAGAGACAAGGCAGTGCACGGAGGTGCGAACATGATCGATTTACTTCGCAGACTCTGGCCGCAGGAAGAAGCCCAGGACATCGCCGAATACGCTGTGATGTTGGCCGTCATTCTGGTGCTGGTGGTTGGCACGATCCGATTGATTGGTGGGAGTGCGAATAATGTTTTCTCACAGACTGCCAGTTCAATTGGCCAATAACGTCTGAACCACAACCTCGTCGCAAGCGGGCCGGGCTCACGCAGTTCGGCCTTTTTTCCTTTGGTGCCATTTGAACTGCCACTCGAAGGGAACTGATCGGACTGACCGTCTGGGCCGCGCAGGAAGAAGACCAATGCTGAAAACCGCCTAGCGCCGTGAAGTGGCTGGTGGAAGATCGAGCGAACATGAGAAGCTCAGTAGATGAAGGCTGTGGCAATAAAGAAGGGGCAGACTCGAGAGAAGGTAGCAGGTTTCCTGGAAATGGGAACGCTGAGGTGCGACAGTTGCGGGGAGCAATTCATGATTGGTCACGACCCAGCATTGGCGGATAAAAAGGTTGCTGAAAAACAGGCACGCTGGCTCGAAAAGGTTCTTGCAGAAGAGCACGAGCGCGACAAGAAACACGCAGACCGGATTGAGCTGCCGGACTGAAGCACCCACTCCCAAGTAACAAGACCCGCTAGCGACACAAATCACTAACGGGCCTTGAGCTGTACAGAACGTCTCGCGGCGTTCATTCTGGGCCTGGGCTGCCTGAAGGTCAAGGTAAAAATCTGCCGACTTGCCGAGAATTGATCGACTGCGCTAGTGTCACCTAGACCGGGATCGGCTTAGGCAATGACAGGGATCTGGGCCAAACATCTCGAAGAAGCCATTCAACTTCTGCGCGTTGAGCTTCTTCCAATGCCGGGCATGATCGAATCACAGGAACACCTTCTATCCCGTGGCCGGAGCGGCGGGTTTGGCCCGAAGGTGATGAAGCAAGCGGCAGTGAAGCTCGGGATTATGATGGAACATCGTATTTATCCGGATACAGGTCGAGTCCGAATTTACTGGAGACTTCCATATTAGCTGGGCGTTGGTTTGGGTGTCGATATAGTCGCTGGGTACGACGTTCGCTGGCCACTCCGATTCACTGTGCTTGCGCCGACAATCGTCGGAACGATTCTGCTCATTGACAAGTCCTGATGCAATACAACCACGGCTCGTTTGACAAAGTTTTGACATTCTGGTGACAAATGCTAATCGGAAGAGCCCTAGTATTCGCCCGTGAGAGTTCCGTAGTTTCTCCGTCTATCTCACATCGGCCTCGCTTGCCGACATTTCACCTCGATATCAATACTCAAGGAGGCGTTCGCATGCAAAACCCGTTCCGCAGGAGGGCTAGTCGGACCTTGGCCCTCATGCTCTTACTGCTCATTTCCGGTGTGGCCACGGCGCAGTATAAGTTGACGAATCTAACCTCCAACCAAAAAGGAAAAGCAAAACACTTCGATCCGAACCTGGTGAACGGTTGGGGACTTACTTTCGCTCCGGGCGGCCCAATCTTTGTCGCCGATACAGGCACTGGTTTGGCAACCGACTACAACGCCATGGGTGCGCCCCAGAAAACCGTAGTGACAGTTCCTCCGGCTAGTGGCACGGGCCTCGGCTCACCCACCGGAATTGTCTACAACAGTTCGCAAGAGTTCCAAGTCGGGGGCGCGGCTGCTAGGTTTCTGTTCGGCACTCTGGACGGGACTATTAGCGGTTGGTCGCCCGCGAACGGCACACAAGCGGTTATTGTGGTCAACAACTCCGGCTCGCACGCCAGCTACAATGGTTTGGGCATTACCAATAAGGCTTCAGGGAATTTCCTATATGCCCCCGACTTTACAAACAACCGAGTGGATGTATACGACGGGAACTTCAAATTTGTAACCTCACTTCGCGATTCAAAGGTTCCGTCCGGGTTCGTCCCTCTTAACGTCCAAGACATTGGTGGCAAGATCTACGTCGCGTATGCCGCCATGAACCCCGCCCAGGGGGGCGGGTACATTGACATCTTTAGGGAAAACGGTACGTTGGTGAGGCGCTTTACCCAGGGAACACCTCTCAACCAGCCTTATTATTTCGCGATCGCGCCGAAGAACTTTGGCCCACTGAGCAACACCCTCCTGATATCCAACAACACGAACAGTGGCACCATCAACGGATTCAATCTCAAGACCGGCAAATTTGTGGGTACAATCAAGGACGCGGCCGGAAAGCCGATCAAAATCGACCAACTTTGGGGAATCGATTTCGGTGGAGGGAATGTAATTGACGGCAAGAAAAATCAGCTCTTCTTCGCTGCCGGACCCAACAACAATAACGACGGCCTTTTCGGCGTGATCGAATTTAAGTAGGTAACACGGAGGGCAGAGAGACCTGAGCACAGGGCGAAGTCATCGTGTCGATGGCTGTCACGCCAAGATAAAACTTGGTTGAATACATTCGTTTTCCGTATTATTTCTCGGCGGCGATTCCGCCGAACATGGTCATCGACAGGATTTCGTTCGGAAAGTTGGCGATATCCTGTCTACCTACTTTGAAACCTGAGCGAACGGCCCGCAGGTTCATTTCCTCACCGGCCCGCATTTGTCAATCTCAGCCATTATGCCTGGGAACTTTTGCCGTGGGAAAGCAGCCCTACACGATTGTCTTCGACGGGTCGAGTTTCTGGGTCACGAACAGCATGGGCGGGTCCGTCAGCAAGCTTCAGGTGAGAGACGGCAAGATTTTTGGAACCTTCTCTGTGCCTGGGCCGACCGGCGCAGCCTTCGACGGAAGGTACCTGTGGGTAGCGTCCTCGGGCAACGGGAATTCACCCGGCACATCACCACACGATGGGCTGGGCTCCATCGAGGGGTAGGCCACTCCCGCATCGATCGCCAATTCATCAACTTCCCTAAGCCATACCATCACCCCTAGACCCACAGCAACATCTCGCCATCCTCCCTTGGCATCATCGGTGTCAATTCGCATCGCAAATCACTTGCCGATTGCGTACGATTCATTGCTCTGGCTTGCCTTCGTTGGGGTTAGCGCATGAATCGCCCTCCTGAGAGCACGGTTCTCCGGCAGACCGCGATTACTTGCGCATTGACACCCAGCGACAGGCGGATAAGAATAGTGCGCAGTTTCAAGTACGCTCTTCCCCGGTGCGACCACTCCATTCGCGGCTTGAACCAGGAGGGAATCATGTTCAACGCTCGCCCCGACTTCGGTCTCAAGGCATCGAAGCCAACCGCAACCGCGATGAGCCATTAACCGGACGGCGACAGCTCGGTTCGCGGAGAGCAGCGTATTTCAGAATGCTTTTCCAGCGATGCTCGAATGTCCGCCACATTGAAGCCGTTGCCACGAAGCCTGCAATCCCGAAATACCCAATCTTCGGGTCATCGGGTTGGCCCGTCTCATCCATGTAAGAAGTAAATCGCAGCATTTTTCTAGCTTTCGTTGACCGACTAGATTTGTAAATTCTTGCTAACTCGGCAGGGTACTTCTAGGAAGATTTCCACATTTCCACGCGACCAGGGCGAGGGAAATCGGAAAACGAAAATGAGTTAGGTTATGCTAAGGGTGTGAATGCCAGAAAAACTGTAGGGAAATGATTGTAGGTTTCAGAGTAGACCGCAGGGTTTCAAGGTTACCCCCTACGCCTCGGACATGATGGGAATCAGTGACAAAAAATTGCCACATCACGCTTTGACCGGAGTTCTGAGCGTAATCGCTAGTTGACTCTGTGACGTGCGATTGGGGCACCGTTGCCCCATCGCGCCCTCCGATCGGGCGCTTCTGAACTCATGGTGTAGGCGAGTCGCTTGACCGACAGCCTTTCGAGGCATAGAGTTTCTGCGATCCCGCGACCGGCGCGGCGCTCGATGAGAGTTGCGTCGGTCTCTTTCATGCAGGCGAGAATGGCAAGCGGCGCCGAAATCTCTTCCATCTCGATAGGTACGAAGACGATTCAGAAAGTGCGGCGTCGGATTCTCCCTTTTGTGTTTCTGCTTTTCATCATTGCCCAACTCGATCGCAACAATATTGGGTTTGCGGCGCTGACTATGAACCGGGAGCTGGCCATCACCAGCCGGCAGTTCGGATTGATCTTCGGAATTTTCTTTTTCGGCTACTTCATTTTTGAAATCCCCAGCAATCTGCTGCTGCACAAAATCGGAGCGCGGGTTTGGATCGCGCGAATACTGATGAGCTGGGGCATCGTGGCAACACTGACCGGCTTCGTGCACACCGTCCATCAACTGTACATTCTGCGCTTTCTTCTCGGGCTGGCTGAAGCAGGTTATTTCCCTGGAATCGTCTTGTATCTGACGTGTTGGTTCCCCCAACGCGAGCAGGCGCGGGGGTTCGCACTGCTCGTGGCGGCCAACCCTGTGATGACGATCTTGGGATCTCCGGTTTCTGGTCTCATCTTGGATCATGTGCGCTGGCTCGGCATTAGCAGTTGGCGCTGGTTACTGATTTTGGAGGGAACGCCGGCCATCGTCTGTAGTGTGTTGACTTACTTTTTGCTGCCCAGCACGCCCCAGGAAGCCGAGTTTCTAACCGCAGATGAGAAGGAGTGGATTCGAGCGGAATTGGGGCGAGAAGAACAGCAAAAATTGGAGCACCGCCGATATTCGGTGTTCCAGTCTTTGGCAAGCGGCCGCGTCTGGCACCTGGTCTTGATCTATTTTGGGGTGATGGTCGGTTATTACACGCTGCAATCCTGGTCGCCACAGCTTTTGAGGTCGCTCTTGAGTGGATACTCTAATACGGTCATCGGGTTTCTGGTGATGATTCCCGGTTTACTGAGCCTGCCAGCGATGATTTTGGTCTCCCGCAGTTCTGACCGTTGGCTGGAGCGACGATACCATGCAGCAATTCCGGCGATTATGGGAGGGACTGCACTGGTACTGCTGAGCACAACTCGCTCTCCACTCTATTCCACGGCGCTTTTGTGTTTACTAGCCGCCGGCGTTTGCAGCTTCCTTGGTCCCTTCTGGGCATTGCCCAGCGAGTTTCTGACCGGATTCTCCGCGGCAGCCGGCATCGCCTTAATTAATTCCGTGGGGAACCTCGGTGGGATTGTCGGACCATACATGATCGGTGCGATCGCGACCAGGACGAGGAGCCTCTACGCAGGCCTGGCCTTCGCAGGGATCCCGTTATTCCTGTCAGCGACACTCGTCTTGTTCTTGCCAAGGCTGTCCGGGTCCAAACTTGGACCTTATAGGGACGCCCGCGGAGTTTGACGCGGCCTGCGCAGTCGCCGGACGCTGTCATAGGGGCTGATTTGGCAAACCAAGCGGCCAGCCAAGGCTTCGCAGCCTTGACTGACCGATGGCACCCAGGGCGGAGCGTCTCTGCCCTAAGACCAAATCCGCCTAGAACGTGTAGATCAAGTCGAACTGCAGGCGGTTCAAGTACGGCTCCTGCTGTCCTGCCTTGGAGATGGTCGGCGCGCTGGTGTTGTAGTTGTTGAACAATGCGACGTTGTTTTCCAGATTGGTGTTCAAAGCACGTCCACGCCACCAGGTAAAACTGGCCAGCGTGTTGGCGCGCAATTTCCACAGAGCGTAAATGCGGTTCTGCAGAATATTGGTGGGCGCTCGCTGATCACTCTCGACGAATGACGCAATCGCAGCGTCCTGTTCTTCGCGATACCAGGCGTAGCCCACTTGGATATCATTCTTGTTCTTGACCTGGCCCAGGCTGAAGTCAAAGCCGTATTCCTTATTCTGACTGCCCAAAGTCTTGATGACGTTGCCCTTGGTGTCGAGGGGATGAGCCTCCGCATCGAGGTTGTCCAGGAACTCAAGCAACAGATTAACTGGCAAGCGCGTGAGGCCGGTCTGGATCTGGTTGTTCACGATGAAGTCCGCATAGTTGTAGCCCGAATAAAAGTGGGCCACCCCTTTCGAATCGACATAGGTTGCGTTGGTCATGCCATTGGGCGCAAAAACGCAGGGAGGGAAGCTGGACAAATTCACGCCCTTGGCGCAACCTTGTCCTTCGCCAGGTATTGGAATGCCGGTAATCGGAGATGGAGTCGGGCCGCCCTTTGGCGTCGCAGGCTCGAAGCCAGTGGTCGTGGCAGCCACAGCGAACGCGCTTTCGTTCAAAATCGCATCCGGACGATTCCACTTCAGAGTCAGGAAGGACGGCGTGGCGCTCCAAGGTCCGACTTGCAGTCGTCCGGATATCTGTCCTCCTAGCGCGTAGGAGTCCTGGGATGCGAGCCCTGCTTTAGCATTGGCTTCGTTATAGAACAGTTCGATGCCTTGTATGGTGACATTCTTGACTGGCCCGGAAAAATCGAATGAGGCTTTTTCGTTGAAGCCTTCCGGGTTAAGGTCGGGATCGAAGGTCACCGAGGTCCGCTGCCAAGTGTAGGCAAATTTTCCGCCGGTGAGAGAGAGCCATGGATGTGCAATCGGATTATAGGAAATGAATCCGCGATCGAGGGCGATGGTCTTGCGATCGAAGACGTTGGTCAGAGTCTCGTTCGTCGTCGTCGGGTCACCCAGACTGCCTGTCGCCAGCGCGAAGCCCGCGATGAAATCCTGGTTCAATTGGCCGTCCAATCCGAAGCGAACGCGAATGCGGGCCCGGTTGCGGTCCGGAACTCCGGCCTGGTTGTAAGCTTCACCGCGAAGACGGACGTCACCGCTGAAGCGGAAGCGTCCGACCAGAGCTTCCAGTGCGCTCAACTGATGGCCTTCGTCCTGGGTTTTGCTATCCACGACAGCGAGCGCGGTCTTCACCTCGGCGGCACTCGATGAAGCCTGATTAGCCAGGCTTTTCGCCTCCGTGGCTGATTGCTGGGCCTGAATAGCCGTGCTCTGAGCCTGGTCCACGCCGCCCGCCGCTTTTTGTGCGGTGGCGTTGGCTTGTTGAGTTGCGTCCAGCAATTGCTGGAGTTGCGACCTCAACTGGTCGACCAACTGGTTTTGCTGTCGGATTTGTTGCTGTTGAGCGGACACGGCTTCTTTCAACTCCTGGACTTCCTTCGCCGTGACAATCGCGCTGGCAGCCGTGCGCTTCTTTGCGGTGGTTGCAGTGGACGCGGAAGCACTGGTTTGGGCTGAGACGAGCCCAGTTAATGGGATCATAACGATCAACATGATCGATATAATAGAGATCAGCCACCACTTCGTTCCTGGTTTCATTTGACTTTCGACGCTCCTATTGTTTTCCCGCCTCCCCAAGAGCCGGGTACTTTACACCACAGAGTTTGCTACGGACAAACGAGGCCAGCTAAGCCGCCGCCAACCCCCACTTACGCTGCAGACGGCGTTCGATAGTCTTGAAGACCAGACCATCGACGATGTAACCAATCGCGACAATGAGCATCATCACTGCGATCACCTGGCTCATGTCGTTCAGATCGCGGCCCATCATCAGCAACTGCCCCAGGCCCAGGCTGACGAAGATCATCTCGCCGGAAATCAGTGAGCGCCAGGCGAATGCCCAGCCCTGCTTGAGACCCGAGAGGATAAAAGGCAGGCTCGCTGGAAGCAGCACGTACCAGAAGAGCTTGACTCCGCGAGCTCCGAGATTGCGCCCTGCCATGCCATAGATCTTCGGCATTTGCTGCCGGCCCGTCTCCATGGCGATGGTCACGGACAATAACGAGCCCATCACTACCACAAAAAGAATTGCCTTTTCCGTCAGTCCGAACCACAGGACGGCCAGCGGGAGCCAGCAGATGCTGGGCAAACTTTGCAAGCTGACTAGCAGGCCGCCCATGGTCTCTTCGAGAAACTTGTTGCTGGCGACGCCCAGACCGAGCACCATCCCTAGCACGACGGACAAAGCGTAGCCGAGCAACATGCGCTTCATGCTGACCACAATCGCGATCCAAAAGCTGTGATCAGCGAAACCGGCCCACAACGACTCCGCCACGCCTTTCGGGGTTGGAAACACATAAGGCGGCCATATTTTCAGCTTGGCCAGGACCGCCCAAATCGCGACGAGCACGCCGTAGAAGATCGCATGTCGGGCGAAACGTTTCATGCCGAGACCTCTTTCGGGCTATAGCGCTCTTCCAGTGACTTGTTGATCTCCTCGCGCAAATCGTTGAGGATCTCGCGTGCGCTCTTCGCAACGGTTATGTCCTCCAGAACGCGCGGCCGCGGCAAGTCAATCAGAAATTCTCGCTTCACGCGTCCTGGTCGGAAGGTCATCAGGGCGACGCGATCTCCCAGCCGTACCGCCTCGCGGACATTGTGGGTGACGAAAATAATGGTGCGCCCTGTTTCGGCCCAGATGCGTTCCAACTCGTCATGCAGCAAGTCGCGGGTTTGAGCGTCCAGAGCGGCAAAGGGCTCGTCCATCAGCAGAACGTCCGGCTCAGTTGCCAGCGCCCGGGCCAGGGCTACGCGTTGCCTCATCCCGCCTGACAGTTGATGAGTGTAACTGTCTTTGAATTGGGAAAGATGAACCAGGCGCAGGTAGTAATGAGTTTTTTCCTGGCGCTCGGCTTTGGACACAGCTTTCATCTTCATGCCGAACTCCACGTTCTGCCCGACGGTGAGCCAGGGGAAGAGTCCGAGTTCCTGAAAGATGAGGATGCGGTCGGTGCCGGTACCTTGCACAACTTTGTCCTCGACCAGCACGTTCCCCGACGTCGCTGGGTGGAGTCCAGCGATGAGGTGGAGCAGCGTGGATTTTCCGCAGCCTGACGGTCCAACGATGCAAAGGAATTCGCCTGCTTTCACTTTCAGATTGATGTTGTCGAGTGCCAGCAGCCGCGAGCCGTCGTTGGTTTTGTAGCTGAGAGAAATTCCCTGGAGAGAAACTTTGGGGGTTGCCTCGTTATGACGGAGGGGAAGAACCGCGGAAGCTGACGCCGTTTTCCAGCGGCTAGCGGCGCCGTGGGCGGCGCGCCTATGATCAGTTGCAAAGGAAGGTTGCACGGCTGGATTCGGTGTCATTGAATTGTCTTCTTTCCCTTTTCCGCCAAGACCTGATTCAAGAGACTCAAGTCGTAGAGCCCGGATAAATCCGGCATTCGCTTTCCCAGAAAACCCGCGTCGTAGGCTGAATGAGCCGAGGCCAGCAGTGAGTTGCGAATAGGATCGTAGGTGATCTGCAGTCTTCCAAAGGCCTCGTCCAGCACGGCAGGGGCCAGCGCTTTACCAGTTTCTTTCTGGAGCTGCGCGTTCAGTATTTTCTTGGCCTCGGGCACATGGCCGTTAATCCAATCGGTCAATTCCACGTTGGCGGCAATCCATTTTTTCACTGCATCCGGATGCTCGCGCAAGAATTTCGTGCTCACGATCAGATGGGTAATCACGAACTGCCGATTCGGCCACAGATCACGCTCATCCAGGAATAGATGGGCATTGCCTTCGTGAATCAGGCGTGTGGCCCAAGGCTCGGGAGCCCACGAAGCATCCAGCTGCTTTTGCAGGAACAAGGTCAACTGATCCGGATTGGCCAGCGGGATCAATTGCACGTCGCCGCCCTTGTCGTTTGACTTCATGCCGTGAGCTCTCAACCACGCGCGCAATGCCACGTCCTGGGTGTTGCCCAACTGCGGCGACGCCACTCGCTTGCCATGAAAGTCTTCCGGCTTCTGGATCCCAGAATCGTTTCTTACTACGAGGGCGACGCCGCCACTGGCTGCACCGGCGACGACTCGAAGCGCTTCGCCGTTGGAGCGCACATATCCGGTGATGGCGGGATTCGGCCCAACGTAGGTCATATCGATGGCCCCGGAAAACAGGGCTTCGATGGCAGACGGGCCGGCGTTGAAACTTGTCCATTGAATCTTCGCGCCCGGGCCCAAAGCTTTCTCAAACCACCCGTTGGCTTTGCCGACCATGGCTTGCGCGTGGGTGATGTTCGGGAACGCGCCTACACGGACAACTGTCTGGGCAACACCGGGGAGTACAAAAACGAGGAAGATCAGCCCTACGGCAATGGTGAATCTCTTATTCATCTTTGCCCCGGCTCGGATTCCCGTGGACCACCATCGGCAGAACACTCGAGGCCTCGCCCTTTTTCTTATGCCGCTTTCCGGCTTTCGAAGCCTTCAGGTTGCTGCTATTCATGATGTCCGCCAGAGTGGTGTTCTCCAAAATCTTGGCTGCGGCATCTCGCACCGCGAGAAAGACCTGGTAAAGCGCACGATGTTCGGCGTCGCGATCGATCAAAGTACGCAACTGGTCGGCGTCTCCGAAGGGCGCCAGCGGACCGTCTATCAGGCGAATGATCTCACTCAGGTGGATTTCCGACGGGTCGCGGCGCAGTTGGTATCCGCCCTTCGCGCCACGCACGCTTTCAACCATGCGCGCATTCTTGAGCTCTAACAGAATCAGCTCGAGAAATTTTTCGGGCAAGGTTTCTTCATAGGCAATATCGCGGATGCGAATAGCGCCCTGATTGTAATGCCGGGCCAGCATCATCATTGCCTGCAGGGCGTACAAACCTTTTTGGGAGATTTTCATAATGTTCGAAATTATGCCATAAACCCTATGGTTGTAATAGAGTTTATTAGCATGCGGGACATTAGCAAGTGAGAGGCCAGTTTTGCACGATGAACATTGCAGAGCTAACCAGATTTATTATTATTATGTTACGCGCGATTGCTAAAGACTTAGCGAAGACCAGGCATGCATCGAATTGCGGTTTAACAGCAGATTTTTACGACATCAGGGTGCACTGGGATTTGCCGAGCAAATCCCCTATTTGCATTTAGCAACGATCAGGGTCATGTCGTCGGACTGGTCATGACGGCTGAACTTTTTGACATCACTAACGATGGAAGCAAGCATTAAAGACGAAGGCTGCCCACGATGCCGTCGCAATGAATCGATCAAGCGTTGCTCTCCGAATTCGTCTCCGACGACGTTGAAAGATTCGGTTATGCCGTCGGTGTAGAGTACGAATGTATCTCCGCACGCGAGGGGGAACTCCGCGGTTGAGCAATCCCAGTCTTTAAAGAGTCCGAGCACGGTGCAGGTGGAGTGAAGCCGTTCGAGCGTACCATCATGCCGGAGCACCAGGGCGCAGAGATGCCCGCAATTTACATAACGCAAACGTCTCTGTGTGTTGTCATACTCGGCGAAGAAAAGGGTGGCGTAGGCACTGTCCGTAGAATTCTCGTAGAACGAGCGATTTACCAGTTGCAAAAAGCGCTGCGGTTGATCTAATGCGATTGCGCACTGGCCGCGCAGGTTCGCCTGCAGATTTGCCATCAAAAGAGCGGCTGCGATTCCCTTCCCTGAAATGTCGCCGATGACCAGCCCGAGCCGCTCCCGGCCCAAATCAAGAAAATCGTAATAATCGCCGCCAACCTGGCGAGCCTGGACGCAAATCCCAGAGTAATCAAGCGTAGTGACGGGCGGCAGCGTCTGAGGAAAGAGCCTGGTTTGCACTTGCTTCGCAATTTCCAATTCTTGAGCAGCGCGGCGCTCGGATTCCAACTTCGCCGCAATCACGCGGCGCTGCGCTTCGACGGCTCGGCTCTCCTCGTCGAAGCTGACCAGCGCGAAGGAGTTTCCGTCGGGATCTTTGAAGTGCGTGAACACTCCGCCCCACAGCGGCGGCGGCTCGCCCGGCGGTATCGAGTGGTCAGTCGCTGCCGGCCGCTCGTACTTGATGCGCTTTAGGCGCGGCACATATTGAAAGCGAACTCCGCGCTTGCGCCATTCGCGATACTTCGCCAGAACATCTTCAGTAACAAAGACGACCTGCGTTGCCCGGCCGATGAGCGCGCCCTCTTTGGAGTCGGGCTTGGGTGCGACCAGCGAAAGCACGGCACTGCCGTCCGGAGGGGCGACCGCTACCCAGCGTTGACCGGATCCAAAGCGGACATCTCCGACCAGGCTGAACCCAAGCTGGTCCACGTAAAATCGCAAGCTTTGATCCTGATCTCGAACGAAGATGTTGATAGCGTGGATGCGGAGATAGGGCTGTTGTAGATCGAGAGGAAGGGCAGACCGGTCTGCGGAGAGACGCGAAGGAGAGGCACTCATCCGCGTGATTATAGCGTCGACGAGCATTCCCGGTCAGCGGACTCAGTCTTCACAGCTCCGCGTTCCGCAATCGCAGCGAATTGACGATCACAGATACGGAACTAAAGCTCATGGCTGCAGCCGCAAAGATTGGGCTCAGCAGCAGGCCAAAGAATGGATAGAGTATGCCGGCTGCGATAGGCACACCAAGCAAGTTGTAGATAAAGGCGAAAAAAAGATTCTGGCGGATGTTGCGCATGGTGGCCTGGCTCAGTTTTCGGGCGCGAACGATGCCGGCCAGATCGCCTTTCACCAAGGTAACGCCAGCGCTCTCCATGGCCACGTCGGTTCCCGTTCCCATGGCGATTCCTACATCGGCTTGCACCAGCGCGGGCGCGTCGTTGATACCGTCTCCTGCCATGGCGACGATGCGCCCTTCTTTTTGCAAACGGCGCACTACTTCGGATTTCCTGTCGGGCAAAATCTCGGCGTCGAAATCGACGATGCCCAGGTTGGTGGCTACAGCTTGGGCTGTGCTGCGGCTGTCGCCGGTGAGCATGACAATACGTAACCCGGCGGCTTTGAGGTCGCGGAGCGCTTGCGGAGTGGATGGCTTGATGGGGTCGGCAATTCCGATCAATCCCGTGGGCCGGCTATCGATTGCGACGAAGATGGCCGTCTGGCCGTTGCGGCGCAAGTTTTCCGCCTGCTGCTTCAGTGCGTCTACGGGCAGTCGCAGTTGCTGGAAAAGCCTTTCATTTCCAGCGGACACATTTTTTCCGTCGATCTGACCGCTGATCCCAAGTCCGGTGTGGGATTGAAAGCTTGTGACAGCGGCCAGAGGTATGTCGTTTTGCTTAGCGGCAGCGACGATTGCGGAACCGAGAGGATGCTCGCTTCCCTGCTCCAGGCTCGCTGCCAGTCGGATAAGTTCGGTCTCATTGCCGCCGGGAACGACGACTACGGATTCGACGCTGGGCTTACCTTCGGTCAGGGTTCCGGTCTTGTCGAACACCAGCGTGTTTACTTTCTCAAGGATCTCCAACGCTTCTGCGTTTTTGATGAGGACGCCAGCGCGAGCGCCGCGTCCGGAGCCGACCATGATCGCCATTGGAGTGGCCAATCCCAGGGCGCACGGACACGCGATGATGAGCACGGCCACGGCATTCACCAGCGCATGTGCCAGCCGGGGTTCGGGCCCGAAGAAACTCCAAACTATGAAAGTGAGTACCGCGGTTGCAATTACTGCGGGGACAAACCAGGCGGCGACGCGGTCGGCCAAGCGCTGAATGGGAGCCCGGCTGCGCTGTGCCTGGCTTACCATCTGGACGATGCGCGCCAGCAGGGTTTCACTACCCACATGTTCGGCTCGCATCAGGAAAGATCCGCTGGCGTTTACGGTTGCGCCGATGACCCGACTGCCAGGCTCTTTAGGAACCGGCATGGACTCGCCGGTGATCATGGCTTCGTCAACCGAACTTGTCCCTTCGAGAACTAAGCCGTCAACGGGGATTTTTTCGCCCGGACGAACCCGTAGCCGGTCGCCGGGTTTTACCTGATCCAGGGGAATGTCGTGTTCCGTGCCATCTCGAAGAATGCGGGCGGTTGTGGGGCTGAGGCCCAGCAGAGCACGGATCGCGGCGCCGGTACGGCTGCGGGCGCGGAGTTCCAGCACCTGCCCTAGAAGGACAAGCGTCACGATGGCGGCCGCCGCTTCGAAGTAAACGGGCGGCGCGCCGCTCATTCCTCCGTTCGTAGTGCGGAATGAAGCGGGAAATATTCCCGGAAAAACGGTAGCGATCAAACTGAAAAGGTAGGCCACCCCCGTACCCATGGCGATGAGGGTGAACATATTGGTGGAGCGGTTGACAATGGACGCCCAGCCTCGCTGAAAGAAAGGCCATCCTCCCCAGAGGACGACGGGCGTCGCCAGCAGCAACTCGATCCAGGATAGCCAACTGGCCGGCACAGCATGATCGACCGCCATGCCGGCCAGCAGCGGCACGGTAAGCGTCAGGCTGATCCAGAAGCGGCGGGTCATGTCGCGCAATTCCGGATTCTCCTCTTCGACTGCGGTGACGGTGCGAGGCTCGAGGGCCATGCCGCAGATAGGGCATGATCCGGGACTGGGCCGAACAATCTCGGGATGCATGGGGCACGTATATTCCGCGCGCGTGGCGGCTAACGGCACGTCGGGTTCGAGCGCCATGCCGCAACTGGGACATGGTCCGCGCTTGCTCGCTCGCACCTGAGGACACATAGGGCAAACGTAGCTCTGTTGTTTTGGAGACTCTGGCAAGGGCGAAGTAGCCGGAGCGGCGGCGGGCCGGACGGTTAGCCCGCCAAGGCTCACCAAGTTGGAGGCAGCAGGCGCAGACTTGGCCAGGTATTTTTGCGGATCAAGTGTGAATTTCTCGGCGCAGTGGCTGCAACAGAAATAGTAGGACTTCCCGGCATGTTCGAGCCGGTGCTTCGTGGTTGCGGGATTTACATCCATGCCGCAAACTGGATCCTTTAAAACCGTTGCGGATTTGGAAAGATCATCCGTCATATTACAACTGCCTCGCGAAGACCTGTGCAAACTAACACTGACATTAACGATGCGATGCTTAATATAATGTTTTAGATTCACCTGCACGACCACTTGAGTCTGCTGCCGCAGCTTGGCGTGCAGATTGTTGTATCTTCAAAGGAGGGAGCCAACCACCTCATGACCCAACTGGAAGTCGCTTACCGTTATGGCGCTACGCCGGGAGACGCAGAGATGCGGGCTTTGGGGAGCGTACGCGAAGTCTATGGCATTCGCCGCATGAGGTTTGATTTGAAGGAACGAATCGTACGCGTCGAATTTGACGCCTCACGCTTGAAAGAGCCGGTGATCGCTGGGTTGTTGCGGGAGGCGGGGCTGGACGTCCAAGAAAAGCTCGCATCAGCATAAGTTCATCGGCCAACGGTGAGCTTTGGGGGAGGTCTGCCGTCGGCCAGATGAAATCGAGAAGGGAATATGCAAGGGGCGTCCAAGAAAACCTCTGGCCGAAGTTTATCTTCAAGGGCGCCCCGTTGCGCGCCACTTCGTCTGTATGTATTTGTAGCACCCGGTTTGCCAATTCCAACCACGTGAAATATAAGGCCAACAGTGCCGTAGAACAGCGTAGGAATTGCGCGTGGTGAGAAAGTTTTACTTTGACGCCGGCGCGGCGCAGGAGTCGGGCAGAAGGCTGTCCCCAATCCTAAAATGGAATGCACTGCTAACGCATACAGTGATTACTGTATGCCAGATCTACAATCGTTGTCGCGCATCTTCATCAACGACAGAGTTTCCGCTATAATCAAGATCTCCGCTGCATGCTTTTCCCGGATTGCGCCCTTAGCTCAGTTGGATAGAGCATCTGGCTACGAACCAGAGGGTCGGGAGTTCGAATCTCTCAGGGCGCACCATCTTCCCTTTTTCTTCTTTGGTGGGGTATCTCACTTACTGCGAGCCTCGCGAAGTCCGATTTTCCAGTAAAATCGGTTTGGCCCCAATCTCGACCGTAGACCGCCTGATGGGAAATGTTTCACCGTACACCGTCCGGTACTGCCGGTACTTCCGGTCTACCCTATATCTGACGGAGCCGCAGGTTCCGTGGTCACAACTCTCCCCCGTGTCCCATATCGCTTCGGCTTCATAGCCGCCATGCCGCCAAAAAGCGCAGCTCCAGACCGTGCCATTTTGTGTGCATCCCGAATCCAGTGTGGCGCCGACTATCCAGTTGTATAACTGAACATAACTTATACCCGGTTTCAGCAGTTTTCCAGGACCATCGGCGTCGTGCGGGTCGGGAATCCAAAGCTGGCCCACCAGGCTGTTATTCCACTCGTACCAGTAGTAGCGCGATATTCCCAGCGACCAGTGCAGCAGGTAAGAGCGCGCGACAAATGCAGCTTGCATATCAGGATCGGTGAAGCGGGTATTACGGATATTGCCCCAGCTGGCTTCGGTGTCCCACAAGGGCTTGTTGCTTTGTCCGTACTTCGCCAGAATTGGGTCCGACAAGTTCATGAACGTGACCAGGTCCTCGGGACGATCCCCCGTTCTCGTCATCACGTATCCATGCAGCGCGATCGCATCGGCGAATTGCCCCCCTCCCGCTGCCAGGTAGGTTGCTAACTGGAGTCGCGACGGGTTCAGCAGAGGGGCGAAGGTCGGGGTTAACACCATCGCCGATTTATCCGCCGCCTTGATGATGGTTCTAGCGTCTTGTGCCATGCGGAGCAATTGCGCGATAGTGCCCTTCCAGCGATGTTCGTTACCGAAAGCCTCATTCCACACTTCCCAACCCCGGATGTGACCGGTCTGGCTGCCCTGGTTGTGGCTGACAATGGCAGCAACGAAATTCTTCCAGTGCCGATCGCTACCACTGCCATCGGCGTTGAGATCGTTTGGCGGATCGCACGCTCCCGGACCGCCCGCACAGCTGTAGTCTCCGGGATCCGACGAGGCCCAACTTGGCACTTCGCCGAAGGTGTAAAGGACTTCAACGTTGCTGGTTTGGGCGAGGCTCAACCACTTGTCCAGATTGCTCCAGTCATAAACGCCGTCCGCAGTATTGATGTCGCGCCAGTGGATTGCGCTGTCCCACAGGCGAATCCCTCCAAAATTAGCCTTCGGCCAGGGCTCTTGCGAGATGATGCCCCCGTTCATTTGCATGCCGAACAGGAACGGCGATGCCACCGTTTGCTGGGTATCCGGAGTATCCGTCCCCGCCATGAGGAGGTATGGCGTCAATATCGCGAAGGCAAGGGCGATGAGCCGCACACAACACTTGGAATGCTGCTTTGTCCGTTGAGAGCACGCCGTCTGCTTAGTGAAGGCAAGCTGATTACTGCGATCATCGCTCGGGGCGATGACCAGGGGAGATTGATCGAGCACAAAGACCTCCGGGGGAGAGCTTGCCAATTGGCTGGCACGCTCGGGATCAATGCCTGCTGCCCAATGAAAAACAGCCGTGGCTGCAGCAGATATTCACAGACCCAGTCAAGTGGCACAAGATTCCTGAAGGACATGCAGGGGACTCGATCGAGAGACACCTTTTTCGCGATATTGATTTTCCACGAGGGTGACGCGACCGGGCCATTTTACTCGAGTGGACCCCAGATTAGTGGGGTGATAGTTTGGGATCGATGTGGACAAGCGTCCGTGGCATTCAGTCCGTGATCGAGAAGCGGGTACTAACTACTTGTCGCCGCCAATCGCGATGCTCATGGGATCGGGAGTATTCGTGCCGCTGCCCCACATGGCGGAACTGCCCCACAGCGCGCTGAAAGCGCTGGCAGTGCTGCTGCCCCACATAGCGGAGCTGCCCCACAGCGCTGAACTTCCCCACATGGCCGACTGGCTGCCTACGAACGCATTCGCGCCCCACACTGTCGAACTTCCCCACAACGCCGAACTGCCCCAGAGCACGGAATGATCTCGGGCGAAGTGAACACTGTTGGTGGTCGGGTCGTAGACAGCGGTGGGAGACTTAGCACTCAGGTTCACATCGATGCTGCGAGTATCCGAGAACGCAGCCTGCAAATCGAGATAGCCGGCTCCGACCGTGAACACGTCGTATTGAATGCTGTACGAGACTCCAGAATCGGTGATCGTCGTGTACTGCGGAAGAGTTTTGTACGCTGACCTCATCAAGCGGGCTTTCACCTGATCGGGCGTGAGCCGCGGGTGGCGCTGTATCAGAAGCGCTGCAGCACCGCTGACCACCGGAGTCGCCATGCTCGTACCGCTCAACATGAAGTAGTTTGGTGACGGCCGTTGCCCGTGGCCGTCACGGTAATAACCCGTGGGCGGAATGTTGGCGGGATAGCCAGCCACCAGAGTGCTGTCTTGAGCCTGCAGCGAGATTACTTTATTGCCCGGGGCGACAATATCCGGCTTCACAATGTGATCGATCGCGGTTGGCCCTCTTGAGCTATACGTGGTCATCACGTCATCGCTGCGGTCGGGTGTGCCCATCGTATTCATCGCGCCCACGGTGATGACATAAGGATCGTTGCCTGGGGCATTGATGGTTCCATAGCCATTGTTGTTGAATGAGTTGTCGCGCCCCTCGTTGCCCGCCGCCACCACCACCACGATTCCGGCCCTCCAGGCTGCCTCTACCGCCTGGCACAACGGATCCTGCTTGTAACTCTCAAACACGGGCCGCCCAACTGACAAGTTCATGACGCGCACGTTGTACAAGGCCTTCACGTGGATCGCTCGGTAAATGGCGTTGATTACCGAAGTATCCGTGCCGGCACCGTTCTGATCCAGCGCATGGAAATTCAGAATCTTCGCATTGGGGGCTATCCCTTGCAGCGCAATGTCACAGCTCGGGCAAGAAGAGGCTGCTGCGTTCCCAGCAATAATGCCGGCAACGTGCGTGCCGTGACCGTATAAATCATCCGTTCCGCCGCCAATCGTATCGAAGCTGTAAATAACCCGCGATTGTTTCTTCCTGTTAGCAGTTCTCAGGTCTTCAACCTGGCGCACGCCGCTATCGATTACGGCAACTCCGATGCCTTTTCCGTCCAGTCCCATACCCCAGGGATAGTTCGCCAGCACCGCAGCGGTTGTGTTGTTGAGGGTCGATCGGACTGGATGATTTGGCGAAATGTAAGTCACCATCGAATCTTCCGACAGGTCGTCGAGCCGGGAAGCGGGAATGGACGCGTGCAGCGCCTTGATGAATGACAGGTCGTCTTTAATGGTTCCGCCGCGCATCAGGATTTTTTCTCTGTGTATCGCCCCGGGCGTCGCAGCGAACTGCACAATCACGTCGGTTGCATCGTTGTCTTTACGTCCGTGCAACGGGGTCGCGATCTTGGATAGTTGTGCCCAACCTGATGTCGCAACCAGCACCAACACCAGCGCGGAGAGAATTCGTTTCACAGAGAAGCCTCCTGCCAAATCAACTGCACTTGTGGTAATGCAGGACAGAGACCAAAGTGTCCCCATGCAAGTGATTGAAAGAATGAGCGGCCGTTGGCGTGGGATGGAGAGTGCTGGGACAAATCGCCCTTGCCGGTGCGGACGGGACAAATTGTCCACTGGTCGGGGAACTCCGGAGCGAGAGAATGTGCCGGCTTCAGGAGCGTAGGAGCGGTTGCACTCTGCTAGCTAAGTGGTCAGCTTTATCTTGACAGGATCGGAGGTAGCTAGAAAATCGGGACGAGGTTGTGCTTTTTCTGGTAGAGCTGGCGGTCGACGGCACGCAGCACATCTTCGACTTCGCTGCCGGTGACGTAGGCGGCGATGCCCCAGCTGAACGAGAGCTGATAGCTCTTGCCACTATTGAGATTCCATTGCTCCAGCCCGCGGTTCAGACGCCGGATGGGCGAGTCGGCCTCTTCCTCGCTGGTATCGGGCATAACGATAAGGAATTCGTCGCCACCTTGGCGGAAGACGATATCGCCGCCTCGAAAACTTGTGGTAAGCAACTTGGCAAATTCTCTCAACAGCAGGTTGCCTTCGATGTTTCCAAACTTGGAATTGAGGGCGCGGAAACCGTCGAGGTCGATAGTCAAGAAAGTCAGATGACTCGACAAGCGATTCGCGCGCGCCACTTCCCTTGGAACCAGCTCGTTCATCGCCCGCCGATTCATCAATTGCGTCAGGGGATCGATGAGAGATAGGCTTTCCAGGCGCTCGTTCAGTACCAGTTCGCTGATCAGGGAACGGCGGGTGTTGTTGAGTGTGATTTTTTGTCCAACCAGGTAAATGTTAAAAAGCAGAATCAGCGAGATCAATCCAAAAAAGAGTTGCGGCAAATAGGCGTGTTCGACGCGGATTACCCTCTGCGCCCAGATGACATTCGGCAGAACCAGCGCCAGCATGCCTGCGGTGAGTACGACTACAACCAAAATCACGATTGACCACAACTGCAGGTCGCGTCCGGAGAGCTGCTGAATCTCCCGCTGGATTTGTTCCGCGCGCGCCAACATGGTGGGCGACGGCGCGGCCTGTTCCTCTTTCGTCTGCATTCCCCCTCCGCTTCGGGTGCAATTCGCCCGGCGATTCCCGCTACTTGTAATTCTCCATTGGAATCGCAGGCACGGCGAGGCGGAAGTGTTGCCGTAGGTTACGTTCGTAATCGTCAGGCAGGCGGCTGCCGATTCGGACTCGGCTCAACCATCAGGCATGGCTGACGTCCACCAGGACGTTCTTGCCAGCTTCCTTGCGCAGCGTAATCTCGAGGGTCTGGCCTATTGGAAGCGCGTTGCGCATGTCTCCCTCTAACGCCAGGGTCTGCGCGGAGCCGCCGCCGTCGGAAAGGATAACAATGGATTTATTGGGCTGTCCCACGTTGGACTCGAAAAACACAACCTCTCTAACCGTGCCGCGGGCTTTCAGCCGGGAACCATCTGAAACTGACCCAGCCGAGACCGTCCCAGCTGAGCCTCTGACCAGGATGCCGCGACTGGGCATAAACGCGGACTTCCCTTTGCGCAACTCAATCAAAACGTTCAGGCCAAGTATGCCCGAGATGGAAAGCAGGATGAGCGCCATGAAAAGCCCATCCACCGTGGTGAGAGAACCGAATAGAAAGATATAAGCGATACCTAGAAGCGGAATCATCGCCAGGAACAGCGAAATTACCAGGACCATAGGTTTCTCGGACGAGGCCCGGTTGGGGCCCGACTTACGGGGAACAGACTAGCAGAAAACCGTTTTGTTTTGCAGGGCCGGAATCAGAATGATCAGGCACATTGATCGCGCCAGTCCCCAATTTCTCTGAGGCCCTCGCGACGGGATTGCTCAAACAGGCGGACCCGATGGCGGACGTGCTCAAATTCGTGAATATCAGCCCAGACCTCGGCTTGCCAGTGTTCTTCGTGAATTGCGGTTTCGCCGCAGGTGGCGCAGCGGGTGTGGAGCCGGCGGATAACCGGGCCGGTCGGCGTCTGGTGTGAGCTGGGCAACTCGATGAAGATACAACGTACTTCCTGGATGTTTTCGTTGGCGTCGATGATGTGCTCGTAACGCAGCAGGAAGCCAAATCCCAACTTGCGGGCTTCCGCCTCGGCCTCGGCGCGAGTCTGAAACGGACCGTATTCCGCCCGCAACTGCTCGACGGAGTCGCAGGCCATCCAAAAGCTTTCCTTAGTGCTCATTTCCTACCTCGAATCGCGAGTGCATGGCGGGCGACACAGTAAGCCAGGGACGCACCCTCGCTCGATGCAATTGTAATGCCGCAGCCTTTTGGTCAAAACGCTTGTAAAACCGCGCTCTTGCGGCCCAACTCATGGGGAGACGGGAACCTTTATGCAAGCTTTTGCAGCGTTTTCCCTTGCACCGCTCGTCATGGTGTCCAATTGAGTGCTCCATCGGTTCATTGGGGTCACCGAGGATTGAAGTAGAATCATTTTACCCAAGGGCCCAAGCTTCTTTTTGGGGGAGTCTGGTCAAGTTATGGGTAAACGTCGAGAGCCGCGTCTGGAAATCAAAGTCCCAGTGCGAATTTTTGGCACCGACAGTAGTGGGCAAATTTTTTCCGAGAAGGTCTTCACTCTCAACGTCAGCCAGAATGGGGCGGAACTCATCGGAGTTCAAGCTCAGCCGAAGGTGGATGAGATCGTGGGTGTTACCTATGGGGCCACTAAGGCTCACTTTCGGGTGAGGTGGGTGGGCCAATCCGGCACTGCCAATGCAGGACATTTGGGTCTGCTCAACCTCTCATCGGAAAAAAGCCTTTGGGACTTCCCGTTGCCTCCTCCCAGCTTCGATGGAACCGTTCGCGATGCGCGGGATCGCCGCGTTCATCCTCGCTTGAAGTGCACAACTTCCGTGGAAGTTTATCCCACCGGCCAATCGGCTCCAATCCGAAGCAGGACGTCCGATCTCAGCCTGGGGGGATGCTTTCTGGAGTTGCCCAATCCTTTGCCGAAGGGAAATCAAATTAGGATCGCGCTTTGGGTGAAGGAGTTCAAGCTATGGGCGAATGGCGAAGTCATCTCTAGTACGCCGGGATTCGGGATCGGGGTGAAGTTCACCGAGATGACGGAACAAGACAAAAATCAGCTTAGGCAGTTCCTCGACAGCATGGTTCGAATCCGGATTTGAGATCGCGCAAGAGGGGTCACTGCTCACACCGAGCTTGGTGATGGCAGAACGAAGAGTTGCGATCCCAGACGCCTCGTCGCATGCTCGGTCGGATCTTCATTGAGGCAACGCTCGACTGCGGCCGAAAGATACAAATGCTGAATTGGCTTCAGAAGGTAGGCATGCGCGCCCAGCGAGAGCGCCTCATGAATCTTGTCAGGATCATCCATCCCTGAACACATGATGACCCTCGGTGTTGGCCGGAACTTCTGCAGTCGCCGCAAAGTTTCCAAGCCATCCATGTCTGGCATCTGCATATCGAGCAGCACCACCTCCGGAGCGCATCCCTGGCTCAGACTCTGTAAAGCTTCAGCGCCGCTGCTGACAGTCTCGACGCGATAAGCGTCGAGTTCAAGCAAAGCGCGAAGATAACGTTGGATCTCAGGAGAATCGTCCACAATCAGGACGGTGGCTTTGAGCGGATTCAGTCTGACACAACTCATAAGAGAGAGAGACGACTTGATTTCAAATATCGCTACCGGCTGCTAGTTGGATTGGCACTTATGTCCTCAGAAACCATGCAGCAAAATCTGGTCGTCTTTAAGCTGTGGCGACGCGATGAATGTGTTATGGCGTATCGATCGCGCTTTGCGTGCACGACAAAAGACCAGTGCCCACTTGAATGTGCCCGCACAAAAAGCTCGCCACTTCCTCGTCCTTTCATTAGCCCACTCGCGAGGAAACGCACCTTCCCGATTAAAACGATTTAAACGGGCATCCCAGCCGTCTAGGCGCACCTTGATTCCGCGACACAATTCCTTCCTAGAATGGGCTGGAGGTATGTACTCCGTCGAGCTTGCCGTCGTCAACTGCTTTCGAACGCCCGCAGGCCCTTTTTTTCCAGGCACATGCGTTGGCTCCACAGGGTGATGCACCGTTTTTGGTGCAACTGCGTTGGCGCAGTGGCGCAGACGCAACGTGCGCAAGGGCGCATTAACTAGTTATAGCGACATCTACCCTCGACCTTCGCGGGTTCTCGAAAGAGGATTTCGCCTGTGAAAAACTAGGCTGAAATGAGCCGCGACGGCACCCTTGCCTTTTCCGATAATCGCGGTGATCGTCGGTCATCTTGGTCAATATGTGCAGGTGCTTGCCTGGCGGTTTCCTCTCGCGAATGTGGGCTTTCCGCGACCGACTGGGAAGGATCAGCTGGCAAAATCGTAGGATTGCGCCAATGAGAGCCGCCATGAGCAGCGACATAGAGCGCAAGTTCCAGCCGGCTCCAGACGCCCAGCTTGTCAAACGTGTTGCGCAAGTAATTCTTGATGACCTGCTCGGTAGTGCCGACCACATGGGCGATTTCGCGATTGGTCTGGCCTTCCCACACCAGCATCGCGACTTGAATTTCCTTGGCGGTTAAGCGATCACAGGGTTGCATGAGATTCCCTCTGCTCTCTCTGGAATACGGCGGTTGCCAGCTTCACGCGCTTGCGGCCATCCTTGATTCCGGCTCGCAGAAACAGAGTACGCAGGTGCTGTTTCACGGTCCGGGGACTGATATTCAGTTGCTCCGCGATTTCCTTATTGCTGCAGCCTTCGACCAGAAGTTGCAGAACCTGTTCATCGCGTCGCGTTATTTTGATGTCGCTGAGATCCAACATAGCTTCCTCTCTGCTTGTTCGAAACCGTCGGGTTTTTGTTTCGACTTGAACTCACACACACGCCATGGTTAAAGCAAGCGATTCGCCAAAGCTTCGCCTGCACACACGGAGGGCTAAAGACCTTGGAATGTCGCAGTTGAAGCAGTAGCGAATGGAATTGGGTTGGCTTCAAAACGCCGATTCGGGAGGATCTGTGCCGAAACGGTCCGCAGAGGCTACTCGTAGCGCAGGGCTACCATGGGGTCAACTTTAGTAGCGCGTCGAGCGGGGATATAGCACGCAACGATCGCCACGAAAGTTAACAGCATGGCCACCCCGGCGAAGGTCAGAGGGTCGGTGGCGCGAACCTCGTAAAGCAGACTGGCCATGAGTCTGGTCAGCCCCAGCGAGGAGATCAGACCCAACGCCACTCCGGCTGCAGCAAGGACTCCGCCCCGTCCAAGGATGAGACGCAGGATGTGCAGCCTTTCCGCCCCCAGAACCATGCGAATGCCGATTTCGTGGGTGCGCTGCCCAACCACGTAGGAGATGACGCCGTAAATCCCGACGCTGGCCAGCAGTAGGGCGAGCCCGGCGAACGCGCCTAGCAATATCATCGAAAACCGCTGCGTCGCAAGTGACTTGGAAACGATGTCGTCAAAGGTCCGAACGTCGAATATGAACTGCTGACCATTCGTGGCCATGACCGAGTTCCGAATGGAATCGAGCGTCGCCCGATGGACTTGATCGGAACGCAACACGACGTCAATGCCACCAGCCGTCTGGTGCAGATCCTTGTTGGCGATCTGCATGACAGGACAGTAAAGTTGCGCATGCAGACTCTCTTTATCGTCGGTATCGAGGCCCCATTGTTTTACGTGCCCAACCACGCCTACGATTTCCAGCGGACTCTCAATACCTTTTAGATTGATGTGCTTGCCAACTGCATCCTGGTGGGGAAAAAACTTGTCGGCGAAGCTTTCGTCTACGAGCGCGACCAAGGAGGAGTGTTCGTTGTCCGCATTAGACAGCAAGCGGCCGCGCTTCAAAGGGATTTTCATCGCATCGAAATAACCCGGGTCAACGGTATAACGGAGGGTCCAGTTCATGTCCTTGTCGGTCGAAGGCCGGGCTTGACCTTCGATCCAGAACAACTCTTCGTCATCTCCCCTTAAGGGCATGGCACCGCCAGACAAAGACACCGCCTGAACGCCCGGAACGAAGGCCAGTTGGTCGCGAAGCTGGCGGAAGGTAGATCGAGCCGCTTCAGGACTGTCCTGGCTTGCCGAAGGCGGAAAGGCGACGCTGAATGTGAGAACGTTATGCGGATCAAATCCCGGATTAACACTCCACAAGCGCATCAAGCTGCGGATCATCAAACCCGCCCCGACCAGAAGCACAAGCGCCATTGCCATTTCGACAACCACGAACACTCCCTGAACGCGGTGGTGCGAGCCGCTCATCCCGCGGCCACCTTCTTTCAGAGTTTCCTGCAAATTTGACTGCGCTGTTCTTAAGGCAGGCACGAGGCCAAAAAGAATACCGGCGAGGATTGAAACTACGGCGGTGAAGATCAGGACATGGCTATCAATTCCGACTTCCTGTGCACGAGGCAGGTTGACCGGCAGCGCCACGAGCGCCGCCCTGGTTCCCCAGGTGGCCAGAAGCAAGCCAAGACCCGCCCCCCCAACCGCGAGGAGGATGCTCTCGGTAAGAAGTTGGCGGACAACGCGTCCCCGGCCAGCGCCAAGTGCGGCTCGGATGGCGAATTCGCGAGTGCGACTGGTCGAACGGGCGAGCAGGAGATTGGCAACGTTTACGCACGCGATCAGGAGCACAAAGCATACGGCGGCAAGCAGTACCAGAAGGAACGGCTCGATGTCTCCGGTCATCTTCTGCTTTAGGGGCACCAGCGTAGCTCCTTCACCCGCATCGGCTTGAGGAAAAGCCGCAGCCAGATTTTGAGTGACTGAATCCATATCGGCCCGTGCTTGGGCAAGAGTCACGCCCGGCTTGAGGCGCCCTATGCCTTTCATGCCCAAAGCGTGGCTGCGATCGCGAAAGTCGGGATAATTCCACTGGCCGATGGGGACGTAAACCTCGCTGTCATCTCGGAAGTTTGGCAGAGTCAGGTGGAAGCCTACGGGTATCACTCCGATGATGGTATAACCCTCGCCATCCAAAACAATTCTGCGACTCAGGACGTCAGGCGAGGAACCCAATTTTCGTTTCCAGAAACCGCTGCTGATCAGCACAACCCGGCCCGCGCCCAACTGGTCCTCTTGCGCAGTAAAAGCACGTCCCATCAGCGGGTTCACGCCTAGAATCGAGAAAAAATCTGCCGACACCATCTTGCCCTGAACTTGTTGAGGTTCACGATCGCCAGTCAAACTGAAGCTGTCAGGACGATAGGCCGCTATCGAACTAAACGCGTGATTTCCCCGCTGCCAGTCCAGGAAGTTGGGATACGAGATGGAACCTTCCTTGAAATTTGGCTTGCTTTCGAACAGGACAACCAGCTTGTCAGGGTCCGGAAACGGCAGCGGGTTCAGGAGTACACCGTTTACAATCGAGAAAACCGCGGTGTTGGCGCCAATGCCCAGAGCCAGCGTGAGCAAGGCTATCGCCGTGAAACCTGGATTCTTCCGCAGCATGCGGAGTCCGTAACGAACGTCCTCGATCAGTGTTCCCATTGGCTCCACTCCAAGGGCGGAATTTCGTGCCTCCCCAAGCAAAGCAAGTTCCCTTCCCTTGCCCAATCGCTAAGCCGTTGATTTGACGGCGTAGAGTGTCAATGGTGAGCCTGGGACGTGTCCGCTGACGAGATAAGATGTTCAGAATCGGACGGAACATGAGTCTCTCAGCAGCACCTCAACCGGGGAGAGTGCACTGAAGCGGTTGGATCCGGCAGATGCTGCCTGAGCCGATTCCAACCGGCGCTTGAACTGCCCTCCCGAGACTCCGCTCCTGAATCATGCCGCACACCCCGCTAGCACTTCCAACCGGCTTCAGGACGCGTTAAGGTTGGGAGGAGCAGAGTCTCATCAAGCAGTACGCGAGGAAGGTGCGGGTGCGCGTTCTCATCATCGAAGACGAACCTCGGCTGGCGGAAAACATTGCTCGCAGTCTGCGCGAGGGCGGCGGGTACGCGGTCGATATTGCCCACGACGGTCAGGAGGGACTTTTTCTAGCGGAGTCGAGTGAATACGACGTGGTACTGCTCGATTTGATGCTGCCGCAAATGGATGGAATGCAATTGCTGAGTCGTGTTCGGAAATCGGGTCGGCGCACGCCTGTGCTGGTGGTCACTGCACGCGATGATAAGGAGTCCGTAGTCGCCCTCCTGAACGCTGGAGCCGACGACTACCTGACCAAGCCTTTTGACCTTGGGGAACTTCTAGCCCGCACCAAAGCCCTGATCCGCCGCGGCAAGGGACAGCCGTCTCCAGTTCTCTCCGTCGGTGACCTGGAGCTGAACACGGTGAGCCGTAGCGTGCTGCGCGGCGGAAGACAGGTCACATTGACCGCCATGGAATACCGCGTACTGGAATACCTGGCGCACCGGCCCAGGGCAGTGGTGTCAAAGACTGAATTATTGGAGCATCTCTACGACTACAACTGGGAGAAGTTCAGCAACGTGATTGAAGTTTATATTTCCGGGCTCCGGCGCAAACTGGATGATGGCTCGTCGCGGCAATTGATTCACACCCTTCGGGGCCAGGGTTATGTTTTGCAAGATGGAATGCCGCAGGTATGAAACGCGGACACAATTCCGCCATGCATAGTTTGATTACGCCAGGTTCGATATTGCGCGGCTCGATTAAAGCCCGGCTGATTACGATCGTCGTGCTTTCGCAGACACTGCTGGCTGCCGGTCTGTTATTTACCGGCGTTTTCGACACCCACAAGCGACTGCTTTCCACGCTTGATGCAGGAATGCAGGCGCGCGCCATGAGCGTCGCGGCGCTGGTACGGTACGCCGAAGACGCGGGTGGCAGTTTGTATTTCGATGACACCCTGATGCCCTCGTCGCTGGATCGCGAACATCCAGATTTGTTCGCGGTGTGGACGGAACGTTCGGGCCTTTTGACTCGATCAGCAAATTGGCCCGCCGGTCTCGAGGTTCCGCCGACCGGGCCTGATCATTGGAACTTTAAGTTCGCCGATGTGCATTACCGGGGTTTGCGGCTTTTCCGAGTTCCTGTTCTCGATCGTGAGGAAGGCAAAAGCTTCCGGCCAGAGTCCCTGACAATCGTCTATGTAGCTCCGAAGATTCACCTGGACGAAGAGGTGAACGAAGCGGGAATTTCTATTGTGTTATCAAGCCTGCTGCTACTTGTAGCGACGGTGCTGCTGGCGCTTTGGGGCATTCGCCGCGGGCTCTTGCCGCTGCAACAGTTGGCTGCGCAAGCGGGTCTGGTATCGACCCACAACTGGGAGTTGCACCTGCCCGAGGACGCTAAGCAAATCAAAGAACTGCGCCCGCTGACGCAATCGATGACCACCATGCTGGCACGCCTCCAGCACTCTTTTGATCAGCAAAGAGAATTTCTGGGCAACGCCGCGCACGAACTAAAAACTCCCGTCGCGGTGCTGAAATCTACCTTGCAATCACTGCTGCAACGGCCACGCGCTTCGCAGGAATACCGTGCCGGGATCGAACATTCTCTGGAGGATTTGGAGCGTCTGGAGCAACTCTTGCAATGGATGCTGCGTCTGGCCAGGGCGGAACAATGGGCGCACGGGGCTTTGCGCCGCGACTTGCAGGTCATCGACGTCACCGCAACCTGTGAAGAAGCGGTGGAGCGCACTCGGCACCTGGCGGAGAGTCGCAACGCGACCGTTCACCTTGCAAAGAATGGGCCGGTTTTGTTTCGCGCCGATCCCGAGGATTTACAACTGGTGTGGGTCAACTTGTTGGAAAATGCGGTTCGCTACGGCCCCGAAGGTGGATCGGTGGAAGTTGCGGTCATTCGGGAGAACACCGGTCCGGCGCGAATCAGCTTTGAGGACCAAGGCGCGGGGATTCCTGCCGCTGATCTGCCGCACATCTTCGAGCGCTTCTATCGCGGAGATCCTTCCCGCACCCGAACTACGGGAGGCTTTGGCCTTGGACTAGCCATCGCGAAAGCCCTGGTCGAAGCCTACGGAGGGACAATTACGGCCGACAGCGCTCCAGACAAGGGCACGCGCATGACGGTACAACTGCCCATCAGCCACACTCAGTGACTTGCGGCCTCCGCTGCTTCAGCTTGCCTTCATCTTCATTTTGGGATATTTCCCGTGGTTGGCGGTTCCTCCCCACCCGCGCGGAAGGTGTGTCTCTGAAGTCTCGGACCCGTACCGGTCCGCGCGGGTGGCCGCCGTTGCGAAAAAGCTTTCCCGTCGTTGACATCCGTCATCAAAGGGAGGGTCAAAATTCGGACAAAAGCGTCAGGAGGAAGGAAACTGCTATTTTAAAGCGAGGCAATTTTACGCATCTGTGGTGAACTCTATGTCAACTTTAAGAAGTACGGTTAGCGGTCGTGCGGCGGGAATCAAGGTCGCTCTCATGCTGCTTGCATTCGGCTTTGCTATTGGCGTATCCGCTCAAACCGCCCCAAGCCAGGTGATCGCGGGAAACAGTAGCCAACAAGGCACCACCGGCGCCCCGAGCAACGCTCCGGTCACGTTGACGCTGCAGGACGCGCTGGAGCGCGCGAAGAAGAACAATCCGGAGTACCGGGCAGCAATGACGGAATTCGGAGTCGCCAAGCAAGACCGGGTACAGAGCCGGGCAGCGCTGCTGCCCAGCGTGAACTACAATGCGGCGTTTTTGTACACCGAAGGCAATGGCACTGCTTCCTCCAGGTTTATCGCCAACAACGGCGTGCATGAGTACATCAGCCAGGGCAACGTGCACGAGGACATTTCTTTGGTGAATTTTGCTGACTATCGCCGGGCGGCCGCGGCTGAGGCGGTAGCTCGAGCACGTGCGGAAATTGCGGCTCGCGGGCTGGTCGTGACCGTGGTGCAGACTTACTACGGCTTCGTGGTGGCGCAGCGAAAATACTCGACTGTGCAGCGAGCCACGGCAGAGGCGCAAAGGTTTCTCGACATAAGTCAGAAGCTTGAGCATGGCGGGGAGGTCGCGCACTCGGACGTCATTAAGGCGCAGATTCAGACCAACCAGCAGCAGCGAGATTTGCAGGAAGCGCAGTTGGAGATGGATCGCAGCCGTCTCGAGCTCGCCGTTCTTGTCTTCACCGACTTCAACGAAAACTTCTCCGTAGTGGATGACCTGCAAATGCCGGAGCCGTTGCCGACTTTCCCGGAAGTTCAGGCTGCCGCTGCCAACAAGAATCCTGACTTGCGCGCTGCGGTCTCGGCATTACAGCAAGCCAACTATGAGGTCAAGGCCGCCTGGAATGGTTTTCTGCCAACGCTCGGCCTTGATTACTTTTATGGCATTGATGCAAATCACTATGCCGTGTATCAGACCGATCCAACTACGGGACTGCAAGTCCGCAATCTTGGTTACGCCGCTACCGCAACGTTCCAGTTGCCGATCTGGAATTGGGGCGCCAATCGCAGCAAAGTGAAGCAGGCGGATTTGCGCCGGCAGCAGGCGCGGGTGGAGCTGAGTTTCGCGCAACGGCAGTTGCTCGCCAAGTTGCAGACGTTGTACAACGAGGCTGAGACGGCGCGTTCGGAATTGGAATCGCTGAACCAGTCCGCTGAACTGGCAGCGGAGAGCCTGCGCCTGACTACCATGCGCTATCAGGCGGGCGAATCCACGGTCCTCGAAGTCGTCGACGCGCAGAACACACTGACCCTGTCCCGCAATGCCTTTAACGATGGCCAAGTACGCTTTCGCGTTTCTCTGGCAAACTTGCAAACACTGACGGGGACCTTATAGGACATGGAGAATACGCCGGCGTGGAGGGGAAATAAATTGAGTTCAGGGAGCACGGAACCCGGATGCCTGCGTAGGGGCGGGTGCCCTCACCTGCCCGGCCCGGCGAGGTCTGGTAGTCTCGCGCTTACTTCCCGGACGAGGGCGTCCGGGGCTTCGTGGTCAATCGTGGCGCTCTGCATATTGTTGCTATTCTTCTCCAGTTGCTCCAAGGAACCGGCTGCCAAAGAACCAGTCGTTCCGGTGCAAGTCGCTGCCGTCGAGAAGACCACGATCGAGCACACGGTCGTTGCACAAGCAGTTCTATTTCCACTGGCGCAATCGGCACTCGTTCCGAAGATCAGCGCTCCCGTAAAAAGTTTCCTGGTGAAGCGCGGCAGCCGTGTGCACGAAGGTGAGTTGCTGGCTGTGCTTGAGCATCAGGATCTCACCGCCGCGGCGCAGGATACAAAGGGTACATACGATCAGGCTCAGGCCACATACGAAATCAGCACAGGTGCTGATCTGCCAGCGGAAATGCAGAAGGCACAACTCGAACTCCAGGCCGCTCAACAGATGCTGGACGCCCAGCAGAAGGTCTACGAAAGCCGCCAGGAACTCTTTCAGCAGGGCGCCCTTCCGCGAAAGGAACTCGATCAATCGAGGGTGGATCTCACGCAAGCCCGCAATCAGTACGAAATGGCGCAAAAGCACTTGGAGGCAATGCAGGCGATCGGAAGGCAGCAGACGCTCAAGTCAGCAGCAGGCCAACTCGAGTCGGCGAAAGGAAAATATCTGGGAGCGACAGCGCAACTCAGCTATTCCGAGATTCGCAGTCCGATCAATGGCGTGATTGCCGACCGCCCGTTGTATCCCGGCGAAATGGCGGCAGCCGGAACTCCTCTGCTCACCGTAATGGACGTTTCCCAAGTCATCGGCCGCGCCCACATTCCTCAGCAAGATGCCGCATTGCTCAAGCTCGGAGACAAGGCGACGATCACTGCGCCCGGTGAAGAGCCTGCGGAGGGCAAAATCACAGTGATCAGTCCGGCGCTCGACCCCAACAGCACCACGGTGGAAGTCTGGGTTCAGGCGAAAAACCCCGAGCAGCGGCTCAAGCCGGGGACGAGTGTCCGGCTCTCCATGCTGGCGCAGACAATTCCCGATACGCTAGTCATTCCCGCGGCCAGCCTGCTCACGGCGGAAGACGGAACCACTTCGCTGATGCTTGTCGGCTCCGATAATCGGGCTCACCAAAAGCCGGTCAAGGTTGGAGTTCGCCAGGGCGATGACGTCCAGATTGTGGAGGGCGTGAAAGAAGGCGATCGCGTAGTGGCATCCGGAGCTTATGGCTTGCCCGACAATACTAAGATCCAGATCGAACAGCCGAAACCGCAAACCGACGACAACGAAAAGAAAAGCAGCGCGGACGAAAAGAAGAGCGGCGGAGACGAAAAGTGAGTCAGCCAGAGAACTCGTACTGGTTTTCGCACTATTCCAAGCCGGTGATCTTCCTGATTCTCACCGTGGCGTTGCTGGGCGCTTATCTCGCCTTCACTATCCCAGTATCAGTTTTTCCGGAAACTAATTTTCCGCGCATCTTGATCGGTGTCGACAACGGCGTGATGCCCATCGACCAGATGATGGTCACGATCACGCGGCCACTGGAAGAGGCCGTGAACAGCGTTCCCGGCCTGCAGGACGTACGTTCGATTACCAGCCGCGGTTCGGCGGAGATCGATCTGTTTTTTGACTGGAACGTCGATATGTTCCAGACGCTGCAGTATGTGAATGCAGCGCTCTCGCGGGCTCAACCCGAGCTTCCCTCCACTGCGGTTGTGGTCGCCAACCGGTTGACCTTTGCCAGCTTTCCGATCATGGGCTACAGCCTCACTGCGGACAACGTGCCGCAGACGCAACTCTGGGAAATGGCAACGTACGAAGTCAAACCCCGATTGAACCGGCTCGATGGCGTGTCGACCGTTTTGATCCAGGGTGGACAGGAGCCGGAGTTTCACATTACGCCCGATCCCGCCAAGCTCCTGACTGCGAACGTCACGGTGACTGACATTCTGGATTCGATGAGGCGGACCAACCTGATTGATTCGCCCGGACTGTTCGAACGCAATCACCAACTGGTATTGGGCTTGATCAGCGGGCAAGTGCGCACCCCGGAAGAGATCGCAAGCGCCGTGGTAAAGACGACTCCCGCGGGAATTCCAGTTCGCGTCGGAGACATTGGAACGGTGACCCGCGCAGTCAAGCCCGTGTACACCATCGTGACCGCTAATGGAAAACCTTCAGTGCTGATCAACATCAACCGGCAGCCCGACAGCAACACCGTAGCCGTCGCCAACGAAGTCCACGCCGAAGTGGAACAGATCCAGAAGTCGCTTCCTCCCGGAATTCAGATTCGGCCGTTTTACGATCAGTCCATCATCGTTGGCGATTCCATCAAAAGCGTGCGCGATGCCATTCTGCTCGGCCTCATTCTCGCTTCAATCATCCTGGTCGTATTTCTACGCGACTGGGGCACTTCAATCGTGGCCGGCCTGGTCATTCCAGTCACGATCCTGGTAACCTTTGCCGCGCTCAAGCTCCTGCATCAAAGTTTCAACTTGATGACGCTGGGCGGTCTGGCCGCCGCCGTGGGCTTGGTAATCGACGACGCGATCGTAGTTGTGGAGAACATCGTGCTCCATCGCGACTCCGGACAGGGGCGCCTGCAGGCTATTCACAGCGCGCTCAACGAAATCACCATTCCCCTGGTCGGCTCCACGGTGACGCCGGTTGTCGTCTTTCTGCCATTGATTTCAATCACTGGAGTTACCGGAACATTTTTTCGGGCGCTGGCCGTGACTATGGCGATCTCGCTGTTTACATCGCTCGCGCTGGCACTCTCGTGGACGCCAAATCTCAGCCAGTACTTCATCAAGCACAAAATCGCGAAGGTTGAGGAAGATCGAAATGGAGAACCAAATGAAGAAGAGGAGATGAAACGACTGCTCGCCGCGGAGGAAGCTTCTCTAGGCGGATTTTTTCGCAAAGTCGTGGACTTCCACCAGCGTTGGCTGCGTCGGGCATTGGCAAAGCCCATTTGGCTGGCGGGCGGAGCGGTGGTGCTGGTCGTGGCCTCCTATGTCTGCTACCGCTATTCAGGATCGGATCTACTGCCGGCGATGGACGAGGGCGGCTTCATTCTCGATTACATCACGCCTGCGGGCAGTTCACTGGCGGAGACAAATCGCGTTATCACTCACGTCGAAGAGATCCTGCACAACACGCCCGAAGTCGAGAATACTTCTCGCCGCACCGGCTTGCAATTAGGTCTCGCTGCTGTGACCGAGGCTAACACCGGAGATATTTCCGTTAAGCTGAAAGGCGACCGCAAGCGCAGCATCGACGAGGTTATCGCCGACGTGCGGGAAAAGGTCACGCAAGAGGAGCCGTCGCTGGACGTGGAATTTATCCAGGTGCTGCAGGACATGATCGGCGATCTAACCAGCGCTCCTGAACCGGTTCAGATCAAGCTGTTTTCTCCGGATGCGGCCGCGCTCCAACAGTGGGCGCCCAAGGTCGCCGATGCGATTCACAAGATTCCGGGCGTAGTCGATATTCTGAACGGAATCGACAACACCATCAGCGGCCCCGCGACCACCTTTCAGGTTGATCCGAGCGTGGCCGCACGCGCCGGATTCACTCCCGAAGAAGTTGCTACCGATGCTTCTGCCATTATTTCGGGCGAGCCAACTACTGCTCCCGTGGTGAGCAACGACCGCGCCTATACCGTACGGGTGCGCTTCCCCGCTGCGAACCGCGCATCACTCGAAGCAATTAGAGATACGCTGCTGACCAGCAGCACTGGGAGGACGGCGACGTTGGGAGGCCTGGCCACCATCACAGAACTGCCTGGCCAAACCGAGATTCGTCGCGAGAATTTGCAGCGCGACGTCGCGGTGACGGCTCGGCTGGAAGGAACCGACTTGGGCAGTGGAATGGACGCGGTAATGAAAACCGTCGAAGGCCTTCACCTCCCCGGAAACATTCGCGTGGTTTACGGCGGAACTTACCAGGAGCAACAGAAATCATTTCGTGATCTGGTGTTGGTGCTGATACTCGCCATCCTGTTGGTGTTCATCGTGCTGCTGTTCGAGTTTCGTAACTTCGCCGCGCCGCTTGCGATCCTTGCTTCCGCCCTGCTATCGACCTCCGGCGTGTTCATCGCACTGCTGATCACCGGCACGACGTTCAACGTCTCGTCATTCATGGGAATGATCATGGTCATTGGCATTGTGGCCAAGAATGGAATTCTGCTGCTGGATGCGGATCAGAAATTCCGCAAGCTCGGACTTTCCGCAGAAGACGCCATGCTGCAAGCCAGCCGGCGGCGGCTGCGCCCTATCGTGATGACCGCTATGGCCACGGTCGCGGGTATGTTGCCCCTCGCCTTCGCGTTGGGTGCGGGCTCGCAAATGCTGCAGCCTTTGGCGATCGCAGTGATCGGCGGAATCCTGATCTCGATGGTACTGTCATTGGTCATTACGCCCGCAGTTCACTACTACTTGAGTCACGAAGAGACCACGCAAGAAGAGTTAACGCCTGTGCAGGCCTGAACTTCGTACCAGGTCGACTTCCCCAGGAGCTAACCGCGTGTGGAAGTGCAATACTTTGCACTCTCGCGTGCGCTTACCGCTCTATAATTTCAGGGTCACCCCGCCTCTCTCGCCCGCCGCAGGACAAACTCACTCCATAATCCCAAGAAGGGCAAGCACTTGAGTGCATCCACAGGGTATAGTGTGAGGCAATCAAGACTGCTAGAATCAAGGGGTTGCGACGGTATAAGCTCGGTAAGTGTGGACGGAAAATTGCACTGGCCTCTATGGCAAAGTCAGACGAGCCTGAAGCACGTGATCACGGAGAGCGAACCATCATAAGCGAACGGGAAAAACCGGTTCTGGATGAAGCAATGTTCCAGCAACTCCTGGAAGCAGCTCATGTGCTGCAGGAGCAAAAAGGGACCGAGGTCGGCAATCAATCAGGGCCCGACCCTGCGGAAGCGCTCGCTGAAATTCTTGAGACGCAAGAGTTCCTGCGCTCGCAACCAGGCGATTTGCAAGTCGGCGCGAATGTGGTTGTCCAGAGGCTGCAGAAGATCACCCATGCCACAGGAGTGGCAGTCGCGGTGGTGCGGGAGAATCGACTGGAGTACTGCGCCGCTACGGGAGATGCTGCCCGTCTCGCGGGAACCAGCCTGCCGATGGACTCGAGTTTGTCCTCAGACGGACTACTCTCCACCGAATTCAGCGGGGGGCACGCGGGCAAACACTCCATCGCGCTGCCCCTTCAGCACGACGGCAAACTGACCGGTCTGTTGGAAATTCGTTTTGCCGATGCAGGTTCCATTCCAGCGCCCGAGATTCGAAGTTGCCAGCTCATGGCAGGATTGATGACCGAGGCCATCGCCAGAGCTGCGGACCAAGAGTGGAGGCAAACGCTCGCGGCCGAACGGGCTGCCATGCTGGAGGCTTTGGAGCGAATCAAACCCCAGCTTGAGCGTCTTGCGGTCGGGCCCACTACAAATGTCGCAGTGCCGGAAGAGGAAGAGCACGTTGCCGAACCAGCAGAAGCGCATGAAGGAATAAGTATTCAAGTTCCCCTCAGCGAAGCAAGTGCGAAGTCCGGTCGGGGCACAGCCTGTCCTCAGTGCGGCTACCAATTTGGAGAACAGGAATTATTCTGTGGCAGATGCGGAACCGCCAGACCGGATAGGATTTCTCCCTCGGTCGACTTGCCGGGCAAATGGGCGCCTCTGCGTCTGCGGCAGCCGGCGGAGATCAAGCACGGCGATGAGGCGGACCTAGACCCGGAGCAAACCGAAAGTATCGCGCCGGCGGTCGCTGACCCTCGGCTTTCTCTGAATCTTTCTTACAGACTTTCTCCCGCATCAAGCGACGAAACCGCGGACCTCTCGCACAAATCAAGCGAACCCGATGATGACGCGGCGGCGGAAGACACGCCTCCTCCGATTTCCCCAGCGTTGCGAGAAGGTAAAAAAGTATCGCCATGGGCTTCAGCTACCCAGGCTCACCAGTGGCTGGAATCGTTACACCCGAAATCAGCGGGCGGAATCTGGCTGGCTAAACATCGCGCCGACGTTTACATTGGAGCAGCGGTGGTTGTGCTCTTGATCGTGCTGTCGGGATGGGGTATGCGTCCCGCTGAAAGTCATGGCCCGGTGAAGAGCGCCCCTCAACCCAGTCTCACGCTCTTTGAAAAACTGCTGGTGAATTTGGGATTGGCCGAAACGCCGCCCACACCGGTTTATCTTGGTAACCCGAACGCCCCTGTCTGGGTCGATCTCCACACCGCACTTTATTATTGCTCCGACTCGGATTTATACGGCAAAACACCAGGCGGGAGATTTACAACCCAACGCGACGCCCAGATGGATCAGTTTGAGCCTGCGGCCCGAAGAAACTGCGAATAACCGCGCCCCGCGAACCTAAAAATAACTCTGCACTAGCACTAGAAACAAAAACCCCCGCGTCGCCGACACGGGGGTTAAGATCTTGGGCGCCGTCAGCGCTTAAGCGTGAACCAGGTTCTCGTGACGACGCGCCTCGTACCAGAGCGCGAGTTCCACGCGATTCCAGAGTCCAAGTTTGTCATAGATAGTGCGAAGATAATTTTTTACGACATGCTCAGTGGTGCCGATGGCTTCCGCGACTTCGCTGTTCTTGAGTCCTTGGGCGACAAGCTCGATGACTCGCCGTTCCCGTTCGCTCGGCACACGTTTTCCGTATCGCTCTCCTCCAAACATAGTTGCCTCCGGTATAGGGTTGTAGCGAGTTTGACTCGCTTGATACCGCTATCAATTCCAAAGCGCTGGAAGAGACGATTGAAGTGCGCCTTGACCGTACGTCGGGCCATTTTGAGCTGCGAAGCAATTTCCCGATTGTCACAACCCTGCAACAGCAACTCGGCAATTTGCTGCTCGCGTGGGCCCAAACGAACAGGCTTATCCTCCATGTCTACTCTTCCCCAAGGGTGAAATAAAATAACTGACGCTGCCAGAGTTTTCCACAGATCCCTGAGTGCAAGCGCCCTTCGCCACCCAGCCACAAAGAAAACGCAAGATGTTTGACTGGTTCCCAATTTTCATAGCATTCCGGCTGCCAAGCGGGGTGGATTTTCTGCGAGGTTCGCGGTTTGCGTTCTCCCAATAGGAGGGAAGACAAACAAACTCATTCAGGCCACAAGAGATAGCCTTCATACATTCTCCGACAAAGTTCGTCAGGCGCCTCACACCGAGTCGCCGGAGTGACGTTAAGTAACAGACAATAAACGATAAACCAGGTTACACTGGGATCTCATCTCCCCACGTCCGCAACTGTGAATTACCTCCGTTTTCGCCAAGTTATGACGATGCCTGCCGGAGACTCGGCACCCATCCCAAAAACTATTGTTTTCGACCCCAACCTTAGACCGCTCCTTAAGGCAAAGACCTTAGGACAAAATTCCCCGATCATGTAGGCCTCCTGAGAACTAATTACACTTTGCCGATGTGCGGGATTCACGTGTGAAACCTACTTCCGAAGTCACTGAAGGTGAGTCTGTTGCGTCCCTCAAAAGCAAGGCCGCATGCGAAGAAATGTTTTATGCTACAGTGACTTTCCCTTTGCCATGAAACTGTCCGTGGTCATACCGATCTACAACGAGCGCGCCACCTTGCGCTATGTGGTGGAACGCGTCTTGGCAGTTCCGCTGGAACTCGAAGTCCTGTGCGTGGATGACGGATCGCAGGATGGTTCGCGCGAAATTCTTGCCGAGTTGCAGACGGAACATCCGCAAGTCCAGGTCTTTCTGCAGCCGCGCAACATTGGCAAAGGGGCAGCCCTGCGCCAAGGAATTCAGCATGCCACCGGAGAATTCGTAGTGATCCAGGATGCGGACCTGGAATACGATCCCGCGGATTATCCGTTACTGCTCGAACCGCTGATTCAAGGCAAGGCGGATGTTGTGTACGGTTCGCGCTTCCTGGGCGCTGCCCCTCACCGCGTGCTTTATTTCTGGCACTCGGTGGGAAATCGGGTGTTGACGTTGTTCTCAAATTGTCTTACCAACATCAACCTCACCGACATGGAAACTTGCTATAAAGCTTTTCGGCGCGAGGTGATCCAGTCCATTCCAATCGAGGAAGACCGATTTGGGTTTGAGCCGGAGATCACCGTCAAGGTCGCAAAACGCCGCTTGCGAATCTACGAAGTTGGCATCAGCTATTGGGGGCGCACATACGAAGAAGGAAAAAAAATAGGCTGGAGAGATGGAGTGCGTGCCTTGTGGTGCCTAATGAAGTACTCGCTCAAGGAACCTGCGGTTGCGGCCCGGGAAGCCGCACCCGTCAAATCCCTGCAGGGTCCCAGTTCTCAGAAGCGATTCTCCGGCGGTGGATGATTTCCTCACGACATGGGAACTGCATCTCGAATGCAAAGCTTTTCACATTCAGGAGGCGGGGTCAAAGCGCGGCCATCCGCAACGTCTTCTAACTATCCCGTTTCTAATTGGATAGGAGCATAAACTGCAACCCGCAAGGGCAGGCAAATTGCTCATCCTGAAACTTGACTCGATCTGATCACTCAACACTTGCTGTCCCGCTGCTTACACGGTATTCTGGCGCATCGCTGGTTTCGTTCCCTCTCGCTAGTTTCCGTTGGGTACAAGCCATAGTCACATTGCCTGCAAGGCAAGCAGATACAACATGTATTTGAAAATGTAATTAAGGAGCCAGGATTTGATCGCTTCAACCAGCCATATTATTGCGCCGCACGGCGGAGAGCTTACTGAGCTGATTGCGTCGCCGGAACGAACCGCAGAACTGAAGGCCCATTCGCGGGAATGGCCGTCGTGGGATCTCACGCCGCGCCAGATTTGCGATCTCGAGTTGCTGATGAGCGGAGGATTCTCGCCTCTGCAAGGATTCATGACGCAAGCGGATTACAACGGCGTCTGCCACAACATGCGCCTGAGCAGCGGCGTTCTGTGGCCGATGCCAATCACCCTGGACGTTAAAGAAGATTTCGCCAAGTCGCTGAAGCCGGGAACCAGCAAGGTCGCGCTGCGCGATCCCGAAGGCGTCATGCTGGCGGTTCTGCATGTCGAAGAAGTCTGGCAGCCAGACCGCAAGGCGGAAGCGCAATCGGTTTTCGGAACTACCAGCGCCGTCCATCCCGGCGTGGATTACCTGCTGAACAAGGGCAACTCCTGGTATGTGGGTGGCCGTGTGGAAGGCCTGCAGACGCCTTCGCATTACGACTTCCGTACGCTGCGTCTCACTCCGGCCGAATTGCGAGCAGAATTTGCTCGTCTGGGCTGGCGCCGCGTGGTCGCTTTCCAGACCCGTAACCCAATGCATCGCGCTCATGTGGAGTTGACTTTCCGCGCCGCGAAGCAGGTCGAAGCCAACCTTCTCATCCATCCTTCCGTCGGCATGACCAAACCCGGCGACGTCGACTACTTCACCCGGGTGCGCTGCTACCAGCTGCTTCTTTCCAAGTTCCCCACTGGAAGCGTCAAACTTTCAATGCTGCCACTGGCGATGCGGATGGGCGGACCGCGCGAAGCTATCTGGCACGCATTGATTCGCAAGAATCACGGGGTCACGCATTTCATCGTAGGCCGCGATCACGCTGGTCCGGGAAAAGATTCCGACGGCAAGAACTTCTACGGTCCGTACGATGCCCAGGAACTGTTCAAGAAGCACGAAGCCGATATCGGCGTCACCATGGTTCCCTTCAACATGATGGTGTACCTCGAAGATCAAGACCAGTACGTGCCGGACAACGAAGTGACCAACGGGTCGCGCGTGCTCAATATCTCCGGCACCGAACTGCGCGATCGCCTCAATGAAGGACGCGATATCCCCAGCTGGTTCACCTATCCCGAAGTCGTGCAGGAATTGCGCCGCAGCTATCCTCCACGGCACAAGCAGGGCGTAACCATTTTCTTCACCGGGCTGTCGGGCTCGGGCAAATCAACCATCGCCAATGTGCTTGTCACCAAGTTTCTTGAGACCGGCGGCCGTCCGGTCACACTCTTGGATGGGGATCTGGTGCGCAAGCATCTTTCCTCGGAACTGGGTTTCTCCAAGGAGCATCGCGACATTAACATCCGGCGCATCGGCTATGTGGCCTCAGAGATCACCAAGAACGGCGGCATCGCCATCTGCGCTCCGATCGCGCCGTATGACGCGACCCGCAAAGCGGTACGTGGCATGATCGAACCCGTCGGCGGTTTCATCCTGGTGCATATCGCGACCTCAGTAGAGACTTGCGAGCAGCGCGACCGCAAAGGTCTTTACGCCAAAGCTCGCGCCGGCATTCTCAAAGAATTTACCGGCATTTCGGACCCCTATGAAGAGCCCAAGGATGCTGACGTTGTAATCAATACCGCCGAACTCAGTCCCGAAGAAGCCGCCCAGGAAATTATTTTGCACTTGGAGCGTGAAGGCTTTATCGGGGTCAACGGACCACCAGCCTGATCGCAGAGCGCACGGTCAGATCGACGTTGCAAGGTGCTGGATGCTTATCGCAAAAGTATTAATCGGCTTCGTGGTTGGAACTCTGATCGGAATGACCGGGGTGGGCGGCGGTGTTCTCTTGCTGCCCGTCCTGATTTTTGTTCTGAAAGTGCCGCCGATCCTGGCGGTGGGATCGGATGCCCTTTTTAATTTCATTACCAAAATCGGCTCCAGCTGGGTTCACCTCAATAAAGGAACGGTTCGAAAGAAAGTTGTTCTGGCGCTGGCCTCGGGCAGCGTCCCAGGGTCGATTCTTGGGGTAAGTTTGCTCGGCCACCTTCGAACCGTCTATGGAACCGGCGTGAATACGTTCATCACGACAGCGGTCGGAATTCTCTTGATTTGCATTCCGACGCTGCTCCTTTTCCAGAGCCGGATTGAGGAGCACATGGCGCATCGCGCTCCAACTCTACAGTCTTTCATCGGTATGTCTGCCATCGGGCTACTGGCTGGCTTTCTGGTTGGCATGACTTCGGTGGGCTCAGGCAGCATCATCATGATGCTCTTGCTGCTGTTCTACAGCTTCTCGCCCAAAGTGATGGTGGGCACCGACATCGTCCACGCTGTCATACTCACCGGCGTGACCAGCCTGTTGCATTTCAGGCTGGGTAATATCGATCCCTACCTGGTAGGCTCCTTGTTGATTGGGTCCATCCCAGGGGGGCTGCTTGGTTCGCACTTGAGCACTCGCCTTCCCGTACCCTGGCTGCGGCGCCTGCTTTGCACGGTGCTGCTGGCAACCGGCGCTCGCATGCTGTGGGCATAAATTTCAACAAGTTCCTAGGAGGAGGCCATTCACAATGACCCGGCTGATTGCATCGAGTCTGGTGTGGGCCCTGCTGGTACTTACTTTGATGGGCAACGCCCGGGCAGCAACTGAGAAGGTGCTGTACGCCTTCCAGGAAGGAAAGGACGGAGGCGTACCGATCGCGGGCCTGATCTCTGACCGGGCAGGAAATCTTTACGGTACGACTCTTTTCGGTGGCGACTTGAACTGCGGAGTTCGGTCGGGCTGTGGTACGGTCTTCGAGTTGAGGCATACCAAAAATGGCTGGCAGGAAGACGTTGTGTATTCATTCGCAGGGGGGAGTGACGGGGCGACGCCTTACGCTGGCCTAACGATGGATCGGAAGGGCCTCCTTTACGGAACAACAGTCTCAGGCGGTGGAAACGGGTGCCGAGGTCTCGGGTGCGGAGTCGTTTTCAAGCTGACGCGCACTTCCGCTGGGACGTGGAGGGAAACCGTACTGCGCCGGTTCTCCAAATTCGAGGACGGGCAGAACCCCCAAGGGCGTGTGATCCTCGACCCGCACGGAAATCTGTATGGCACGACCTACGGTGGCGGCGGCAGCCGGCAGTACTGCGACGCCGGCTGCGGTGTCGTCTTCCAGTTGACGCCCAACGGTAGTGGAGAATGGCCAGAACACGTCCTCTATCATCCTGTTTCGAACGGCAATTTTATCGGTGGCTTGATATTTGACCGGGCAGGGAATCTCTACGGTACTACCTGGGGCTGCGACGGTTGCGGCGGTGGTGAGATGTTCATGTTAGCCAACGACAAAGGCACATGGACTGCGAGCGTGCTCTATTATTTTGGCGGCGCTGGCGGTATAGGCTCTTACGCAGGCCTCATCCTCGACAAGTCTGGCAATCTTTATGGAACATCCCCCTTTGGTGGTGTCAATAATAACTGTTTCAATCCCTGCGGTGCCGTTTTTGAACTGGCGCATAACTCTGGTGGCCAATGGAGTGACAACATCCTTTATTCCTTCAACGGTGGGTTGGACGGGGCTCAGCCCGAAGGGCCAGTAAAATTTGGCCACGACGGCAGCCTCTATGGGACAACCGAGTGGGGTGGAGGAGGCGTGGAATGCCAGCTCGGCTGTGGCACTGTGTTCAAGCTCACGCCTTCAGGAGAGGGATGGAGCGAGACGGTACTGCACAGATTTCAAGCTGGCCTCGACGGGTTTTCGCCGTATTCTGGTGTCACGTTGCATAGAGACGGGAAAATCTATGGAACTACGGCGGGAGGGGGTGCGTACGGCGGAGGCACTGTTTACGAAATTACGCCTTAGCTGTGTCGGGTAACTCCCTTAGTGGGTTATCCGGAAATTCAAGTTCGAGCTCCTAAATAGCAAAATCTCGCAAACAATCATGACTAAGAACTCCAACGCCGAAACTTTGCAGCGCATTCAATCTGCCATGGAAGCGGCTCGCGTGGTTTTCAGCCGTTTCACTGCCGGCGCCATCGCGACGGAATACAAGATCGGACACGACCCCGTCACCGAAGCGGACCGAGCGCTCGACGCGGTGCTGCGCAAGGAATTATTGCGCGACGGTGAGGGCTGGCTCTCCGAAGAAAGTGTCGACGACTACACCCGCCTCGAAAAGAGCCGCGTGTGGGTGGTCGATCCGCTCGATGGCACTCGCGAGTTCGTCGCCGGCATTCCCGAATTCTGCGTCTCCATTGCCATGGTCGAGAATGGCCGTCCAGTAGCCGGGGGAATTTGCAACCCGGCCACCAACGAGGTTTTCCTGGGCTCGCTCGAAGCAGGCGTAACCTACAACGGAAAGCCAGCCCAACCCAGCCAGCGAACCACTCTGGATGGCGCCACGGTACTGGCAAGCCGGAGCGAAACCAAGCGCGGTGAATGGAAGCAATTCGAGGGCGCAAATTTCAAGGTTCGTCCCATGGGATCGGTCGCCTACAAACTGGCCCTGGTTTCCGCCGGCCTCGTCGACATCACATTTACTCTGGTCCCAAAAAACGAGTGGGACGTCGCTGCCGGAGTCGCTCTGGTGAACAGCGCGGGAGGATTTGTCAGCACGCTCGAAAACACTCCCCTGAAATGCAATCGCCGTGATCCGCTAATCACAGGCTTGATCGCCTGCGGTCCAAATTTACGCGAACCGTTGCTCACGCTCTTAGAAAGTCACATGCAGCCCGCAGGCTCGCAATCCCTCAGAGAATAATCACCCGACAGTCTGAAACCACACGTCCCAACATTCCTCGATTCCTCGCTCCAGATATCGGATTGCTATTACACCAGGTTTGTTCCCCCATATCCGAACCGGGTTGCGCATGAGTAACTTTATCCCGCACCCGATTTGCAGTACCTTGTGTGTATCGACCCAAGAAAGACAAGCTTAGGCGCAACCGCCCCTGTTTCTGGAGATATGTAATGAGGTGTTCTTCCATCTTTCGTTTAGTTGTCGCTCTGATATTGATCGCAACCGTCCTGGCTGGATGTTCCCGCGATCCCAATGTGCGCAAGCAGAAATACTTCGAAAGCGGCCAGCGTTACTTCGAGAAAGGCCAGTATCGCGAGGCCGCGATCCAGTATAAGAATGCCGTCCAGATCGATTCCACGTACGGCAATGCTCACTACGGGCTGGCGAAAGCATTTCTCAAGCTGCAGCAGTGGAACCCCGCCTACCAGGAACTTGCCCGAACTCTGGACCTGCAGCCGGACAATTATCCGGCCCGCATCGACCTGGCGAATCTGCTGATCGCGGGACGCGATTTCAAACAGGCGCAGGCGCAGACCGATCAGCTTTTGCAAAAGCAACCAGACAATCCCCAGGTTCACGTGGCCATCGCGAATCTGCTGATTGGCCAGGAGAATCTTCCCTCCGCAATTCAGGAAATGCAGAAGGCCATTGCGCTCGGCCCCAACAACTGGGAAACATATCTCGATCTCGCACTCCTGCAGGTGAGAACCAATCAGCCCGACGCCGCCGAAGCGAATTTCAAGAAGGCGGTGGAAGTGAATCCGCAAGCGGTGCAAGCGCAATTGGCACTCGGCGGCTATTACCAGTCGCGCAGCCGGTTCCCCGAGGCCGAGCAGCAGTTCCGCCATGCCATCGATCTCGACCCCAGGAATCCCGACCCACCCGCCGCCCTCGCCCGTCTCTACATTACGGAGGGAAAGAAGGCCGAGGCCGAAGCGTTCCTCAAGCAAGTCAAAACTAAGTTTCCCGACAACTCCACCGGTTACCGGATGCTCGGCGACTTTTACTTCGCCACCGGCGACCTCGACAAAGCGACCGCCGAATACGCCGCCGTCTACCGCGATCATCCCAAAGACACGCAGGTCGAGAAGAACTACATACAGTTGCTAATCCTGAAGAACCGTCTGGACGAAGCGGCCAAGCTCAACGACGCAATTCTAGCCAGCAATGGCAACGACAACGAAGCCCTCCTCTACCGCGGACAGATTCAGATCCGCAACGGACACCCGAGCGATGCTGCCCAGACGTTGCAAAACGTAATCAAGAACGACCCCGACAGCGGGGTGGCCCACTATCACCTGGGCTTGGCCCTCGATCAGTTGGGCAACTCGGAGCGGGCAATCGAAGAATGGCGCGACGCTGTACGTCTTCGTCCCGATCTCATCGAGGCCCAACGTACCCTCGCGACCGCAGCCATTCGCCAGGGAAACATGGATACGCTTGAACAAACCGCCACGCAAATCATCCGCCTGCAGCCCACCTCGCCCGATGGGTACGCTATGCGTGCGCTCTCCAAAATCAATCGCAAGCAGTTCACGCCGGCCGAGGAAGATGTGAAGAAGGCAATCGAAGTCGCGCCGCCCAGTGCACTCGGCTACGTCCAGTTGGGGAATCTGAAGCTGGTGCAAAAGCAGTACGCCGAGGCCGGAAAAGCCTACCAACAAGCTCTTGATCGCGATCCCAATTCGAGCGATGCTCTCAGCGGCCTGATAAACACCTTTGTGGCCCAGAACCAAACTGACAAAGCAATCTCTGCCGCAAACGCCCAAATCGCCAAATCGCCCAACAGCAGCGCCTTCTACGATCTATTGGGCACGGCATTATTCAACAATAAGAAAGATTTCGACAGCGCCCAGGCCGCCTTCCAAAAATCCGCGGACCTCGACAAACATAATTCCGACGCCTTGTTGAAACTCGGCCAGGTGCAGGTAGCCAAAGGTTCACCAGACCAAGCCATCGCCACGTATCAGCAGTCGCTCAAAGACAATCCCCGCGAAGCCATGTTCTACATCCTGATGGGTGAACTCTATGAGTCCAAACAGGATTGGATCAAAGCCAAAGACGCGTATCAGAAGGCCCTTGAGATTAAGCCAGAAAATCCGCTGGCATCGAACAATCTAGCTTACGTGATGTTGCAATCCGGTGGCAACGTGGACATGGCCCTCTCGCTGGCGCGCACGGCTCGCCGCGGCATGCCCGATTCACCCAGCGCCGCCGACACCCTGGGCTGGGTCTTTTACCAGAAAGGCGCCTATCAATCGGCAGTTGATCTCTTCCGGGAAGCGCTCAAGCTCGGAGAGAAAAACCAAAACCCGGACAATGCCACGGTTCACTATCACCTGGGATTGGCCTACGAGAAAACCGGCAAGAACGATCTCGCCCGCCAGCAACTCGAACGAGTGCTGAAGATCAATCCCAACTACAGCGAGGCCGCGGACGTGAAAAAACAGTTGGCGCAGTTAAAATCGTAACCCCGCCCCACCTACTCAAAATTTAAGCATGGGGTGGCCCACCCCATACCAAATGCAATTCCAATCGGAGAAAGAAGGCCCATTCTTCCGCGTTCTGTGCGGAAGGGTGGGAGGCGATGACCGAACCTGCACAAAGCGTTGGACGGGCAAGACGCCCGTCCCACATGCCCCGAAATCGGTCGCGCTCAGTCCGCGGCGATCCCTGCGCCAACTACCTCCTCGCGACGGCGGGTGGAGCGGTTCGGCGGAAGGCCGGCATCGCGAATCTTGTACAGCAGCGCCCGATAACTGATGGACAAAGCTCGCGCCGCCTGTTTGCGGTTCCAGTGATGCGCTTGCAAGACTTTGAGAATGATCTTGCGTTCCAGTTCGCGGGTCGCCTTGCGAGTCAAGACCTTCAGGGAGATCGGGCCATCCAGGTTGATGTCTGGATTGTAAAACTCCTGCTCGCCGCGAGTGACGAGGTCGTTGCTGATTACGTCTTCGCTGCCGAGAATCACGTAGCGCTTGATCAGGTTTTCAAGCTCACGAATGTTTCCTGGCCAATGATATTTTTGCAGCACGGCCATGAGCTCGGGCGAAAGCGAGCGGGCGCGGCAATTGTATTTGCGGTTGTAGTATTCGAGGAAATAGTGCACTAAACCTTCGATATCGCCGCGACGCTCGCGTAACGGCGGCATGCGCAAATTGACTACGTTGATGCGGTAATACAGATCCTGACGGAAGGTTCCATTCTCGATTTCCACATCCAGTTGCCGGTTGGTGGCGCAGACGATGCGGACTTCCACTTTCTTATCTTCCTGGGCGCCGATGCGGCAGAATTGGCCGTCCTGTAACAACTGCAGCAGCTTCGACTGCAGCGCCAGATCGAGCTCGGAAATCTCGTCCAGAAAGAGCGTGCCCCGATGGGCCATTTCCACGCGGCCCGGCTTCATGCCGTACGCTCCGGTGAAGGCTCCCTTTTCATATCCGAACAACTCGCTCTCCAGCAGCGTTCCGGGAATTGCCGGGCAGTTCACCTTCACGAACGGCCCACTTTTCCACGGCGAAAAAGCGTGGATCATGCGGGCGATGATGTCCTTGCCGGTGCCACTCTCGCCGTTGATCAAGACGGGGACGTTAGCGCTGGCGACCTTGTCCATGCGAGCACGCAGAGCCTGCATCGCTTCTGATTTGCCAAATATGATTGCGTCCGGGGGGAACTCCCCTAAGGGATGGACCAGGGAACTGACAGAATTTGTCGTTGGAATAGGCATCTTTTTGCGTTCGGCTCCTCTACCCACCGGTTACTGTGCACCCGGAGAACCAAATTCGGGGAGGTCTTGTTTACTCCTGAGGATATCGGCTTTAAACTATGTTTTCAACAACTTAGCGGATTTCTTACGGGGAGGCGTGCAGCGCGAAAGACCGTGGAAATAGGGCTCATACGACCGTTTTTGGATAGGAAAAACTTTTCACACAGGAGAACTAACTTTCCGTCGACTCGCATGGGCTGCAGATCCGTTGGCGGGGAGCAAGGGACGCGAAAACTTGAGGCCCAAGAGGTGATAGCCGTCGACGTGGGTCACACGCACTGTGCGGGCGCGCAGCGTGCGGGAAGCCTTTGGGAACGAATTGCCTGAAACCAGGGGTGCGCTGGGTATTTCCAGCGAAACCTGTGCGGAGAGCGGCAAGGAACGGCGGACCGCAACGAGTGCTCCTCCTGCTGAAATGTTCAAGGCTGTGGCAAACTCGAGCAGTTCCTTTCCCTCCTCGTCGCGGCTGCGTACAAAGATGGGAATTGCCAATGGCAGGCGGGACCACTTCCGGCTTTCCGTTTCCGGTCTTGCGCGCTTCAACCGTATCCCTCAGGGATGGACTTAACTCATTCTTTCCCGCATCTTGGGGGCCAAACCGTGTCTAAAATCTGGACACCTCTGCGACCCAAGCTCTTCAGCCGCCTTGTCTCTGTATAAACGCAGCTGGAACGATGGGGGTTAGGTAGTACGATGTTCGCTCTATATTCGCTGTTTTTTTGTTCCACTCCGAGAATCCACTCCACGCCAGACTGCAAGCTTTTTGCCTTCAGTGACTACTTCCTTGCGTTTTCCGTTGACAGACCGAAAACCATGTCATAGCATCACGGAAGTTAGCATTCATCTCAGCGAGTTGAGTGCCCCCTCCCTCGTCGTACCAACCACTGAGTTTCCAAATAATGGCTGCGACGCCTGAAAAGACGTGTCTGCCCGAAGGGAAAGAGTCTAAAGCAGACTATTCCCAATTGTGCCCATCCCGGCCCGAGGGCGATGGTGCCTGTCCCGACCCCAACTGCAGCCAGGACTTACTGCAACAGTTTACCCAGCTGCAGGAACGGTTTCAGCGGACTACCAATGCGCTCGCCTCCGCCGCCCACGATCTGAAAACTCCGCTGGCGATTCTTAACGGCTATGTCGAGCTTTTGCAGAGCGAAAAGCTGGGCGGATTAAACGAACGCCAACGCGAGATCCTTGCCGACATGCGGACCAGCGGGCTGCGGTTGCAGCAATTTATCCAGGATTTTCTAAGCTTCAGCATTCTCGAAATCGGCGAGATGAAGATGCACTTCGAGCCTGCCGACCTCAACGCGTGTCTATCGGAAGTATGCCGGTTGTGGTCGCACTCCTTCCAGGAGAAGGGACTGGCACTGTACTTCCTGGCCAATGAAAAATTGAGCGAGTTCGCTTTTGACGCCCCTAAAGTACAGCGCGTGGTTTCGAATCTTCTGGAAAATGCATCCAAGTTCACGCCTGCTGGCGGCACGGTGTGGTTGCACGCGGAGCCGTACATGTGGGAACGGCGAAGCGCGACGAATCCCGACAACCCCATGGAACGACGGCGGCAAATGATCTCTCATCCTAATTCCGTTAAGGTGAGCGTGTCCGATACCGGACCAGGCATTCCCGCGGAATACCATATCGAAGTCTTCGACGACTTCTTTCAAATGCCGCAAAGTGAAAGTCAGTCTGGAATGGGGCTGGGCTTGGCAATTGCCCGGCGTCTGGTTGGCGCCATGAGCGGCAAGATCTGGGTGGAGAGTGATCCTGGTGCGGGCTGTAAATTTTCGTTCATTCTTCCGCTCCTGCCTCCTTCGCCTGTTATCAACCAAGGGAAAAGCAAATGAAAGCTGCCGGCAACATTTTGCTCGTGGACGACGAACCCGGAATGCTGCGCTACATCCGCACTCTGCTGGAAGTGGACAACTACAAAGTCGAGACTGCCAGTACTGGCGAAGAGGCGGTAGAGCGGATGCAGAAGGGCCTACGGCCCGACCTGGTATTGCTCGACCTGCTCATGCCTGGGATCGACGGCCTCCAGACCCTCGAGCAACTGCGAAAGCTTCAACCCGGCGTCAAAGTCGTAATGCTCTCTTGCGTCAGCGATACTCGCAAGGTGGTGCAGGCTATTCGCTTGGGCGCGCACGATTATCTGACCAAGCCTTTTCAGAAGAGTGAACTGGACACGGTGATCGACCAGTGTCTGGGAATCAATCAGAAGAACTACCCAGGGGAAGTGGAAGAAGTCGGCGACGAAGTGTTCTTTGTCGCCGCCAGTCCGATTATGCGCAAGCTGCGTTCGCAGGCTGCGCTGGTGGCTAACGTGGACATTCCCGTACTCATGCTGGGCGAAAGCGGCACCGGGAAAGAAGTGATGGCACGGCTGATCCACAAGCTCTCTCCCCGCGCCCATCGAACTTTCCTCAAGGTAAACTGCGCCGCGGTTCCCGCCGACTTGCTGGAGAGCGAACTCTTCGGCTACGAAGCCGGAGCCTTTACCGGCGCCAATCATGCCAAGCCTGGCAAATTCGAATTGTGCAACAAGGGCACCATCCTGCTCGATGAAATTGGAGAGATGCCGCCCAGCTTGCAGGCCAAGCTGCTTCACGTGTTGCAGGACCAGCAATTTTCGCGCCTGGGCAGCCGATCGATGATCAAAGTGGATGTGCGCATTCTGGCCGCCACCAACATCAATATTCCCGAAGCGCTCGCCAACAAGCGCCTGCGCGAGGATCTGTATTACCGGCTCAACGCCTTCACCCTGCAGGTTCCTCCACTGCGTGAACGTAAGGAAGAGATTCCGATCCTGCTCAAGCATTTCATGGCCAATATGTCGGAGCGCTACGCCCGCCCGCCGTTGCCGCTTTCGACCGAATTACTGCAGGCGTGCCAGGATTACGCGTGGCCCGGCAATCTCCGGGAGCTCAACAATTTTGTGAAGCGCTATCTGGTGCTTGGGGATGAGAAGCTGGCAATCCAGGAACTGAATCCGAAAACCGATAGCAACGGAGCCCATTTCGAACCGGCTTCGCAAGAGTCCGGTAACGGGTCCGGAGGTTTGAAGTCTCTGGCACGAACCGCCAAGGACGGAGCCGAAGCCGAAGCCATCAGCAAGGCTCTCGACGAAACCAACTGGAACCGCAAACAAGCCGCCGCCCTGTTGAAGATCAGCTACAAGGCACTGCTATACAAGATCCGCCAATATGGCATCGCCCAACCCAGAAGCCACAAACTCTCCGCAGGTGCGTAGATTGATCGTCGGCGATCTTCATGTTCAAGATTCGCAGGCCGGTCCTCAGCTACGACAAGTGACGTAATCGGCTCAGAGCCTCGTCTTGAGTGTGATATGGATTTTTCACTAACCGACGAAACGTTCCTATCTCCTTCCGAGCGCGAGATGGCCACATATTCACTACATCACCGTTCAAGAACCGCGAAGAGAACGATAGCAGCGTTCGCCTTGGCGATGTCGAAATCGATCAAGGAGTAATTTCATATACAAAGCCACACTCGTGGCCACAGCGAATAGAAGAGCCCCCATAAGGATAGGTGCCATAGACGTTCCCGGCTTTGTCCAATATCACACCAGCGGGAGTAAATTGATAATTTGGCACTTGGCCCGTAAAGTTATACAGTGCCTTTCCTTGGCCTTTTCTATCTACTTTGAAGACACCCCCACATGCACAAGGTGGTTTACCGCCCCTCGCCGTGGTGCCGTAAAAGTTCCCGGAAGCGTCACGGACGACCCCGGCCACGGGGCTAAAACCGACCGATTGGTTGTCAAATGTGTACAGCACGGTTTCGTTGCCTTTTGTGTCTAGCTCGAACAGCGTGCCATCATTGTTGAAGCCTATTGTGGTGCCGTAAAGATTACCTTCGACATCTCGGGTTAACGTTCCCTCCGGCGACTCCTCGTGCTCGAAAATGAAATTGTAGAGCACGGTCTCTTTGCCTGCCGCGTCTAACTTGAAGATCGTTCCGACTCCGTTCGTTCCGCCATAGGTGGTGTTTCCGTACAAATTGCCCGCGTCGTCTCGAATAACTCCCCCGGAAGGATTTGATCCGTCCCCATTGGCAGTGTTAAATCTGTGCAAGACGGTCTCCCTGCCCGTCCTGTCCACCTTGAATACAACACCGCAACCTACGTAAAAACAGTCGTATGACAAAACTCCACCGAAATTGGTTGTGCCATACAGGTTGCCCTCGGCATCGAGAACCAAATTCCCAGACGGCTCCGAACCGTCTGCCTTCCCGGTAAAAGCGTACATCTTGGTCGTCTTGCCGCTTGGCTCCACCTTGAATACCGTGCCGCACCCGTGGAGGCAAGCGCCGCCTTCGGAAGTGCCGCCGTAGATGGTGGTCCCGTAGAGATTGCCATCGGCGTCCCGGACCAAGCTTCCGTCCGGTGACTGCCCGTCCACACCATCAAATCTATGCATGGGTATTTCCTTACCGTCAGGCTGGAGCTTAAACACGACGCCGTACCCGAAAGCGCCTCCACGGTAGGTGGTCCCGTAAAGGTTGCCTTGCGTATCGCGTATCAAACTTGCCTGTGGGGTCGCCCCGTCATCTTTTCCCGTAAACCTGTAAAGGACCTTGAATTTTTGTGCAGCCGATGTTGATGCCAGAAAGCCAAGCACGAATACAGCCGCCATGAGCCTAAGAGTTTTGTTAGCAGAATTTGAGACATAGTGTTGGCTGGTCATCGCTGCCCCCTGAAGGCCCCAGTGTGAATCCCCCGAGCGAGCATTCCGAGCGAACTGGTTGGGGGTAAAATCTCCGCACCATTACGCGTTTCATTGGAGGACGACGTTTCCGCGTTACCGCCATCCTCTGACCCGTCAGTACCGTGAGTTTGACCGGCACGAATTGATTGTTTGGGCACAGTCTCGTAGGCATAACCCGTCAGGGTCGCCGTGATCTCGCTTTCGTCCTTCACCTGAACGCTCAGTCGCGCCCAACCATAGTGAGTCTTCCCTTGGATTAGGAAACGCAATCCGAGATAGCGATTGTTGACGTTCACCCATTTGCCCGTGGGTCCGCAACTGTGATTGCTGCTAAAGACCATGGTTGCGCTAGCAACCTTTGAAGTACTCAGGAAGTGCTGACCATCCCCGATGCGCACTCCGCGATCCAAAGCGGATGCGAAATGAAAGCCACAACTCTGCACTGTCGCACCGATGACCGCGTTGCCTACAGCCGGTTTGGCCCTAAGCCACACATGCGCGATTGTGGTGTTATAAGTGAATTGCGAGACGAGAAAGTCAGCGGTTCCATCGTGATTGAGGTCCATTGCGTAGATACCGTTCGCTCCGATGAGCTGATGGGTCTTGGTATAAACGATCCTAGCCTGAGCGGACGGCGCCAACGCCAGAACTCCGACCCCAGCGGCGCTTGCCGCAAGAGCATACGCATTGAGCTGGCGATACAGTGATTCGGGGAGTCCGGAACGCCTCCTTGAAGTTGTGCGCTTCATTCATGGCTCCTCCTTTGAGCGGGATTCATTTTATGTTGGCCGCAATTGAGAGACAAGCGGTTTCCATAAGTGACGAAATCAGGCGGCTACACTTACGATCAGTTATTGAACCACCAGCGTGACCAAGGTGGCGAGACCTTCCCTTACCTCCACGACTTCGGCAGCATTTTGGCGTTTGTCGAAAACAGCTTCCTCGGCTTCGGCGCAATCGGGACCATCAACGCTCAGAACAACTACCTGTTCGCGGACAACCTCGCTCCGGACTATAACGCAAGCCAGCATCACGTTCCTCTGGCAGATTTCTTTCCCTTAACCAAGGCGCGTCCATTCCAATCAATAACTGTTCCGGTTGCGTGGCAGAGCTGCAATGCCAACTATTTTCTCAACTACAACGGTCAAATTTTGGACCCCGACAACGATGCGATTGACAACGATTGAGCGGGTCTAATTGTGCCATGGCGCCAGGCGTTGGAAACCGTTTTCCGCCGCGGGGTTTCTGACAATTTTGATCTATACTTCGGGCAATGAGGGGCCGTTCTGCGGCTCCCCCATTTCCTCGATCTGAGGAGGTGCGCAATGCTGCGGAATCGATTCGTGTCCGGTGCAACCACACTCTTTCTGGCCTTCCTAATAGTTCTCACAGCCGCCCGGTGTACCGAAGCGGCCAGCAAATATAGGATCTTGCACTACTTCAAGGGGAAACCAGACGGCGGCGGGGTCTTCGCTGGCCTCGCCTTCGACCCGAAGGGCAACCTATACGGCACCACATGGGGCGGCGGCTCCTATAGCTCCGGTACAGTGTTCGAGCTGAGCCCAAGTTCGGGAGGAAAATGGAGCGAAAAAATTCTGCACAGCTTCTGCCGGCCCGGGCACTGCACCGACGGGGACCTCCCTGAGAACACGCCGACTCTCGACGCGAAGGGCAATCTCTACGACTTCAGTTCGGCGGGCGTCTTCCAGATGACGCCCGGCGCACATGGCTGGAGCTTCAAGGTGATCTACAGTGGGGGTAGCAGGAAGGCGAAGGCTCCGAATGACCCCGCTGGCGAATGCGGCTTGCTTCTGGACGCGCAGGGGAATTTGTACAGCGCGTGCCTGAGTCTTGGGCAGAACTACAACGGCGCGGTCAGCAAGCTTTCGCCCGGCACGAACGGCTGGACCGAGAAGAACCTCCTCGATTTCTGCCTCGATCCCCTCAACGGTGTATGTGTGGGGGGAAACCACCCACAATTCCCATTGGGATGGGACAAGGCCGGCAACCTTTATGGCGTGACGACCGAGGGTGGCGCCGACAAGGCCGGAGTTGCCTTCCGGTTGGAATACAAAGCCGGAGTCTGGGAGGAACACGTCCTGCACAGTTTTCCGGCGTACAGCGGAGACGGCTACCCGCCGTCCGCGGGTCTGACCCCGGATTCCTCGGGCAACATCCTCGGTATGACCCAACAAGGGGGCGGCGACCGCAATGGCACGGTGTTCGAGCTTTCCGAGCAGAAGGATGGGCGATGGAAAGAGACCATCCTTTACGACTTCAATAACGACGGATATGATCCGGAAGCGGGCGTGGTTTTGGACGATAAGGGCAATCTATACGGCACAACTAGCGAAGGCGGTCCCGGCGGCTATGGCGTGGTGTTTGAAATCACCCCGTAGCCTCGTCCCGTGTCTCTTGCCGGGTGACGCTCGACGCAAAAGGTAGCCCCTATCGGACAACGACAGGCGGTGGTGCTTCCGGCGAAGCCACGGTCTTCCGTCTGATGCCCGGTCGCGAGCGCCAATGGACTAAGACCGAACTGTACAACTTCTGCGCCAGTCCCCTGTACTCGACCTTCGATCTCAAGGCGTTCAACCCAGTGACAACTGCAGCCGAGGCGGCACGCTGATCTTCGACCCTAGTTGACTTAACCAGCGCGCTTACACTTACGATCAGTTATTGCACCACCAGGGTAACCACTGCGCTGCGCGTGGCGTTGCCCGACACCGCGTTGACCGTCACTGTGTACGTTCCCGCTGGAGTTCCGGTCGTAGTCGTTGTGGTCTTGGATGAGCTGCAGCCTTGCAGGAATAAGATCAGCCCGAGGAATCCACCCAGGAGCAAAGCCATCAGCCAGCGGCGGCGGCGTTTGCCACCCAAGCCTACGCCGAGCAGCGCCAGTCCGGACACTGGAAACCAGCTTGCGTAGAGCGGCACTCCCTCTCCGCCCCCATGCCGCAAGTCGGTCGTGGTGGTCACGCGTGCCGTGGTATTAATGACGAACTGCGAACTCTGCGGCCCCGTGTTGAGATTGGGGATGGGATTGTTGTTACCCGGAACGCAGGTCGCCCCGGTGGGAAGACCGCTGCCGCAGGAGATCGATACGCTATCGGGAAAGCCGCTGTTCGAACTGGGCGCAACCGTGGCAGTGAAGACGGCAGGCACGCCCGCCGGGACCGTAGCTGTCGCCGGAGCGGCCGTGATTTTGAAATCATTTACCGTGGCGCTCGCGCCCTCCGATTGAAACGTCAACTGCCCGACCGCAGGCTGACCGCTGTTCCCCAAACTCACTGGCCCACCCGGCAAGGGTGGGGCAACCGGCGTCTCGATGACTGTGACGGTCGCGGTGGCGGAAGCGTTCAGCGTTCCGATATTGCACAACACAGTCGGCGGAGTGCCAATGGGAGTACCGCAGGTGCCGGGACTCGCGGTCGCGGAAACAAAAGTTGCGCCTGAGGCAGGCAAGTTGTCGGTGAAAGTCACGTTGTTGGTAAACTCACCGGCATTGGTAATGACGTAGGCAAAGCTGACCTGACTGCCCATGCCCACCACGAGCGGCGTAACCGTCGGCGGCTGCATAGTCAGGTTCAGAACCGGCGCAAACTTGCTTACGAATGCATCCGTTGGTCCGTTAAGGCTGCCTTGAAACGGGTGCCCGAGAAAGCCGCCAGCGGAAGATGTCTCTCCCGCCACGTAGCTGGAGCCTTGCGCATCCAATGCGATGCTGGTACCTGAATCTGAGCCCGCGCCCCCGAAGTAGCTCGTGGAACTCGTCGAGGTGGTGCAACCCGGATTATTGATCGGAGTGCAACTGGCAAGTGTATCGACGCGGGCAAAGAATGCGTCGGTGTTTCCAGCATAGATCGACTGCAGAGGCGTCCCGACTATTGGAAAGTTCGGAGAGGTCGTCCAGCCGGTAATGCGCGCTCCCGAAGTGCTATCCACCGTGATCGCCGTCCCGGCGTCGGTTCCCGAGCCACCCAGATAGCTGAAATAATCCAGCGGGACGTTGAATGCGGTGCAGGTACTTCCGGTACACGGTACTCCAAGTTTCGCGACGAAGGCGTCGGTTCCACCACCGTTTGTGGATTGTAGTGCTACCGAAGTGGCTCCCGTGACACTGAAATCCGTGGAATCAGTCGACCCGGTAACGTAAGCATCTCCGCTTGTATCCACGGCGATGGCGTAGCCCACATCGTCGAGCGAGCCGCCGAGATAGGTGGAGTACTGCAGTTGGTTTCCGATCACGCCGGCCGGGTTTATCTTGGCTACGAAAACGTCCAATCCACCTTTGTTCGTCGCCTGATAAGCGTTCAGCAATGGCAAGTCGGTGAAGTTCGTGCCCCCGGTAAAGTAGGCGTTGCTGAGGCTATCTACCGCGATCCCGCCCCCCACCGCCACCCCCGCAGCGCCTGAGGGAGTCGCCCCACCAAAATAAGTGGAATACGGAACGCTCGACGCTCCTGAAAGACTGGGATTAACTTTGCTCATGAAAAACTGGATGGCCGATCCTGGAGCCGGAGCGGTTTGATACGATCCGATGGTGGATGGGAATCCCGTTTGTTGCTCGTTTGAAGCGGTGGTTCCGGTCAGATAGGCGTTGCCTCCGGAATCAAGCGCCAAGCCCGAGGCAAGGTCCACACCGTTGCCCGAAAGATAAGTTGAGTACAGCAGCGTCTTTCCCGTGGGATCAAGCTTACTGACAAAGACATGCTTGCCGCCGGTAACCGGGGTCGCCTGAAAAGGCGCATTGGTCCCATGAGTGGGGAAGTTTCCAGAGCTGGTCGTTCCCGCGACGATGATGTCAAATCCGGAATCCACCGCCACCCCGGTCGTGTAGTCGGTACCATCGCCACCGAGATACGTAGCAAACAGCAGAGTGCCAGTGGGACTGAACTTGGCGACGAAGGCATTGGCAGTAGCGCCCGCTGCCAGAGTGGACTGGAATTCTCCCATCGTCTGAGGAAAATCCGTTGAAGTGGTCGAGCCAGCCACATAAGCATTGGAGGCAGCATCCACGGCAATCGCGGGACAGCCTGGAGGCGGTGCCGCCATTCCACCCACTGTGATTGGGGCGATGATGGAGCACGCTTCATTTCCGCTGCCCCCGAGGTACGTGGCGTATGTGAGCGTTGGGTCGATGACCAAGGTTCGGCTGCGATCGTAAGCACCCAACTGGAAGCCGACTTCGTTTTTCTCTCGACCACGCAGTTCAAAGCGACCGGCAACGCTGCGCTCTTCCGGGCCAAAGCTCTGATACACGCGCGGCGCTCGCATCCGCAGGTTGCTTCCGCCGACAACCACAATCAGATCACCGCTCGCATCGATTCTGAGATTCTCTGAGCCTTGAAACTTGAGCGCTACGGTCTTGGGATCACCGCCGGGCGCAACTTCAAAGTCGTATTCCAGGCGCCCCTGGTTGCCGTGGTACACGAGGTCAATGCCGGGATACACGTTGCGGTACCGCACCCGCGCAAACTGAGGAATGTCACGATGCCACTTGGCGGGATCGTTGCCGATGAAGTAATTGCTTTTGCCCGGAAGTAGGACGTCCCCAGCAGGTCCAGCAGCGGACGGTGCGCCTACCAACTTCATACTGAATGCGGAATAGCGAGAGTCCGATGGCGAATGCTGAAGGGCTAAAACCGCTTCCTCCGCGGTCAGGTACAGTCTGTAACCGTTCCCTCGCGCCAGGAATCTCACTCGCGAATCAGTCTGTCCCTGGTTCGGTTCGAACATGAGTGGAAGATGGCTGTAGGTCGCCAGAACTTGCTGCGAGTCCTGCAACCGGGCGTGGGAAGAACCATCGGGTGGGGACGCAAAAACAGGTCGGGAATCTCGAGTGTCGGCAACCCCGCGGTTCACTACACTCGAACCAACAGTCAGAGCAACGGTTCCAATCATCAACAGCGCGATTGCCAGGACAACGGGGGTTCGCGAACAAATCTTTCCCGACCGACGGTGATCCAATCTCACTGAACTCCTCCGATTTGCCGCGATGTCTTTTCCCGATTTCAGGGAGAGGAAGAAGAAACGGCGCACAAACAGCACCCCGAGTCGCGCCCGCGAAGCGGCTTGCCTACTTGTCACCAAAATTAAGAGCAAACGTGAATTAACTACTTAAACATCTGACGGATAGCCTGTCAAGATGCGGAAACCTATTCTTCGCCCTAGGATTGGTCAGATGCGGGGTCGGCTGCTTCGAGATGCGTCCGGAACAGAAAAGCGGAAATGGGCCGGAGGGAGACGGAGCACGGCGGCGCAGATTTTCTGCAAATTGTTTCATGCGGCATTTCGATGGCAGCTGATCGTGGGTCCCAAGTCGTTCATTCTTCGGCTGGCTTGTACTCACCGATGCACCATTTTTGTGGCAGCGTGATTGCTATAGTGATTCGGCGCAAGTCCTTCCCCGCCCTCCCCGATTTTCTCGTTCCCCGTTTGGATCCTTCCTGCGACGCGGGCGTTTACCGACTCAGTTCCCTCGCCCGTTTGATGTTGCAAACCGCTGACAATTAAGTATCTTGGCGTAAGTGTGCAGGCTTGGTTTGCGTGTCTTCGAGTTGCGGAGTGATTTCAGGACGAAGAGGGATCTGGAATGCTCGAAAAACAAGAAAGCGCCATGCCGGAAGCGGCGCACGAACGACGGCTCATCAGGCGCTTCGATATGCGCCTCCCAGCAACGGTTAAACTGGAGGACGCCAGCATCGGCGAACTGTTAACCGAGACCCAGAATGTCAGTGCTCGCGGAGTTTTTCTCTACCTCGACCGCGCCCTCGCCGAAGGCTCCCGCATTCACGTGACCTTGACCCTTCCGCCGCACGTTACCTTGACCGATCCGGTGCGCGTTCGATTCACCGCGCGCGTTCTGCGATCCGAAGCGCCCTTGCCGGCGTCCCGCGTTGGCATTGCTGCCATCATCGAGGACTACGAATTCCTGCGGTCGGGTACGCAAGCGATTTTGTGATCTCCGATCACTCTACTTTTGAGGTTCTAATTAAGCGGAGGGAAAACACAGAATCTTAAATCGCGGAATCTTTGATCGCGAAGAACCACCGCAGAGTCCCACCTGAGATGTCATCCCGAGCAACGCCAGGGATCCAGGTTTTTGCGAGGGCGGCGAAAACGTGGATTCATCCTCGCACTTCGCTCGTCGGAATCAGAGACGGAGCTGCCGTCGCTCGATTCAATTCTTCTCTTCAATTCGCGGCTTGAATTCTGCAATGTCATTTCTCAGCCGGGTATAGCGGCGCAGCAAGCTGCCGAGATACGCAATGTGGATGGCCCAAGTCGCCATGTATGCGGCGTAAAGATAAGTCATCCTGCACTCCCGGTCCGCGAAATCCTTGGTTGCGAAGCGCGGGGTTCGAGCAGCGCTTCCAAGGCGAGGGTTTCGTCCACGTCGCGCCGCAGCACTTCCAGGCGGTAGCGAGACCAGCACACCAACGCCGCGAAGCAGGAGAAAGCCAACCAGTTGATCAGCAGGACGTGCAGCATGCGGGGATCAATGGAGCCGCCTCCGCCGATCACGGGCTGGGGATGCTGGGTGCGGAAAAACCAGATCGAGAAATAAACCAGCGGAACGTCAAGCGCGCCAAAAACTGCCAGCACAGCCGCTAACAACGGAGTCTGTCCACTGCTCGAAAACCTTCGCAGAACCAGGTAGCTGACGTAGATCAGCCAGAGCACTAGAGTCAAGGTCAGACGCAAATCCCAGGTCCACCAGATCCCCCACACTGGACGCGCCCAGATCGGCCCAGTCACCAACACCACGGTACAGAATACGACGCCGACTTCCGCCGTAACCAGGGCAACGATATCCGCTTTGGTGTTGCGCCAAATCAGGTACACGATCGATGCGAAGAAATTAATGAAAAACAGAATGAAGGCCGTCCACGCCGAAGGAACGTGGTAATAGAAGATGCGTTGCACGTCGCCCATGGTCTGCTCCGTGGGAGCCGCGACCAGTGCCTCATAGAGGGCATAGCTGAGCAGTGCACCCGTGAGAACAACGAGGATGGGAAAAACGCGCTTCATTCCGCCTGCAACACGAATCCGAATAAGAAGAGGCTAGCGATAGTAAACACCACATCGTAGGCCGCAAGCAACACGATCCAGAACCTGGCGGAAAATTCTCCGGTCAGGATGGCGCCCGTGGCTTCGACCATGGCCAGCAACGCCGGAATGGAAATGGGAAACAGCAGTAGCGGAAGCATGATTTCGCGGCTGCGCGTGCGCAATGACATTGCAGCGAAAAACGTTCCGTTCACCACCAGCGCCCACGTCCCTAAGGCCGCGACGATGGGCAACTGGTATGCCGGCCCGAGCGCGCGCAGGTTGTAAAACACAATAAAAAGCGGAGTCATCAATGCCTGCAACACTGTAACGAAGATGAAATTCCCCATAACTTTTGCGAGGAATAGGGCGTTCGGCGGAGCCGGAGAAACCCGGTATGCATCCAGCACCTGATTGCGCATCTCCCGCGCCCAGGTCTGATTTAAAGCCACCACTGCGGCAAAAAGAAATGCCACCCACACCAGCCCGCCGGCGATACGCCGAGACTCTTCCGCGGTCGGGTCGAAAGAAAAACTGAAGATCACCACCACCAGCAAAGAGAAAAACAACATCGAGTTGATCGCATCTTTCGAGCGCCATTCCAGGCGAAAATCTTTCGCCAGGGTCGCGCGCGTGAGACCAGCGACGGTGCTCATTGGGTCTCCAGGTTTGTATGCAAACCGGGAGTGCGGCTGACGATTTGTCCCGCTTCCATCCACACGAACTCATCGGCAGCGCCTTCGAGCAGAGAAGCTTGGTGTGTGACCACAAAGATGGTCTTGCCCGAATCGCGCAATCCTTTCAGCAAACCCACCATCTCGCGCGCCGAACGCAGGTCCACGTTAGAAAAAGGTTCGTCCAAAAGAAGAATTCTAGGATCGTTCAGGAGCGCGCGAGCCAGCGACATCCGTTGCCGCATGCCTTGCGAATACTGTCCCACGGGCCGCGTAAGCGCTGGATCAAGCTTTACCGCCCGGATCGCGTCGGCACAGCGACGGTCACCGTCCGCCACGTCGTACAATCGCGCAAAGTAGCCCAGATTCTCCATCCCGCTCATTTCGTCGTAAAGCAAAGAAGGATGGGCCATGTATCCCAGTTGTCCGCAAACGGAACGGAGTTCAGTTGTTCCCAACATCGAAATGCTTCCCCGCGTGGGCGGCGTCAGCCCAGCCATGGCGCGCAAGAAAGTCGTCTTCCCTGCCCCGTTGTCGCCCAGAATGGCGTAGAGGCGACTCTGAGCAAACTCCGCGCTCACACCACGCAAAGCCGCGAACCGTCCAAATTGTTTCACGAGACTGGTAACAACGACGGCGGCAGGCATCGGAACCGAAGATAAATGAACCGCCCAGCGAAGTCGAGCGCCGTAACGTAGGGCAAACGCCCTCGTCCGGTCAGCGGCGCAAAAGCGCCGCAGCCCTCGAGCTTTACTCACCTGCCTAGGGAGTCTTGGATCGTTCTTGATAGCTCCCGGCGATCAAATTGACAATGTCTTTACAATTCTGTGACACGCGTTCGCGGTGCCGGACGTAGTGTTTCGGCAGTCTAAGCCAGACGATCCCATACAATCGAAATACTGGAGAAAATATGCGACCAAGAACCACGCTGCAACACTTCCTGGTGTCCAGCATCGCCATGCTGCTGTTCGCTTCCAGCTACGCATCGGCGAAAGCCGGCCAACTCGACACCACCTTCGCCAACGGAGGTCTTTTTGTAGCGCCCAGCAGCAAGTCGACGGAAAACGCCGTGGCCCTCCAGAGTGACGGCAAAATTGTGGTCGCCGGCATCGGCGTATTAGGCAATGCGTTTGCTGACGTTTTGCTCCGTCTAAACTCTGACGGTACCCTCGACAAGAACTTTGGCACGGGGGGTGTCGTCGACGTCTCGCCCGGGAATACGGTCGAGATTACTGGATTTTTCGCCGTGGCCATCCAGTCGGACGGCAAAATTCTGGCGGCTGCGGATGCATTAAATGGGGTTCAGGTCGTACGAGTTGAAGCTAACGGAAGCCTTGATACCTCATTTGGCACCGGCGGCGTCACCTCCCTCATTGCTGTGGCGGAGGCCGCCGCCGGAAACCTGGCTCTGCAGGCGGACGGAAAAATTCTTTTGGTCGCCGGCTCCGGCAATCCCAGCACGATGGTCCGCTTCACGACCAGCGGTCAACTGGACACCAGCTTTGGCGCCGGCGGCTTGGTCAACCTCCTCTATGGCAGCCCAACCCAGGTCGCGGTTCAGTCGGACGGAAAAATTCTGGTAGCCTCCGGGGAATCCGCGAAACTGATATTACCCTTTCCCACGGCCCAAGCTGGCGCTATCACCCGTTATGACTCCAATGGCACCGTCGACAAGACCTTTGGCGCGGCGGGAACCGCGGCAAGCACGGTCTCGGCATCGGCTCTGGTATTGCAGAGTGACGGCAAGATCGTGGTAGGCGGCAGCATCACCAGCAAAGTGGGCGCGCCGCTGGCTTACAACAACGTTGGTTTCGGAATCGTCCGCTACAATTCCAATGGCAGCATCGACCGCACCTTCGGCAAGCAGGGACTTGCTATCACCGACTTCGGCACTGCCGCCAACGATTCGGGCGCCTTCTCCATCGCCCTTCAATCCGACGGTGACATCGTCGCTGCCGGAGCCGCCGGAGGCCAGTCTTCGGGCTCCTTCAATGCGTCGAGCTTTGGCTTGTCCCGCTACAGCAGCACAGGAAAGCTGGACACCAGTTTCGGGATAGATGGAAGAGTCATTACGACCATTGGCAGCGGTCATCTTTCATGGCTGAACGCAATGGCAATTCAAAGTGATGGCAAGATCGTGGTGGCAGGCACTTCGGAGGCGAATTTCGACTTCCAAAACGGCTACGTCGCGCGCTATCTTTCGCAATAGCGGCAGACAACCGGCGACGTTCCGGCACAAGTTCTGCAAAAGGGCCCCCGTCCTTGGCATTCTTTGCCAGGGGTGGGATTCCAACAACTCTGGGCTCTAATTCGACATCGCCATAGAGCCGCCAGTCTGAACCTGGGTCATGCTCTTCGCGGGTGCATCCGGAGAGGCCCCGCCAACCGGCGCTCCCGGCTTTTGCGGCGCGTACTTCGAGGCGCACTTGGCTTGCAATTGCTTGGCATGGAAGATGCCATCGCGTCCGAAACTGCCGTCGGCCAGCGCTTGGGAATTATCCTTGAAGGTATCGGGCGGAGGCTCGGTGCCGCTGTAGGAAACCGCCAGAGTCTGATCGTTCTCGATCAGCACGAACTCAACTTTTGTGCCGTTGCGCTTGATCGAACCGGGCTGAACATTCCCCGCGACCCGCAGCCGCTTGGTGTGTGCGGAGTCTCCCATCCCACGCAATTCCTTGATGGTGACGTAATAACTCTTGCTCTCCTGCACCCCGGTATAGGCCAGGTATCCGAGCGCCAACAGGATGACCACTGTTGCGCCACCAAACTTAAGATACCGGCTGGTTTCGCTCGCCATAAGAAAACCCCTCGCCTATACAAACTTTATTCCTGGGCTCGGCAAGGGGTCAAGCCGTCAAGGGGCGGGGATTTATCTAGACTGACTGATCGTTGTCGAAGTAAATCTGGAAAAGTCCGCGACGCCAGCCGGGCAAAAGGAGGTCACAAACTCTGACGAAATGCGCTACAATTTCCACCTGCCGCGAAGCTGATCGATTGTTGAACCTTGATCGAGCCAGCCGCAACTCCGCGACCTAACATCCGCACGCCAGGAGGAAAGCATGGCAACCGCTCTGAAAATCGTTCCACCGGATGACAAAGTTAACAACTTCGTTTCCAGAAAGCACAAAATCTTAATCAACGGCAAATGGGTCGAGGCCGCATCCGGCAAAACATTCCCCACTTACAACCCAGCAACGGGCGAGGTCCTCGCCTACGTCGCCGAAGGTGATCGCGAAGACATCAACCGCGCCGTCAAAGCCGCTCGCAATGCCTTCGAGACCGGCCGATGGTCCCAGCTAACCGCCTCCGAGCGCGGCCGCCTGATCTGGAAGCTCGCCGACCTGCTCGAAGAAAATTTAGAAGAATTCGCCGAACTGGAATCCCTCGACAACGGTAAACCTCTAAAAATAGCCCGCGCAGCCGACGTCCCCCTAGCCGTAGATTTGTTCAGGTACTTCGCTGGGTGGGCTACGAAGATTGAGGGGAATACTATTCCGATTTCGGTGCCTTATACGCCTGGGGCGAAATATTTGGCTTATACGCTGCGGGAGCCTGTGGGCGTGGTGGGGCAGATTATTCCGTGGAATTTTCCGTTGCTTATGGCGGCTTGGAAGTTGGGGCCGGCGTTGGCTACGGGAAATACCGTTGTGCTTAAACCCGCGGAGCAGACTCCGCTTACGGCTTTGCGTTTGGGTGAACTGTTTCTGGAAGCTGGATTTCCTGATGGGGTGGTCAACATTGTCCCAGGTTACGGAGAAACGGCGGGGGCTGCGCTGGCTGCTCATCCGGACGTGGACAAGATTGCATTCACCGGATCGACCGAAGTTGGCAAACTCATTTTGCAGGCGGCTGCGGGTAATCTGAAGAAGGTGTCGCTCGAATTGGGCGGCAAGTCTCCGAATGTTGTGTTTGCCGATGTTGATCTTGATACCGCGATTGCTGGCGCCGCGAGCGCCATCTTTTTCAACCACGGGCAGTGCTGCTGCGCGGGCTCGCGTCTCTATGTCGAGAACAGTATTTTCGACAAAGTCGTAGAAGGTGTGGCTGAGCATGCGAAGAAGATCAACGTCGGATCGGGGCTGGAGGACTCGACGGATATGGGTCCGCTGGTGTCCGCCGAGCAACTGAATCGGGTTTGCGGATATCTCGAGTCGGGATTCTCCGAAGGCGCCAAGGCGGTGGTCGGAGGAAGCCGGCACGGGGATAAAGGCTACTTCGTCAAGCCGACGGTTCTGGTAAACACCAACGAAAAGATGAAAGTCGTGCGGGAAGAGATTTTCGGGCCGGTGGTGACGGCGATTCCTTTCCGCGATCCCGCCGAACTGGTCAAACAGGCTAATAACACGGAGTACGGGTTGGCTGCTGGAATCTGGACGCGCGATATCCAGAAGGCGCATCGTCTCGCTTCCCAACTGCGCGCCGGTACGGTGTGGATTAACTGCTACAACATCTTCGATGCCGCGCTGCCGTTTGGGGGATACAAGCAATCCGGATGGGGCCGCGAAATGGGCCACGAAGTACTAGAACAGTACACCGAAGTCAAGGCGGTTTGCACGGCGCTGTAGGCTATTCCATGATTTCCCTTCGACGATGAGGGACGGGCGTCCCGCCCGTCCTCCATCGTCGTATTTTTTGGTGACTGGGTGGGGTCTGTACAGGAAATGCTGTAGGAAAATCCCGAGTGTCGCCGAGTAATGATTACTCGTGCGCTTCGAAGAACAACATTGCGTCTAACAGCTTGATTTTAGCCGATCAGATAAATACTCCCGGCACAAATTTTGTTTTGGTATGACGCGTGCTGACCTTCATGCATGCTTCCGACGCAGCCTGTAGGCGTCGGTCAGTCGCAGCTCAATGGAGGCCACTCCATGACCCGGGTCTCGCAATTTGCTTCGAAGTCTCGATTCCCAGGATGCGCTCTGTGTAATGAGCCCGTGGACCTGCGAGCCGCCAAAACCGACGAGGATGGACATGCGGTTCACGAAGAGTGCTATCTGCTCCGAATGCAAATGAAAGGGTCCATACCTCCTCCCACTGAGAATCCTTCGAGCGGATCAAGCCAGTGATCCCGTGCGGTGAAATCAAGTCAAGCCAACGGCTCCGCGCTGAGCGCAATCCGCATCCGAGCCCGACATCTCGAAAGCCGCAAGATACGGGGTTCCCGCCGTCCACCTACAGCATCAACTGTATCGAACACCCGCCCGGTTTGTGGGACGCTACCTTGAGCTTTTTAGCCTCTGGCCATGTTTCAGCGACTAGAAGACCGGATCAAAGCGCTTTGCGTTAAAGCTGCCACAACTCGGGAGTCTCCTGAGTTAACCGACATTCTTCAGCAACTGAAAGCGGCCCTTGCAGAACATACAAAACGTATGCGAAAGCTGGCTGCCGGATTTCCCGTCATGACCCGTCCCGAGCGGCGTTCGACTAGCACGCCGCCTCCGAACTCAATAGAGGCTGAAATCAGTTAGAGAATCTAGGACGCAGGTTGGGCATTTAGGAGGACTCCTAGGTTCATTATGTAACAGACTTGTTCTAACAAGTGTGGCTTATAGTCGTCTACCGATCCCGGAGGAGATATTATGTCCTGGGACAAGAAAGAAAGCTGGATGGAACTGTGCGAGTTGGCCGCGCAGGAGAAAGATCCAAGCAAGCTGATGGCACTGATTGGAGAGATTGACCGGCTGTTGCAATCGAAAGAGCAACGCGTGACCAAGGCTCCTCCCAGTTCGACCACCGAAAACCCGATTGAGAAACTTAGCTAGAAACGACGTTGGGATCAGTTTGACGTCGCGGAGGCTAGACGGGCGAGACGCCCGTCCTCGATCGTTATCGGCTTTCACTTTTCGCGCCTTGCGTTGCGTTCCTTGATCACGAAGTTTTTCCTGGGCCGGCCAATGGGTGGGACACGTATTGGTATCGGCGATTGCGGGCATAAGTCTCCGCCTGGGGCCATGAGATGCCACGCTTCGCGGTAGTTCTCGTAGTAGCCACCTCTTCTGCATCCCACGGGATAAAAGCACATGCCGAGTACGGGCGTGACCAGCTTCACGGGAATTACGTACCAGACATCTCGCGGGACTATGTAGGCGACGAGAAAATCAATTTCGTCGGCGGTGTAATGCAGATCTTTGTAGCTCCCGCGACTGTGGCAGGTGGCGGTGCGATATCCGTGGCCACCGTCGTAGGTGTAAACACTGGCGATCGATTTCACCTGGACTTTCCATAAGCGCTCACCGGAATCGAGGATAAAGTCATAGCGTTCGCTATCGCCGTAGGGCTTGGCGACACCGAATCCAAAGGCTGCGGCCTTGTGCAGGAAGGCGATTTCGGCGAGTTCCCCTCTTTGTTTGCAGGTTTGTTCTCCGCGTTTGAAGGGCACGAGCGGCGGGGCCGCTTTCTTAGCTGCTTTCTTCATTTGAGCTCCAATAAAAAAGGCGCGAACCGGATTTCCGGCCGCGCCTGTGTTGTGTCGAGATTTAGTCCCTACTTAAAGAATAGCAAATTGGAGGGGGTAACTGAGACATGGATTTGCTATTTATTTTCCCAGCCAAATCAGTAGCTTGAGAGGAAATCGACGGTTCGGGGGGCTTGACAAGGTTTCGGGTCAAAGGGCGTTTCTCGGGGTTTTGGGGGCGAATGGGACCACCGCCCTCATGGGAGAGGTGGGTAGTAGCTCCCTCAGGAGGGCGTTGGTGTTTTTCACGAGACCTCTGTTGAGACGCTGAGTCTTGCACTCAGTAATCACTTTGACAGTAGCTGCGGCCGGTGGCCTGGTGCGTGGTGGGAATGCCTGGCGGCGTTATCGTGGTGCGAGCGGAAGCAGATCCCTCGACTCCGTAGCTGATTCGCTTCGCGAATCAGCTACTCCGCTCGGGATGACAGGGTTATATGAGGATTGGTTGATGGTAGCTTGCTTAATCGCCAGCCTTGGCAACCGGCGTTTTTTCCTGCGCCGTTTTTTGGTCGGGATAGTCGTAAACTCCGCGTCCGGCTTTGCGTCCCAAGCGTCCGGCCTTCACGTATTGAACCAGAAGCGGCGCCGGCCGGTACTTTTCGCCTAAGCTTTTCTGCATGTATTCGAGAATGTGCAGGCGGGTATCCAAACCAACCAGATCCACCAGTTCGAATGGGCCCATGGGATGGTTCAATCCCAGCTTCAAGGCTTTGTCGATATCCTGGGCAGAAGCAATTCCTTCCTGCAGCATGTAGAAGGCTTCATTGCCAATCATGGCGTTGATGCGGCTGGTGATGAAGCCGGGGGATTCCTTGATGACGACGACTTCCTTGCCCATGCGCCTGCCCACCTCGGCGACGGTTGCGAGCGTGTCGTCATCGGTTTCGAGTCCACGGACAACTTCCAGCAATTTCATCTTGTGTACCGGGTTGAAGAAATGCATCCCGACACATTTTTTTGCCCGGTAGCTGACGCTGGCAATTTCGGTGATGCTGAGCGAGGAGGTGTTCGAAGCCAGAATGGTTCCGGGACGGCAGATTTTATCGAGCAGGGTGAAGATCTCGATCTTCGATTCCATTTCCTCCGGAACGGCTTCAATTACGAGATCCGCTTCGCGCGCCGCTTCTTCGACGCTTCCCGCGTATCGCAGCCGGCCGAAGGCCGCGTTGGCATCGCCGGTCGAGACTTTGCCCAGCTCAACGGCTTTCTCGAGGTTGCCGCGAATTTCAGTTTCGGCGCGGCGCAGAGCGTTGGGCAGGAGGTCTTCCAGGATGGTTTGATATCCGCCCAACGCGGCTACATGAGCGATGCCCCGGCCCATGGTTCCGGCCCCGATCACGGCAATGGTCTGAACTTGCGCCACTACTGCCCCTTTTCCAAGCGGACCACGAGGGCATCAAGGTTGGAGCCCGCGGCCTTCAAGCTTTCAGCCAGACGCCTTTTTTCGTCGGTCTCCATGGCGGCGACGAAGGCGCTGATGCGGCGCAACGTGGTGGTAATGTCGTCCACATAGTTGATGAGGCGAATCAGTTCTCCGGAAGTTCCCATAATGATTTCAGCTCCAGTGGCCCGCGTTAGGGCGATGATCCTTTGTATTATGCGCTCCTCACTCGGGAAAAACCGGCGCTTGAGGGCGAATCCAACTATTCTCAATGGTGGGAAGAAATTAGTAAAGGCGGGTTTAGCTGAACGGAAGTAGCTCTTAAGATGGCCTGGATTATTAAAAGGGGATTAAATCTTAATGCCCTATAGGGCCAATCAATGTTTTTAATTGGCCTTTCGCAGGGCTATCGAATCTAATATGAAGATGAGTGAAAAGCCTGTGAAACGTTATATCTTTGCCAGTGATTTTGATCAGACGTTGACTTTTAACGACTCCGGCTATGTGCTCGCCGAATTGGCGGGCATTCCGACGGACGAGTTCGAACGCAAAGCCAAGGGGATGGCCAAGCTCAACCTGGTGCAGCAGGGCGCCGAGCTCGCCTATTTGTTGCTGCATGATCCCGAGTTTCAGAATCGCGTTCGCAGGGAACATCTTATCGAGGCTGGCAAGACGGTTCGGCTGAAGGAAAACATCGCCCTACTTTATGAAATTCTTAAGAGCGGAATTGATGGTTATCACTTCGATTTTTATGTTCTTTCGGCCGCGCCGGTTGAGGTCATTCAGTCGGCGCTGGAGGGAATCGTTCCTCCCACTCACATCTACGGAACCGAGTTCCTCTATAACGCCGGCGGCCAGATTGAATCGATCGCTCGCGCCACCGCCGGTTATGGCAAAGTGGCAAGACTCGATGAGTTACAGAGCGAGCATCAAATTGGGCCGGACCACATCGTTTATGTCGGAGACGGCAGTTCGGATGTCCACGTTATGCTGCACGTTAATGTGCGGGACGGATTCACCATCGCGGTTTCCGAGGCTAAGCATGTTTCGCAGGTAGCGAAGAGAACCATCTTGAGCAGCAATGCGCTGGCAGTGCTGGCGCCAATCCTGGAAGACGTGGTGGGCTGGGAGAGACCGAAGATCCGGCAGTTCTTCGAATCCTATGGGATGCTGATTCAGGAGTGGGACCGGGTGCGAACGGATTGGCTCACCCTGCGTTCGGATGGAAGCGACTGGTTGGCCGCGGGGGTAAGCTAGACCCCATTCACCACAGAGTCACAGAGACAGAAGAAGAGAATCAGGAAAAGTTTGCTCTGTGGCTCTGTGGTAAAGAAACGAGAGGTTCCTACTGCATGCTTCGCGATCCCAGCCTCATCCCGCTTTCGCGCCAGCACCAGCACGCGCTGGCTTTGTGTGTGCGGCTTGATCGGGCGATGCAAGCGGGAAGAGTTGACCTCGAGTCCTGGCAGGCGGAGATGCGACAGCAGTTTGAGAGCGAGATCGGGATGCACTTCGCGGCGGAAGAGAAGGAACTGTTTCCGTCCACAGCGCAGTTTCCTGAGCTGCAGCCGCTGGTAAACGAACTTCTCGCCGAGCACGCGCTGCTACGCGACTATTTCGCCCGCGCAGCCGCTCGCAGTCTCGACCGGCAAAGCCTGGCAACGTTCGGCGAGAAACTGACAAATCACATCCGCAAAGAAGAGCGTCAACTCTTCGAAGGCATGCAGAAAGTCATGAGCCCGCAAGAGCTAGCCACGTTGGGTCGCGCATTGGACGAGGCCTTGAAGGACGCATCCCAGGCCTGCGCTCTGCCCAACCAAGCCACACGACTACGCTCCAAGCCCAAACAGCCTAACTGCGTGTAAAATGCCCCGTACGCGGATTCCAATCAAGCGGCTTTCAAAGCCACAAGGGGGAACAGACCATGAGAAAACGAGTTCTTGTTTCGGTCGTCATGTTGTGCTGTCTCGCCGTCGCCCAGGACAACGCGAAAACTACATCCAAGCAGGCAGCCGGCAAACCCGCCTCAAAGTCGGCTTCAACCACTCACAAAAACACCGCCTTTACCCCGGACCAGATTCAGTACGGACCTGCGCCCGCTTTTGTGCCGCCGGGCGCTGAACTGGCAGTTCTGGAAGGTAATCCGATGGGAGCCACGGGGGATTACACCATTCGTTTGAAGATGCCGGACGGCTACAAGATTGCTCCGCACTGGCACCCAAAACGCGAGAACGTCACCGTCGTCTCGGGCACGCTGAAAGTCGGCATGGGCGACAAGTTCGACGAAAGCAAAATGATGAACTTTCCGGCCACAAGTTTTGCTTACCTTGATCCCAGCATGCACCACTACGCCATGGCCAGCGGAGAAACGGTCGTGCAGATCCACGGTATGGCCCCGGTGAAATTCAACTACGTCGATCCCAACGACGACCCCAGCAAGAAGAAACCATAGCAACTGGATTTGAGCAAAGGGCTGGCTTCGCGCCAGCCCCGATTTGCGCGCTTCGAGACTAGACCAGATCTTCGACTTTCACTTCCCCGCCTTTCCATGAATCGTGGAACTGGCTTTCGACAAAAGCTGCGTCATAGTTCCGGTCCTGCGCCTTCAGGGTTTGCTGCAGTCCGAACAGAGAGCGCGGGTTGCGCGGATTGCGATCGAGGTCGGCTCGGAAGACTTTCTCCGCGCCGGCGGCATCGCCGTTGAGCAGCAGCGCGCCGCCTAACGATTCGCGGACGGGAAAGAACCAGTCGGGCGGCTCCCCGTACTTCAACGTATCCTGAATCGCGACGGCAGCGGTCAGCAGGGAGATTGCTTGCACGTTGTCTTTCCTCGCCATGGCGATCTTCGCTCCCAACACGTCCTCAGAAATTTTCATGATGTCCTTCGCCTTGTTATTGATTGGCATGGCGAAGATAACGTCCGGCGGTGTGTTCTGCTCGGCGTCCGAGACGATCTTGTACTCCGCTTCGGCTTCGCTCAGCTTGCCGGTTGCTGCCAATGCCATGCCACGCGAAAAATGCCAGAAACCCGTTGTGATCTTCATTGCGGGATCCGGTTGAGGCATGGCCAAAATGTCATTCCAATTGTGAAAACGAAGATCCACGGCCATGGGGATGGTCATGAAACCTTCGAGAGGCGGCATGTCTTTGACGTGCGGTCCCACATTCGCGACCAGTAAAGCCGCGTTCTTCTTGGCTTCCGCATAGTTGCCATTCATGCTGGAGCACATGGCGATGAAATGAAGGTTGTGGCTGTAATACATCATCGGATAAATGCCTTGCGCACCACTCGCCTTGATGTAGGCTCGATCCACCGCCGCGGCATCCTCGTTGGTTTTGACTGCTGCTTCGTAATCGCCGGTGCGAATGTAGACGTGGGCCGGCATGTGCACGATATGTCCGGCAGCGGGCGCCATGGCTGCCAGCCGGTTGGCGCCAGCCAGAGCGCGTTCCGGATGTGCGGAAGCTTCGGTGGCATGAATGTAGTAATGAATCGCGCCGAGGTGGTTGGGATCGCGGCGGATCACGGATTCCAGAGTCGCCACAATCTCCTCGGTACCTGCTTCAGGTGTGCCGTCCACGTGCCACAAACCCCAAGGATGCAGGTTCATGCCGGACTCGGCAAACAACGTGGCCGCATCGAGATCATCCGGGTATTTCTTCGACACTTCGCGCATGGCGTCGTGATAATCCTCGGCGGCCTTTCTGAGGTCTGCCTTCGGATCTGCCGGGAATCGCTTTGCCATGGCCTGGATATATGCCTGCTCGCTCGGTGAGGCGTTAGAAGAGAGATCGACGGCCTTTTGAACCGCCTCGTGGGCTTGCCTGAACCGTTCTTCGCTGGCCGGATCGTTGTAGTTCGGTCCCACCGCTTCCGCAACTCCCCAGTACGCGATGGCGAGTTTGGCATCGAATTCAGTTGCACGCTGGAATGAGCGGGCCGCCTCGTCGTGGTTGAAGGCGTAAATCAGGCGAAGTCCTTGATCGAAGAACTTTTGCGCATCAGGATTACTGGTGGCCACGGGATGATGAACGTTTCCTACTCCGGTCATAAGAGTCGCGGGTTTGGACTGACCGTGGCTGGAATGTTCTTGAGCAATTGACGGAACGCACAACAAGACGGCGAACAAGAGAAACATGCGAGATCGCATACGAATCGTCCTCCTTGAATTTAGGGGGAACAGGAATTGTTGCAACGTACGTTGCCCCGAGTGCCGCCAGCTTAATCGAAAAACGAGGGCGACGCAATGGAATCGTGCGTGGCCGCTGGTCATCTTCCCATAACAACGCGCATCACTTGTGGGTTGAATCCAGAGTTCGTTTAACTTCATCTAGCAGCTATGAGTCAAGAAGGTAATGTTGTTTCGCTGGCGGATTATTCGAACGCAATCGTCCCGCCCCTAGAGGGGAGTCCGCTCAACGACTCCGCTCTGCTCGATGCTTACTCGCAAGCGGTTGTCGGGGCTGCGGAAGCAATCAGCCCCTCGGTGGTCAAAATTGATGTTGTGCAGGCGGGCAAAAGCCGTTCGGGGGAACCGCGCGAGCGTCAAGGCGGGGGATCGGGGTTTGTGTTCACGCCGGACGGGTTGGTCCTGACGAACAGTCATGTCGTGCACGGAGCCGCGCGCATCAACGTTTCGCTTCCGGACGGGCAGAGCTTCGCGGCACACGTTATTGGCGACGATCCCGCAACCGATCTGGCGGTGATCCGCATCGGCTTGCCGACTAACGACGCTCCCCATCTGGTAGCCGCGCCGCTGGGAGACTCGCAGCGGCTTCGCGTTGGCCAACTGGCAATCGCCATTGGCAATCCTTTCGGCTTTCAATATACCGTCACGGCTGGCGTGGTGAGTGCGCTGGGACGTTCGTTGCGCTCCTATTCCGGGCGGCTGATCGAAGATGTCATTCAGACCGACGCGTCGCTGAACCCTGGTAATTCCGGTGGCCCGCTGGTGACCTCCGACGGTCGGGTGGTGGGCGTGAACACGGCGACCATCGTAGGCGCGCAGGGCCTGTGCTTCGCCATTGGGATCAATACCGCCAAATTCGTTGCTGGACGTCTGCTGCGCGAGGGCAGGATCCGCCGCAGCTACATTGGGGTCGAGGCTCAGACCGTGCCGCTGCTTCGCCGGGTGGTGCGCTTCTACGATCTCCCGAAAGAAAGCGGCGTGATCGTGATATCTGTTGAGAACGGAAGTCCGGGACAGAAGGCAGGACTGCGGGAAGGCGACGTGATCGTCGCTATGGATGG